>Ga0233429_1000061_pt1 | contig 198626 bp, 213 predicted proteins | sample SI_118_April2016_3_FD_179879 | JGI IMG/M metagenome (GOLD analysis project Ga0233429, IMG submission 179879) | Seawater microbial communities from Saanich Inlet, British Columbia, Canada - SI_118_April2016_135_MG | ecosystem: Environmental > Aquatic > Marine > Inlet | place: Canada: British...
ATCTATTGGGTTCTTCATCATCTATGAACAAAGCTTTTCTAACGTCATATTTTAACATTTTAATCCCTATCGAGTGATGAGTATATGTTTCATATACTTACTTATAAACTTTTCGGAGAATGGTCTTATATCACTTATTTATACAGTTAAGAACGGTTTATTGTGCCATATACAACACGTTTTAGTGTTTCTTCTCTTTTTCTTAAGAAATCTGTTGGTTTTAGTAAAAATTGATCAATTCCTACAGATGCCCATCTTTCTCTTGAAACATCAACAGCAGACATACCAATAATAGGAATATCTCTACCATATGCTTCACGGATAATTCCAACATAATCTGGATTTGGTTTGTTCAAATGTGTGTTTGTATCAGAAAGAATGACATCAGGATTAAGTAAAAATCCATAGGGGCAGATAAAACAATGGTGAGAAAAAACTTCTAGGCCTATTCTCTCTAAGCCTCTTGTCACTATTACTTTGTCATCTTCAGTATCTTCAATAATTATTGCTCTTTTTTTTGTAACCATAATATCCTGGATGAAAATGTTCTATTTATAAAATATTTGAAACAGTTATCTTAAGACGCCTTAATTAATACTTTTGTATGCTTAATTGTCCCTTTCTGGTCCTTTTAGGCACTTCCTTAATATCTTCGCCTACTTGCTTCTTAACATCTAATGCAATGTTCTTACCAAGAATCTGGCCAAGTGTAGTCACATCTGCTTTCTTTACATCTCCAAGATCTTTTATTCCGTTAGAATACATCCTGCGGGCACGTACACGACCAATATTCTTCAATTTTAATAATAATAATAATTCTTCTTTGACACCATTCTTAACTCTTATTCGTAGTGATCGAACAGCTTTCACAACATCTTTTCTCTCAAGTATCTTGCCCAATTCTTCTGTTGCATATAATAACCAATCTGCAGTTTCTAACTTCATTCGTATCTCGCCTGGTCGAACACCATAAGTTTCCATACAATAATCTTCATCTTTTTCATTAATCCATGCGTCAAAAAATAATGTTGTCTTAATAGAATTACAAAACTCACCATATTCTAGGTCAAACGCACTTGGTTCTTCTTGTAACAATAATTCATAATTCTTTACTAATTCGTCCTGAATCATGTCATGTTCCTTAACTTTAACACGTAATAAGGGCCGCATTTCAAGAGTGTTAGATACCATATGCAATAATGAATACGTATTTTTATTTTCATTAAATTCAGATATACAATCTATAATGTATTTCGCTGTTAATGGATCCAAATAAAGTTCAGAGACTCTTCTTCCAATACGTGTTGCCCGTGTTGTCCTTGATTTGTTCATATCATTTGCACTTACAAAATCTCCTTCACTCCCATCAATTGAAACGAACTTCCATTCTTCTAACAATGATAGCATTTTGTCCATAATTCCTTCAAGCTTGGCCATGTCTTTAAACTGGTGAGCCCAGAAAGTTTTTGCAAAGAACTCTTTCATAGATTTTTCATTTCGTACAATACCAGAAGAGATTAATGATAACACGTATGTTCGTAGTACTGGCTCAACTGCCAATTTCGAATAAATCTCTTCTGGTTCGCCACATACATACCGTTCATAAATTTCATCCCTTTCAGCATCATTTTTTGCAACAGTAATCGCTTCACCAAACGCTTCATATTCTGGCCGTCCTGCTCTTCCAGCCATTTGCATATACTCTAAAACGGGAATCCAATCCATGCCCCACTTACCAGAATAACGTTTAAGCGATTTAATAATCACGCGGAAGGCAGGAAGGGACATTCCAGCAGCTAATGTTGGTGTACAACAAATAATTTTAACTTTACCACTTTTGAATTCATCTTCAATAAGATCTTTTTGTTTCTGTAATAATCCTGCATGATGAAACGCTATCCCCTTCTTAATACATTGAGATAACCGTTTACATTGTTTTGTAGGGGTAGATGCTGCTTTAAGAACAGTTTCTTCAAACTCTGGATAATTCATATGTGTTAGTTTAGAAATTTCTTCTGCAGTCTTTTCCGCACTTGCTCTACTAGGTGCAAAGATAAGTGCTTGTTTATTTTTTTGCATCGTTTCAAGAGCAAGAGTATGAATAATATCCATCATGTATTCTGAGATGGAATTCTTTATTAAGTTATTTGTTTATCTCTTTTATTTGTGTCTAATCATTTTCATATGTGTCAAATATATCTATTTCGTGCTATTTCTGTCAGAGTTTTTATATAACTCGGTAGAAGATTATATTCTATATACATTATATGGAGGGAATAAAGAAATGTCGATAAATGATTACCTTGATGAAGGCTACAAAAGAGATAGAATTCCTAATGTTGTTCCATTAGAAAAGGAACCTAGTACAACTCATTATACGGATGCACATGCTGTCCGTCTTCGTCAATGGAGAGAAGATTCGTACCATATTTTAAAAGTTGTCCATGGTGCAGAAAAAGCTAAGGACATGGTAGATCGTTTAAAACCAACAGAAAGTTATATGCAGTGTTATGGTGGTGGAAGTCCATTAGGACCAGGTTTTCGTTAACTGTTTATTTCTTTCAATACTTCTTTTTTACTTTTTTATTTCTAATAATGCGTGATGAGCAGAAACTAACGAATTTTCTTTAACATAAATAAGTAATTCTGGCATACTATATATCTCATCTTCAATATTCACGTCACGCATCGCAAGCTCACCGGCAATACGCGCAGAAATACCTTTTATTTGACTTATATCTTTTGGAAATTGTAAACGTATCTCGGAAAGGTTTTGTTGTACATCAAGAACGTCTGCATCTTTAAATAACGATTTTTTCTTTTCAAAATCTTTCATATTAACAATTAATGTTACCGTTTCTTTTGATTTAACAATTCGACAATTCTCTCTCAATGTTTTTTTTCCGATAAAATCTTCACAAATGTCTTTAAACGCTTTATCTTTTAGCAAGATTTTAGCAATATTATCTTTTGTTGAGATTGACATACGGCTAAATACTTTTGCCATTTCTTTTGAATGAAGGGGACTAACACTATCTATATCATATCGTCGTATCCCACTTATGATAGCATCAAGTGAAGATCGTAACTCGTACTTCTCTTGAAGGTACTTTGCTAAAGAACGAATATTGATAAGTTTTTCTTTCAAACATTTCTGTATTGCAATGTCTTGATTTAATAGACGGGCTATCTCTTGATTGATACTTTTCATAGGACATAGAATTTGTTTTTTGTTTAAAAATGTTTGGTTACTGTAATAGTCAATACAATTTAGTGTTCAATAATATATGTTCTATACGGACCAACGCCAGGGTTTGCTGGTGTAACATATTCACTTTCTAGGACGTTCACTATCCATGTTTTTTTAACCGTATCTCGACCATCACTAATCTTTACAGTAACACTTTTTCGTCCCGGTGTCACAAATGTTCTTGTAATGGTACTTGTTTCTTTTACACGAGGTTCATGTGGAGAAAAGCTCCAACTATATGATAATGTGTCTTCATCAACGTCAGATGCAACTGCATGAAACGTAATTTTTTCGTTCATATGAACCGTTGTTTCTGTTGCAGGAAGATAATCTAGAAGTTCTGGTTTCCGATTAACGTTCTTTACAGTTATCTTAACTGGATGAACGACTGTACTTTCTGTATCGCGTGCAGTAAACTCTATCCATACAACTTCTTTTTCACTATTCATTTTCTTATTAAGATAATTCCAATTACTGACTACATTATTCCATACACTATCACTCTTATTCTTAACAAAAGTATAGGGTGGCGTCCATACAAAAATTCCTTCTGCAAATGATGCTCCCTCAGGAAGATATGGCATTGAAAGTGAGACTGACTCTTCATCTTTATCGAACGCTTTTGCATTAAGGGTAAACTCTTGTCCTTCATTAACAACAACAGTATCTTGAACATCAATCTCAGGTTCCCTATTCATTCTTGCAACACGAACTGTAACGGGAATGGTATCAGTTTCCTTTCCGTCCGTTGCTGAGACATACACTTCGTACGTATCTTCATCTTCATATCCCGTTTCCCATTCACCACTCTTTTTATTTAATGGCCATGAATAAGAATATTTCATAATGTCATCGTCAGGATCAACAGCGTACGCTTCTAAATTAACAGTTTCTGTTTCACGTACTGTAATTGGTTGAATGTTTGTTAACTCTGGCTTTCTATTAACATTATATACTATGATATCAACAGTCCCAGTTGTACATTTATCCTTTCCACACACTTCAACGGTTATTGGGACAGATTTTTTTTGTAAGAAAAAATGTTCAAGACGGACAGTATTTAATATTGTACTTACAAATCCGCCCTTACGCGTGATTGTATCATAATCAGGTTCCCATGAAAATTTATTTTTTCGTATAACTGAATCGTCTGGAGCGTTAGATACTGTGATGGTAACATCGTCCTTATCAGGGTCGTACGTTTCTATTTCCCATTCAAGTTCTCCACCTTCATCAACCCATAACTTTTGTGGAAGTGTTAACACCGGAGCCCTATCAACATCAACAACAGTTATGTCAATAGTTGTTTTATCTTGAAGGTCTCCATCTGATGCAGTGATTTCAAGCGAATATGTTCCAGCATCTTCAAAGCTAAGTTGCCATTCACCATTTTCTGAAAGAGGTTCGTCATATGTATATTGTAAAATATCTCCGTCAATATCTTTCTTAGGCAAATTTAATACTACTTTCTCTCCTTCATTAACAGTTATATCTTGAGGTACTAAACGTGGTTCTCTGTTTGTATTTCGTACAGTAAGTGTCCATTTTCGTTCAATTGTATTGGTATCGTCAGTTATTGTAAGGGTTAACTCATGTTTGCCTGCATCTTCATATCCAAACATGTATTCTCCTGAAAGTTCATCACTAATAATCTGTCCATCAATTTTCCAGAGAACAGTCATTGGATCATTATCACCATCTCTCACATTAAAATAAAAACTGAACGGTTCATTTTCCCTGGCTGTAATAAAAGACGCAGTAGAAAAAATGTCAATAATTTCCGGTGGCTGGTTTGTATGAAGAACTTCTATCTCAACACGTTTAGTAACTTCAATAAAACCGTCATACATTGTAAATGTTGTAACAAAAACTCCCTGGTCATCATATCCTGTCTGCCATTGTCCTTGATCATCAAATGGTGCTGAGAATGTATAACTTATAACGTCATTGTCTGGATCAGAAACGAGCGATTTTAAGTCAACAAGTTGCGTTTCTTTTACACTAATCCTATTCTCTATAGTGTCTGGAGGTAAGTTTGTATTGTGTACAATAATCTTAATTGTCTTAATATCTTCACTTTTTCCGTCAGACGCAATAATGGCAATCTCATGTTCGCCAGCATCGTCAAACCCTGTTTGCCACTCTCCTTCATCATCAAATGGTGCAGCATAATTGTACGTGATGAAATCTTTATCCGGATCAATTGCTTCGGCTCTAATTTTAATAAAATCTCCTTCCTGTGCATAATATATCTTTGTTGCTGCAGGTACTGTATATACAAGAAGTATAATCATTACTAGTCCAATAATGAGTTTTATGTTTTTATGTGCCATTGTATTCTAGATAAAAATGGGAAGAAAAAAAACAAAAATGTTTTTATTGTGTGCCCAATGAAATGTCAACAATCTCTGGTGGCATGTTAATGTCTCCGATAACAACATTGATTCTTTTTGTTACTTGATCTTTGCCATCATCTACAACTACTGTAATAACATACTCACCATGGTCCGTGAATGCTGTTTCCCAAACTCCATCATTGCCAACAGGTTCACTAATAGTTATAACGTAATCATCACCATCAATGTCAGAAACTACTGGTTTAATTGTAACAGTTTCTCCCTCTTTAACTGTAATGTCTTCTACACCACTAACTTCAGGAAGGACATTGACATCAACAATTTCTAACATAACTGTTTTGACAGTTTCAAGTTCGCCATCGCTCGCAACAACTTTAATTTTATATTCGCCGGAACTTGTGTGGTCCGTTTGAAAACGTCCATCTTTTAATGGTTCTGAAACAGTTACGGTAACAGGATCGTTGTTTGGATCTGAAACTTGTGGTTCAAATACGACCAATTCTCCCTCTTTTAATGTCATATCTACAATTCCTGTAATAACTGGGGCAACATTAACACGTTCAACTGCTAATTTCACTCTTCGTGATGTTGTAAGCTTGCCATCAGTTGCCGTAATTGTAACTATATATTCACCAGCATCACCATATTGTGTTTGCCACTCACCTTTTTTGTTAAGCGGTCGTGAAAATGTATGGGTTACTGGATCTTTATCTGGATCAGTAACGATTGCGTCCAGTTTTACTAAAACATTCTCTTTAACATTAATAACTTGTAAATCACTATCTGCTTCTTGTGCAATAGGTTCTTCTTGTAATTCGGGAAGGATAATTTCTTCTTCTACAACCATTTCTTCTCCTTCAATATCTTGTTCCATTGCCAATTCTTTTTCTATCTGTGCAATTTCATCAATCAAAGAATCCTCTGATCCATCATCTTCAGGAACTTGATACGCTTTGTAATCAACACATCCTGCAATAAACATAGTAACTATAAATACGATAAGTAATAATACGATTCCTTTTTTCATAATACATAACACCCCCCAATGGTTAAGTACAAAAATCCATTTGATACGAATTTTTATAATTCCATAATGATAACTGCTATTTAAAGATTTAGACACATGAAACTATATATAGAGATAGCATAAAAAATAGTCTTTTTATGAGTATAATAGTTTATAATTTTTGTGTTTGTGTCACAACCCTTATATACTTTATATACACATGCTATACTATGACTCATCTTCTTAGAAATTTATTAACGGCGTCAGCTCTCGCGTTTCAATTGATATATGCTCCTGTTACACGTGCAGAACCAAGAGAGAACATTGTTTCAGAAAAAGTTGTGGAAGTAAACACTTCTCCAATAGGCATTGACGTTCCTGAAAAACAATTTCCAGTTTTAGAAGATCGTGTTGATATTCCCCTATTAGATTCTCCACGAAAATATGTGTTTGGTTTTGAAGTTGGTAGTTCTATAATTGATCCTGGCAAACTTCATTTTCCTGAAGGTTCATTAGCATCAAAAATTGATGAGGAAGAATTTTACTTACCAATTATGGGAATTTATTTTGATACTGTACTTGTGCAGGGTCCTATAGGAAATATTGCTGAACATAATTTATCTGTTGGTGGGTTTGTATCGTATAGTTCTTCACAATTATGGAGACATCCTTTAAAGGATAGTGGTTCTACTCGATATGGTGTTACTCCTGTAGATTATACACTTCGTGGAGACTTTCATCATGGAACTGTTGGTGGTCGTCTAACAGAAAAAATATCGCTCGGAAACGATTCATTTGCAATTGGCATTTCGGCTGACATTAGTGCATATTTCACATGGTTTCTAAGTTCATTACAACTTGATGTTGATGTTGTTGACGAATCCGTACGAAAATCAATGCGGTTGTTAGGTTTACCTTCACAAGATAATGGAAATATTGATTTGTCAGCATTTGGTGGTGCACTTCGTATGCAAGCAGGTCCATCATTTCGCATTTTTTCTATAGAATGTATTTTGGGTGTTGGCGCACAGTATATGGGTTTACGAGTAACGTCAGATGAACAACTTCAATCAGGTACGGTTGATGGAAGACATTCTATAGATTATCATGATTTTGATTTTTCGTTAGGTGCACGGTGCGGTTGGATACTACAAAAATAAGAAAAATGGCTCCACCGAGATTTGAACTCGGGACCTCACGATTATCAGTCGTGCGCTCTACCAGGCTAAGCCATGGAGCCATTAATGTTACTGCAAACAGGAATTTCTTTTTAAACATTACGGATAAAATAACATATAGAACTATGTTCTATAAAAACAAACTTTTATATATTAACCTAACTTACTTTCTTCATAATTAATCATAATTATACAAAAAAGAGGTTGGTAGAATGGAAATTAATAAACGTAGCGTTATCGCGCTCTTTACGGTTTTAATATGTTCTTTGTTAGTGTATTTTGTAGTTGCAGGAAGTTTGCTCGATGAACCAATTATTGGGACAAACATTACAAATAACTCAAATTTGAGTGGGACGATTACATTAAATGTAACGAACACAAGTGAATTGTGGACCGTTAACGGAACGAACAATAATGATATTGTTAATGTAACGTTCTTTTGGATGAATGTATCAAATTCTTCAGGTGGAGAGCCTGATGGAACGTATGGGTATAACACAACAATATATAATACGACGTTTAACCAAACATATTTTGTCAATACAAGTTTTGATACCACCCTTCTTGCTGACGGAATTTATAACATTACAGTTTTTATTGCTAATAGAAGTGCGAATGGAACATATAATGTAACCAACGAGGACGATCATTCTGGTCTCAATGTTGGATATAATTGGACCATAATTAGCAACGTTACTATTGATAATACTGCTCCTGGCGTTGTAATATATAACGTTACAAACGATCCTGCAGGAAACTATTCTTTTGGTGCAGCTGGAGATTTAAACTTTAACACGTCCGATTCTACTCCTCAAATTGGAATGAGTTATAATGATACATGGTCAGACATTGCAACATGTTCACTTTACATTGGTTCTGGTGAATTAGGACTTACTGATATTGTTAATACTTCTACTCAAGTATCATTCTCTGAAGCAGTAACGTTCTTACAAGTTGATACAACATTAGATGACGGATGGTACAATGTTAGTGTGAATTGTACAGATGCTTCAAGTAATATTGGTCAGTCTAGTCCCGTATTTAATTTAACGGTTGACGCAACCTTGCCAAGTGTAAGTATTAATAATCCCTCTGCTGGATATGTAAACTTTTCAGCTGGAGAAAATGTGACGTCACCTACAGGAAATTATACGTTTAATACGACAGTTACTGACGCTTTTGTAGGAATTGCAAATGTTACTCTTCGATTTGATAACGATACATGGAATAGTGGCACAATCGGAGCGATTACTGTTACGTTAGATAACGATTCTGGACAGGACAATTATAGTACCCGGTTCAACATTTCAAGTCTTGAAGAAGGGTTTTATACGGCTTATGTTATCGCAAACGATACATTCAACAATACAAATCAGACAGAATTTTTTTACTTTATTGTTGATAGGACACAACCAAACGTTACTGTGATTAATATCTCTATGAATACATCGACTGGAACTCCAAGCATAGGAATAAATTACAATGATAGTCTTTCACGAAGTGCAAGTTGTACAGTATATCTTAACGGAACGATTTGGAACACAACAACAATAAATAATGGTTCTGATGGTAGTTCAGGATATAATTTTACAAATGCAACAATCTTGACAAGTGGAGATTATAATGTAAGTGCTAATTGTACAGATGGATCTGGGCTTATTGGTTCTTCGTGGACTGGCGGTTCTGATCATGTCATGTCTATTGATACTGTTTTACCAAACATTACTTTTGTTTATCCATTTAGTGAGATGAACTTTAGTGAGGTAACAAATAATGTTACATTTAACATATCAATTAACGATTCAAGTGCAGATGTTCGGTTCAATTTATCATATGTATCGATAAACTTTGACAATGCTTCATCGGAAGGTATTGGCAATCCGTTTAATTATTCAGAGGGCGAATTAGTGTACGATTGTGATACTCTTGGATGTTGGTACTCTATCAGTGTTAACGTGTCTGGATTAGATGAAGGTGAACATACATTAAGAGTCTATGCAAATGATACACTTAACAACTTGAATAGTACAGAAACGTTAACGTTTACGGTTGATAGAACGGGACCAAATGTAACGTCTGGTGCAAGTTCAATAACAAGTACAACAGCAATTATCAGTGCAGGTGTGAATGAATCAGCAGGTAATTGTTCCATTGTAAGTCCTGCAACAGGATTAATGGGCGTGACTGATGAAAGTGCACAAACATGGACATATACAGTAACTGGTTTAACAGCAGCTACATCATATACAGCGACAGTTAATTGTACTGACCCAAGCGGCCATTACGCAAAAGCGTCGTATGACTTTACTACACTAGCTGCAGATGCTGCAGCGGCAGCAGCAAGTGGTGGTAGTTCTGGCGGTTCTGGCGGTGGCGTTAGTGCTAACGTTGTCGGTGAGTATGCAAAAGAAATATGGACCTCAATTAATGCGGGAGAAACTGCAACAGTTATTGTTGACAATGGAGCGGTTGGTGTTACTTCTGTAGATTTTTCTACTGCAGAAACTGTCTGGGGTGCATGGGTAAAAGTTGCAAAGATCGATAGTCCTCCAAGTTCAGTTAAAACATTTACTGGAAAAGTATACAGAAACATTGAGATTACAAAAGGCGTTACTTTAACTGACGAACTATTAAGTAACCCAGTTGTTAACTTCAAAATTGCAAAAGCGTGGTTAACTGAGAATGGTCTGACACAGAACAATGTTGCATTGTTCAGGTACGCAAACGATGATTGGATACAATTATCAACAGTTGTTGGAGAAGATGACGGAACGTACATACACTTTTCGGCAACAACGCCAGGTTTCAGTTACTTTGTCATTGGTGAGAAAACAGGTGATGCCGTTGTAGCCCCAACTGGAGAGGCAGAAGCATCTGTTGGAGACGATGTTACTGGTGCAACTACTGAATCTGGAGACGTAACAGAAGAAACTACGGGAGTATCAGGCTGGGTATGGTGGTTAATTGTGATTATAATAATAATTGCAGTTGTTGCTATTGTTGTTGGTATGAGAAATCGTAACCAATAAATTTTTATTTTTTTAATTTTCTTTTTATTCTTTGTTAATTATCTGTGTAACTTTTTGTGCAATTTTCTGAATAGTTTTTGTAAGAAAATGGTCTACGTCTTTATATTTCTCTGTATCAATTATAATGACTGGCGATTGAGCATGGTTCTTAACATATTCCTCATAGAGAATGTTTAAGAGCGATAAATATGAGCTGTTGATATGTTTTTCGCTATCTCTTCCACGTTCTTTTATACGTTTCTGTAATGTGGTTTTATGTGCACGTAAATAAACAAGAATGTCTGGCTGTGGAATTTTTTGTTGAACTTTTACATATTCTTCTTCATATTGAGTAAATTCTTCTGTCGTCATATTCATTTGTATGTGTTGCGCTTTTCCAAAAATGTGATAATCTTCTCCCAATGTTCTATCTTCAATTATTATTCCATGCGAATCTTGTATCTTACTCTCTCTATCAACACGTTTTTGTAAAAAATCGCATTGAAGTGTAAATGCAACTTTTAATGGATCTTTATAGAACTGGTCTAATTTTTCTGTGTTAAACGTTTCAAGAAAGCCATGGACTTGTGAATAGTTTTCATTATATTGGTTATCATCATTCTTTGGAAGAACATTGAGAAGAATTGAAGAAAATTGTGGTGACATACATGCACGAACTAACGTCGATTTTCCCACGCCAATATTACCTACAATACCAATCCTTACTCTTTTCATGGTAATCAGAAAATGATAGTTGTTAATATTCTTTACGTTTCTATGATAGTTATGTAGAATTATTTATAAAAGATATTGGTCTTATATGGTTCATGCGTTACACAATACTTGATTGTTATACAGATGAAGCATCTGGGTTAGGCGTACCTCCATACTTAGGAACATATCCACGCTACATTTATGGTAAGTTAAAAGCGGAAGGACATGACGTAACCTACATAACAATTGATGATGTACGTTTATGGAAAAAGTATCAGGGAGTAAAAAAAGAACCCTCTGTGAAACAAAAAACTAACATTTTGGTATACAATACAACTAATAACGATGCTGAGAAAGTTCTTTTATCAACTGATAATCTTATTGTTGTTTTAGGTGTTCATGTACCTGGAAAGTATCTTAGTGCAATGCCTGGAACTTTAAAAGAAGTCATATCTTTATTGAGGGATGTTACCGTTTCTAAAACACTTACTGGTCCTGCAGTTATGGGAACACAGTTAGAGGGCGGAAAGTTTTTTGAAAAGGTTGATTTAGATTTCTTTGATGAGGTACAAGACTTTGCCATGTCATTTGATGAGGTTGGTAAAGTTTCTGTTAAGAGTGCATCAATCCTTCAACAAATTCCTGATAAAAGGGTTATAGAAATTGAAACTAGCAGGGGTTGTAAAGTAGGAAAGTGCAGTTTCTGTACAGAACCGTTAAAGAACTGTTTTGTTAATAGGTCAAAGAAATCTGTTGTTGAAGAGGTTGTGGCATTCTATAAAGCTGGTGCTCGACATTTTAGGATAGGAAAACAAGCAGACTTTTATTCTTCAGACGATCCAGTAGGTATGTTGAAAGATATTCGAAAGAAATGTCCTAAGATTGAAGTGTTACATATAGATAATGTAAATCCAAATTCTGTAATATCTAAGAATGGTGAAGAGATAACACAAGCCATCGTAAAATATTGTACACCAGGAAACATTGCTGCACTTGGCGTTGAATCCTTTGATCCTATTGTTGTTAAATCTAATCTGTTAAATACATCTCCCGCCGTTGCTCTTAGGGCTATAAATATGATCAATAAGTATGGTGGTGTTCGTGGTGAAAATGGAATGCACGCTTTTTTACCTGGAATAAACATTATCTTTGGTTTGATTGATGAAAGTAAACAAACTCATGTTGCAAATATGGATGCGTTAAAGAATGTTTTTGACTCTGGTTTATTATTACGAAGAATCAATGTTCGGCAAGCAGCTGTTCTTCCAGGTACGTTACTTGAGAAGAAAGCTGGAAACAAGTTTGTACGAAAGAATAAGAAATATTATTGGAAGTGGCGTAATGATATAAGACAGACAATTGATTTTCCAATGCTACAGAAAATTGTTCCAGTTGGTACTGTTTTGAAAGATGTGTACACAGAAATCTATGATGGGAAGACAACTTTCTGTCGGCAAATGGGTACATATCCATTAATAATTGGTGTTAAGGGCAGGTTGCCTTTGAAGGAAAAGATTTCTGTCCGGGTAGTTGATCATATGTTACGAAGTATTGTTGGAGAGGTTGTTGAATGAAACTAGGAAAATATAAACACTTTAAAGGAAACCAGTACGAAGTTCTTAGTATTGGAAAGCATTCAGAAACTCTTGAGGAATATGTCGTGTATAAAGCTCTTTATGGTGAAGGAACTGTTTGGATTCGTCCTAAAGAAATGTTTCTTGAAACAGTTACTATTGATGGTGAAGAAGTTCAAAGGTTTATGTTTGTTGGTTAGATAATAAAATATCGTGACTGATGATTATAAAAGTCTTGTTTTATTCTAGGAAGTTCTTGTACTCCATGCATATATTCTTGAAATCTGACAAAAAAAAGTCCGTCATCTTTAGGTTCTTTAAGTTCATCAATAAGTTGATGTAACCGTTCTTCCAATTTATCAGTTCTAGAACGAGCCATATGTTTAGTATATTCTTGATATTCTTATATATTTGGTATATGTTGTATTTTAATTCATAACGTTTAAATACTGACCATTTGAAAAAAAATCAATGGCATTTTTAGGTCAAAGTACAGAATTACCATCAAGAAGAATTCCAAGAAAAGTTTCAAGAAGAAGTCTTCTACGAAAATTTGGTATTGGAACTCTTAAATGGGGAACAGTTCTTTCTGTAGGTGGAGCTACCGGTTTCTTTGCTCGTCCTTATCTTGATGATACAACACAGAAAGCACAACCTGTTCTTGAACGTGAAGATGGTGGAGAATCACTTGTCTTGTGCGATTTTCATGCTCATATTCGAAATGATCAAGGAGATTTAGAAGATGTTGTAGAGATGTTAGGTTCCCCAGGATTGGTAGGGTTAACACAAAGACCAGACACGACAGAACTTGTAACGTACGAACAGGCGGTTGAATTAGTTAAAGATCTTGGAGGTTTTGAAGAACTTACCCCTGGTCAACTTGCTCGTTTTAGAGATGGATACTTCACACGAACAGAAGAAATTGATTGTGGTGGACCAGATATTCTGGCTATAGGTTTTGATGGTGATTATTTGCCAAAATATGAGAATGTTTTTTCTGCGATTGATGAAATTCGAAGAAGAGATGGTATTTCGGTTTATACTTCTCCCTATTTAATAGCAGAAGGAAAAACATTTAGGCTGCCAACTGCAGAAGAAGAGGCCAAAATAAGATTTACTTGTGGCCTTGTAGATTTTGTTGAAGTACACAACGCGTATAGTATAGATTATCTTTGGTTTGATGTAAAAAAGGCAAACGAGTTAGCTGTAAAAATGGTTGATACAAATTGTGATGGTTTAGTTGAACCTTCAGAGACACCAAAACGATTTACTGGTTCTGATACACATGCACTAACTCACACAAAACTTACTGGAATGTATGTTAGAGAAGATGATCTACAAGACATGGCGACATTGAAACAAGCTTTACGCGCTGGAGATTATTTCTCTATTGGTGATTCAAAACTTGGTCCGTACGTGAGTGAGGGTGGGTTTACTAAAACAATGGTTTTACCTAGAATAGCAAGATTCTTTGGTCTCTAAATATAATCTCTAATATTATTATGTATTTCTTCGTGTACAAGCCATGCAACCAAAATAAGTGCGTCAATACTTGTTGCATGTTGACCAATGCCCCATTGTGGACAGAAATTGGTAACAAAGAACGGCCATAAGAAATCTTTATATCCACCATATAAACAATCTAATGATAAATGTGAGAACCAACCAAAGGCTATAACGTAACATATTCTTGCCCATTTCATGTTTTTATTATAATGCAATATTGCTCCTATGATTAAGAAGATAATGACAAATGTTAATGAATGGGTAAATGTTCCATGTAATGAACCTTTAATTCCTGTAAGAAAACTGTACACCCATGTTAATGGAATGTCAATGTCTGGAAATAATCCAGCAATTCCTCCTACGACTAACAAATATCGTGGAAATTTATGTTTTCCAAAGATGTAATGACGAAGGAGGTCAAGGACAACAATCGTAAGAATTACATGTGTTACAGCTAAACCCATACAATAAGGAATTATTTAAGGGTTATAAATGTTATTGTTGCAGGCAAAGACATTTTAATCTAACCAAAACGTTAATAAAACATAACATCATTCTTACAAGTATGAAAGAGGTACTAAGGAAAGAGATTGTAAAAGATTTAAATGAAGCAATTCGTATTCTTCAAACGCGTGATGCACAAGATTATGAAGAACTTAAACGACTTAGTGATGAAGCTATTGAACACGTTGCATTGTATAAAGATCTTGACATCATTTCTATAACTGTTTTACTCTATTCAATTTATAAAATTCTCTTGTGTATTAAAGATGATGATTATACACTATTACTTGATGAGTTAACATCTGCAAAGCATAACCTTGAAAATCGTAAGTTTGGTGCATATAACAGCAATATAAAACGATTATTTACAATTATACAAAAGTGTGATGCAAAAGTAAAGGAACATTTACAAGATGTTATGCAGGCATCACGTATTAAAAAGGGTACAGTTCTTGTTGAGAAAGGCTTGTCAATAGGACAGGCAGCAGGACTTATGGGCTTATCAAACTGGGATTTACAACAGTACGCATCAAAAACACGTGCATTAAACTCTCACCATGAAACCATTCCAGCAACAAAACGTCTTGCGATAGCATTAAAATTCTTTGGTGGTTCTCAATGACCGAAAAGATACTTTTTTTTGATGCTGGTCCCGTTATTACGTTAGTGATGTCACGGTTAGGATGGCTCATTCCAGAATTAAAGAAAAAGTTTGGTGGAAAATTTTACATAACGCCCGCAGTAAAGTTTGAACTTGTTGATCGACCTTTAACGATACGACGTTTTCAATTTGAAGCGTTAGAAGTTATGAAAATGATTCGTGAGGGAGTCTTTGAGATTTATGATAAAGTTCCTGATAAGAAAGTTCTTACACTAAAAAAGCTTGCTAACAGTGCGTTTACAATGAAAGGTAAAACTATGGACGTGTTACAAGCGGGAGAAGTTGAAGCAGTAGCTTCTGCGTTACAGGAAAAAAATGCCGGTGTTGTAATGGACGAACGAACATTACGATTACTAATAGAAAGTAATAAGGACATGAAATCGCTTCTTGAACGACGTTTTAAAAGAAATGTTATTGTTAATCTTAAGAAAATGAACGAGTTTAGTACACATTTTAAGAACGTTCCCATTATTAGATCTATTGAACTTGCAAGTGTTGCGTATAAGTTAGGTTTGTTGGAACAGTATTTACCAAAAAAACGTGATGCAAAAAGTACACTTCTTGACGCCGTATTATGGGCAACCAAGTTTAACGGCTGTGCAGTTACGGAACATGAAATTGAAGAGATTAAGAAGGTTTTAATGAAGTAGATTGGTTTTCTATCCAAACATTTTTAAATCAATTTCGTTTTAAACACTAATTATGGTAAAGAAGTGTATCGTCTGCAATGATGAAGCCGAATTTAAGATAAAAAATACGTCAGATTATTATTGTAAAGACTGTGCAGAAGAAAACTTTGCAGACGTTTCAATGTTGATCAAGGTTGAAGAAGAAGCACAGAAACTGAAAGAATATCTGAAACAAAAGATAAGTGACATTAAGAGTGATGAAGAAGAACTTGATAGTATGGTAAAGTATACAGAGAACAACAATGACAAACAAGATGATACGACTGGGAAAGATTAAGACTTCTAAGACAGAACTAATTGATATTACAAAAGCGTGGTTAGCATTATCATTCGCATTTGCGTTAGTATATTCAGGAATTCGTTTACTTGGTGGTAATTCATTTACAGGAATATTTTCTGTACAATTCTTATTAATGTTTGGCATTTCATTGTTTACTGCAGGTATAGGATTTTTATTTCACGAACTTGCACATAAGTTTGCTGCACAGAAATATGGTTGTGTTGCAGAGTTTAGAGCGTTTGATCAGATGTTATATGTTGCAGTTGGTTTAGCTGCAGTGGTCGGTTTTATCTTTGCAGCACCTGGCGCAGTTATGATCTCTGGACAGATAACACGAAAAGAAAACGGTATTATTAGTGCAGTTGGTCCTCTTACAAATTTTGTCTTAGCGATGATATTTTTAGGATTAATGAACTTTTATACTTCATTTGCATTCGCATTTCAAATAGGTTTTTTCATTAACATGTGGTTAGGATTATTTAATTTAATTCCGTTCGGTCATTTTGACGGTCTTAAAATTTTCCGTTGGCAACCAAGTGTGTGGGGTGCAATGGTTGCGTTCGGATTGTTTTTCTTATTCTTTTTGTAATTATTTTAATTTTTTATAGACTACAAATTTTGTAAAAAACGTTGTTTTTACCTCGATAATCACAGAACATTTATATACTTGTTTTGTTTACAGATAAATTACAGAGTTGGTTCTAAAAAAAAGAGAAAACAAAAAAAGGTGATAAGAAAATAAATCTTTCTTACACTTTTCAAAAAAAAGAAGGTGATAAAACTGAAGCAACACGTCTTCCAAGAGGTAAAGAAATTTAAAATCCAACGGTGTTGCAAGGGATGTGGTAATCGTATTGTTGTTGAAAATGCAAACAGATATTACTGCAAAAACTGCCGTGGTTATTAGTCTTTTTTTTTCTTTTTTTTTCTTTTCTTAGAAATTATTAATTAAACAATCCTTTAAAGAAATTACCAATACTTGCAAAGAAACCTGCTTCCTCTTCTACAACTTCTTCTTCAACAACCCGCTCATCTACCACTTCAACAACCGGTTCAGGAACAACGTCATTAACAACTTCAACTTCTTTCACCATTTCCTTACCAATAATAAACTCTCCCAAACTTGGACTGACAGCTTTATAATATAAATATCCGTCTTTTGACTTGTCAAAAACAGTGTCTAACTTTTCACCATTAACAAAAAGACGTACGTCTCCCTGAGAAATTCCTGATTCAAGAAGATCATTCTCCCTTATTTTTAATGTTACTTTTATTCCTTCATTAATCTTATCTTCAATAACTGATGATATTTTTACTTTCGAATATACCTTACCATCAAAGTTCCATGAAACGTCATCAACCATTTCAGTTTTAATAAGCGAATTTTTAACTTCTTCGTTAAACGTTACCGTTATATCTTGAATTCCGCCAGTTTTTGTTTCAAGGAACATTTCACCACCGGCTTTAAAATAACTTATTGTTTGAACAACAGCATTTCCTGTTAAATCAATACTTGTATCAACATTAGTGACAATTACAACAGTAGAAATAATGAATATAATACCTAACGCTGCCCAGAAGATTTTATCTTGGACTCTATTACTATTCTTTTGTACACTCTTTTTTGGCCGCGCCATATAAAAAGATAAATCAATTGAGTATATAAATTTAACTTCTATAAAGAAAAATGTGGGGCTGCGGGGATTTGAACCCCGAACACCTAGATGTCGGTTACGACATTCCAAAAATCTTGGATTTTTCGTATCTTCAGTCTAGTGCTCTTTCCTGCACAAGAAATAATGTATTCCTTATGTCCCAGATTGAGCTACAGCCCCATTTACTCATTCAATTAAATAGGTGTTTATAAATGTTTTTAGGGTATTTACCCTATGTTAAAGCGCCAGTAAGTATTGAACTTGAAAACAAGTTAAAGAGTATCATGACAACTCCCGCTAAAAAGCAATATAATAACGTACTGGAAATTAAGTTCTTTCCTAACATGAACCTCTCACCAAGCTTATCAGAACCATTTTCTATTCCGTTACTTAACACTGTAAGGATATAAATTATCTGTACAATATAAATTCCTACAACTATCTGAAAATAAAATGTGGGAATGCCAATACCAAATATGCTTAACAACTCTCCCGTTTCGCTAATTCCATCACCACCACTTGTAATGCTACCTAACCGTGCAGTAAGTTTTGTTAAAATACCTGAGATCATTGACGTTATACCAATAACTATACCTGCAATGGCAGGCGTTAAAAATTTAATCTGTGATTTCATAGAAGAAATAACGTCTGACATTAAATCTTTCAAACGTTCTTCAACACGATGAATCTCTTTAATGTACCGTGACATTGACAATAATGCTCGTGCAGCAATTAACGGTCCTTTCTTTGCACTTTCAATAAGGACTTTCATTGAAGATTCAATAACTTTTGACGGAAAGTTAACAAGTGCACCAACTTTACTATCAAATATTGCTTGTTCAAGGCCCATACCAAGACTTGTCATGTTTCTTTCTGTAACTGTAAAGAAATCGCCAGACGTTGTTCCCTGCATGGTTACTGCAACTTTAGCGAACGCAATCTCTGCGGGTATGCCGTCACCTAACCTATTTCCTAACTGGAACAATGCAGATGAAAATTCGTCCTCTAACTCTTTAGTTTTTTGTCGTATCTTAATAACATTCTTTGATCGGAGTGAAAAGTATAGTCCTATTGAAACTCCAAGCCCAGCAATGATAAGGAGAGATAATAATGATGCGCCCATGCCGTAGGGTCCAACCTTCTTATCTTCATCACATTCTATTCCACACGAATTTGCTGGCATGCCCTCTTCACATGGTCGACACACATAATCTAACATTTTAATATCTTTTCCAGGAATAATTTCAAAATCTGCCGTTCCTAAATTGTGAAGAATTATAGGACTAAATCCAATAAGTGCAGCGACACAAAATAAAGTTATTGCAAAAAATGCAGGATTGATACCGATAGAAAATTTTTTTCCAAGAGGAATATTAACGTTCCGCAATTTCTTGAATCCTTTCTGTTCACTTATATCTGTCGAACCGTACCCAGCAGGACGTTTCGATAAAATAGTTTTTCCAAGAAAATAGACACTTGTTGGAATACTTATATTATACAGTAGTGCAATGTATAACGAAATAATAATTGGATTTGAACCTGAACTCATAAAACTAACAACTAAAGGTAAAATAACTAATCCTAATATTGGAAGGATAATACCTAACATGTGCAACATTGTCATTGGCGATTTAAGATTATGTGCATAATGTAACATGTTTTCGTACGTTCCCGTTAAAATAACGTCAAGCGATTTGTCAAGAAGTGCTAATCGTCGTTCTTCAGCAGATTCAAACAATGACGATTCAATTAAATGAAACGCTTCAACAAATTCCTTGTCCCATTCTTTCCACGATTCAAGATATTCGTTTGCTGAATCACGTATTGTACTATACTTCTGTGTTTCCACGTCCCATAATATTTTTCTAAAATCAAGAGAAATTGGCGGTTCAAGATGGTCAGCAGCAAATTTTATTGCTCGTTCCAAATTTGATGTGTGCCGCATAAACGTAACCATATAAAAAACGCTTTGTACCATTTGACTTGACGCTTTTATACGCCATGTGTTTGCCATGAAATGTGGAACTCGTTGTAATAAAGGAATAGAAACCATTCCTGCAATTAAACCAAACAAAATAAGGATAAGTAATGGTTCTGAACCGAAAAGAACTGGGAGACCAGCAAGAAACAATGTTCCAAAAACTATCAAGAGTATTCCCGTAAGAATTGCTAATGACGTTACACCTGACGGCGTTACGTTAAGATGACATGTCTTGATAGACTTTTGATACTTTTCAGCTTTCTTTGGATTAACTTTTAATTTTAATAATTTCTCAGAAAAATTGCACATCTTTTCATAGAACGAATAATGTGTTGGATACAGTTCTTGCTTAAATTCTGTATACTCACGAGAAGAAACTTCAACACCCTTCACGGGCGCTTCACCAAACTCTTCTTTAATCTTCGCTTTATACTTTTCACGTAGTTGTTGCAGTTCGTCCTGTTCCATCTATAGCCTCAGTGACGATTAATAGAATGGAGTATAAAAACATTGCGACGAAGTTACTCTCACTCAATCTTCCTTTTCTTTACTTCTTTACGTATCCAATCATTATATTCAAAAAATATTCTATGAGAATCAAGCGTTCCTACTGCATCTTTCACTCTGTCAGAAATTATATGAAATACATCGTTTGCCCTAGTTACAAAATCGGCTTCAAGAATTGAATCATTCTTTTCTTCTTCTGCAATGTCAACAATTGCTTGTTTACATTTTGCCCGTAATTCAATATTGTCCCAGACAGCACTCCAATCACCAGCAAATTCCTTCACTTTTCCCGCCATACGTTTAAGGATAACTGAATTGCCGTTCTTAAGTTCATCAGTAATTTCAAGTTTATCAGTTTTAGGATTATATACCATTAAATCAACAAAGGCTCCCTCTTTTAATGGATCTTCGTCCCATTCTTTACGAACTTCTGTTATACGAAGAATCCGTTTATACTTTTTAAGACCAGAAATGACCGGATTTGTAGTTACAATAATATCAATAGCTTTAAATGACGTTTTTGGTACGCCAATATCATTAACAACTCTATCATACACGCCGTAGGGAGAATCTGCATGAATGGTTCCCGCAACAACGTTCGCTGCAGCACCAACACGCATTGCTTCAAATAATGCAATTGCTTCTTTACTTCGTACCTCACCAACAAATATTGCGGAGTCGCCCATACGTAACGTTGACCGTATACCAATTGACGGATCAACTTCTGATCCCGGCGATGATAATGCAGACGCTACTTTTAACGATTCAATGTTATACCCTAATTTACGCATAGATTCTTGTGGAAGTTCAAACGTATCTTCAATTGTAATTATACGAGTTTTACGCATAATTTCTGTTAAGAACGATCCAAGTAGTGACGTTTTACCGCTTGACCGTGTCCCTGCAACTAATATTGCTGCATTATTATCGATGACAAAACTTAACAATCCTGCAGCCATTGAATCCATGTACCGTATTTTTGATTGTGAATATAATGGAAATGTCCATGGAAAATCTCTGTGCCTTCTAAACGAAAATGCTAAGCCCGTTGGACTTAAAGGAGCAGTTATTGTTGATACCCTTGAACTGAACCCAACAACTTTAAGTTCTGTATCTAGTATGGGGTTAGCTTCATCTAACGGCCGTCCTGAAATAAGTCGTAATTTGGTTGCCCAACTTTCAACTTCTGCATGTGTTGGATATACGTTCGTATAACAATCACCATAATCTTGATGAACAATAAATATTGGGAGCTCACCATTTGGAGAGTTAATGTTAACGTCTTGAACTTTAGGGTCTGCTAACAACAGTTCTATTAATCCAAACCCAACCGTGTATCGAAGGAGTGCATGTGCAAGTTGGTCAACTTTAGAATCTGTTACCATACTATTATTATGTTGTACCAAATCTTTTAACAAATCCCTTCCAATATTAAGGAACACTTCACGCATACGTTCTGGGTCAACAAACTCTTCCCGTGTAGGTTTATGTTCTGCCAAGATACGTTTTGCATTGTCAAGAAGTCCATATTCTTCTTCCGTGAAACGAAATTCTGGCGGTGTTATATGATACATAACTTTAATCTCATCATTGAAACTAAATATGTTAACTTGAATAGTATCCTCTCCAGACATAAAATTATAACTTTCTTCAAAATTTCCTTCAGGAAATTCTGTAATTACTTTTGTATACATAAAATCGGGTTTTGTTGTTGGATTGAGTACATTTTGATATATTTGCCTCGTTCCAAGATCATACTCGTGCGTGTGTGGCATAAGTGTTCTGATAAGCGTTGTATGTTCAATAATTGCGATAGCTTCTTGCATAATCTGTAAAAATATTTGTTGACTTTGTGAATGTCGTTCATCAATAAGTGCGTCCAATTTTGCTTTTTCTCGACGTTCAAGACGTTTCAGTTCAACGAACGCTGAAAGTGGATCTTCCTTTAACTGTTTAGAAATAAGTCGTTGAAATTGTGCATAACTTCCACGTATGTACCGTTCATGTTGTGGATCCGTTACAATACGAGAATGTGCTTGTCGTTCATCCCTATTTAATTTTTTGTAGACAGCAGCAATTTCGTTCAGGATAGAAGTTTGTGCAAAATCATATTCATATTCTCGTAATTGTGTTAAAATGATAATTGTTATGCCAGAATTTGCGATTAGCGCATCAATAACTTTACTCATACATACGCCACTATACTCAATCGATGGTGGAAATGTACATTTTTCTAACGATACTTTCAGTACTTTATTCTCTCCTTCATGATATGTTTCATAGTCAAAACATTTCAATATTTTTTCTTGCACCATCTTTTATTTATGATAAGAGTACGTTGTTGTTTATTATATTTTCTGTGGTTTGGAGACTTGATTCCAAAAACTATTTAAGTATCCTCTGAGTTTCAAGTACAATTATGAAAAAAATAATGTTTGCATTGGTCATTTTCTCATTAATTCTTCTTACTGGCTGTGTAAAAGATATTACGCAGGCGGAAGCTGGCGGTATTGCAACGACGTACCTTATCAATCAGATTGGTATTGAAGAACCTGTCGTTGTACACCAAATCATCCTTAAACAGGACGGATGGCATGTACAAGTAATGATTGGTGATGATAAAGGTACAGTTATCCTTGACAGAAAAGGTGAGTTTGAATCATTAGAAGCCTATACATGGGTTTGATTTTTGTTGGACATTATAAAACTGAATATCATCTTAAATAATTTTTTTCACGTAATATCTCGCACATGCACATTCTTACTCCACACATTCTTTACCATTATACAATACTCACATAAGTTTATTATATTCTCTTTCATATAACTGAGACTATGGAACAGCAACCAGTACAACAAGATTCAGCGTTTGACCCTGCAAAGTTGTATGTATGGGTAAAATCGCTAGAGGGTAAGGTAAACAATTTGCTTAGGGAACTTGACGTCCTTAAGAACGATTTTGTACGAAAAAATCTTAGTCTTACAAAAGAATTAAAAGTGTTAAGTGATGACGTGTTAGAATTTAAACGATCGCAAGATCAATCATTACAAAAAATGGACATTATCATTAAAGAACTTAAAATGACTGCTGGATATGAAGAAGTACAAGTGTTAAAAAAATATGTAGATTTGTGGAGTCCCATGAATTTTGTAACGCAACGAGATTTAGAACGTGCAATTGATGCACGACTTCATATAACAAAACAAAAGAAATAAATATAGTAACAGTATGATAATACAAAAGTAGGTGATAGATATATGGCAGATCCAACATCAGACATTATGGAATTACGGAATCAGGGTTTAACTGATAATATTATTATGGATGAACTGACAAAGAGAGGATATACTCAGGAACAGATTCATACGGCACTTTCACACATGGACACTGGCGCATCAGCACCACCGTCTCCTAACGGTTCATTTTCTGGGATGCCTTCATCAGCACCTTCATCAGAGGGAAATATTTATGAGAGGATTGAAAGTATTACAGAAAGTATAGTTGATGAAAAGTGGGACGATCTTATTGCAGAAGTTCGTAAGATTATTGAATGGAAAGAACGTGTTGAATCAATGCAATCAAAACTTAATAATGATGTTGAGAAACTTAAAGAAGATTTTAAAACGTTACATCAGGGTGTACTAGGTAAGGTTGAAGAGTATGATAAACGTATGATTGATGTCGGTACGGAACTTAAAGCCGTTGGTAAAGTGTTTAAGGACGTTGTTCCAGAATTTGTTGAAAACGTTAAAGAGCTTAAGGGAATAACCGAAAACGTACGAAAAAAATAAAGTATTAATTTTCTTTTTCTAGAATTATTATTATTATTAATCTTGAGAACCGGTAAGTAATGCAATGGCAAATATCATAATGATAAATATAACGCCAAATCCAAGAACTTTCGGATGAAACATTGTTGCAAAGATATTCTGTTCAAAACTTCCCGTAGCCACACTTGCTTCTCCACCAATAACTGTTTCATTACCTGCTTCGTCTAAGTACGGACCAATACTTTGACCAAAAACGTTTCCTATTGCTGCAAAGAGAATGATCAAACTTATACCAATAATGACCCATGATATACTTTTATCTCCTTTAAGGTATGAAAATATATCTTTTTCACTTGCCCCAAATATTTGGAAAATAAGTAACATAAGAATAAAAAATATAAATACAATAACAAACCATGGAATCATAAAGTTGATAACTTGTATAAGTGTATCTGATAATAACGACATTAATGCTATTGCAACAGCAATAATGGAATTAAGTGCAACAGAATCACCTAGCGGCTTAATTTTTTGTAATAATCCAAGGACAATTGCAAAAACAAACAGTATTGGAAATAGTGAACTGAACGATTGGAACAAACTAATATCTAATACTGTTGCCATTGTGTATCAAAACTTATTTCTTCTCAAAAAAGTCTCCAACCCATTTTCCAATGTTTTTGATTGAGTCCATACCCTTTCCTTTACTAGGTTCTTTTGTAATTAACCATACAACTACACCAAACGCAAGGATGATAATAAGGAGTTCCGTGGCTTCTTCTGTCCACCATGAAAATGCATCGTACGGTCCTGTCCAGAAGTTAAGTGATGCACCAAAGATGTAAAAGATAAAACCAATTGATGCAATTGCGATTACGGGTGCAGCTTTCTTTGAAAAGTCTGTTCCAAAGATTCCCATTAAAAGAAGTAACATTACTGCGGCAACCGCGACCAATGAAATGCTTGGAATTGCTTCATTCATTACTTGAACAGGATCGTATCCTAACGGATACGTGCCCATGACGTGCGGAGCTACAAAAATTAATCCTAATATCAGTGCAATAACTACTCTAAAATTTTTATGGTCCTTAAATAAAGGAACGAATGCCGTTACGGCAAAAATTATTGTAAACACAAGAAGGAATGGTAATATGAAATCCATTACTCCGTATGTTTGAAAATATGTTGTAAGTGTTGAAATACCTGCGCCTACCATTATGAAAACCACCTCATTTGAAACAATATATTACTCATTCTTTTTTATCTCCCTTTGATTTTGGAACGTTATCTTTTGTTATAAACCACATGAAACCTAACATGACAAGTACGAAGATTATTGCTGCTGCCCATGTTGCATCCCAGAAAACAAACAGTGCAAAGATGTATTGGAACCAGTCAAGCGCGTTAAGAAAGATAACAATAATTGCAATGAACATAACTACCATGAAGAACTTTGTCCATCCTGGCATTTTTTCAAGCGAAAATTCATTATCTTTAAAGAACACGCCAACAAGGAGAAGGAAGCACACTGCTAATATTAATAATAAAACAACGTTTGCCATTACTTCATTAATTACACTTACAAGCTGTGTTGATGCAACGACAAGTAACGCAACAATGAATGCAACGATAGAATTAATATTTTTCTTTGTATATTCTTTTCCATCAATCTTTTCAACGCCAAGAATTTTTGTTTTTTCAAAGATTGCAAAGACTATTGTAAACACTAGAAGGAACGGTAAGATGACATCGTAGATACCAATCTTTCCGAAAAAGTCTATTACACCTCTGAAAATACTTTCTTCAACCATCTTTTTTTTTCCTCGAACTTAAGACTAACTAAAAAAACATAATATATAAATGTTTTGTATTTGGTAGCAAACACAAAGCGAAGATTTTAAATACTAGAGTATTTTATTTTCTCATAGGTGAGAGGTGGATAATAGTGCAGTTAAAATCGTTTATAGTAATGTTCATATTCGTATTATGTTTCTTTTCAGTTCTAACTCTTGCTGACTCTACAATTAATGCTGAAGTTATCCAAAATCAAATTAAACCTAGCGAAAATGCACAATATAAAATTACTATTACCAATAATGAATTTGAAAAGCAAAGGTATAGTGTCTATTCTTTTGTTCAGGGTTGGGGCGTTGATCCCTCACCATTAAAAGATAGAATTATTGAAATTGGTGCTAAGGGTTCATATACAACAACTATTCATGCTCGACCAAACGAAGATTTTCCGCCAGGAATTTATTATGTTTCAGTTACCATAGAAAGTGATCTTGGTGAAAGGTACACGGAAGCATTAAAAGTGTACCTTAGTCCAGAATCTCCCACAGATTACCTTCCTTCAATAAGTGCAACTGTTGATATGGACGAAAAAATAATTCCACAAAATCCTGTTCCTATAACATTATTTATTGAAAATAAAAATCCTCTTGACCTTAAAGGATTGAAAATACGTATACAAAGTGACATTCCTGAATTTGTTCAAGAAGTTATAGTTGATTTGCCGCCTCTTGGAAGAAAAACTGTTGACTTTACAATTATCCCTAACGAATTTCAACAACCAAAAAAATATACATTATTTTTTGTGTTTGAACGTGACGGCCAAACAGCAAAGGTTGTTGAACAACGAATTGAAGTATTGTCTGTAGTTCCACCGTTTGACGTTTCTGTTGAAGAAGATACAATTTTCTTAAAAACGTTTAAGTTTGTTTCAGTTACGAATCCTGGTAACGTTCTTAATACACAAGTTGCAGAATTACCCGTTTCATTTATAGGATCATTATTTACTGCGGGTGTTGACATTGGAAAGAATGAAAATGATGAACGTGTTATCATGCAAGAATTTTCGTTACGGCCAAACGAAACGGGATCATTTCAAGTAATTACAAATTATAGGTGGTTATTATACCTTGCAATTATCATCCTTGTTACGTTTATATTTTATATGGCTGTTCGATCTCCAGTATCTCTTCGCAAGACCGCTATAACAACAAAAAAAGATGGTGAGGGAATACTCTCTGAAATTAAAGTTACAATAGAAGTAAAGAATACATCGTCAAAAGCTATAAAAGATGTCCATATAACAGATTTTGTTCCTGCAATTGCAAATGTTAAAAAGAGTCTTGAACTTGGAACATTACAACCAAAGGCTGTTCATCATACAAAGAAACATACACGGGTTATATGGTCACTTGCAGAACTGGACGTTCATGAACATCGCCTTATTACGTACAAAATTAAAGCAAAACTTAACATTTTGGGGACGTTTAGGTTACCGCGAGCAACATTAGAGTATAAGCGGGGAAGGAAACGGAGAAAATCGTATTCAAACATTTTCAACCTTGTTAACAAATAATGTGATGTCTGCAGGCTTTATTTACGATAATAAAAAGATTTATATATGAGGGCGTGTATCTTTAAAGTAGTCATGCAGAAAATTTCAGGGTGAAATTTTGCATGCTAAAAATGCGAAATAAAACGGAGCATTTTTATCATAATCAAAACGTGAGGGTGTCAAAATGAAGGATTTTTTTTTACAATTAAAAGACAAATTTGCTCGGCCAATGGACGAGGAGGAAAACCTTGAACAGCAGCCAGAAGAGTATGTAGAACTCGATTCAGAGTCACAGAAAGAGGACCGGTCTAAGGTTCTTGTACGACCATTCGTAATGGAAGAGTTTGAAGATATTAAAGAGGTTCTTGACGTTCTTCGTGAAGGGTCAACAGTTGCATTGATAAATATCAAGCCTCTTAAAGACAAAGATCTTGTTGAATTAAAACGTGCAATTTCTAAACTGCGAAAAACGTGCGATGCAATTGACGGCGATATTGCTGGCTTTGGCGAAGATTACGTTGTTGCAGTACCATACTTTGGTCGAATTCATCGACAAAGTAATGTTGAATAATTTTCTTTTTACAATTTTTATTTCTTTATTAGTTTAATTCTTTAAGAAAGTAGTAAGGTTTATATAATAACTAAGATAAATTCATTACACTCATGCCACGGTCGCATAGCTCGGTATTGCGCGGGATTGCTAATCCCGTTCCTTCTGGAATCGCCGGTTCAAATCCGGTCCGTGGCGCACTTTTTTTAATATCGACAAATATATAAGTGAAATACTATTTCTGTTTAGTAAGAGTGTACAAAAAATGAGTGTTGATAGAAACCGCATTTGGTTAGTTGTAGGTATAGCAATCACAGTTATTGCTTTCTCTTTCATCTTTTTTTCTTTTTCTAATAATGTCACTGGTATGGCCGTTTCACGGGGAGGACAAATCAATCTTGCTTTTATTTGTTATAATCAGGGATGTACATATACAGATTATATACGAGAATATTTGGTTGATGAAGGGTTTGATGTTACCCGTATGTACCTCGTTGGCGGCGAATTGTATGCATTAGGTGGTGGAAAAGTTACTTCATTTAATGGGTATAGTGCTGTTGTTTGTGCTGGTCATTATCTGGCATGTTCAAATGTACTTAAAGTAAGAGATAATATACTTAAAGAAGCGTACAGGAATAATGGTGTACCTATAATTAGTGTTGCGCATCGTGCATATACTTCTAGTTCTTTAGAAATAACGAACGGTGTGGGCGCTGATGACAATTTTAAAACGTCTATCGGTTCAGTTGATACTACGCACGATATCATGAAAGAATTTAGCGACGAAGTGAGATTACAAGCAACTCGTAAACCTCTTTATGTTGGGTACATTAATACGAATAACATTTATGAAACCGAATATGTTGCGTTGTTTGGTCCTGGAAATTCACATTCTGGTTCGACTGCAGAGTCAAGGGCATTACCTTCCTCAATTTCAGGTTTTGCGTTAGAGAGTGGCGTTACAGATTTTGGTAGAAATCCTGGCAAGTTTGTTCATCTTGGATTCTTTATGGACGATTATAAATGGGAATTGTATAATACTGATGCGCGGAAGATAGTGAGAAATTCTATCTGTTGGGCAGTAACGGGATCTTCTGAATGTTTAGTTTTTGAAAAATGTGGTGATAGAATAGATAATGATGGTAATGGTAAAGTTGACTGTGATGATGTTGCATGTTTACGAGATCCAATGTGTAAGTTTGAAAATTGTGACGTTGGAAAATTACCCATTAAAGAAAATACGCGTTGTATTGATGTCCGTGTTACCGACGATACACTTCTCACTTCAATAAATTCTATGTGGAAAAAAAGTTCACAAAGTTTGTTAGAAAAAATGTCTATAGTTGCGTACCTTAAGAAAGAATCTGCATCTCCTTCTCGGTCACGATAGTCAATTCTATTACGTTCGTGTAATAGTAAAGTATATAAAGAGAAACAAATTAGTTCTCTACAATAAAAGAGTGTGTATTGATGGTTAAAAAAGATAGTGCTAAACTGAAACGTTCTTCTCCTAGTGAGCATCATTCTGAACATAAAAAGAAACTTACTGCATTATGGGTTGGTTTAATTGTTTTAGTAGTTGCAGTTGCTGTTCTGTATCCATTTGTTAAAGATGGGGTTGTTGGTCAGGCTATATGGCAAGCGGGACAACCTGCACCAGTAGGGGATTATTGGGGAAGTACTAATGAACCATTGGCTGTTGTTGAAGCTGTTTTTGGTGAAGATTCTTGTTCTCAAAGAGGTATTGAAAAAACACATAAATATACTCTTCAAAATGCCATTGATGGTGATGGAGTTAATTTAGCATCTGGGGGAACTGCGCCTGGATATTGTTGTCCACAACGAGGCGATTTTTGCATTGGTCCAAAGCCACAGATGACATTTGAAGAATATCAAGCTTCTTCTTTAACTTCTGGAACATACTGTTATAGTGTTGGCTCTTTGTTTTCTAAGTATGTATCTACTAAAAAAGAACTTTGTGTCTCTAATAACATTGATCCAGATGTACATGCAACAATTACTGTTGAATGTGACGACACACAAATTCCGGGAATCTATCAAAATCTTCCATCGGATGTAGGTAACAAATTTTTATGTTCAGAAAATCAATGGCATGTTTGTGATTCTAACTTTTTTGGTATTTATGAAGACGATAATTCTTATTTTTGCGATGCAACTCAATGGCACGTATGTGATGATTCAGTATCATCAATGTTCTGTAAAAATAATAAATGGTTATTTGATGTTCCAAAAGAAGAATTTGAGAATCCTCAAGGAATTTTCAATGGTTTCGTTCTCGAAGGGATAGGGGTTCTTCCGAATGGTGGAAGTACCGCAGCAGATCCTGTTGATATAATTGAGAAACAAGGATACTTTGGATTTCTATCAATTACAACTCAAAAGTCTTTCTTTAGGTACGGAGATACAATATTTCAAATAAAAATGGCCAATCCTACTGAAGCGGGAGCTGTTACACTTAGTGTGTCATCAGCAGGTCCAGCGTTTGACATTACATTAACAGTTGATCCGGAAGACAAGTATGCGTTTTCACAGGAACAATTTCCATTAGATCTTGATGGTGATACAATAACAGATGCATATTTATCAGTTCTTCTGGCATCTCCCTACTTAGACAAATCAATTCTGTTCTCAGTAACAACAGTTATCGATTTTGATCAAACTAACATGGCTTGGACGGGGGTTCTTCTATCTGACAATTCTCAAACATTTGTCTCTAATGGTGTTGAGCATACAATGGGCGTATTTGGTGATGAATCTGATGTCATTTTTACTATTGATGGGAGAAGTTTCGGCGGTTCAACTGCTACTACGGATGTAACTCCTAATCCGATAGTTGGTAATTTTTTTGGAGGTAATTTTTTCATTGATGAACAAGAAACAGAGGAGATTTTTTTCGTTGCCCGTCCAATAGTTGTTGGAGATGGGGGTGTTATTTTTAGATTAACAAAAACGCAAGAAGAGATTAGGATAGGAACAACTGTCGGTGAGGATCAAGTTGATCTTGCACAAACATATGAAGAATCTTTTTCAAAAGACATCATTCTTGATGTTGCAACGAACAATCTTGGATTTGTTAGTGTATGTAGTAACGATCCTCCAGTCCTTTCAGCTCTGACTGTATGTGACAGGGAATCACAAATACTTAATATACAAAATAAAAAAGCAAGCACACTAGAAAATGTTCTTTTCTGGTATGAACAACCTGCACCAGACCAAACAAAAGAAGGTAGTGTGTTATATAGGAGAGACGTGACAGATATTCAAAATGAATTTGCAACAATTTTTGCAACAAACATGGTTGCGGGAAAACGTATGGCCCTTAGTTATGAGGGACATGATTATGTGATAAGGATGAATAGTTTATCAAATTATCTTGACCTTACGACATTAAAATTGAGAGACATTACTGAACCCGGTTTTCCTGAATATGTGGCCGAGGGAGACCAATCAGAAGTTGTCTTTAATTTGCCTTTAGGAAAACAAATTAATATTAAACTTGATCTTGAACCGGAACTTAATTACGATTTTAGTGCAAAAACAACAACGACGAAACAGGTCGATTTAGAGAACGAGTTTGAAACATATATTAGCACGTACAGTCAAGTTGATATATTAAATTTCCGTGATAGTGAAGCCTATAGGAAAATTAAAATTGATCCGAGTGACATTAACATCCTTAAAGATATAATGCAAATAAATTATAATGGTGTTCTAGTTGAATTAAATTTTAGTGACGCGAAGCCTAACTTTGAACATAATGGTAAAGTCTTGTTCTATTACTCAGATTTTACGAATGGTGGTATATCTGGAGCACTAAATACATTCAATAAATATGCTCATGTATTCTTTTATAGTAATTTACGAAATGGTCCATACACACACGAATTTACTGATACTAATTTTATCCTTCCACTAGTAAAAGGAAAACGGTTAGCATTCGGATTAGACGATCAATATTATCTTTTAACATATGCTGATCCTTGGACAGGAACAGAGGCTGAAGGGTTTGAATTAAGTAAAATGCGTATTACAAATGTTGACGGTTCTAACCCTATTGCTCCAACAATGAGCGGTCTTGATCTTGTCTTTGATCTTGGTGAACGAAGGATTGAAGCTAAAGTTCAGACCGGTGATGTTCGTGAGATTACATTTACGGGCATCTCTTTATCAGACGTTACGAGTGAGCTTGAACTTGCAGCAATTTCAACGGGAACATTCTCTCCACGAGAAAATTTTTCAGCAACATTACTTGCAGGTGTTAACGGTCAGCGAAATAATATTCAGATTGGAAGCAATACGTATGAAATTTGTGACAGTGCTGCAGCGGCTACGTTAGTTGATTTTGTTGGTTTATGTAGTTCAAATGAAATTGACCTCACTCTTGATAGAGACGTATTATATTCAAGTTATATCTCTGGAGTCCTTGTTCAATACCATGGGAAAAATACTGAAGGACAAAAAGTTGTCACGTTTAAACATACTATGAATCTTACAGACGATCATACAGAAACGTTTGATTGGTTAGCAATTACAGATAATCTTCAAAATAATCGAAATCCCGCAATTTTCTGGGAAGATACGTGGTTCGAATTAGAGGGTTCACAAACATTAGATACATTCCAGCTAGTAGAATTACCACGCGCGAGTTCATTTAGTACCATACAAATGAACACGACAACATCAGAAGCGGAAGGAAGAGAAGCAGGAACAATAGTTTTTGATAATGGTGTGCTTGCGTTTCAAAAAAAGTTTGTTGGCGAGAGTGAAGATTTTAGAATAGATCTTGACATTGAACCTTTACAACGTTCATTATTAACACTTATAGGATTTAACGTTACTGAAGAACAACAACCAACATCGTTCATGACAAACATTGACGGCCATGTGTATAGCTTATCCGTCGATGAAAGTCCTAGCATATCGGACTTTGTTAAAGTTACAATAACTGAAGAGGGTAAACTAATTTATGTTAGCAACCTTCCCGTTGATGAAGAAAGGCACGTTTTACTCTCTAACGGTAATGTGGTAAAGATTCACGTGTTAGATGCTGACATTCCAACTATCCATATACAAAAATGACAACAAAAAAATCAAACAGCAAAATGAAAAACATTGTACCTAAAGTACTTATTGGTGCAGCATTACTTGTTGTTGTCGTATTACTAGCAGTATTCTTACGGCCGACAGGTCAAGCATATACAACGCCACCTATTGGTCCGATAGATCTTAACGTGACAGAATCAGCATCAATTTCTGTCCAGTTCGTTACTTCATGGGACATTTCTTTAGTTCCTTCACAGGGAGTTCAACGTGAATATCATATTGAGGTATTTCCGTTTGAAGATACCGATTATAGTATGATCAATTATAGTGTCAGTTTAAGCGGAACAAGATTGTTTGAAGGTCTTCTTGGTAATGGCCTACGTACTTCAGGAAACATCTATTTAGATTTTGATAATGTTCCTGACATTGAACTGTCGTACGACGGGAGCGAATTAACTGTACGAAACATTGTATATGATGAACCTTCCGCAGCAATAATTTCATTGTTAGACATTGATGGCACACCTGTTGAATCTGAACTGTCAGCTGTTTCCCCTGATGACGTTATTGAACGGTACGTAAAAGTTGAAAGTACTCCACTTGCAACTGTAACTGCGTATAAGAATGACGGTACACAACTTTCTGATTCAGAATTTTATGATATCACTGAAGACGAACCCTCTACTGCCCATGTATTAAAAGGCCTTACATTTACACCTGACGATGTTGGCGTGTATCGAATAACAGTTATTGCCGATGTTAATGGTGAAGAAACGGAACGTGACTTTCTCTTTTCTGTTGGATCAATCGTTGCAACGTTACAAGAAGACAATTTTCCACTTATGACATTAACAAAAGTTGAACAGGCAACGTACGATCAGTACGAAATAACATTTAACTTTACTGGCGGTTTACGCATGCAAGCATTTTCACCTTCCTGCGATGTTGGAAGAAGTGTGATAGGAAGTACCGACTTTGAAGATAAAGTTAAGGGAATATATTCATGGGATGAAACTGAACAGGTTTTAGCACGTACAATTCCTGACTTATGGAGTGGTACGTCAGAGATTACTAACTTGAAACAAGATAAAGGATATTACATTAGGTTAAAAGACGGTGTAGATACATTTTCTTTTACTGAAGAATGTAACGACTATTTTACTGCTTCACATAATCCGTTTAACGAACTTGTATCTGTACAAGAGGGTTGGAACCTTATCGGCATTCCGGGATTTGAACGAATGTCAATTGAAGATTTGAACGTCGGTGAAGAATTAGAAATTACCGAAATGTATGTTATTAAAGATAATGATGTTAAAGAATCTGGTATAACTATGTTAGAACCAGGTAAAGCATATTGGGTATTTGTAGAATGAAACTGAACATATTATTGTGGATATTATTATGTACACTTCTTGTTCCCGTAATGGTAATTGCGGCAGAACCACCGTCAATCGAACATCATCAGTTTTATGGTCGTGTAACGTGGGACTTAGATTCTGACGTTCCAGAAAATGTGGTTGCGTCTGTTAACGGTGTTGAATATTCCTCATCAATTTCTATTGTAACGTGCGATACAAATCCGTGCACGGGAAAGTACGGAAATGATGTTACTAATTACCTTCGTGTACATGGTGAAGATGGTAATACCATTGCTTTTTATGTTGACGATACACTTATTGATACTCTTGAATATGAATCGTGGGGTGTAACGCGGCATGACGTTAGTACTTCATCATCAGTCATTACATGTGATCAACGATGGGACTGTGACGAATGGTTATCTTGTGTTGCTGCAACACAAACACGTACATGTACCGATGTTAACGAATGTGATACTGATGAGTTAACAAAAACTGAACAGAAAACGTGCGTGGCGGGTACACTGCCTGATCAACCGCAAACCCTTCCTGCATGTGTGTATGTATGGGACTGTACGTCGTGGAGTTCATGTTCAAATGAAATACAAACACGTTCATGTCAAAGATCAGACGATTGTGATGCACAGTTGTCTGCTGGAACCATTAGTTCAGTTACACAATTTCCACAACCTGCAGAAACGAAAGTGTGCGGTACAGTTTCGGGAAGAACTGCTCCATCAGTAATTCCTTCTACTACGAGGGACGTAGTTGAAGACGATAAAGACGTTTCAGAAGGTGTTTCCACATGGTATTATGTTGCCGGCATTATTTTATTACTTGTTGCAATACTTATCCTTGTGTTCTTTTTTAGGTCACGTTCTAAAGGTAATAATGGTTCAGGAAATCAGTATTCTCCTTAAGAGTTAACCGCTTTTTTTTAACTTTTTTATACACGTAGAAAATCGATAGGTATATAAACGAAAAGGTATTCTTTATACTAAAAAAAGGTGAACTAGATTAATGAATGCTAATAGTCGTAAAATTGTAGTGATATTAGGGGTAGTAGCAGTTGTTTTGTTAGTTGCATTATTTGTATTATTTCCATCAATTAAAGAAGGCGTTTTTGGAAAGGCTATTGATGTTGGTCCTATCGCTGGAGATACAACTCTTCTTTGGGAACAAACTTATTCTTCTGGATCTGCAGACATTGCACCGTTCGTTGTTGGCGATGCTACATATCTTATAACAAATGATGAAACGGGTTCATACCTTCATACTATAAACCCAAGCACGGGTGATAGTATAAACAGTTGTTTTATTCGTGCTGACAAAGTTATTGGTAGTCCTGCACATCATGCAGAGGAAGATAATTTGTTTGTACCTTTAGAAAATGGAATTGTTAGGATTGTTGGATTATCTGATCGTTCAGCAGTAGGAAATTGTGACGCGCTTGATATAGCGTTAAGTCATGGGGCAATTAATCCTACGACATCTATTGTTATGTATGGTGATACATTTATTGTTGGATCAACAAGGGGCGTCCATAAAATTAATGTGTATCCAGTTCCTGGATATCCTGTTACATATACAGATGTGGCGTATGGTACGAGCGGTTTTGTATCTTCTACGCCTGCAATATCTCCTTCAAGTAATGGCGATTATCTCATTTTTGTAGTACAAATGCCAAATAGTAGAGAATTATATTCTATTAACATAGATGACATGACTTTGGTTACAGCGGGAACTCAAGGAATTCATCATATAATCTCTCTCGATTCAAATGTAGTGGCACCTATAACAGTTTATTCTTCTACAGTAGCTGGAGTGAATGATTACAATTTAGTTATTATTGGAACTGTTAATGAACAAATATACTTTTTTGAACAAGCACGTTCTGGTGGTATGTTATTCATTTCAAGACCGACTAACCAAAATGTTGGACCTGTAATGGTACCTGGCGCATCGTTTATATCTGAAGCTGTTGTTGTTGATACCACTACGACATCTGCGAAACTGTACCTTGCTTCTGCTGGTACTGATAAAAAATTATATTTTGGAACTATTGCATTTCTTCCTGGAAAACATAGTCAGATAATATTTACTCCTACAGATAGTGATTATCATTATTCTTCTAGCACACCAATTTACGCAGCTCCATTAGTTGCATTAGATGGTACAATTTACATTTCTCGTACGGATAAAGTTGTTGCTCTTAAAGGTGGACCGCCTACATATCCAGGTACGCCATGGAAAAATACTCTTTGGAGTGTTCCAAGTACAATTAATCATAATCCAAGTACATCACCATCACTTTTAGCAAACGATGATATTTTATATGTTGCAGGCGGTGACGAAGGTAAATTGTTAGCGTTCGGTACACCTTTATTTTCTGCTCCTCAACCTGAAGAGGAGCCTGAACCAGTTCCTCCTGCTGAACCTGAGGAAGAACCGGAGCCTGCGCCTCCAGAACCAGAACCAACTGCAGTTTGTGGTAATTCAATAATTGAAGAAGGTGAATTTTGTGATGATGGTAGTATAAACTGTGAAGTTAATGGTTATAATGGTATACAAAACTGTGGAAATGAATGTTTAGGATATGGAGATTGTTTACTTGCAGAATCTTGTGGTGATTCTCTTATTAATGGTAATGAAGAATGTGACGATGGTAATCTTATTGATAATGACGGTTGTTCATCTTTATGTTTAACCGAAGAACCTGCTCCTGCTGAAGATATTCCTGAATGTACAACAAATACAGATTGTGATGATAGTATCTCCTGTACAGATAATGTTTGTGTAGAGGGAACATGTACATATCCAATTAGTGCAAACCGATGTTTGATAGATGGCGTTTGTCAGATAAGAAATAATCTTAATCCAGCTAACCAATGTCAACAATGTAACCCTGAATCTGATACTGCTGCATGGACTAATAATGATGCTTTGTATTGTTCAGATAATGATCCAAGTACAACTGGTGATCATTGTTCTGCCGGAGTTTGTGTTGGTACGTCTCCAATTGAAATTTGTACAGATAGTATTGACAATGATGGTGATAGTTTAGTTGATTGTGCTGATAGTGATTGTGTTGCTGATACGTCTTGTATTGTCGAACCAGAACCTGCTCCTATTCCTGAAGCTACAGTAGAGTGGCCTGAAGAATGTGTAACTGGAGAATTATATGTTAATGGTGTTTGTGTAGATACGGGGGCATCAGAAGATAATACCAATTTATTAAATGAAATAGTAACTATATGGAATAATGATAATAATTTATTACAGAAAATGTCAGAGATAGCGTACGTGCTACGTAATTGAGAGGGAGGATAAAAATGGTGAAGAAAAACGTTTCAAAAAGAACTCAAAATCAGGTTTCAAATAAAAAAGAGGTTAATAAACCGTTACTTATTGGCATTATTACTATCGTAGCACTTGTTGCACTGGGTTCATTACTATTTTTCTCAGATACGTTTGTAGGAAAGGCTATCAGTTTTCAATTGGAAGGTACTATTACTGATAATACAGCAGGAATATTTTTGGTAGATAATACTGTTACTGTTGATGATGAGTTTGATCTTATAGTACAAGCTAAATTGCCCGTTGATGTTGAAACTGTTGCAGTATCTTTTGATCTTCACCTTAATGGTTTAGATTTGTCAACCGAGTGTAGTAGTTCAGTAGTTTCTGATTTAGGTTGGACAGACTTATTAGATATTTCATGCGCTGATGGTATAATTAGTTTTGATTCAGCAACATTTGATCCTCTAAATGAAAAAACTGGTTTATTTACTATCGCTACTATTACTTTTCAGGAAAGTGTAACGGGTGAGTATGATTTAACATTTACAAAATTTGATGTTTATAATGTTGCACAACCTCCTATTGATATGATTCTCGATACGGGTATTGTTAGTCCAACAATTATTGTTGAAAGTGTTGCTGTTCCTGAACCTGACGTTCCTGAACCTGGTGTAGAATGTAGAGCAGATACTGATTGTAATGATGGATTGTCATGTACAACTGATGTTTGTACTGATGAAACGTGTACGTATCCACTTAATGCAAATACTTGTTTAATTGGCGGTGTTTGTTATACTGATCAAGATGTATATCCACAAGATCCACTTAAAATGTGTGATGTTGCACGAAGTCAGACAAGTTGGAGTGGTAATGTTGCACCATCCAATATTGTATTAGGTGATGCAGATGGTGATGGAACTCTAAATCTTGCTGATGCGATCTTAGTTGCCCGTGTTTCATTTGGCGTGCCTGGATATTCACTACAAGATTCAGCAAATTCGGACGCTGATTGTTCAGGGACCGTTTCATTAGATGATGCTATTTTAATTGCTCGTGTTTCATTTGGTGTGCCTGGATTTACAATAAATAGTTGCTCTTAATAGAGGTGAAAAATGATGATAAAAAGATATAAAATTTATTTGTTGGTTGCATTACTTTTAGTTAGTTCTGCGTTTGCTGTCGACTTCACAGTAAATTGTGGAACTGTTCCAGATGGTGGGGGTCCGGTTGCTTGTGAAATAAGTTCTGGAACGACATCTATTTCAGGTTTTAGTGCAACAGTAAGTTCTGGTTCTGCAACATTAAGTTCAGTAAGTTTTAGTCCATTTATTGATATTAGTGACTTAACTCAGTCCCCTCCTGCAATTGGAGTATTTGCTTTGTCTCCAGATACATTTACAGGAACATTAAACTTTGACGCTTCTGCATCTTTTACATTAGCAATTACTGGAATTCAAGCTAATACTGCAGCAGGTCAAGAGGAAGCTTCTTTCCCTGTGGTTCAAGTTGAGTCTGTAACTCCAACATGTACCGCATTACCTGTAACTGAATGTACAGATGGCTGGCTATGTCCAGATAATGTTGTTATTCCTGCTACTGGTTGTCCTTCTGGTCAAGAATGTAGTGTTGGTCAGTGTGTAGATATAGAAGTTGCTCCTGTTTGTAATGCATTTGATGCTTCTGAATGTACTGCTGGTAATAGGTGTCCAGGAAATGAACGTATAGCTCCTACTGGTTGTCCTTCTGATCAAGAATGTAATGCAGTTGGCGGAGAATGTGTAGATATAGAAGTTGTTCCTCCTGCAGGCGAACCTCAACCTACATCTACTGAATGCGGAACAAAAGAAGTAAATGTTGATGGTGTATGCAAACTAGGAATGGTATTTGAAGATGGTGATGTGGCCGAACAGGATTTATTAAATAGAATTTATTCTGTTTTAAAAGAGGAAGAAAATAATGTCCTTCAAAAAATATCTGCAATTGCACAAATATTGCGTGAGCATACTTGGTCATAATTATAATAATTTGAAATGAAAATAAAACAGAACGTGTCACGGGGAACCCCAAAAACAGTATCTCAAAGTACTGGTAAAAATAAAAAACCTTTAATCATAGCAGCTATTACAGTTGTTTTACTTCTAGGTTTAGCGGGATTATTATTCTTCACAGACACGTTTGTTGGAAAAGCTATCGAGTTCACTACCGAAGTTGGTGTTGGAAAAGCTGCAGTTTTAGGCGGTACGATAGAAGTTGAACCTGGCGTGACAGAATATACTATTCCTATTCAAGTTTCTTTACCAGTAGGAAAAAAATCTGTTGCTTTTCAGTTTGCGTTAAAACACGATTATGATTCAACAAAAGTTGACTATTCTAGAATTATTGAACCTGTTCATGATAATTTCTTTTATGAAAGGGAGGGTATCGATCTTACTATTGTTAATTATATTAAATCTACTGACGATACTATCTCTGTTACGTTTGCTGGCCTATGTTCTGAAACAAATGATTGTGGAAATGCAATTTCAGGAAAAATGGATTTAGGATATATCACTGTAATGGTTGATGAAGAACCTACCGAAAGTGTTCCTATAAATTTTGAGTTTACTTCCTTTACTATGTATGATTTAAACAATCCTTCTGCTCAAAGTTTAGTTTCACCAATAGAAACTACTGTTACTGTTTTGGCAGCTGCAGATGAAGAAGGTCCTTCAGATGCACTATGTAGTAATGGTGTTACAGAAGCTCTTGAAGAATGTGATGATGGAAATACAGTTGATGGTGATGGTTGTTCGTCAACGTGCACTTTAGAAGTTCCAGAAGTTATTGAAATTCTATGTAATGATCTCCAAGATAATGATGGTGACGGTTGGACAGACTGTAACGATGATGACTGTACAGAAAATGCTATTTGTCTTAACATTGCACAATTTGTCGGAACAGAAGAGTGTACAGAATTTGCTCAGAAACGGTGCGTTTCAGGCGATGATATTACATTATTTCAAACGTGTAAAACGTTTGATGACGAACTATTCTGGGGAGATTTAGAATCATGTCCTACAGATACAATGTGTATAGATAATGGAAGATGTGTCGTTGATAGCGATAATGATGGAGTTCAGGATTCAGAAGATAATTGTCCTCAACAGGAAAATATTCTTCAAGAAGATAGTGATAATGATGGTGAAGGAAATGTGTGTGACGACACTCCATGTAGTGATCATATGACATTAATTGACGGCCTTTGTTCGTGTCGTACTGGTTGGGAAAATGCTGACAATTCAATAGAAAATGGTTGTGAACTGAAATCTTTATGTAACGGTGTTGAATGTCCTGATGGATATTATTGTGGATATGATTTACAATGTGAAATGCCAGCAATATGTCAAGAGACAGATACGCCTGGTCAAATACGATATACTCGTACTGTTGATGGAACGTCTGATTCTGGTTTTATAACGAGCCATTGTTCAGATGATAATAGTGCACAAGTAACATATTCATGTAATGATTTGTTACAACTTGAAAAAACAGATAATATATGTGAAGGGTTGTCAGGCTGTCGTGAAGGTACATGTCAAGAATTTGTATGTGGGAATAGTATCCGTGAAGGTACAGAACAGTGTGATGATGGTAACACTGAAAATAATGATGGATGTAGTGATATCTGCCAAATTGAAGATGGTTGGACAATTATTAATGGGGAATACACTCGTTTTGTTGAAATAGATAATGAAAAAGGTGAGAATTATCTTCTTGCACGGATGTACAAAAGATTACAAGATAGTGTAAGAACACAAGATTTGATTGACGGACTTTCAATTGAACTTAAAGAATTTTTCGTATTAGAATCTTCAGAAATTGTTCTTCTTGATAGTTGTACTCCTAGAAATGGATGGGAAGAAGGAACAGTATACAAAGTAACAAAAGATTTGGATGTTACAGACTTGGATGATAATAATAGATGTTTTGAACCGGATGCAGACAATATCGTCATTGATTGTCAGGGCCATTCAATTACTGGTCCTGGTGAAAGGGGTACTGGAATAAGTTTACAACTTGCATCTTCAGTTACTGTAAAGAACTGTAAAGTCAGTGGTTTTATCAACGGTGCATTTATTTCATGGGACAGGCCGGAGGGTACTCCTGGTTCTGAAGATTACATTAGTATTGACAATATATTGGAAGGAAATAATTTTATCAATAACATGTTTGGTGTAAAACTTGAACGAACAACAGGCAACTCATTTGATGGGAATACTTTTTGTGACAATACAAATGATGACGTTTCCTGCCCTCCTAGTGCAACATTTCCACCAGGGTCTTCAGAAAATATGGGAAGTGGAAACTTTTTCGATACAATTCAATCATGTCCTGATGGTTGGCCAACCATAACGGATTATTCTTCATGTTCAGAATCGCCAATGGTGGCATTACAAGATATTGAACTTGGAACAGAAACTCTTACAGTCCTTATAGTAGAAGATTCAGATCAGAAACAATTCCTTGAAAATGTGTATACAACACTTAAATCAGACGATTCAATGATTATTAAATTAACTAAGATTGCATATTATCTTTCAGAATATGCTCAAACTCAAGAACAATGATACAACAAAAAACGGTAAAGAAACGGTACAAGAAACTTCCTCCACATAGTTGGGAACCTCACCCACTTGCAGAACGGGGAGAGATACGGAAACCGTACATTATTGCTATCATTACTGTAGTGTTACTTATTGCAATTTCAATGTTCTTGTTCTTTACAGATACGTTTGTGGGAAAAGCAATTCAGCCTGCTGAAATTACGCCACTATCACTTCCAAAGGTAGGTTTATTTTTGGAAGATAATGTTTTGTATAGGGGCGATGATGCTACTATACCAATTAAAGCCAACCTTGTTGTTGGAGATGAAACGTCAGCTGTCCGGTTTATATTGGAACATGAAGGTCTAGGTTCTGACACTTGTGATGAGTCTGTAACAAGTTCACTTGAGTGGTCAGACGATTTTAAAACAGTTTCATGTCAAAATACTATTGTTGAATTTGAACATGCAACTATTGATTATCAAAATCTTCAAAGTGGTACGTTTGAAATAGGAAATTTAAACGTTGAAAATGCGGGTCCTGGTTGGTATAACTTATCACTAACAGAATTTAACATTACTTCATTTGAAGAAAATCCGCGAGACCTTGCACGTTCAGTAGGCGATACGTTTGTCATTGTGCGTGATGTTGAAAAAACATGTACAAATGAAATTGATAATGATGATGATAGTTTAATTGACTGTGCTGACCCAGACTGTTTTACTAATGATGTTTGTGTAAATGAAGACAAATGTGACCAAGATAAATTACAAACTAAATTAAACAGTCTGAAAGATGAACATGATTTATCAAAAGATAAATTGTTCCAGCTTGAAATTCATCCACGAGATTCGAAATATATTGATTCGTTACTGTCACAAACTGCATTGTTAAAGAATTTCCTTCTAAATGTGTTACGAGAAGAAGCAGATTCATTTAAAGAAATTGCGAATGAATGTAACCTATTACAATTATCTGAAGAGGACTACAAAAATCTTATTGACGAAATTGAAGGAAGTTTGGGCAATGTAGAATTATTAGAACGAAGACTTACAAATATTGAACATTGTGAAGATGGTCAAGATAATGATAATGACGATTTGGTAGACTGTGATGATAGTGATTGTGCAACATATTCATTTTGTGTTGAAAGTCTTGTTCCACCATCACCAGAAATATGTAACGATGAAACTGATAATGATAATGATGGAAATATTGATTGTTTAGATACTGATTGTACTGGCGATGCAGCTTGTTACGAAGAAACAGAATGTACATCAAACGATGAATGTCTTGCAGGAGATGTTTGTTTAGGAACATGCCTTACTCCATGCGTAGCAAATGCATGTTATAGTGAATCGGCGTCAAGCGTTTGTTCAGGCGATTATTTATCAGCTCCTGAAAATTGTGCAGATGGTGAAACATGTCACGGTGCAGGAATATGTTCTCAGTTTGAATCTGTCTGTGATGATGAAACTGATAATGATCTTGATGGTACTACTGATTGTGATGATAGTGATTGTTCTGACGCTGTTGCTTGTTTCCAAGAAACAGAATGTACATCAGATGATGATTGTGGTGAAGATACGTGTGTTGCAGGTAAATGTAGAGTCTCATGTGAAGAAAATATATGTTATGGTGCGTCTGCGTCAAGGGCATGTACGAACGAATATTTAGCAACTCCTCAAGATTGTGCAGATGGTGAAACGTGTCATGGTGCAGGTATTTGTTCAGTTGCTCCTGTAACTGAAACTGTCTGCGATGACGAATTAGATGATGATGGTGATGGAAACGTTGACTGTGACGATTCAGATTGTGCAGTTGCTTGTTTTGTTCCTGAATCATGTTCAGATGAAGTTCCTTGTGAAGATACAAATAATGTCTGTGTAGATGAAATATGTAAATCTCCATGTACAGAAGATACATGTTATTTAGATTCTGCGTTACAAATATGTACTGGTCCTTACTTAGAAGATCCTGTGTTATGTGAAAATGGTTGTTCTGATGGTGCATGCATTGCATCAATTGATCCAGGAAGTGAAGCAGTATGCGGAAATGATGTTGAAGAAACTGGCGAAGCGTGCGATGATGGTAATGAAGATGCTGATGATGGTTGTTCAGCAACATGTACACTTGAAACTGGTTGGACATGTACCGGTGAACCAAGTGTGTGTACTGAAGACGTTTTATGTTCAACAAATGCTGAGTGTGTAATTCCAGAAGAAGAATGTGTAGTTAACTTGTGTAAAATACCTGAAGAGTGTGAAGCAGATACTGATTGTACTCTTGAAGGTGAGGTATGTACAGAAAATGTATGCGTTCCTCCTGTTGATCCAACTGTAATACAAGAAGCTGGAGATAGTGGAAGTCCAAGTACTGGCGGAAGTACTCGACGTAGTTCTAGTTGGGCTTGTTCAACATGGGAATATTGTGACGCATCATTGGAACAAGTACGTACATGTACAGATTCAAGAGGAAGAAGAACACAACGTATAGAAAATCGTTCATGTGAAGCATGTACACAATCATGGGTATGTTCAGCATGGTCAACATGTGGTGCAGGTCAACAGCAAAGAACGTGTGTTGATGAACATAGTTGTGGCGTAACATCGTTAAAACCAACACTTTCAAAATCATGTTCACAAACGGTTGTTCCTGGTCCAGCACCAGCTTCAATATCGCAACAGATGCAACCACCGTACGTGCAACCTACACAACCTTCAGTTCAGGAACCAGTTTCAACAGTAAAAATTTGGGACGATTACAAATATTACATTATTGGTGGCGGCGCATTCATTATCTTGGTAATTATTATATTTATTGTTATCCACTTCCTCAAATCTCGTGGTGGTGCGTCAAACTTTGATGAACTGAAAGAATGGATATCTAAAGAAAGAGCAATGGGCGTTTCTGATGAAGGTATACAAAAAGTATTACATGATCAAACAACATGGAACGATAAAGAAATTGAACAAGCGTACACTGAACTTGGTGGTACGCAACATTCTGTTTAATCTTTTAAAATAAATGCAACCATAGACATTTTCTGTAATAAGTTTAATTGGTTATCATTCCAAACATCTAAAACGTCATACAATCCTTCAACATCGTCTTCTCTTAATCCCGTATCAATACAATTATTATTAATCTGTACTTGTCCGATTGGACATTGTTGAGGCCAATTATCACGTATTTCTTGCATTTTACAATCATTATCATAACATCCATATATACTCTCAAATGCAGTATCTTCAACGCCATCATTTACTGCACCATCACTTTCTCCGGAAAATATCTTTTCTTCAACTGTATTCTCAAAACATCCTGGAGACACATAACTTTCTTCATCGTAAATAGTCATATCATTATTATAAGATTCCCAATCTGTCATTAAGTTATTCAAACCCTGGGAAAATGATACTTTAAGTTCAGGAGTAAAAAAATCATATGGACAATAATTTTCATTAAATCCATTATTGAGATCTTTCATTATTGTAAGTTCAATGAATCCTACGTCCATGTACCAAACTCCCGGAGTTCCGATATACTCACCTGCTTGAATCATGTATCCTTCAACAATGTGTCCAGGGACATTTCTAATATGATCATAATTAAGTTTCCAATCGCTTAATGACGTTGGACCAACAAGAATCTCATAATCGTTCCAATCTTCTTGATATGTAAGCATTACCACTTCACCATCAGTTGGCGCATAAATTCTTGCATCTAATGACAAAAAGAATGTATAATGTGGTAATGTTTTTGTTCCTCCAAATCCATCATAAGCTTCTTCACCAAATTCTTCAAAAACTTTATCCACTATGGAATTATCAAATATAAAATCGCCAGCTTTTCCCGTTTCAGGATTGTAATCTCCAAATTCTACCATTGAATGAGTTAATACGGGAGGAGATTCAGACAATGAATTAACTGAAAGAAGTATTATTATTGTTGTAAGAACTAATATCCTTTTCAATAAATATCTAGCGAATCTCATTTTTCTATGTATAGTATTACGTTTATGTTTAAATTCTTTCCTATTTAACCTCAACACGTTCAGCAATAACTTCTTTCTTTCCTTTATAGTCTTCCACAACTCCAACAATATCTACATAATGGCCCTTTTTAACATACAAATCTTCATCATTAAATACTATGATGTCCATTGTTTCTGTACGTTTACCTTCAACTTCTAAGAAAATTACATTTTCGTGCGTACTGACACGTGTTACTTCGCCCGCTATTCTAACTTTTTCTTCAGCGGGAATGGTATCTATCCTGTCAGCAATTTCTATTGTAAATTCGTCTGCATAAAAAAAGAGGAACGTTAATCCAAGTAAAGTTATGGCAAGTGCAACTTTAATAAGCATTTTTTCTTGTAATCCATTCTGTTTTGACTTCTTTTCGAGGATTTCACGCATATTGTAATGTAAACTGTTAAGTATATTAAACGTTACTACAAAATTGATAAAAGATGATACAATATAATCTTCAGAAAGTAATAATGTCTTATGACAATGTTATTGCTAGAAAATCAACTATGGTTGACGATCCTGAACAAAGCGAAACTTCTAACGAACCACTTGAAAATGTATTAAATAGGGCATCAAAAAAAAATGGTGGAGTTTCAGTTGCAACTCCATGTGCTAGTACAACATTTCTTGGCGCTGTAGAAGTTAAAAGTAGACTATTTTCAACAAATGGCCTTTCTTCTGGCAAATACTTTTCTCGTGAATGTCGTGAAGAAACAAAACTGAAAGTTATTTCTGGAGGGGTCCACGTTTTTGTTCCACGGGTGCGTGATACGTGTCTTACAAAGGGCCAATCAATTACAATTCCTTCTGGCGCAATGTATGAATTACGTAATGTATCTCCTGGAACGGAACTTGTAGAAATATCTCGGTATAGATAAATAATACAGTTTTTGCCCTAAATGTTTATATAGTTTCTTTCCTTGTGAAATAATATGTCTCAGGAAAGAATTATTGAACTACAAGAAAGAGTATTCTTGTTAGAACGGAAGATCAAACCATTAGAGTGGGACGCAAGTAGAAATCAAATAAATGAGTTCAAATTGAAACAATTGGAACGTTTACGTGAAGAACATGTTTCTGTACATAATGAATTGAAAGAACTCAAGAAAGAGTAACACTATTCTTAAAATCACATAGATTTATAAATAATCGTATGAAATGGGAGTAATATAGCTGAGACCATCAATAAGATGTTGATCGTTAGATCTTTAAGTCTCGGGAAGGTATTATACAATGGTAAATTTTAAAATTGTGCTTGGCGCACAAGATGGAAAGACGTATCAGAAGGAAATTAAAAGTCCCGAAGCGGACACACTTCTTAAGAAACGTATCGGAGAAACAGTTTCTGGCGATTCTATTGGATTAACTGGGTACGAACTTCTCATAACTGGCGGTTCAGATAAGTGCGGGTTTCCTATGAGAAAGGGTATTCAAGAACCACGAAAACGTATTTTAATCGGAAAGAGTGTAGGATTTTCTGGTAAAGATAGGAACAAAAATAAACAGAGCGGCCTTGTAAAGCGTCGAACAATTTGTGGTGAAATGATTACAAAGATTATTCATCAGGTTAATATGAAAGTTGTGAAAGCTGGCAAAGCTCCACTTGGAGAAGCTCCTACAGAAGAACCGAAGGAAGCTGCACCTGAAGACAAAAAGGAATAATTTCTTTTTTTCTTAATTAAAAATACTAGGTATGGTCATAACAATAACATTTTTATACTCTCAATTTATTCTTAGTTATTAATTGAGGTGATATTAATGAAGATTGTTTTTTTATTGGTCGTATTTGCGTTAATACTTACTTCTGTCATAGCTGTTCCTCCTCCTCCTCCAGCTCCTGAAGGTTTTGGTGGTTCTGATGATACTCCTCCACCACCAAGTGAGATACCTTCGTTTGATACTGAATCCGTTACAGACTCTTCAAGATCAATTGAGGAACAACAATCAGGATCTCTTGCAGATAGGGTTTCTATCATTGAAAAAAAAGTTAATGAACTTGAAGCAAATTCAGGATTCTTATCAACACCATACATGTTTCTTCTGGCTGTAAATATTGTTCTTATTGGCCTTGTCATATACATGTTTATTGTTTTCAAACAACCAAAAGATCCAAACGTATTTGTTTGATAGTAAATACAACTTTTCAATTTTTACATTCTACCTCTCAGATATATTTATATATTTGTTCTTCTTCATTTAATAAATAATTGAGGTGTTTAATATGAAAAAGATTATCTTTTTAGTAAGTTTTGTAGTATTGTTATTATTTATTGTTGGATGTTCTCCTGCAGAGGATCCTGATGTCCCCCCTTTACCTCCATCTATAGAAGATGTTGGTGAAAGTGGTGCACTTGCTGGTCAAGCGTATAGTAATAGTGGCGCTTGTTATTCAGATTCTCAGTTACAAATTTATTTTTCCGATGCTGATATGGTTGTTGTTAATACAACAAATCGTCAATGGTCTTATGAAGTTGGGCCATTATACCTTAACGAAACAGGATCTTATAACTCTCTTTTGACAAATTATCAATACGTATATTCTATAGGATATTTACTAAAAAATTGTGAACAATGGGAAGAAATGCGATACCAACCTATTAATCAAGGCGAATTTTTGGGATCATCTAATTGGATTTGGTCAAAAAGAGGTGTTTCAAGTACAACGCTTGCTAATAGTACATTTAGGTTGAGTAACTCATTTTCAAGAGAGGGCCCTCATTATATTGCAACTTACGGATGTAATAGGGTTGATGGTCAATGGGATTGTAATAATGGGAAGTGGGTCATTACTCCTTTTATGGTGGAGGAAGGTCCTACGTGCTTTGACAATGTTAAAAATCAATTCGAAAGTGATGTTGATTGTGGTGGATCTTGTCGAACTAATTGTACTGGAGGTCAATCTTGTAATAATAATAGTGATTGTGCTTCTAATGTGTGTGAAGATTTGGATCGTGATGGAACAAAAGAATGTTTTGATTTGGAAGTTGCTGACATTTCTTTGACAACATGTAAAGGAAAGGCGATTACTGATTCGTACACTATTGGAAGTTCCCTTACAGGTGATAGTTCATATGCTTTAGAGTTGTTTAAAGAGTCTCAAAGACTATCTGTTGCAATGTTTGATGGTGATGGAAATAGGATACTCCTACCAGTTGCATACGCAAACTCTAAGTTTAACGTAACAATGGGAGAAGAAGGTGATGGTAAATCTCATGGTAGTGATAAACAACTGAAATTGTTAGAAAGTGGACGTGAATTTTCTTATTGGGATACGAGGTCAGATGTTTACAAAAATGACTATTTTGTCATTACTTCCGGAATTGCTTCTGATGGATCTGCAAAGTCGTATCTATTTCAGTACATGGGTGCAGATGCACAAACAAAAACCAATCCTCTAATCAAGTTTAAGAACATTGGTAGTGGAGAAACGCTTGAATATCCAGTAACACCATTAACGGCAACAGGTACTGTTGCAACAATAGTTGTTGGAGGAAATTCATTCATCGTACAGAACGCAACTCAAATGGGCGTGGACGATTTCGCAGTAGATGTTGATTTGAATGGCGATGGAATAATTAGTAAAGATCGGAACGGAAATGTTGTGAACTTTGTTGATAATTATGGCTCAGAGTGGCAAATTAACTACTCTGATGCATCAGGAATCCTTAACCAAAATAGTCAATCATATGTACAGATTGATGTAGGATTTCCAAACATAAATTTGTATGGGGGTCAGGTTCCAGAGAACTTTACATTGAACATTACTGCAGTTTCGGGTCCACAAATTGAAGTTTGTCTTCTGACAGAACCTGGTCTTAGATCTGGTGATAGATAAAACTTTCTTTTTTCTTTTTTTCATTTATCTTCTTGTAAACAATAACATTTTTATATTGGATTATATTTCCTATTTATGGTATGGCTGAGGTAACATCAGGATTTTCACAGAAGTTAAACGCTTTTAATACAAAAATCAATGCGTTTTTCTCGTTCATTGGAACAAAACTGAAAAATTATCCGAAGTTAAGCATTGGTGAAAAGATTTCGTATCCTTCTATTGCTCTTGGCGTAATACTCATAATAACATCTATAATACTATTTGTGGTGTGATATAAAAAATGGAAAAAGATAAAAATGTTAAAAAAGGGTCTTTGGAAGAAGACTCACAAGATTCAACAATTCTGGGACCTTCAAACGAGTATGAAGATCTCTGGAAAGAAAAATTGAACTCTCGAACGAAAGAAGCTACGGCTGAAGAGAAAGCTGAAGAAGTTGAACAGTCTACAGAAACTGAAAAGGTTGCTCCAAATGAACAGAATACTACAAAACGTCTTGATAAGGACGTAACTATTAAGTTCAACACACGTAATACAGTCAAGTGGACAGGAATTGTTCTCCTATTCATTCTTGTATTTTTTGTGGGACGGCTTAGTGTAGTTGATACTGTTGGAACAACGGCAGATGATGCAGACGTTTCAGGAACTTTAGGAAGTTTTTTCGGCCTTTTCTCTGGTGATTCGGATGCAGCAGAAAATGATGGTGCTGGTGAAGAAGTAGCAGCGGGAGTAGATTCTGGCATAACTGGCGCTGTTGTTGTTGATGATACGGAACTTGAACCTGTTGTAGATGACACTGACACTGTTGATGAAAACGTTGTAACAACGTACGATGGTGTTTCTGTTGCCCTTGGAGAAATAAAAACTGAATGGAAGGGAACATGGGGAAGAATTAAAGGAATATCATATACTATTAAGAATATGGAAGAAGGAACGGTTGAACCGGACCATTTTGTTCTTATGGTTGAAGGGTATGACGACCTTGAAAAGAAAGTTCCATTATCTCCTGGTTCAAAAAGTATTAAATCAAAGACGTCTGCAAGTTCATACGTTCTCGTACCTGGCGGTTTTTCGTATAGTGAAATCACCACTGGCGATCTTAATAGTGTAGGAATAACTATTCAGTTGTACGACGCAGCAGATAAATTGATGGATGCTACGAACAAAATGGCAGATTTGGGAGAATAAATTTTAATTTTTTTTAATTTTATTTTTAATTTCATAAATTATTTAAGTGATTTCTATTACTTGAGTTTTTATGTCAAGGTTATTGGTAGTATCAAGTGAATATGTAATGGGAAAAAAATCATTTGGTCCTATTGTACAAAATGAATTTCCTGGTGTAAACATTGATTATGCGTTGACTGCAAGGGATTTTGTTAATGATTTTAAGGGAGTTCAGTATGATGCAGTTATTATCCATGCACCTTTATTCTTAGTGAACGCTGGTGGGTATCAAATTCCTAATGATATTGCACTAAAAGTCTTAGAAGATCTTAGAAGGGACGTTACAAATGTTGGTACTCCCGTTTTTATTGGTGATCATCAAACAAGTAGGCTCGCAGATTATATACGGGTTGGCGGTAGTGAAAATACCTTCATTGAAGATGTCAGGTCTCATAATGATTACGTTCCACTTCTTGAAGATATCTTAGAATAATTCACTTCAATACATTCTTCTCACCAGAATACAAGCCCATTTTTGACATTTGTTCATATTGTTGTTTTGTTAAGGTTAAATAACTTAAATCAAACCCTTTGTCTCTAATTTCTTTCGCTGAAGTTTCTACGGTATTAACATCAATAGATTCTCCTATTAGTAAAATGTTTGCCTTACCCTTCTTTCTGGAACCGTGAAGTATAATGTTTTGGATGCCAGTAATATCATGTATAGCATTAACAAATTCTCCAACACCATCATGCTCTTCATGGAAAAGATCTTTGAGAAATGTAGTTTTCTCAGAATCTTGGCAGCCATATACCTTACTTGTTTTCCATTCTCGTTTTACCAGAATGTCCATTTCAACCAATTCTTGTAGAATTCTAAATGTTGATGTTATTGAAACTGAACTCTTGTCAGCAATTTCTTTAAGATACATTTCATCTTTAGAATTTAGAATGACTCGTAAGATTGATGCTTTCTTTTTATCAATAAGTTTTGACAACACCTCTTTCTTTACCATACTCTCTATCAATTACTTCCACATTTATATTTGTTTCTTTTTTGGAACTTGTTTTCAAAAACGAAATATGTTTTCAAAAATGAAATAACCTAAAAAGGTTAAATATAAATAGTCGTAAAAATTACTTATGTTAATATGGGTGACATACTAGATATCATTAAATCGCGAAGAACAATTAAATATTACCTTCCCAAATTTATTTCATGGGAAAATGTTTCTCGTATTTTAGATGCTGGTAGGCATGCACCAAGTTCTGGAAATATTCAAAATTGGAAGTTTATAGTCGTATTTGAGCATGATCAGAAGCAAGCACTTGCGAAAGCAGCATATGAACAATATGATATTGCCATGGCGGGCGTTTTAATCGTCGTGTGCGCAGAGCCTGAGAAAGGTGAACGTTATTATGGTATGCGTGGAGAACGGCTTTATACGGTACAGAATTGTGCCGCAGCGATACAAAATATGTTACTAGAAGCACATTCTTTAGATTTAGGAACAACGTGGATCGGCGCATTTGACGAGGAAGAAGTAAAATCGTTATGTAAAATTCCTCCTGAAATTCGACCACAAGCAATCATTGCTGTTGGTTATCCAAAAGATGTTCCTCCAAAACCGCCAAAGTATCCTCTTGAAACTGTTGTGTATTTTCATCGATGGAGAAACAAAATGCGCGATCCTGCAAAGTACATGGCAGACATTTCAACAATTCTTGCACGGAAAGCCGGTAATGTAAAACAGTCATTACAGGGTGCAGCACAATCTGTCGTCGATAAAGTGAAGGAAAAAGTTGTTCCAGAAGACAAAAAATAATAATTTTTCTGTGTTAAATGCAATCATAAAGTATAGTCTATTGTATAGAAACATTTATATATGGAGTACGCATTACTAAAAATCGGTTTGGGTGTTTGAGTAAATTAATTGGTTGGTTTGTAAAAAAGGTGTAGTAGTTGGTTTTGTCTAACACACTTCTTTTAATCTTGGTTTTAACTAGGTTTTGGTTTGTTTGGTTTAGAAAAAGAAGAGTGGTCCTAGTATATAATGTTTTGTATACTCGAAAGTACATATTGGGGGCTATAATTTTTTTGAGGGTTAAATAACAAAAAAAAATTTGGTGGTGTATAAAAAATGGAATTTATTGTGGAAAAAGCGTTAAACAACATGCCGGCGGCAAATGTCGATACGGTAGGACAAGCAAACATCAAAGTCATTGGTGTTGGCGGTGCAGGAAATAATATGGTTGGATGGCTCTATAAGAAGGGCATCAAAGGAGCAGAAATCATTGCAACTAATACCGATCAACAACATTTAGATATTACTGGTGCAGATCATAAGTACCTTATAGGAAAAGATTGTACGCGTGGACTTGGCTGTGGCGGTTTCCCAACACGGGGAGCAGAAGCTGCACAGGAATCTTTGATCATGATTAAAGATTCATTGAAAGGATCAGACATGGCATTCGTTTGTGCTGGTATGGGTGGAGGAAGTGGAACTGGAGCATCACCTATTGTTGCACAAGTTGCTCGGGACACTGGAGCTATTGTTATTGGAACTGTTACAATGCCGTTTAGTATTGAGCGAGCAAGATGTGATAAAGCAGAGTTTGGCCTTCAACAATTACGTCAAGTATGTGATACTGTTATTGTAATTGATAACAATAGATTAGTTCAGATTGCAGGTAACTTACCTATTCAGCAAGCATTTGCTGTTGCGAACGAATTAATCGCTACCATGATTAAAGGTATTGTTGAAACAATTGCTGTACCTTCTTTAGTAAACTTAGATTATGCAGATGTTAAAGCTATTATGTCAAATGGCGGAGTAGCTGCAATTGGTGTAGGTTCATCTGATACAAATAATCGGGTTGAAGAAGCGGTAAAAGGTGCATTAAGTAATCCTTTACTAGATATTAATTACGAAGGAGCGACGGGTGCATTGATTCATGTAACTGGCGGACCAGACATGACACTTGATGAAGTATCTCAAATTGGTGAGCTCGTAACAGAATCTTTAGATGACGATGCAAATGTTATCTGGGGAGCGCGAGTAGATAATGACATGAAGGGAAAATTAACCGTTATGACAATCATAACTGGCGTAAACTCTCCATGGTTATTAGGAAAAGTTGACCAAAAGAGATCAGAACAAAGAGCGCAGTCCCTAAGTCAAGAACTTGGGATTGAGTTAGTATAAGGGTGCTTTTGCACCTTTTTTTCATACTCAGAGGTCTTGCCCGCCTGTTTCTGTTACACCACCCCCTGTAACATCCATCGGGCAAGATTTTTGTTTTTTTTCTTTATATAAATTTACAATAAAATTACAAATCAATTCTTTTATCAAACGCTTCAGGAACAAATGTTTTAAGATGGGTATCAATCCTTTCTAATTGTGGATTTTTTAAATATCTAGGATAACTTGGATTTTTTCTATCATTTACCCATGCATGATCCCAATATAATGTAGAATTAATCAGTTCTTGCGCAAAATCTTCACCAAACTCTAAACAACCAGTTATTACAACGTCAACATAACTTTGTTCAACTGGTGAATCCTTCGTAGGTAGGATTGATTCTTTTGGAACATAAACCCAAAAATTACCTTCAGGTAATGAATCTTTAAGAACTTCAATATTCTTTGGATCAATTTCAATCCTATTATATCCTTCTTCACGCACATCAAAATCAGCAAATGTTTCTTCATTTACTTCAGTAATAATTCCATTACATACTGAATCGCCATTAAGAATAACTCCTAAAGCATTTCTTTTACGTACTTTGTTATGAAAGTTCCATGCTCTTTGTAATCCATGTACTCGAACAGGTATTGCGTCGCCAGTATTTGCAGTCCTTACTCTACTTTCTGTACTGATTAAACTTCCATACCCAAAAATAAAATTTTTCATATTTGATTTTCTAAATGCCAAACTTTTATAAAATCTTTCGTTCTACCAACATCAATGGCAAAAAAAGATACGAAAGGGATTACTGTAAAGAAAAGTGACAATTTTTCTGAATGGTACACACAAGTTATTCAGAAAGCAGACTTAGCAGATTATACATCTGTGTCAGGATGTATCGCGTACAAGCCCGGTTCGTACGAAATTTGGGAAAAGATAAAAAACGTTACAGATGTAAAGTTTAAACAAATAGGTATTAAGAACTGCTATTTTCCAATATTTATTCCGGAAAGTCTTCTTCAAAAGGAAGCTGACCATATTGAACATTTTTCACCTGAGGTTGCATGGGTAACACATGCAGGCGATACTAAACTTGGTGAAAGATTAGCAATACGGCCAACTTCAGAAACTATCATGTACGAATCGTACTCAAAATGGATACGGTCACATAACGATCTACCTTTACGATTAAATCAATGGAATAATGTTGTCAGGTGGGAATTTAAACATGCAACACCGTTCCTGAGAAGCAGAGAATTTTTATGGAATGAGGGCCATACATGTTTTGCTACACAAAAAGAAGCGGAAGCTGAACAGAAAGATATCCTTGCCATTTATGATACTGTTTGTAGAGATTTGTTAGCCCTTCCATCGCTCATAGGAAGAAAGTCTGAAAAGGAAAAGTTTGCAGGTGCACTATATACAGACTCTTTAGAATTTGTCATGCCGAACGGGAAAGCTATCCAGGGACCTGACTTTCATCATGATGGTCAGAACTTTGCAAAAGTGTTTGATATTACGTTTACAGATAAAAATGGTAAGAAAGAATATGTTTGGCAAAATACATTTGCCATTACAACAAGAATGATTGGCGTCCTGATAGGTATTCATGGCGATGACAAAGGTCTTGTCCTTCCTCCATCACTTGCGTCAACACAGGTTGTTATTGTTCCAATCTTGTTTGATGATAGTAGAGCTAAGGTGTTAAAGGAAGTAGAAAATGTTAAGAAAAAGCTTGAAAAGAAAGGTTTTTCTGTTTATGTTGATGATCGTGAAGGATATTCTCCTGGCTGGAAATTTAATGAATGGGAAGTGAAAGGTATTCCACTTCGAATAGAAATTGGTCCAAAAGATGTTGCAAATAAGAAAGTTATGGTAGCAAGACGAGACACGGGCGAAAAGAAAGCAGTTTCTACGTCTACTGTTGAAAAAGAAGTTGATACTTTACTTCAAAACATGCAAAAAAGTATGTTACAAAAAGCAGAGACAATATTAAAAACCAGCATTGTTGAAGTTAAAACCATGAAAGAAGCAGAAAAACAAATACAAAACAAGAAAATTGTTTTTGCACCATGGTGCTCTACGAAAGAATGTGAAGAACAGTTTAAAGATAAAACGGGTGCCAAATCACTTAACTCACCGTTTAAACAACCTTCTATTTCAGGAAAATGTTTTGCATGTAAAGAAAAGGCAACTACATGGTTCTATTTCGGAAAAAGTTATTAATTTTCTTACTTTTTTTTTCTTAAGTTTCTCCCAAATATCCTTTATACGCATACTTCTTCGTTTGCATATCAAAATATTTCTTAATGATAGCATGTAAGTCCCATACTCTATAATATAATTGATCACCGTACGTACTTTCATAATCTTTTCGCCATACTTTCTGATACCATCCACCTAACTTTGACCCGAATCGTCCCTTGAACCGTTTTTGCCAATCATAAATTAACGTTGGTTGAATCTTAATGTACAATCGTGCATTTGTAAGATCTTTTTTCTTTCCCTCAACATCAACCTGAATTTCTGTAATGTCCCAAGAATGAACAGTAAAAATAATTTTATGGCCAATATAATCAGTAACGTTTTTGGTCATTTCCCACATCCATTCCTGTTCTGCTCCTGATGGAGATGGCACTTTATGCTTGTAATCTTTTTCGTGCCACATATATCCATAATTTTTTGCCCAGTCAATAATCGCTGCATAGAGACCGTCAAAATCGAAAAGTCCTGTGTATCGTAACGTGATAAGCCTAAGTGGATCTGATCCCATAGAAATAAATGATTATTTTCGGTTATATAAATATTGCTACTTCTTCCTAAACCATAACGAGAACGTTTCGTCCTTAACTTTAAAATCTCCAGAAAATGGATATTTATCTGATGGATCATTTTCATCAATGTTAATTTCGACAGCGCCAACCTTTTCTGCAATAGACTTTTTCCATTTGGTAAGCATTTCTTTCATAGCACTATGACATTTAATGTACAATACAATATCATCACTTTTTTGAAATCCAGCTTTTTTTCGCGAAGATTGAATATGTCGCATAACTTCTCGAGAAAAACCTTCTGCTTCAAGTTCATCATTTCGTGCACAATTAACATACACAAATCCATTTTTAATGCCAGATTCTGTGTATCCTTCTGGAACGTCATGTTCAAAAATCAACATTTCTTTTGTAACGTTAACTTTTTCTTTTCCAATCATAAAAGAATATTTACCCTTTGCAAGACTTTGAAGTATAATCTCTGGTTTTTCTGTCCCTACCTTTTTCATAATATCTTTTGACAGTTTTCCATAGACAGGACCTATTTTTGAAGAATCAGGTTTAATTGTAACAGAAACGCCCGGAAGGCTATCAACAATTCGAACAGATTTAGCATTTGTCTGTTGCATAATAATCATTTTTAACTTTTTGACAGATCGAACTACATTTTTATCAGTACTTGCAACAACAATTTCTTGTACTGGCCACCGTAATCCTAACTTTGCTTTTTCTCTTGCACTTAGTGCTGCTTGAATAACTTGTTTCATACTATCAACATTTTGTTCCAATTGCGTATTGATATTCTTTTTATTATATTTTGGCCAACCATAATGGCTAATACTCTCTTCTTTAAGTTTAAATTCATCTTTACAATTCAAATATATCGCTTCGCTAATAAACGGAGAAATGATAGTAAACATTTTAAGGAATTCTAATAACACATGAGATATTGTATACATGACACTCTTTTTCTCTTCCGCACTTCCAATCGCAGCTTTATCTCGTATCAATTGGATATATGTTCTACTTAACTCTAAGAATAATTCTTCCAATTGTGGAATAGTTTCGTCTAAACGATAAGAATCAAACAATTCTTCACATTTTTTAATAGTTGAATGTAGTTTTGAAATTATATATTCTTCTTCAACACCCATTTTTGTTGGTTTAATCTTGAATGGATTAATATCATTCTCATGTGCCATGTTTATTAAAAACTTATGAACGTTCCATAAAATTTGTAAATATCGTCCTCGTAACGCTGCTTCGTCCCAACTGAACCGTATGTCCTGTCCAGCATTTGTTTGACATAAATAATATCGTAACACGTCTGCACCATACTTTTCAATCATTTCGTCAGGTGCAATAATGTTACCAATAGATTTACTCATCTTTTCACCGTCTATGTCACGTAACATACCATGCATGTACACATTTTTGTAACAGTTCTTACCAAATCCCAGCTGTGAACAGATAGACGCCATACTGAACCATAATCGTACCTGTTCCGTAGCCTCGAGGATTAAATCTGCTGGAAAATGTTTCTTTAAATAATCTTCACGTTGTGGATAATAATAACAGTTCCATGCAGCTGTTCCTGCATCAATCCATACGTCAAGAATGTCAGGAATACGTGTCATTGTTCCTTTTCCACATGAACATTGCCATGTAACTTTGTCAATCCACGGTTTGTGTAAATTATCTGGAACCTTTCCTGCTTTATGTTTCAATTCTGTAATAGATCCAATAACATCAATCTCTTCACATTTACTACATTTCCAAATTGGTACGGGAGTACCCCAATACCGTTGCCGTGTGATAGAATTATCTCTTAAATTATTTGTCCATGAATCAAACGCCTGCGTTTTTGGTGTCCAATGAACTTTCGCGTTTTCTTTAACCATAGCACTTTTTAAATCTTCAATCTTGAAAAACCACTGTTTTGTAGTTTTAAATATGACTGGATTATGACATCGCCAACATGTTGGATATTCGTGTTCAACTTGTGTTGTTGCAATAAGTGTATCAGATTCTTTTAATTCTTTAATGAACTTCTTATCATCTTTCTTTGCAACTAATCCTGCAAATTTCTTACCAGTTTCTTCTGAAAATTCTCCTCGTTCATTTAATGTATTGAACGGTGGAATTCCATATTGTTTTCCTACTTCTTGATCTTCAGGTCCGCATCCTGGAGCACAATGAACAAGGCCTGAACCAGCAGAAAAATCTACATATTGTTCAGATAAAATTACTGTATGAACATTAGGATGACCTTTTTTCAACTGTTTATGTGCAGGAATATCATGTTCCCATGGATGTGTATATTCCATCCCTTCAAGCGTTTTTCCTTTAAACTCGTCAACGATCTTTAATTTTTTACCAACAACTGATTGTACAAGTGGACCGACTAAACCCTTTCCAATGATCCATATTTCATCTTCGACCTGTGCTTTAACATAATCCAATCCAGGATTTACCATGATTGCCAGGTTGAACGGAATTGTCCATGGTGTTGTTGTCCAGATAATCAAGAATTCATTTTTAGTTCCCTTAACTTTAAATTTTAAAAATATTGATTCTTCACGCAATTCTTTATACTCACATTCATGTTTGGCAACAGCAGTTTCACAATCACCACACCATGTCATAACTTTTTCTCCCAAATATAATCTTTTTTTCTTGTGAGCTTCTTTAATCATCCACCATTCTCCTTCCATATACTCGTTCGTAAGTGCCATGTAGGAATCTGAATAATCTAACGTCACGCCCATCCGTTTAAAGTCGGTAGTCATCTGGTCGCCCATCTTTAAACAAAATGCCATACATTCCTTAATGAACTTTCCAACACCAAACTTTTCAATATCATCTTTATTTTCAAGTTTATGTTTAGCCATAACTTTGTGTGCCGTTGGCAAACCGTGAACATCGTACCCATTTCTGTCCCAAACATCAAATCCCTGACTTCGTTTGTATCGAAGTGCAATATCTTTCAGTGACGTATTCCATGCAGTTCCCAAATGTACCTTACCAGACGTGTACGGCGGTCCCTGTAAAAATGTAAATGGCTTACCAGATTTATTCTTTTTCCGCAGTTTTTCAACAGTTTTATGCTCGTTCCAATACTTAATAATTGCCGGTTCAAGTTCTGCATGAATGTACTGTTCAAATTTCATTACTAGAATGTATTATAGAGGTATTTAAAAAGATTGTTGTATAGAACTCATTTCAGTAATAGAACGTTTCCTCTTCCCTTCTTAACTTTCTCTACAATACCTTTATGTTCAAGTTCCTTTACTATTAAACTAACTTTAGCTTCAGATAAGTATAACATCTCCTTTCGTAACTTCTTTTGCGATATTCTTCCATCATGTTTCTTAATAATTTCTATAGTATCATCGATATATTTTGGTTCATCAGCAATGTCTTGTTTATGTTCTTTTCGACTTTTATTCTTTTCAACTGCAAAATTCTTTCTGAACTTTCGTAGGGGACCATATTTCATTCTTTTCTTACTAAATCGCCATAGTAAGAATATTAATATTGCACATAATAAAATGTATCTCCATAATGAATATCCTTCTTCTACACCTTCTTCAGTATCTTGCCAGAGTGTATCAAATTTTTCTTCAGTATCTTGCCATAATAGGTCCTCTTCAACGAATGATGGTAATAAGAATATGTCATATATTTGTCTATTTTCATCTATTATTACTATCAGTTCTTCAGTTTTGACAAGACCTTTCTGTGCTATTAACGTATATTCTCCTATGGGGAGATCAAACGCATATGTTCCATCTTTTGAGAGGTATTTCTGGTTATGTACTTCAAGTAGAACGTCATTTTCTAGTGTTAATTGTGAATTGTAGATGGATCCTTCTAACGTAGCTGCCTGTACAAATGGGATAAAAATACACATGGCTATAATAAGGAATTTCCAGTTCATATCGTTAATAAATTATGTAAAACTATAAAAGAATATCGCAACTAGGTCGTTCACCACTTCAAAATGCTAAACCTACCGAAACATTTAAATAAGAACCCCTCTTCACGAGTAGTAAACATCTATCACCTCTTTTTCCCCATGCAGACTTTCGGGTCTGCAAGGGGTTTATATTCATTTTCTTCGTTCAAACAGAACTACAAGTATAGTAACCAATACTCCTAAAACAAAGCCTAAACCGCCAAATAGCCATTCACTAGGAATATTTATAGAATTAAATTCTAAAAAGGTTTCTTTCTCAGAAAAGTACATACTTAATTCGCTCATCTCTAACGCATACTCCATATATACAAGCGCTGTATATGGTTCTTGTTCTTGAAGGGACTGCGCATACTCATAATAAGAAAATCCTAATATTGGGAAGATACCTTCAGCACTATTTTCAGATATTACTCTTTCTGTCGCTCTTTTTTTACTTTCAAAAAATGGAAGAATGGCATCTTCTTGTAATCCAAGAGAACTTACTACGGCATTTGCATCAGCTTTTGCTTGTGATGCTGTAATTAAACATAATTCAAACTCACTATTGTTTTGTGCTTGATGTGCTAATTCTATCTTTTCTTGAATATTTCTAGTTAAACCTGGTAAGATAAACAGGTCAATATATTGATGACGTTGTTCCGCTTCAGATATTTTTTGAATACATGAATCTTCTAATTTTTCTTTATTAAGGATAAACCTCTTACCTTCCATTGTAAAGAATTGCATCCATGATAAAGCTGAGAAAAAACGTTCTTCTGCGTACGCTAACACATTTGCAGAATCTATATCCTCATCTTCTTTAAACAACTTAATTTGTTCTTTAACATCATTAATACGTTCCTTTACAATCATAAATACTTGTAAATCTGTAATTGTTTCAATCGGTTCTTGTTCAATCTTCGTTTCAAGTGCGAGTATTTTCCTTTCAAGAACTGTAAATAAAGAATGAATGTTGGTAGGTGTTATCTCTTTTGATTTATAGTATTCTTGCCTCAATTCTATATTTGTACCAAAACAAAAACTTGCTGCAGAATATAAATCGTTTTTCTGTGTTGCATTTGCTGCACGATCTTTTCGTGTTTGAACACTCTCAATAACATCTTCTGAAAGAATTATTCCAGTTCCTCGTAATTCTTTTTCAATACTGTCTGACCTACTACATAAAACGTTCTTAAGACCTTTCATAATGGTAGTATACTCTTCATTTTCTGTAATTATATACTCCTTATGATTAAGGTTCATTCCTGTTAATTGAAATACAACATCGTCAAGTTCCAGAACTTCTTGGACGTCAAGACTTAAGTTTGTTTTTCCATATTCAACAAGATCAGTTTCGTTCAACGATGTACCATGAGCTATCAACACTTTCTTTAATCCAGCATTTGATGCTGCTTCCAACTTTTCTTTAACACCGCCAACAGCTCCTACTATTCCTCCAGAATTTATTGTTCCTGTAATTGCAATATCTTTATTATAATCTAAATTCAAAATTGCAATTGTTGTAAGGGCAGCAATGGCTGCACCTGCACTTGGTCCGCCAATAATGTTAGACTTTGCTTTGATAGTATAGATAAAATCGTGTTTTCTACAATCTAGTTTGAAATGTTTACATGCAATTTCCTTTGCAAACCGTGTTGATATTTGTGTATCTACTTTAGTTGCAGGAAATGTGTCTAAAAAAACTCTTCCCGTTCCGTCTTTTAACTCTAAGTATAAGTCTGCATCACTTCCTTCATAATGGTCGCCCACTTCTTGCACCGCAAGAAGTTTTATATGGTACTGTTCAGGTTGTGCTGAGACGAGTAATGGTAATATCATGAGTGCAAGAATTATTGTTATTACTATTATACCCCTATTCATAATTTTGTATAAATTGAAGTTGGTTATAAATGTTGGGGTGGTTCTTTTCAAAGCAATATTTAATGTAACATCTTCCTCAAACACAAACATTTTAATACATATAACCATTACTACGCTAAAAGGGGTAATAATGAAAAAGAGACGGCCAAAGATAGGATTAGCGTTAGGTGCAGGCGGTGCACGAGGATTTACACATATAGGTGTTCTAAAAGTTCTTGAAAAAAACAAAATATTTCCAGATTATATTGCAGGAACGTCTATGGGTGCCGTAATGGCAGCAGCGTACGCAGCAGGAAGGTCAACAAAAGATATTGAAAGTATTGTCATGCATACTGATTGGAGAAAAATTGTAGATTTTACAATACCTAAAGCTGGTATCATTCGTGGAAAAAGGGTTAAGAAACGTATACGTCATCTTGTGTTCGATACAGATTTTAAAGATTTAAAAATCCCTCTAAAGGTTGTTGCATACAATTTAACGAAAGAAGAACGAGTCATCTTTTCAAAGGGAGATGTCACGGAAGCTGTACGAGCATCAATTTCTATTCCAGGAATATTTAAACCTGTAATAATTGGAAAGCAAAAATATGTTGATGGAGCTTTAGCCGATCCAACACCATTCGATGTTGTACGAGAAATGGGTGCCGACATTGTCATTGCAGTTGACCTCTTCTCAAAAATCAAATCCAGACATGGGCCGGTTGTTAAAAAAGGCAACCTTTTCGATGATCTTAAGAAAAAATTTATTGCGGAAGAATTACGTCTTACAAAGGACCTTATTTTTCCTGAACGATGGCCAAGTTTCCTTCGACGAATTTTTATGTGGACATTTGATAAGTTTCTGTACCCAGCAAAAGTTCTTCGAATAATGGCTGGAAAAGAACGGCTTCCTATAACAAAAGTACTTGACTCAACAATTAACATTCTTACAAATAATCTTGCACGAGAACGTCTTGAACATGGAAACATTGACATCATTGTAAAACCATCTTTTGGAAAGTTGGGCTGGTCAGATTTTGATAAAGCGTCACGTTTTGTCAAACGTGGTGAGTATGCAATGAGGGTCCAGATAAAACAGTTAAAGAAATTAATTAGAAATCATTGAACTTTAATATCTTTCATATCTTTATACTTAACATGTTCTTTCTTTCCAGTTTTTTTATCTTGTAACATAATATCCTTTCCTATGGTCTTTACTGTATGTTCTTCTCCTTTATACATAACAACATCATTCTTCTTGAACGGAATGCCTCTAAATAATACAGTTACACGATATATTTCCTTTCCACTTTTACGGCCGAAAAGACTTGCAGTGATAACTGTCTGGCCGCCGAACTTTTTCTGTAACTTTGATCCTAGGGCCCGTGCAAAATTATTATCTGAAAGAAAATAATCAACTCCACTTTTAATTTTTTTAGTTTTAGTAATGTGGACACGAGCTTTTGTAACTTCTTCTTGTACAAAATCAATCACATTTTCTGTAACGTCACGTAACTGAAGAACAGCTTCATAATAATTTGGATGTTTTCCTGCAATAGATCGTACCATAATGTATAAGAATATTATTCTGTTTAAAATGCTTTTGTTTCAAAAAGTTTATATTGTTTAACTGCTTGGAAGTTTGAATGGATGAGCAGATAGGTTTTAGAGATGATCTTTGTAACGTCAAATATAGATTTTTAGGTGTACAATATAATTGTACTATTGTTGCAAGCGCTTGTTGTAATGTTGATACAGGAACTATTGAAGGAAAACTATATGTCCAAGCATTACCTAAACTAACAAAAAGAAAATCTTTTCATCGTATGGTAGGAAGAACGCTGCTTCCTCGTGGAGATGTTGGATCTTTCAAAAAAACCACAGACTCTTCTTCTTCTCTTCTTCTTGATGATAGGCATATTTCTCTCATCAGAAACATGTTTAATGAGGGCGACGATCTTGTCAGTATTGTTGGCAAAAGGTTATCAGTTTTTTATGATAATATAGATAAATATGTTACAAATAAAATTCTCCAAAAAGTATAATTTTCAATACTTTTTTAAAAACGTAGCAAAAACATCATTCTATGGTTTCCAAAGACATTATTGAAGAAATGGAAAAGCAACAGTATCGGTTTGTTGGTAGTCATAGTGCTGTTAAGGTATGTGGTTGGACACGTAACATGATCAATGATAAAGGAAGCTGTTACAAACACAAATTTTATGGGATACAAAGTAATAAATGTATGCAAATGACAACGTGTTTAAGTTGTGCAAATAGATGTTTGTTCTGTTGGCGAGGTCATAAAGAACCGGTAAGTAAAGAATGGAATGGTACTATTGACAATCCAGAATTCATTCTTACAAAAAGTCTTGAAGCACATCATAAATTGTTAGTTGGATTCAAGGGATCTGATAAAGCTGTTAAGTATAACGAATCAACAGAAGTTAAACATGTTGCTTTATCATTAACGGGAGAACCAATTATTTATCCTAAGATTAACGAGTTTATTGATTTATGTTCACAGAAGGGAATATCAACATTCTTGGTAACTAATGCACAGTATCCTGAACATATTAAAAGTCTTAATAGAGTCACACAGTTATACCTTAGTGTTGACGCTCCTACGAAAGAATTGTTGCAAAAGATTGACGTACCATTATTTGCCGATTATTGGAAACGGTTATTATTATCATTACAATATCTTTCACAGAAGGAAGAGAGAACATGTATTCGACTAACAGTCATCAAAAACATTAATGATACGAATCATAAAGAATATGCGAATCTCATAACACAAGGTAATCCAGATTTTATTGAAGTAAAAGCGTACATGCATGTTGGTTCATCTCGCGACTATTTAGAACGAGAAAACATGCCATTACATGAAAATGTAGTTACATTTTCTCGAGAATTAGCGAAACATTTACCAGACTATGAATTAATGTCTGAACATATTCCATCACGTGTAGTTTTATTTGCAAAGAAGAAGTTTCTAAAAGATGATGGATGGCATACATGGATAGATTTTACCAATCCAAAAAATCTGGTAAAGACGCCAGTAACAGGTATTAGTGGAAAGGGGACATTAGATTGATTTATCGTGAAGAAACAAGTTTCTGATGAATTTTGTATAATCCTGACGAAAGTAAGTCTGCACTCGCATTAATATATTCAATGTTTAAATTTGGATGTTGTGGGACTGTATCTAAACACACAACTTTATCAATATACGATCTTTCATTTGCTTTATCATGTTGTTGAGGCATTGTAACTGCATGACTTGTCCATAATTCTACTCGTACATTTTCTCCACCACACTTTTTTATCCATTGAGCTTTTCCATTAGCAGTTCCAAGACTTGCTGCCATATCATCAATTATAACATACGTACCCTGTGGATCAATAGAATCTTGTTGAATTTGGCTAAAAGGTTGTTCTAAAGTAGTTTTGTCATCATAAGAAACTCTATCTGAACTGAAGTATAAGAGAAGGCCATAAAATTCTTCTGGTTCAAGTTCAGGGAACGCCCTTTCAACAAAGTTTTCACACCTTTTCTCAGTACCTTCATCAACAACAACCACATATAAATGTCCATTGTTTTCACGTTTAAGTTTTTTACATCTTTCTTGATAAGGACGGCATCGCCTAAGAACTTCTTTTGCTCTTTCTCCTGAAAGTCCTAATTTATATGGGTTAATTCCTCTACTTGATTGAAATGGGTTAATTGCATGAAAATCTATTCCTGCATCTTCAGCTTCTTGTGCAGCTTTTATTGAATGTGGATCAATGGCTAACATTGCACTTAATCCACCCCTTTGAAAGTCATGTATCATTCGATGTAAGGAATCAAATTGATAGAATCCTCTTTTTCTATATTTATCAACACTATGTGATCTGACATAAGGTGGATATGGGGACACCAGTGTTCTTTGTAACGTATCTGTGTTTTTTAATAAGTCAAGAAATCCTCTTACTGTTGCAATATGATCATTAACTGATACCCTTTGTGTATCTCTCTCTGAAATTAAACGATTTGGCGTAAGTAAATGTTCAAATAAAGCAACATGCTTCCCCCTTATAACATCAAATAGTTGGTTTCTTCCAATATCCGTTTGAACTTCTGCATCTGCAAAGAAGTCACATACTAAGGGATGTTTATGATCTTTTGGAGTACCCTTCGGTATTTCTCTCTTTAATTTTGGAACTAACAATTCAACTTGATCTTCTAACCCATAATCTCTTTTTAGAATTCTAAATGTTTCTGAAGCTAAATCTGTGGTCTCATGTCCTGAACATGGTACTAAAAGAAGTTTTGTTTGGCTCGCCATTTAGTTCTTAGTATACAGAATTCTTTATTATCCTTTTCTCAAATCCATTATACCTATTGGAGTACATAATTCAAACAAAAACCTTATAAATCACTATTCTTCTTATAGATGAATGACATTAACAACACAAGAAAAAGCGGTAGTGAAAGCGTTAGTAGAGAAAGAACTTGCAGATATTAAAAAATTGGGAGATTCATTTGACATTGTTAACTCTCCTTTCCTAAGCAGCATTTCTCGAACGAAAGATATGGACATTGAGTTTCTTAAAACTGAAACACTTTACATTAAGTTTTTAGAAGACTTGATACAAAAACTGTAAATATAAAAACTGTAAAATGGCTGACGAAGAACAAATGAAACAATTGTTCATGCAATTTCAAACATTGCAACAGAACATTGAACAATTAACGGAACATGTACAAAAATTGCATCAACAAAATGCTGAGATAGAAGAATCTGTTACCGCATTAAAAGAATTTTCTGAAACGCCAAAAGATACAGACGTCTTTGCGCCAATAGCAAACGGAATATTCATCAAAGGTAAAGTTGTTGATAATCAAAAGTTGTTGGTTAATGTAGGTGCAGATACAATTGTTGAGAAATCTGTTGATGATGTTACTGGCATGCTTGCAAAACATCAACATAGTATGGCAGAGAACATTCTGCAAGCAGAATCATTATTACAAAATTTTGAAGAACAAGCAATGAAAATTTATCAAGAAGTAGAAAAAGAACACGCAGCGTGAATATATTATGTTTGGAAAATTAAAAGATAAACTGAAAGGCGCACTGAACGTCTTTTCTAAGAAAGCAGAGGAAGAAGCTGACGTAGAAGAAACTGTAGAAGAAGTTGTTGAAGAGAAAGAAGTTGTTAAAGAAGTTCCTAAGAAAGAAAAGAAGGTTGTTGAAAAACCTGTAAAAGAGATAATTTCAGAAGAAAAAGAGATTAAAGAAATTAAAAAAGCGAAAGTCGTCAAAGAGAAAAAGAATGAAGAAAAAGAAATTATTGAAGAACCTCAAGAAATTAAAAAAGAAATAAAAGAAACAAAAAAGGAAGTTATTCTTGACGAGAAAAAAGAAAAAACAATTGAGAAAGAACCTGAATTTATTGATGAAGTAAAAGAGAAAAAAGAAGTTATTGAAGAACCTCAAGAAGAACCAGAAAAGAAAGGTTTTTTCAAGAAATTATTTACAAAGGAAAAAGGTATTGAGGAAGATAAACAAGAAATACAAGAAGAACCGAAAGAAGAAAAGAAATCTATTTTAGGAAAGGTTAAACAATCATTTACAACAAAAACCATAAGCGCAGACAAATTCGATGAATTGTTCTGGAATTTAGAAGTTGTATTACTTGAAAATAATGTATCTGTTGAAGTTATTGATAAAATTAAAGATGATCTTAAAGAAGAGTTGGTTAACAAACCTCTACCAAGAGACGTTCCAAAGAAAATAGAAACAACGTTACAGAATACCCTTAAAGAAATCTTATCTTCAGAGAAAATAGACTTAATTGAAAAAGCAAAAAGTAAAAAACCACTTGTCATTACATTCTTTGGAATTAATGGAACTGGAAAAACAACGTCCATTGCAAAGTTAACACATTATTTTCAGAAACATAACCTTTCAGTTGTCCTTGCAGCATGTGATACGTTCCGAGCAGCAGCAATTCAACAGTTGGAAGAACATGCAGTTAAACTAGGAGTTAAGATAATCAAACATGATTATGGGTCAGATGCAGCAGCTGTTGCGTTTGACGCTGTTAAATATGCAGAAAAGAATGGTGTTGATGTTGTTATGGTTGATACGGCAGGACGCTTACATTCAAATACCAATTTAATGGCAGAATTAGAAAAAATAATTCGTGTAACAAAACCTGACGTAAAGATTTTTGTTGGTGAATCTATAACGGGAAATGATTGTATTGAACAAGCAAAGAAATTTAACGAACTTGTAGAAATGGACGGTGCAATCTTAACAAAAGCTGATGTTGATGAAAAGGGTGGTGCACCATTATCAATTTCGTACACTATTAAAAAACCAATTTTATTTTTGGGTGTTGGTCAAGAATATAAAGATCTTGAAGAGTTTGATGCAGATAAAATAATGACTCATCTTGGTTTTTGAAATGGAAATTATAAAAGAAAGAAAAGATAATTCTTATTGTATACGTATCTCTGCTAAAAAAGATGGAAAAGAAGTTGGATCTGTACATTTATACATTATCACAAACGATTTTCATAAAGAACCGTACGGCTTAATTGAATATTTAATTGTTGATGAAAATCATCGTCAGCAGGGAATTGGTTCTGAGTTAATTACATCAGTCATTGAAGAAGCAACAAAACAGGGTTGTTACAAACTATTAGGTCAAAGTCGTCATTCTCGGCCGAAAGTTCATGCACTATATGAAAAGTTTGGTTTTACAAATCATGGACTTAATTTTAGAATGGATCTAAGTGGACCAATTGGAAGAGATTCCCATACAAATTGATAGACCCTATCATATTTATCTAATTGACTTTGTGCAATGTTCATTTCTTCTTTAGAAAATGCTCCATATCTGTACAGTAACATTATTTTTTTCTTTACTCTTCCAATTTCGGTAACGGGAACTTTTTCAAGTTCTTCCATAATTTCTTCATCTGTTCCAGTTTTCATAATGTACACAAATTCAATGTCCCTTGCAACATTTTCATCTATACTTTCAGTTCCATAACAACTGACAGCTGCCAAATCTCTTTGTCGTGATATACATACTTCAGCAGGAAGTGATTTTTCTTCTTTTTCAGTTAAGGGCAAGTATCCCTGCCCCGTAATCTCTACATATTCTGTAGCAAATTCTCCTTTGTTTGAAAGATGCATGTACCATAAATGTCCCATTTCATGAATTATTGTACTGGCGTCATATTTTACATTTGCTCCATTTCTTTCATAAAGAAATATTTTCCGACCATCCTCATACGCTTCTCCTACTACAAATTTATCAGTTTCAGCAATTACAAACTCATTAACACATTCATTTCGTATTGTATTATAATGGTCCCAGTTTGATCGAGCAATAGTATCTTGTTCAAAAAAATGGTGTAACGGATCATTAAAAATAATCCCTATTGATTGAAATTGCAATGATGGACTTTCAACTTTACGTTCAAGATTTTCATGTGTTTGAACTTCTTGTGAAGGAAAATTTTCTGTTCCACTACACGTACCTAGCCCTATTGCAATAGCCACTAACGATTCAGCAATTTTTCGTACTAGTCCTTTCATTACAATATAAATTGGCAAATTTTTGATTATAAACGTTCTGACACATTTACATCACTTTGAAATTAGTATGACAAAAAAAGTGTACTTTTCCCAAACTTTTTTAAATTAGCAAATTCAAAATAATTGAAATGACAACATTTTATTTCAAAACGTATGGGTGCTCAGCAAATCAAGTGGACTCTGAACAAATGGCCGGCCTCCTACAAAAAGCACAGTTCGTTCCATCTGAAACAATAGATGATGCAGACATTGTCATTTTTAACAGTTGTACAGTTAAAGGACCATCAGAAACACAGTTCTTTAAAGATATCGAAGAGTTCAGAAAAGAACATCCGTACAAAATTTGTATTGTTGCTGGGTGTATTGCTCAAACAGATTCACATAATCCTCTTTTGAAAGATATTTCTTGTATTGGAACAAAACAAATTCATCGTGTTGTCGAGGTTGTTGAGGAATCATTGAATGATAATATTATTAAGATGTTAGAACTTGACGAAATGCCACCGCTTAACCTTCCACGTATACGAAAAAATCCCGTTATAGAAATCATTCCTATTAGTCGTGGGTGCATGGGTGCGTGTACATTCTGTAAAACGAAAGCTGCTCGAAAGAACCTTGTATCTTATCCAATACAGGATATAGTAAAAGAAGCAAGAAAAGCTGTTCATGAGGGAGTTAAAGAGTTATGGTTAACTGCACAAGATACGTTTTGTTACGGTTTTGATATCGAAACAGATCTACCAACATTATTAGAAAAACTTGTACAACTACCTGGCGATTTTAAAATACGTATTGGCATGGGTAATCCTAACCATATTCCCAAAATTGGCGATAGACTTCTTGAAATGTATAAACATCCTAAAGTCTTTAAGTTTGTCCATTTGCCATTACAAGCGGGCGACGATATGATATTAAAGGAAATGAAACGCAAATACACGTTGAAAGATTATTTTACAATAATTAAACATTTTAAAACTCATTTTCCACAAATTAATATCATGACAGACATTATTGTTGGGTATCCAACAGAAAAGGAAGAACAGTATTGGGGTACGTTGGAAGCAGTTAGAAAATTAATGCCAGATTCATGTAACATTTCACGATTTTGGCCACGGCCTGGAACGCCAGCAGCGTCTTTGAAACCACTTCAGGGAGATGATGTTAAACGCCGGTCACGAGTTTTAACAGGAATTTTTGAAAATATTTCCACGTTACAAAATGAAAAGTGGATTGGGTGGGAAGGTTCTATAATTGTTGATGAAAAGGGTAAAGAAGAAAAGCAATGGATTGGAAGAAATGATCATTATAAGCCAGTTATTGTTGAGGGCGACTTCAAACTAGGCGATGTTGTTAATGTAAAGATTGTAAAATCTGGTATGTTTGATTTGAGGGGCGATGTTTTACATTGATTATTATCCGAAACGCTTAAAAATTACATAACTCATTCTATCATTTATGAAAGCAAAAGAGCTCAAAAAGAAGTATTTAGATTTTTTTAAAAGTAAAGGTCATGCAATTATTCCATCTGCACCCCTTATACCTGAACATGATCCGTCTGTCTTGTTTACGACTGCAGGTATGCACCCATTAGTACCATTTCTTGTCGGTCAGGTACATCCGCTTGGAAATAAAGTTGCAAGTGTCCAGAAATGTATGAGGACCGGAGATATTGATGAGGTCGGTGATAGTACTCATAACACTTTTTTTGAAATGTTAGGAAATTGGAGCTTTGGAGATTATTTCAAAGAAGAGGCCATTGCAATGAGTTTTGAGTTCCTTACACGGGTTCTAAAGATTCCTTTATCACATCTTGCAGTAACATGTTTTATTGGTGATGAAGATGCACCCCGAGATGAAACCTCTGCAACAAAATGGAAACAGTTAGGTATTTCAACAGAACGAATTGCTTTCTTAGATAAAGAAGATAATTGGTGGGGTCCAGCAGGAAGTACTGGTCCGTGCGGTCCTGACTCAGAAATGTTTTATTGGGTTGGAAAAGATAAACCACCGAAAGAGTTTGATACGGATGATGATAGGTGGGTAGAAATATGGAACGATGTTTTCATGGAATATAATAAAACTCAAGAAGGAAAGTACGTTCCATTATCACAGAAAAATGTTGATACTGGTTTGGGCGTTGAAAGAGTGACTGCTATCTTGCAAGGAAAGGACGAAATTTATCAAACAGAATTATTTTTGCCGATTATTAGGGATATAGAAAGAATAACAAAAAAGAAATATGAAGATAATACAAAAGCAATGAGAATCATTGCTGATCATATGCGTGCTTCAGTTTTTATCTTAGGGGATGAACGTGGCGCTGTTCCGTCTAACGTTGACCAAGGATATATCTTAAGAAGGTTCATTAGGCGAGCTATCAGACATCTTAAATCATTAGGTGTTAAAGATATTAACACATCTATCTTTGCAGAAAAGATCATTGATATGTATAAAGATGAATATCCTCTTCTGGAAGAAAAACGGAATTTCATTCTGGATGAACTACATAAAGAAGAAGAAAGATTTACTAAAACTCTTGAAATGGGTTTACGAAAGTTTGAAACTATGACAGCAGTGTCAGATACAATTAGTGGAAAAGATGCATTCTTATTATTTCAATCATACGGTTTTCCTATAGAAATGACACGTGAACTTGCAGAGGAGAAAGGGGTAAGTGTTGCCGAATCTGCGTTTGCTGTAGAATTTGAAAAACATCAAGAATTGTCAAGAGTAGGTGCTGAAAAGAAGTTTAAGGGTGGATTAAGCGATGCTTCTGAAGAAACTACACGATTACATACTGCAACACATTTGTTGAATGAAGCGTTAAAAACTGTATTGAAGACAGACATACGACAAAAAGGAAGTAACATCACTGCTGAACGTTTACGGTTTGATTTCAATTTTGATAGGAAATTAACGTCTGAAGAATTGCAAGCTGTTGAGGATGAAGTTAATAGGGTTATTCAATTACAATTAGATGTTGAACGAGAAGAAATGTCTCTTGAAGATGCACTTGCATCTGGTGCACATGGCGAGTTTGGCGCAAAATATCCTGCAAAAGTATCTGTATATTCTGTTGGAGACTATTCAAAAGAGATTTGTATGGGTCCTCATGTAAAAAACACGTCTGAGTTAGGAACGTTTAAGATTAAGAAGGAACAAAGTATTTCTGCTGGTACAAGAAGGATTAAAGCTGTTCTTTTACCAATTTAGTTTATCTCTAAAATCTTCAATGTAGACTTTTATGTCTATTATTGTTTATTTTTCGAGAGTTTTTCTATATTCACGTAAATACCGTCTATTCTTTGCATTTTCTAATTGAAATTCTAATTCAGATGCTGCTGTTCCCATTCCCGCACTTACTAATCTAGTAATACCATATCCTATTGTGCCCATTACCGATGCTGCAACTCCGATAGTTGCTATTTGCTGGCCAATATCAATATATTTATGGTCCCACATTGACATTGTTGTAGCAGCGGCTGTTGCAACTCCCCCTACTAGTGCAGGGTACTTACTTAACAAAGCTTTTGAAATTTTATCACATATTGTCATTTTTCCCTCCAACAACTTGGGGCTACTAATGCTGCCAATGTTGTTATTGTAACTAATTTATTTTTCATATTTTTCCCTTGTTATTTATTGCATAAAGACAAAGTTATATCCAACTGGTTTCATTCTACGTGCATATTCACCTATTCTCCATGCTCTTGGTAATTGTTGTATCTTTGTTAAATCGAGTATTTGGTCAATTGAATTTCCATTTATTTCTGAGAGTGCTGAATCTTCAAATCCTTTTACAACAATTCGATCTTCTGGTTTAACATCTTTTTGAATGTCGCTCCACATATATTCGATGGCTCTGCTAAATGAATGGTTATCTAGATGAACAACTCCTTTTCTACTTTCTACTTTTGAATCTTTCTGGAGTGCATTATTACAAATAACATAACATAAACATGGAGTTCCCTTAGGTTCGGCAATACTCATCAATATTTTTACATCACTCATTGTAAAATCTTCAATTTATTTTTTACCTCATAAATGTTTCTTTAAAAAATTAAAGTTCTACCGAAAAATATATATACCTCATTATGTAATACTAACATATGGTCACAAATTCTTTGGGTTCGTTTAATCAACTTCAGGATGTGTATCCTAAAATAGATTTAAAGAATAAGAAATTAATCTCTCACTTATTGAAAAATTCACGTCAAAGCTTTTCTGGCATGGGTAAAAACATTGCATTATCAAAAGAATCAGTATTGTATCGTTTTAACCAATTGAAACAGAAAAATATTCTCTTAAAAACATACGCGCAAGTTGATTATGTTGCATTTGGCTATGATATGTTTCACATCCTTTTACTTTTAGATGAAAAAGATAAGATTATGAAGCAGAGTTTATTTTCTTCAATAAAAAATCACCCTCAAGTTATACAATTAATAGAGTATAGTGGGAACTGGGATATTGAGATTATTGTTATTGCAAAGAATTTACCTGATTTTGATTTACTTTGCGAAGAACTATTAGAATCTCATGAGACTATTATTCTAAAAAAAGAACGTGAAGCAGTTATTGCATCAATCATTAATAATTCTTTTCCAGAGTTTAAAGTTATTAAAAAAAAGGGGTCATTAAAAAAATCTTCTTCAATAGTTAAGAAATATGATTCTATTGACAAAAAAATCTTAGCTTTGTTAAATGGAGATGCTAGAACTTCGACGTATTCTATTGCTCCACATGTTGGTTTGAGCGCAGATGCAGTTGGAATTAGAATAAAAAAGATGGTTGCATCATCCATTATTTTGAATTATACCTCACACTTGAATTTTTCAGCATTTGGCTATCAAGGTTATGTCTTTACTTTTAGAACTGGAAGTTTGAGTAAAGAAGAAGAGCGTCAAATATTTTATTATTGTCAAAATAAATCTGAAGTTTTATCTGTTAAAAGGTTACTTGGGACTTGGGACATTAAAATGTTGGTTGTAGTGCAAAACCCTACTCAATTGCACAAGTTAATTCTTAGTTTTAAGAAAGATCTGAATGTTGTTATTAAGTCGTATCAAACTTGGATTCTCTTTAAAGAACATTATTTTAACTCGTTTCCTAAAATATTGTTAAAAGAATAAAATGGTGCGATGGCCGAGACTCGAACTCGGGTCGCAGCGTCTTTGCATAGCGAAGATCTTCGAAATTTAGATTTCTGCTATTGGCAACGCCGCATACTAACCACTATACTACCACCGCATTACAAAATACAAAAAAGAAAGTTCTTAATAAAGTTTTTGTATAAAAGAAAAAATAAAAATAAAAAATACATTTATTTTCGTGCAAACACAAATACTGCTCTAAGCGCAACGATAATGGTTGCAGGGACGAACAATGTTAAAATTCCACGAAGAATGTTTCCTATTACTGGAGCAACTGCATCAAATACACCTACTTGTACGCCTAAGAACGATACAAGTACAAGTACAGTTCCGCTTGTAAGGAATCCTGTTACTTCTCGCACGCTAATATTTAACAATCCTACAACAATACCTAATAAGAAGACAACCCATAAAATTGTAGTTTGATATGGTCCCGTATATCCTAATCCTAAAAGAACAGCTAATATTACACCAATAAGAAATGACCAACTTCCAATAAGATTTCTATTCATTATGGGACTTTTCTTTTTTGCCATGTGTACTATCACCTCATTTTAATGTTAGAATGAATATGTTAGGGTATATATTGTTTTTGTTTTTTGTTAGTAATATTCTATTCCACGAAAAGTTTTATAAAACACCTCTTATTTTATCTGAGTAACCCTCCTTAGTTTAGCGGCTAGAACGCTCGGCTGTAGAAACTCTTTGGATAATGTCTAATGACTGTGATGAAAAAGAGTCAGCTGAGACCGAGAGGTCCCCGGTTCAAATTTCAGTAATGAATGAAAGTCCGGGAGGAGGGACTTTGGAGAGATCTGCGTTCTGATCTCTCCTCTTTATTCTTACTTCATCACAACAATTAAATACTCCATATCTTTACCTCAATCAAAAGAGGTACATACAATGGCACAAGATATTCTTATTAACCAAACTGTTGCTATTCTCTGCGACGGGAATAACATTGAGAGAAGCATTCATGATATTGCAAAAAATACGAGTGCAATGATTAATTTTGATACACTAATTCCTAAACTTCTTAGTAAAAGGGGACTTAACCGTCTTATATATTTTAGAGAAGGGAAAAGTATTTCGTCGAAACTTGCGGAGCGATTACATGAACATTATTATGGGTCTGTCATTCCGTGTCATAAATCTGCAGACATTCCACTTTCAATTAAAGCAACACAATTAGCATCAAAAGTAGATACTATTATTATCATGTCAGGAGATTCTGATTATGTTGAGCTTGTTCGACATTTAAAGAGTGAAGGTGTCCGTGTTGAGATTGCTGCTGTACGAGAAACAACGGCACGTATTCTTGCTGACGAAGCAGACTATTTTCATCCAATAACTTCAAAAGATTGGTTTGTATTTACCTCTCCAAAACTTGCTGCTGCAAAATCAAGAAAAACTATTCCACGTAAAAAAGAGTGAATTGAACTGAACTGACCACAAGCTTTATAAATAAATCGCAGTTTTATCACTCAAATGGCAGTAAACGTTCTATATCTACGAATATCAAATTGGATCTAGATAGTTTACTGTAAAAAAAAGTGCCCTGGTAGTGTAGCTCGGCCTAGCATGAAGCCCTGTCGTGCAGAAATGCACAGTAAGGCTTCGACCCGGGTTCAAATCCCGGCCAGGGCGTGTTTCCGGGCCGGTAGCTTAGCTTGGTAGAGCGCCTGACTTTTATCCGTCAGGAAAGTCATCAGGCGGTCGCGAGTTCAAAAACGGTAAAAACCGTATGAAAGTCTCGTCCGGCCCACCATATATTCAACATACATCCACAAAATGACTGCCGATATTTCAAAACATGCACTTGTACCGAAACATACAAAAGTGAGCGATTCTGAGAAAGATAAAATATGTGCTGCACATAATATTAACTCAATGCAGTTACCAAAAATTTTTAAGGAAGATCCTGCAATTTCTAAACTTGGCGTAAAAGCTGGAGATGTTATTAAAATAGAACGACATAGTAAGACTGCTGGTGTCGTTTCATTCTATAGGGTGGTTATCGATGAGTAATCTTGACAAATCAATTTTAATCAAAAAGTACTTTGAGGAAAAACGGTTTGTAGACAGTACTATTCAATCATTTAATTCTTTTATCGAGAAAGGTCTTCAGGAAGTTATTGAAGAAAATAAAGAAGCTGAACCAACAATTATTCCTCATAACATTGAAAAATTTAAAATTCGTTTTGGCAGAATTACTGTTGGTAAACCAGAAATTACGGAAGCTGACGGAAGTAAAAGAGCAATTTATCCTATGGAAGCACGGTTACGAAAAATTTCATACCATGCACCAATTTATTTAGAAGTTAGTACCTACATTAATGATGTACAACGAGAAAATTTTGTTGCTGAAATTGGAAAGATTCCTATTATGTTAAAAAGTAAGTTTTGTAACCTTGACGGTTTAAGTCATGAAGATCTTGTAAAACGTGGTGAGGACGCAACCGATCCAGGCGGATATTTTATCATTAACGGAACTGAAAGAGTTATTGTTAATGTTGAAGACCTTTCTGCAAACAACTTTGTTGTAGAATTAACGGGAACACATAAAGACCTTACTGGACGTTTTTTTGCTGCAAAAGGTTCGTACAAAATCCCACATTTATTTGAACGTAAAAAAGATGGAATTTATTATATGACTTTTACTCGAGTAAAACTTATGCCTGCTGTTATTGTTCTTAAAGCACTAGGTTTAGTAAAAGATGAAGATATCATGAAAGCAATTTCAACAGAAAAGAATTATGAAGAAATCATTCTTAACTTGTTTGAATTTGTTGACATTAAAACTCAGGATGATGCTATAGATTATATTGCACGTCGTATCGGTGCAGGTCAATCAAAAGAAATTCGTATGGAGCGAACAAAGGAAATATTGGATAGGTATCTTCTTCCAAATCTAAGTGTTGAATCTGATGAACGGATTTTGAAAGCGCATAACATTTGTAAAATGCTTAAAAAATATATTGATGTTGCTAATGGTGTTCGACCACGCGATGATAAGGATCATTATATGAATAAAAGAATCAGGCTAAGTGGCGATTTACTATTAGATCTATTTAGAACAAACTTTAAAGTTCTTGTTGGCGATATATTGTACAACTTTCAACGTATTATTAAAAGAGGAAAACTTCCTTCAATACGAGTCATTATTAGAGATAAATTGTTAACATCACGATTATATTCTTCAATGGCAACTGGTGAATGGGTTGGCGGTCGACAGGGTATTTCACAACGGATGGACAGATCAAACTTCCTGGCAATGGTTTCTCACCTTCAACGTGTAGTTAGTCCATTATCAAGTTCACAAGAAAATTTCGAAGCACGTGCATTACATTGTACACATTTAGGACGACTATGTCCTATTGAAACACCAGAGGGAACAAATATTGGATTACGTAAAAATCTTGCAATGTTATGCTCACTTTCACAAAATACTGAAGAAAAAGAAGTTCTGGACAAGATTCAGGGCTTAGGTCTTAAATAAGGAAAAAAATATCATGGCAGACGTATACATAAATGCAAAGTTCGTTGGAACGATTGACGACCCTACTGTTTTCGTTAGTGAGATTAAAGATCATCGACGAAAGGGAACATTTCCGTTAGAAGTTAATGTGTATCATGATACTGTTGCTCAAGAAGTGCGAATCTTTTCTGATGAAGGGCGATCACGACGACCACTTATAATTATACGTGAAGGAAAATCATTATTAACAGCAAAACATTGTGAGCAGCTAAAAGATGGAGAAATAACGTGGTTCGATTTAGTTCGGCAGGGTGTTATTGAATATCTTGACGCAGCAGAGGAAGAAAATGCTCTTGTTGCATGGGATGAAGATAACATTACTACTGATCATACTCATATGGAAGTAACGAAAGGTTCAATAAGTGGAGTTACAGCATCGTTAGTTCCTTTCGGTAATTTTATGCCATCACAACGTCTAATTATTGGAAGTAAGAACCAAAAACAAGCACTTGGTTTCTATGCAGCAAACTATTCATTACGGATGGACATGGACGCAAACATTCTTCATTATTCACAAGCACCACTTGTTCGAACAAAAGTTCACGACGTTTCAGGATATGGTGATCATCCTTCAGGTCAAAACATGGTTGTTGCTGTTATGTGTTATGATGGATATAACATGGAAGACGGTGTTATTTTAAACAAATCATCTGTTGAACGTGGATTGGCACGAAGTACATATTATAAACCTGTAAGTGCAGAAGAATTACGATATTCAGGTGGACTTATTGACGAAATTTCTGTTCCTGATAAAGATGTTAAGGGATACAGAAGTGAAAAGGATTATAGTTTGCTTGAAGGTGACGGTTTAGTGTATCCTGAAGCAAAGCTATCAGAGGGTGACGTTGTTATTGGACGAACATCTCCTCCACGATTCTTAAGTAGTATGGATGAATATAACCTTTCTGCTGCAACAAGACGAGAAAGTTCTATCTCTCTTAAACATGGTGATAGGGGCGTTGCAGATTTTGTTGTTGTTACAGAAAATGAGGAAGGTAACAGACTTGTTCAGGTACGTTTACGTGAAGAACGAATTCCTGAGATTGGCGATAAATTTACGTCACGACATGGACAGAAAGGAGTTACTGGTGTTTTAGTACCACAACAAGATATTCCATTTTCAGTATCAGGAATTGTTCCTGACTTAATTTTTACGCCGCACGGTATTTCATCTCGGATGACAGTATCTCATCTTATTGAACTTCTCGGTGGAAAAGTAGGTGCATTGGGTGGTAGATATGTTGACGGAACGTTATTTGAATCTGAAACAGAAGAAGATCTACGAACTGAACTTCAAAAATTAGGTTTCAGAGAAGATGGAACTGAAGTATTCCATGATGGAAGAACTGGAAGACAAATGCTTGCACGTATTTATGTTGGAAGTATGTATTATTTACGATTACGTCACATGGTTGCAAACAAAATTCAAGCTCGTGCACGTGGTCCTATTCAACTTCTAACACGACAGCCAACAGAAGGAAAAGCAAAAGAGGGCGGTCTTCGATTAGGAGAGATGGAGAAGGACACACTTATTGCTCACGGCGCATCATTATTACTTAAAGAGCGGTTTGACGCAGATAAAGTTGTCGTTCCCGTTTGTGAAAAGTCTGGTTTGATGGGATTCTACGATTTCCGTCGGAATGGTAAAGCTATATCTCCAATGTTTGGCGAAAACTCAGATTTATCTAATATAGAAATAAGTTATGCATTCAAATTAATGCTTGACGAAGTTCGAAGTCTTGGCATTTATGCTAAGTTGGTTTTAAACAATAAATATTAAAGGTACACTACAATGAATCACGACGTCCATAAAAAAATAATTAGCATCAATTTTGGCTTTTTTTCGCCGAAACAAGTAACTGATGTTGCGTCAGCAAAAGTAGTCACACCAGAATTGTATGATAGGGAAGGATATCCTGTTGATGGTGGCCTTATGGACCTTCGTTTAGGAGTTATTGATCCCGGTTTACGATGTAAAACGTGCGGTCAGAAGTTGAAAGAATGTCCTGGACATTTTGGATATATTGAACTTGCTCGTCCCGTTATTCATGTTAAGTTTGTACGTCATGTTCTTGACCTTTTAAAATCAACATGTAAATCCTGTGCCCGTGTTTTAATCCCGGAAGAAAATCATAAACGATACATTACATTCCTTAACAAAGTCCAGGAAGAGGAAGGGTTTGAAGCAAGAAGAAGAAAGATTAAAGAAATTGTGGGTAAATATAAACTGAAAGAAAAATGTCCGCACTGTTCTGCAAAACAAGAAAAGATTAAATTAGAAAAACCCTATAACTTTTACGAAAATGAAATCCGTTTAAGTCCAATTGAAGTTAGAGCAAGACTGGAAAAGATTCCTCAAGAAGATTTGTCTGTATTTGGGTTTAAAGAAAATGAATTCAGGCCTGAATGGTTAGTTCTTACAATTCTTCAAATTCCTCCAGTAACAATGCGTCCAAGTATTACGCTTGAGTCTGGTGAGAGAAGTGAAGACGATTTAACACATAAGTTGGGTGACATTGTTCGTATAAATCAACGACTTTTTGAAAATATTAATGCTGGTGCTCCTGAAGTTATCATTGAAGATTTATGGGACCTATTACAATATCATATTACAACATTTTTTGATAATGCAGTTCCACAATTACCACCTGCTCGACATCGTGGTGGTCAAGTATTGAAAACTATTGCAAGTAGGTTAAGTAGTAAAGAAGGTCGGATTCGTCACAATCTAGCAGGAAAACGAACAGACTTTTCTGCAAGAACAGTTATCAGTCCCGATCCATTAATTGATTTAAACGAAGTTGGAGTTCCACTTGTAATGGCAATGAGATTAACAGTTCCTGAGCGGGTAACTGAATGGAACAAAGAATACCTTAAAAAATATGTTCAAAACGGTGCAAAGAAATATCCTGGTGCAAATTATGTTATTAAATTTGATGGGAAACGGAAAACTATTACAGATGAAACAAAAGAAGAAATTCTTGAAGAACTTGATACGGGTTATGTTGTTGAGCGACATCTAATTGCAGGAGATATTGCATTGTTTAACAGGCAACCATCTCTTCACAGAATGAGTATGATGTGTCATAAAGTAAAAATTCTTCCAGGACGAACGTTCCGTTTAAATCCAGCTGTATGTAATCCGTACAACGCAGATTTTGACGGTGACGAGATGAACCTTCACATTCCTCAAACAGAAGAAGCTCGTTCAGAAGCAAAAGTTCTTATGCTAGTTGAAACACAATTAATTTCTCCACGGTACGGATTAAGTGTTGTTGGATGTATTCACGATGCAATTACGGGAAATTATTTGTTAACAAAAGAATTAGTCTTAACACGTCCAGAAGCTGCTGACTTATTATACAATTGTGGTGTAACAGATTTATCACGATTACCAAATAAAGAAAAGATTGACGGAAAAGAAGTATTTTCAATGTTACTTCCAGCAGATTTTAGTTTTATTGGAAAAGATAAAAGTGGAAACGAAGTTAAAATTGTTAATGGTAGTTTAAAATCTGGTGTCATGGACAAATCAAACCTTGGTCAAGAATCTGGATTAATGTTACGAAACATCTATGAAACGTACGGACCATCATATACCGCTACTTTGTTAGGAAAAATATCGAAGTTAGGAATTGTTGTTCTTGCACGACGAGGTTTCTCAATTGGTGTTAGGGACATGGACTTACCTCAAGAAACAAGAGATGAAATTCAAAGTATTATACAAAAATCTGAAGATGACGTTGTTCGATTCATCGACCAATTTTATGCAGGAAAACTAGAATCTTTACCTGGAAGAACTGTACAAGAAACTCTTGAAGTTAAAATTATGGAAGCGTTAAATCGTGCAAGAAATAAGGGTGCAGATATTGCTATGAGACAAGTTGTTAATAGTACTGCATTAACAATGGCAAAGTGTGGTTCACGTGGTAATCCTTTAAACATTGCACAAATGTCTGCCATCTTTGGTCAAGTAGCTCTTCGTGGTAAGCGAATTGAGAAGGGATATAAAGAAAGAACATTATCATATTTCAAAAAGAACGATTTATCACCTAAAGCGCGAGGCTTTATTCGAAACAATTTCAAGTCTGGTTTAACACCTCATGAGTTTTTCTTTGGTGCAATGGTTGGTCGTGACGCTTTAATGGATACTGCGCTTCGTACACCTAAATCAGGTTACTTATATAGACGACTTTCAAATGCTATGCAAGATCTTAAAGTTGAATATGATGGAACGGTCCGGGATGCCAGTAGCAAAATTATTCAATTCGCGTACGGTGAAGATGGATTGGACGTTGCAAAGACAAAGGGCGGTGTTGTTGACGTGAAAAAGATCGTACAGCACGTTCTTGGGGTAACACAATGAAATCTGACGAAACACAAAAAATAATTGCTGGATACAAAAATGTCCTTCCCATATCAGTACGAGATGAAGTAGAACGTTCTCTTCCAAGTACAATATCAAAATCTAACGCAACACAAATCATGGACGAAACTGTTGCTGCATACAATGCTGCACGTATCAATGCTGGTGAAAGTGTTGGTCTTGTCAGTGCTGAGAGTATTGGTGAACCGGGTACTCAGATGACACTTAACACATTTCACTTTGCGGGTGTTGCTGAAATGAACATCACGACGGGTTTACCAAGAATTATTGAAATTTTTGATGCACAGAAAACGCTTAAGACTCCAATAATGGAAGTTTTCATGAATAAACCTCACAATACAAATATGGATACTATTAAAAAATTTGCAGCAAGTATTAAAGAAACATTATTTGACGAATTTGTTGTTGAATTTTCTTTAAACATATTTGAACAAACATTAAAAGTTACGTTGCATAAAGATCTTCTTGAAGAACATGATCTGACAGAAAAGGACCTTATTAAAGCTATAAAAACAAAAGCGAAAGGCTTTTCGGTTGAGAGTTCTGAGGGCAGTATTTTATTCACACAGAAGGGTAAAGCTGGAGAGATTAAAGAATTATATAATCTTAAAGAAAAGATTCGTGTTGTGAAAGTAAAAGGACTTAAAGGTATAAAACAAGTTCTTCCTGTAAAACGTGATGAAGAATATATTGTGTTAACGTCCGGAACAAATTTAAAAGATATTTTAGATTTACCAGAAGTTGACGTCGCAAGAACAACAAGTAACGATATTCATGAAGTGTACAAAGTTTTAGGTGTTGAAGCTGTTCGTCAAGCAATAATTAATGAAGTATACAAAGTTATTGAAGCGCAGGGTTTAAACATTGATGTCCGACACATTATGCTGGTAGCAGATTTAATGACTACAAATGGTAATGTTAAAGGAATTACACGGTACGGTGTTGTAAGTGAAAAAGCGAGTGTTTTGGCACGAGCATCGTTCGAGACACCGATTAAACATTTAATTAATGCTGCATTAGAAGGAGAGATTGACAATTTAACATCAGTTGTTGAGAATGTAATGATTAACCAGCCAGTTCCTCTTGGAACTGGATTACCTGGATTAGTAACAAAGATGAAATAGTGGTGAAACAAGAATGGCAAAGAAAGACGTTGATGAACAAACAAAAGAAATTAAGAAACAATTACAAGAAGGAAAAGTACAAGTTGGAACAGAAAGTGTTATCAAAGGTTTAAAAAAGGGTACACTGAGTAAAGTATTTGTTGCAAAGAACTGTCCTGAGAATGTAAAAAGCGATATTCAACACTACGTTCAGTTAGGTAATGTTGAGTTAGTTGAACTTACCATGACAAACGAAGAACTTGGCGTTCTCTGTAAAAAGAACTTCTTTGTTTCAGTGTTAGGTATTCTTGGAGAGTAAATTGGGACGGCTTAAACTTGATCCTGATGCATTGGGAATATCTTCTTTATTTGAACGGGTAACGGGTGTTAAAGTTAAAGACTGCTTTAAAGATTCTGAGACACTTTATTTTATTGTTGCTCCTGGCACTATACGAAAAGCTGTTGGTAAGGGTGGCGAGAATATTAAAAGGATTCAGCTTAAAATGGATAAAAGAGTTAAAGTTATTGAGTATAGGGATGATGTTATATCTTTTGTAGGAAGTGTAATTTATCCAATAACTGTTGAAGAAATCATTCAGGACGATGACGTTATTTTTATTAAGGATTCACATAAAAAAACAAAAAGTTTATTAATAGGTCGCGACGGGAAGAACCTACAAATCATAAATAGGGCAGTAAAACGCTTTTTTAATGTTGAAGTTAAGGTTATGTAACAAATGGGAAACAAATCACGAGGATTGGGTGCAGCAAAGAAGTTGCAATCACGAAGAAAACAGTTTAAGCTAGAAAATAAAACCAAGCTTAAGAAAAAAGTAGACCCACTTGCAGGATCATCTCAATGTAAAGCAATTGTTCTTGAAAAGATACAAATTGAAGCAAAACAGCCAAACTCTGCAATGAGAAAATGTGCACGAGTACAGCTTGTGAAGAACGGAAAACAAATTACAGCATTTATGCCTGGTGACGGTGCTCAGAAACTTATTAATGAACATGATGAAGTTATTGTTGAGTGTATCGGCGGAAAAATGGGCCGTGCAAAGGGCGATATTCCTGGTGTTCGATGGCAAGTTATCAAAGTTAACGATCAAAGCTTAGCAGCATTGTTAGGCGGTAAATTGGAGAAAGCGAGACGATGAGCGATATAAAATTCTTTAACCGGTGGAGTGCAGAGGGAGTAACGGTAGTTGACGCTGGATTACAGAAATATATGACTCTTGCGCCAAAAATAGTTCCAAAAACTGGTGCTCGATATGCAGGTAATCGGTTTCATAAATCTCATACATTTATTGTTGAACGGTTAGCATCAAAATTGATGAGTTCAGGTCATAAAGGGAAGAAACATTTTATGAGTTCTGGCCATAATACTGGTAAAAAAAGTAAAGTGTTAAAAGTTGTTGAGAATGCACTTGCCAAAGCTGAAATTAAACTTAAACAAAATCCTCTTACTATTCTTGTGAAAGCAATTGAAAATGCAGCACCGCGTGAAGAAGTTATCGCTATTGAATATGGTGGTGCACGATATCCAAAAGCTGTTGATGTTGCTCCTCAACGTCGTATTGATATTGCATTACGATACATGGTACAGGGAGCATATGTAAAATCATTTAACAAGAAAATGAAAATCGAAACTGCACTTGCAGAAGAGATTATTAATGCATACGGTTCAAGTGCAAGAAGTAACGCAGTGGCAAAGAAAAGAGATTTAGAACGACAAGCAGCATCAAGTAAATAGGATCATTATTTTTTCTCAAACATTTTTTAAATGAGCACGAAATATCTTATTCTATGAAGATATTAGGAGTTGAGTCAACGGCACATACATTTGGTGTTGGTATTGTAACTGATGAAGGAAAGATTCTTTCAAATGTTACAGATAGTTATACGACTAAGACAGCGGGAATGATACCTGATGAAGTTGTTGACCATCATAATGCTGTTGCTGAAAAGATTTGTACGAAAGCGTTACAGGACGCAAAATGTACATGGGACGAGATTGATTTAGTGGCGTATTCTGCTGGTCCAGGTATTGATCCATGTTTATGGGCAGGATATCATAAAGTAAAAGAATGGGCACAGAAATATAACAAGAAGTTAGTTGGTGTTAACCACTGTGCTGCACATCTGAGTATTGGAAAAATCTATAACAAATTAAATGATCCATGTTATTTGTACGTGTCTGGCGTCAATACACAAACTATTGTATTTGAAGAAGGTAAGTATCGTGTCCTTGGAGAAACGATTGATATTGGGTTAGGAAATATGCTTGACAAGTTTGGTAGAATTATTGGGTTAGGTTTTCCTGCAGGTCCAACTATTGAAAAACTTGCTAAGAAAGGTAAGTATGTTGAAATTCCTTATGTTGTGAAGGGAATGGATGTTAGTTTTTCAGGAATTCTTACAAAAGTACAGCAACTGTATGAACAGAAAAATGTGTCGAAAGAAGACCTTTGTTTTTCAATACAAGAAACATGTTTTGCTATGTTAACAGAAGTTGTCGAGAGAGCAATGGCACATACTGGAAAACAAGAATTGTTGCTTGTTGGCGGTGTGGGAGCAAATACACGGTTCTGTGAAATGTTACATATTATGTGTTCTGAGAGGGCCGCTAAATTCTATAAAGTTCCTATGGACCTTGCGGGTGATCAGGGTGCAATGATTGCGTGGGAAGGTTTTCTGAGAAAAGATGAGTCTGGTGATGTTGAAGTTAAACCACACTGGCGTGTTGATGAAGTGTAATTTTTTCCCAATTTTCGATACATTTATAAACCATCAAAACCTCTTATAATTATCGATTTATCGTCGATAAAAGTGGGTGAGTACAAATTACATTATTATGTTAAAAATGGAACAAAATCAAGATAAAACGCCGGAACAGAAGCCTTCATATGGTGCTGCACAAATTACTGTACTTGAAGGTCTTGAGGCAGTCAGAAAACGTCCGGGCATGTATATTGGAGATACGTCTATCCGTGGATTGCATCATTTAGTCTATGAAGTTGTTGACAATTCTATTGATGAAGCTCTTGCTGGTCATTGTACAAAAATCACAGTTATTATTCATGAAAACAATTCAATTACTGTTATCGATAACGGGCGAGGAATTCCAACAGACATTCATCCAAAGTTTAACATGTCTGCTGTACAGGTAGCACTGACAAAATTGCATGCAGGTGGAAAGTTTGATAAAGACTCTTACAAAGTTTCGGGCGGTTTGCATGGTGTTGGTGTGAGCGTTGTTAACGCTCTTTCAATTATGCTTGAGGTTGAAGTTAAACGAAATGGAAAGGTTCATCGTCAAAAGTATTCTCAAGGTAAACCAACTACGGAATTAGAAGTTGTTGGAGATACAACAGAAACGGGAACAGCAGTAACTTTTTTACCTGATCCAGAAATCTTTCAATTAGTTGAATATCATTATGATGTTTTAGCGAAACGTCTTCGTGAGCTTGCTTTCTTAAACAAAAATATTGAAATTGAATTACTTGATGAGCGTGAAGAAAACAAAAAAGATCTATTCAAGTATGAAGGTGGAATTAAAGAATTTGTTGAGTATATGGATGAGAATAAACAACCACTTCACGAAACAATTTATTTTGAAAAAGAAAAGGGTGATGTTATGGTTGAAGTAGCTCTTCGATATAATGCAAGTTATCGAGAGAACATATTTTCATTTGTTAATAACATTAATACTATAGAAGGTGGAACACACTTATCGGGTTTCAAAACTGCACTTACACGTGTTCTTAACACCATCGTCAAACAGTTAAGTAATGGAAAAGAGATTAAGTTAAGTGGTGATGATGTTAAAGAAGGATTAACAGCAGTTATTTCTGTTAAAGTTCAAGAACCATTATTTGAAGGTCAAACAAAAACTAAGTTAGGAAACAGTGACGTGTTTGGTATTGTAAGTTCTTTAGTACATGATGAATTAACAACATATTTTGGTGAACATCCCGGATCTGGAAAGGGTGTTGTTGGAAAGTGTATTGATGCTGCTCGTGCTCGTGAAGCTGCACGGAAAGCTCGTGAACTAACGAGAAGAAAAAGTGCGTTAGAGGGTTCTGGCTTACCAGGAAAACTTGCAGACTGTTCTAACAGGGACCCTTCAAAATGCGAATTATTTATTGTTGAGGGTGATTCGGCTGGCGGTTCAGCTAAGCAGGGACGGAACAGAGAATTTCAAGCCATCTTACCATTACGTGGAAAAATTCTTAATGTTGAAAAAGCACGACTTCATAAAGCGATGGAAAATAAAGAAATTACTGCAATGATTACTGCGTTAGGAACGCATATCGGTGAAGAATTTAACATTGAAAAGTTACGATATCATAAAATTATTATTATGACTGATGCTGACGTTGACGGTTCTCATATTATGACATTATTATTAACGTTCTTTTATAGGTACATGAAACCTCTCGTTGAAGCGGGAAATATTTATGTTGCTATGCCTCCGTTGTATAAGGTACAGAAAGGGAAACGTTCAAGGTATGTGTATAGTGATCAGGAAAAAGAAAAAGCTATTGCTGAAATGGGCGAACCGGTAACTCTTCAACGGTACAAAGGTCTTGGAGAAATGAACCCAACACAATTATGGGGTACAACAATGGACCCTGATACACGATCATTGAAACAAGTTAATGTCGAAGATGCAGTTTCTGCGGACAAAATGTTTACTGTTCTTATGGGAGATGAAGTAGAACCACGTAGAGAATTTATTGAGAAACATGCCAAAGAAGTTGTCAATTTGGACGTATGATATCTTTTTATAGAGAAATTAATACAAATATTTTTAAATAGAGTGTAACTTTTGTTTCTTTATGCCCCGATAGTGTAGTCCGGACCTTCGTATGGAGGGGACAAACTATCATACTGCCCTTTCGAGGCAGCGACCCGGGTTCAAATCCCGGTCGGGGCGCACTTCTTTTAATTTCTATACATTTTTTAAAGAAACTTGATTATTGTTATGTGAATGGTACCAAAAGTAACGATTGAACAATCATTAAAGAATGGGAGATATGTTTTCATAGATACTCGAACGCCTAAGGAATTTGAAGAAGATCACATTCCAAACGCAATTAACATTCCAATTCTTTCAAATGAAGAACGTGCAGTCGTTGGAACATTGTATAAACAAGTATCACAAGAAAAAGCTATTGAGAAAGGAAAAGAATTCTTTGCATCAAAATTACCAGAGTTCATGAAAGAAATTGATAAACATAAAAATAATGAATTAATCATATATTGTTGGCGTGGTGGAATGAGAAGCAGAGCGGTAGTCGCATTATTAGAATCTTTAAAATATAATGTACAACAATTGGTTGGTGGATATAAATCGTACAGAAAGTATGTAAGAGAATCGTTACACAATTATAATTTCAAACCACAACTGATTATGTTATGGGGTTTAACATGTACAGGAAAAACTCAACTTCTGCATAAACTTACAAATTCATTAGATCTTGAAGGTCTTGCACAACATCGTGGAAGTTTGTATGGTGCCATAGGTTTAACTCCAAGAACACAGAAACGGTTTGAAACACTTCTTTTACAACGGTTAGATGAACTTAACACTGAAACGTACGTTTTTGTTGAGGGTGAGAGTAGACGAATTGGTGATTTAATGATACCTGAATTTCTGTGGAAAAAAATGATGGCTGGAATTCATGTTCTTATCACGAGAAGCATTCCTATTCGTGCGAGTGAAGCTGTCAAGGAATATTTTTCTTCAGATGATGCAATTACAAAAATACAAGAGATAACTACAAAATTACCACGAATTCTTGGTGAGAAAAGAAAGCAAGACGTTGTTGATTTAATTGATGCAAAAGAATTTGAAAAAGCAGCAACAATTTTATTAGAAGAATATTATGATATGTTGTATGCACATACGTTAAAGAAACAACAATATCAATTTGAAGTCAATAATGATGATCTTGAGAAAGCTGTGGAAGAATTGAAAGAATTGAAAGAAATCATTCATTCTAAACTATCATAAAACTCGTTAAACAACGCTTTAATATCATCAACGGACTTAACAGTTAACAGTTTACCACGAAGCTTCTTACTTCCTTTACATCCTTTAGAAAAGTTCATTGCTTGCATTCGGATATTTGACAATTTAATTGTGGGATACTTTTCTGCATATTTCAAATATTTGAAAAAAGTGGTTATTCTTTCTTGAGAAGAAATTTCTTTATACGTACCATTTTCTAAATATTCATTAATTTGTGTAAATAAGAATGGGTTCTGTGCAGCTGCTCTTCCAACCATAACATAATCACAACCAGTTTCGTTAATCATTCGCTGCGCATCTTCGGGAGTTCTGATATCACCGTTACCCACGATAGGAATAGAAACAAGTTTTTTTAGTTCTTTAATTAATGACCAATCAGACTTTCCAGCATAACCTTGTTTAACAGTTCTTGGATGGAATGTTATCATCGCTATTCCTTCTTCCTCTGCTATTGTTGCAATTTGTTTGAATTTGTTTGGTTTGTCAATACCTGAACGAATTTTTATTGTTATAGGCTTTTTTGTTGAAGAGACTAATGCATGAAATATTTTCCTTACCAATTCTGGTTCTTGTAATAGTGCAGAACATGCCATCTGTTCCGTCACGGTAGAAGATGGACAACCCATATTATAATCAATGATGTCAAAATGTTTTGCAACAATTTTTACTGCTTTTTGTAACTCTTTCACGTCGGAACCAAAGAGTTGGACAGCAATAGGTTTTTCTTTTGGAGAGAATTCAATAAATTTAGAAATATCCTTATCTATTTCTTTTCGTGCAACGATAGCATGGATATTTGTAAATGGTGTAACGACTAATCCTGCTCCTAATTCTTTGCATATGAGACGTAGAGCGGGATCACTTACCCCCGCCATGGGAGCAAAGAATGCTTTACTTTTGAATTTTGGTAATGTTGCCATTTTGTTTTTTAATAATACTAGATTATATAGAGTTTCCGATACATTTATAAAAAAATCCATATCAAAGAGCGTAGATGAAACGAAGCTCACGACGATGGAAGAAAAAAGGCCAAATGCGCTGGAAATGGCAGCGTAAAAAGATGAAAAAGGCTAAGCGACGACGACGATTACAAGCAAATTAGATCTTATCTTCTCCTCTTATACTGTATTTTCTCATTTTTTTTAAATTTATTAATATTTTCTCTTCGAGGAATACACAGAAACATTTATAAACAAACCACATTCCAGAATTGATACGTGTATGCTTAATGTAATTTACATTAAGTATGAATGAGGTGATTCAATTACTAATTGTGATTGGACGAAAATGACAAACAATTCCTATTAAAGTTTTAGCAGACCATATAATACTCATAAGGATCGTTAAAAATTCTAATTCCCGTTGATCCTGCGGGAGAATGCTGCTATGGGAGTTCGACTAAGCCATGCAAGTCAGAGGGCCTCTTCGGAGGCACAGGCTGAATGCTCTGTAACACGTCAATAATCTGCCCTTAGGCACGGGATAACCATGGGAAACTGTGGCTAAAACCGTATAGGTTATGGAAACTGGAATGTTCCGTAACTTAAAGGCAACACCTAAGGATGAGTTGGCGGCCGATTAGGTTGTTGGTAGTGTAAAGGACTACCAAGCCTACGATCGGTACGGGCCGTGAGAGCGGTAGCCCGGAGAAGGGTACTGAGATACTGACCCTAGCCCTACGGGGTGCAGCAGGCGCGAAACCTTTACACTGTACGTAAGTGCGATAAGGGAACTCCCAGTGCTCATGCATTGCATGGGCTTTTGCTATGTGTAAAAAGCTTGGCGAATAAGTGGTGGGTAAGACGGGTGCCAGCCGCCGCGGTAACACCTGCGCCACGAGTGGCATTCATATTTATTGGGCCTAAAGCGTTCGTAGCCGGATTGATAAGTCTTGAGTGAAATCGTTGCGCTTAACAAAACGACGTGCTTGAGATACTATTAATCTAGGGACCGGGAGGCGTCAAGGGTATTCGAGAGGGAGCGGTAAAATGCTGTAATCTCTCGAGGACCACCTGTGGCGAAGGCGCTTGACGAGAACGGGTCCGACGGTGAGGAACGAAAGCTAGGGGAGCAAACCGGATTAGATACCCGAGTAGTCCTATGCTGTAAACGCTGTGTACTAGATGTTGCATATTCTCCGTGAATATGCAGTGTCGGAGCGAAGGTATTAAGTACACCGCCTGGGGAGTACGGTCGCAAGGCTGAAACTTAAAGGAATTGGCGGGAGAGCACCACAAGGGGTGCGGCGTGCGGTTTAATCTAACTTTACGCAGAGAATCTCACCAGCAGCGACGGCAGAATGAAAGTCAGATTGAATGTCTTACTTGACGAGCCGAGAGGTAGTGCATGGCCGTCGTCAGCTCGTGCCGTAAGGTGTCCTCTTAAGTGAGGTAACGAGCGAGACCCACACCCATAATTGCCAGCAGGTCCTTTTGGACGACTGGGCACCTTATGGGGACTGCTCTGGAAACGGAGAGGAAGGTGTGGGCCACGATAGGTCTGTATGCTCCGAATCTGCTGGGCTACACGCGCGCAACAATGGCACGGACAATGGGCTGCGACACCGAAAGGTGAAGCTAAACCTCGAAACCGTGTCCTAGTTTAGATTGAGGATTGTAATTCATCCTCATGACAACGGAATCCCTAGTAATCGGACTTCATCACGGTCCGGTGAATATGTCCCTGCTCTTTGCACACACCGCCCGTCAAACCAACCGAGTTGGGTCTGGATGAGATATAGCTTTGAGTTGTATCGAATCCAGGTTCGGCGAGGTGGGTTAAGTCGTCACAAGGTAGCCGTAGGGGAACCTACGGCTGGATCACCTCCTTTATATTTACAAAAGTATCATACTGGGCCCATAGCTCAGTCCGGATTAGAGCACCTGCCTTGCAAGCAGGGGGTCTCGGGTTCGAATCCCGATGGGTCCACTTTTCCTTAATTGGAAAAAACATGTTCCTGAAAATCTGGTAAGATTGACGGGTCCTATCGTCTTCAGAATAGCCATATTCTGGCGATGTTGGTTGAGCATGATGGAGCGGCGAATGAAATCCAATCTCATTCACCAAAACTCCGCGATAGTACATCATAGTAATGAGCCATATGTAAGAATAACACGTCTTAGCACGCTGCTAGATGGATGACTAGGTTCAAAACGCCGATGAAGGACGTGACAAGCGACGATATGCTCCGGCGAGCTGAATGTAAGCGTTGAACCGGAGATTTCCGAATGAGACTTCTCTCATTGAGACCATTCGTGGTCGGGGAACGCGGGGAATTGAAGCGTCTTAGTACCCGCAGGAAAAGAAATCAACGAGATGCCGTTAGTAAGAGCGACTGAAAACGGCCCAGTTCAAACTGAATCCGTAATAGTAATATTATGGAGATGTGGTGTATGGACTTCTATTACGGTCATTTTTTCGACCTGAAGTTTCCTGGAAAGGAACACGATACAGGGTGATAGTCCCGTAAGGGTAGAAAAGGTGATCCTAGGAAGTATCCTGAGTACTGCTTCTTGAAATTGAAGTAGGAATGTGGGGGGCATTAACCTCCAAAACTAAAAACGTTTTGAATCCGATAGCAAACAAGTACCGTGAGGGAAAGTTGAAAAGAACCCTTGATAGGGAGTAAAAAGATTCTGAAATCTAGTAGCTATAGTATGTCAGTGCTCTTAGGAGTTCTGACGTGCGTTTCGAATAACGGGCCAGGGAGTGTATCTATGTGGCAAGGATAACCTGTAAAGGGGAATCCACAGCGAAAGCAATAATTCCGCAGTTTACGAGGGAAGCGGTGTGAAAGTGCCGTAAGTCACATGGGTACGACCTGAAACCGAGCGATCTATTCCTGGGCAAGGTGAAGCGATAGTAACATATCGTGGAGGCCTGTAGAGGTTCTGTGTACAAGCGTTCTTGTGACCTGGGAATAGGGGTGAAAAGCCAATCGAGCTCGGCGATAGCAGGTTCCTGCCGAAATTGACCTTAGTCAAGTCTCGGACGAGATAGTTATGGTTGTAGAGCTACGGATAGGAGATTTAGGCGGAGAAATCTGTCGGTTTCCTGTCCAACTCCGAATGCTGTAACGTTGTAGACTCTGGGAAACAGGGAATCTTGGGGTAAACTTGATTTCCGTGAGGGGAACAACCCAGACCATGGTTAAGGCCCCTAAGTGTCAACTAAGTGATAAAGGGTAAACGGTGTTCGTGATCTTAGACAGCGAGGAGGTTGGCTTAGAAGCAGCCATCCTTTAAAAAGTGCGTAACAGCTTACTCGTTGAGATCGTGAGCCCGGAAAATTGACGGGTCTAAGTTGACCGCCGATACCATGGGCCATGAATAATGGAGATAGGCAGGCGTTCTTGTAGGGCAGAAGCATTTCCGTGAGGAGATGTGGACCTTCAAGAAATGAATATCCTGGTGATAGTAGGATCCTAGCGAGGTGAGAAACCTTGTCGTCGGAAGGGCAAGGGTTCCTTGGCAATGCTCTTCAGCCAAGGGTTAGTCGGTCCTAACCGTACTCTTAACCGATGTACGGGAAAGGGAAAGTGGTTAATATTCCACTACTGTTTTAGTATGCGCGGCGACGCAAGCTTTGTTTCTGACACATTGGAATAGATCAACATTTCTTGTCTGAAATGTTAATGTGGATAGGTCAAGGGAGTATCGTAATGATGAGAACTTGATGAAACCGCAGATGAGCAGGCATATTGTCTGTTTGATTGATTTCTGGTGTCCTTGAAAAGGGAACATTGAAATATCTAAAATAACCGTACCCAGAACCGGCACTGGTGCCCCTAGGTGAGTAGCCTAAGACGTGAGAGTGTAATCTAGCTTAGGGAATTCGGCAAATTAGTCCCGTATCTTCGGTATAAGGGATCCCTGTCTTCGTATCTGTATAGGTGCGATGTTAGGGTGCAATAACTAGGGCGGTCCGACTGTTTAACAAAAACTTAACTTTCTGCAACGCTGTAAAGCTTAGTATAGAAGGTGACATCTGCCCAGTGCCAGTACTTTAAGCCTCGTTCCAACGGGGTGAAGAGCTGGTAAACGGCGGGAGTAACTATAACTCTCTTAAGGTATGCACAAAGTTGCCTTAAGTCCCAGTTGTTAAACATGAATACCATTCAGAAAACATGGGATAAAAATCTAACTAAATGCTGGAAAATCTCTGTATCTTGTTGTAGGATATTGTTTTGGTAACGAAGCAACGACCCCTGAAAATCAACAAGTGGAGACAATCAGCAGGAAAGACTTCTCATTGAGAAGAATCCTCAGAGACTACATGTTAGACACCATTATTGGTGAAGATATAGTCCGACCTGCATAGCGATATGTAGAGATATACAGAAATGTGTATCCGCCATTTCTTTAAGTGGTTAGTACCCGAAAGGGGAAAGTAACAAATGTGAGCGAAATGCCTTGCCGTTTGAATGACGGCCTGCATGAATGGTGTAACGAGATCGCCACTGTCCCAAGCTAGAAACTCCCGAAAATTCCATCCTGGTGCAAAGGCCAGGGACTTCCAATGGGAAGCGAAGACCCCGTGAAACTTTACTGTAGCCTGTCGCTGTGGTGTGACGTTTGGTATATAGTGTAAGTGGGAGCCGTTTGAGGTCATGAGCGTCAGCGTATGACTTAGGCAACAATGTAACACCACTTATCAAAAATTATATCACTTACCTCTTGTAGGGACACCGATTGGTGGACAGTTTGGCTGGGGTGGCACGCTGTTGAAAAGATATCAATAGCGCCCAATGGTTGGCTCATCCGGTTTAGAAATCCGGAGTAGAGTGCAAGGGCATAAGCCAGCCTGATTGGACTTTAAACATAACGAATTCCAAACACGAAAGTGTGGCCTAGCGAACCTCTGTGCCTTCTTAATGAGGGCCAGAGCAGACTGAAAAGTTACTCCGGGGATAACTGAGTTGTCGCGCCCGAGAGTTCATATTTAGTATTCATCATGGATACTAGAAGAATATATCGACGGCGCGGTTTGCTACTTCGATGTCGGCTCATCCTATCCTGGTGGTGCAGAAGCTACCAAGGGTGGGGGTGTTCACCCATTAAAAGGGTTCGTGAGCTGGGTTCAGAACGCTGTGAGGCAGTTTGTTTGATATCTATTGGAAGTGTTTGACGTCTGAAAGGAAGGACCACTTAGTACGAGAGGAACGGTGGTTCGGAGCCACTGGTGGACCGGTTATCCGACAGGGTACGCCGGGCAGCTACGCTCCAAGTGATAAGTGCTGAAAGCATCTAAGCACGAAGTACACCTTGAAAAGAGACATCATAGGGCATCACAAAAACAGTGGTTTGATAGAACCGGTGTGTAAGTACGAAGGCAACGACGTATTCAGCATGCGGTTACTAACGTCCATATCTTGTGTTATTCTTACATATGGTTTTCATTTACATTTTACTTAGGTGAATCGACTTCACCTTTGTTTTTTTTTATTTTTTAATTATAAATAGCGTTAGCTATGTAGTTCATAAAAGTTATAAATAGGACTTTTCTTTTTCTTCTTATGAATACATTCGAAGAACGTTATGGTGTTGAAGAAGGCGAAGCTGTAAAACATTATCATCGTATACGGCGAATGTTTTGTATCAAAGACGATGTTTTGTACATTGCTAAACCTAACGTTGAATATTCTCATGCAGTATGGTTTGAAATGAATGGGTGGTCAGATGATGTTATGAACACTGCTGTTCGAGGTGTTGTTGATCCACATGGAAATATTTATTATTATGTTGGGTATGATTTTCAGATTGATGACGATTCTGAAAAAGTATTCTTTACACACCTTGATGATTTAGTAGAACAGTTAAAGATAAAACCAACTGCATTAATCTTTGGCGGTAAAGTTAAAAGCGATTCTTCTTCAACATGGCCTCCTAGGACAGAGTATGGGGTGGTGAAGGATTATATTTAATAACACCCACACCCCACTGGACAACCACGGGTAAGGTATATAAATCACCTATCTCTCAAATATATATATGATTAATAACTTTAGTCCACGTTTATATCAACAGACAATTCTGGGAACAGCTGCACATAATAATACGTTAGTAGTACTCCCAACGGGCCTAGGAAAAACTGCTGTAGCGTTTTTACTTGCAGCACAAAGGTTACATCAATATCCAAATTCAAAAATATTAATGTTGGCACCAACAAAACCGTTATGTGAACAACATATTGAAACCTTTACAAACCATTTAAACGTTCAAAAAGAAAAGATTGTTTTATTCACAGGAAGTATTAAACCAGAAAAGAGAGCAGAGTTATGGAAAGATGCACAAATAATTGTATCTACACCGCAAGGGCTTGAGAATGATGTTATTAACAAACGTGTAAAATTGCAGGAAGTTTCCCTATTAATATTTGACGAAGCACATCATGCAACAAAAGAGTATGCGTATGTATGGATTGCACAACAGTACGATAAAGTCTCTGCACGTTCACGAATTTTAGCGTTAACTGCATCTCCCGGGTCTGATATGGAAAAGATTCGTGAAGTGTGTACCAATTTACATATTGAAAAGGTTGAAGTAAGGACTGATAAAGATCCTGACGTGAAACCGTACGTTCAAAATGTTAATATTAACTGGATACCTATCAAATTTCCAGATGAACTTAAAGGAATACAGAAATATTTACAGGATGCAAAAAAGAGTAAACTTATAGAAGCACAGAGGTACGGCCATTGTAATTCTGCATCATTAATGAAAGGTCAAATGTTAATGTTACAAGGAGACTTACAACGACAAATTTCATCTGGTCATAAAGATTTTGAAATCTTACGATCAGTATCATTAATCGCTGAAGCGTTAAAGATTGAACATGCACTTGAATTGTTAGAATCACAGGGCATTGCACCATTACATACATACTTTACAAAAATGCAAAAACAGTCGTTAACATCTAAAGTAAAAGCTCTTAAAAACCTCTTGATAGATGAAAACGTTAAGTCTGCAATGTATCATACAGATGAACTTTTCAAAAAAGAGTATAAACATCCTAAACAAGTTATGTTACAAGAAATGATGTTTGATGTTATTAATAAAACTCCTGATGCAAAAGCCATTATCTTTACACAATTTAGAGATTCTGCTGAACAGATTGTCTCTACACTTAATGAACTTAAGATTACAAATCACATTTTTGTCGGCCAGGCAAAGAAGAACGGTATTGGTTTTTCACAGAAAGAACAGAAAGCTATCTTAGACCAATTTAGAACTGGTGAGTTTAACGTTCTTGTGGCAACGTCCGTTGCTGAAGAGGGTCTTGACATTCCTAAAGTTGATAAGGTTATTTTTTATGAACCCGTTCCTAGTGCTATTAGGTCAATACAGAGACGTGGAAGGACGGGACGTTTAGAAGAGGGAGAAGTTAACGTTCTTGTATCAACAGGAACAAGAGATGAAGCCTATCGTTGGTCAGCACATCATAAAGAAAAACGTATGTACAGAAATCTTGAAACCCTTAAGAAAGATTTTACGTTAAATGGAACTAAAAAGACAACATTACACAAATTCATTAAAGAGGACGAAATAGTTTCTGTCCTTGCAGATCATCGTGAAAAGAATAATCGTATTGTAAAAGAATTGATTGATATAGGTATATCTGTTAAGACTGGTCAGTTAGTTTCTGCAGATTATCTTGTTTCAGGTAGAGTAGGTGTTGAATTAAAAAAAGTACCTGATTTTGTTGCATCTATCATTGACGGTCGTTTATTGGAACAAGTACGAGATTTACGACAAAACTTTGACAAAGCTGTCGTTATAATTGAAGGAGAGGAAGACATTTATGCTATTCGAAAGGTTCATGCGAACGCTATTAGAGGAATGTTAGCTTCTATTGTTTTAGATTTTGGCGTTCCGGTTTTATATACAAAGAATCCAAAAGATACTGCTGCATTGTTGGCAGTGATGGCAAAACGTGAACAGAATAAAGAACGAGACGTTTCAGTTCATGATAAGAAACCTCATACAACGAAAGAACAGCAAGAATTTTTAGTAAGCTCATTTCCATATATTGGGTTAAACACTGCACGTTTATTACTGAACAATTTCGGTTCTGTCAAGAATGTTGTGAATGCATCTAAAGAGGATATGACGATGATAAAAGGTGTAGGCCCAAAGACAGCTGAAAGGTTAACGACGTTGTTTGATGAGACGTATGAGAAAGATTGATTATACTATTTTTCCCGTCTGCCAATCTTTAAGAACTTTACGTGCAGCAGCATCCATGTTAGGTTTCCCACCAGATACAACTAATTTAAACTTAACAGCGATAGCTTCTAGAATTTCATCAGGATCATCTTCTGTAACATTATACTTCTTTTGTATCATGACTTTCTTTTCATTAATAAGTTCAAGAGCAACAATTTCAGGATTCTTAATCTTTTCATAACTTTGCGCACCAATCATACCATGTTTGACCAAATCTTTTTCACGTTGTGGAAACACTCCAGGTGTATCCAAGACCAATATTTTATTATCAACACGAACTTTTTGAACACCTTTTGTATATCCACTTTCGGATGACGTTCGAGCAGCTCCTTTACCAGCTAAAGCATTAATCAATGATGATTTTCCAACATTGGGATATCCTAAAACACCTACGGTAACGGGTTTTCCTCGTGACAATTCTAAAATTTTCTTTTTAAGAATGGTTGTTCCTAAATGATCTTTACTAGAAATGAACACGCTTGGTACTAATTTTCGTTTGAGCGGGTCAAGTTCTTTCTTGGAAACTAAATCACACTTATTAACAACGTACAAGATCTTTTTGCCAAATTGTTCAATCTTTTTTTCAATTTCAAAATTTCTTGTATCGTCAATCATTCGAGCATCAAGTACTTCGATGATAATCTCTGCTTCCCTAAGTACTTTATTGACATGTTTCCAGAACGATGGCATAATACTGTTTAATGATACAAATTTATAAATATTCGCTTAATTTATATGATAGATCATGGCATTTTCAAAAACATTTCCGCGAACAACCAAAGAGAGTTCATATCCAACATGGGAAGAAGTGTACCTTTCTGATGAAGAAGAGAAGGAAGTTGAGGAAAAGTGTAAGAGAGAACATTTTGCTATACTTGATGAATGTTTACGCGATGCACATGCAGTTGCGATAAAGAATGCTATCAACACTGAAGAAAATGTTACTAAACTAGCAATTACATTGTTTGAAAAACGTGCATCTCACGCAGTATTTTGGAAGGAAAATAAAGCAAAGGAAAAGTTTGATAGGACATTTAAACATTAAATAAACAGTTAATTTTAAAAAATCCTTTTATTTACATACACATTATGAAAAAGATTGGTGTAATATGTGTAATGGTCATTTCGTTTCTATTTATTGTTAGTTGTACTGAAAAAATGTCTGATGAATCGTCAGATGACTTGTCAGAAGATATGTTATCTAGTGAATTAGGAAATTTATCTGAATCAGAATTGAGTTACGTTCTTTCAGATGATCAAAGTTCGTTAACTGGCCAATCATACAAATTTAATTCAAAAAGGGTGCGGTATCTAAATAATCTTCAAAAAAGGGTTAAACCGTACAAAATCACATGTACAGATTCTGATAAAGGTGCTGATTACCAGAATGTAGGATATGTCACTTTAAAAAATTATCCAAAAAGAGAAATACAAAAATCTGATTGGTGTTGGCGTGATGGTATTAAATTACAAGAGTACATTTGTGAAAAGGGAGAATATAAAGGTGATACAACGTTTGATTGTTCAAGTTTAGGAAGTGATTATGTTTGTGAGGACGGTGCATGTGTTACTTCCAATGTCCCTAAAGCAGATATATTATCAATACCTCTACCCGAAAATTCACATTGTTTCTGGGGACTGAATTCTGACAAACCTGAATGTTTACAGTTCTATACTGAAACGTGTTCTCCTTACAGTGGCTGTTCAGTTTCATCTGCATGTCCAAAGTATTATAATCCTGTGTATGATACTCAGGGAACTTTTTATCCGTCAGCATGTTGGGCAGAACAGTTAGGCATAAAAAATTATGAATATGGATACTCATATAAAATACAAAAATTTTTTAGAGACATATGGCGAATGAAAAAAGTTGGATCTCGAGCACAATATACTACCATAGAAACACCAAACATTGAATTTTCGTATAGTGGTTCAGGATTGTCTGGATGGAAAAGTGGCACATTTCTTCGATCAACCATGTGGGTTAATAATACTAATTATAATGTAATAGATTTTAATATTGATACTGAATCTTCAGGAAATAGAAAACAGTTTGAAATAGAAACAAGTTATTCTAAAACATGGTCTTCTGTTTACGGAGAAGAATTAGATATGTTACTTGTGTTTCTTACATTTGACGATGCATATCCAACTGAAGTGCTTCTAGAATGGACAGAAACATATGAACAATTAATGAACGATTATTTTGCATCGAAACAAAATCTTCCTAATCCCATTCACTATAATATTGTCCCTGTAGTCATTGAACCTCCTGAAGGTGTTCATCGAATTGTTCCTGGCAATAATCATTTTTCTTCAGCAGAAAGAGAATTAATATATGATACTGCAGTTGAAAATATAATCAATCCAGATTTTGACGTGTTGGTAGCAGCACCAATTATGATAAATGGGTTTGGTGGTTCGTATGGATTTTGGAATAATCTAGAATTTATTCATGCACCTTTATCACCAAAAGAGCCGTACTCTGAAAGTGATGTTGATCAGGGAATACATTCTTTAGTGGCATTTCATGATTTGTTTTTAACAATTAGTCATGAAGTATTACATGCTGTCGGCTTACGTGGAGATCATGTTCCTATGGGGTATGGAACAACGTATCTTGCGTATGTTGGTCAAAATACTAATTCTATTACAGGAAAAGAACAACATGTTCCATCTAAATGCGATTTTTATGGAAGTTCTTCTGACGTATTTGCTGTTGAATTACCTGAACAACTTACGATTCGTGTTGGAGAAGAACCACACATGTTTGGTGGGAATCCTTCCGCATTACGTATTGAAACAAGCCGGTCTGGCCGATGTTTATTTGGTTCACGTGGTGACGTCGTGTTAAAAGATTACGATCGTGATGGTACGTACGAAATAATGTATACTAATAATTTAATTGGACCAGAATTACAACGAACTCTTGGTTGGGTTGACGTTGACGGTGATGGCATTACTGAACTTATTGATCCTACACCGTATGATGGTATCGAAATAACAACGTATGATATTCGAGATTACATTGTACCTGAACAAGATGAAGACGGCCCGTACGCTTTTGAAGTGATTAATGATGCCGTGTCAATTGAAGGATGTTCCTTTGCGCACGTGCGTCTTGAAACAGGTCAGGAGGGACATATTCCATTACAATGTAATACATATAATGATTTAATAACAAATGTGTATACTGGTGTTAAGTATTATTGGTTTACTATAGACTCAGATAAGTATGGTACTGTACTAATCGCAAGTGTTATATAATGAACAAATAAGATATTTAATAAAATAACATAAAACAACCAAATAAAAAAATTAAATAAAAAAGAAACTTATCGTTTTCGTTTCTTCATATTCTTTTGTAAGAACTTGTCAAAATCTTCTAACTCTTTTCTTGTGTTAAAGAATACAAGATGTTTCGCTTTTTTACTGATAACATATCCTCCAAGAAAAAATCTGTCCAGTTTATGAAACTTAACATCTTTTAATGGAACTTTTTCTTTCATTGTTTTGAACCGCGTTTTTCGTGTTACATGAAGATGTGTTGGGTTAATGTGATACTTTTCTTCCATAACGCGTACTTTCTGAATTATGTACGTAAGGAGGATGTATAATGCAATAAATGATACACTTAACAAAATCCCTGAAAGTATGTTATCAGTTTGAACAACAGATATAAAAAATATACAAATTGCAATAACAGAAATTGTTACCGTTTCAATTTTCATTAAAGGAACATTTCTATTTGGAAATTTCCATTCAACTTTTTTTGCAGTTGCCATTATTTTTCTTGACCTCGTATTGGTGCATGTGCCATACTAATAAGCGATGCGATAAACATTGCAGCGAACACAAGCATGAACGCTATTCCATAATTAACACTTTCTGGATAGACTAAATATGCACTGAAAAAGAATCCTATGATTGCAAGTACCATGAAACTTCCTTTTAACGGAGCAGCATGCCATCTTTTTGATGTACGAGAAGACTGTTTCTGTTTTGATTTTTTTCTCATTACTATCACCTCTTTGTACTAGAAAGGAATATTGGAACGTTTTTAAAGGTTGTGGGAGAATTAGTTAAATAAAACTATGCAATGATAAGTTGATAACGTTTTCTTTTGCTTGTCGTTCTTTAAACTGTTTATTAATTTGAAAGAAAATGTGATTGTTACAATATGATCTGTTAAGTGGAACGCCTTTTTGTATAAGTGACGAAACACATTCGGGAACAAGTGAAATAGACATGTTAGTTTTTTCTGCAATTTCTTGATATGATAATGGTTCTTCTTCAGTGTATAAAGCTAAGAACACTGTTCGTTCTTCAGACGTTAATGGTGAGACAGAAATTTCTTCCGGGTTTGTTGTAAGTTGTGTTTGGTCAACTCGTTGCGACAACTTATCAATTTTAACATCGAGCTCGTGGAGGTAATCAAAGAGTGCTTGAATTTCAGAAGTATTTTCATTTATCGACGACAAATGTTCTTCCAGTGCGGTTCTCACAACATCAAATCCTTTCTTCATTGCTACAGCTACCTCAATATTTTTGTTAAGGAGAATATTCACAAAACTCTATCTCCTTCCTTTTATTCTACCACCCTCACCCGTTAATATAGCAATTCTTAATGGTTTAAATACCTTTCGATTTTGCAACGTAACTGTACAATAGTTAGAATGATACCAAATCTTATAAATATAATAACATATTTTTCTTTTTATGTCAATTCGTACAAAACAAAATCTTGAAATGGAACTAAGTAAACTGAAAGGTTTTGAAAAACCATCATTTATGTTGGAACAGTATGCAACTCCAGCACATATTGCTGCTGATTGGATATGGCAGATGGCAATGAGAGGAGAAGTTGCAGGAAAGATTATTCTTGATGCTGCATCTGGTCCAGGAATTTTGGGAATTGGATTATTATTGTTAGGAGCAAAGAAAGTATTCTTTGTTGATAAGGATAAAACAATAATGAAAACTTGTATGGATAATTATAATTTAATTAAAGAAGAGTTTGAACTTGGTGATGCAGAGTTTATCATTGAAGACATTTCATTATTTGATGAACAGGTTGACATTGTTGTCCAAAATCCGCCATTTGGAACAAAAGAAAAGCATACGGACAAAATGTTTTTAGAGAAAGCATTTTCTGTTTCTCACATTGTATACAGTATGCATAAATATTCAACACAAAAATTTGTAGAATCTATTTCTAAAGATTACAAATTTACGATAACCGATATGTGGCGGTACGAATTTCCAATTAAAGCTGCATTTAAATTTCATACAAAACCTACTAAAAACATAGATGTTGGATTGTGGAGAATGGAAAAATTATAATTTTTTAAAATATAATCTCTCAGAAATCGTTACTATTTCTTGTACGGTACATTACAGGATCGGAATGATCAAAATCGATAAGATGTATTGAACGCATTCTCATTTTATTTAATGCCTTTACTTCAATTCTTCGCACACCTTCTCGTGTTATCATTAATCGTTCCTCTATAGCACCCAGTGTCATTCCACCCTTTTCAGCTTCTTGTAATGCACATGTATGGCGTAAATCTACCACATCAGTATTAGGAAAATTGAATTGTATGTGTCCATCATTATGTTTAACATCAAGATATAAATTATATTGGCATCCAACAAAAACACATGGTCCTGGTTCATCTTGACATTCACCATACGTTCTTGGCCGTTTTTGTTCTAATTCCATATAATCTTCTTCTGTAAGATCATTTCCATGAATTTCATTCTCTTCTTGTAATGCTCTTTTGTCCATTGTCATACGCCTTCTTCCATTTTTTCTTTTAGGAGGAATTTTCTTTGTCGTTGCTTTTGTATACAAAACTTCAGTTTCAGCATTTCTAGATGAAACAACAATACCTTCAAATTCAGCAAAATCAATTTTGCTTATATGATAAATTCTGTCTGCAACAAGTTCTCTTTGAATTTCCATTCTATCTGCAAGGTCAGTTATATCATTGGGAGACATGGAATAAGGATAATGTCGGTTTTTAAACAATATTGATTGGTTATCTTCAAAATCGTGGTCAACATATCCATCAAAATCATTTGCGTATGTTGTTCTTCCATCAATTTGAAATAATTGTTCTTCTTCCTCTGTACGAATAAGATAAATTTGGGGACCATTATCACTCGCCCAACGCATGAGTAATCCGTTTTCGAAAGCTACTTGTTTTGTAGCTGAGATTGTACGTTTTGCTACATCAGCAAGATCTTCCAATTTAATTTCATAGGGAACAAAAGAAGGTACTGAAACAGTATCAATAACAGGTTTTTCTATGGACGAATGATATTCTTCTCCAGATACAAAATTAGTTTCATTGTCTATAGGCACTTCTAATGTATTAATTAAAGAATCTAATCCCTCATGAAATGTTTCCACTTCATCACTTTCATCAACATGTAGTTCTTCAACATCAGTTGGTTCAAATAAAGAACTATTAAACGTACGAGTTCTATCGAAAACACTGGAATCAAGCGACATTTTACTCCATGTTAATACTGTGTTTAAAAGTATTTCGTTATTTTACAATATTAAATACTCTAAATGAATTATGTCAAAAATCAAACTTCCTTAATAAACACTAATTCACGTGGAGCAGTACCAATTGACATAACATTATGGCCAGCGGGGACTACAGAAAGATAGTGAGATAAATTTGGATCAAGTAGTTTTCCTATTGCTGTATCGTTTGTCCCATCAGCATAAATACTTGTCCACGATTTTAAAATCGAAATGTGTGGAATGCACGCATCAACAGTTTGGTGCTCCATTAATAATTCATCACCTGGTTTGATAACATGTCCAATTGGATATTTTTGTTGTGGGGCACCATATTGATCAACAACTTCGTATTCAGTAACTACTCCTATTTGACCAAGACCTATTCCTCTATCAGTGGCATTTCGCACTTGTAGACTTTTTGGTTCAACACCATATACAACACCATCTTGAACCAAATCATCCATCCGACAAATTCGTGCACGTTTTGATGTGACGCCAATTTCTCCCCAATATGCTGACGTTAATAACGCTTTTGATTCTGATAATGAAAAATCAAGATTTATACCTTTAATTCTTACAGTAGAATGATTAAGTGAATGTCCTTCACGTAATGCTGTATTATACGCTTGGTTAACATATTGAAATGCATTATCTATCTGATCTTTGTCTATAAAATGTTCCAATGTTGAAGTATACTCAAATGAAACTTCATTACCTGAAGGTAGAGTAGTTGAGAGTGCATGAAGCGCATCTTGCCGCATTAGGCCTGCCATCGTACCAGCACTACCACCAACAGACGTATCACCAAATTTGAAAACTAAGATACGACCATATTCAACTTTTGATGGAGTTAGACCAACGGATCCAATTGAACCATGGGCGTGAGTGAATGCCCCTGTTCTATTTTTACTGAACCGAACATCTCCAGCAAGTATGACTGATTGAACTGGTTCTATGATACCTGGCTCACCACGTTCAACATGTTCATTAACAGCTTTTTGTGTATCTCCAATATCAAACAAACCACTTTCAATAATTTCTACATGTTGAGAATGTAAATATTCTGCAGGATTTTCGTGAGAAAAGAATGTAACTTCTTCAGGTGAAAGTCTGGACTTAAGGGCTTTTAATCGACCGTTTTCTACATCTTCAGCATTAAGTGCAATACCAAACGTTTTCATATCAACAATTCCTAATTCTTTTAATCCTTCATCACGTTTGATTCTATCATTTAATTCAGTAATTTGAAAATTAACACAGGACATGAAGTTATCTTTATCATAAAGTATATCTTCTATCATTGGCGCTTTTTTCATAGATGCATATGCAAAGGACATTGTTGCTCCTTGACATGTTGATCCCATCGCATTTGGTTTACCAACAATATCGTCTGCTCGGTTCATTGGTGTAACAAGGGTAGAATGCCTATCAATCATAAGATGGTAATCTTCTCCTAATGTTTTATATCCAGTCGCTTCTTGAACATCAAGAATTTCTTGTCGAGTAATAAATGGATTAACACGTGCCATATGTCCAACATAATTGTGAATTTCTGGATTGGCAACGGTTGGAGGAAGAAGGTGCAAACTAAATCCGTTTTCTTGTTTTCCTGCATTATGAGTACAGTGATCTGTGATGCACCATTTAACGTCAGGGTTCATGAGAAGTATGTTTCGTGCAACTTTTCCCTTCGCTTCATCGCCACGCTGTGCACCAGTAGTAATGTAAACTAATGTCCTACCTGTAGGAACTTGGAAATATAGTTCATTTGCTTCTTCTGGAGAAATTACTTCAAACTGTTTTCTTTTAAATGTAGGAAGAAAATTGTCACTTACTCGAAATTCTAAACTGCCTTCACGCATTGGTTGAAAATCAACAGAAACTAATTCGCTCATAATGTATCAAATAAACAATTTCTGAATGCTTTAAATACATTATCTATCCCTAAAATATATACTACAGAAATATTGAACGAAATATCAAAGAGCAAATATAACACAAAAGACATAAAAAGAGTATTAATACACAAAATGGTATGCAAAGAAACAAATATCGTTCGTACAACAAAGGGTCACTACCGAAAGGATGTCAGTACTGTGTAAAAGGAGAAAAGCTAGTTATTTTCATTACCGGAAAATGTCCTAGAAGTTGTTATTTCTGTCCTGTATCTGATCAAAAGTATCAGAACGATGTTCAATTTGCAAATGAACGACCTGTTAAAGATTTTAATGATATCATAGAAGAAGCACGTGAAATGGATGCACTGGGTGCAGGTATCACTGGTGGTGATCCTTTAGAGAAACTTGAAAGAACATGTGAATATATTACAAAATTAAAGAAAGAATTTGGTAAAGATTTTCATATTCATCTGTATACATCATTAAATCTTGTAACAAAGGAAACACTTCAGAAATTGTTTTCTGCTGGACTTGATGAGATTCGGTTTCATGTAGATTTAGACAAAAAAACGTTATGGAATAGATTAGACATAGCAAAACAATTCTCGTGGGATGTTGGTGTTGAAGTTCCATTAATTCCAAGTAAAGGACAACAACTTAAAGAAATGATAGACTTTGTTCATGATAAAGTTGATTTTTGTAATCTGAATGAGTTAGAAGTTGCGGATAACGACCATTCTTCTTTACTAAAGATGGGTTTTACTGTTAAGGATCAATTAAGTTATGCTGTCACAGGATCTCAAGAAGTAGGATTACAATTAATTGAATATGCAACTAAAAAAGAATATGATTTTCCAATTCACGTGTGTACAGCAACGTTAAAAGATGCAACACAACTTGCAAACAGAATCAAAAGGGAAGCTGAACATGTTAAACGTTCATTTGACATTGTTGATGCTGAGGGAATGTTAACTCGTGGCGCATTATATCTAAAATATCTCACTCCTGGTTTTGGATATAGAGAAAAATTACACAAAGTTGATAAACAATTCTATATTCGAAGATTAGAACCATTACTTGTTAAGATTAAAGAGAAATTGAAATGTAAAGATGACGACATTTTTCTTGATACAAAAAAGCCACGAATACTTCTTTCAAGAACTATTACTAAGAGAAATGTGAAATTCTTCAAGAAACTTAATTTAGTACCGGCAATAGTAACTGAATATCCAACGGCTGATCAATTAGAAGTAGAAGTAACATTTTTGTAAATTCATAATGTAATCGTAAAAGTTATAAACTTCTGTTATTTCCTATACGAAAAGGTGATAGGATGAAAATTACAATTGATACAAAAGAAGATTCTCATGATGATATTAGAAAGGTTCTTCATATTCTCACACATACACTTGGATCGAACGTTACAGTTGAACAACAGGAACATAAACCTACTGAAACTGTTGATACAACAAACATGATGAGCATGTTTGGTAATACAGAACCTGCAGAACCTATAGAACCACAAAAAGAAGAAAAAGCGCCTGACTTCACATCATTTTTGAATATTGCAAGTAAGAATGATGATAATGATGATGTAGAAAAAGTTGAATATTTTTAAGTTTTAAATTAAAAACATCATTGTTACTCCGACAATAATAAGTGCAGCAAAAACGCCAACAACTATTCTTCCAAACTTTTGTGCTCCGAACCAGTACGCAATTCCTCCTTTCACTGCAACGTTTGTTAATGCTGCGATAATAATGCCGTTTCGTGCAGTTTCCATTGCTAATGAGCCCTTTGCTAGCTGAGAGAGGGAAACAGTAATTGCATCAACATCCGCAAATCCTGAAATGAAACTTACTAAATACACCCCTCGTGAAGATAAATAGACGTCTGCAACCTTAACAAGTGCTAATATAATTGCAAAGAAAACTCCAAACTTAAGCGCCGGTTTAATAGTAAAGGGTGACGATAATTCTACTTTTCCTTTAGTCTTTTTTGCATTTAACCAAAGGAAGTATGAAATAATGGCTGTCAAAAGTGCAAGTACAATAAATGGAATAAGAACTTCCATAAATAACTCTCTATTTAATACAAATACTTCAATTAAAATTCTGATAAACATAATACCATTCGCAAGGATAACTCCTAACACTAACGCTTTATACACTCCTAGTTCTTTCTTACTTCGCGCTGCAAAACTTGTAGTGACGGCAGTACTGCTTATCAAACCGCCCAGAATTCCAGCAAGAGTTATTCCCTTTTCACCGAACCATTTCATAAAAATATATCCTACAAAACTTATACCTGAAATGAAAACGACCATTAACCAAATAATGAATGGGTTGAATAATTCTAAAGGACCGTACCCCTGATTTGGAAGGAACGGAAGGATGATAAATGCAACAACAGCAAACTTTAATGTGTCTGACAATTCTTGTCTTTTAATCTTTTTTGCAAATGTATGAAGGACAGATCTACCATACAAAATTATGGTCATAGTTATAGCAATAACTGCTGCAAGTATTAGTTCGCCATGATAACAAAGAATTCCAACAAAGAATACTATCAATCCTGCAACTTCTGACGTTGCTCCCGTATGGTGCTTTTTTTTATCTCGTGTGACAAAATATGCAGACACAATTAATGAACCCATAAGAATAATTGCAACAATAAGTACCCATACGATAATTATGTCACCAAGATATGCTGCCAATGCACCAAATAACGCAATTAATGGAAATGTACGTATTCCAGCATAATCGTGGCCACGTTTTCGATACTGAGCATATTCTCGTTCTAAACCTACTAACGCACCTAACACCAGAGCAATTGCAAAGTTCTTAATCAATTCAAGTTCTAACATCTATCACACCAAGTGTAAAGGAATGTTTTTTAGTTTAATAAAGGTTTGTATTGGTATCAAACTATAACATAAACAAAATCACTACTCATTAAACCCTTCAAGACTCATTTGTTCTTTCAACTTTTTGGCTTTAATTTTTCGCATCATATCGTCATCTTTTTCTAAGATTAATTGAATCTCTTTCGCTCTTTCAATAACTTCAAATGGTAAACCAGCAAGTCTCGCAACATGTACACCATAACTTTGATCTGTTCCACCCTCAACAAGTTTGTACAAAAATAATACTTCACCGCCAGACTCCTTTGCAGCCAAATTATAATTCTTAATCTTATCAAACTTGTCAGCCAATTTATTCATAACATGGTAATGTGTACTGAACAACGTTTTTGCTTTGATAGAATTATAAATGTGTTCTGCGACACTCCATGCGATAGACACACCGTCAAACGTTGAAGTGCCCCTACCAATCTCATCCATAATGATTAAACTGTTTTCAGTTGCGTTATTTAGGATAGATGCAGTTTCGTTCATTTCAACCATAAACGTTGACTGGCCAGAACTTAAATCGTCTTGAGCGCCAACTCTTGTGAAGATTCTATCTACAACACTTAATGAAGCTTCATCTGCAGGAACAAACGATCCAATCTGTGCCATGAGAACAAGTAACGCAATTTGTCTTTGTACTGTTGACTTTCCTGCCATGTTCGGTCCAGTAATAATTATCATCTCGCCTGGGTTAATAGTAATATCATTTGCAATGAACCGCTGTTCAAGACGTTCAATAACGGGATGCCGACTTTTTATACATTGAATAATTCCATCATTACGTAATGTTGGTTTAACGTAACTATTATGCGCTGCTACACTGGCAAATGAACAAAGAACATCTAATACTGCAATTTTTCGTGCGGTATGTTGAATCTCAACAGTTTTTTGTGTAATGCGTTCAAGAATATCTTTAAAGAGTGCATATTCCATTTCAACAATTTTTTCCTGTGCGCCTAGGATTTTTTCTTCTTCCTGTTTCAATTCTTCCGTTACATATCGTTCAGAATTTGCTGTTGTCTGTTTTCGTATATATGTGTCAGGAACAAGGTGTGTATTCTTCCGTGTTACTTCAATATAATACCCAAACACTCTGTTATATCCAATACGTAATGTACTAATACCAGTTTTCTGTCGTTCATTTTCTTCAATTTGTTGAAGATATTGTTTACTATTTCTTTTAATTGTATGAAGTTGTGCAAGTTCAAAGTTATACTCAGATTGTATTATTCCACCGTCACGAAGAGTTACGGGTGCATCGTCACGAATAGATTTTTGTATCAACTCAACAATATCTTTCATGTCAGGCATTGTATGAATAGCAGTAAAAAGTTCAGATTTACAAAATTCTAACTTTGTTTTAATAGAGGGGATGGTATGTAAAGAATGTTGTAACGCTAACAAATCACGCGGCGTTGCTGTTCCATAATTGACTCTTCCAATAAGTCGTTCCAAATCATTGATATTTTTTAGTACATCATTCAGTTCCTCTCTCAGAATCATGTTTTGTGTTAACTCTTCTACTGCATCAAGCCGTTTTTGAATACGAGATTCTTGAATCAAAGGTGACTTGATCCATTTTTTTATCAAACGACTTCCCATTGACGTAACAGTTTTGTCAAGCACAGATAATAATGTTCCCTGTGCTGTTCCATCTTTCATATTTTTTATAAGTTCAAGATTTCTAAATGTTGATGCGTCAAGAAGCATTGTGTTTTGATTATTTTTTAATGAAACTTTCTTAATATGTGATAATGCGTTCTTTTGTGTATCAATAAGGTATTGCATAAGTGCACCTGAGACAGATATGCTGAGACTCTTTTCTTGTATGCCAAATGAATCTAATGAAGAAATGGTAAAGTGGTTCATAAGTGTCTGTTGAGCTTTTTCTGGTACAAAGTAATAATCTTCCATAGAATTTATGAAACTTCCCGTTGCAGTAATCTTGTCTATCAGTTCTTTATTCACACGAAGACTTTCTGGTACAAGACATTCTCGAGGTTGTACACGTGTAATTTCATCAATGATAGAATTAATGCCGTATAATGTTGTTGTTGTAAACTCTCCTGTTGATATGTCACATAATGCGATAGCAAATTCTGTATCTTTACACGTTATTGCTAAAATATAATTATTTTCCTTCTCATTTAACATAGACGTTTCAATAACCGTCCCTGGCGTAACTATTCGTACAAGGCCTCTTTTTACAAGTCCCTTTGCCAGTTTTGGATTTTCTAATTGTTCAATGATGGCAACTTTATATCCTTTCTTGACAAGTCTACTAAGATACGTTTCAAGTGCATGGTACGGAACTCCTGCAAGCGGTGCACGTTTTTCTCCCTTTCCACGTGCTGTTAATGTAATGTCAAGTTCTTTTGAAACTGTAACTGCATCTTCATAAAACATTTCGTAGAAGTCTCCCATACGTAAGAAAATAACGCAGTCAGGGTTCTGCCGTTTTGCATCTTGGTACTGACGCATTCCTGGTGTAAGTTTATCTGTAGGAATAGTAAGAATACTTTCACAACCGTTTTGTTCTTCCATTTACTATTTCAGAGAAAGATGATTTTTAAATATTGTTGTGGTGGATTAGTGGTGCGAAGAATTTTTCTTATTTATCTGGCTTTTTATCCGTAACACGATTGCCCCATATATTAACATGTAAATTGGTCATATAGTCTTTAATAAGTTCTGGAGTTGCATTAGTTCCAACATTTTCAAGACATTCCATTATATCATCAAATCTTAAACCAACTTGGATTCCACTAACAGGATATGCAACCCATTGAGCGTCATCATCTTTTATTTGTAGTTTTCCATCACCATTTTTAGATACTGGATACTCTGATCCATCTCCTGCAAGAGCTGGCCATGTTTCTCTATGTAATAATATCTCTAACGACATTCTCTCAAAATCATCATCAACAGCTTCTCTATCTGGAAGTTCAATTCTACTTACATTTTCTCCACCATAACTTCCCATCCACTTAGTTGAAGAATATCCTACTAATTCTGCAACTTTTGCTCTTAGGTCTGGTGTTATTTGATCTCCTTCTATATGCAAATAAAATAGTCTTGCTACATCCATTTTAATTATAATTATCTCTTACAATTTATAAACTTATATTTACTTCAATTATTATATTAGAATTAGCCCAGATTATCTAGAATATCGTGTGCATTAGAAGAATGTAAATATTCAGCAATATCTTTGTTATCTTTGTTCAAAAGAAATTTCATTTTGAAAGATTTAGTTTCAGAATTACTGACACGTGCCATCCTATCTGCAAGAAGTAATCCATATGGATATCCTAAAAAAAGTGCATCGGTACAATTGTTTAATAATGATGATAAAACGTTATTATCTCCTTCAAACCTGAATACATGCTTTGCATTGTCATGTAACTTTACAAAAGACGTTTTTTCATGGACATGGTATGACCAACACCCTTGAGGACTAATCTTGTTTAACAAAATTACGGGACTATTCCCACTTGTTGTACAAAGCGATGATGTTTTTGCGAGAGCACATACATTTCCTGGCAACTTTGCAATATACTTTTCTTCGTTCTTAAATGTTGGTTCTAACGTTCCGTCAAGTATAATACTGTCAGCATGTATCTGATTGGCGAGAGCAATTTCAGCGAACCGCCGTGCCATATTGGTTACTTTAGATATTGGTGCACGTTCTTTCCCAGTTTTTATTGTTTGATCATTTGAAGATATCAATAAATCCTGTTCATCAATACATTTTTCTGTTACTGGAAATAGTGTACTTTGATACAATATATCACTATTTTCATACATTACTTTAGTAAAAATGTAAAATTCGTTTGTAATAGAATCAACTTTAGTATTTCCTTTAAACACGATACCACATACACGAATAAAACTCAGACAGAAATTTCCTGAAGATAATATCTCGGCTTGACCACCATCAATGAACGCAATAGTTTTTTCTTCATTGTTGTGTATAACTGAATTAAATCTATCTTGTTGGATAGGAATGATTGTATTATTAAATATGATTTTATCATCTGCTGAATATGTTACAAGAACGTTCTTTATATGGTGAGATATTTGAGTGAGCATTTTAATTTAATGATTAAACACTTCCATTTAATTATTTTCCCCGACGCCATTTTTCAATTGCGTGAAGAACAGTTTGTAAATCTTCTTTCCCAATATTTGTTCCTGACATTGGCCATCTTGATTTCATTCTTCCAATTTTAAAGTTTCTAAACCCTTGTTTAAGAAGATTTCCTGTATCTCTCTGTAATGTAGTAGAATCAATCCCTAAACAATAGTGCATTCGAAATTTGAAATTCTCTTGAAAGATTTCATAATCTCTTCTTCTTGTAGGAGATAAATCTGCACAAAGAAGTATATTTCTTACATTATCATCAGCATAATGGTTATATGAATCACATTCTTTCCCACATCGCGAATTAACCAACACTGAAAAATCACTTTTATCTTTTAGTAAATCTTGTAATTCTAGATTATGAGAATCTGATGGGATAAGAAAAACATGGTCATATTTTTTCGCAGCTTTTTGATAAATTCTAGCTCTTTCTTCTAAATCTATTAATTGGCGTCGAGAATCAAAAAATGATACTTCTGGCATGTCTTTATTAAAAAAAGCAGTACAGGATAATGCAACATCTATTTCTCCCTCTCCCAGTTCTCTTACTCTCTTTTCAGTATTATGATTAGCAACAATAATACCATTACGCAAATCATTTGTTGGTTGTGTTCTTGCAAGAGTTTGAACAGATTTACTAAATTCTAAGTCTTCTAAGAATTCAGGATCACAAAAATAATTTGTGTACGCCATATAAACAGCAATCCCCTGTTTGTTAAGAACAGGAATTGCTTCCAGAAAATCTTGTTGTATCGCTCGACGAGAAGAAGGATCGTTTGCTCGAACATCACCAAATAACGCATTAGGTCGTCCTCCATTTAATGGTGAACCAGGAAAACCTGCGTAGAGAGTTAATTCTATTCCATTAGGAACTACAATGTTATATTGTTCATCATGTTTCCCTCTAATGTCATAGAAAGGAGCTTCTATTCTAATCGTATCTGTTAATACCATAGTGATTTTTATCTAGAACACTCTTTTTTTTAAGGACAAAAAAAGCCCCTGCCGAGAATTGAACTCGGGACCTCGACATCTTTGTCACTTGCGTTCCAAGCAAATATACCAATGTCGCGCTATTTTGCGCTACGCGCAAACTTTTGTTCGCGCAAAGTACCGCTAAGCCACAGGAGCATGGTGCGGGGAAAGGGATTTGAACCCTCGAACCCACTAAGAGACAGGATCTTAAGTCCTGCGCATTTGACCAAACTTTGCTATCCCCGCATGTTTGGATATCGCAGGTGTCTCATTGTTTAGTAGAGTATGAAACAAAAGAAGTAGATGGTTTATAAAATTAACTGCAAATTATTTTATCTTAAAGGGTTCTTAACTTCGATCAAACCAGAATCTGATTCTATTGGATTTGATCGTAATCGCGGTTTAATTCTTCCATGTCTAGCATCAGTATTAGCCATTCCTAATTGATGCAATCGCACAGCGACATAATGGACCGTATCGTGATACATTGCTTCGTATCCTTGTCTTCTCACTTCTGGCAAGGACGCCCACCGTATTCCTTCTGCTTCGCCACTTGCTTCAATTCCTTTCTCTACTGTCTCTGTGATTAATTTTCGACTTCCATTAACCAGAACATGATAATTAAAAGAAACAAACCAACGTTTTGCTACCTCTTCACCTGTTGGATGAGCAACTCTATATCTATCAAGGAATATTCCAATTCTTCTTGCACCTTGAATGAAAGCTCTTGTACCACTTAACTCGTGCCTATATTTTCTTGAAGGTTTTTGTAAGTCCATCTCTTCTTCTAATTCTCTATATCCTTCTCTTCGTATATCAGAATGAGTATCTCGATCAAACGGAAAGTCCATTTGTCCTGCCAAATCTTCTAATGGAACAACATATCTATCAATTTCCTGAATTGCGTTTCTATCAACAATGTGTGTAAGTGGCGCGTTATAATCTCCATTCATGAAAACGTTATCTTCATACTTAACTCTATTATTCTTCCAAAATAATGAAAATAAAAATGAACTGAAAGGCATTTTTGTTACATCTATCTTTCCACCTGGAAGTGCATATTTTCCAGTTTCTTTATGAGTTGGAAGTGTTAATACATAATTGTCTCGATTCATTCCACCACGAATTATTGCAGCTGAAAACCTAAAATCGAAATTATTTCTTAAATCATTAAATGTTAAACCCGTTATCTCTTCCATAATTGTGTCGAGTCGACGAATATCATCGTCCTGAGAAAGACTTTCAGAATCTAATAGAAATTTTCGTTCTGAGATCCATCTTTTTCGTATTTCTTTGATTTCTGAGTATAGATTTTCCATTTTATGACAAACATCTAAAAACCTCTACTACCTTAAACATACCTGTATGTGTGGCAAGCTATGGGTTAAATAAAACACGCTTTATAAAACTTTCCTATAATCACTATTCTTCAATGGTTACACCAAGGGTGTATACAATACGACCCATGTTATGAATAAGGCTTGTCATACGCTGAAGTCTATTCATTACTTTATGCATTCCTACATTTTCACCATTCTTTGGCTTCAATGCTTCAATTCGTGAGTAAAAATCTCCTTTTTGGTCCGCGATGTTTAATGCCAGATTATGATCATTTGTGTGTGCTGATTTCATAGTATTAACATAATATTCATACACATCCATAAGGATTTTCTCTATGACCTTTCGTTGTTTTTCAGATGGCTTCAATTTACGAACATGTCGTGCAATTCGACGAGCCTCATCAGCAATACCCTCAATATAAAACGCAAGGTTATGAAGGCGCATGGCTTGAATTGGTGAGAGTTTAAAATTCTTAACAGCTTTCATTGGATTTTCAACGTTGTACAATACTGATCTATAGAGAAGAAAATACAATCTGTTAACGTTTCTATCTCGTTCATTTAAACTTTCATAATTATCTTCTTCAAATATCTCACACGTTTCTTTAATCATTGTACGTGTTACAATGTCCATCTTTCGAATAAGTTCTTCTATTGAAACAGTATCCATATTAAGAAAAACTTTTGCAATAATTGTATTGGATGTCTGTTCCATAACTTCAAGTGCAATAAGGTTTTGCATAATCTTCTGCATTTCTTTTACTTTTCCTTTAATCTCATTTCCTTTTAGCGTTATTTTATTACAATTTTTAATATACGCAGAACATACTTTTCGTTCAATCCAATCACTATTTTTACCATCAATAATGATAGTTTCTTCACGATCTTCAGCGTCACCGTTAAACTCCTTTTTGCTTAACGCTAAATTAGGACCATTTTCTTCAATATAAATTAAATCTCCCTTTACTAACTTGTGCTGCCGAACCCATGGTTTCGGTAATGATACAACAAAACTATTTTTTCCAAAGGATATAAGTTTTCTATATTCCATTGTAAATCCCCCAAACTTCTACATAAGTATATATGTTACTATATGTTATTTAGTAAATGTATTTATATTTAAATGTTATGTATATAATATAGCCATGGGGGTGGTCAGAATGCAACGTAAAATAATGAAGAGATTTTTGATAGGAGAAAATTCTCCTGAAGATGATAGTTTTTATTCAAGAAAAAAAAGAGCACTTCTCGTTGAGGAAGGTGCACTTAATAACGAAGAAGACGGATTCATGCAGGGATATGAAGATGGTTTTCCTGAAGAAAATAATGAGGATGATAGTTGGTTTTTGGATAATGATATTCAGCCAGGAATAGTATAAACAGTATTATGACAATGAAAAAATTACTTGGGTTGGAATCATTTCCGTTTACGGAGGAAGAAATCGTTCGTCGGATACGGGACGCTCAGCGTAAGCATTTGAAAGAAGTAGTATTCTCAACTCCAAATAGAACGATAACAATTTCGATAGGAGATATCAATCCTGCTGGAATGATGAGAGGATATTGCGATTATTACGCGAAATAAAAAATACTTTTACCAAAATGAATTAGTATTTTTTAATGTGTCTGATACTCGTATCAGAAACAAATAGAAAAGTCTTTAAACTTCATTTTAATTCTTATAGTCAATGGTATATGGAATGGACACAGTGCGCCGCATTAAAAGTGCTATCGCGAATCATAAGATTCTTTTTGTACTTTTAGTAGTGTTTCAAATCCTTGCACTTGTATCTTTAGTGTTTGTAACTGTTCATTATCAAGTAAAGATGATCTCTGATGCACAAGGAATTATTCAACAAGTTCAGGGAGCTAATTATGAACAAACAAGTCTTGAAGCTGGCCAACCTTTTTTACAGGATATGGCTTCTGTTACACAACTATACTCTTCGATACAACATAACGTACTTTTTTTAGGATTATGGTTTGTTATTATATTTATATCATTCCAGGCCATTGTATGGTTATTATCTCATGCTATACTCCGCACAAAAACATCTTTACAAAAAATTGTTCAATGGTGGATAAAATATACTCTGTCTTCACTTATTTTCTTTATCTTTACTTTTTCAACACTTTATATTCTTTTTAGTAATTTTTTTTTCAAAGATCCTGAATCTATTTCTGGTTTTGTATCACTTGCAGGAATAATTACACTTGTGTTATATTATTTTTTGTTAGTGACGTTAACGTTTATTACAACACCAACATGGAAACAATTTATTCGTAATATTATAAACGTTGCAATTAAGAAGATTCATATGACTCTTCTTGTAGTACTTATAACGATGGGGGTATTAGGTCTTATTGGATATGGTATTACGTTTCTGATGCAAACAGAAAAATACTTTTTTATTGCACTCCTTGCATTGTTCATATTCCTCATTGCTATTATTGTTGCTCGTCTTTTTATTATCCTGTCACTACAAAGGTTTGCTCAAAAATGAAAACAATACTTATTGATACCAACGCATTGATGGCATTAGTTGCATTTAAAATCGACATATTTTCTGCTCTTGAACGAGATTGCGATTTTCCGTTTCGCGTTGCAGTATTACAGGGAACGTTAGACGAACTTGAAAAGATTCAGAATGAACAGCGGGGAAAATATGCCCGTGCAGCAAAACTTGCATTTGAAATAGCGAAAGCGAAGAAAATTCCTATCATTAAAAGTTCAGGAGACGTTGACGATCTCCTTGTTGAGTATTCCAAAAAAGAATATCTGGTTCTGACACAGGATGTTGAATTAAAGAAACGGTTACAGAAACCATATTTAACGATTCGACAGAAAAGAATGATTGTTATTGTGAATTAGATTTTTTATTTTTGATTTAAGATTAATAAATCTTATATACTGTTTGTTTTGATATGATCTTTTATGTTAAAAGTACATATACCTCGGTTTTCACTTCCTGGTTTCAGAGAAGTACCAAGGAGAGGGAGTAGTAAAGCCCGTAAAGACTGGGAGAGAGAAGCTCTCATTGCGTTACATACTGTATTGACATCAAAACTGGGTAGATATTTTGATGGTGGCACTACAATTAGTGAAAAGGTTGGTATGTTTGTTGCTCAGTATCATACTCTTGATGTTGCAACAGAATCATACACACATTTCTATCCACTAGGCCAGGTCGTAGAACCAAGTAATATGGACTTAGAAAGTAAGAAAGTACCATCAATTGATGTTCACGAACTTCTTAAAGATCCAGAACTTCAAGATCAAGAATATCGTGTAGAAACTTTAACAAAATTCACTTCAGAAGATGAAATCAAATTCTTAGTTCCTGGTCGAAAAAAAAATCTTGGATATAATGCAGTTGTGGTTGGATTAATGGAATCATTATTAGGTAAACAAACAGAAGGTGGACCTGAAGGAAAAGATTTCTTCCAATTTCCTTCCACAGGAATACCTAAAATACAATTTGATGTTCGGAATAAACCATGGGATCAAATATACCTTATTGCAAGAGCATACGCTGAATTTGTTCGCTGGGCTAATGGAAATAGTGCAATACAAAAAGTTGTTTTGGATTATGATATGGTAAACGTAAACGAAAGAGATCTTCATTTTTATCGCTCAAGTAATCCAAAATATCCTGGTTTACAAGAACAACAATCACGTATTGATGAAACAAAAGCGACAATAGATGCGGTTGTAAAAGACGAACTTCGTAAAGAACCTGTTGTCCGTAGATTCTACGAAGCATTACAAAAAAATCCCTAAATTATTCAAGTATAGTTTCTTCAACACAATAAAATATATAAATGGTTTCTCTTCCCAAGTAGTTACTATATGTTCGGGGTGGATTTATATGATAAGTATACTTGCAATTGTGGTTAGTTTAGTGGCGTTAGCATACGCGGGCTACCTTTCTTTACAGATATTAAAAGTTGAACCAGGAAATGAAAAAATGCAGCAAATAGCGAATGCTATTAAAGAGGGTGCGATGACGTATATGGCACGTCAGTATAAAACAATTTCAATATTTGCAGTTGCAATTACTGCACTTCTATGGATATTGTTCAGTTTTCCAATAGCAGCAGGTTTCTTGTTCGGTGCAATTCTTTCAGGAATCTCTGGATATATTGGAATGAGCATTTCTGTTCAAGCAAACGTACGAACTGCACAAGCAGCAAAGAAAGGCATTAAAGAAGCCCTTAGTGTAGCGTTTAAAGGCGGTTCCGTAACAGGTATGGCGGTTGTCGGTCTTGCCCTTCTTGCAGTAAGTGTTTTTTATACGTTCTATAGTGATCCAGCAATGCTTGTTGGATTAGGATTTGGTGCATCACTTATTTCATTATTTGCACGTGTTGGTGGTGGTATATATACAAAAGCTGCTGACGTTGGTGCTGATTTGGTTGGTAAGGTTGAAAAGGGAATTCCTGAAGATGATCCACGGAATCCTGCTACCATTGCCGATAATGTGGGCGATAATGTTGGAGATTGTGCAGGTATGGGTGCAGATTTGTACGAAACGTATGTTGTAACACTTCTTGCAGCAATGTTACTTGCAATGATACCATCAGTATCAAACATGTACAATATGACAATTGAATATCCACTTATGTTAGGAATTGTCGCCATCATTGGCTCAATTATTGGAATACAATTTGTTCGTTTAGGTAAGTCTGAAAATATTATGGGTGCAATGTACAAAGGTTTAGCGGCATCAGGTATCATTTCTGCTATTGGTTTTTACCTTGTAACATATTACACAAACAATCCATTAAACTTATTCCTTGCAACAGTTGTTGGTCTTGTTATCACAATTTTGATTAATATCATTACTGAATATTATACAAGTACAAAATACAGGCCTGTTCAAAAGATTGCAGAAGCGTCTTTAACGGGTGCGGGAACAAACCTGATAAGTGGTTTAGCAATCGGCTTACAATCAACACTTGTTCCTGTTATTGTTATTTGTGCAGGAATTCTTGCAGCATACTTTTTAGCTGGAGTGTACGGTATTGCAATTGCTGCAGTGGCTATGTTATCCTTAACGGGCGTTATTATTGCACTTGACAGTTATGGTCCAATAACAGATAATGCTGGTGGTATTGCTGAAATGGCGGAGTTGAACAAAAAAGTTCGTAAAGTTACTGATGCACTTGACGCTGTTGGAAATACAACAAAAGCAGTGACGAAAGGGTACGCAATCGGTTCTGCTGCTCTTGGAGCATTAGCACTGTTTGCAGCATTTACGCAGGAAATTGGCCATTTTATGACAAAGCCGTTACAATTCCTTTTAACAGATCCAGTCGTTATTGTTGGATTATTTGTTGGTGCGTTACTTCCATTCTTATTTTCTTCAGTGTTAATGAGTGCTGTAGGGACGACTGCACATAAGGTTGTTGTTGAAGTACGACGACAATTTAAAGAAATTAAAGGTATCATGGAAGGAAAAGCACAACCTGAATATGGTAAGTGTGTTGACATTGTCACGAAAGCTGCATTACGAAACATGATTCTTCCTGCAGTTATTGCTATCTCTGCACCGTTATTGATTGGCTTACTATTAGGAGTAAAAGCACTTGGTGGTTTACTCATTGGTGTAATCTTAAGTGGTCTTTTACTTGCTTTGTTTATGAGCAATGCAGGAGCAGCATGGGACAATGCAAAGAAGTACATTGAAGATGGTAATCATGGTGGAAAAGGGAAGGATGCACATAAAGCTGCAGTTGTCGGTGATACTGTAGGAGATCCTTTCAAAGATACTGCCGGGCCTGCACTCAATGCATTGATTAAAGTTATCAATACATTTGCGATAGTCTTTGCACCGTTGTTCGTTGCGTACGGATTAAAGTTGTTTTAAAGTGACGTACGAAATATTAAGAAATGCTTGGGAAGATGGGAAAGTTACTGTTAGAAACAAACTTGGAAACATTGTTGATTTTGAAGGATTGGAAGCAATGACTGTTACTGACTTACCAAATTGTAGAATTTATATTGGTGAAAGTGCACTTCTTGTTAGTATCCATGATAGAAAGCTTAAAAAGGAAGTAGGAAGTATATCATCAGTCTCATCAGATGAATATGCTACATGGTATTGTTCTGGAGTTACTGGAGATAGTATTGATGATCATGAACAAAGAGAACCTGATAAAATTCCTGCAATTCCTCTTTTACAAAAAGCATATCGTAGGTTTAGTGACTTCTTTTGGATTTAAATTTATTTTATTGTTTTTCTTTTCAATTCAAGAATGTGTCGTGTAATTTTGTCCATGTCTTTTTGAATTATTCTAATTTCTCTTTCTGCCTTTCTATTTACAGCATGATCATACTTTGCATCTATTCTATCACGTTCTGCTTGTCTATTTTGTGTCATTAAAATAACTGGAGCTTGAATTGCTGCTAAACAAGATAATGTTAAGTTTAAAAGAATGAAAGGAAATGGGTCAAACGGACTTTTTGTAAGAAGCCATGCATTCATTCCCATCCATATGATTAAATATAATGCAAAAAGGCCAATAAACTTCCAACTTCCACCAAACTTTGCAACTCCGTCTGCTGCTTTTTGACCAAGTGTAAGTCTTTGCCTAAAAACTGGATGATTGTGATGTTTTGTAGGATGATGATAATGATTATCGTTAGAACCGTTCTTCGTACTCTTCTTTTTTGCCATATCAAAATGAATATATTTTGGTTTATATATGTTTTGATAATAATTATTATAAATATGGTCCCTTTTGAGTACTAAAAATGGATACAGAAATTGTTCAACGCGACGGTATTATATCAAGACTAAAAGATTATACAGATGGCGTTATAGATTTAATTCCATTTTGGTCTGTTTTAAAAGTTGCAGGATTAGTTATTGGTTTAGGAGTGGCAAAAGCAACATTAGAATATACAAGTATTGATGAAAGTGTTGTTGATTTGTTTTTTAGGCAAGCACCTGCAATTACACAAGGGGCAATTGGTGGTATTAGTGGTATTGTAGCATCTCATATGGCATTCTCTGAAGACACAACAAAAAGAGAAAGACAAGTATTATTTCCTATAACTGTTGGGACAGGTCTTGCTGGAGGATATTATTTAAGTCTTTTAGAAACAACAATTGGGTATGAAGCCGTTCACGGAATAGTTAACCTATTTTAACCCTAACTTCTTAATTTTTCTATGAAGAGTTTCAACTCGAATATCAACCTTAACAGCTGCTTTAGAAATATTTCCATTAGAATCTTTCAACGCTTTTTCTAAAAATTGTTTTTCAAACTCCTTCTCAGCCTCTTTCCATGTAAAATCTTGATGTGGTAAAAACTTTGCAATGTTACGAGATAGAATTGGAACGTCTTCATACATTCGTTCCAATTTCTGTGGATGAATTATTTCTTTATATTCTGCAAGTGTTGACCGAATAGTTTTATCAATAATATGTTCCTCATTATGTTTCATATGAACGCGCACTTTTTCAATATCAATCTTAAGATTTTTAATAGCACGATGAATACTACGTCTGTCAAGGTCTAATACTTTTGCCAATTCTGAAATATTACCAAGATGTGCACGTAATTCTTGTTTAATAAATTCTTTCTTAAATTCTTTTTTAGCATCTTTAAAATGAAGATGAAATGGAATGTAGACGTCAAGATGGGGATGTTTTAATTTATCTGTGATATCGTCTTCAATTTTTGGAATGGTAATTCCAAGATTTTTTTCCATAGTTTCTTCTAAAAGAGGCATAACCTTTCCTTTAATCGTTTCTTCCAAATTCTTTTTTTCTTTTTTCATTGTATTTTTATTAATGTACCAAAAGGAAATCCATATAAGAATATAAGTGTAATAAGTAGTAATTGAAATGTTCGGTCCGCGTTAATGAAATATGGTACAGCAAATATGATATATGAACCAACTTCTGTGTATTTATTTTTTAGTTTCATTTTAAGTATGAAAAAAGTAATTGCAACAAGTATCCATACAATACACGCAATTGAACTAATCTGAAATATATAATATCCACTAAGAATAACAATTAATGTATACAAAACATGTTGTCCTATAACAAAATACTTCTTCCCGACATCTAATTCTTCAGGTGCAATACATGCAAGAATGTATCCAAACACGATTCCGGTTAATGAGAATAGTAGTTCTATCATACAATACCTCTTAATCACGATAATTCTTTCTTAAATTGTTCTAGGAACCGTTTCCAGTCCTCTTCTTTTATGACTGCACCACACGCATTTTCATGACCGCCACCATATCCTTCAATACCCACTAATGCTCTTTCTAACGCTTTCGATATTGGAAATTGTGCACGCAAACTGCATTTCATTTCTCCTGATTTATTTCGTGAAATTATAACTGCTTTTTTTGGATACATGACAGTAAGTTCATTTGCAAGATTGGCAGTAAAGGACCATTGGTTCTCAGTATAATTAAACAACAGTATTTTGCTACGTGTTGCACACTTCTTTGCTTGTTTTAATAATTCCATATATTTTTCGTTAAGTTTTTCAAAACGTTTGAACAAATATCGTCCTTTGGATGTTTGTTGTTGAAGAATCTCATCAGGCGATTTAATTTTTGTAATTATACTCACGGACTTTCTCACGTCAGACGTTGGTCCTTTTAGGAAAAAGAAAAACATTTTGATTAAAACGCTGATAGGTTGCTTGAATATTGTCTTGGGTAGTGTAGTTTTTTTCTGGACAAGTTGTGGATACGCTTTTCTATACTTATCCATAAAGTCTGGCATTGAATAATCTCCTAATACACCAATTCCAGCAATCCAAAAATCTTCTTCTCTCTGTGATATTTGCCAAGCCATACGTGTTGTTGGGATGTATGCATCAGGATTATCTATCCGTGGATTAAAATAATGAACATTTTCTCTTTGTAGCGGTTGATGGTGATCTATCCAAAATATTGGCCGTTTAACAGCATCAATAAATTCTTGGTCAATAATGGGGACGTCAAGCACAAAAATCTTATCTGGGTTAAGTTCTTCAACTTTTCTGAATAACCGCATGTCTAGTTTTGGTGACGTTTTAAGAATAACTCCTTTACCCTCTCTATGTATCCTGTACAATAAAAGGAACGCTGATAGGCCATCTGCATCATCATCATAGAAAAATAATGGATTTTTTGCTGTTGCAAGCTCTTCCCTGATGAAATTGACTTGTTTTTCAGTTAACATTGATAGTAAAGGAATTTTTGTGGTTTTTTAAAGGTTCGTGTTTGTTTTGTGATTGTTCATAGACAACGAAGATTTCCGAAATCTTTATAAATAAAACATATCCCTGACCATCTATTACAATTTAAGTAAAAACGGAGGAAAAAAATGGCAAAAGAAAAAGAACATATTAACTTAGTATTTATCGGTCACGTAGATCACGGTAAATCAACGAGCGTAGGTAGATTACTTTTCGATAGCGGAAATATTGATGAACAGGCTATGAGAAAACTGAAAGAAAAAGCGGAACAGCTAGGAAAATCTGGTTTTGAATTCGCGTTTGTTATGGACAACCTTAAAGAAGAACAGGAACGGGGAGTTACAATCGATCTTGCTCATAAGCGGTTTGATACAGACAAATATTACTTTACAATAATTGACGCACCTGGTCACAGAGACTTTATCAAGAACATGATTACGGGCGCATCACAAGCAGATTGTGCTGTATTAGTAGTTGCTGCAAACGACGGTGTTAATGCACAAACAATTGAACATTTGAAACTGTCAAAGATTTTTGGTGTTGGTCAACTAATCGTTGCTGTTAACAAAATGGACATTTCTGGTGTTGACTTTGCTGAAAAACGGTACAATGAAGTTGTTGAAGAAGTTAAGAAACATGCAACACAAGCTGGCTGGAAAGTTGACGATGTACGGTTTTTACCAATGGCAGCTCTTAAAGGCGATAACATTGCAAAGAAATCTGAAAATATGGCGTGGTGGACAGGCGATACATTACTTCAAGCATTAGATAAGTTCGAAGTTCCTCAAAAACCTACAGACTTACCATTACGATTACCTATCCAGGACGTATATAACATAACTGGTATTGGTGTTGTTCCTGTTGGTAGAATAGAAACTGGTGTCATGAAAATCGGTGACAAAGTAACTGTTGTTCCAGGACGTGAAGGTAAGGGTGTCAGTGGTGAAGTTAAAACTATTGAAATGCATCATGAACAAGTACAGAAAGCCGGACCTGGTGACAATATTGGGTTTAACGTGCGTGGTATCGGAAAGAAAGATATTGCACGTGGCGACGTTTTAGGTACATCTGATAACGTTCCTACTGTTGTAACAGAATTTACTGCACAGATTGTTATCATGAGCCATCCAAGCGTTGTAACGGTTGGATACACACCTGTTTTCCACATTCATACTGCACAAGTTGCATGTCAGTTTGTTGAGATTGTTAAGAAACTTGATCCAGCAACAGGTAATGAAGTAACGGAAAACAAAGATATCTTACGAAACGGCGATGCAGCTATCGTACGATTAAAACCAGTTCAAGCACTCGTTATCGAGAAGAATGGTGAGATTCCACAGATGTCACGGTTTGCTATCCGAGATTCTGGAGTTACTGTTGCAGCTGGTATGTGTATGGATCTTGTGAAAAAGGAATTATAAATTCCTACTTTTTTTCTTCTTCTTCTTTTATTTTTTCTTGCTTTTTTAGACGTTTACAAAACTAATACACTAATCAGAACAATAAACTTTATAAATAAACATAGTTCCAAGACAATAAACCATAGTGAACGTAGTTTATTATGGTAATTTATGAAATGGTACAACGAGCAAGAATAAAATTAGCAAGTACAGAAATTGACAGACTGAATAAGATCTGCAGTGACATTAAAGAGATTGCAGACAAAACAGGTGTTCAATTACGTGGACCTATTCCTCTTCCTACAAAGAAATTAAAAGTAACAACACGAAAGTCTCCAGACGGTGAAGGTAAAGCGTCCTGGGAACGGTATGAAATGCGTATTCATAAACGTCTTATTGATGTTGGTGCTGATGAACGGACATTACGTCTTGTTATGAGAGTTCCTATTCCTGAAGGTCTTAATATTGAGATCGAAATGGTTGATGTTTAGAAGTTTTCTTTAAGTAAGAATTATAATGTTTCTATTCTATACTTCATTTTACCATTACTAATATCTTTCATAATATGATTTATAGTTTCGTATGGAATCTGTCCAGTAATTGTAATTTCTTTTTGTCTTGGTTTTAATTGGACTTGGTTTACTTGTTCTCTTTTACTAAACCAACCAGATAAAGCATTTTTGGCAGAATATGTTAGTCCTTGGTATTTTGTTTGCATTGATATTCTGTATCTTGGAAGTGATTTTAAATTATTTCTTGAACAAAGGAGACTTGTTAAGACTTTATTAGCAAAATGATCATTAAAAGCTACTTGACGATAATCTGGTTTTGTGTAAGGCGTTAGTGGTTCTCCATTTGCTCCACCTTCTTGAAAACCAGTAAGAGCATTTCCTAAAAGTGATATATATACACTTCTTTCTTCTGGTCTAACAAATACTGTCGGAAATCCTTCTTGATTTAGTGTAAGATTCATAATAATATTCCCAGTACGTTTATTTCCATTATCAAATGGTTGAATTCTAACAATCTGTGAATAAAGATATATCGCTTCTTCAACTGGGTGTAATGTCATTGTTTTCATCGCTTCCAGTGTACGTTCAAGATGTGTATGAATTCTATTTCTGTCAATTGGCGCTACATATCCTAATTCATTAAGAGTTGCTGAAGAACTTCTATACCGAACATGTCTCTCTCCTGGATGACATAGATTGGGTTCAACTTTACCTGCAATATCTGAAAGCAAAACTAGGTTAAAATCCCCCTTATAATTTATTTTTCCATATTCCCATGCATTACGAAATGTTTCTATAACCTCATCGCGCCTTCTTGCATTATCTCCATCTTGTGTAGAAGTAAATTTAATTACTTGTCTTTGCATGTTACGAAACAAGTCATCTACAAAAGTATCAAGTTTTTCTTCATCTAATTTTTGTTTAGCAGAATCAATCTTAATTAATAGTTCTGGATTTATAATTGGCATATAAGATATTAGTGTTTTGGGTTTATAAATGTTTCTATAATAACCACTACCGAATGACTACATAGATTTCCACACATATTAAATACTTCAATATCTTTCTTAATAGAAAGAGGTGATTCAATATGGCAGAAAAACCTAGAGGTAAAGTGACCCATTATTATGATAAGATAGGGGTTGCAGTAGTTCTTGTTGATAAAATTATGAGAAAGGGCGATAAAGTTCAAATTGGTAAAAGAAGTTTCTTTAAACAGAAAATAACGTCAATGCAAATTAATAAAGAACGTGTTGATATTGCTCGAAAGGGTAAAGAAATTGGTCTTAAAGTTAAAGATAGGGTCCGTGTAGGAGATAGAATATTTAAAATCGAATAAAAAAAATAAAAAAAAAATTATCTTTTTCTTTTTCTTTTTCGAGCTGGCGTTTTTTTCATTTCTGGTACTGCACAACTTGATCCACTGCAACATGGATGAAACATCTTTCCAAGACCTAGAATCACTAACAATACAGCAAAGAACGCTACCCAACCATCAATTCCTATCCACATTGGCCACACGAATGCGTTCAATAGAATAAGAATACCTATTATGACCTTTGTCATTCCAACACATTTTGGTGTATGACCACAACAACCTTTTTCCATTACAATCACCTCTTTTAGAATAGAATAAAAATATTAGAATATAAAAAAGTATCGCTTACTCATCATCATCGCTTTCCCGTCTAATAACCTTAACAGCATCCATTTTAACGGTTATTGGGATAGGAACAGCAGATTCTAACAGTTCAACAACAATTTCTTCTTTCTGCTTGTTAATACGCATAACTTTTGCATTTTCACGTTTGAACGGACCAGAAATGATTTCTACAATGTCACTTTTCTTAATGTTCATCTCAACTTTTACTTGTTCAAGCATGTGTTCAATTTCTGGATAGGGAATCTCTCTCGGGAGTAATCCTCGTGCGTACGGAACTCCACGTAGTGCAGATTCTGCATCAATTTTTGATAATGTTTCTATAAAAATGTATCCCCTCATGCCATGTGGTCGTATAACAGCAAGAATTCCTTCAGTATTTTTTTGGAGTTTTGAGACTAAATAATCAACAACTTGATCTTCCCTATTTGCTGCCGTCCGCAGTCCAAAGATTTGGCTTTCCATTTTATTAAAAAAATAATTGTTTTACAAGGAATAAGATAAAACCAAGAGCACCAATGATAAGGATGCCTAAACCTGTTACTTTAACAAGGCTCATAAACTCTGTTCTATCAGGTTTCTTTGTAATACGTAACACTCTGCGTGTTTCTTTTATAAACCTTTTCACTTTACTTACTTTTTGTACTTGTGGGTCCATTATGACTAGAAACTAGTAATCTGCTTTATAAAGATTACTGTTAGAAATGGATGATTATGATGAAGTATAATAGTATTTTTAAAGAAAGATGAATAATTATTGATTATGGTCGACGAAGGAAGACGAAAATTTGGAAAAGTTCTTAGTTTAGGTTTAGCTGGTTTAGCAGTAGGTTGTCGGCCTTCATTAAGAGAACATGCACCTCGACCACGCGGTCGAGATCCAGTGGTTGCTGAATTTACAAAACGTCTTCGTGAAGAAATAGATATAACGTCATGGAATACTGTGTATGATAGGCCAAAATCACGGTTACATGAAATACTTGAAGATCCTACTTATTCAACAACGTATCATACACAGCTCGGTAATGCATCTGTTGATGAAACTGTTTATGAAGTAGAAGTAGTTATACGTTCAGACGAAACTATTGCCAGGTATACCATAACAGAATTTTTGTGTGATGATACAGAGGACACATCAACAGGAAAGTCACTTTGTATTACACGATCAGTTACGGATGAAGATGCAAATGGGTTCAATTGTAGTGTTCATGGATGTGAAGAAGATGGATATGAAACAAATGTGAAAGAAAAACTGCCTATGTTTGAAGGGAACATGCGGGCAGAATTATATCGTTTGATTGACAAAGTCTCAGATCGCTTGTTTGAATAATACTTTCCTTATTATTTTTACAATCAAAACCATTAAATAATTCTACAAATTCTTAACATAAATGCCTTTCAACACATTAAAACAAGAATATTCTACATGTACACAATGTGAAAAACTTTGTGAATCAAGAACACAAGTAGTATTTGGTTCAGGAAATGCAAATGCAGACATTCTGTTCATTGGAGAAGCGCCGGGAGCGAATGAAGATAAACATGGAATTCCGTTCTGTGGCATGTCAGGAAAAATATTAAATGAGTTATTAGAATCAATCAATCTTTCAAGAGATGACATTTTTATTACAAACACTATTCTCTGTAGGCCACCAAAAAATCGTAACCCTGCAAAAGATGAAGTTGAAAATTGTAGAGTAAGGTTAGATAAATTAATTGACGTAATGAAACCTAAGGTTATCGTTACCATCGGTAATTTTGCAACGGAACGTATTCTTCAAAAGAAGGGTATTACGACTCTGAGAGGAAACGTCTTTACAACAACAATTAATAATCAAGAAATGAGTGTTGTTCCAGTAATACATCCAGCATCATTATTATATTCTGGAAGGAACCCAGAATTGCTGAATACTATGAAACAAGATTTTAATACAATTTTAAAACATATTACGATATAGAACACAAAAGAACTTTAATGATTATTGATGAATGCTCTATCTCTTTTCTTTTTCTTAACATATATTGTTGTTCCAAAAATGGAAAATATTGATGCTCCGAAAAGAACTAATGTCAATGGTTTAAATGCAACACTTCGTACGGTTTGAAATACTGCCGCTCCCGTTAATGCGTTTGATGATTCTGTTTCTTGTTCAATTTCTTCATCAACAACTACTTCTTCAATATTATCTTGTTGCATCTGAAGATTTACATTTACTTCATCATCATCAACATTATTATCCACAATGTTTTCGTCAACTTCATCAACTTCAATAATCTCTTCAATTGTTGTTGCGGTATTACTTGAACTACTACTTCCGCCACCACCTCCACCTGATGAACCACCACTTGAAGAACCACTATCGCTTGAACTTGATTCAGGACATGCAGAACATGAACCACCACAATCGACACCCTCCTCATTACCGTTCTGAGTTTCATCAGAACATGAGATAACTAAAAATGTGTAGGTTGATGTGTTAGCGTATAATGATGAAGAATTATCAGTTGCATTTACAACAAAACTATAATCTCCTACTGTTAAATCATTAAGATTCCATGAACATGTCCAATACGTACTATTTTGATCAGAACATGATCTATTCTGTGAAACATCAGTAAAGTACAAAGATGTATTTGAAATTCCAGAATAATCAGACACTGTTACGTCAATATTCTGAATACTTCCATCTTCTTCAAGATGAAGTTCTGTATCATATGTAATGGATGTTATTAATGGACTTTCTGTGTCTGAAACAGTGATAGTAACGTCTGATGTTAAAGAACTGTATAAATCAGATACATTAACTAAAACACTATACGTTCCCGTTTCATTAAATTGCTTTACTGGATTTTGTTCTGTTGACATTGTTCCATCTCCAAAATTCCATGAATATGTCATGACATCATTATCAGGGTCTGTTGCTGTACTATTAAATTGTACAAAGGTACCAACTTCAACAATTGTTCCATTATCTGGAACTGATATATTAACGAATGAAACGTCTCTGTTCTCAACAATAAAACTAAATGTTTCAGACGTTTTGGTATTACCTGCGTTATCAGTTGCATGGAACGTATATGATACATTTTGTTGATTAGTAAAATTACCTGCGCTAACTAATGTGAAATTGTACATGTCACCAGTTTCTACATTTAACATATAATTAACCATTTCTCCTGAAACGTTTGATTCTAAAAATAATGTTGATTTGTTAAGATTCTCATCTGTTATTACAACAGTAAAGAAAACATCATTGTCATTATAAATTGTATCTGGTGTTACATGTAAACTTTCAATTTCAGGATTAATAGTATCGATAATGAAAATAATTGTCTCAGTTGTTGAATAGTTTTCAGAATTTGTACCAGCAACATTTAATGTATATTCTCCATCAATAACATCAACAAAATCTGTCCATAAAAATGGTGTTGTGTTAATGTCAGTAGAATTCATTTGAACTATATCCTCAGAACTGTTTGTAATTGAATAATTGGAAAAGGAAAGATTTGAATCACGTACAGATATGTTCAAATTAAAACTAGTATTAAAATACGAATTATTCAGGGGTATTATGGTAATAATCTCTGGCCCAATACTTGTTTCCTCTTCAGTTTCTTCTGTAACATTAACCGTGATAATTCTTTCCTCAGTTACATCAGAATGGTTTGCAAAATCGTATCCATGGACTGAAAATGTATATGTTCCAGATGTTAAATTAGTTTTATGAGAATAAAATGTTGTTCCACTTCCATTCATAGTTTCATTTATTCCGTTCCATTCAAGAATCACGTTCTGTAACGTTTCATCAGAAGTAATGTTAATGAACATACTTGAATCAGTTACGTCACTTCCAGTATCTGGAGTTGGACTAACAAAATTTATTGAAGGTGAAATAGTATCTAACGAAATGATCGCTGCAAATGGATCAATTCGTGAAAAGTATAAACTGTTTCGAGAATCGTAAATACGTTTTCCTGTCAAGTTTAATATGTCCATTATTTCTAATGGTGATAATAGTGTATTATGGACCACCATGTTAAATTGTTGTATCAGTGCTGCAGCGCCTGCAACATGTGGAGCAGACATTGACGTTCCGCCCTTTGTTCCAAAGTTACCACCAAGAACAGTTGATGTAATGGAACTTCCTGGTGCGATAACACGTAAGATTGGTGCTGTATTAAATCCTGATATCTCATCACTTTCAGAAACTGATCCAACGGACGTAACATTAATTCCGCATGCAGGAGATGTAATCCCTGATGAACCTAAAGTATTTCCAGAAGAAACATCAACAAAAAGACCCTGTGATACTGCCCAGCTTGCTTTTGCAGCAAGAATGTCATCATTATCACAATAATCAAGATGAGGTACTTCATTCCCATCATTATCAACAACACCAATACTCATTGTAATAACTGAAATGTTATATTCGTCTGCATTTGTGACACACCAATCAATAGCAGAAATTGCATCTGCGGTACTTCCAGACCCTGCATCTGAAAATACTTTTACTGCTGCAATAGATGCGCCTGGTGCTACTCCACGATACGTTCCATCTTTAGATGCAACTGTTCCTGCAACATGAGTTCCATGGCTGTGAACGTCCACTGGATCATTATCATCATCACCAAAGTCGTATCCTGCAATCACTTTAGTACAAGTTCCTGCAACAAAATCTTCCAAAGTACAACCACCGAGTGCGGGATGGGTATAATCAACACCCGTATCAATAACACAGACAGTTTGGCCCGTACCATCTATTAATGTTCCATTAAAAGACAAGTTCCACACATCATTTGCATTAATAAGTGGGGCACTGCCATCTAATAATGGTTTAATCGGATAATTATATTCTATACTTTCAACATTAGGGTTGTCATACAATTTTTCTAAACCCTCTACTGTAATAACTCCAGATAGTGCGTTAATTGTTGTATATCGGTGTTCTAATTCAAATCCTGGTTCATTATTGAACATTCCTAAGAAGCCTTTCTTTTCATCAAGGTCTAGTTCTTTTAAAACATTTTCTTGTTTTGTTTCAACAGCATTCTGAACCTCTTCTAAATCTTCAGATAATGTTTCTGCCGTATCTTCTAAAATAATTATAACGGGAACTTCATTATTATCTTCAAAAGAATCTATAACTGCAGAATCAACATCAGTTGCGAAAACAAAACTACTACAAAGAACACCTATAAGTACAATGACTACCCAACTATTCACCCTCATTTTTATAATAACATAACACTTTGTTGTTGTTCTACCATTAATGAATTAAAACCCCTTCCAACATGAAACGAAAATTGTGAAAACACACTTGTTAATATATCTAAAATGCCAACGTCTTGTTGGTATGTAACATAATCAACATTTTCAATATCATACCTCTCTTTCATGTATGTTTCTGCTGTATGTTTGTCACCTAACTGGTCAACAAGTCCCATTGAAAGTGCTTCCACGCCAAGATAAAATTCTCCCGTTGCTAATTCTATTACGTGATCTCGTGCAAGATTTCTATTCTGTGATATCTCATCAATAAAAAAGTCATGAAGTGCATCAATTTTACGTTGTATAATTTTTCTTTCTTCGTCTTGAAGTTTCTTGAATGGTGTTCCCATATCTTTAAATTGGCCTGCAGTAAGTTGTTCATACCCTACACCATACTCTTCCATTAATCCGCTAAATTCTAGATAGGAAGAGATAACACCTATCGACCCTGTAATGGACATTCTGTTTGCAATTATATGGTCAGTTGCAGATGCGATCCAATATCCTCCAGATGCACCCACTTCTCTGATAAGTGCAATAACTGGCTTTTCAGTTCGTTTGATTGCAACTGCAATTTCGTCAGATGCGACGGGACTTCCACCAGGCGAGTTAATTTCAAGTACAATAATTTTTATCTGTGACTTTGCATCGGCATCTTCAATAAAAGAAACTATATCTTGTGATGATATGGTATTTCCACCAAGGTATGATGCACCATTAGCGGTGATAATTCCTTCAATTGGAATTATTGCAACATTACCCATTTTATCTCCATCAAATAACGCAAAAGTTACTGGAAGAAGAACAAAAATGACAAAAATAACAGCAGCAATTGTCAATAGAATAGGAATTGCTCTACTTTGTTTCTTCACCACCTTTTTCATGACTATAATGAAATAGAAGATGTTTATAAATGTTTTTCTTGAAGAAGAAATCTGTTTGTATACCAAATCTTTTTAAAGAGGACAACGTTTTACGTGTTATAGCGGAGTAGGGCAGTTCGGAGTGCCCGCAGGGCTCATAACCCTGAGGTCGGAGGTTCAAATCCTTCCTCCGCTACTTTTTTTAAATGACATTTATGTCCCACTTTCTTAGGAAACACATTTAAATGTAGAAAATATCTAAGTAAAGACTTACAATAATGTCTCACTTTAAATGACAATCGCAACAGAATCAGCAAGAATGCTTGGAAATGCAACAGGACCTTCACTAGAATCGAATTTAGGATATAATATGGTCGCTGCACAACCTTATGAACTGATGCAAAAAGGTAAAGACGTTAAAGTTGGAGGTTCTGACTATCTCTCTAATGTCGCACTTCTAGAAACACTCAAAGCAGGACACAAACCATTATATGATAAAGTCGGTGGAGATCAACCAATTTTAGAGAATATTGGTATAAATTCTGGAAATATTAAAGTAGATACAAGAGTATATGGTATAAGTCTTGATGGTAAGTTAGCCGATCCTTACATCTCACAGTAAAGAATTCTTATCCTGGACAACCTTGACATCTATGTCCATGCTGCCAACTTCCACAACATGTAGAATGTGATGCTTTCGCTACAGAATATCCTGAAGGTCCTGAAGAAGTATTATATCCAACAACACTGTATCCTGAAGTTCCTGTATTATATTGTACCATTATACAATTAACTATAGTTTATTTTTATAAATGTTTCTGTAATTTTGTAAAATCAGCTTTTAATTTAATACTAGAAAGAGGATGTAGTATGAAAAATTTCTGTTTGTTTTTTGTTACTATTTTCCCATATAACTCTTGTATATTTGTTTTGTTTAACAACAATTTCAATGCAACACTATCAAGAATAACAATGATCTTTGGTTTAATAACGTCAATTTGTTTTTCTAACCATAACTCTTTACACGTTTTCAATTCTTTCATTGATGGTTTTCTATTATTAGGTGGATGGCACTTCACACAATGAGTAATAAATGCATCTTTCTTTTTCAATCCTGAAAACTTTCCACTTTTATCAACAAAAGGTAATCCAATTCTATCATCTTCAACAGAAGGGGCTTTTCCAACAAACATAACTTTTGCATTTTTTGTTCCTTCACCAGGAACTGCAAGTGTTCTTTTTTTCCACAATGGACATGCAGTACATTTACGTATCTCTTCTGCAAGATGAAATAAATCAGCCATATGTAATTGCACCAATAACTACAACAATATTACTTATGATCCATAAAAAACTTGAAATGATTATTGGTTTATCTTTATGAACAAAACCATACGCTATCCATGGAATATTCAAAACAGCTAATAATGCAAAAGACATTATAGATATACCAGCTGCTGATTGATAATAATATATTTTATACACTTGTGGTAAACTCATTACAGGACCAATTACAGCTACTATTAATAATAATCTATCAAGAAACCGTATCCATTTATTTGGGTGTGGAAATTTCTTTAATTTTTGATGTACTCTTTTTCTTTTATGTAAATGATGATGATTTCCAAGGTTCATACTAAGAAGAAAGAATTTAGTATTTATATATTATTCTAAATATCAATTAATACGTGTGCTTCCCATCCACCATCAATTTTTTTCACTTCAAACATATGCATTGTGATAGCTTTCACGTCAACTTTTTGTTCATGCTTTGCAGGATTAAGAGTTTCGCCATGTGCAATACATTTCAAACGGTATTTACCGTTATCTTCAGTAATATCAATTTCAAACTTGCAAAAAATGAGCTGTTCAGCGTCTTTATAATATACCAAATCGTCTAAGAAATCAAACAATAAATAATCAACATTATCATTCTCACCAACAATTTCTTTTGTTTCTTTTGGTTCTACTGCATCTAGTTCAATTTGCGATTCTTCAACTGCAAGTCCACATTGTTCAAAAAGTTCTGCAAGTGTTTCCGCTTCTGCTTTAAAGAAAATGTCAGCAGTATGTTCAATATATGTCCGAGATGCTTTCATTTTTGTATAAATACAATTTATGTATATGAATGTTTTGGTTTTAATTTTGTAATCGTAATTGCAATTTTGCATCTTTTTTTGTGATATGTATTAACCCATCCCTTTCCAAATTCTGTACTAACATCATAACCCATAATCTTTCTTTCACTGAATAATCTTTCTTGATTACCTTACCTAATGTAGTTATAGTAAAAGCTTTTCCATCATTATTCCTTACAAACTCAACAATTCTTCCCCGAAATATTCTATTTGGAACATGTTTTCCATTTTCAATAACTCCCTTCTCCTGTTTCTTTTTTACAATATGTAATACATTATCTTTCTTCTTATCATACAATGGATAAAATGTACATGACTTTGTAAGAGGACATTGAGGACATAATGGTTTTTTTCTTCTACACAATAAAGAACCAAAATCCATTAATGCGTTATGAAAGTCACAACTTTTTTGGTTCGGAATAGTTTTCTTAACTAAATCATACAATTCTTTCTCTTGTTTCTTTCCCATGGGCGCACCCTGATCTCTTCCGTGAAAGTATCTCATATAAATGCGTCGAACATTAACATCAATCGCCGGTTCAGATTTATTAAATGCAAAACTTGCAATGGATCCCGCAGTGTACGGGCCTATACCTGATAGGGCTATAAGTTCTTTTGATAATTGAGGAATAATTCCATCATACTTTTCACACACTTCCTGTGCAAATTTGTGTAATAACAATGCTCTTCTATTATATCCAAGGCCGCTCCATGCTCTGATAATGTCTGACTTTGATGCATGTGCAAGATCGGTGATGGTCGGAAACAATCTCATAAACTCATGAAACTTTTCAATAACGCGCGGTACTTGCGTTTGTTGTAACATAAACTCAGAAATGACAACACCGTACGGGTTAATTGGTTTTGTTCTCCATGGTAAATCGCGTTTATATTTTGTATACCATTGAAGAATCATGTTTCCAAATTGTATCATTTTTATTCAAGAATTTCTGTAACTTTCTTTTCTACCAATTCTTTCTGCCACTTTCTTAAACTGTTAAATGATTTAGTAACAACAACGTCAATAATTTGATCATTGTTTAGTATTAAATGTCCCTTGATTCCTTTCTTCTTTGCAATAGTATTTCTCAGTTCAGTAATTGCTTTACTATTGACATATTGTTCAGTTGTTAGTCTTTTATGGTTAACTTCTGGCATCTCTTCCTCTTTTGTTGATGCTACCTTAACAACACTTGCAAAATGGCTCGCTTGTTCTCGTACGATTGGATGCACTCCTTTTAGTTTTTTCCATGACTTAGCATCATAGGGTGGATTTTTGACAAATGCAAGCATTTGTTTATTTGTAAAGATCATAAATACTGGCTTGTCAACAAGTTTTGCAATATTGTTTCGCTCATCAAACAATGCGTGGAACAACGCTCGTTCTTTCGGTGTCATACTTTTAACTCCTGAAACGTCTCTGTATGTCTGTTCCTTATACGAAAAATCCATATCTTCAAAATGTGTACATTCTTGCCGTAACCACAATAAACGATTTTTATCTTTCAATTCATGTTCTAACTTACCTTTTAATTGAAACAAGTATGCAGTATCCTTCACAGCGTATGCAAGCATGTCATCTGTTAATGGCCGTCTTGTCCAATCAACACGTTGATACTTTCGTTCTTTTTGAATGTCAAAATATTCTTCAAGTAATGAACCCAAACCGACAAGTTCTTTTCCTAACAATAATGCCGCCATTTGTGTATCGTACACATTGTGTAGTTTACATTTGAATTGATGTTGAAGGATACGTAAATCAAAACTTACATCGTGAAATATTTTTAATATATTTTTGTTTTCAAGAATTTTTATAAACTTGTCAATTTCTTTACATTTAATAACATCAATGATCCAATGTTTTTCATGCGTAGAAACTTGTATGATTGAAATGTATGCACCATAATGATGCAAATTATTTTCACATTCAATATCTATAGCTAATTCGGTTTCAGAATTCCATTCTTGTACTGCGTCTTGTAATTGTTTTTCATCTTGAATGTACGTAAAGTCAAACATATATTCTAAAAGAAGTTTAAGTATTTATAAAATGTTTTGGTTGAAAACACTATTTATTTCTCTATAACATAAAAGATCTCATTAGGAAATTCAATAATTGTATATTTGTACTGTAACCGTGTACACATCCATTCCATCCATTTTCGTCGTGGAGCAGTCATTTTCTTCCCGCTCATTGTACGTGTTGCAAAACTTATAACAACAAATTTCGAAGGAATACGTTTAACTATTTCTTCCGTTGTTGTATGTCCTTTTCCTTTATCCAAAACATCAGTCATCTTAAATAAGAAACATATGTCTGCTTTTGGTAGTGTAGAAAAATGTAATAAATCCAACATTTCCGCTTTTCCTTTAAACTGTGAATTTTTTGTATGAAGAAATGTAAAGAACGTGTTTAACGAATCCATTTCTTCTTGGCTAATATCGTACGCATAATACTTTAATTCTTTTAATTTCATTAACGGAACAGAAAATGGATTTATTCCACTACCTAAATCTATTATTGTTTTAGGCTTTTTAGTTATTGTAAAGATTTTTGTATATAATTTATCATATATTGTTAATCGTTCTTTTGTTGACGAATGAGTTTCAAGAATTTGTGTGATTATTGTTTTTTGAGAAGATACACTGTTTAAAGAATCAACTAATTCTTTTCTTTTCTTCGTTTCTTCACCAGAACGAAACAATCCATAGACTCTTCGTAGAATTGATCTAATTTCTTTAACGATTAATTTATACTCTTTCGATTTAGGTTTTGTAAGATATGGTACGGCTTTAGTATTTTTTATTAAATATTCATACAATTGATTCTGAACAAACTCATCACTGATAGAATTTAACTCTTTTTTCTGTTTAATTGATGATATGATCTCTAGTATTATTTCTCTTTTAATTGTTTTATCTTTAATGAGCATAGTGGTAAGTATATAAGAAGTGTATAAAAACTTTTTTAAACCCTCATTGAATTCATAGGTATAATGAGCAAACTAATACAATACTGGAAGAAGTTATGGAAATTCTTTTGGAAAGATGATTCTATATGGAGTTGGCTTGTCAACATAATAATAGCATTTCTTGTTATACGGTACGTTGTCTATCCAGTTTTAGGGATTGTGTTAGGTACAGGTTTCCCAATAGTTGCTGTTGTGAGCGAAAGTATGGAACATGGTACGCATAACGACGTTTTATGTGGTCAACAGTTTGACACGTTTCATGAATCATTTAATGCGTATTGGACAGTATGTGGCGACTGGTATGAACAAAATGGAATTTCTAAAGCTGATTTCTTACAATTTCCATTCAATAACGGGTTTGATAAAGGCGACGTAATAATCCTATGGCGTGCAAACAGAGATAATACAGAAGTTGGAGATGTACTTGTATTTCAGGGAACGAAACCACAACCTATCATTCATAGAGTTGTTCGTGTATGGGAAGAAGATGGTGAACAGTTCTATCAAACTAAAGGTGATCATAACAGCGGCAGTATTCAGGGCGGTTTCGGCGAAACTAAAATCGCCCAGGAACGAGTTTTTGGTCAGGGAATACTTCGTGTACCATATTTAGGATGGATGAAAATATTGTTTGTTGATGCAGTGAAACCGCTCGGAATTACGATTGAACGCTAATTTTAAGAACTACAATAGAAAAATTATATAAAGAAACCCGAAATTGTAGCTAAAACAATGTTTTGTCCCGAATGTGGTTCAATCCTTCGTCCTAAGGACAAAGGCGGAAAGAGAATACTATTTTGTTCATGTGGTTATACGAAAGTTCCTGATGAAGAAATGTCTGCTGAACTTAAAGAAACTGTTATTCCTCAGAAGAAAATTGAAGTTATTGAAAAGGTTGAAATTCATCCAAAAATCAAGATTGAATGTTCTAAATGTAAAAATAAAGTTGCATATTATTGGACACAACAAACGAGAGGGGCAGACGAACCAGAAACACGATTTTTTAAGTGCACAAAGTGTAATTATACATGGAGAGAATATTCATAATGAACCCTCCTAAAGACGTTATAACTTCCCTTACACACGATTCTTTGTTTTCCGATTGGAAAAAACAGCATGAAAATACGTTCATGACACATTTCTTTTGTTCATTATCTCCTGACTTTGTTCCCAAAACCACGTGGGAGATAGGATTTTATAATAAAGATTCGAAGAAGATTGTTGTCTTTGTTGAACTAGAGAAAGGGTTTGAGATTAAACCTGAAGATGACGTTTTTTCAAAAGAAACTGATACAATTGAAGAATTATCTATGGATACTGTCAAATTACACTTTTCTGATGCTGTTTCTCTTGCAAAGAAAAAAATCCCTGAAACCTTTCCACATGAACAGTTAGGTGACGGTTTTGTTGTGTTACAAAAGCTTGAGGGCAAAGATGTATGGAACTTTACATTTGTTACCAAAAGTGTTAAGTTTGCGAATATTAGGTTAGACGCAGTTTCTGGCGATCTTGTGTCTTCCCAGATTGTTGAATTGGTTCAGAAGGATTGACTTCATTTCCAATATATTTTTATATTAAAACTATTCTGAATAGTATATGACCTCAGCACGTTTCTATATTACGGAAGGTACACGTATATTCTATACAAGTTGGAAAAATAGGATAAAGAAAAAGAAATATGTTGCTGGTGATGCAAAAGCAATATGTAAAAAGATTGTTGACGAATGTTGGAACGGAAGGTTCTTTCAAACATCTACCACCAATTTCCCACAATTCTGGACACGAGATTTTGGATTGTGTACACGATCATTGATGACAATGCGTCAGCAAGATAAAATTCATCATACGATACGGTACGCACTTAACAGGTTTAAAAAATATAATCAAATTACAACAACAATAACGCCGAAAGGAAGACCGTACAACTTTCCAACGGAAGCTGTTGATTCACTCCCATGGTTAATTCATAGTATGCTTGTGTCCAAATTTCCGTATTATGAACATAAATCATTCTTGAACAAGATGATCAAACGGTTCTTTGAAACGTGTATTGATGATCATACAGGATTAGTAAAGCCAAATGAACATTTTTCTGCTATGAAAGATTTTTCTGTACGAAAAAGTTCTTGCTATGATAATTCAATGGTTGCACTCCTTGCAAAAGAGTGTAAAACAATGAAATTATATAATCCATTTGAAAAGTATGATTATCCATCACTTATCAAACGACATTTCTGGAGTGGAGAATATTTTTATGATGATTTACAGAAAAAGAAGTATGTTGCAGGCGATGCTAACCTATTTCCGTTTGCATTAGGAATAATTAGTGACAGGGATATGATGAAATCTGCTATTCATGCAATTGAAGATTCAGGGTTAGCGGAACCATTTCCACTTAAATATACAAATTCTCGTGATAATGTAACATTTATCCCACAAGAAATTTTTCTTCGAAATTATGAAAGTGATGCAATTTGGATGCATATGGGTCCTTTATTTGTTAAGTTGGTACAGCAAGTTAATGTGGAGAAAGCAAATGTGTATAAACAGAAATATACTGACCTTATTGAAAAACATAAAAATTTCTTGGAAGTCTTTACTGCCACAGAAAAGCCTTATTCTAATCCATTTTATTACTCTGCGTCAGGAATGTTATGGGCAGCTAATTATACATCCCTTTAAATTCTGTTCTTAACCTATATCTTCCAAAACACAAATCATTTAAAATGAAACATATTCCTACATTGTGATGCCACCAACATTTTCTGTCATTATCCCTGCACATAATGAAGAGAACTATATCAGGCAAACATTTCATTCTTTAAAGAACCAAACATTTCAGGACTTTGAAACTATTGTCGTTACCAACGGTTGTACAGATAACACTGAAGATGTGGTTAAGAAACGTGTCAATACAAAGTTACAACATTTTAATACAACCCTTGCTAATGTAAGTAGGGCACGAAATTATGGTGCCGGGAAGGCGTCTGGCGATTTACTTGTTTTTTGTGATGCGGATACTGTTCTTGAGAACGATTCATTACAGAAAATTAAAGATGCGTTTACACCTGAAACTGCCATTGCAACAACTCTTGTCCAACCAGATTCAAAAGAAGCAAAGTTTCGTTTTATCATGGCTCTTAAGAACGGATACAATAAATCTGGCTTGTATAAAGGATGTAGTGGTGTGCTTATATGCAGACGAAAAGATTTTGATACTGTAAACGGTTATGATCCAGAGATTGTTGTTAAAGAACATAGTAAACTTACACATAAGTTGTTAACGTTAGGAAAATATACATGTGTTACTACGACAGCAACAACGTCCATGCGACGATTGAAACAGTGGGGCATAGGAAAAGCGTTATTCTTTTGGACAAAACAATGGGGAAAACGTTTCTCAGGTAATTTACAAAGTAGCGAGTATGAAAAAATACGGTGATATAACAATGATAATAACAATTTCAGGAACGCCTGGAAGTGGCAAAAGTACAGTAGCAAAAATGATTGCTACAAAATTAGGATTTAAACATTATTCTACCGGAGATTTTATGCGTCAAATGGCGAAAGAAAGAGGAATTTCATTAGAAGAATTGGGAGAACTTGCAAAGATAGATACGTTAATTGATAAAACGCTTGATGATAGACAAATACAGTTAGGAAAAGACGAAGACAATTTTGTTATTGATGCTCGGTTAGGTTTTCATTTCATTCCTGATTCAATAAAAATATATGTTAATGTTAAAACTGAAGTTGGTGCACAACGTATCTTGGGAGATATTAAAGCCAATCTTAGACATGAAGAACAGGCAAAGGACATACAAGACATGGTTGATAAAATAGAATCACGAAAAAAGTCTGAAATTGATCGATATACAAAATATTATAATGTTAATATTCACGATCTACAAAATTATGATTTGGTTGTTGATTCATCTGATTTTACTGCAGAACAGATTGCTGATAAGGTTATTGGGTTTGTTTCTTCAAAAAGCTTATAAATACTATAAAATAAATATATATAATGTCAGAAAATATTAAAGAACACGATTTTATTGAACTTGACTATACTGGTAGGTTAGATGATGGGTCAGTTTTTGATACTACAATGAAAAAAATTGCTGAAGAGAACGCCCTTCCAACAGAAAAAGTGATGTTCAAACCTACAATTATTTGTGTTGGGGAAAAACAAATTTTACCTGGTCTAGATAAAAATCTTATTGGAAAAGAAATTGGAAAAGAATATACAATTACAATTCCACCAGAAGATGCGTTTGGAAAAAGAGACATTAAAAAAGTAAAGATTGTTCCTCTGGGGACGTTTAAGGAACATAATGTTCAACCACAACCAGGATTACAGATAGATGTTGATGGTGAAACCGGCGTAGTGAAAAGTATTTCTGGCGGTAGAGTAATAGTTAATTTTAATCATGTTCTTGCGGGAAGAAACGTCACATACAAAATTAATGTTAATAGGAAGATTATAGATGTTGCGGAAAAAGTAGCATCATTTTTGACAACAATGTTACGTCTTCCAAAAGATAAGATGGATATTGTCATTACTGAAAAAAAAGCAGTTGTCACCATTCCTATGGCACTCCCACAAACGTTTACTGATGCATTAGCGGAACGTCTTGTTTCTGTAACTGAGCTAGACGCTATTGAATTTAAAGTACAAGAGCAAAAGAAATAGGCGTTTCTATTTACACTTTTTCAGCATAATAATCTTTATATACCCATGCCATTTCTAGATTTTAGAAAAAAAGGGTAGAGGGTGATTTTTGTGGATCCATACATGAACGAAGAGAGGGATAGTCCGCCACAGCAGGCATTCTCACAGCAGAACCAGCAACAACCGCAGGGTGTGCCAAAAGCTGAACAGATATCTCATAGTCAGGCGAATGCTGATGTTGACGCTGAGTTAGAACGATTAATTGCATCACAGACAACACGAATAAAAGTTATTGGCTGTGGTGGTGCAGGAAATAATACTATTAACCGTATTTCTGAAGTTGGTATAAAAGGAATTGAAACGATTGCTATCAATACTGATGCTCAAGATTTATTATATACGTCTTCAACAAAGAAACTTCTTATAGGAAAAGAATTAACGCAAGGTCTTGGCGCAGGTTCAAACCCACGAATTGGAGAAGAAGCGGCAAAGGAAAATGAACATGATCTTAAAAAGTTAATGACCGGCGCAGACATGGTATTCATCACGTGTGGGTTAGGTGGCGGTACTGGCTCAGGAAGTGCGCCTTACATTGCTCAGTTGGCAAAGAAGATGGGTATTCTAAGTATAGCTATCGTTACCGTACCCTTCACTATGGAAGGTTCACATCGGTTTGAGAATGCTATGACTGGCCTTGAAAAACTTGAACATCATGTCAATACACTTATTGTTATTCCAAACGAAAAATTGTTAGAGTTAGCACCACATTTACCGTTACAAACTGCATTTAAGGTTGCTGACGAAATCTTAACAAATTCTGTTAAGGGAATTGCTGAACTTGTTACGAAGACAGGCCTGGTAAATCTTGATTTTGCGGATGTAAAAGCTATTATGAGTGAGGGAGGAGTAGCAATGATTGGCATGGGCGAATCAGATTCTGAGAACCGTGCAGAAGAGTCTGTTGAAAAGGCACTTGCAAATCCACTTATTGACGTTGACATTTCAACTGCGTCAGGTGCACTGATTAACATTTCTGGTGGTGACAGCTTAACGTTAGACGAATCTCGAAAGATTGTTGAACGAGTTGGAGAATCTCTTGATAATGATGCAAAAATTATTTGGGGAGCACAGATCTATAAAGATCTTGAGAAGACCATAAGAACAATGATTATTGTAACTGGTGTTCATTCTGAACAAATCTTTGGTGAAAGTAATACGTATTTTGAAAGAAAGAAAGATTCAATGGGTTCAGAACTGGGAATAGATTTTATGGAATAGATTTTGTATTTTCTTACTTTTTTATTTATCATTTATCGACTTCTCATACCTTTACACAATATATTTTGTACTATTTGAACTAAATATTCTCTTTCAGTTCTCACTGGATCTTCGTCCCATCTATCTAAATAATCTACTAAATGTGCAACATGGTCATCAAAACTTGGTGTATTGAGGTGAGCATATTGAACTCCAAAAAATCCAGGTTTTTGTTTAAGTGCTCTATCCATTAATTCTTGAGGATATATTTGCCAATTAACTTTTTGCATTGGCCGTATTCCTACTAATTTAATATCTCCACGTGTTAAATTGTACAGTTGTGGAAGTTCATCTATCCAATATTTTCGTAAGAACTTTCCAAATTCTGTAACTCGAGAATCAACTATTGGTTTTCCAAAACTGTCACAAATTTCTTGTAGAACATCTTCCAGATGACCGTTAGCATCTAAATCCATCGTTCTTAATTTATAAATTTGAATTGGTTTTCTATCTTTACCTAAACATTCATTGACATAAATAAGTTTGTGTAAAATCATGGTAATGATGGAGTGTTTGAATTGTCAAATATAACGTCTACTCACCAACAACTTAAAAAAAATAGTTTATTCTTCTTTTGGTTCTTCTTTCTTCGCACTCATTTCAACGTATGCACACTTACCACAAACAAGACGATTTTTATGTTTACCGAGAAACATTCCTGGTCCGCATTTAGGACACGTTCTGTTTTTTCGTTCTATCTTATTGTCAGAGATTGAATAATTAGTATGAAGTTTTCGAGATTTCTTAGGTTTACTCTCAACTTTGCCCTTTGGTCCTGCTTTCTTTTTATCTGCCATTATTTGTCATCCTCTTTCTTATCTTCTGATGGTTTCACTTCATCTTTGGGTTCCTCAGCAGGAGCAGGTTCAGGAGTTGCTTCTTCCTTTGGCTCCTCTTTTACTTCTTCTTGAGGAGCTTCTTTTACTTCCTCAACAGGTTCCACAACAGGCTTCTCAACTACAGGTTCTTCGGCTGGTTTCTCTTCCACAACTGGTGCAGGTGCTTCTTCAGCAGGCTTTTCCTCAACCTTAGGTTCTTCTTTTTTCTCAGCAGCAGCTTTTACAGCTTCATCAGCTTTCTTTTTATCCTCTTCTGCTTTCTTCTTAAGATGTTTGGTATTCATTTCAGCTTTTTGTTTCGCTTCGTCCGTTTTGTACGCAAATGCGTCAAAATCTACTATTTGATGACCAAACCGTGTATGAATATGTTTTACAACGACAAGTTCTACCTTTGTACCAAGTTTAGTTGCTAATTGTTGTGTTACGTCAACATTTTTTGGTGTGTTTCCTTCAAACGTAATTTCTCCTACAACTTCTATTCTGTCAAGGAGTTTATTCTCTTCTTGTTTCGTAATTTTTAGTTCCATTATTATCGTACCTTAATTGCGTATTCTCCCTTTGCTTTAATACCAATATTTTGTGCTATCATTGATCGTTCTGCATCGGTAATGTATAATCGTCCTTGCCACGTTGTTGTCATTGAATTAGATTTACAAATTGGACATATATCTCCCTCGACGAACAATTTACATTTTTTACACGCTTTCTTTTTTGCCATTATTGATTATCCTCTTCTACCCATTCAAGCTTTCCTAATCCTTCTTGTCTCATTGTTAATCCAATTTTGGGATTGTTAAGATCTTTATAACTTACTGCAATGATTCGTGCTTTACACTTATCACCAACTTTAACACTTCTTCCAGTTTTCTTACCCTGTAATACTTTTTCTTTACTAAAAGAAACAAAATCGTCCATACTTTGTGATATGTGGACCATTCCTTCAACACCACCAATGTCCATAAATGCACCAAAATCAGTAATGTCTCTTATCTTACCATAGACAAGTTCGTTCATCTCTGGCTTAAATGTTAATAATTCAAATTCAGTTTCGTAAAATCCTGCACCATCTCCAGGAACAATAACACCCTCTTTAACGTCTTCCACACGAATAACGTTAATAACAAAACCGAGCTCTTTTGAGGTATAATTTTCGTAGGTTGATTTTACGTTTGCGAGAACCGCTTCTTTCTTCGTAACATTGAACATATGGGGCGGTACGCGAATATAATCCTTAACTTTTATTTTGTAGAACATTCTATTGGATTATTTTCCATGTTTGTTTATAAAGGTTTCTATAGTGTTTAGCCTCTCAGTAGAAAGGATACCAATCACAATCTTTATAAATAATACGGGAGTTAAAAGAATCATGGATTTACGTTCATTAAAAAAAGAGGTACATAGTCTTGATAGTGTTCATGAAACTGTCCAACAATTTCATAATAATTGGATAAAACCTATTCGTTCAAATACCAATTCTCATTTACCATTCATACAAAATTTTTCTCCTGAAACTAAAAAAGAGCTAAATAAAAAGTTGGTAGCATTTCATGATCTTTTATGTAAGATAAAGAAAGGTCAAGATGTGACAAATAAGCTCCAACATTATACGAGATACCTTATAGATTTAAAATTAACAGAAATGCAGGGAGATCATACAAAATCAATGCTTATAACAAATAACATCCTCCATGACGAATTTTTTAACATTCAAAATACAATATCTGAAGTTAAGGCGTTCGATCTACATACACAGAAATTGTCTGTACATTATAATGAAATTAATATGTTAATTCATAAGGAACTGTCATTAGATGAAGCGATATTCTTTATGGACCTTCCCCATAAAAAATATTTGTATAATTTACTTCAAATTGCAAAGAAACATAAAAATATTGTGCGACAGGTTGGATCACACTTTGTGTCTTTAACACGAAAAAACCATCTAGGAAAATGAATTTAATAATTGGAATTATAGGCATGGTGTTTATTCTAGTAGCTTTTATTCTTGACGAATTTTATAAGAAATGGAACCAAGATACTATTCAATATAACGTCTTTAATATTATTGGTTCAGGACTGTTGATTTGGTACGCATACGTGTTTGCTGTTTGGGCGTTTGTTGCACTTAACGTTGTATGGTTCTGTGTTGCGTGGTTCAAGTTAGTAAGGATTATAAAAAGTAAGAAAGATTTATAATAAAAATATGTTCTGCTTCATATATGACAGACGTATATTTAATTGGAAGGCAATTTAGAGAGAGGGAAGTTTCTATCGATGAACTCATTCCTACAGCATTTCTTCTCTCAGAAGATATGGTGGCGAAAGCTGGAAAAGAGTTTGATGGTAGAGTTAGTTCATTAGAACCACTCTTGGTATATGCATCAGAAGATATATATCTTATTCAAAAGGGAAACGAAACAGCAGTTTTTGCGTATCAGAAAAGTCTTAGAAAAGTTATTGTTCATGTTGAACTTGATGATCCTGAAGAAGTATCAAGATTACAACTCTTAGCATATAGAGCAAAAGATGTGTCGGATGTAAGTTCAATAGCTGACCTTTCATTAAAAGTAGTACCTCAAGACGAATATGATCTAATTATGGGAATTTTTGATGACGAATCTGATATTCTTAGACAACTATGTGAAGAATAATATTACTTTTTTCTTTTTCCAAAATCACAAAATTCTACAATGGAACAACCATTACAATTAGGATTAATGGGAAAGCAAACTCTTTGACCGTGATCAACAAATAAATTATTTACTAACCCCCACGATTTTTTAGGAATGAGTTTCATGAGTGCATTTTCACTTTCTTCTGGGGTTGTTGTATGTATCCAACCAAGCCTGTTTGATATTCTGTGAACGTGCACGTCAACGGCAATGGCAGGTTTGTTAAATGCATACGATAACATACAATTGGCAGTTTTTCGTCCTACGCCAGGAAGAGACGTTAGTTCTTCAATTGTATCAGGGACAACATTATGAAACTTGTCAATAAGTATCTGACTTGATTTTTGAATGTTACGCGCTTTCGTTTTATAGAAACCGATACCATACAATGCTTTTTCTAAGTCTTCAATTTTCATATTAATAAAGTCTTGTGGCGTAACATGATCTTTAAACAATTTCTTCACGATAGGAATGGTAGTCGTATCTTTTGTTCTTGCACTTAACATTGTTGCAATAAGAAGTTGATAATGAGTATATTCATGTAACTGTTCTAACATAGTTGGTTTGTTATATTTTTCCAATTCTGTGAATACTTTGTGAATAGTATTATTTATAGTATTGATCATAATGTATCAAAGAGAGTTTCCTATTTATATTTTACTTAGATGAATAAGAGAATCAGTCCAAGAAGAAGAATAACACCATGAACACCGAATCGTAATACGTTTTTGTAATGTTCATGCCACTTGTCACGTTTATGTTCTGCAACATTTTTCTTCGTAACTTTTTTACGAACTTCGTAATGGCCATATCGGTATAATAAAAGTACAATGATAAATGGTAACATAACAATAATGATGTAATATATAATTAACGGAAATGTAAGAATTTTATAGCCTGAACGAGAAAATACTGTACTGAGAAGGTTAAACACTTCTTCAGTTTTGCTAATGGTAAAGAAAGATCCTATTATTCCTGCAATAATAAATCCGTACGTTGATAATACCGCTTTTTTTATTGCAACTCCTTTCTTTCGAAGTTTAGGAGAAATCTTTTTGAGAATATGTTCCCATGTGTGAAGAAAACTTTTCATATGAACAAGGCCGAACACTATAGCGCACAATGCAATAAACTTAGAAAATAAGAATGGTATTATTCCACTAAATCCTGGCATGACATTCATTCCTGACAAAAGAAACATGAATGCAACTGTTGCAATGAACGCGATACCTTTATGCACAAGAGTTTTTTCATTATGTGTTAAAGATAATAATGCTAGAAGGATAATAATTAACGCAATCATTTCAACATGAAAACTGTCAACAAATGCTGATAATGAGATTTTACCAAAACTTAACGTGTTAAACACACTACCGGGAGATGTTCCCGTTCCTAAAACACCTAAAACTTCTTCTTTGTCCAATGATGGACATTCAGAATTACTATTTTCACGTATTCTTCCATCAAGAAGGCTTAATATAGACGTGTTTCCAACTAAATACGTCCCGGACATAAACGCGACAGGAATTTTCTGTGATGATTCAGGAACAGCATATGCTTCAAAATATTTTTCAAGGAGGAGCGCATGCTCTTCATTATAATACACTTCAAACGTATCAATTTGTGCTTCAGGATATGTTGATGAAAGATCATGTATGTAAGTATCAGTTTCTGAACAGGTTTCACAATCTGTACTTGTAAAGTAATAGACACAATCATTTTCTTGCGCTGCAACGAATGGAATAATAAGAAGTACGCACAGTATCATCCATATTTTTATTTTTGCCATCTATCACCAGCGTTGAATTTCTTTTCCAACAGTTTCTTTGAATGATTCAAAGATTTTATAAATTTTTTCTTTCAGTTCCTTCTTTGGAGCGGATTTATACACAAAAATGTATCCACCTTTATTTAAATTAATTTGTCTTCGATGAATTAGTTCTTCCCTAAAAAGATTTTTGACTGCACGTTGTACAGTAGTTCTATCTTTTTTCATCACTTTTTTAATTTCTTCAATCGTTTTCTCTTCTTTTTCATCAATAAGATATTTTAATATTCGCAATCCCGTTTTGTTAAGATTAAATGAACATCGTAACAATTGTTCAACGGTAAAACCTTGACATATAAAATGCAATTGCATACAATGAGTAATATTTCTATCTATTTAAGCGTTTGGTCTGCACTTGTGCATTTTTTGTGAACAAACGGGCCCAAATCCAATGAATTTAAAAAGGAATCTTGGTCATTGTTCAGTGGAGGTAATAACAATGATTAAAGAATTAAATACTGAAAATCTTAAAGAAGCAATTATGTCAAGTACACCCGTGATAGTTGATTTCTGGGCATCATGGTGCGGTCCATGTAAAATGTTAGCACCTGTCTTTGAAGAATTAAGTGAAGAATATGATGGAACATTAACATTTACAAAAATCTCAACTGAAGATAATCCTGATGCAGGTTCTATGTATAATGTTGCAGGAATTCCTTGCTTGATCGTTTTTAAAGACGGTAAAGAAATTGATAGAATTGTAGGTTTTGCACCAAAACCATTGTTGAAACAGAAGATTGATGCTGTTCTAGAAAAAGTATAATTTTTTATATTCTTTTTACTTTCTTTAATTTTAGATTGGGTATTGAAACAGATTCTACTGAAGATACAAGAACAATGGAACAACTACTTAGTGATTTTCATCCAACTATGGGTTGTCTAGTAGAACCACCCGGATATATTAAAAAGGACTATCAATACAAACAGATAAATGGAGAGGTACCTATTGGTATGATTGTTCGTGCAAGTGCAGAAGACGTTTTTTTTGTATATTTTTCATTAGATAGAATCTTACAACAGGTTGAATCACTTTCAAGAAGAGAAGAAAAAGTACTTCAGATATATTATGGTGTTTCTTTTAATTCTTTTATACAAGCAGAAAAACTTTATAGAAAAAATGGTAGTTTAGAAGAAGTTAACACATTTTTAACAATTCCTAACCAAGAAAAAGAAAAACTTAAAATAGAAGGAAGATTACTAGGACAATATGATAAAATTATCGCAGGGAGCGGAAGCAATTTTGTACAAAGATAATGCAGCTGTAATTAAAGAACGGTTCAGTAAAGCGTACCGTTTACAGCATTTAGATGATTCTTTACGAAAATTTAGAACGAGACGAGAAGCAAAAGTTCTCACAAAATTAGGAGAAATGGACTTTCCTGCACCAAAAATGCAATCATTTTCTGATAAACGAATGTCAATTGTCATGGACTTTGTTCCAGGGGAAACGTTGAAACATGTTCTTAAACATGGTGATGAATTCCATACGTTCGCAAAAGAAATTGGGCAGAAAGTTGGCATTCTTCATAAAGAAAATATTGTACACGGAGATTTAACAACATCTAACATGATTGTTAACAAAAAAAATCATCAATTAACATTTATTGATTTTGGTTTATCATCTTTTTCTGAAAAGATTGAAGATAAAGCTGTTGATTTATTTTTATTAGATAGGGCGTTAGAGGGCACACATTTTGAATTCTATCCAGAAATATTTGAAGATGCTCTCAAAGGTTACGAGGAAACTAACCCTGAATCAAAAGATATTATTAATCGTCTTGAAGAAGTTAAAAAACGTGGACGTAATAAGAAACGGGATTAAATCCATTTAGTTGCTATGGTCCCAGGACCTCTTCTACCAACGATTGGACCATCATCATAAAACAGGCCAGCTTTACTCATGTTATCTCGTGCAATTCTTGCACATGAATATGTTGCCATGATGCCTGATTCTTTCATTACACGATGTACATCTTTAAAGAAAAGTGTTTCCCACATGTGAGGTGCAGTTTTTGGTGAGAATGGATCAAAAAATACTGCATCAAAATGGTTCTCTTGTAATTCAGTAATAGTTTTACGTGCATCTCCAATAATAAAAGTAACGGTAACATTTCCTTCTTTTAATTCGGTTATTTCTGGCGTTAATTTCTTATAATGAGTAAAAAATGTAATGGGAGGATTGACATCTTGTATTTTAGCAATTATCTCTGTATCGTATTCTAATCCAACAACTTCTATAACACAATCAGGATTTGTTTTTAGTGCTACGTCAATGGCCATGGCACTATTGTATCCTAATCCTGAACAAATATCTAAGATACGTATGTGGCCAGACTTAGCTTTCTCAGCTATTTTACATGGAACTGCATATTTCTTAAGCGCTTCTTCAACAGCTCCCGTTTGTGAATGATATGTTTCTCCTACCGATTCGTTAAGGAACGTTTCTGTTGCATCCGCAGTAGTTACTTTTTTGAGCATTTACTCTTAAGAACACACTTTTTTTATATAATTACTGCTCGACCTTTCCGTACAAGCAACTTAGCAACTTCTGAAAATATTTTAAACTCTTCATCAATATCAAACGGTCCGTACGTTTTCATATCTTTCCATACAAAACTTGGCATTGGTTTAATGAACTTAACTTTTGTCATTTCTTTCTCCTCTTCTTCTTTTTCATTTTGACTGTCTTCTTTATTTACATCTACACTTTCATCTTCAGAATTTGTCTTATCAATTATTCCTGTATCTTCTTCTGATTGTTCTTCTTCATCATCTGTATCTTCTTGATTATCTTGATTTTCTGCAACATCTGTAGAAATATCTGGTTCTTCCGTGTCAGGACTTTCAAATTGTGTAAACGCACTTTTTGATGATTGAATAGGAACTTCTCTTCCTCCTACAATTGGCATTTCTCCCTTAAACAATTGACCAAGGATGCCCCTCCTATACATATCTAATGTAATGATAATATTTTCAAAAAAATTCTTTTCTTTCTGTAACATACACCCCGTATCAATCAAATCTGATCCCGTTTTACTTTTATTAAGTGCAACGTCAATTATCTTTTTCTCTCTTCGTTCATAAATCTCTTTTAAAATACGTTTAATGCTACGTAGTTCATACTCTAACTTATCCTTTTCACCAGACGCAAACATATCGTCAGAGGACTGTTTGCTATCTAAAAGGACTTTCTTTTCTTTCATATAACTTACAACATCAATAAAGAAAGTTTCCTCTAACTTTTGAAGATCTTCCCTCTTCTTTTCATTTCTAAGGATGTCGTACAATGTTTCAAGTGTAATACGTATTTCGTCCATTTTCCCCCAAATTCTGGAAGCTCTCACTCTTTTAAAATATATTGTTGCTTGAGAAGATATGTTCCACATGAAGTAAGGTTTTTATAGGGTAATGGGTTACTCCTTTCCGATGGAAATTGATAAATATATTCATAATGGAACGCTTACAATTCGTGTAGTACCAAATGCATCTAAAAATGATGTTGTTGAGGAACATAACCAACTGAAAGTATATATTAAAGCAGTTCCTGATAAGAACAAAGCTAATGTTGAATTGATTAAATTTTTTAAAAAGAAGTTTGGGTTACGTGTTATGATAAAGTCAGGAATGAAAGGAAGAGATAAAGTCTTGAAGGTTATAAAATAAATTTTTATTTTAGAACACGTAATTTGACATCGGCACCCTGTAACAATTGTTTTCCATCATCGTCTGGATATATGACTTTTGAAACAACTTCTTTAATTCCAGCATTAATAATCATTTTAGAACATGTTACACATGGTGTAAATGTGGTATAAATTGTTGCTCCTTTCGTTGACGTCCCATTATGTGCCGCTTGAACTATAGCATTTTCTTCAGAATGTGCACAAATACACGGTTCTGAATAAACACCAGATTTTATAAGGCCAAGATGTCGTGACGTACATCTTTTACATCCTCCAGCATTACAATGTTCTATTCCTTTAGGAGTTCCATTATATCCTGTAGATATTATTTGTTTTTCTTTAACGATAACTGCACCTTTTTTTGCTGACATGCATGTGCATCTCATCTTGACTGCTTCAGCAATGTTCATAAAATATGTGTCCCAGTTTGGCCGTGAATCTTGTAATTTGTATAATTGGTCCCTGACAAGTTTGTGTACTTTTTCTGTCAACTTTTCAAGTGTAGAATCGTTAACTATGGTGATTTTTGCCATATCTATAACACGTTGTAACTGTTGCGAGTTAGAATCATTACTATTTTCAATAGACTCTTTTTCACGCAATTCTTTCAATGTTTTTGGATCTTCTTCCCGGTTACGTTGAATAATCCTCTTTAATCGTACAGATTCAGGAGCAGTTACATTGACTAAAATGAAATCTTCTCGTTGTGTAAGATGTTCAACTTCAGATGGGTTTCGTATAGATGTAAATACATGATTCTCACCATCTTTAATCTCTTGTAACGCTAATTTAGATAGAACACTTGCCCCCTGTTTAGTTCTAAGATGATTTCCTAATTCAATGAGCTTATCACGTGTAATTTTTTGTTTACGAGTAGTAAGTTCATTTCGTAACAAATCAGAAAATGAAACGTGATAAAAGTTTTTTCCTTGTAATATTGCAGCAACTGCGTCCTTACCAGAACAATAATTACCAGTAACACCTATTATCATAGTATTTTGATATGGTCTTTCTTTAAATTGATTATTATAATACAAAAGAGAGACTCTAATTACTATGTAGCAGGGGATAAAGACATTTAAATAGGATTAGTTATCTTTATACTATATGAAAAGGGGCATGTTTATTGTTATAGATGGATTGGATGGTTCTGGGAAAGGTGTTCAAACAACAAAACTTGTTGAAAGACTACAACAAGAACAATATCCTGTTGAAATGGCAGATTTTCCACAGTACGATAATTGGTCAGCAGTGTTTGTTCAACAATACTTAAATGGTGCATTTGGATCAGCAAGTGAAGTTAGTGCAAAGAAAGCATCATTATTTTATGCATTAGATAGATTTGCAGCAGGTTCAAAAATTCAACAATGGTTAGACGAAGGAAAGGTAGTTATTTCTAATCGGTATGTATCTGCAAACAAAGGACATCAATTAGGAAAAATTACTGATGAAACTGAAATGGGCGAATTTCTTTCTTGGTTAAACGAAATTGAATATTCTACTCTTGAAATTCCAATTCCAGATATGACATTATTTCTTCATATGAGTCCAGAGATTGGTCAACGACTTGTTGACAAAAAGGGAGAACGTAGTTATACTGACAGAAAACGTGACATTCATGAAGAAGATCTTGACCATCTCCAAAATGCAGAACGGGCATACCTTTTCTGTTTAGACAATGATCCAGTTGAGAATTGGCAACGAATAGTATGTTTTGAAGGAAATGAACCACGAACAATTGACGATATTCATGCTGAAGTATACCAAAAAGTAATAGAAAAAATAAAATAAGAAATTATTCTTCTTCTTCTTTCTGTTCCTTTGTAAAGAACGAATCTAACTTTTGAGAACCAACCATTGCTTTATATGAAATCATGACACCTAACACCTCTTTTTCGATAACACCTATCAAGAGTTTGAAAACCTATATGCTATATAAAGACTGTGTTTGTTGAAAATATATACTCTAACCCGATACCACTTTTAAAATAACAAGGAAGAGTACTCTTGTCATGAATCCTGTCTCAGTACTACTTTTGTAGAGGGAAGAATTATTAAATAAAGTTGTTTTACTATACATTCTATGGTAAAAGGGAACACGCATCTCTGGTCAGCAGAAAAAATACGGAGAAAAGTTAAATCAGAAAGAATTAGAAAAACTATTACGTCAAATCTGAAGTATTATCGTCTTGGTTCTTTCATTCCTGATTCTGGTTTTTATTGTTCTATTAAAAGTGTTAATTATATTTCGTATTGGTTACATGGTAAGAAAGGCAATTTAACAAATAAAATCATTTTTTCAATGTTAGACAAAATAAAAAAGACACATGATCAAAAGGATCTTGCGTTAATGTTTGGTTATATCACACATTGTGCGTTAGATATAACGTTCCATCCCATGATATTTTATCTCACGGGAAATTATTCTGATCCTAGTCCACTGAAATTGCGAAAAGCGCGGTATGAACATCACCGTCTTGAAACGTATATTGATAGTAAGTTCAATACATCATTACGAATTCATGAAGTTGCCAGTGCAAAATTGATAGACGATACATCATTTATTACTGCTTTGTCAGAATGTATGGGTGGAAAGAAAAAGAAGTACAAAAAAGCGCTTCGAAACCAATTATGGTTTGACAAACATTCTCATAGTAAATTGGTATATTTTTTCGTATCATTATTCCCTTCTTTAAAACCGATTGCTGGTATGATGTATCCTTCTCTCAAGAAAGATCGATACGTATTTGGCAAGGATATTACATACTTAGATCCAATTAATGGAAATAAACACCGTGCATCATTTCAACAATTGTTTATGAAAGGTTTTTCGTTATCAGAAAAGATGATCATTGCTGCTGACAAGTATGTTCATAATGAGATTACAAAGAAACAAGCACAAAAAATTATTGATGGGAAAAGTTTAGACACGGGAAAAGTTGGTGTTCCTCTATCAAAAATTAGATTTACTATGTAATGCCATCATCTTATACACTAACTTCGCTAATGAATACGCTTCTGCGTCATAATTGATTTGTGGTGCAAATTCAACAACGTCACAGCCAATAACTTTTTTCTGTGCAAAGATAGTTTTCAAAATATTAATACTTGTTTTCCATTGAAATCCGTCTGGTTCTGGCGTTCCCGTATTTCTCATAAATGACGGATCAAACACATCAACGTCAATTGAAATGTAGATTTTTTGTTTAAGTTTTGGTAGGATTTCTTGTAATTTATCTAATGTAAAATCATAACTTTTGATTATATGTACATTATTGTTATTATCAATACTTTTTTTTTCATCAATATCCATTGAACGTACACCAACCATTAACACTGAATGTTTCTTAGAAACTTGTTTACTAACACATGCATGGTTAAATGCAGAGTTATTCCATGAATCTCTGAAGTCTGCATGTGCATCCAATATGATGACAGAAAAATCGTCATGTAATTGTTCCATGCCTTTTACCATACCTATTGTTACTGCATGATCTCCACCTAAACCAATAATAAATTTGTTTTTATGTTGTTGTATTGTATCTGAAACTTTAGAAACCATTTCTTCAGGTTCAGTTACGTGTAACGGTTCTAACAATTCAATTCCTTGTTCAAACGGTTCACACTCAAACTGTTCATCATAATATTCTAGATGTTTTGATGCGTTAATTATTGCAGAAGATCCTAAAGATGCCCCTTTACCATAGGTAACATTATGTTCATATTCTATTGGTAATACGACAAACTTTCCTTGTACAAATTCCTGTGGTAAATTCATCCATGTCATTGTTATGCTATACTTGGCTTTTCAAATTTTCTTTCAACGTATATTTGATTAACAAGAAAAGTTCTTTGTAACGATTATCATTATTATCATTAAGATTACAAGAAACTTCATTTTGATATACGTTTCCGTGATCATTAACATAAAGAATATATTCAACTAATGGTGGTGGGACATCAGATATACCATCTGCATCAGCAAGAGATGATATTCTTCTTTTTGTAAAATTTAAGGAAATATTCACGCCATTTCCTATTATTACATTATCAGATATTCTTGTATGCACTCCTAATTTATCTATGAGTGTACTTTGAGAAGATTGTATTTGAACACTCGTTAAATTTCTTATAATATTCAGTAAGCTATCATCAATCATTCTATAACCTCTGTCTCAATCTTATCTAAATCACAAAAGTCAGTTGTGAAGTTGTATGCACCAGCATTTAAGAATACTAGTTCGTCACCAACTTCAGGATTATTCAGATACACTCTATATCGAAACAAGTCCATTGAACATGGTGTGATTCCTTTAATAACGTACGGATATCCCTCTTCTTTAGATACTTCATTTTCAACAAGCAATTTCACTGGAACAATTAACGCGTCCATATCTGAATTGTACACAGACGCATTGACAATAATAGTGTTATCATGTATTGCAACGATTTTAGTAATTAATTTGCCTGCAGGGGCAGCAATGAAGCGTCCTGGTTCAATTATTAATTTAATGTTATGACGTTGTAACCACTCTCTACACTCGTTAATTTTTGTAAATATACCATCAACAACATGTATGTTTGTATTTGCATATTCACTGGGTAGGCCACCACCAATATTAAGAAGATCAATTGCTTGCAACGTTTCTTGTGTTAAAACGTTTTCTAATTCATAGACATAATTCCATTCTGCCATGTTTTGCGTTTTTCTATGGAAATGTATTCCTAATTGACCAATTTTAGTATTATTACGTAATTCTACAACTTTTTTATTAATTACATCAGAAGTCATACCAAAAACATAATACCGTTCTGTTCGTAACGTATTTTCTTTAAGTTTTAAACGTAATAATACATTAATCTTAACCTCATTATTACTATTATTTTCTAAGAATATTTCTAAAACATTTAAATCAGTTTCATTATCAACAATGAACCATTTAATACCCTTATCAATCAATTCGGTAATCTCTTGAGTGTTCCATCCTTGTGCAAGGAAAATAACTCGTGATAAATCTGTAACATGTTTCAACTCATTCTTAAAATGCACACTAAACATACAATTAGTTTCTTTTTCTAATATTCTTGTTACTATTTGATTTGTTTTAGAACTGTATGAAACTATGTCTGCTGCGTGTGCAACTTTATTGTACTGTTCAAGTACTTTATTTTTTGAAAGTATAAACTTTACCTTTGAATTCATTTGTTTCTCCTGTTAAGAATTTTATTATTTCTGGATCTCTTGCATCAATCTCCGCTTCGTTATTATTACCATATTCTTCTCCAACATCGTGATGCAATATTTTATCCCACTGATCATATCTTACTATACAATCATAAAAGTGATTACAAACATCTTCTTCTCTTGCATACTTACAAACTTCTCTTAATTCGTCATCACCATTTCTATTAAGAAATTCTCTTACACCTCTAGGAAGATTCTCATGTGCATCCCATACTACTAATACTCTTTCCAAAACATCTTTGTCAGTAAAATCTATTTTAGGTAAACCATGTAAGAACATAATATGGGCGTGACGAATAGCTTCATGTAATTGAACTACCATATCACATAAGTATGGATGGGTCATTCTAACAATTCCTCCTTTTTCAAAACTTCCAATGCTCTAATCATTGCTAATGGAAACATGATAGTAACATCACCAATAACAGTTGCAACATCAGAATCGTCTTTAACCTTACCCCATGACTTCGCTTCGTTCGTTGTCGCACCTGACATGCTTCCACTAGTTGTATGTGCAGTTGTCATGTACACTGCATACTCCGCTCCACCGTTAAGTAAGGTACATAAAATAGCGTGATGCTTGCTAATACTACCACCTAATGCAATGACTGCTTTCTTTTCATCATACGACGTCACAAATAATATATTTCCAAAATCTTTTACAACGTCAATTATAAAATCTGGATTCTTCTGCTGAAATAAAAATAAATGAAACCCTAACGCACCATCAGTAATGGACGGACAAAATATGGGAACATTATTCCGAGATGCTTGATATAAGATAGAGTTTTCGTCATTAAGTTGCATACCAATTTCATGTAACAATTCAGATACTGCCCATCTTTTTTGTTTATCGTACAACTTTTGTAATACTGGATTGATCCAATCTTCAAAATTCATATAACTTTCATTTTTTATGGTAAGATTACCAACCCTATTAATTCCTTGTTCATGCAATTCAACATCGTCAGTGTTAAAAGAACCAATACTGAACGTTTCTCCCATAGACTTCATAATATCTTCTTCTATACCACCTACGGTTGTAACGATAACATCAGCAATTTTTAATTTAATTAATTGTGCAAAGAAACCTCTAAGTCCTGACGTCACCATGTTAGACGTAAATGTTAAGAATATTTTTGCATTATTCTTTTTCATCTTAACAAAAACGTCAGATGCACGAGCTAATTCAACACTTTGAAATCCAACGTGCTGATACTGTTGAACTAAATCACGTACAGTCATTCCTTCTTTCCATTGAAAATCTTTTACATTCATTTTTGTAACCACATAAAACACACATAAAAACAACTCAAAATATAATAACTACTATAAAAAACTATACAATTAACTTCCTTTTTTTCTTACTGAATTCATTATAAACACAAATGTTGTATGTATTTAAATAGTTTACCCATAAAAATGAGCTTACTTGTCTATTATTAATGCTTCTAATTGAAATGAATATCTATGAATTAATTTATTACATGACCTATCAAACAATTTACTCTTTCTATCAGTCTCACCAATATTTTGTACGGCCCATCCTAATGCCATTGATGCTGGAACAAAATAATCATATGAAATGTCAGAAAATATTGGAGTAAAGAACATTCCACAAAATGCAGCAGCAACTCCGCACGTAAACCATTTTTCTGAGTATGGTTGATTATTAATTGTTGTGTAAATTTCATCAACATTTTTGAGAAAAGATGTAACCTCAACTAAAAATTCCGGTGTGGAGTATTCGGGTTCAGAATGTTCTGAGAATGTTTGAACTAATCCTCCAATTCGTGGTGGTTCATCTTCTCCACGAACTTCATTAACATACATCTCTACGAGCCCTTCTAATTTATGTTCAATTTCATACTGTCTACTACATGCCATACTGTAGTATTTTCATTCCATTTTTAAAAAGATTACTACAGAAAAGTACTCTCAACCCTTAAAAACACAAATCTATTTAAGTAACTCTCACATTCTTATTATTAAAAATAGATGAAATTCAAACAATTTACATTAGATCAGTTCCAGGAAGAAGCAATTAAAGCAATTGAACAGAATTCTTCGGTAGTCGTTTCTGCACCTACAGGTTCAGGAAAGACACTTATTGCTGATTATATCATCGATAAGAATATTGATAAGAAGAAAAGAATAATTTATACGGCGCCTATTAAAGCTCTTTCAAATCAAAAATATAAAGATTTTTCTGAAGAGTATGGAAAGGAAAATGTTGGGTTAATGACGGGCGACATTGTCATCAATCCAAGTGCAAAAGTGCTTATTATGACAACAGAAATATATCGTAATATGGTTGTCAGTAATGATGCAGAAGTAAAGGACGTTGTGTACGTCATTTTTGATGAAATACATTTCATTAATGATATTGAACGTGGATATGTGTGGGAAGAGTCTATCATTTACAGTCCATCATCAGTACGATTTCTGTGCCTCTCAGCAACAATTCCTAACGCAGATGAGTTTAGCAGATGGATTAAAGCAATAAAAAAACATTCAGTAAAAACTGTTGTTGCTACAAAGAGAAACGTTCCATTAAAACATTCATTTTATGATTATGAACTTGGATTAACAACACTTGAAAAAATTAAAGAAGCAAAATCCATTCCATCGTACAGAAAAGTTTTCAGACAAAAGGGTAAACATAAGTTCAAAGATAAAATGCCTGAACCTGATCATATTGAATTGATAAAAACTCTTGGGAAAGAGAAATTACCATGTCTATTTTTTACATTTTCACGAAAAGATTGTCAAAAGAAAGCTGTTGAACTTGCTCGTAAGTACTTATTTAAAAAAGATCCTGAAATTCTTACATTTGTTAATGCAAAGTTGCGTGAAGCGCCATCTGAAATTAACAAACTTAAATCTGTACAGATGTTAAAAGAGTCAATATCTCAGGGAATTGCGTTTCATCATGCTGGATTACTTCCCGTGATGAAAGAAATTGTTGAAGAATTGTTTGGTCAGGGAAAAATTAATGTTCTTTACGCAACGGAAACGTTTGCAGTTGGAATTAACATGCCTGCAAAGACTGTGTGCTTTAGCTCATTACGGAAATATGATGGGATAAGTTTTAGATTACTTAATACAAAAGAATATTTTCAAATTGCGGGTAGGGCAGGAAGGAGAGGCATTGATACTGTTGGCTATGTTGTCAGTATGATTTATAGACCAACATTTCATTACCATGAAGTTAAACGTCTTACGGCAAAGGACATTGAGCCAATTCATTCACATTTTAAATTATCAGTAAACACCGTATTAAATCTTATTGATCAGAAAACGCCAGAAGAAATTGAAAAGATATTACGGTTAAGTTTCTTTTCGTATCAAAAGTTTGGTGATAAATATGCTACTATTCCAACAAAAGTATTATTGGCACGGTATAATAGTATTGTTCGTAAATTAACAAAATATGAGTTCATAAAAGATAAGAAACTAACGCCGAAGGGATATTTCTCTTCAAAGATTTTTGCAGACGAGATTACGTTTGGCCAAATCTTTGCAACGCCACTTGCTGAAAAGCTTGATGAGTATCAAATTTTGTTAGTACTTGCATCTCTAGTGTATGAACCTCGTATGGGCCATAAGTTTAAACAAAAGTTTCGTGATGAGTCATTAAAAAAGTTGAAAAGCATTTTACGAAATAACGAGTTCCTTGCACGAGAAAAAAAGTTTCTTCAATTAGATATTGTAACAGTTTTTATTCATCCAATATATAACGGTAAAACGTTCTTTGACGTTCTTGACTTTATGAATCTTCTTGAGGGAGATTTAATACGGTTATATTCACAGATACTAGACAGAATCGGCCAGGTGTTAAAAGCGACGACTGATTATAAACTTAAGAATAAAATGATTAATTGTCAATCAATCGTTACACGAGCGTTAGAAGGTATTTATTTAGTTTGATGTAACGTTCTTTGGTATTCCCGTACATGTTTTTTTACAAACATTCCTTCTAAGAACGGTAATATCATTCGCGGATTTTCCATTAAACGACGTTTTGTGTACACATCACCATCTTCAACACGTACTTTTCCAGGCATATAAAATCGTGCAGTATATCCTGCTCCCGTAACCATGGGTGCAAGAACTTGTTCAGCTATTGGCACGCCATTCAAAAACTGAAATTCTACTCTTTGTGGATCATACTTTTTTTCAAGAACATGTTTAACGACATTAATATCTTGTGTTGCGACTTTTGTATACACACCATAATCTTGGAGAAGAGCAACATAGTCAACTAACCGTTGTTTCATCATTTTTCGACTTTTAAGCGCAATCTTTCGTGGTTCGTTGTAAACACCAATACATAATCGAACACTTAATTCTTCTCTAATATCTGCAAAATCACTCTCATTACCAAAAAGAGTAACAATGTCTTGCATTGTTCTATGTAACCGCGTTTGTAATACAATCCCTGGACGTTTATTTGCTCCCCATAACGTTTTAGCTGTATCAAGTGTTAAATCTGTCCATGTATGGTCTTCCATGTCAAGTGTGAGCGGTATATGATCTGTTAAAGAGTGATCCATTAATTGAATGGCTTTCCATGTTAACCTCGTTTGTGCTTCTTCAGGGTTGTCTTTACGACACACAATAGCTGAAGGTTTTACAGAAATTGTTAATGGTTCATTCTGTAAACCTGGACTATCTGCAGAAGGAAAAACGTGACTCATTTCAAATGCATTAATATAATCATGAAAATTTCGATCAGCTTCTTCTGAAGTTCTAGCAGATTCTACAAGAATATCGTACGTAGAAAAGAATCCATTAGAATGAAACTTAAGCATTTCCTTAAATGCCAGTTGAGGAGAATTTCCTGCTATATATCTATCTGCAATACGTGCTACCAAGTTTCGAGGCATAGGACCAACAAGTAATCTTCCAGCAAGGCTCATTTCATGTAGATAAGAAGTTCTCCTTATTAATAATTATTATCTTGTGAGATGTATATTATTAAACTACTCTTTCTTTTATTTCGTCAACTAACTTCTGTATAAACTCAGTAATATCAACATCAAAACTAGTTTTTCCTGACCTATCTCTTACAGCGAGCATCTTTTTCTCAACTTCTTTATCTCCAATAGTAATTATATAATTAACTTTTTCATTTAAAGCATCTTTAACTTTCTTTCCCATGGACTCAGATTGATCATCCAACTCAACTCGTAAATTAGCTTTTTGTAGTTTCTCAATAACTTCTTTAGCAAAAGGAATGTTTTGATCAGTTATTGTCAAAACTTTTACTTGCACTGGACTTAACCAGAGAGGAAACTTTCCATTTAGGTGTTCAGTTATAATTCCAATAAATCTTTCAATTGCACCATAGACAACACGATGTAACATGATTGGTCTTTTTGAGTTACCATCTTTAGTTGTATATTCTAAATCAAAACGTTCAGGTAGGGCCATGTCAAGTTGAATTGTTGAACATTGCCAAGTTCTATCAAGAGAATCTTGTAAATGGAAATCAATTTTTGGACCATAAAAAGCTCCATCTCCTTCATTAATTGTATATTCAACTTTCTTTTCTTTCAATACGTTCTCTAACGCTTTCTCAGCTAATTCCCACGAATCATCAGTTCCAATTCTTTTTTCAGGACGTGTAGATAGTTCAATATGATGAAATTCTAATTTAAACACGGAAAACATGTCTTTAATAATATCAATAATCTTACTCACTTCAGATTCAATTTGTTTTTCGGTACAGTAAATGTGCGCATCATCTTGAGTAAATTGAATAAGTCTAAACAAACCGGCAAGAACTCCAGACAATTCTTGTCTATGTACTACTCCCAGTTCTCCAACTCGTAACGGTAAGTCTCTATAAGACTTTGTTGATGCTTTATATACTAACATTCCACCAGGACAGTTCATTGGCTTGACAGCAAACTCTCTCTTTTCATAATTAGTAATAAACATATTTTCTTTATATTTTGCCCAATGGCCAGATAGTAACCATAACTTTTTGTCCATTATTTGTGGAGTAGAAATTTCTTGATACCCATTTTTGTTGTGAACTTCACGCCAATAATCTATCAATAAGTTCTTGATAATCATGCCTTTATTGTGCCAGAAAACCATACCTGGGGCAGTTTCATTAAAACTCCATAAATCTAAATCCTTTCCAATAATTCGATGATCATTATCTTTTAGTTTAGAAGAATCTAACCTAGACCGAGATATTTGTTTTAGTAAAGATTTGATTTCAGTATCATTTAATTCTTTTTCTACAACTTTTCCATTATCACCATCAACAGTAAACTCTCTACTTAACTCTGATAATGGATGACCTTTACATGCAACAGTAAAAGACTTGTACCAACCGAATGGTGCTCGTGTGACTTCATACTTATCACTTAGAATAGTTTCTGCACGTTTCATAACGTCTTCTGCTACTTTTGGAGAACTTAATGCTGAACTTAAGTGTGCGTATGGATATAATACAATAGTTTTTGTGTTAACTTGCTGTGCAATGTTTTTAATTTCTTGAACATACTTCTCAACAATGGCATCAACATTCTTCTCATCACGCTTTTCCACTGCCGTAAAGACAACAAGGCACTCTTCTGCTCTCTTCTTTACTTTATCTACATCTGCCACATCTTTAATAGCTTTCTTCTTAGCTTTAAATTCAATAAAGTCCGCATGAATTGTTAATATTTTCATTATTACTACAAGCTTTTTTCTTGTATTTTTATAGGTTTTGTTCTTTACGACACAATTTTTAGCTATTATGACAAAAAACTTCTTAAACAAACATAATATTCTACAATAAATGGGAAAGGAATCAATAGTTGTATTTGGTGCACATTCGGATGATTTTGTAATAGGTTCAGGTGCAACCATTGCAAAATATTCTAAAGAAGGAACGCCCGTAACATCAATTGTGTTTTCATACGGTGAGAAGTCACATCCCTGGCTAAAAGAAGCTGTCATTAAGAAAATGCGTGCCCATGAAGCCATTGAAGCGAGTACGATACTGGGATGTAAAACGTACATACATAATTTACGAGAAATGAATTTTATTGAAGATTATAAAACTAATAATATTGAAGAAAAAATTATCAAACTCCTTACAAAAGTAAAACCAACAAAAATATTTACTCATAGCCCTGAAGATCCTCATCCGGACCATAAAGCGGTATATACTATTACAATGGCCCTTATACAAAAATTATCATGGAAACCTGAAGTGTATATCTATTCAATATGGAACCCCGTCTCGTTTAAAACTGACTATCCAGTATTGTATGTTAACGTATCTAAAACATTTTCTTTAAAACTCAGGGCATTAAAAACATTTCGAAGTCAACGATTTCATGCAATATATCCTCTACTAATTTTAGTGTTCAAACGTGCATTTGTATCTGGTATTAAAATCAGGAAAAAATTTGCAGAGAGGTTTTATAGAATACAATGAAACCCAATTTATTACTTGTTGCAGATACGTATTATCCAAAAGTTGATGGCACACTTATTTTTATGGAAGAGTTCATTAAACGAAGTGGTCATCAGATGAACATTTCATTACTCGTTCCCCGATTTACTGGAAAGAAAACAAAAAGTCTTTCAGTCAATCATATACAATATGCAGACATTTCTGGAAGGATAAAACTATCTGGATATCCTAGTATAAAACTTTCTTTTAAAAATATTCGAAAAATTAAGAAGGAAATTAAAAAAGCTGATATGGTATTTATTCAGGGTCCCGCTTTGTTAAGTTATGTAAGTATATATTATGCTCATAAATATAACAAAAAGACATTTTTTTATCTTCACGTTCTTTCATGGGAATTGTTCTCAACGTTCTTACCTCCATTATTGAACAAACTGTTTTTAAAAATTATTAAAAAGGTTTCAATAAAAATGTACAAAAAATGTACAGAAATATTTGTTCCATACAAAGCTCTTAAAGATGAACTTATAGATAAAAAAGTTCATGTTCCAATACGTGTTGCAAAGTTAGGAGTTGACATACATCGATTTTCACCTGTTGTTGATAATGAAAAGTGTAAAGAAAAATCACATATTGATAAAGACGCGTTTGTCATTGGCTATGTAGGAAGAATTTCAAAGGAAAAGAATGTTGGAGTACTTTTGTCTGCATTTACCAAATTAATCGATCAGAAATCAATGAATAAGTATCATCTCCTTATTGTAGGTGATGGTCCATTAGATCAAACGAAAGAGTTTCGTAACAATAATAATTGTACCATAACTGGTTTTGTTGATAATGTTCATGATTATCTTAAAGCAATGGACATTTTTGTCATGCCAAGTCTTACAGAAACGACGTCCCTCGCAACCCTTGAAGCAATGTCAACTGGCTTACCAGTTATCGCTACTAAAATTGGTTTTATACAGAAATATATTACAAAAAATCATAACGGTATATTTTTTCCTAAGAACAGTCCTACAATGTTAGCAATGAAAATTGAAAAGTTACGTAAAGATCCCGAATTACGTACAAAATTGGGACATAATGCGCGTAATACCATCGCATACAGTTTTTCATGGGAAAGATCGATAAATAAGATTAAACGGTTACTATTGGAAGAATTTTATAGATAAATCAATGCTTTTTTGAGCTTAAATTCTGTATTTCTTTGAGGGCATATATGTCATATACGAAACCTTTAAAAAAAGAGCCTTAAAGACCAATATCATGGAAAATTATAGTATTGAAGGAGATGAAGCATCTACCGAAAAGCATTCAGTTGAAGAAGGTAACATTAATTCATCTGAGGAAGCATTCATGCAAGGATATAATGATGATGAAGATGTTGAAGAATGTGCAGAATGTGGTACTGCTGTTGAAAAAGAAAAGAAGCTTATAAAAGAAATTGACGGTGAAGAAATGGCATTCTGTTCTGAAACCTGTGTAAAAGAATATATGGAAAGTCTTAGTGAAGATTAAACTATTTTATCTCTTTTTTTTCTCAAAATTATCAATTGCTTTTTGTAGAGCTTTATCACCTAAAACTGAACAGTGTATTTTTCGTTGAGGAAGGCCTTTAAGTTTCTGAACGATATCTTTTGGTTTAATTTTTCTCGCGTCATCTAATGTTTTTCCAATAACCATTTCTGATAATATTGATGTTGATGCTATAGCAGATGCACACCCGAACGTTTTCCATCGACATGCAACTATTATTCCATCTTTTACTTTAATGTACATACGCATCATGTCGCCGCACGCAGGACTCCCAACCTCACCAATACCATCAGCATTCTTTTCAAACTCTTCTTCTTCTTCAACACTTTTAAACGTATTTTTAGGATGGAAAAAATGTTCCTTTACTTCCTTTGTGTATAACCAGTTTTGACCTTGCTTTCCCTTCACTTCCGCTTTATGTATTATTGGTGTCATTATTTTCGTATCTCCGATTTTTTAACTTTTACTGGTGATATACGTCGTAACGTTTCTATTATTGGTGTGAGTACTGTAAGAACATATTTAAGATCCTGTGTAGTTGTTTTTCTTCCTATAGTAAAACGAATGCTTCCATGAGCAGCATCATGTTTAAGACCGATTGCGTCAAGTACATGACTAATCTCTAACTCTTTAGATGAACATGCACTTCCCGTTGAAACTGCAATACCCTTCTCGTTTAAATAGAGTAATACTGATTCTCCTTCAACATCTAGGAACGAAATATTTACATTGTTTGGTAATCGTTCAGTTGGATGTCCGTTAAGGAAAGATTTAGGAATGGTTTTAATTACATTGGTAATAAATGTATCACGTAATTGTATGAGTCGTTTATTTTCTTTTTTCTTTTCACGGTGTGCATATTCCATTGCTTTCGCAAATCCGACAATGGCTGGAACATTTTCCGTTCCAGAACGCATAGTAAATTCTTGCCCACCACCATGAATTAATGGTTGTAATGTAACTCCATTTCGAGTATATAATATTCCTACGCCCTTTGGTCCATATACTTTACTGCCGTTGAGGGTCATTAAATCTACATTAAGATGAGAAACATCTAATGATAAAGAACCTGTTGCTTGGCATGCGTCAGTATGAAATAAAATGTTATGTTTCCGAGCAATGTTTCCAATATCTTGTATTGGTTCAATAGTACCAATTTCATTATTAGCATACATGATTGAAATAAGAATGGTATTTTTGGTAATAGCTTTTTGAACATCTTGAGGATTGACAATTCCGTCTTTATCAACATTAAGGTACGTCACAGTAAACCCATTTTTTTCTAAGAACTCACACGTTCTTAATACTGCTGGATGTTCAATTTTTGATGTGATTATGTGACCAGAACCCTTAGAAAAAGCGACACCTTTAATTGCTAAGTTAACACTTTCCGTTCCGCCTGATGTAAAGATAATTTCTTGGGGCGTACATGAAAGAATATGTGCAACAGATTCACGTGAAATATCAACTACTTTCTGTGCGTCTAATCCATAAGAATGAAGACTATGAGGATTACCATACATCGTTCCGAAGTATGGTAGCATAGCATTAACAACTCGTTCATCTGTGTACGTTGTTGCCGCATTGTCCAAATAGATTGTTTTTTTGTTTGATTTCATGTTGATTTCATGATATTATATTTTTTATTGTAATAAAAACACTTATTTTACTTTACAATATGGGCACGTACCATTTTCTTTTCCCTTTCCCAAAGCACAAATAGTTTTGTACATCGTACACACAATTCCTTTCTTTTTTGTAAGAGTAGACAATCGAATAATTTCTTTTGCGAGTGCAGTATGATCTTTAGTAATAGTCTTAACAGATTTCACCAATTCATCTTCTAATTCTGCATCAAAAAAATCTTCTTTTGCACGTTTCGCTTTTTTGTATTGAGATATTGCCGCTGGAGTAACATACATTATGTCAGCAACATCTTTCTGTGGCATACCACCTTCTATCAATTTCATAGCAATTTTTTTACGAATCGCTGGAAGGATGTACCATACCTCAATTTCTTGAGGAAAAATAAGTTTTTTCGTTTTAATATTAACCATAGTTAACTTTTAATTATATGATATATATAAAGTTTATGGTTTTAGACGAAATGTTTAAATTGATAAAGAGTTTTATACAATATCTCTTATGGTTCAAGTACATAAATCAAAAGAATATAGAGCATATCAATACTTACAGCATTGGAAACGTGTATCTGTCATTTTACCACCACAAAAACTTTTTGATCCAAAAGATAAACATTATCATTTATTTTCATACATTTATACAAAAACTAAAGAATTCTATGATACCTTGCCCTTACGAAAAAATGGTGAGAAACCGTTTATACATCCAATAAATGTTGTGTATGGGTTACGATTGGCAGATGTTAAGGATCCAGTTATCCTTTGCAGTGGCCTTTTACATGATTATATTGAAGAAAAAGTTGATTTCTATAAAAAAAAACATGGACTTGGTTTAACAAAAAATGATGTTCAGGTGCTTGATGAATATGCAAAAATCGTTTCTTCAAATTTAGAACGTGTCATATTACAGTACTGTATTAAAAATAAAATTAAAAAGGATATTGTCTCCGATATTATTACTATAACTAATCTTCTTACACGGTATAAAAAAAATTATTATTATTATTCTATTTGTACTATATTTACACATAAGAATACTTTTGAAAAAGAAAAGGCAATTATTATAAAACTGTCAGATAGAATGCATAACATCCTTTCTATTGAAAGTTTTACAGAACCTGAACGTATCTATCAATGTTTTAAGAACATGTTTACACTTAATAATGTCAAAAAGTATATCCTTGAGATATATGGTAAAAAAGTGTTTGAACAGAAAAAATCAATACCTATTATACGACTTTTTAAACGGTGTGCAAAGGCAACATATGATGCATTTGCTGAAATATTACAATTATCACGTAAAAAGGGAATTAATGAAGTAACAACCATATTACAACTTGCTTTCAGAAAGTTTGAATTAGAAAAAGCTGGCCTCATAAAAGTCACACATCTTGACAAAAAAGAAATGCACCCATTAGGATTATATACGGGAATTATTGAAAAATATAATTTTCGCCTTCATCATAAACGCGAAAATTTCAATTCTGTTCAGAAAAGGTCACACATATATTATCAACGATTCTTTGCAGACCATAAATTCACGTCCGATCAACTTAATGCTATCATAGATTATAAAGACGCATATTCGTTAAAAGAAGTTGTTACAATGTTATTATATCTTCCCGGATATGTCTTGTCAGGGTTTGATTATTCAGGTATGTTTTGTAAGATGCGATAAAAAAACTTTTTGATAATTTTTCCAAATCTGTTCAGCAACTTCTTCTGTTGATATTCCTTTAATGTCAGCAATTTTCTGTACAGTTTTCGTAACAAACGCTGGTTCGTTTCTTGTATCTTTAAACGGAGATTGCCATGGAGCATCAGTTTCTGTTAATAATTTTTGTATATCGACTTTCTTTACCAACGTCTCAAAGTTGCTACTTTTTAGAATAGATGGAGGAACAGTAAAATAATATCCTAAATCTTTTCCACGAGTAATAAGAGCTTTTCTTCCTCCAAAGCAATGTAAAATTACTGGAATCTCACCATGTATTTCTTTTTCTAATATATCTAAACATTCTTCTTCTGCTTCCCACGCATGAACAATAATGGGTTTGTTAATACGTACTGCAAATTGACATATTTTTGTAAAGATTACCGCTTGTTCTGTATGATGATCTTTATCCCAATGAAAGTCCATACCTACTTCACCAATTGCAAGAATCGTATCTTTATTCTTTTCAATAAACGCAAATTCTTGTTCTAAATCAATTGGTTTAGATTGTGTGGGTATGCCCGTATCACCTTCTGATAAGCCAAGTGCGTCAATTGGATGAATTCCTAACGATACGTTAAGAACTGGATCTTTCTTTGCAAGTTCTAACACTTGTTTATTAGATTGGGTATTCGTTCCAGATATTATTATAGTTTTAACACCAACGTCCTTAGCACGTTGTATGACTGTGTCTATATCATCTTTGAATAGTTTATGGTTCAAATGACAGTGTACATCTACGAGATTCATATTGTAGTAGAAATAGTCTTCATTTAAATTATTTTCTGGTTTCTAACTTATTTAATATCACAAACACAGCATATGTTCTCTAAAATAATTCATCATACGTGGATATTTATTAATAGTATCAATTGTATGTTTATATTTCTTCACGAATGAACGCACTTCTTTCTGAGATAATCCAATAGAAGTTTCGTATCTAATCCTAGGATCTAACACTGTTCTTTCTTCTTCAATAATTTTTGTTATTCCAAACTCTTCTGGATTAGTATAGATATACGTACCTTTCTGTAAACCAAATATTGACGTTGATATTAAATCAATATTCATTTTATTTTTTTCTAAAAAGTCAATTGTTTCAATAAATTCATTCTCTGTTTCTGTTGGAAACCCAAACATGATATATACAACATTTTTAATTCCAACGTTATGAGAGTTCTTTAAAACAGTTTCAACATATTTTTTAATAGTACCCTTCTTCATAACTTGTAAGACTCTATCACTACCAGATTCAACTCCCCAAATAATCATTGTTAAACCTGATTCATGTAACGTTTTAAGCGTTTTATGATCAAAGTCTGCAGTTGGTTTTAATTGACATGTCCATTGTACTCCTAACGGTTTAAGTATTGCAGCAATGTCTAATAATCTCTTTGACGGTATCATATCATCAATAATAAAAAACTTCTTTTGGTTAGAATTAATTATAGTTTTTTTGATAACATCTAAAGAAAATTCATGATATGGGACGGTACTAAAATGTGAACAGAACGTACACTGTTTATAGTAACATGTTGATGATGTTCTTATAGGAATAACGGGTTGAGGGGTATAATAATCTTTTACATTATATATTGAAAAGTCTGGAACAGTATTGAAATTAATTTCATCATGATTAACATCTTTTCCTTTCAAATAATTCAACAATTCAAGTTCGTTCTGTAATGTTGTATCTGCAACACTCATTAACTTATCATTAATTGCTGGCCCACCAATAACTGTTGTAATATCAAATTTTGTAAGTTCTTTAATTAATGAATATGCGTAAAATGCTTGACTTGAATACACAATGCTAAATGCTACTATATCCGGTTTTTGATCTTTAATTTTTTGTACTAATTCTTCAAACAATTCAGGCTTCTCTCCCTTCACTATTAATGTGTTATTGTCTGAATATACTTTAGACGTTACATTTCGATATTCAGTTGTAATCTTATTATACTCTTGCCACTTTGTACTATTATGATAATATTGTTGATATTCTGAAAACTTTAGATTGTGAAACTCTAGATTAAGATCTAACACGCTAACATCTACTTTACAGTTTCCTTTCAGAAAAGAATAGAGTTGCGTTATTGAATATGGTGGTGATGCAGGAGTACAGAAAGGAGCGTATACTAGTAATACTTTTTTCATTTCAGTTATTCCAATTCACGTTTTAACATCTTATGAGCATTATTAATAGCTTTAAACTTTTCTAGATTGCCGTCTGGCATGTCAGGATGATATTTCATTGCAAGAACTTTATACTTTTTATCAATTTCCGTTGTGTCTAAACAATCTTCACTTACGCCAAGAAGTTTTCGAGCTTCTTTACGTTGTTTCTCAATATCATCTTTTTCTGAAAATTTTCGTGTAAATTCATCTACAGTAATCTCATCATTACTTAATGCAGTAACGTAATATTCAACAACTTTTGATACAATGTAAAGGTTTTCAGCAAACTTATCGTATAATTTACAACTAAAATATAACCTATATCCATCAAAGTACCATTCAGCAAATGCGGGAAATTTAATTCTACAATTAATTTCTAAAGGCACTTCAATGTCATCTTCTGTAAGGTTAATCTTCCGTAGACTCGCAATAATATTATTTTTGAACTGTTGTGCCCTTCTATTATACGAATCTCTAATTGGATTAAAACTAAATTCTGCTCCTTTTACGATAATTCTTGGCATTTCATGGTCATCTTTGCGTCTTGTTTATAAAACTTGATGAAATACGTAGAAATAATGAAAGACTTTGAACTTATGCTTGCACCAATGGAAAATCATACGGGTCCTGAGTTTAGAGAGGTCTGTTACAGAAAAGGTGCAGATTCAACCTTTACAGAAATGGCAAGGATATCTGCATTATCAAGAAATAATAAAAGTACGGTGGAAAAGATTCAGATTGTACGTTCTGTCCCTACGTACATTCAACTTATTGGATCTAATGAAAAGGAATTGGAAAAATTTTTAGATAACTTTACACCACAGAAAGGGTTTGTAGGATTTAACTTAAATTTAGGCTGTCCAAGCCCAGACATGATTCAAAGTGGTTTAGGATGTGCGTTAATTAAAAGAATTAGTAAAGTTACAAAGTTAGTTAAAGTTATACAAGATCATCAATATCCAGTTTCTATAAAATTACGATTAGGAATGAATGCGTTTGAAAAGAAAAAGAAAGTATATCTTACGTTGATTAAGGAAGTTAATGCAGACTTTTTTATAGTGCACGCAAGGCATGGTAAAGAGACGTATCATGACCCTGCTGACTTTACTGTTTATCAAGAATGTGTAAATACGGGTAAAGTAATCATTGCTAACGGCGACATAAAAACAAAAGATCAGATTGACTATCTCAAGTCTATTGGTGTGCGTGGTGCAATGATTGGAAGAGTTGCAATAAAGAATCCTGATGTGTTTAATGAACTTAAATAATAATAATAATAATAATAATAATAATAATAATATATACTATAAATGATAATGTCATAATGAACTATAAACATACTCAAATTGGATATTTGATACTATTTGTATTACTCGCAGTTATTATACTTTTTGGAAGTATTCTTGTACAAGCTGAGTTTAATTCTATAATTCTTATCACAATGATTCTCATTGTGATTATTGTCGCATCCTTTGCATCATTAACTGTAATGATTGATAAAAAATATCTTACAATAAAGTTTGGGTATGGTATATACAAAAAACGGTTCTTACTAAAAGACATTTCCTCAGCAAGAATGGTAAAGAATCAGTGGTATTATGGTTGGGGAATACGAGTATGGTTATGGCCACGTATGATTATTTATAACATTTCTGGCTTTGATGCCGTTGAAATATCAATGAAAGATAAAAAAATATACAGAATTGGAACGGATGAACCTCAAAGGTTAGAACAAGAGATTCTCCAATCAATTTAATAATTATTTGTGCAAAACTTTCACATAACCTTATAAACTAACACCGTTTTTACGCTCATTATGAAAAAATTCGAGAGACCACGAAGCAGAGAAAGTAGAGATTCTAGAGATAGCAGGGGCTCCCGAGACAATAGAGGTTCACGTGATCGAAGAAGTTATGATGATGGGCCACGAGAAAGACGATCATTTGGAAGAGACTCTCCGCGTACAAGTAGCAGAAATCGTCGAGATTATGAAATGACAAAAGTTACATGTTCTTCATGTGGCGATCGATGCGAAGTTCCGTTTAAGCCAACATCAAACAAGCCAGTATATTGTAGTGAATGTTTCTCAAAGAAAGATAAGTTTAGTTCTGAGAAACCTAGTAAAGATCTTGATATAATTAATGATAAACTTAACAAGATTTTACGAATTCTAGAAAGTCGGCGTTAAAAGTAACTTTTCTATAACAATTACATAAAGTTTTATAAAGAGTTTTCTAATAATACCTATATGTGTGGTAAAACTACACTTTAAACACGGAGAGTGAAAAATACAATGGATAATAGACAAGGCGGTTTCGGAGGAAACCAAGATAGAGAGATGCACAAAGCAGTTTGTGGAGATTGTGGAAAGGAATGTGAAGTTCCATTTAAGCCATCAGGTGACAGACCTGTGTATTGTAAAGAATGCTTTGGAAAGCACAAGAAGTTTTAATTTCTTGATGATTCTATAGACTTTTTATTTTTTTTATTTTTTTACCCACTTACAAAACATTTATGAACAAGAGGATTATACTTCGTACAGTATGAAACTTAAAATTTACTTGTTTCGGCACGCACAAACATATTATAATAAGAAACATATTTTTACTGGTTGGAAAGATTCTAAATTGACTCCATTTGGAAAAAAGCAAGCCAAAATAATGTCCAGAAAACTTAAAACGAAAAAGTTTCAAGTTGCATACCAAACACGGTTATCACGTTCTAAAAATACTCTTAAAGAGGTACTGAAGTTTCATCCTGAATGTACGAAAACAATTACTGATGATAGAATGATTGAACGTTCATATGGTAAATTGGAGGGTAAATCTCATACGTCATTTGTACAAAAAGAGGGACTTGACAGTTATAAAACGTTACAGCACTGGCACAAAATTGATCATCTTCAGGGTCGTGATAAAGACATATTTATTACAAAAGTGGGTGAGGCAGAATTAAAAATAGTAAGAAGAAGTTACAATGTGGCTCCTCCTGGTGGCGAATCAATTAAAATGGTTGAAAAACGTGTCAATGCATTCATTAAAGATTTGTTAAAAAAGATGAAGAAAGAAAAAGTGAATGTCGTTATTTCTGCTCATGGTAATTCTATGCGACCATTTAGAAAACATTTTGAGAAGTTAACGAAAGAACAAATGATGAAATTAGAAAATCCCTGGGACGACTATTTCGAGTATACAATTACTGTTTGATTTCTTTAGAAAGACATATAAATAGTTATCATTGTGAAATAAGAACAATGGAAATAATTAATCCTGGACCAGAAGATTATCACATGCACAGTTCAAGTTATTCTGATGGTATGAATTCTGTCGATGAACTTGTTCGTTTTGCAGGAGAAATTGGTCTTAGAAAAATAGCAATAACTGATCATTCAGATGCTTTAGTAAAACGATTTGGATGGGCACAAAAAACATATAGGGAATTCACTGAAAGATGGAAAAATGTTCTTAATGATGTTACTGTATTATTTGGTGTTGAGGGAGATATTCTAAATGAAGATGGTGATGTCTGCATAGAAATTCAAGGAATAGAAGGAGATTTTCTTGTTTTGTCTGCACATGATAAAGTTTACAATGGAGATCCACAAAGAATAACTGATGCATACGTTAGAGCTATGCAACGTCATCATAAAAAGATTGATGTAATAGGTCACCCATGCCACTCAATGTTTGCTGGTAAGGTTGATATGGACACTATTATCGAAGTAGCTAATAGATATGAAATTCCACTTGAAATAAACGCAGGACAGATGCTCAATAAAAAAACTGATTTTGATAACTTACGAATATTGGTAAGAGAAGCAGAGAAAGTATATATTAACAGCGATGCACACACATTATATGAACTACAAGAAGCACGTGAAATCAGTAAACCATTTTTACGTAAGATGGGCGTTAATATTTAACTTTTAATTACTGTCTGTAACTTTCTTTTGCCCATTCTTGTCGTGTTTAAAAAGTATTCTTGAATAGAAACAAACTTAGTAACTTCACTATCAATTTTATGTAATATTGTTAAACCATCTTCAGTAAATTTTATCTTTTTGGTATCATATTCAATCAATTTCTTATTTTCAAGGGTCTCTAAATTTTTGTATAACGCTCTTGCTTGTTTCGTAATTATTCCTGATGATATTAATAATTCTATGAACATAATTTTTGACGTTCTTAATTTGATAGGTTTTTCTGTTAATGGTTGGTTTAGCGACGAATAGAACTGACCTAAAGAATACAGAATAAGACGCTGAGTTTTGGTTATTTTCATCTATTTTGTATGGTATATTCTTGAAATATAAAAACAATATGGTTCTTTTGTAGCATAATCTTTTTATACCATATAATCTATAGTGTTTTCTATGTCACAACATAAACCAAAAAGACATTTAAGAGTTGTACCGAATGAAGATGTTCGTGAAAAGAGTGATGCAAGTCCTTTAGAACTTCTAAAAAAGACTCGTAAAGAAGCAATTACTGCTCTAATACGTGGATCATCGGATTTCAGTAGGGATGATTTTCTTGATAAAGATACACGAAAAATGTACAAAGATGCAGGATTTACAACTATACCTCCTGGTTGCCTTTATTTATCTACAGCTGGTTCAAATCCACATCTTTATAATGATCCAAGGGTGACGGTTGTTGATGAAAATATAATCTCAACTGATCATACAAAAACTAAACATGTTTTAAGATATGAATTGGGACATGGAAACTCTAATAGATTATTTCTTCCAATAGATCAGACAGAATTAGACGCTTTTATTAAAGAACCAGGAGACTTTCCTGCACAGGGTATTGATGCTTTACTAATTAGTACTGGTCTACGTGAATCAACTTTTTCTCCTGATCGAATTAGGGTAGCTTTTTTTCCAAGTATTAGAACAATAGATAGTATAGAAACGCCTTCTCTTCATGCAGTAACACGTTTGTTTCTCATGTATACGACAGAACCACAACATAAGAGATTTGAATATAATCATTTAAACCCAGAATAAACAAATTTCCGTAACACTTAAAAACAACCCCTCCCTACCAACTAAAAAAAGAAATAGGTGATATTATGAGATTAGTTCTAACAAAAAAACCAAAAAACGTTACAATTATAGAGGGTTTTCCTGGCTTCGGTCTTATAGGAACCATTGCAACAGAATTCTTAATGGAACATTTAGAAACTGAAAAAATTGGCGTTGTTGAGATGCAAGAAATTCCTGCAATGATTGCCATACATCAAAATAAAGTTATTGAACCTATATCTATACATTATAATAAAAAACATAACATTGTCCTTATCCATGCAATTAACATTGGTAAAGGTCTTGGATGGAAACTTGCAGAAGTTATTGAAGAATTAGCTAAGTCTCTTACAGCAAAACAAATCATATCTCTAGAGGGCGTTGGTTCTCCAACTGCAGAATCAGGGAGGATATTTTATTATGCAACTAAGAATGGAACAACATCAAAATTGTTAGAAAGTGTTGCTAGACCATTACAAGAAGGTATTATTGTTGGTGTTACTGGAGCATTACTTGCACGAAACATTAGCACGCCTATTATGGCACTATTTGCAGAAGCAAAGAGTGGAATGCCTGATAGTAAGGCTGCTGCACATATCATTGCAGCACTGGACGCGTATACTGGCTTACAAGTTGATCCAAAACCATTATTAAAACAAGCTCAAGTTTTTGAGAAGAAACTTAAGGGCATCGTTACTAAAGGGCAGAAAGCTGAAGAAGTACAAGAAGATAAACGATTAAGTTATGTAGGATAAAATGGCGAAAAAAGAAAAGAAAGAACGAAAAGATAAAAAGCCTGAAATGAAAGTACCTAAGCAGCCTAAAAAACATCGTAACTTCCCACGTTTTTTATTTTTGTTTGGTGTATGTATTAGTGTCGTTGCAATTGTAAATTATTTTCAATGGTATGTATTTCCACAAATCTTTATTGATGGACTTTTAGTACTTGCAGGAATTTGGATGATTTTGTTGGCACTTGCAAAAGGATCATACAAACATAGAAAAGAAGTTCTCAAGAAATATATTTAATCATTGATTAAAACATACTGTGCCAAAACATTTAGTTTTTTATTTCTTTTTGTATTTTATATTAATTCAAACATTATGAGGGTTGATTAAATGTTTTAGATTATAAAGTAACTAATAATGCTATAATAACTTATAAACTACATTCTAACAAGAAACTATCATCAACAAAATATTCTATCCAAAGATGTCGCCAACTTTGTCTTTTAATTCATCATCCATCTCAGAAATGCTTTTAGTACCATACAAATCCATCGTAGTTTTATAGGATAAATGGCCTAAAACTTTCTGAACTACTTCTAATGATAGACCTTTATCCTTTAAAATACGGGCACAACTGTGCCGTAACATATGAGGATTAATATTCTTTAAATCAGGATGAGGATTATGTAGCTGGGCCCTATTACCAGCTTTTGCAACGATTCTATTGATTTGAGTAGGTGTAATGTGTCCTTCTTCGTTTAAACTTGAAACGGCAGGAAACAGATAACCTTTAGAAGAATTGTGTAATACATAATTAATGTATATTTTAAGATCTTCAACTAATTGATCAGAAAAGAGAGTTGCTAACCTATCAATATTTTTCTTACCAAGAACGCGTATTTTATTAGTTTCAAAATCAATGTCTTCAATTTTAATTTTTGCTAATTCGAAACGCCTTAATCCACAGTATGCAAGAAGTTTGATAATTACTTTATCTCGTAATTTGTCAGTATGTTTTATTAAAAACTTAATCTGATCTGGAGTAAGGTGAAACTGTGAACGAGATACTGCTTTTCTAACACCAACATCTTTCATTTCATGAAGAAATGTAACAGATTATTTAAATGTTACTTTTTCGACACATTTTGTTACATTTAACGTCACAATTTGTATAAAGTGTTACGTATGGCGTCGAAGGGTATAAATCAACTAAATAAGAGGGGTTATTTTAAAGAAATAATGGTGATCTTTTTTCAGACATATATTTCATAAATATCCCACAAATATTTCATAAGATTGACCCACTTCTTTTCTAAAACTTTTAATCATCTACAACAGATTATATTAAAAAAGATAAAATGAAAAATCTTACCAATGATAAGAAATTGCAGTTTAAGAAGTTTTAATCAATCACAGAACGTTTCGCACTTATCCAGATACAAAATACATCATCAAAAGGCCAACAACAAACACAATAAAATATAGCAATCCTCTTCGTATACTATCTGTGTTTCTAATTTCTGGAATTAAGTCAGATGCAGCAATGTAAATAAATCCACCAGCTGCAAAAGGAAGTAAGAAGCTTAATGTTGATTCAACAGATTGTGATAAAAAATAACCAACAATACCACCAACAATGGCAGTTAGTCCCGTAACAAAATTAAGAAACAATGCTTTTCGTTTTTTATATCCACCATGAAGCAACACACCAAAATCGCCAATCTCTTGTGGAATCTCGTGTAAAGCAACAGCAATCGTTGTAACAACACCCAAACCCATATTTGCAACAAAACTGGCAGCAATAATTAACCCGTCAATAAAATTATGAACTACATCACCAAAAAGACTCATATGTGCAAATGTATGAACATCACAATGACCTTTATGACAATGTCTCCAATGTAATACTTTTTCAATGAAAAGAAAAAATACGAATCCAACTAAAACATACATCAATACCCCTTTAACAGAATTTCCTGTCATTTCAATAGCTTCTGGAATAAGATGAAGGAATGCACCACCCATTAACGCACCTGCTGAAAGTGCAACAAGTCCAAGGACTACCCTCCTCATTAGTTTTTCATTAAAACTTAACGTAAAAACTCCTATAAAAGACATAAGACTTATTACAAACGTACTTAACAAAATTAATCCTAATGTTGACATTTCAGATGAGAAGAGTTAGAGGTATATAAACCTTTTTTATGATTTAGATCTATCTTCAATTAGTGTGTTAACCTTTTGATATATCCCCATTTTAGATTCATCTGATAATGTTGTATCCAGAGTGGGATAAAAAATGTCTCTTTCAAACGCTTCATGATCTATCCACAACGTTTTTAATTCTGAACAATCAACATGTATATTCTGAGAAATCTTACTTTTTATACTCTCAATCATGTGCAATATTTCACGATGATCTTTAAACAAACGATCAACCATTTCTTGATCCTTTACACCTTTAATAGGATATGATAAAAAGACTTCTTTTTCTTCAATTAGTAAATGTCTTTCTAATTCCCAGCATAAACTATCAAGAACATGAAGTGCTTCTTCATTATTATTGTTAGCTAATAAGAAAAATCGTGCAAAATGATCCATTATGTTTCTGTGATCATCTCCCATAAGCTGAGTTAAATCCATACTCTTTATTTCATTAATTTTGCTTATTTCATTAATTATTTTTGTATTATTCATCTAAAATCCTCCGATTGACGACCATAAAATCGTCAATAAACATAGTTTACTGTGTAGATTGATACAGCTCATTGACAGCATTCCAATTAATGATATTAAAAAATGCAGTAATGTAATCTGCTCTTTTATTTTGATATTTCAAATAGTATGCATGTTCCCATACATCAATTGCCAAAATAGGTTTTTTACCGACGCTAATTGGCGAATCTTGGTTAGACGTGTTAACAATTTCAAGTTCGTTTTTATCATTTACAACTAACCACGTCCATCCACTTCCAAAAACACGTAATGCTATAGTTTTAAACTCTTCTTTGAACGCATCTAGGGTACCCCACTTACGTGTTATAGCGTCTGCTACAGGTCCCGAAAAAGACGTATCTTTCTGTAAAATTTTCCAGAAAAAAGAATGATGATAATGTCCACCACCGTTATTCTTTACTGCAGTGCGAACAGATTCTGGAACTTTGTTAAGGTTTTGTAAAACATCCATGACGTCCTTTCCTTCAAATTCTGTTCCTTGTATGGCATTCATAAACTTATCAAAATATGCCTGATGATGTTTATCATGATGAATTTTCATTGTTTCTTCGTCGATAAACGGTTCTAAAGAATTATATGAATAGGGCAATTTTTCTAATTCTGACATTTTTTTACATACCTCATAGCATTTGTATACATTTTTTGTACATCATTTGTACCATATTTATATCTTTCCAACTTCATCTAAACTTGGTTGTAACGTTTTATTACCTGGTTCCCAATTTGCAGGACATACATGACCACCATTTTCACGTACAAACTGTGCAGCTTTTAACTTACGTAACAATTCTGTACTACTTCTCCCGATACTATTATCGTGCATTTCATACGCTCGTAAGATTCCGTCAGGATCGATAAGAAACGTTCCACGTAAACTATGTCCTTCTTCAGTTATGTATGTACCATAATCAGCACACATTTTTCCAGTTGGATCTGCAAGCATTGGAAATTTAATTTTTGCAATGGTAGACGAAGCTTCATACCATGCTTTATGCACGAATACGGTGTCAGTACTAACACTAAGTATTTCTGCTCCTAATTGTTGAAATTCACTATATTTATCTGCGAGGTCGCCCAATTCTGTTGGACAGACAAAAGTAAAGTCTGCAGGATAAAAAACTACAAGTACCCATTTACCTTTATAATCAGAAAGATAGACCCTTTTTGTTGTATTGTTATGAAATGCTTCTGCCGTAAAGACGGGCGCTGGCGCATTAATCACTGGCCCACATTGTTTTGTTTCTTCCATAAAATTCATGCCTCACAATTTATTTTTTTATACAAGTTAACTATTGTTAACAGAGATACTATTTAAGAGTTTTGGAAAAGTGTTCCATTATTTCATGATTAATATCAAAGATAAACATCATAACACAAAAGATTTATATAATTCTTTTACAACCTATAAGTGACATGAAAAAAGAAATTATTATCTTGGGAGACATTGAAATGGGAGGGGGCACTATCACTGACGATTTTATTAGTGATAAAACTCTTTCAAAACTTATTAAATATCTATCTAAGAAGAAACATCCTATAGATTTGATTCTAAATGGGGATACGTTTGACTTTCTTAAATGTCCATACGTCCACAATCTAAAAAAAACATATCCAAGACATATTACGGCACCAATCTCTGTTGAAAAGCTTCATTTAATGCATAATGCTCATGCAAAAGTGTTTGACGCACTTACACAGTTTATTCAAAAAAAGAAAAATACACTCTATTTTATTATTGGAAACCATGACCACGATCTCTTTTTTAAAGAAGTCCAACACGAAATTAAAAAAATTCTTAAATGTAGAGAAAGTAGAGATAATGTCAAATTTCAGTTATCATATAGGCAACATAAAGTATATACTGAACATGGCCACCAATATGACTTTTTTAATAAAATCAATTTAACATATCCGTTCATTACGTATAAAAAGAAAAAAATTCTTAACGTTCCATGGGCATCGTTTGTTATCATTGGCGGATTCTTAACAATGAAAGAAGAATATCCCTTCATGGAACGTATTTCTCCCCACCCCGTACTTTTCTCACTTCATAGATCACTTATGACAAAATTAAGTTGGCGCGGTATAAAATATTTTATTAAAAGTATTATACTGTATCCATTCAGATATTTTTTTGATCCAACGTACATGTTTCCTCGAGAAGTTTTACGTGAGGCGTACAAAAGGGTTAAGGAAATGCATTGGGACGTTGATAAAATTGTTGACGTTTTTAGAAAGAAAAGACGTTCACTTGGCAACCATAAGATTCATGTCCTTGGTCATACACATGAACAGTACGTTGAAGAACGTGGCAAGTGGGTAATTCTTCATCCTGACACATGGCGTGATGAGTATATATTAGATAGAAAAACTAAAAAGTTGTATCCGAAAACGAAACGGTACGTCCGTATTACTGTTGATGATAATGATGTGCTTGATTGGAGTTTAGTTAACGTTACTATTAACCGCCGTATATTAAATTTTGACAGTGTTACAAAAAATGAGTTTAAGTATATTCAGGACGCTGCACATGAAGAAGGTTTTCGATTTCCATTATTGTAATTTCATTTATACTATATTATTTTTACTACTTCTTTGAAACACACAATATTTATAAAAAGCTACCATCTTCATGATTTCTGGGGTGGAAATCATAGTATTAGAACGTGTTGTAAATATAGAAATTCGTGAAAATAAGTATAGGAGAATTGTTACTGAAGAAATAATTTCTATAGCAAGAGCAATATCAACAATTACCAGAGTTCAATTTGATGACACTATAGATAATAAAAACAATAATAAAATAAACAATATAATAAATAAAGAACATACCGTGGTAGATAGTATTAGAGAATTCAAAAGTACAACTAAAGAAATAGAGAATACAGATAATTCTACAAAAAATAAAAATCTTGAAACAGAGATTGAAGAGATTGAAGATAATGATGACAATGAAACAGAAAATGATAATACTAAAGATGAAATTGTACTATCTCAAATAACCTATTCATTTGAAAATGAAGAGTTTGCAATGGGTGGATTTCGTACAGATGCACCATTAGATTATGTTAAGTTATGGTACGGTGAGAGTAAACATAGGGGAACATTTTCGTCTGAACCTGAATATGAAACTGAACGAGTTCTTATTGATGAAGCGTCAGAAGTCATAACAGAAGTAGAAGCTAAACAAACATTGGTTCAGATACAGTATGCAACAGTCTTCGGATCAGCGCTTGAAGTTAGTTCTATGGATAGACGTAAACTTGACATGTGGGCAAAGTTTAACAGTTCACTATTTACCATGTTTGAAAGGTTGTATGCAGTTACGAACGATGTTAATTATGGCCCAATGACGTAAATATATAATAATAATAATAATATTAATAATATAAGTTTTTAAAAAAAACTTTTAAAAATATCTCGCAACCATTTCTTCTTCAATAAAATGCATCTTACCCGGAATGATAAGACAATGTGGTGGCTTTCCAAAATCAACATTTAGTATTTCTTTCAGTGGTCCTGCTTTCACAATGAAGTCTGAACATCCTAACCGTGCACATCCAATAACAAACGTATCTTGAGATATGAACTTATCTTTTTTATTATTTTCAATTGTAGTCAGGATAGTAAGCGCTTCAGCAACTGTCATAAATTTTTCCTCTCTTGGTTTTAAGTCTAATAAAAATAATGTGTGTAAACCCATTTCCATGTTTTCTTTCAGAACGGTATACGGAGTTTCTAAATTCGGATGATCTTCAATAAACGGGATTGACGTTGTCTTTCCGAACTTGTATAATTGTAAACCAGTAATACCAACAGCAGTTAATACAGACGCATTATTTATCACTTTAACGTCAACATCATTTTGTTTGGCTAATTTGTACAATTCAACATGCGTTGTTGCCGAAAATGGATCGCCAATGACTAGAAAAGCAACGTCTTGATTTTTAGCTTCCTCAATAATCTTTGTATCGCCCTGTTCAGTTGTGTTCCTATCAGCGATGATGATTTCCTTATCATAATACTTTGCAAGGTCATGAAATGAACATTGTAATAATGAAGTATACTCTTCCAAATATACAATATTACATCTCTTTACAATTTCTAAACCCTTTACAGTAATATCTTTTTCATCTGCCAGTCCAATTCCGATAATGTATAATGTCATTGTTTATCTATAATATTTATTCATTCATTTACTCACTCACTCACTCACTCACTCACTCACTCACTCACTCACTCACTCACTCACTCACTCACTCACACTATTAATTTGAGTATTATCTACAATATTCTTTACCATATATGGTCCTTCTTTTTTATAGTTTAGCTTTTTTTTGTAATACTCACGGGCGCCAATTCCAGATATAACAACCATTTTTATTTTACCATGTTTTAGAGCAATATGTTCAGCTTTTTCCATAAGTTTTGTTCCCCAACCTTTATGTTGAATCATACCCTCTTCACCAAGAGCAGTTGCTGTACCGTACACATGCAATTCTCGTACAAGTGCACTATCAGACGTAATTTCGTCACGTAAATTTTCTGAAGGAAATCGAAGACGGCAAAAACCAATAAGAATGTCGTTCTTTACATCTTCAACAGAAATGAAAAACTCTTTTCCATGACTAGCATTATATTCAATAACTTTTAATTCTGTTGAATCCCAATCGATAATTTTATGTTTAGGTTCTCGACATCGAATACATCTGCACAGAGGATTATATTTTTGTATTATATATTGTCGTAAATTTGTCATCTCAACACCAGCTTCTATTTGGTATGTAGGAATGTCTCGCTGGACACGCATTACTCGACAATATTCAGGAATAAATGGTTTAAATTCTGCAATGAGCTTCGCAGCACGTTCAGCGTCAAGTGGTACAAACGTTCCAGCAACGTAATCGTCATACAGTTTGGTTCCTTTTGTTACCATACACGGATACAATTTTATCATGTCTGGTTTGTATCCTGAATCAGTAAACAATTGTTTCATTCCATCTAAATCTTTCTCATAATTAACACCTGGCAATCCTGGCATGTAATGGCCAGCAACCTTAAACCCTACATCTTTTAGGACCTGTATTGACTTTATTGTTTGTTCAGTTGTATGTCCACGTTGAATCTTTTCAAGAACGTCATCGTAAACACTTTGTATTCCTAACTCAATACGTGTACATCCTAATCGTAACATTTGATTACCATGTTCACGTAAACCATAATCTGGTCTGGTTTCAATGCATAGTGCTACGCATTTAATATGTGCAGTTTCGTTCTGTAACTGTTCAGTTTCTAATGTTGTTTCATTTTCATCAGAACCTTTCAATTCAATGATCTTACTATGAAGATGTTCTGTTCTAGAAGGACTTCCAATATTATCACATGGCAATTCAAAAAAATCTTTAAACTTTACAAAATCTAATTCGTCATTAATGTAAAACATGTCTGCAAAATCATTCATTGCTTTATACGCATCTGTAACAAACTCTTCTTGATAATCAAGTGGAAAACTGGGAAAAGTTCCACCCATAAGTATAAGTTCAACTTTTTCACAATTGTGACCTAACAAAATATATTGTTGTAACCTGTTAAACACTTGTAGGTATGCATCATACTTGTTCCGTATGCCACGCATTGTTGCCGGTTCTCTGCCAGTATACGATTGTGGAACCGTTCCGAACTCACTCTCTGGACCACCAGGACACATTGTACACTTACCATGTGGACAGGGAAACGGTTTTGTCATAATGGCAACGGGAGAAACGCCTGACAATGTCCTAGTAGGTTTTGTTATTAATTTTGGTGTTAATTCTCCCAAATGTTTCATTGGAACACGTAACAAAATATCAATATTGGTTGGAATTGTCATTAATCCATGTTTTAGTGCTAAATCTCTCTTACATTTGGCCCATTGCTTCTCCGAATAGGTATTTTGTTTCAGTTCAGTAATGATTTCCGTATAAAAATCTAAAGCCATACACAATTTCCCATCCAAAAACTTTATAAACATATCCCAAAAATAAGCGTATATGGCAACAAGAATAGGTTCACGAAGAAGAAAAACACGACATTTGTTTACACAATCGCTTCGTTCAAAGGGTAAAATACCGTTAAGTATATACTTTCAAGAATTTACTGCGAAGGATAAAGTCGCCCTTATTATTAATCCTGGTGTTAAAAAGGGCCAGTTTTTCAGACGTTTTTATGGTATGACGGGTACTATCACCGGACAAAAGAAGGGTAGATGTTACGAAATCATCATTAAAGATGGTGGAAAACAAAAATTATTGTACGTTCATCCAATACATCTTAAAAAGCAATAGATTTATAGTGCATTAAAGATATATAATAAAAATTAACAATTAAAATGGTAAATCCAGAATTTATAGAAGAACAAACGGTAACCCTCGCTGAAGCAAAAAAAGTTCTTCAAGAAGTAGAAAAGCGTGACAAGGAACTTAATTATAGGTCTAACAAGACAAAAGAGTTCTTTGACAACTTTGTTCAAGAAAATACAAAGAACGTGGATGAAGAGTTACGTAAGACATTGTTAAAATTGGACCTAACACGTCTTAAAGAAGAACACATTACCAGCATAATCAATTTTCTTCCAACAACAGTAAACGATCTTAAAGTGATTTTACAAGCATATCCATTAAGTATGCCAAAAAAAGATCAAGAAAGTATTGTTAAAGTTGTTAAAGAGTTTGTTTCCTAATAAGGATATGTACTCATAATTTTCAAATAAAAGCGCAATTTTTATTAATCTAGAGGTAATACTTACGTAATATGCAAGAAACACAACCAGATCAACGAAATGTACGGGAAGAAAACGCAGTAGTTCTAGATTTTTTACCGCATGGATATCCGTACGAACAGGGAAGTATAAAGAACCCTATTGCACAAGCTCTTGGTGCAAGCCATATAACATTATTAGAACTTATACCTAAAAAGGAAGTTCACTTACAACCTCAACAAGAAGTGTACATTGGTGACGGAAAGAGGGACGAGATTCATCATATTAAGGGAAGAATTGGAGAAGATAAATTAACAAGTACCGCAAGGAACGAATTACAGCACGCAATTGAAAAGGTTATTTCAAAAGATGAAAAGCGTTTCGTACAGTTTTTTAACAAAGCACAACCGTTAAGCATGAGGATGCATCAACTTGAATTACTGCCAGGTGTTGGAAAGAAACATATGTGGGAAGTTCTTGACGCGCGAAAAGCGAAACCGTTCGAAAGTTTTGACGATATTAAGAACAGAGTAAAACTATTACCAGATCCTAAACAAATCATTGTTAAACGTGTTCTGTCTGAACTTTCAGGCAATGAAAAATATAAAATCTTTGTTGGGTAATTGAACTTTGAATTATTGAATATAGTAAAGAAAATATTCTTCGCAAAATAAACTTACCACTTAAACGTCCATCGCCGTTCTTTCTTCTTTGCTTTTACCAAATCTTTCATGTCTGCTTTTGCTGCCCGTTTTAAGAATTCTTGTGCAATCATCTTTACACGTAGACCATTAATGTCTACATCGTTTTGAAACGATTCGTACCGTTCCAATATCTTTTCAATATGATCTGCTTGTGTTTGTAAATTTACCTGTACAATGCCAGACTTTGCAACTTTATACTCTTTTTCCAGTTCTTCTAAGAGTACAAGTTCTTTCTGTAAAAATCCAACGTCCGTAGGAACGTCCTGTAAAGATTCACGAATTGCACGTATATCGTTTAATATATTAACTTTTTTAGACTTTTCTTGAGATGCAAACATCCTTTTCCACCATACTTTTGTATATACGACCATGTATCAAAAGAAATACTCTATAAATATAAATGTTTTGTCCTACATCCTCTAGGAAAGAAAAGCATATAAATAGTTCTGGTAGTGATATTGTATGATCGATAAGCATTTTGTAACTGCCCAGAGTCTTCTTGATGATTCATATTTGTTAGCTCATACCATCATTGAATCAGATTTCAGACCAGATTTTCTTGTTGCTCCGTGGAGAGGCGGAACCCCAATAGGAATAGCTGTGCATGAATATTTTGAGATGTGTGGTCTAACATTAGACCACAACCCAATAAAAACGTCTAAATATGATAATGGATGTATTGACCAACCACACAAATCAGTATCTGTGTTTGGTTTAGAATATTTTGTTGAAAAAGCTGATGAAGATGATAAAGTACTTCTTATAGATGATATTTTTGACACTGGTTTATCCATGCAAGAGATATTACATCAATGGAAAATTATAGCAGATAAGTCAGGAAGAAGTGTTCCCAACGATATACGTATAGCAACAGTATATTACAAACCATCCAGAAATGAAACTGATCCACGTATATTACCTGATTATCATGTACATAAAGAAGAAGGATGGATAGTATTTCCTCACGAGCTTGGTGGGTTAAAACCTGACGAAATAATAATGGCTAAAGGTAACTACATTGCAAAACTCCTTGAAATAGATACAAAACGAGTAACTCGAAAGTAGAAATCTTTAAAAACTTACCATTAACAATGCAAATTTATGAATAAAAATGGAAGTGTTGCCCTTGCAGCAATTGCAATTATCCTTGCACTCGTTATCCTTGGCGTTTTTCTTATTAACATAGCACAGCGTGAATGTAATAGTAATAGGGACTGTGCAGACAACGCATATTGTAACAGTGAGCATGAATGCCATTTATATCCTGAGAAGATAATTGTACAAGAAAACAGTTTTGTTCCAGCTGCACTTATATTTGGCATTGCTATCATCGTTGCAGCATATATATTTCGCGGTACAAAATTTAATAAAAAATAGTTTTTTTAACAGGGAACAGCAATCCCTAAAACTCGACAAATATTTTTTTGATTGTCTGTTAATTTATTATAATTTTTAAGAACAAATTCTTCAAATTCTCTATCAATATCACGAACCATTATGAAAATTATGAAATGAATACTGTTTATAAACTTTGTTTGTCACGGGAAGAAGTAAAACTCATTCATCATCAAACAGGTAATATAAAATTGTTGCAAAAATGTTAAAACTGTGTCAGTTTTCGTTGTACTTTGAGCTCTTTCAGAAGAATACTTTCGTTAAAAAGCATGTCTAAATTGAACCCAAACTTTCTGTGTATAATTTCCTTTGCGTACGTAATCATTAATTCTTGTGATGCAAAATGTATTGGTCTTTCTTGTAAACTTTTCCGAGATGCTTCTCGACACACCCAAACGCCAAGAGGAACATTATATTCTGAACTTATAAATCGTAGAGCAAGACAACTTCCCTGCCGTTGTAGTTGTTTCATTTTTTCTAATATTGGTAGGCGTGCAGCATAAAAACCGCCAGCTGTTTCTTCTGCATACGTTTTTCTTCCATCATATGGTTCATAATCTGTTGAATACGCATACCCATTCTTGCTCCATGGATTAACACGAAGGTCAAGGTACGTTTCAAACAATTCATAACTCCACACGTCTGGAAAGAAAAGAAGAAGATAATAATTTCCCCAATCACCACCAAAATGGCAACTATACTCACCAATTTGATAATCTTTAACTTCCTTAACCAATTCTTTTGCGATCGTATCATCAACAGCGGTTATGCTCCATCGTGTTGGAACAAGTTTACGTTGTTTTCCTATACCAAGAGTACCTACAGATAAAAGTTTGTGAAGAGAATTTTCTTCAAATCCTTTTCTATACAATTTCATAATACCTTGTACAGATTTAAGGTCAGTATCAGATACCACTTTATCTACACGAGTATCAACCCGCGTATTTTCTGTTATGCGAGCTTTTCGCATCATACTTTGCGGACCGAACGGATGAATTTCTTTTTCAGGTTTTAATTGTAATTGTGGTTTGGATTTCAGTAAGATTTCCAATTCTGCAGATTTTTTTGCCATGCCAACTTCTTGACAAATCTCAAGGAATGTATTCGAACGACTTTTATTATGTATTGTAATATTTGATTTACTGCGAGAATTGACAAGTCCATATCGTAACGATGCAATTTTTCCTATAGCATACTGCTTTTTGTTCCATACTCTTGGAGAATCATATTGGGTCATATCACCGCTAAATTGTGGGCTTAGAACGCCTATGTTAACATTTGGATATCCATACCTCCCAATGAATGGGGCTGGTGAAGAACCGTTAAAACTGCTCTTAAACGCAGTGTTAACTTGTAAATGTGGTACTTGTTCAATATCTTTAAATTTTACACGTTGAATTTTCATTTAAACTATCCGTTAAACTTTCTTTTTAATACGTAAAGAATCATACGGACTTTGTATCTTTAACAAATTGGGAGACGCCATATGAACATAAATCATAGTTGTATTAACAGAATTGTGCCCTAATAATTGTTGTACTTCAAAAACAGAATTACCATTTTGAATTAAATGTGTTGCAAAACTATGACGTAGCGTATGTGGATGAACATTTTTGTTAATTCCAGCTATCTTAGTCGCTTTTTTAATAATTTCTTGAATACTTTTAATACTATAATGACCATTTCTACTTGAGAAAACATATTCGTTATACATAATATTATTGTGTTGAATCCAATTAAATAGTGTATCTTTTAACCCCATTGAAAGTATAAAGAACCGATCTTTATTTCCTTTTCCGGCTCGTACCCATCCACAATTATTTCTAAAATCAAAATCTTCTGCTTTAAGTTGTACCAATTCACTGACACGTAATCCTGCTGAGTACAGTAACGTTATCATTAACAAATGTTTTTTATTATCGATTGCGTGAAAAAAAGTTTCGATTTCTTCTTTCGTAAGAAACGTTGGTAAATGTTTTCTTTTTTTACTAAATTGTAGGTTTACTGTCAATTTTTTTTTCAAAACCTTTTCATAGAAAAATTTCAATGAATTTAGGTACACGTTAATTGTACTTCCAGGAGCTTTCCTTTCAATCAACGTATCAATATATTTTAAAATATCTTTTTTAGTCAATTCTTTTGGATCCCTTTGAACAACACGAAAAAACTTCCCTAAACAACTACAATATGTATCTACCGTTCTTGGGCTAAGTCCTCTTCTCAATGCTTCCCTCTTTACAAGTCCTGTAACATCCATACAATATCTAAGAACAAAACTTGTTTATATACCTTATCCATACTTGTCCAGTGGGTAGTGGGTTAAATGAACATAACACCGTATATGCAAAATATCTAATTTGCCACGTATGAGCCTTAAAATTTCCCCATTTCAAGCCCCCTCCACGACAAATATCCCTACATTCGCATATACTCTGTTATGCTCAATAATTTTCAGGGATTTAGAAACTAAACTTGGAACTTACCATTTACCGCAAGTCCTCTCTTGAATGTAAATAAAATCAAAGTTAATAATAGCAATGCCATTGAAATATATCTTAATGTTGTACCCATTGAAAAAAGATCAATTGCTTTACCAACTACAATAAAGATTATTATCATCATTGCATTATGAAACATACTCTGAACAGAGAGAACTGTGGCTCTTTTATTTGATGAAATATGTGCATTAATGTAATCTTCTAAAATAATATCTTCAAAACCATATATGAAGTACAATAAACCAATGAAAGAAACTACAACAAATAAATTTCCACTAGCTAAAAACCAAAAGATAGCAACTTGACTTAACAAAACTAACAATAAAATTAAATTTTCTTTCAGCAATTTTTCAATATGATCTGCAAAATAAGCACCTATTGCTCTTATTCCCATCATAACCGCAAACAATATTCCAAAGAATTCAACCGTAACTCCAACGTTTGTTAATATTGGTTGCTGAAAAAATGCAAAAACTAATTCATAGATAATATGTCCTACAAAAAAGTAAAATATAATCCATCTTACTTGAATATGTTTGAATGAAAATTTTAAACTCTCTATTGTTTGTTGCCAATGTTTTTTTAGTGTAAATTTATGATTAAAATTATACGGTTCTTTCATGGTTAGTAAAACTATCGCTCCTAGCAAATATATTGCTCCTGTTAAAAGAAAACCTAGTCTTGGATTTACTAGATAAAGAGCAGGTCCAACAAAAACACCAATTATTGAACCAACTTGCCCAATTGCATTAATTCTTCCTCTTATTTTCTTATATTCTTTTTCTCGGTTCACTCTTTTTAATGAATCATAAAGTAATGCTACATCAGAACCAGAAAAGAAAGAAAATGCTAGACCCATAATTATAGCAATAAAATAATAATGTACAGGAACATTCATTATTCCAATCAACATAAATCCAATACCATGCAATCCTGCAGAAATGACGATTGCTTTTCTTTTTCCAATAAAATCTGCTAAAGCTCCTAGTGGTACTTCAAACAAGAAGATTACTAAAGCTAAAATAGACTCATGAATACTCATGCTTGTAAAATTAAATCCCAACCATAAGAGAAAAATAGTTTTGATCATCCATATCATTCTAATGTGGTCTATAAAATTGTATAAACCAAATTTCCAGATATTTCTATTCATTACCTCTTTTTCTTTAACATTCATAATTCTATTATTAATTAATACACATATATAAAATTAGGGGTTCCAAGCTTTTTATTCCCTGAAAATTACTTCTTCGCTTCGCTCAGACCACGCTGCGCTCTCACTTCGTTCGGGGAGCATAACAGCAACTATGCGGAAAGTCCCTCAGCTCGGGACGTTTCCCAAATTGTTTATTATCCTTCGGATATAAACAACTTCGCATAGTTGCGATGTTAGTTTCAATTTTTTGTGACCTTTTTTGATACTAAGCTTACGCTAAATCTAATAACTTTGACATTGGCACTTCTTCAAACAAAAACTAAATTTAACTAGGGTGAGAAAAATTCTAAATTT
>Ga0233429_1000062_pt1 | contig 198427 bp, 218 predicted proteins | sample SI_118_April2016_3_FD_179879 | JGI IMG/M metagenome (GOLD analysis project Ga0233429, IMG submission 179879) | Seawater microbial communities from Saanich Inlet, British Columbia, Canada - SI_118_April2016_135_MG | ecosystem: Environmental > Aquatic > Marine > Inlet | place: Canada: British...
TTTTTTTAACAATTTCTCTTACTGGCGTTCCAGGCATCATGATGTCTAAAAGAATTAAGTCTGGTTTTCCTTTCTCTAATTTCTTTAAACAATCATCACCATTTACTGCTGTAATTACTTCATAACCTTCTTTTTCAAGAATTGTCTTTACTGATGATCTAATATCAGCTTCATCATCAACCACCATTATTTTTTTTGCCATTTTTCTTACCTCATTTACAATTTTTAATTCAATTATTTCTGTATTTCATTATTCTAAGCGCCTACTGCTAAATTATTTTGGTAAGCGGGAAAAAGTATTTTTTCTTCAACACTTACTCTTTTTTTTACCACTTTAATTATTCCTTGTAATTGTGTTTTGAAATCCTGGTCTTTAATCAATTTAGAAACTTCTTCATTCTCAAAATCAGCAAAAAATTTCAAAGCTACTTTAGAGATTGCTAACATCTCTTCAGAAAAACCTTTTCCTAATTCATTCATTTTGGCATCTTTTGCTTTCTCAAATACGGGATACAATAAATTATCTTCTAATTTAAGATGATTTACTAAGACAAGTTTTAATTCCCTTAATTTTGGAATTAGTTTAGAATCTTCTTCAACTTTTTTTGTTTCAGTAAGAATTTCTTCAAGTAAATAAATAATTCGTACATGTTCTTGTTTCAATTGTAAAATTAAATCCATTTTAGCCTCTTTTTAATTTTTTTAACCTATTTTAGCTTAATAAATTATATTAATTTAAAAGAAAGTAATTTGTTATTTAAATATTACGTTTAATTTCACTTAACTTAGATTTCAATTTCAGATAAACAAATCCGGCAATAGCTTTCAAATTCTCAATATCTTCTCCATTATACTCCATCAACAGATCTAAATACTCTCTATCCTGAGAAGCGTGGAACGCTTTCCATAAATCTACAGGATTACCATTTAAATGGGGAGGACGTTTCAAATTAAGTTTTTTCTCAACTTCTTTTAACCCGCCAACTAATCCTAAATTAACACAAAGTGGTTTTAAGTCCAGATGTGGAACATCAACGATAACGCCCATTTGCTTTCTTAACTTCGGCAAATCAAACGCTCCGCCATTAAACGTTACAATTAGTTTATATTTAGACAATTCTTTTTCAATTTCACCCCTAAACAAATTAACTCCTTTGACAAAATAATTGCTATTGTAATAATCAGAAATCCCTACTAAGATAACTTTCCCAACAGAATCAACTTCTATATCTAAGTAACCCGCTTCCTCTTTAAAATAATCATACACTCTCCAAGTTTCCACAGCAGGCAATTTTCCGATAAAGTAACTAGAATCTTCATTAACTAATGCCTGTTGAGCTTCTTTAATTTTCCGATTATAATATTCTTTGTTTCTCGCAGAAATCCCTTTGATCCTCTCAACAAGAATAAATTCATTCCAATCTCTTACTCCCGAGTTCCAAATATTATTTTCTCCTTTTTTACCAATTCTTTCCAAGAAAATAAACGATTTCCGAATCATGATTATCTTAAGAACAAACCCATTTAAATAATTAACTTTTCCCACTTTTCAGATTACAAGAAAATTATATAAACATTTTTCCATTTCAGGTAATTCCTACTGTTCACGGGAGTCCTGGGCAAAAAGAATATTTTGCTGGGACACCAGAAAAGTCTTTGCTTTTCTGAGTGAATTGATTTCGCTTGCTTTTGTCTTCGGACTTTTGCTTGTGTTTGAAACTTCGGACGTGGAGAGTAAGATTTTCTTTTTTTAATTACGATAAAAGATACTTTTATTAACCTAAAATATTTACTTTAATAAGAAGATGGACTACCTATTATTTTTCCTGATTATTATCGGAGCAGCTTTTTTTCTCCCGGAACTAGCAAAAAGAATTCATATCCCTTACGTTACTTCTATTATCATCGCTGGAATACTTATTGGCCCACATGGATTTAAACTCTTAGACCTTGGAGAAATAGCTTCTTTCCTAGCTTTCCTGGGTGCAATTTTCTTGATGTTTACGGCAGGATTGGACGTGAAATTGTCCTCGTTAAGAAGAATTGGTAAGAAATCAATTATTATTGCTTTGTTTAACGGAATCATTCCGTTCATTACTGGTTATTATATTGCAAACTTTTTTGGCTACGAGTTAATCACTTCATTAATTTTAGGAGCGATTTTCGTTTCTTCTTCTATAGCAATTGTCATTCCTTCATTAAAAGAAACTAAACTTGCTGATACTGATTTAGGAAAAATCATTATCAGTTCTACAGTTTTTGAAGATGTAACTTCACTTTTGATTTTAGCTTTCCTTTTACAACATATTAACCCAGATCCAATATTACCTCTCGTGTCCTATATCCCTCTTGTACTTATTTCGTTAGTACTACTATTTTTCCTACTTCCCAGATTACAGAAATTTTTCATTAAACAAAAAAAAGAAACTCAAAAAGAAGATGTTTTTGAAGGTGAATTGAGATTTATCATTATTGTTTTGATTATTACCGCTTTATTGTTTGAGTTATTGGGAATACATGCAATTATTGCCGGTTTTTTTGTTGGTTTGTTCCTTTCAGATGCAATCAAGCACAGATTAGTTTCAGAAAAGATTTACACTATCAGTTATGGGATATTTATCCCCATTTTTTTCTTGGTTATTGGGATGAAAACAAATATTTTGACTTTTCTGACAATAGAAAACATGATCATTACTGGGACAATTGTTTTTGGTTTAATTCTTGCAAAATTTATCAGCGGGTTTTTCGGCAGTTGGATCGCCGGTAATTCAAAACATGAAAGTTTGATCGTTGCCTCAGCAACAATTCCCCAATTATCTACTACTTTAGTAGTGGCTTTAGTAGCTGAACAAGTTGGTTTGTTTGATAATGTGCTATTGACTTCTATAATTATTCTTTCAATCGTCACCACATTAATCAGCCCTTTTTTGATTAAATTTTTCCATCATAAATTGGAAGAAAGAAACAAACAGCAAAAGTTAGGAAATGAAAAACATTTACAGGGAATTAAGAAAGAAACTAAACAATTGAAAAAGAAAGAAAAGAGAGTTAGGCATAAAGAACAGAAAATTAAAGTTGTTAAAGAGAAAGCAAAAAAACATATTAAAGACATTAAGAAACATAAGAAAGAGATCAAAAAAATCAAGAAAGTTATTAGAAAGAAAGTAAATAAATAAAAAAAAATTAAATTAGTTTAAATTAAAAATGGTTTTTTTCAATCTTATTTAATTCAAATGGAATGTCTGAACTTTCGGAGTTCCCTAAACTTCCTGAATCTAAACCTGCTTTTAAAATTTCTAATTTATCAGTTTTTTCCCAAGTGAAATCTGGATCATCTCGACCAAAATGGCCATACGCAGCAGTTTTCTTATAAATCGGTCTTCGTAAATTTAAATGATCAATGATTGCTTTTGGTCGGAAATCAAATGTCTTTTCTACCAATTCAATAATCTTTTCTTCAGGGATTTTATTGGTTGCAAAAGTGTTAACTAAAACTGAAACTGGTTTTGAAACTCCAATCGCATAAGCAACTTGTACTTCGCATTTATCTGCAAGTCCAGCAGCAACAATGTTTTTTGCAACGTAACGAGCATAGTAAGAAGCACTTCGATCAACTTTACTAGGATCTTTTCCAGAAAAAGCTCCACCACCATGACTTCCATGTCCACCGTAAGTGTCAACAATGATTTTCCTTCCAGTAACGCCCGCATCTCCTACTGGACCACCAATAACAAATTTTCCTGTTGGGTTAACAAAATAATTAGTATTCTCATCAATCCAATCTCCGCAGATTGGTTTAATTATTTTTTCAACCATGTCTCGACGAATAGTTTCTAAATCAACATCCGGATGATGTTGGGTAGAAATAACTACGGTTTCAACTCTTTTCGGTTTCCCATTTTCATACTCTACCGTAACTTGCGATTTTCCGTCTGGACGTAAGTACCATATTTCTTCCCTTTTTCGAGCAGAAGCTAGTCTTTGAGTTAATTTATGGGCAAGAACGATTGGTAAGGGCATATATTCTGGAGTTTCATTACTTGCATAACCAAACATTAATCCTTGATCACCGGCACCTTGTTCTTCATGTAACCCTTCTCCCTCAGAAACACCCTGAGAAATGTCGGGAGATTGTTCAGAAATTGCTACTAAAACTCCGCAAGTAGAACCGTCAAAACCAAATTCTGGTTTACTGTAACCAATTTCTGTAATTGTATCACGGGTGATTTTTTGAATGTCGACATAGGTTTTTGTAGTTACTTCTCCTGCTACCACGACAAAACCTGTCTTTGTTAAACATTCTACTGCTACCCTTGCTTGAGGGTCTTCTTTGTAAATTGCGTCTAAGACTGCGTCACTAATTTGGTCACACATTTTATCCGGGTGACCTTCAGTAACGCTCTCACTTGTAAATAAATATTTATTTGCCATTTTTATTAACCTCTTGTTTTTTTAAATTTATTTATCTGATAGATTTTTCTTGTTTAAATTCTTTCAGGAACTATTTTCTTTATTAATTCTCTTGACAATAATATTCTTATCGGAATATTTATATAGTTGTTATATTCTTGAGAATACATGTTAGAGAATTTAGATCAAATTAAAATAATAAGAAAAAAACATGGACTTAATCAGAAAGAATTAGCGGACCGAGCAGACGTTTCACAAAGTCTTATCGCTAAAATTGAATCTGGAAATATTGAACCTTCTTTCAATAATGCAAAAAAGATCTTTTTGGCTTTAGAAGAACTTAGAGAAAAGGAAGATACCAAAGCTAAAGATTTAATGCACAAAAAAATTATTTTTGCTGAGAGTGGAAATAAAGTTTCTTCAGTAATTAAGAAAATGAAAAAGCACGGGATTTCACAAATTCCTATTGGAAATAAAAATCGGGTTGTTGGAATTATTTCTGAATCAACTATCTTAAATAATTTTGATGAACTATTATCTAACAAAAAAATTAATGAAATAATGTCTGAAGTTCCACCAATAATTTCATTAGACACGCCAAGAAAAGTTATTATTGAATTGTTAAAAGTATTTTCATTAGTTTTAGTAGGTAAGAAAGGAGAAATCAAAGGGATTATAAGTAAAAGTGATTTACTGGAGAACATATGAGGATTTTATTTAACAAAGGATTGAGAATTCTATTAATTACTAATGCTTTAATCCTTATTGCTGGAGCAATGTTAGGGCCAATTTATGCTCTCTTTGTAGAGAAGATTGGTGGTAGTTTATTGGATGCAAGTCTTACTGGCGGTATTTTTGCTTTAGTTGCAGGAATAACAACTTTAATTGCTGGAAAATATGCAGATAAAATAAAAGAAAAACGTTATATTGTTTCTTTTGGTTATCTGTTAATGGGAGTAGGTTTTTTTCTTTACCTGTTTGTTAACTCAATTTGGTTTTTATTTATTGTTCAAGCAATAATTGGTTTTGCTGAAGCATCTTACTTACCTGCTTTTGATGCTTTATATTCAAAACATTTAACTAAAAAGAAAGCGGGCCGAGAATGGGGTGCTTGGGAAGCGACAAATTATTTTACAGCTGCAGCGGGAGCAGGAATTGGCGGATTGTTAGTAACTTATTTTGGATTTAATTCTATCTTTATAATCATGGGCATATTATCTTTTATTAGTGCAATTTATATCTTTTTATTACCAAAAAGAATTCTTTAATTTTTTTAAATTAATCTTTAATTGCTTGAAATGCGAGAATGTCTTCAGTACTTAACTTTTGTCTTTTCTTCATCTTTTCTCTCACTTCTGCAGTTTTTTCTCTAACTTGAGTTTTATAACTTTTTTCTTCTTCTTCATTGAAAACTTTACTTAAAACTTTTACCCTCGCTAATAATTCTTCAAGATCTTTTTTAACTTGTTCATATTCAACTTTTAATTTAAGATATTTTTCCGCTAATGGTTGTTCTTCTTCACGAACTTTTTTCATTTCAGCGTATAATACATTAATTTCTTCGTGCTTCTCTTGTGATTGTTTAGCTAATTCTTGAATCTTTTGGTGAGATTCTTCAGCTTTAATTTTTGTTTCTCTAAAATCCGAAGATGTCGAATTAATTTCTTTCCAAACAATACTTTGTTTTTCAACTGCTTTAAATTTAGCTTTAAGTTCTTTAATCCGTTTTCTTAATTCTTGTTCTTTAGAGAAAGCCATTACTTCAGTTTCAATTTTCATTTCTAACTGTTCAGCTTCAGTTTTTAATCGTGCTGGGTTACCTTTAAAATCGTGTTTATCTAAAAAATCTTGTTTCTTTTGATCTCCTTCTTTTTTTGATTTTGCTTTTTCTCTTACCGCTTTGTTTAATTTTTCCCTTTTTTCTTTTAAGGCTTTAACTTGTTTAGTAAACGCGTCACGTTCTTTTTTCAAAGAATTAATTTTTTGTGTCCGGAATTTAGTTTTGTCCCTAATTGAACGAAGTTCACGATAAGTTTCTTCTTTTTCAGAATTAATTGAGTTTAATTTTAAGCGTTGACTAGCTACTTCTTTCTTTTTTTCACGGAATTCTTTCCTTAGTTCTTCAAGATCTGTAACATCCTTAGTCATACGCATCAAATCGTTAAGTTAAATTTTTAAAAAAAAGTTAAAATAAAAAATAAAAAACTAACCAAACAAAGCACCTAAACCAGCAGCAGCAGCTTCTTCAGCTTTTTTCTCTTCTACTTTTGGTTTTTCATCTTTCTTTTCTTCAGTTTTAGCTTCTCCACCAGCAGGTGCAGCAGCAGCGGCAACTGGAGCAGCGACAGCAGCTTTTTTAATTGCTTCTTCGATATCTACTCCTTGTAAAGCAGCAACTAAAGCTTTAACTCTTGCTTCGTCAACATTAACGCCAGCGGCGGTTAAAACAGCTTTAACTGAATCTTCAGTAATTTCTTTTCCTGCTTTATGAAGCAGCATTGCAGTGTAAACATATTCCATTTTTCTTATCCTCCATTGATAAATAATCGCTTTTTATATTTTTATTTTCAATTATCTCTTAGAGTTCCTTCTTTTTGAAGTTTTTCTAAAAGTTCTTGAGCTTGATCTGTACTGACATCTCCCTGTTTTGGATGTAGTTTTGTTGGTCCAGTTTCTTGTTCTTGAGGTTCATCTCCTAATTCAATTTTTTCATCAGGGATGTTTTCCATTGCTTTCTGAATATCTTCTTCAACTGGCTTCTCTTCAGCTTTAGGTTCCTCTTTTACTTCTTCCACTGGCTTTTCTTCAGTTTTAGGTTCTTCTTTTACTTCCTCAACTGGCTTCTCTTCAGTCTTTGGTTCCTCTTTTACTTCTTCCACTGGTTTCTGCTCTTCAGGAGCAGGCTCAGAATCTTTTGATTCTGTTGTTTCTTCAGCTTTCGGTTCCTCTTTTACTTCTTCAACTGGCTTCTCTTCAGTCTTAGGTTCTTCTTTTGGTTCTTCCACTGGTTTCTCTTCAGCTTCTTCTTTCTTAGCAGGTGCAGTACCAACTTCAATTTTACCTTCTTCTTTAACAGATAAAGCTTGAGATTCTGCTTTTGCTAAAATTTCATCTTTAGTTTCATCATTCATAATATTTTGTTCAAGAGCAACAGCTTTAGCTTCTCTGAACGCTTTTTGTAATAGTAATTCTGTAGTTTCAGTAGTTAAATAGCCAACTTCCATTGCTAGATTCATTGCCCACTGAGCACCACTAGTAATGTTTGCTAAATATTCAGCTTCATCAATATGTAACTCTTTTGCACCGAATACTAATCCGTCTTCCCAAACAGCAACTAAGTCTAGGCCCACTTCCATTGGTTTAATGTCTAATCTTTTTAACATTTCAGCCAAAACTGGAGTTATTTCGTCACCTTCTTTAGCAACAACAGTATCACTAATAATTGTTAATTTTCCACCATCAACTTTAGTTTTTACTCCTATTGCAGCTAGTTCAGAAATGATTGGACCAGGTGCGAAATTTGTTGCACCTGCTTTAACAACGATTTCTCTTGGTGCAGTTTGGCCAGCTTTAGCTGGTGCTTCAGATTTATTTTTTTGAATTATTGAATATAAGATGAATGGGTTATCCTTTGAAAAGATTAATGCAGGCATACCTTTGATTTTTTCTACTAATTTTTCAATATCATTTTTTTTTGATCCATTTAATGCTAAAGTCAAAAGTTTTTTACGGGCCATAACAATTTGTATGTGTTTATCCCTTAACATTGCACGCATATTTTGTAATTGTTGTGCAGGAAGGTTTTCCATATTAACTAAACCAACAATTGGATATTCCTGGATCTGCTTAAGCAAATTTTGTACAAATAGTTTCTTTTTTTCACTGACCATTTTTTCGTTAAATATTTACCGGTTTACCCATAGTTAATTTAAGTAAACTGTTTTTAATATTTTGAGTTTCGTTAGGAACCTGTTTTAAAACTGTTTGAAAAACAGTTAAAATATTATCGATGATTTCTTCATCAGGTTGACTTTCTTTTCCAACGATACATTGTAAATTTGTAGCTTTCTTTGCTGTTAATCTGATAGATTTGTTAAGTTTTTTAGTCAAAACGTCCAAATTAGCGTTTGGTGGAACTACACATCCTAATTTTGGATTAGGCATTTTACCTTTTATTCCTAAAATTTTACCAAAAGCCTGAGCAACTTTCCCCATTAATGGTGCTTGAGCAATAAAGTAATCATAATCGTCTGCCAATTTTTTCATTTCTTTTTTATCTTTATATTTTGCGAAATCTTCTTCTTCAATAACTAAATCGCAGAATTTGTCTGCTTGCTCTTTTAATGCGTTATTAACAAAAGCAGCAACTTTTACTTTTTTACCTTTAGAATAATGTAACGTTACGAAAAAATCTAATGGGTTCTGTTTAACGTCAAGATTTTTCAAATTAATAATTAGATCGTAAGATTGTGAGAAATTCCTTTTCTTTTCCTGTTTCTTAAGCTCTTCTAAAGCCTTTTTTACTTGCTCTTTGTTCATTTATTAGCCTCCTACTATACATTAGTAGTTTTATCGGTATCCAGTTAAGATTGGGGGTCATTTATAAAGTTTTCCCTAAGAAGTTCTATAGTACCTAGTACCAAAAAGCTTAATAAGCATAACTAAAACCATCTACTAATCAAAGGGAGGATAGAGGAAAAAAAGATGGTAAAAGAGTTTTTCAAAAATTTGTTAAATAAACTTTCATTTAATCCGTTCAAGAGAAAAACCCATGTTAAATTAGGATTATATGGTCCGCCGAACGGTGGAAAATCTACTTTAGCTAACAGAATTTGTCAAGATTGGTTAGGTGAAGAAATGTCTTCTGTATCACACATTGCTCACGAAACAAGAGAAATTAAAATCAAAGAGCAAGTTAACATTAAAAACAAGAAAGGTAAAGAATTAACATTTTCACTTGTTGACACTCCTGGAATAGCTACTAGAATTGATTATGAAGATTTTCTTAAACGAGGAATGAAGAAGAAAGAAGCAAAATCTAGAGCAAAAGATGCTACTAAAGGTGTTATTGACGCAATTAAATGGTTAGACAACATGGATTCTGTTGTTGTTGTTCTTGATGCCACTAAAGATCCTTACTCACAGGTTAACATTACAATTATCGGTAATCTACAAGCAAGAGACATTCCTGTTTTAATTGCTGCTAATAAAGTTGATCTTAAAAGAGCTAACTTAGACGTTATTCATGCTGCTTTTCCACAATATGAAGTTGTTGGAATATCTGCGAAATATGGTAAAAATATTGAAGACTTTTATGAACAACTGTTCAAAGTAGCTAAATGAATATGGATGATAAAAAACAAGTTTTAAAAACTATAAAGTTTTACTAATAATAAATAAACATAAATAAACAAAAAAGAGATATAAAAAAGATGGTTACATTCCAATTTGTTCCTTACAATGATATTGAATTATTGAGCTCTGCAAAGAGAATCAATAAACTTTTGAATATTGTTAAAGAGGAAAAAATAGTTATCATGGAAGGAAGGCTGAGAAAAGAGGAAGAAGCCGACTTAATTGAAATAACTATGGAAGAAATTTCTGCAAAATTTAGGGGTATTGAATTAAGTGTAATATATCCTGATAAAAACAAACAAGATATCAGTCAAAAGATGAGAGGAGTTTTTGTTAATTTACTTTTAGGTAATAGACAGGGCTTAACAATTATTGGACCTGCCTCAGTTGTTAAAAAAATTGAACAAAACCCTGATAAAATTGAACTTTTTACTAATGAGAGTAAGACTAGATATCGTAAAAAAAAAAGAAAGAAATAAAAAGTAAGCTTACTTTTAGATAAATATGCCCCATCAATGTGTAAGATGTAATACTATGTATCCTGACGGCGCTCAGGAAATTCTACAAGGCTGTAAATGTGGAGCTAGACTATTTTTTTATATTAAAAAGAAACACGTTGAAGAAGGTAAAAAATTAGTTAGCAATTTAAGTAGTGAAGATAAAGTTCAAATTGAAAAAGATGTTACTGACATTTTGCATATTAAAGTTGAAGAGGGCGGTCGACCAGTAGTTCTTGATTTAGAAACTATTAGAGTTATGGGACCAGGAAAGTATGAACTTGATTTAGTACACATGTTTAAGAATGATCCTCTTGTTGTAAAGTTAGATGAAGGTAAGTACGTAATTGATTTACCACAAGCGTTTAAGAAAGAGAATAAAAAATCTAAATAGTTTTCTAATTAATACTTTTTTTGTAAATTACCGGGTTCCAATATTTTTCCAGTTTCCTTGCTTTGATAGTAAGTCTTTCATTAATATATAAACTGTTAAAAAAAGAATGTTGGGTTTGTTCTGGTAGAAAAATTCCTTGAGATACGTAAATTAATCCATTATTTTTTAATTTTGAACTTAAATTCTTAAAAGATTGTTTCTGTTCTTCTATTTCCATGAAGTTATAATTAAAAACATTTGAAAGATAGATTTTAGAAAACATTTTTTCTGGAATTTTTTTGAAGATGTTACCAGGAAAAAAACTTAACTGATTTAAATTGTTACTGATTTTGTTTAAGTAACTATTTTGTTGAAAATAATTTTCCCTTGCTAAATAACGTTCATCGTCAAGAAATTCTTCAGATACGTTTAAATTAACAAATTCTAAAAATTGTTTATTTTTTAAAAGTTTATAGTTATTTTTTGCATGATAAATTTGTTGAGGATTTTGGTCAGTAGTTATTATTTGGCAACCAAATTCTAATAAAGCAAAAGCTTGATCACCAGAACCACAAACTGCAAGAACCAGGTCATCACTTTTCGGTTCGAGTCCAGCAATTATTGCTTCTAAAGATTCATTAGTAAAATAATACATTTTTTTAACAGAAACATCTATCTAAAGTTTTCCTTTCACAGCTTTATCAGAAATGATTGCACTGTGTCCAGTTTGATCTTCAATAATGATTTTTAATTTCTCTCTACCAACAAGAACTTTGTTAAGTTTTTTAATTTGATTCTTAGCTTTTTTCTTAAGTGATTGGTCATCCTCGCCCTCAACAGCAGATTCAATAATTTTCTTTACTCTTTCTAATAAACCCTCTACGTTGGTAATGTAACCGCTAGATGTTGGCCCTGGTTCCATGGTAATAATGTGAGGTATTTTTACAGTTGCATCACCGGATTTAACAACTTTAACGTTAAGATCATCATCTGAACTAACTTCAAAAGAATATTTGCATGGTTCTTTCTTTTCTGCAGGTTCTAAATCAGATTTTCTATAACCGCACCCTGAACAATCTACTGAAAGGACGAATATTCTTCCAAAATGTGGTATTTCTACTTGTTCTTCACGAAGAGTAGCTTTATTTTTACCGCAAATTGGACAATGTTGGTCTTTTATTTCAGGCATAAATCCTGGAAAGCAAGATTGGTTTAAAAAGATTTCTATAGTGGATAGAAATCTCAAAAAACCGTTATGTTTTTGCTTAGATTTCTATAGTGGATAGAAATCTCAAAAAACCGTTATGTTTTTGCTTAGATTTCTATAGTGGATAGAAATCTCAAAAAACTGTTATGTTTTTGTTTAGATTTCTATAGTGGATAGAAATCTCAAATTATCTTGATTCCTGGTGAAATTTTTATCTGCTCTTAAGATAAGTAAAATTTATAAAGAATTGTTATTATTATCTTGATTAAATCGCGGGAGTAGTATAGTGGTTAGTATACGGCGTTGCCAACGCTGTGACCTGGGTTCAAGTCCCAGCTCTCGCACTTTTTTAACAAATTCTATCTTGTTTAGTTTAATTTATTGTTACTTAAATTTCTAAAACAATATTTCATAAAGAAAACCTTTTAAATAAAGTAAGATATTCTTAGAAACATTGGCCCCGTAGCTTAGTCTGGTGGAGTGCTGCTCTTATATGACAGTATTTCAAACAATACATTTAAGACAAGCAGTGGTCCCGGGTTCAAACAGTTCTTTCGCCAACTGGGAGCGAGGTGCGGGATGCGCAACTAACGTTGCTTACCCCCACGCGAAAACCAGGAGAAAGAAATTGAAAGTCCCGGCGGGGCCACCTTTTTTATTTAGAAATTTAAATGTTTTTTTTGAATCATTTCAACGATTGTAAAACGGCATCTATTTCTGCCATATGTTTCTTTGAAATTATCCCATTCAATTCATGCATTTCAAATATAGCAATTTCTCGAAACTTTTTCAACTCTTCTTCATCATTAATTAATCCGGACTTGTACATCCCCCAAACCAAATCGTTACTATACGTCTGCCATTCTTTTGGGCTATTCTTTATAACCCCTTTTAATCTTTTAACATCTTTTTCCAATGTGTACAACAATAAATCAAACTTTTCAAATAGTTCCGTTACTTGTTCTGCCCAATCGCTAATCTTGGAAATGTTTGCTGTCTGTAATCTTTGTCGATATTTTTCAGTTCTATGGTTCTCAACAATTTTTTTAAGGCTCTCAATATATGAATCAATTTCGTAACAAATTCTCATGGCTTTTTCTTTAGCTCCTTTAATCTCAATAGCTTCCTTGGCGACGATTTTATGGCGGGGAACTGTTGCTAGTAAATCCACTAATTTTTCAATCAAAATAAACGTGTGTTTCATATCAGGAGATATTTAAAAGACGTTTATATAATTATTGTTTATTTGAGAAATCCATTCATTCTTAAAAAATCTTTCATCTCAAAAACGGCCCCCATTTATAAATAAACGTGATTGCTACCCAATAATAATTACAAAGATTAATAAACCTCAAAAACTAGCCTACTTTATAAAGATAATAAAAAAAATTATTGTTATTTAAAAAAGAAAGGGATAAAATGAATTTAAATCAAATAAAAAAATTAATGGAACGGAAAAAAACTTCCCGAAAAGGGGAAAATGGGTACGCATTAATTGTTGGCGGCTCTGAAGAGTACGTTGGTGCAGTTGCACTTGCTGGTCTTGCAGCTTTAAGAAGTGGTTGTGATTTAGTTACTATTGCTGCTCCTGATAAAGTTGCTTGGACAATTAACACATATAATCCTGATTTGATTACGCACAAAGTTAGAGGCAGTAATTTTAATATCAAAAATGCTAAAGAGATAGTTAAATTTTCTGATCGTTATGATGCTGTTTGTTTAGGGAACGGTGTTACTAGAAAAGCTGATAAGTTTTGTCAATATTTTATTAGAAAATCTGATAAACTTAAAGTTGTTGATGCTGACGCACTTAAATCAATGTCATTTAAAGATTTTAGAAATTCAATTTTAACACCGCACGAAACTGAACTTGAAATGCTTCTTGTTAATAGTAATAAAGAATTTTTGTTACCCAAATTGAAAGTTTCTAACGCTAAAGAAAAAGCAGAAATTTTACAAGGTAATTTACGTTACTTTTTACAGAACAATAATGTTATCCTAGTTAAAGGTGCAACAGACATCATTATTTCTCGTAATAAAGTGTCTTACAATCGTACTGGTAATCAAGGGATGACTAAAGCAGGTACTGGTGATATTCTTTCTGGCTTGGCTGTAGGTTTCCTTGCAAAAACAAAAGACCTTTTCAAAAGTGCAGTTGCTGCATCTTATGTTAACGGTTGGGTTGGTGACCAGTTACTAAAGAAAAAGAAAGGTTACACTTTTATTGCTTCTGATATAATTGATGATTTAACTAAACTTAGTGAAGCTGCTAAAAAAGGGGGATCTTTTAGTGCTCCTAAGAAAAAGAAGTCAACAAAAAATAAAGTTACAAAAAATAAAGTTGTTAAAAAGAAAGCGGCCAAGAAAAAAGTAGTTAAAAAAGCAGTTCCTAAGAAGAAATCAGTCAAAAAGAAAGTTGTTAAAAAGAAGAAAGGGAAATGATTTTATTTATCTTCCTGTTAACCTAAGATGGTAAAAAAGAGAAAAAGTACAAAGATTAATGTTCGTTCTAAGAAAAGAAACCTTTCTGATGAAGATATTATTGATTTAAAAATGATGCAGAAAGGCGAAGAGGTTGAAGAGAAAGAATCAAACAAACTGAAAGGTTATTTACATTTACATTTAGATAATTACAGTTCTAAACATGGTCGATTAATTGAGGGTACTTTATTTCTCGTAAATTTTTTGGCTATTGTTTTGTTTATTATTGATACGCACGGACCTACGGGAACTTTTAGGACAATTTTAAGCATCTCTGAAATTACTTTGATTAGTATTTTCATTGTTGAATATGCAGCGAGAATGTGGGTTGCTGAAAAGAAAGTTAAACATTTTTTTAACATTTATACCATTATCGATTTAATTGTAATTTTGCCTATCATCAGTTATTTTCCGGGAGTTGCTTCAGCGACAAATTTAGGCTTTTTCAGAGTTATCAGGATTTTAAGATTGTTTAGGATGTTACGGGTACTTAGATTTCAAAGGATTTTTAAATCTAAAGATACCATGTTTGGAAAAATTACTGATTCGCAATTAGTAGTTATTAGAATCGTAATGACTGTTTTTACAATTGTTTTAATCGCTTCTGGCTTAATCTGGACAGTAGAAAGTAAAGTCAACCCTGATCAAGTTGGAACTATTTGGGACGCAATGTATTTCTCTATCGTAACTTTAACTACTGTTGGTTATGGTGACGTTACGCCTTTATCACCGGCAGGGAAAATTGTTACGATTATCATGATTTTGTCTGGGATAGCTTTAATACCATGGCAGTTGGGAAAGTTGATTAAGATTTTGTTTGTAGAAGCTACAAAAACAAAGATTGTTTGTCACAAATGCGAATTAGAAGATCATGAACGGGATTCTCTCCATTGCCGAAGATGCGGTGCGAAGTTGAAGAAAGTTAAAGTAAAGAAAGTTGAAGGGGATAATTAGAGAAGATATAAAGCGGGAGAAATTATAACAGGAATCTTTTCCCCATGATAAACATATTCTAAAGGAATTATTTCTCTAAAAACATCTATCATTTCTGAAGAATATTCTGGTTGAATTGTTGCAATGATTGAAATTTCTTGAGGACCATGCATCATTGAATCTTTACCAAGAGTATATCCTAAAGCTTCAATCTGTTGATGGCATTCATTCCATAATTCTTGGCATGCTTCTTTTACTAATTTTCGATCAAGAGTCATAAGAATAAAATAGTTGAACTTTTATTTATATTTATTGGTGTTAAAATAAAAAATTAAATCATCTCTCCATTCTTGTTAATATCTTTACTTAAATTTATCTTGTTTTAACTCTAGAGTAGTTAAGTAAACAAAAAATTTATAAATGGTAGTTTAATCTGTACTATTATGGGGACTATTTTAGAACAAAAATTGGAAGAATTTGCTATAAAACTTTTATTAAGTGAAAAGGTTAAAAAATCTACAGATCATAATACAGCAATAAGTAATCTTACTAACTTGTTAAATGGTTATGATATAATTGGAGAGGTGGCACTTCTTCCTGATCTTACACCTGCTAACTCATTACCTACTGGAACCACAGTAATTGTTGATTCAAATAAAGCAGTCAACCCTAGTTTTATTGGTATGGATATTGGTTGTGGTTATCATTTTTTCTCAGCAGAGATGAATCCAAAAAGATTTCTTAAGAAAGGAAAATTCAAAGAAAGAAGTGCCGCTACTATGGTTGAAGCAATAAATAAAGGTTTAAAATATCGTGAAAATAGTGCTTCTAAAAAATTCACTTCAAATCTTCCTATTAAAGGTATTGAAAAAATGGTTCAACAACAGTTTGGAACTTTAGGGAAAGGGAACCATTTTATTGATATGTTTGTAATAGATAAAATTTATGATCAACAAGCATGTCAAAGACAGGGAATTAGTGATAAAAAAGTTTATTTTATGATTCATTCAGGTAGTCGAGAGTTAGGATTCGCTACTAATGCATATTTTTCTAAATTATTTAAAGAGTCTACAAATCATCAAGATTTTAATCGGCGATATCTAAAAGCAGTTAAAGAAGCCGTTGCTTATGCCAGCGCAAACCGGGATTATTTAAGACAACTAATAGAGCAGTCTTTAATAAATACTAATGGGTATCCTGTAGATACCAAGACAATTTTTGACAAACCTCATAACGATATCGAAGTTCAATCTGATGGTTATAAAATTAAAAAAGGAACTGCATCTTTAATTCCGGGAGATGTGTTTGTAATTCCGGGAACTGCAGTTGATGCTGCTTATCTTGTTGAGGGTTCTTTTGGATTAGAAAATTCTCTAGGTACAATTAATCATGGGGCAGGTAGAAAATATACTCGAGCACAAATATTCTCAAAATATAGAAGAAAAAAGTTTGACAATCTATTTAATGAAATTGCTCTAAATGTAAATCCAAAAAAGATGATTGAAGAAATACCAAAAGCTTACAAAAACATTGATGATGTTATGGATTCTGTTGAAGAATATGATTTAGCGAGAAGAATAGCTAGATTAAGACCAGTAGGCGTTATAGTTGAAAGGTAGTTTGGAATAGAAAAGTATTTAAGTTTCTAATATATTGTTAAAGTTATGTCAGTCCTAGATGAAATTAAAAAGATAATCGAAGCAGCAAAAAAAGCAAAAAAAAAATTAAACAAAATTAAGAATAAGGAAAAAAGAGAAAAAAAGGTTATAAATACTGTTAAAGCTTTAATAGAACTTATTATTAAATTGGACTTGAAAGCACTTGATGAATTAAAAAAAGAAGAAGGAAATGAAGATTTTGTAGAGTTTTGTGAAGAAATTTGGCTGCTGGCAACAGAAGCAAAGAATGATATAGAAAAATTGGATTACGAAAGTGCTAAAGAAATTTTTGACAAAATAATTTTAATTGGAAAACATGCATTAATTGAAGGTAAAAATTTAGAAAATATCAAGAATTGGGATTTTGATGATGATCGTCATGTTCCGGGTTATCATCTTCATATTCGTTATAAAAAAGAAAGAACTAAATGGAAACTGACCTACAAGGACAAAATTGTTTATTATGAAGCACATGCCGAGGGTGATAAACTATCAAATTTCCCGAATGCAGACAAAGTTAGAAATAAATTAAGAACAAATTCAAAAATAAAGTTTGAAGCAGAAATTAAAAGGGGTGGAACATTAGCCCAACCAACCCCGGGAAAAGCAAAAATATTTTAGTTTATTTTTAAATTAGTATATGTATGACCATCAGTTGCATTAACAACATAGAGCATAAAAGATCTTTTTCCTACCAGAACTTCATTAACTTTTTTCACATAAGAAGTAGTACTTTCACCTAACATCAATTCATTTACACACCCAATATAGGATTTCGAATCTCCTTTACTTTCGGTATAATCAACGGCACTTAAAATTAATAATTCTAATGGGTCATCCAGAGACAAATCTGCTGATTTTAAATGAGAAAGTGATTCTCCGGTTTCAATGTATTGATTAAAAGCTTTAACAACTTCTGGATAATCATCATCAAAAAACTGGTGTATCAAAACAGAATGAACACAATCTTTTCTTTTTAATAAATAATCTCTTACAGGATTTAATCTTTCATGAGAAAGTTCTTCCTCACAGGCATGAACAGCTTCTCTAACAACATAACCACGTGGGTCATCAGTAATTGGATAACAATCACCCATTAAAACTTTATTTTTTTTAACAAAATCTTTTAATTCTTTCTCACTAATATTTTCAGAAAGATATTGGTTAATTGTTTCACCAAATTCCAATTCAAACTTAAATCTTTTTCTATCTTCTTCTTGCTTTTCTTCAAATAAAGTTTTTTCCAGAGGCATTTTAATTTAATATTTTCTTTTATTTATAAACTTTTCCCTTAATTACTACTCTAGAATAACTAAAAACGCTCCTGCTATCCATTAACGCTTCTTCCCTGAAATAATAATATACTGCCAAAGAAGTCCACGTTTTCTTATTACTTCTACATTAAATCCGGCTTTTGTAAAAAGATTTTTTAACATTTGATCATTTTCAATCCACTTAACATTAGGGATGAAATAAAAGAATTTATCAAAATCTACGAATACTATTTCTCCGTTTGGTTTAATTGTTTTTGCTAAACTGTTTATAATCTTGCTTGGATTTTGCATGTAAGATAACATCCCTACAGAAATAATTCCATCAACTTTCTGTGTTAACTTTAATTTAAAGTCGTCCAGGTGCGGATGATGATATACAGAAACGTGTGGTAAATGTTTTGTTCTTTTAGAAGTTAGTTCAACCTTTTTCTCACATAAATTTAACGCATAAATTTTACCTTTTTCAGTAACTTTTTCTGCTAATTTTTTTGTTAATGTTCCAGTTGAGCAACCATATTCTAAAATCACTTTACCTTTCATCTCACCCATATCTTTCAACAGTTTATTTCTGATAGTAAAAGGAAAAAACAATTTTTCTCCTAACAAAACTAAGTAAGATAAATATTCGTTTACGTTAACAATTGCTTTTTGGTTGTAAAACATTTCTACAGTAAAGTAGAACGGAATACCTAAAATAATGAACGAGCCAGCAAGTCTAATTATTGACCAGGCAACACCCACCTCAATATTTATCCAATTGATAACTAATAATATAATTCCGAGAACCATGATTATTGGAACGAAAGTACCTCCTGGAGCTTTGAACGGTCGTTCTAAATGTGCTTCTTTCTTTCTTAAGATGGGTACTGCTAAAAGGATTAATGATAGAACAATCATGCTTAACAGGACATAAATTAAGTAAATTGTTCGGTAAGGGTCACCCCACTTAACAATGTAACCACGGAATATAAACCATGCAAAAATGGAAATTATTATTGTTTGAAAATATACTGCTCTGTATGGCGATTTGTGTTTCGGATGTAATACGGCAAAATGTTGCAAGAATAGTTTATCCTTTGCCATTGCTCTGATTAACCGTGAACTAGCAATCGGCCAGGCAGCAGCAGCTCCGACAATAACTAAATACATTCCGAAAACAACGAACGTTTCACCAGTTTTACCTAAAGTGTTAAACGCTTGTACTGCGAACGGTCTGGCATTACTGATGTAACTTTGATAATTAACTGTTCCTAAAGAACTGAAAATGTAAAGGGTCATGATTACCCCGCAAATGACTATTGCGGAAATGATTAGTTTGTGTAACTTTTTAGGGTTTTCTGCTTCGTTAGCCATATAAGTTACTGCTTCAAAGCCAAGGAAAGCTTCACTGATTAATAATAGGGATAATGATAAGTAAGCGAAAATGCTAACCCCTGCATGACGGAAAAAAGGTTGCATCATTTCTAATTTGAACGGACTAACTAATTGTCCTTTAAACAGAGCTGGAATACTAATAAAAGAAGGAATGGTCATTGCAAGAATCACTATTGTAGCGATCATTCCGAACACTACTAACATTGTTGCTCCTGCATCAATACCGCGGAAGGCCATAAAGTTCAAGACAATTATCCAGACAGCTGCAAAAACTAACCGAAGAATAAAATAGTTAGCATAAGTTGTTGGAATAAAATATTCAGATGCAGCAACAAGGTTAAGGGCCATTCCAAAATTTCCGGCAATCCAAATTAACCAGCCAGCAAAGAATGATATTGATCTGCCATAAGCACGTTTACAGAATTCATAAGTTCCACCAGAAGTTGGATGTAAAGTTACTAATTCTCCAACGTACATCATCATTACTCCTGCTAATATGAATAATGCTATCCAAGCAAGGATTGATGCCGCTCCAGAACTGATCACTCCTAAACTTGGTAAATAAAATAATGAACTGCCTAAGATTGAGTTGATTAAAATAAATAAAATTACTGGATTGGTAAGTTTTTTTGCTCCTGTAGATTCTCTGATCCCTAATTCTGGTTGAACTGGAACATTTACTGGTTTTTGTTCAGCTTGTTTAGTTGATGTTACTTTTTGATTAACTTGTGGGGGTTGTTGTTGTTGAGGATTTGTTGGAACTTTATTTTTCTGTTTAGCTGGATCAGTAACCATAAATTTCCAAAATTCTTTTAAGCCCATCTATTAACCTCTTTTTTTAATATATTAATATTTGTTAGTAAATTTTTCTTGTTTATAAAATTATTGTGGGAGTAAACTTTAAATACCCTAAAATATTACTTAGATTCATGAACGAGTTTTGGGAAAAAGTTGAACATTGGAACGCAAAGTTAATTTCTCCTGCAATTGTTGGATTGATTTTTGTTATTGTTGTAGAATTAGTACCTTATTTTAAAGATTTTTCTCACCATTATCATACTTATATTCTTACTCTTGATTATATTATCCTTGCCATTTTTGCTGTTGATTTAACTTTTCTAGCTGTTAAAGCAAAAAGTTGGAAATTCTTTTTCAAAAATTATTGGTTAGATTTTGTTGCTGTAGTTCCATTAGTGTTATTCTTTACAGTATTAAGCAGAATCTGGCGAGCAATTTCTGCTGCTGGTCAATTAGGGGTGGGGCAATCAATTTTACATTCCTCCTTAGAAGTACGTAAAGGTGTAAGTGCGGCAACCAGAGGAGGAAGAATTGCTAAGTTTGTTCGGTTAGGAGCAAGATCCTTACGGGTAATTACAAAATCTAGATTGTTTACCAAGTTAACCCACCATACTAATAGACATAAGCCAGCAAATAAAAAGAATTTGCACAAAGTTCTTGAGAAAAGACATTCTAAGAAAAGAAAGTAATATTAATTCATAAATATTATAAATAAAACAAAGCTAAATTTCTTTACAATGGTAAAATTAGATGAGTTAATGAATTTAGATATGGAAGATGATATCCTTTATCTTACAACAACAAGAGATGGATGGGTTCCAGTAGGTGGTGAAATAGTTGGAACAATTACTGCTTATTTTTCATCAATTGCTTTTCGTATGTTAGGTCAACCAACAACAGATGCTGAAATTCCTGATGAAGCTAATGCCGTTTTATTCAGCCCATTAGAAGAAATTGCATCCACAGACAAAGGCGTTAAGTTCCAAGCAACTTTGTATCAAGTAGGTCTTCCAGAATATAAATTGGCTTCAGAAACATTGGCCGCAGATAAAATGACTACTTAATCATCTAACTCGTTTACCATAAACAAAGATTTCTGTTTTAAACAATCTACTTTTTTTACTATAATTCACAGACAATTTTTCTTTCTTAAACAAAGCCAACATTTTCTTTTTGTCTTCAACTAATAAAGCGTTAGGAGTCATATTCATAAAACCGTTCTTGACATAAAAACAAAACTTACCTTTTTTATTAAGAACTTTTTTTACGTCATGAACAAACCCAGCTACGTCTTTAACATGCCCTAAGTCATTAAATGAAACGAAAGCATCTACTTTTCCAGATTTTGTAGGAATATTTAAAGTTCTCAGTAAATGTACATCAATATGTTTTCTATCTTCAGAAGAAACTTTTTCTTTGAACACTTTAACTTCTTCCTTTGATTGATTAGCAATAATTACTTTACGGAAGGGCATTTTTGTTTTAACAATTTTCTGAGTAAACGTTCCCATTGGAGAATTATAAACCATAATGTTAGATTTTTTATTAAATGGTCCAACCAAAGAAATGATTTTGTTAAAAGTAATTTTAGGTAAAGGAAGTTTGTGATAATGGTGTGATAGTTTAGCCATCAAGTTTCTTCGTAAAGTAACGTACTTTTTATCATAAAATAGTTCAATTGCAAAGTAGGCAGGAATTCCGAAAGCGACTAATCCAGCAGAAATACGTAAAATGTCAAAAGCACTATGAGTTTCTTTGATAAACATTATTAATAGAAAGACCATAAACAGCATCGTGATAAGAGGGCCAACTTTTCCAAAAACAACTTTATATGGTCGTTTTAATTCCGGTCTTTTGAACCGTAAAATAACTAAACTTAATAAAACGGCAGAATAGACAATCAGAATTAAAGGGATCAGCATATGCAATAAAGTTTCGTACGAACCTGCTCCAACAATCACTAAAATTGAAACCACTAAAACTTGAAACATAATTGAAACATACGGACTTTTATGTTTAGGATGAATTTTTGCAAATTGAGTAAAAAATAGTTTATCTTCAGCAATTGACATTAACAATCTTGGTGCGGTTACAATCCAACCGGCAGTAGCACCAATTACGGAAATAAAAATTAATATTGCAAAGATTATTCCTCCAATACTTCCAAAATGGACACTTCCTAAATCTTTTAATGGAGCTACAGATTCTGAGAATTCTGCCCAAGGAATTGTTCCCATCGCTGTAAGAGCTAAAAAGAAAGACAAAACCGCAATAACAATAGTTCCGTAAATTAACGCTTTAGGCATGATTTTAGAAGGGTTCTTAGTTTCTGCAGATAAAAATATTGCACTTTCCCAACCAAAGAAAGTTTCGGCAATAAAGAATATCGCTAACAACACATTCATTGCCGGGAAAACAAAGAAGGGATCCAGATTGCCTGGCTTAAAATTAATAAATCCAGGAATGATAATTGCGATGACTGCAGTTAAAGTAATAATCGCAAAAGTTACCAAAACAACTGTTGAAGTTTGCATTCCTCTAAAAGCAACGTAACTAAAAGCGATAATTAGGAAAATTGCAATAGGGACATAGGTAAAAGAATATTTAAGAGGAATAAGATATTGTAACGCTCCTAATAATAGCATAGCGATTGTAACTGAACCGGCAATAGAAGTTGTCCAGCCAATAACAAAACTCCAAAATCGACCGTAAGCTTGTTTAGCGAATTCATAAACACCGCCAGCTTTTGGAAACATGGAAACTAATTCTCCAAAACACATCGCAATGTAAACAGAGATTAATGATAATACTCCCCAAGAAACTAAAGAAGCAGGACCAGCATGTTTTGCTCCTGCAGAAGTTAGGAACCAGATTCCTGTACCCATAATGGAGTTGATCGTAATTAAAAGAATAACTTTAAAACTTAATGTTTTCTTTAACTGTTTTTCGTGCGGTTGAACTTTACGGATTTTTGCTTTTTTAACATATTTTCTTGTTCTAATAAACCTTGGTGCCCGTGCACCAAATCTTAACAATCTTAGTAAACGGCCGTAACGAGCAAATCGTGCAAATCTAGCAACTCTCGCTAAAATTCGTACTCCTCTTAATGCTCTGATTAAAACAAGACCTTCAATTCCTAAAAAGATTAAATTAAATGGAATGGTAGCAATAATGTCAAAAATATGTTTTTTGACGAAAGGAAAAAAATGTGGAGTTTCAAACCACCGATAATACAAATCAATAGCAAAAATAATAACCACATAAATATCAAAAATGTCAATGAAGATTGACATTGCTTTTCCAACACCGTAGAAAAGTTCAATGATCGTAACAACAAGAAGTAATACTAAAGAAGGGGGAATTAATAGTTGAATAATATTGTCTAATTTATTTTTCCCCATATTGTTGGCCTCTTTTTTGTAATGATGTTTTTTCTATTATATTTAAATCTTTTTACTATGGATGGAAATCTGTTGCCATATTAATATTACTTTAAACATATCTTAAGCAAAAAATAAAAAATGAGATTTATTATAAATTTATTAATACTAACCCTATAATCCCTGCTAACAAAGCATAAATAACGGCCGGAATGAGATTAATCCTAATAATCTTTCCTTCTTGGCCATGTAAACCAACTGTAGCGCTGGCAGCAATGATATTATGGATAGCAATCATATTGCCAACTGCTCCGCCCACAGCTTGTAAAGCTAAGATGATTACTGGAGAAATTATTAACGTACTTGCGGTTTCATACTGAAATGTACCAAAAAATAAATTTGATACAGTGTTAGATCCAGAAATAAAAGAACCTATCATCCCAATTAAAGGAGCAAACAAAGGATAAATGGAACCTGTTAAAGAAGCCATCGCTTTTGCTAATAATAACGGCATACTAGGAAATTCCAACAGATTATTACTTGATAAAATTAATATTTGTACTAAAGCTACTGTAAAAATTAAAGCAATTAAAGGATATTTTATTTTTGTAAATGAATCGAACAATACTTCCCTAACTTCTTTCGGATTAACTTTTAATATAAATATCGATAAGACACAGACTATTAAAAATAAAATTCCTGGTGAATATAAAAGAGCGAAAGAATAATTTATTTCTGCGTTGAACACCTGAAATATATTTAAAGATATTTTTTTTAGTAAGTCGCCTAAGTTTAAAAAATTTATTCTAGTAACTATTAATAAAATTCCTACTAACAAATAAGGAGATATTGCTTTCCAAAAAGTTAAGTTTTTTTTATGGTGTAAAGTAATACTTTTAGTTTTCCATCCTTTTGGCCATTGTTTTTTATTAGGAAAGTCCCAGTTATTTTTTGGTACTAAAAACCCTTTTTTAGTTGTGTAAATTAATAAAATAATCCCCACTAAGCCACCAATTAATGAAGGAAATTCTGGGCCAAGGAACATTGCTGTCAGGAAGTAAGGGATTGTAAAACAAAGACCGGACCAGACGGCATAAGGCCAAATTTGTATTCCCTCTTTGAATGATTTTTTCTTTCCAAACAATTTTGTCAAAATGCAGACTAAAACTAATGGGATAAACGTACCAATTATTAAGTGAATTAATGCTGAATAATACGTTACTTGCATTAAATTAACATCAATCACTGATTTAATTCCAATTAAAATTGGGGTTCCTACTGCGCCAAAAGTTACTGGAACTGAATTAGCAACTAAAGCAACAATTACTGCGGCTAATGCTGGGAATCCTAATGCAACTAATAATGGAGCGGCCAATGCTGCGGCTGTTCCAAATCCTGCTGCTCCTTCTATAAATCCACCAAATAAAAAAGCAATTATTATTACTTGGACTCTTCTATCGGTTGAAATTTTTTTTAAAGTTTGATTAATTACATAAATACCTCCTCCTTTTTCTAAAAGTTTCAACAATAATATGGCTCCAAATACGATTAAAATAATTTCTACAGCAATAAAAAATCCTTTTACCGTTGCTGCACCAATCCATGAAAGAGGCATTTTCCAAATTAAGAAAGCAATAAATATAGTTACTATCCATGTTAATGGCATTGCTTTAACAGCTTTCCATTTTAACACAGCCATCAAAATAAAAACTAGTAGAATTGGCATTAGGGCAAAAAAAACTAACCAACCAGAGTTTATCACCATCAGTTTTAGGTTTTATCTAAAGTATAAATAGTTTTTCCTAAAATATTAAACCTTTTTACCATGGATAAAAATATGCTGCCAGAATAATCCTCTCTTTTTAACAATTTCAACTTTAAACCCTGCAGATCTAAACATATGTTGAATTTTTTTATCTTCACTTAACCAGTAAACGTTAGGCATGAAAAAGAAAAATTTATCATATTCTAAGAAAACTACTCTCCCGTTCTTTTTAATATGTTTACTAAGATCTTTAAGTACAGCTTGCGGTTTTTGCATGTAAGATAATGTTCCTGTAGAAACTAAAGCATCCATTTTTGGTAATTTTACTGTTGTTTTAAAATTGTTTAAATTATCATGGTGATAAAATTTTACATGTTGATGTTTTTTCATGTGTGAATAAGCTACTTTTAAATTATGTTCAACAATATCGAAAGCGTAAACTTTACCATGAGGGATAACTTTTTTTGCTAATTTTCTGGTAATTGTCCCTACTGAACAACCAAATTCTAAAACGTTTTTATTTTTTAGTTCTCCCAACATTAAAAATATTCTTTTTCTAACACTTATTGGAAAAAATATATTTTCAAATATTACTAAAATGTAAGATAACTTTTCGTTAACTCTTTTAATCGCTTCACCATCGTGATACATCTCGATTAAGAAATATAAAGGAATACCAAGGAAAATTAATGAAACTATGATTTTAACAATGTTAATTGCACCGTGCGTGTAGGTTAACCACATCCCAATTAAAAAAAGCATGAAGATGGCTACTAATATTGGTCCAACTTTACCAAAAGGAACAGTAAAGTAACGTTTAAGGTTAGGTTTCTTGTACCTCAAGACAACAACACTTAACAAAACGAAAGCGTAAGCAATCAAAACTATTGGGACAAGGAGATGTAACATTGTTGTATAAGAACCAGCACCAACGATTACTAATATTGTTGTTAGAATAGTTTGAAAAATTATTGCTCTGTGCGGAGTTAAGTTTTTAGGATGAATCTTTGCAAAATGTTCCAAGAAAAGTTTATCTTGGGCCATTGCTAATAATAATCTTGGTGCAGAAACTACCCACCCTGCTACTGAACCAATAATTGCTAAATAAACTAAGATTGTAAATATATCTCCGCCAAGAATTCCGTAATGTAATATTCCTAAATCTGTTAACGGCGTGGAAGATGCTCCAAAAATTTTCCAGGGCATTACACCAAGAGATGTAACAACAAAAACCATACAAATAATAGCAATTATTACTGTACCCCAAATTAAAGCTTTAGGCATAACTTTTTGTCCGTTTTTAGTTTCTTCTGCTAGAAAAGTTGCAGTTTCCCAGCCAAAAAAAGTTTCCGCTATTAAAAAAATTGTTAACATGAGCGATGATAATGGAAAGACAAAGAAAGGTTTGAAGTTTGTTAATTGGAATTTGAACATTCCAGGAATAGCTAACCCTAAAATTGCAGCTAAAGTAATGAACGCAAAAATAATTAACATGATTGCACTGGTTTGCATTCCCTTGAAAGCTATATAATTGAAAGCGAAAACGAATAGCAACGAAATGCCAATTTTTAACCAGATAGAACCTATTGGTAACAAGTATTGTACCGCTCCTACCACAAGCATGGCGATGGTAATGTTTCCTGCCAAAACGGTCATCCATCCAATTAGGAACGAGAAAAATCTTCCGTAAGCTTGTTTACAGTATTCGTAAATCCCACCAGCTTTCGGAAACATTGAAGATAATTCTCCGAAACACATCGCAATATAAATTGAAATTATTGAAAGAATAAACCAGGAAAGAATTGATGCGGGACCGGCAGCACCTGCGCCAACAGCTGGCAGAAAGAAAATACCTGTCCCCATAATAGAATTGATAGTAATTAAAAGTATTGCTGGATAACTTAATACTTTTTTCAGTTTAGCCATATCTTTTAAATCCCCCTCTTTTAACTTAAAGAATATTTTATTATTTATAATGGTTACTTTTTTTAAAACAAACTTGAACATAAAAATGAGGATTAAACCACAAAGAATAAAAACATCAACAATATACTTATTTTAGAGGTGTAATAAAAATGGCGTATTGGACAATGTTTAATCTTTATCAACGGCCAGATTTAATGTTATTTGGATTCTTAATTATTATAGCGTGGGTAATGGTTTGGAAAGGTTTAGCTTTATGGTTTTCTGCTCAGAATAAACAAAAAGGTTGGTTCATTGCGATATTAATTTTAAACACCTTAGGATTGTTACCAATAATTTATTTGCTTTGGTTCAAACCGGAAAATGAAACAGTTAATCAGGAAAGAGTTAAAACCAAAGTTAGTAAAAGAATAGTTGCTAAGAAGAAAGTTGTTAGAAAGAAGAAATAAACCTAAATATTGAACTCTTCGATTTCTAATTTACCTTTTTTAACTTTTACTGTATACTCTTTTCGATCACTGAATTTAGTGATTTTTGTAACAATTTCTGGTAATAATATTCGTTCGCCACGTAATTGTAAATTAGTAATTATTTCCTGCCCTTCATTACCGTTCTCTATTTCAATCTCTTTCATAACATCTGCTGAATCTTGTTTCTTTTTACCAAGAACTACTTCTTCAGTTTTTCTAAACATATACTTAGCAATTTCGTCAGCAACATTAATTGGGACTACTTGACTTAACCCTTGCAATCCTGGAGATATGTTAGCTTCAATTACTAACGGTCCTAACGGGCTTTCCAGAATGTCTACTCCACAGATATCTGCCCCTAACGCTTTTGCTGTATCTAAAGCGATGTTCATTAATTCTCGAGTTAATTGTACAGATTCACCAATACCGCCAGCATGAATGTTTGACCTTTTTTCTTCTTTCTGCGCTTTACGACGCATTGCAGCCACAACTTTATCACCTACTACTAAAGCTCTAATATCACTACCACCCGTTTCAATATATTCTTGGATAATGAACGGTTGATTTAAAGCTCCTAACGCATCTAATAATGAAGATGCAGAACTGATAGAATCTGCAAACATTACGCCTTTTCCTTGAGTGCCTTCAGGGAATTTCATCACAATTGGATAATTTACTTTTTTTAGTAGTTCTTTAGCAGCTTCAGTTGTTGATGAAACGTAAGTTTTTGGCATTGGAATATTATGTTGTTGTAACACCAAATGTGTTAGAAGTTTGTTATGCACCACTGTAAATGCGCTACCTGCAATTGGCATATAAGGGACTTTTCCTTCTAATAAGTTTGCAATTGAAGCTAATAAATTAGCGTACCGGAAAGATCCTTTAACATAAATACAATCATAATTATTTAACGGTTCGCCTTGATAAAGTACTCCCCCACCTTTACCCATCCGAACTTCAATCTCTTTAAGTTGAATCATATCAACCTCGCCGAAATAACTGGTCATTGCGTCCGCTACCCATTGTGAACTTTTACTTCCTAACGAGATTATTGCAGCTTTCATTTTTTAGTTTTTGTTTGGATCGATTAAAAAGTTTCCTTTTTTAAGGATGTTTTGCCCTACTAGTAATGGATAAGTCATATATGATCGGTCAGCTAAAGTAAACTCTTCTTCAATAATATCTCCGTTAATTTTAACTTTAACTTTAATTATCGGCCTCTTTTTAATCCCAGATGCAGACTTAACAATTTTAGTTTTAATTACCGGTCCCAGTTTAAGTTTAGCAGCCAGTTTAATGTCCATTGAAGATGCTGTTGCTCCCGTATCTATTCTAGCAACAATTTTTTCTTCTTTATTATCTGGGCTTAAAATTGTTAATTTTTCAGTTAATCCTAATATTACCCTTTTTGAGCTCATGGGGAGAGAAGTTTAGTTTTTTGTTTATATATTTATTGGTTAATTAAAAGTTGTTTAAGAAAAAGAAAAAAAAGAAAAAAAAATAGTTTTATCTGCTTCTTCGGCCACTTGGTGCAACTGATCCACTATCGCCTGTATTATCGTCGCCTGAACCGCCAGTTCCTACAAATGGTGTTTTTGGTGTTGTTTTTATTGTTTTACCTACACTAATAGATGATAGGTCTACATATAAAAAGCTCCACTCTCCGTTTTCACACTTGTAACCACTAAAACTAACTCCTTCGTTTTGGCCACCTTTTTTACACGTGTTCCAATGATCACCATCGAAAAGGTATTCTGCAAACTCTGAAGCAATGTGTGTTTTTCCAGGCTTTCCTTTATACCAACCTTCTTGGGTACAAATTGTTTTTCCACCATTTGTCATTTTTCCAGGAATTTTACACTCATTCCAAACATACTTTTTGTTTCCTGATTGGTAAATACAAACATGACTTCTATCTGGACTGATAATTTTTCCTAAAGAAACAATTTTTTGTTCACAAGTTCTCCAGTTGTTATTATAACAAAGGAATTTGTTTAAAGTCACGTCACCATAATTAAAGTCAGAACCTGATTTGTCAACACAACCTTGGGGGTCATTTGAACAACCAATCCTGTTTGTATTCCAATACCTTGTAGTCCCAGTTCCTGAGTCTAAATCACTTCCTAAACAAGTTTCTTTTGCAGTACAACTTGAACAGCCTTTTTTGGTATTTTTAATCTTTTTCCAAACAAAACCATTACAAACGTAATTTCCGTCATCACTTACAATTCCCTGTGCATCTTTGTAACATAATAACCAGTTGTTATCATTTCCACAAACTTTACCACCAGCAACAGCTCCGAAGTTATGTGCTTTATGACCAGTGCTAATACACTGAGTACTTTTACCAATACCAATTCTTCCTTTATCAATTGCTGTTTCTGAAGTAAAATAATTGTTCTCAGAATTATCTAACTTAACTACTACATCACTGAATCGACAATTTTTAGGATCGTCCTTACACCATTTAGTGTTGATCCACTTAGTACCTTTCCAAGTATAATCACCAACTGTTTTGATATTTGTTGAACCTTTAATCCACTTGTTGTTGTCACAGATTCTATTGCCACCATCACTAATCATGTCTTGAGCTTGACTATCACACTTTAACCAGTTGTTATCATTTCCACAAATCCAAGTACTAGTGTAATAAGCATCGAATTTTTTACATGCTCCACTAGAAGTTACACACTGATCTGCCCCACTACAATATTCTGCTCTTTCTGGTGCATCTAAAGCGAAATTATCTTGTGCCCAGCCTGTTGAAGTAGTTTCGTAATTATAACAAGAGTCTCCAAACAAGTCTTGTAACCACGTACATTTAAAATACACTTTTTTCTGAACACCTTTAGAATAATCTAGCGTATCACTGAAAATAGGGAAATCAGTTTTAGCTTTATTAGTCCATTTAACCCACTTCTCACCGTTACAATAATATTTTTCAGAAGTTACATATTTATTATCTTTTGAACATTCAACCCATTGTTTACCATCACAGATTAAGTTGTTTTCACCTTTATAAGTTGCTACCTGAATTGATCCTTCCCATAACTCATATTTTCTGTCAGTTTCTAATTCTCCTTTACCGCTTTTTGTACATTTTCTCCAAATTCCACCATCTTGGTTTCCTTCTGTACAAATATATGCAGCATCTTCATGTAATTCATTATCACGATAACATAAGTTTTTTGATGGTGAGAAACAAGTTCCGGCTCTAAGCTCGTCATCAACTTTCCAAATTTGTTGTCCAGGAAATTTACAACATCCTTCAATTTGATCTTTAATTTTTACTCCATTAGCATTTTTATATTTAGTGTTTACATAGAAATTAAACCCTGCTGCTTCACAAGCGGCATCATTTTTAGCCCCTAGAGCTTTCGCCCTTTAATGGCTTCTCCGGCAAGAGCTGAGTCGTCTGCTCCTTCTTCCGGGACACAGGATACTACAAACAATAATGTTACTAACATTATCAATATCAACATAACTTTAAAAACATTTTTCATTTACATCACCTTTTTTTTTAAGTTAACTTAACTTAATTTAACTTAATTTAACTAAAGTAATATTTTTTCATTTATATATTTATTGGTTATCATAAGCACAAAAATAGTTAAAAACAAAAAGTTTATATTCTCGCTGATACTTAACCGGGGTAATGGAGAATACAAACATTTTTGAATTTAGTAAAAAGGATTTACAAAAGAAAATAAAATTGCCTAAAAAATTATGTCCATTATTGGCCGAGATTTGTGGAATTCACATTGGGGATGGTCATTTAGGTTTTAGAAAAAACAAATTTGAATATCTTATTCAATGTACTGGGAATTTAAATGGAGACAAACCATATTATGACAATTATATTAAAAAATTATGGAAACAATTATTCAATTTAGATGTTCGGTTTAAAGAAAGAAAAGATAATACTTACGAATTGAGAGTTTATTCTAAAGTAATTGCACAATTCTTCAATCAATTCTTAGAAATGCCTTTTGGGAAAAAATCAAGAACAATTAATATCCCTAACCTAATTAAAGAAACTTGCCAGGAAAGTATTTCTGAAGAGATGAAATCTTGTTTAAGAGGTATAATTGATACAGATTTTTATTTTGTATTAGACCGAAAATCTCCAGAACTAGGGGCTTGGTTTGCAAGTAGAAATTTAGTTTTAGACTTACAACAATATTTTATTCTTTTTGGTTTAGAGCCTAAAATAAGGCTGGATGTTAAGTATTATAATACTAGCGCTAAAAAGAATTTAATCAGACATCAATTAAGGATTAGAAAAAAAAGAGATATTGAAAAGTGGTTCAAAGAAATTGGCACTAGTAACCCAAAAATTTATAAAAGATATCAAGATTTTATGTGATAATGCCCCGATGGTGTAGATAACTTTAAACGGTTAGCACGATCCGGACTATCATTCTGCCCTTTCGGCTTTCCGAAAAGGAAGATAGGCAGCGACCCGAGTTCAAATATCCTCAGGGAGACCACAAATCTCCCGGATTTGAGAGTCTCGGTCGGGGCGCTCATTTTTATTTTATCTATCTGAACCAAATATACTGCACGACAACAATAATTAAAGAAACAATTAAAATAACATTTACCCAAACATAACTTACTTGGATTCTCATTTTTTCTAATATTTCGGCAATAAAAGAATGACCATGATTATTTTTGTTTTTTAGAGGATACCCACGCAACCATTGCATTAAAGTTGTCAAAGGACAAATGATATCAAATTTTCTGTAAATAAATAGTGACCACAAGAACTGGAAAAATATGATACTAACAAAATACCAAAAATGAAATATTACTTTTCCTGCCCATAATGATTTAGGGATTACAAACATTCCAAAAAGAATAATTACAATTGGTAAATGTAACCAAAAAACTATTTTTGCATTGATTTCTTTAAGATCCATTTTGGGTACCATCCTCTTTTCTTAAACAATATTAATATGATTATGACAATTATTAAACTCCAATTCAAAATAAAAAACCAACGTGTAGCCCAACTCATTCCCGGAAAAGCCCAATCAGATATCGGCCAAAGAAAAGGAGTAGGAAGAACTTCCCTAGTATGGGTAGGAATATCTATTAAAATATGAATCGGCCAAGCCAACATGTAAATTGGAATCTTTTTGTAAACCAAGTAAACTACTAAGAAAATAGCAGCACAAATAATTAAGCTATGGCTTAAACCGTATAAAGGTAAAATCCAAGGTGGAAAGTTTTCCAAAACAGGAGGACCATAATTCACTTTAGCAGTAAACAATCTATAAAAGAAATATATCAACCAAGAGAAAGTGTCTGGAAGTACACCAAACAAAATTGCATAAAGTGGTTTCTTACTTTTATTGAAAAAGATGTAACTCCAGATTGCATGGGAAAAGTAGTCCATATTGAATCTTATATTGTTAACTTTTAAAAAGATAACTATAAATTTACATAAAGATGGTCAATAAAATTCCTGTTAAAGAAGCTCTGCAACTTAAAGACACAGTTTTCATAGATGTACGTTCGCCAGGAGAGTTCGAAAATGACCACATCATGGGAGCAGTTAATCTTCCCATTCTTACAGATGAAGAAAGGCACGAAGTAGGATTAATGTACAAACAAGTTTGTCAAGAAAAAGCAATTGAAAAAGGATTAGGATTTTATGAACAGAAAATTCCGGCAATGAAAGAATTTGTTGAAAAGTTTAAAGACAAAAATTTAATTGTATATTGCTGGCGTGGTGGAATGCGTTCAAAGATTATTGCTACTTTGTTCGAATCTCTTGGCTATAAAACGTTTCAACTTAAAGATGGATATAAAGCTTACCGAAAAGTTATTTTAGAAAAATTAACTAATTTTAAACTGAAACCAAAAGTTTTTGTCCTTTACGGTTTAACCTGTACTGGGAAAACTGCATTACTACAAAAATTACCAAATGCAATTGACTTGGAAGGACTTGCCCAACACAGGGGAAGTTTGTATGGAGCGATTGGCTTGAAACCGAGAACCCAAAAAATGTTTGACAATTTGTTATTGAAAAAATTAGAAGAATTAAATTCTGAAAAATATGTTTTCATTGAAGGCGAATCTCGGAGAGTCGGTGATTTAATGATTCCTACTTTTCTTTGGAAAGCAATGAAAAATGGTACTAATATTCAGATTACGCGTGGTTTGCCAATTAGAATTAAAGAAATGGTTAAAGAATACTTTTTAAACCCAAAAATTGTTGAAGAGATTAAAGAAATTTCTGCCAGGTTATGGAAAGTTATTTCTAAGAAAAAGAAACAAGAAATGTTAGATTTTTTAGAAAATAAAGATTTTGAAAGTGCTGCAGAAATTTTACTGATAGATTATTATGATCCGTTATATGCTCACACTTTAAATCAGGTTAACTTTGATTTTACAGTTAGTTGTAATGATTTAGATAAAGCAGTTAAAGAAATTATTGATATTGCCAACAAGTAATCTTTTATATTAGTTTGATTTACTTACTAAGATGAAAAAGAGGCATTTACTATTAGCCCTATTAATAATAACCACTATCTTTCTAATTAGTTGTTCTTCTGTAACAAACGAAATAAATGGGGCAAATGAATCTAAGCAAACTGAAGAAGTTGATAAAGAAGCAATTTATGGTCAAGCTTTGAAAGAAATAGCTGAAACAAATTCTACTAATAATTCTGGTTTAGATAAACGGTACGATTATCTTAAAAATCAAGTTGATACTATTCTTGCTGGTGATGAAGCACTTAAAATGGCAACTTTTACAAGGATTAAGATTGAACTGGATTATTTGAAAATGAAAAATTATGATTCTAAAAAAATGAGTTTTATCATGTCAGATTTTATGAAAGCTTTTGCTGCTGCTGAAAAAGTTGCTGAAGAAGCAGATTATTCTGGTTATAGTTTAAGTGACCGTTACTATTCTTTAGATTCAGATATTGAAAAAGTTTCTTCTGGAAAAACTGAACTTACTGTAGCAACTTACCTTCAAATAGAAAAAGGGATAAATAAATTAAATGAAGATGGGTATCCTGTTGCTAACAAAATTACTGAACTTAAAGGCAAATTGTTTAAAGCAGTTCTTGCAGAATTGGAATCGGCAATTGTTGATTATGAAGTTCCTGAAATTAAAGAAGAAATTGAAGATGTAGTAATTGAAGAACCAATAACTAAAAGTGTTAAAGATAAAGAAAAATCAGAAGTTGATAAAACAATTGAAGAAAAAGTGGAAGTAAAACCTAGCGGGCCACAAATATTTACTGTTGAACTGATTGATGGTGGTTTTAATATGGAATCTATTAGTGTTAATGTTAACGATACTATTGTTTGGGAAAATGTTCGTACTGGAAGTTATAAAATTGCTATGGTTCTTGGTAATGGTCAATGCCGGGATGTTAAAAGTAAACTTTTCAAAGAAGGGGAATCTTATAATACTACTTTTACTGAACCAATAAAGTGCTGGGTTTCTGATGGGATTTATACCACTCAGGCAATGAAAGTTATTGTTAGTTAAGTTAATTTTAAACCTAAAAATTTATAAAAATGGCTACTAAAATAGGTCTATGGAAGAAATAGAACTAAAATTTTTAAATATTGATGTAGGGGAAATAAAAACAAAGCTATCTAAAATAGGGGCTAAAGTTAAATTTGATGATCACACAGAATCTTATCCATTTCTTTCTGAAGATTTCTGTGGTTTTAATTCAACAAAAAAATTCTTGAGAGTAAGAAAAGTTAATGGTGAAATTTGGATTACCTATAAAGACCCGATGACCGATTCTGAAATGACTACAAGAAAGGAAATTGAAATCAAAGTTGATGATTATGAGAAAGCAATAACATTATTAGAATCATTAGGTTTTAAGAGGGGTACAGTTTTTAAAAAACATAGGGTTCATTATGAATTGGGAGATGTTCACTTCGAATTAGACACTGTAGGAAACATTCCCACTTATTTAGAAATTGAAACTCAAACAGAAGAAGCAATGAAGAAAATTTGTTTAGAATTAAATCTTAATATTTTAGAGGGTAAAAAAGGCACCATTGTTGAGATTTATCCTGAAAAGTTTAATCTTTAATTTTACTTTAATTCTCTATTTAAGTTAATTTTATATACTTTCAGATTATACTTTAGTTAATTATAATTTAAGAGGTATATAAAATGAAAAAAATAATTTCTGTATTATTAGTTTTAGTATTACTTGCTGTGGCAGTTTCCGCTCAAGAACATTTTGATAAAGATTTTGATGACCAGGATTTCAAAGATGATAATTTCAAAGATGGTCCTCAAGGAAAATTTGATGACCATCAGTTTGAAGAAAATGGTGAAGAAAACGTTTATGATCAAGAGTTCAACAAAGTTATTGAAGAAGACATCTATGAAAATGTTAATGATGTTGAACTGAAAGGAAGTGCTGGGTTAACTCCTGATAGTACATTTTATTTCTTAGAAAATTTAGTGGAAACCGTTATGGTGGGAGATAATCCTGAAACTGCTTTAAGATATAAAGAAGAAAAAGTTTTAGAACTTAAAGAGATGGTTGAATCAGGAAACCAAGAAGGTGCTGAAATCGCACTTGAAAGGGTAGAAAAATATAACGAAATTATTAAACGAGAAGTTTCTCCTGATATTGAAAAGGAAGTTAGAGAAAATAGTAAAGCTGTAAAAGAAGTTCTTAATTCTTTTGAATCTGAATTGAAAGATGAAGAATGGGAAGATGTTCGAGAAATAGTTGACGCAAATATTAAAGAAGAAGATACTATTGCTTTAGCAGCAAAGATTTCTAAACAAATTGAAATGTTATGTAAAACATTGTCTGATTTGGACCCGTTAGAATATTCTAAAATTTGTAAAACGGATGATAATGCTCCAAAATGGAAAAAAGATTTAGATCGAGAACTTACTGCTGAACAGGAAACAGAAGCAAAACAGTTCTTTGAAATTATGTCACAATGTTTTGAAAATCCTAGCGAATGTCGGTGTGAAGATATTTCTATTAAACCTTTCGCTGAAAGGTGCGGTGAATTTGCTCCTTTAGCAGCAAAATGTGAATCTGGAGATGAAAGTGCTTGCGAGGAAATGGAAAACATTGAAGATCCCATTAAATTACTACCTGATTATTTGCAAGACGTTTTAGCAGACATTGAAGATGATTATGGTAATGCTAAACATGATTTACATACTCCAAGAGAATGTGTAGAGGCCGGTGCTACTAGCAGAGAGGATTGTATGAAAGTAATGTTTAAAGTTCATGCTCCGCCTGAATGTTTAGCTGCTTTAGAATCTGGAGAAATTAATCCTCAAAATGAAAAGGAATCGAGGGAAGCTTGTGAATCAATCATGTTTCAAGCAGAAGCACCTCAAGAATGTATTGATGCTGGCTTGAAAGATTTCCGTGAGTGTGAAAGGATGATGTTTAAATTAGATGCACCTCAAGAATGTATTGATGCTGGTCTGACTGGAGAGGGTAGAGATGACCGGAAAAAATGTGAATCAATTCGGTTTAGGTTAGAAGCTCCAAAAGAATGTTTAGACGCAGGAATTGATGGTACAAAAAGGGATGATTGGAAAAAATGTCAAGTAATTAGCTTCAAACTTGATTCTCCAAAAGAATGTTTAGATGCAGGATTGACTGGTGAAGGTAGAGACGATTGGAAGAAATGTAATAAAATTACTTTCTTGTTAGACGCTCCTGAAGAATGTCGTCAGTTTGCTGATGATCGAGATCCGTGGAAAAAGTGTCAACCTGTTCAGTTTAAATTAGAAGCTCATCCAGCCTGTCTTGAAGCAGGTTTAGATGGAACTGGAAGACGAGATTGGGATGAATGTAAAAAAATTCAATTTAAAGTTGAAGCACCACAAGAATGTTTAGATGCAGGACTTACTGGGAAAGGAAGACGTGATTGGGATGAATGTCATAAAATTCAAGAGAAGTCAGATGGTAATGGTCAACGAAAAGAAGATTGTGCTCCTGACGAATTACATATCTGTGATGACAGTGGAAATTGTAAGTGTACTTCTGATTCAAATGAAGGTTGTGGTGCAGTAGACTGTCAACAAGGATATAGTTGTCAGTATGGACAATGTTTCCCTGATGGTGGAAGTTGCGGTGATTGTGAAAGTAAATGTCCCGGTGCTTCTAGTACAGACTGTGTAAATGGCCAGTGTGTTTGTAATGGCGATGATAAACATGAAGATGAACAACAAGATGAATCACAAGAATCCGAATGTAATGACGGTTGTGAACAAGAATGTGGTGATCAAAACACAGATTGTGTAGATGGTAATTGTGTTTGTTTAGGTTACGGAGAAAGTGGACCGCCAAATTCAGATGGTGGAGATAATTCTGGAGAAGGTTCCGGAAGTGAAGGGACTGAGTCTGGAGAAACAGAAGGAACTCCAAATGAACCAGAAACAACTCCTGACGAACCTGAAGAGCCAGTAGATGAACCGGAAGTTGTTGAATCTGAACCAGAGCCTGAACCAGAACCAACCCCAGAACCAGAACCTGAAGCAGAAGACAATTCTGGAGGAAACGAGATTACTGGAGGAGCAACTTTAGATTTAGGTTTTATTGAATCTTTAAAGAATTTCTTTAATTAATTTTTTTTCTTTTCTTTTTCAATTCTAAAAAGCATATACATTATATATAAAACCGAAACGCTTATAAATGATTAACTGCAAAATTGCTTTCTCATAAAGAAAATGGTAAAAAGTATTGATTTAATGATCTCGGACGAAACACTGAGAGATGGACAACAACAACCTTTAGTTACTTTTCAAGCTCAGGAAATGCGAGAAATAATTGAAAGTACTCAAAAGGCGCTAGGTAGTTCATTATATAATATTGATATTATGCCTTCTATGCATCCAATGCATGAAGACATTGCAGGTTACGCTCATTTTAAAGGAGTTCCTGTAACTTTAGCAACACCGATGAAAAGGGAACAAATTTATGGGTGTAGTAAATTAGCAGATAATATTATTGTTATTAGTTCATTATCCGATAGTTTGATGAAAGCTAAAAAACTTACTCGAGAATCAAATTTACTTTGTACAAAAGCAAGATTAAATTATGCTAAAAGTTTAGGCCTTAATTGTGGTTTGGCAGGAGAAGGTACCGCTGAAGCAGATTTAGATTTTATGGTCAATTATATTAATAGTAATACTGGTTTGATGGATTATTTTATTTATTGCGATACATTTGGGAATGCAAATCCTGATGATACAGAGACAAGAATTTCTTATCTTAAAAGTAATGTCCACGTACCAATCTTAATGCATTGTCATAATGATGAAGGTAATGCAGTAGATAATACTATTGCAGGCATCTTGGCTGGCGCTGATGGCATTTCAACAACATTTACTGGTATTGGTGACCGAGCAGGCAATGCTCCTACCGAAGAAGTTCTTAAAACTTTAAAACAAATGGGATTCATCATCAATGGTGTTGATTATAAACAATTAGAGATCACTTCAGAACTTGTTGAGAATTATGCTGGTATTGGTCCTGCTGAACCTGGAAGTAATTATGCAAAAGTTCACGAAGCAGGTATTCATGTTGATGCTATTCTTAAAGCAAGAGAAAATGGAGAAGTTGTTTACAATGCTAATGCTGGTTTTGGAATTGCTATTGGCGTTTCAAGCGGTTTAAAGAATCTTAAACATGTTTATGAAATGTATGGTTTACCTGTTCCTAATAATGATTTACAAAGAGAGATTCTTTTAGAACTTAAAGATGAAGCAATTAAACAAAAAAGAAGTTTTTCTCCAGGAGAAGTTTTTCATTATATTCAAAATAATGGTTTAGTACAACATAAGTTACCTTCTATTCCAAATCGGAAATCAGGTTCAACATTTTATCGTGTTTAAATCTTTCTAAAGGAATAGTTCTAAACTTTTCTTGATTTTTTCTACTATACAATGTTGGTGAGAATTGTAAAGCCCGCAACAATTCCTCTTTAGAAATTATTCCGTAAAATTTAGTAAAACCGTTTTCATGGTTACAAACAATATGGAAATCAGCTATTTTTTCTTTCTCATCCCTAAATCTGTCATCTGGATAGGCAACAGATTTGAACGTGTTTAAAGATTCTGGAGCTACACTTCTTAACCCGACAGAAACTTCTTTTCCATTAATTTTTACTGTAAAATCTGCTCCTGCTCCAGCAGAATCACCAAAATATAATCCACGATGTCTGAACCATTTTTTTTCTTTGATAAGAATTTGTTTGAAAGCTTCTTCAGTTACCCAGCAATGGACAAAGTTTTGAATTTTAACTTCTTTGTTTCTTCCTGCCCATTTTTCAGCTTCAATTTTTTGTTCAGCTTGTTTTCTAAAGAAAGTAAGTAACTCTTCCGGTACTTGATGGTGTAAGTAATTATTTAATGGATTTTCTTCTTCCATTATTTTTCTACCTCTTCCAATTTTTTGAAAATTAAACAATATTGATGATGGACATTAGGGACATAACTGTACCTATATCCATAAGGGTATAACGTTTTATTATCTTGGCACCATATTCTTTCTCCCCGTAATTGATAATATTTTGTCATCTCTTTAGCAAAATCCCATGCTAGGGTAATATAATTACCTTTGTGCATATAATTCTGTAAAATTACAACAAGATATGCACCATCTTTAACTTTGGGTTTAATTTTTATAAAAATGTCAACTAAGCGTTTCAGGAACTCTTCATAATTTTCTGCGTTACCCAAATCATGTTCGTTATCACTATATTTTGTATCAAGATCTTTTTCTTCCCTATCTTTAGCAGCAAGACTTTTTTTGTTAAGCATCATCCCATACGGTGGAGAAGTAATCACTAAATCAATGTTAGGCAATTGATACTGTTGCCAGACGTAATCTAAATTCGCAGAGTTACCTTGGATAACCAATTGTTTACATTGTAACTTTGCTCCATCTTCTCCCAATTTTAATTGTCCTTCTAATTTGTTTAATCTTTCTTTAGCAATGTCCGCATACTTTTGTTGCAGTTCTATCCCCATGCCATTTCTTTGTGTGTTATGGGAAGCAATTAAAGTTGAACCAGTACCTAAGAATGGATCAAAAACAACCTCTCCTGGTTTTGTAAAGAATTTAATGAACTTTTCAATCATATCTTCTGGATATTTCGCTGGATGTAACATTTCTGCTTTTTTTCTCGGCGGCGGGTTATGGATGAACCACGTTTTAGTAAATTTCAACCATTCTTTAGCATTAAGTTCATTAAGTTTATTTTTGGGATCAAAATCTGGCATGTTAAGTCATATTGTTTAGAAATTTATAAAGTTAATCAAATTTGAGAATATAATGGTAAAAATAAAAAAATAAAAAAAAAGAATTTATCTCTTTCTTTTCTTAGCTGGTTTCTTCTTAGCAGGCTTTTTCTTAGCTACTTTCTTTTTAGCTGGCTTCTTCTTTGCTACTTTCTTTTTAGCTGGCTTCTTCTTAGCTACTTTCTTTTTAGCTGGCTTCTTCTTAGCTACTTTCTTTTTAGCTGGCTTTTTCTTTGCTACTTTCTTTTTAGCAACTTTTCTTTTCTTTACAGCTTTTTTCTTAGCAACTTTCTTTTTACCTTTCTTTCTGCCTCGAGCCATTTTTGCTCTAGCTACGTTACCTTTCTTATCTACAAAGTATAGATAACCAGATTCTTTCTTTACACCTACTTTAGCTACTACTTTTTTCTTAACTCGACCTTTCTTACGACCAGCTCTGCTCATTTCTGCACAGGATACATTGCCATTTTTGTCTAAGAAATAAAGGTAACCTTTTTCTTTTTTAACTCCACATTTTGCTACAACTTCTGCCATTTTTTTTCTCCTCCTTTTTTATTTGTTTTTTAATTGTGAAAACCCCCTGGTTTTCTAAGCTGAGAGAAATCTTTGAGGTATATAAATGTTTCGTGTTTTATCCGTCGGGTATTCGACGAGAGAATTGAAGAATCATGAAAAATTAGAACTTTCAGAGAGAAATTCTCTTAATATCCAATTTCTGTTAAATCACGAAGATTCAAACATTTAAAATCGTCCATAATCCTCGGACAGGCTGTATTAATCCAGACATCAATAAAATTAAAATTTTCCAAAGAATTGAAATTAATTTCATCGGCGATGAAGACAAATGCGTTTTTACCTTTCTCCTCTAGTTTTAAACGTAATTCTTCAGCTTTCTTACTTTGATTTTGGCCAGATTTACTGGTAACAAGAATTCCAATGTTATCTGAAGATAAGAATTTAGCAAGTTGACCTTTCTTTCTCTTCTGAACTTTTTCTATATAAGATTGGTTTAAGATTTCAATATGATCATTAAATGGATTATAACAGTAAACTTCTTTTTCATTTTCGTACAATAAAGCTGTTGGATGAAATTTACCATCACCAATGTACAGAAAAGCTTGATAATCTCCAGGAAACTTTTCTACTGCACAACCTAAAATTTGTCCGAGATGTTTGCCGTGCTTGCTTTTGAACAAAATTACTTCTTTATCAGCAGATTCTAATTGTTCTTTAATTTTATCTAAAAAGTCCAGAAATTGTACGGGCATAGCTAAAACTATTTTTTTTGGTAATTGTTCTATTAAATTACTTGGTAAACTTAATTTACCTTCATATTTAGTTTCAATGAATACTCTTTGCATCGGAAAGTTTTTATATAGTCTCTGTTATATATATCTTTCTGATGAAAAGTTTTTCCCAAGATATTGTAGAGAATTTTAGAATTTTCAAAACTAGAAATGGAAATAAAGTTGGAAAGTTTTTCTTAAAGTTTGGCATCTCTGCGAACATGATGACCACGTTTTCACTAATTATAGGGATAGTATCGGTTTACTTTCTTTTTTCTAACCATTTGTTGTTTATAATCTTGGCTGCGGTGCATCTTCTTGCTGACGGCTTGGACGGTTTAATTGCTAAAGCTTCTCACCCAACTAAATTTGGGAAATATTTTGATTTGATTACAGATAGAACTATCGCTTTTTTAATTTTGTTAAAAGTTGCTTTACATTTACAAGACTATTACTTTTTTATCATTTTTGGACTTTATGTTTTAACTCAGTTAATCCACTTCTCTTCAAATTTAGAATCTCCAGTAATTTTCATTAGAACAGGAACTGTGATTGGAGCAGCAATTTATGTTATCTACGAACCATTATTAATTGTTGGTTATTTAGTAGGGGGAGTTTTCACAATTTATTCTTTAGCTCTCCAGTTGCAATGGTTCATTAAAAAGAGATTTGCTTAAAGTTAATTTTGGTTAATTACCATTTGCTTTTGCCAATCTTTAACCAATAACTAAGATGGTTAACCGCAATATGTAATAAAGGACTAATGATTAATAAAATCACAATTACTTCTACAGTGGGAATGTAAATAAAGAAACTAAACAAAATTCCACCAATAACAAAATCTGTTTGATCCCAGACTTTCCAGGAATCGCCAGGTTTGATCTCTAATTTTCTTTTATAATAACTTTTAATTAAATCTCCTATGATTGCTCCAAATCCAAGAAATAATCCTAACATAACGGTAAATCCATTATAATCAATTAGGGCTATTTTTGTAAACCCAGAAGTATAAGCTAATTTTTGTAAATAGAAAATTATGCCCCCCATTAACGTAGCGGTAATTAATCCTCGCCAAGTTTTGTTCCTACCAAATATTTTTTCATGAACAGGTTTACTAAAAGGGATCCATCTGAATAAAACTGGAGACATGTTAGCAACATAAGCCGGGAGGAAGAAGTACAAAGCTTTTAAGATTAATAACCAAATCATCTTGAGAAGGAAATTGTTTGAGTTTAAAAGATTATTGTTAACAGATTATAAAAAAAACTTAAGTTTTATAACATAAAGTCATTTTAGTATATTTATCAATGAAATTAAAAATAAAAGATTTGTCTAGGTCAAGTGAAAAATATGTTGAACAACTTAAAAAAAAATTGATTTCTAAATATGGCCATATTAGAATTGTTCCGGTATTGAAAAAAAGTTCTAAATTAATTTCATCCTATCTCTTCACTAGTTCTTTGGCATCTTGTTTAGCGGTAATTATTTGGAATAAAGAAAATAGGGAAGCAGTAATGGTTCATTTAACCAGACCACAAGATGCTCAAGTTACTATTGAAAAGATGATCAAACAATTATCTCATGGAAATAAGATTTTAATTAGTCAATTTAAAGCAGCAATCATAGGGGAAGGGACAGTTACTAATAATCCCATTGCAACAGTAGTTGAATTAGTTTTTAAAAAAAATGGAATCACCATTGAAGTAAAAGATTTAGAAAAAAAATATTTGAAATGGGTCTTATTTAATATTAAAACTGGGGCTGTTATATCTTATTGGGCAGAACGTGTTGAGACAATTTTTTTTATTCATTATCATTCTCATTGAATCTCTAATAATTTCTATCCTTTAACATATATACCAAAGCACTAAAAAGTATTTAAACCAATTATTTTTCTACAAATAGAAAACACAAGATATAGAAAATAAAAATTAACAAACGCTATATCTAGCGTGTTATTCATAAAACAGGTGAAATGATGTATTGTCCATTTTGTTCAAAAACAGATACGAAAGTTTTAGAATCTAGACTACTTAATGATTCAATTAGAAGAAGGCGTGAATGTTTAAGGTGTACTAACCGGTTCACTACTTATGAAACTGCAAGAATTCATTTTAAAGTTATCAAAAGGGATGGTAAAGAACAAGAATTTGATTTAAGTAAAGTTGAACAGAGTGTGGTTAAAGCGTGTGGGAAAATCGAACCAGAAATTCTTACAAATTTAACCAGAAAAATTGAAATGAAAATCTTGAACAAAAGGAGTAACCCATTAAACACTAGTGAAATTGGAAAAACAGTATTGCAAGAACTAAAAAAATATGATAAAATGGTTTATTTACGTTTTGCTTCTATTCACAAAGAAATGGACGATCCAAAAATGTTGAAAAAAGAATTGAATACGATCATAAAAAAATGATTAAAATAATAAATTTAATGAGGTAAATAAAAATGATTAAACAAATTAAGAAAAGGGACGGAAGAGTAGTAGATTTTAACCAGGATAAAATTACTGAAGTTATTTTTAAAGCTGCACAATCAGTTGGCGGTGAAAATTTGACCATGGCTAGACAACTTTCAGATCGGGCTATGGATTATTTAGAAGTTATGAATCTTGAAATTCCTGATGTGGAAAATATTCAGGATGTAGTTGAAAAAGTTTTGATTGAAGAAGGGCACGTTAAAACAGCTAAAACGTTTATCCTTTATCGACAGAAACGTAAAGAAATTCGTGAAGCTGAATCACTTATTGGAGTAAAAGACGATTGTAAACTTGGCCTTAATGCCCTTAAAGTTCTTGAGGGTCGTTATTTAATTAAAGATAAAGAAGGCGTACCTTTAGAATCGCCTAAACAGTTATTTGAAAGGGTAGCAGAAAATGTTGCTTTGGCTGATCAACCGTACGGGCTTGATGTTGAACTTGCTAAGGCAGACTTTTTACAAATTATGTTAGCTAAAGATTTCATCCCTAATTCACCAACTTTGATGAATGCGGGTACAGAAATTCAACAATTATCTGCTTGTTTTGTTCTTCCAGTAGAAGATTCTATGGAATGTATCTTTGAGTCAATAAAAAATGCTGCTTTAATTCATAAGTCTGGTGGCGGGACAGGTTTTTCATTTTCTCGGTTAAGACAGAAAGGAGCACCAGTAGGTACTACCGGTGGGGTAGCTTCTGGACCAATTTCGTTCATGCGAGTTTTTGATTCTGCTACTAATGTCATCAAACAGGGTGGTAAAAGAAGGGGCGCTAACATGGGCGTATTGAGAGTTGATCATCCAGATATCCTTGACTTTATTACTTGTAAAGAAAAAGATAATCAAATTACTAATTTTAATATTTCTGTAGGAATAACTGAAAATTTTATGGAAGCTGTAAAAACTAATAGTAATTACGATTTGATTAATCCTGCAAATAAAGAAGTTATTGGCCAACTTAACGCTAAACGAGTTTTTGATTTGATTTGTACCATGGCTTGGAAAAATGGTGAACCAGGAGTGATTTATATTGATCGGATGAATTGGTTACGAAGTAATCCTACTCCTTCTTTAGGAGAAGTAGAATCAACTAACCCTTGTGGTGAACAACCTTTGTTACCGTACGAATCTTGTAATCTTGGTTCAATCAATTTAGCTAACCACGTAACTAATAATAATGTTAATTGGGAAAAGTTAAGGCAGACAATTCATACTGCTGTCCATTTCCTTGATAATGTTATTGACATGAGCAAGTTTCCAATTGAAAAGATTGCCAAAATGGTTAGGGCTAATAGAAAAATCGGGTTAGGAGTAATGGGATTTGCAGACATGTTAATCAAGTTAAGAATGCCTTACAATTCTGAACCTGCTTTTCAATTAGCAGAAAAGATTATGCATTTTATTAATCATGAAGCAAAACTGACTTCTTTAATGTGGGCTAAGAAGAAAGGCGTGTTCCCTAACTTTGAAAGTAGTGTTTACAATGATAATAATGAAAATAATCGGGTTAGGAATGCTACTCGAACAACGATTGCTCCTACTGGAAGTATTTCTATCATTGGTAATTGTTCTTCAGGTATTGAACCACTTTTTGCAATTTCTTACTTAAGGAAAACTCCTCAGTTTGAATTGTTGGAAGTTAATCCGTTATTTGAAGAAGTTGCTCGTGAAGAAGGTTTTTACACGCCCGAATTGATGAAAAAGATTGCGCGTAAAGGAAGTATCCAGGATGTTGAAGAAATTCCTGAAACTATTAAGAAAATTTTTGTTACTGCGATGGACCTTAATCCCGGAGATCATGTAAGAATGCAAGCAGCTTTCCAGAAACATGTTGATAATGCGGTAAGTAAAACGGTGAATTTTTCTTATTCAGCAACTGTTGAAGATGTTTCTCAAGTATTTTTACTTTCTCACGAATTAGGTTGTAAAGGAATTACTATTTATCGTGACGGTAGTAGAGATGTTCAGGTGTTAAACATTAAACGTGAAGATAAACCTGTTGAAGTATCAAAACCGATTCTTCCAGAATCAAAAGAACCAGAGATATCAGAGCAACCAAAAGAGCCAGAAACAATGGGTCTTCCTCATCTACCTCCTCCATCAGGACCTTCAGAATTTGTTGATCCATCTGGCCCTAATAACATCATCATTAATGATGATGAAAAAGATGATCTGTTATCTGTTGATGCTGAATTTGCTGGTGGTTGTTCAACTTGTCATTTATAATTTTTTTATAATTTTTTATTTTTAAATTTCAACTTAAACTTTTTTAAAATGGTAAAACGAGGTCAAGTCCATGTTTACACTGGTAATGGTAAAGGTAAAACTACTGCCGCTTTAGGTTTAGCTTTACGAGCAATTGGTCAAGGGTTCAAAGTTTTTATTGTTCAGTTTATGAAAGGTGGTGCGTATACTGGCGAGTACATTGCTTCCAAAAATTATCTTCCAAAAATTGAAATTGCTCAATTTGGGAGGCCTTGTATTAAACAACAGAAACAACTTAAAATTGATGGGTTTAGTCCTAAAGGTAGTCGTAATAAAACTCTTTTTGATTTTGTCCGTGAAGATATTGATTGTGGTTCTTGTCGTTACTGTTTTCTGAACGATGATATTCAAAAAGATTATGTTAATGAAGCTTTTTTTAAAGCACAAGAAGTTGTTTCTAGTGGTAAGTATGATTTAGTTATTCTTGATGAAGTTAACACTGCTGCAAATTTAGGTTTTGTTGAAAAAGAAGAGTTATTAAACCTGATTCAGAATAAGCCCGAACAGATGGAACTTGTTTTAACAGGTAGAGGTGCACCAGAAGAAATTATGATTGCTGCTGACCTTGTTACTGAGATGCGAGTGTATAAACATTATTATGATAATGGTGTCCAAGCAAGAAGGGGCGTTGAGTATTAGACAAAATTTATATACTTACCTCGGTTTATTAAATAAAAACGAGGTGTTGATTAAAAATGGTAAAAGGATTAAAAGATGTTGAAAGAGTTTCTGATAATTTATCAAAAACAATAAAATGGTGCGGTTCAATGTATAGTTATCTTGATGAATCTGTCATTTTATTAAAGAAAATGTTGGCAACAACAGATTCTAAAACTGCTGATAATTTGTACAAAAAAATACATTACCAGTTAAGGTATGCAACTAATTCTCAACGGAGAGGAATTAACCGTTATTATCCAAAAGTTAAATCTGGCTTGAAAGATCTTGAAGAAATTTTACCCGATAATCTTAAAACTGATCTTGGAAACATAATACGTTTAATTAGGCCTAACGAAGCGGTGTTAATTAGAGAAACTTCATTTTATGTGGGGGAGTTGAAAAGTGATTTCCTTAATTTGAAGTTACAATTAGGATTGCTGAAAAAAGATCCAGACCGTCTAGCGTCAGTCCAGGCATTAATTAAAAAGTTAATTGCTGAAATTAATACAACAATTGCTAAAGGTGCGGGTCAATTCGGATTAGTGCCATTCGCAGCAGTTTTGGAAAAACAATTAAAACCATTCATTAATAAATTAAAGAAATTATCTGCTTAAGTTTTTTTCTTTTTTTTTTAATTTTTATTCTAATCCCAAGAAAATTTGTCAAGTTTAAACTCTGATTCTGGTTCTCCACGCAAAACCCAATGGTCTAAACATCTGGCTTGATAGAAAAATTTGTCTCCTCTTTTTTTTGCACCGCCGGGCATAACTAACGGGTCACCATCTTCTGCTTCATAAACATTTCCAGAAATTTCTTTCATTCTTTGATTTTCAGTTGCTGGATCACCACATTTAACACATAAAGCGTGATTCATATGAACTCGGTTAGCAAGACACATTAATTTTGAAACATCACCAAATTTCCCCCTGTTAAATCCTCGTGGTAAACCTGTGCCCCAAAATTTGTGCCCTTGAGGTTGGTATTCAAATATTAAATCATAAATCCCTTGAAGAAATTGTAGTTCATCAAGTAAACTGTTTTTGATATGTGGGTGGGCACTTAAATATTCTCCAATGTCAGCAGCAGTATCTACCATTACTGAAGATACTTTTTCTCCGTTGTGTAATGTTACGTTACCTTCATCAAATACCTTTTTCTTTTCTTTACCATCCTCTCCATAACGATCATCACCAATCCATTTAAACACCACGTAATCTATCCCTTTGTGATCTAACTTACTTAATTCTCGTTTCCATTTCTTAGATTTACCACCAAACATTGGTCCCACAAAACATTCTAATGAACCGGCTAATTGCCGTGATATTGGTGGGCAATCATGATGATAATGGTGGGTGCAAACCGGATCATACTGATCTTCATTTTTTTTACTTCTGTTAGCTTCAAAATTTAAACAGTTGTGGTAAGAACAGATCGCTTTGGCAAGAATCACTCTGTCTGCAAGGGCCATAAAGTCTGGCATTTTTTTGTATGGTTGGCCTTGAGAATCAAGGTTCAATCCAGAGATGATCACATTTCTGTTACTTCTAACCATAGCGTCAGTTAAATCAATTATTCTTGAATCTTGATAATGGGGCGCACCAGCAATAATTATTGTACTTGTCTCTGAGATGATTTTATTATAAATTTCATTAACATTTTCTGTAATGATTGTTTTATGTTTACCAATCTGTTCAGGATTCTTTTCATCATCAGGATGTCTGAAAACGAGAATGTTTGTATCAGTTTTATAGCCACTATCCACAGAAGCGTCAAGAAAAGATTCTAATTCTTCAGTTTTTTCAGAACCTACGGGGCCAGAAATAACAGTTAAACTTCCTTGTTTGAATGGTTTAGCTTTTAGAGACATAGTAAAAAAATCACCCCTTTTTTAATCATCTATCTAAAATTACAAAATGTTACTTATTAATAAGTGTTATTTTCCTGTAACAGATATGTTTCAGTAGTTGATTACATTTTTAGTAACAATTTTTTGTATTTGTTACTCTTCATTACTTTTCATTACTCTTCACTACAATAATCTATATAAAGCATTTCTTCTCCATATCTTTGATGCTTTTACGACAATTAAAACTTGACAATGTTCGTTCTTATTTAAATGAAACAATAAACTTTTCTTCTGGTTCAACTCTTCTCTCGGGAGATATTGGGACTGGTAAATCTACAATTTTATTAGCGATAGAGTTTGCTTTGTTCGGAACAAGCAGAACAGATTTACCAGCAGAAGCATTACTAAGAAAAAGTAGTTCTCTAGCTAGCGTAGAATTAAGTTTTACTGTTAATGATAAAGAAGTTACTATTAAAAGATCACTTAAAAAAGAAAGAAACACGATCAAACAAATCGCTGGACATTTAATAATTAACGGGATGAAGAAAGATTTAACTCCAGTAGAATTGAAAGCTGAAATTGTAAGTTTGTTAGGTTACCCAGAAGAGTTTATTACTAAAAGTAAGAATTATATTTTCCGGTACACTATTTATACCCCGCAAGAAGAGATGAAATTTGTTCTTCAAGAAAATCCTGATGTGCGTCTAGATGTTCTCAGAAAAATATTTAATATTGATAAGTACAAAATTATCCGAGATAATATTCAACTTTCCCTTAAACAAATGAGACGTAACATTGCTATTTTGGGAACAAGAACTGAAAGTTTGGAAGATTATAAGAACAAATTAACCTTGTTTGGGAATGAAAAAGAACGGTTAGAAAAAGAATTATTTGAATTATCTCCAAAAATAATTGAACAGAAAGAAAAAATAGTTCAACAAAAACAGGACTTATTAAATTTAGAACAAGACCAAAAACTGTATCTTGATTTGAAACAGAAGAGTGAAACCATCTCCGTTTTAAGTAAAGATAAATTTCAACAACTTGATTCTTTGAATTTGAAGAAAGAACAATTACAAACAGAAATTGATGAACTATCACTTCCTGAAGGGCAAACGGTTGAACAATTACAAGCATTAATTAGTAAGTATGAAGAAGAAAAAACTAAAATTTTAACAGAAAAAACAAGTTTGCAACAAAAAGTCAGTCAACTACAAGAAATGATTAAAGAGAAACAACACCAATTAGTTATTGTTAATGAAGAAATATCTTCCATTGCGGAAAAAGAACAGTTTAAACAGCAATTAACTGTTGAGATTGCAGAGAAAGATAAAATTAATCAAGATAGGTTACAATTGGAAGAACTTCTTCTTAAAACTTCAGAATTAGTTACTAAAAATAAAACTTTACTGGTTCAATCTCAAGAATTAAAATCTACATTTACTAGTCTTAAAAATTGTCCAACTTGTTTACAGGACGTTTCTCAAGAACATAAACAAAAAATTCAATTTCAAGAAGATGAAAAAATTAAACAAGCTGAGAACCTTCTTTCTAATCTTAACACTAAAAAATCAGACATTATGGTTCAGAGAGGAGAGGTACAACAAAAAGTTGAACAGTTATTGGAAAAAGAAAATCTGTTGCTTAAAACTAGTTTAGAACTTAAACAGTTGGAAGAAAAAAATGAACAACTTCAAAAGGATAAGGATCAATTAAAATCATGGGCCCAAGAAAATAATGTTTTAATGCAACAACTTAACAAGTTTAATGATGAGAATAAAGTTGAAGAAATTAACTTTAACTTGAAAGAGTATCAACAATCATTAAATTTGATTTCAAAAAAAGTTCATTTGCAAAAAAGTTATGAAGATATTAATCAACAGATTGTTCAGGCAAAAACTCAATTTGATGATTTGAAGCAACAGTCAGAATCTGTTAAATCTCGCCTGTTAGGAATGGAAGATTTGACTACTAAAATTAATCTGGTTAAAGATTTTTATATTGATCTAACTGAAAATGAAAAAAACTTATCAGTTAAACAAGCTCAGTTAGAGACACAGAAAAATGAGATTATTAAACAGGAATTAGAATTGGGTGAAACTGTTAATAAGTTAGTTAAAGAAAAAAGTAAAATGTTAAGGTTGAAAGAGCTCCATCATTGGTTAGATGCCCATTTCTTAAAATTAACTTACACTATTGAAAAGCAGGTGATGTTAAATATTCATTATCTTTTTAATCAATTATTTCAAGAATGGTTCTCTATCCTTATTGATGACGAAAATGTTATCTCTCGAATAGATGATACTTATACCCCAATTATTGAACTTAACGGTTATGAAATCTCTTTCAACAATCTTTCTGGAGGGGAGAAAACATCTGCTGCTTTAGCTTACCGATTAGCTTTAAACAAAGTTATTAACGAAGTTGTCCATGAAATTAAAACTAAAGATCTTCTGATTTTGGACGAACCTACTGACGGTTTTTCTTCTGAACAACTTGATAAAGTTAGGGACGTTTTAGAAAAATTAAGTTTGAAACAAATAATTATTGTTTCGCATGAAACTAAGATTGAAAGTTTTGTGGAAAATATTGTTAGGATTAACAAAAATGATGGTGTTAGTCAAGTTGTTTAAGTTGGAAATACATTTCTTCAATCTCGATACTAGAAAACAACTATCTCTACCTAATGATTGCTGACGAGAAACGTTTAAATAAGATTTTTCAAGTCTTTTTTTTAATATGAAAAAATTAGATTTAATGCCTTCTGGACAGTGGGATGATGATTGTGTTAATAAAGAAACACAAAGAAGAATTATAAAAAAAGGAAAAGGTTATACTATACACAATTTAGTTTATCATTTGTCAAATTTGGATGACAACAAAAAATTAGTTCATCGAGATATTGGGTTAGTTTATTCCTCGTTAGTTCTTAATTTTCCTAAGAATTCTTATGTTAGTCAGTTAGATAATCATAGTCCTGGTGAACTTGTTAGGTCATTTAAGAAAAGGTTTCAAGATTTAACAAGAGTAAGCTTCTTTAAATTATATCAACATTTATCTTTATCAAGAGATATTAAAGATTTTTCTTCATTAGAAAATATTTATTTTGAGAATATGGTTGAAAAAGTTTATGGTGCTCTTGGAGATAACCAAAATACCATTGAATGGCAAATTTCATCATTAATGAAAAATGAAGGTTTTATGGATGATGGTCTTCACACTAAAATAGGAGAAGCTTTAGAATTAGGGGCCAGAGATTTTTATCAAGAATTTAAGATTGAAAATAATGATCCTAAATTTCAGGAATATAATAAGATTCTAGAAAGTATAAAGGGGATTTCACGTTAAGTGATTAAAAAAATGAGTGATAGAAAAAAATTTTTACCAGATACCAGTTCATTGGTAGATGATTCTGGGCTACTTTACAAATTATTTGAAGGGAATGATGTTCAAATTCATTATAAAGTTCTTGAAGAGTTAGACTCTTTTAAAACAAATTATAAGAAAGGTCCTGAAGAAAGAGGAAATGCCCGTAAATCATTAAACATTATTAAAGATTCAATAGCAGGTTTTGTTGGTGATCCTTTACCAGTGGGTAATGGTGGAACAATTACTATAGTAGAAAATGAAAATGAGAAAACTTATACTCATGCAGATCCAGCAATGCTTGATTATCTTAAAGAACAATATAGTAAAACCAATGAAGTTATTTTAATTTCTGAAGATACTGGTTTTGTTGCTAGAGCTTGGGCAAGAAAGTACAAAGCACAAAGTAATCGTAGTAAAAGAAAAGGTAAATCTTTAGATGAAATTTTTTCTCTTCCTGATTGTGTTGATTTATCCCCCGAATTAAGAAAGAAATTGCGTGAGGGTCAGCCAGTATCCATTGGTAATGATGAACTTAATCAATATAATCCAAATATTCAGAAATTAATCCATAATCAATATTTACATTTAGATCGTGAGGCTTTGGCTTTACGATATTCTAATAGTGGTAATGTTCATAATTTTAATCCTTTATGGGTTGGTGATAATACAATCATTCAAGGAATATATCCAAAGAATAAAGACCAGAAATATGCGATGGATGCTTGTTTAGATGATAAAAGAAAATATGTTTCACTTATTGGTAAAGCAGGAACTGGAAAAACATTGGTTGCTTTAGCTTGTGGATTGCATTCTGTATTAGAAACAAAAAAATATGAAAAACTGATTGTAGTTAGATCTACTGCTCCATTAGGAAGAGAAATTGGCTTCTTGCCAGGATCTGTTGAACAAAAAATGGACCCTTATTTTGGACCAATTAGAGATAATATGGAAGTTATTTTCAAACGGAGAAGAGTTATTCCCGGTTCTAAAAGGAAAGGTTCTGAAGAAGGTGAAGTTGATACTATGGAATTAGAATATTACTTAAATACCGGGGTCATTCAATTTCTTCCTTTAACTTATATGAGAGGTAGAAGTATTCCAGATGCATTCATTGTTTTTGATGAAGCTCAAAATTTAACTTCTAGTATTGCAAAAACAATACTTACTAGGCCAAATGAAACTTCAAAAATAGTTTTTACCGGTGATCCTTTTCAAATAGATGAACCTTATTTAGATACAGAGAATAACGGTTTGACTTACTCTACTAAAAGATTTTTAGGTCAAGATATTTTTAGTACTGTTATCTTAAAGAAAGGTGAAAGAAGTGAATTGGCAGAATTAGCAGCAGATTTACTTTAATTTTTCATTTTCAAATTTATTTAACAACAGCTTCTAAACTTTTAATTGCTACTTCTAACTGTTTATCACTTGGTTCTTTTGTAGTAATTCGTTGTAACCATAATCCTGGTGAGACAAAGAATTTTACAATTTTACTTTTTCTATACTTACCACTTAATTTAATTATTTCGTAGGCAATAGCTGCAATAACTGGCATTAATAATATTCTGCCAATAAACTTCACCCATAACGGGCCTTTAATTAAAGTGAAAATTATTATTGATAAGATTAAAACTACAAAAAGAAACGATGTGCCACATCTTGGATGTAATCGTGAATACTTTTTAGCGTTATGGATATTCAAATCTTCTTTAGCTTCATAACAAGCAATTGTTTTATGTTCTGCACCATGGTATTGAAATAGTGTTTGAACATCTTTCATAAATGAGATTAATACTAAATATCCTATGAATAAAATAACTCTTAAAGCTCCGTCTAAGATGTCGAACCAGATTCCTTCAGAATGAATCCAGTTAGCTGCAAAGAATGGTAAAACTACAAATATTAAAATTGCAAATAATAGCGAAATAACAATTGTTCCAATAACTTCTTTTTTTGTTAATTTCTCTTCTTTTTCTAATTGTTGGTTACTGCTCCAGATTAATGCTTTAACACCATCATATAAAGTGTATCCTAAACCGACAACCCCTCGAATGAAAGGTTTTTGAAAATATTTTGGATATTTACTACTTTTTTCTTTCTTAACTTTAATTTTTCCTTCTTTTGTCCTTACAGCTACAGCGAATTTATTCTTGTTACGCATCATTACGCCTTCAATTACTGCTTGGCCCCCTACATCCATTTTAAAAACTAGATATTCGCAACTATATAAAATTAACTTTTAAAATCAGATTTTTTGATAAAAATCAATAAATAACTCTTTAGAAATGTTTAACCCTGCTTCTAAGAAATGTTTTGCGAGGTTGTAAGCATCTTTATTGAAATCTTTACTTTTCTTAAAGTTAAGTAACCTTTGTAAAGTAAATGTACAAATGTAACCTTGGTTAATATTAATAACCATATCTTTTTCTGTATTGCTTTTAGTTTTTTTTGTTAAAGTAAAGTTTTTAGGAGAAAAAATTAAATTTTTGTAAATGTAATTGTTATTTTTTTCTTTAAACCCTTTGGATTCTAATTCTGCAATAGCTAAGTTTGATAAAATATCTTTTTTATCTTTGAATGTTTTATTGATTGCAAAAAATTCTTTCTTTTTTTCTAGAACTTGGACACTTCCAAGATACTGTTTTACTTTTTGTCTTGGGCCAGATTTAGTGTTAATTGTTTCTACCAAATAAGCGTATTTTTTGTTATTAATTTTCTTAATACGTATATAGGCCATATAAAGTTAATGTGAAACACATATATATAAGCGTTTCGTGCTATATACATGTTGGATTTAAATGCTCCTTTTAACAGATGTGTAGAGTGTAATGAGGTTATAACTAATCCTATTTGTTCTAGTTGTTTATCTCAAAGTATGAGGGATATGGTTAGTCAGAATGATCCTGAACTTGCAAAAGAAATTATTGGTGTTGAAGTTTTGGGTGATACTTGTTGTATCCGTTGCGGTAATAAAATGGGTTTGTGTGCACCCTGTTTTAGTTATGATATTTACAACTTTTTAGAAACAAGGAATAAATTGTTAGCACAAGATTTCATGGGTAGGTTTGATTTTGATTTAAGAAATCAATTGGTAAATTTTGATTAAGAAAATGAACTTATTTTATTCAACTGTTTCTTCAATAATCTCTTCAGTAGTTTCTTCTTCTTCTTCTTCTTCTATTGGTAATTCTTCTTCAACAGTTTCCTCATTGTTTGTTGTAGATTCTTCTGTTTCTTCAATAATTGGTTCAGTTTCTTCTTCAACGATTAACTCTTCTTCTATTACTTCTTCACTATTTTCTTCTTCAACTACTGGCGATTCTTCTTCAATCTCTTCTTCCATTGCTGTTTCTTCTATTATCTCTTCAACGTCCTCTTCAACTATTGGTATCGCTTCTTCTTCTATTGTTTCTTCTGTGTCATCTTCTTTTATCGGTCTTTCTCTTCTCTTTTGAGTCGTAGTAGTAGTTGTTGTAGCAACAACTTTTTTATTACAATCAATTCCCATCAACCTTAACTCTGTCTCACTTAAACACTGCTTAAGTGCTTTACAATACTGATTAGGATTAAGTTCGGGGTTAAGTTTAAAACCTTCTTCAATAAACTTTGAAGGTAATATATAAACATTTTTTTCTTCTTCACTATTAATTCTTTTAAAATTGTTACAAGTAGGAAAATTTGTAAGAAGATCAAAACTTTTCCAATTGTTAAACTTAAGTGCTAAATCATAATTAAGATGGTCACTTTCACAGCTGGAATCAATTTTTTCAATAGTATGTTGGTTAACGGTTTTTAATATTTTATATGACGTATCTATTTCTTCATCTTCTACTTGAACACAAATACTTACTGAATCAACTAGTCTGTAGAAAGGGTTAACCATAATATTTTTTTCTAAAGTATCTTTCACTGCTAAATCTAACTCTTCTGGACTTTGAAAATGGATAGCTTTTCCAGTTGTAACGCCTTTAAACAATAGTAATGATCCGACAATTAAAAGAGCGCTGACAATTAAAATACTAAATATTTTTTTATGATCAGGTCCGACATTTTTCAGAATATTATTTTGAACTTTATGAGCTTTATTTTGTGCTTGTTTTTGTTTTGGTTGAAGCATTACTCCAGGTGTTACTCGGCCTTGTAAATAATTTTTATAATTATGTTTCATTGTTTCTTTATAGGCCCAGTCAATATCTTTTTCTTGCCAACCTGCTTTAATCAAATGTGCTTTAATCACTGGATATTTTTTTCCTTGTTTAATATGGGAAGTAATGTAATGGATAATTTCTTGATTAAGTTGTAAACCATTTTCTTTTTTGCCATTAATATAATATACCACTCCTAAAGCTACGGCAATAGCTAGGAGAATAAAGAAAATAAAAGTTAATACTTTAGTAAGTGTTTGTTGCTTAGCTAAATCTTTTTCAACATTACCCAATTCTGATTTGGTTGTATCTAAATTTGTCTGTAATCCTGCCATGCCAGTAGAAACACTTTTTAATTCCTTATCCAACTCTTCTTTAGTTTGTTTTTGTTGTGATTCAATTATTTGGATACTGGTGTCAGTATTTCCAATTTTATTACTTAATTCTGATAATTGTTGGTTAATTTGTGTAGACGTGGTTTCTAAACCAGTAATTTTTTCTTTTAAATTAGACACTTCAGTTTCTAAAACAGCCGTTCGAGAATTCAATGTTCCTGGAACGTTGGGTTGAGATTCTAATTCTTCTTCAATCTCTTCAAGAATGTCGATACAAGTTTCAGTTTCTAAATCACAATAATCAAAATCTAAGCTAGTACATATTTCATCTTCTGTACAAGGAAATTCTGTATCTTCTTCTAAGATGGTTATTGTTTCTTCATTTGCACAAAAACCACTCTCCAAATCACAATAATCATACTCCATTAAGTTACAGAGTTCATCATCTACGCATTCAATTAGTTCCTCTTCTTCTATGTTTTCGTCTTCAGTTGCTAATATTTCTTCATCTTCCGAGTCTATTGGTAAAAAACAAGTGCCAGTTTCTAAGTTACAATAACTAGTATCTCCATATAACGCACAATCTTCATTTACTTCACAGATATCATTCATGTCAATAGGTTCTTCAGCAAACGTAGAAATAGCTAGAACTAATAAAAACGCACCTAATAATAGGTAAATGTTATTTTTTCTCATCATTCCTCTTTTAATAACGGATAAGGTTATTCTTATTATTTATATATATTTCGTTTAAGGATATATTTATATAATCTTAAAAAATACCTAATTTAAAATGTTAGACATAAATTTTGTAAGGGAAAATCCTGACTTAGTTAGGAAATCTGAAAAGAAACGTGACCATGATCCTAAATTAGTAGATGAGGTTATTAAATCTGATTTGCAATGGAAAAAAGAATTGAAAGTTATGGAAAATTTAAAACATACCAGAAATGTTGTTTCTCAAGAAATTAATCAAGCTAAAAAAAATAAAAAAGAATCTGAAGCAAAAAAGAAAATTAAAGAAATGAAATCAGTTGTTGAAAATCTTAAGAAAGTTGAAAAAAAAGTTAACAAATTATTAAAAAAACGTAATGATACTTTGAAATTGATTGGCAATGTTTTACATGATTCTGTTCCGAAAGGTAAAGATGATTCTGAAAATGTTGAATTACGTAAATGGGGTAAACTTCCTAAGTTTGATTTTCCGATCAAGGACCATATTGAACTGGCTGAAGAACTGGATTTAATTGATTTGGATACTGCTGCTAAGGTTTCTGGATCAAGATTTTACTATCTGAAAAATGAAGCTGTTTTACTTAGCCAAGCGTTACAAAGATTTGCTATTGATAAAATGCGTGAGAAAGGTTATACTTTAATTCAAACACCTTTCATGTTAAACAGAGCTGCTTTAGAAGGTGGTGTGAACTTATCTGAATTTGAAGATACCATTTACAAAATTGAAGGAGAAGATCTTTATTTAATTGCTACTTCTGAACACCCATTAATTGCGTTAAAGAAAGATGAACTGCTGAATGAAAATGATTTACCTAAAATGATTTGCGGGGTAAGTGCTTGTTTTAGGAAAGAACTTGGTACTCATGGCCGGGATGATAAAGGAATATTTAGGGTTCATCAATTTAACAAGATCGAACAAATAATTTATTGTCTTCCTGAAGAGTCACCAATGTATTTTGATATGTTGCAAGCTAATGCAGAAGCACTTTTTAAAGAATTAGGACTTCCATTCAGAGTTGTAAACATTTGTACTGGTGATATTGGTAATAAACAATCTTTACAGAATGATATTGAAGCTTGGTTCCCTGGACAGAAAGATAAGAAAGGCGCATATCGGGAAGTTACTAGTTGCAGTAACTGTTTAGATTATCAGGCTGTAACTTTGAATACTAAAGTAAAAAGAAAAGACGGAACTAAACAGTACGTTCATTTGTTGAATAATACTGCTCTAACAGATACTCGGCCAATTGCCGCGATTCTGGAGAATTTTCAGACTAAGAATGGAACTGTAAAAATTCCTAAAGTTCTTTGGCCGTACATGGGCGGAATTAAAGAAATTAAAAGGAAATGACTTAATTTTCATTCAAAATAAAGTTTTTTCTCGTCGAGATTTACTTTTTTGTTTTTTATTTGCCGATTTCTTGTTCTCTATTATATTATCACTCATTCATTTATTACTTAGACAGATTATCTGATAAACAGGTTTATATCCCTATAAAAACACACAATAGTATAACGCATGGAGGCGATATGAAAATGGAAATCGGTGTCTTAGAGGCACTTGTAAGAAAACTTGAACAACAACAAAAAGTAATGAAAAACCAACTTTATACAGGTGAACTTCCTGACGGTAATGAAGTTCGTGAGCATGAAGAGTACATAACTACCTTAGGTAATTTCGAGGTAACCTTAAAAGCTAAATGTCAATATGATTTTTATGCGGATGAGGAATCAAGAGAAATTCTTATGCAGATTGATATGAGGCATAAACCTTTAGAACAGCCTTTAATCATTAAAGCTGAGAAAAATAACTGCTTATACAAGTTGTTATCAAACCTTCTTGAAACATACAGACATAAAGCAATGTCTGTCCCTAAATGTACACCTCAAGAAGCTTACCAAGAGCTTAAAACTTTAGTGTTGTAGTTGCCTAAATAAAAACAGCACTTTAAGAAAGTTGTAAAAAAGCTTTCTTAACTTTTTTCTTATTATTGTAAGAATAAACTAATCATAATAATCTATTTAATTCTGTTGTACATTTATCTGCAACAAATAATTAAATACTTGTTTTGGTTTTATTTATATTAGAATAAATAAATGGAGATGAAATAAAAATATGAAAAAAATGATTTGTGCGGTTGCAATGCTTGCTACTTTAATGGGTGCAGGTAGTTGTGGACATGAAAAAATTGTAAGAGAGTTTAAAGAACAAGAACATGTTTTGAAAGTTGGTGAAGGGATAATCTGTGAGAACGGTTCTCGAGATTTAATTGAAGGTGGTTTCAAATATGCAGGTATGCCAAACGAAGAAACTTTTACTGTGGTTCCTTCTTTTTGGAAGAAAGGATATAACTTATATTTCCCTGTTGGTGCTGAAATAATAGGGGAGTCCGTTAAAGTAGTTGAAGTAACCCCTGAATATTTAACAGTTAAATGTGAATAAAAATAATTTTTTCACTTTTTTCTTTTTCTTTTCCCCCCATATCATAGGTACATCGGTGGATTAAAGAAATTAAAAGAAAATAAAAAAATCTTTTTATTTTTTATTGAAGAAGATCTTCTATTCCTGGTTTACGTTCATTCCATAATTCTCTTAGCCAACTATTCCAGCAACCAAAAACTAGTGGTTCTGATTCCCAATGTTCATATGTTTCTACAACTTGTCCATCATCACCCTTTGTTTCTTTACCACATTTAACTACACTAAATCCTTGGTCAAAATAACATGTCTCTTTACTTACCTTATCCTTATCATAGTCAGTTACTTTTCTAGTAATTGTTCTTTCTTTAGTGTTATATTCGAATTCTTCCATAGTGTTGCCTTTAGTTTGCTTGACTAGTTTTCCTCTTTGGTAAATTTTTATTTTTGGCAATTGACCTTTTTTTATGGGATGATTTTCAAGTACTCTGTTAATGTCACTAGGTCCTGTGGCACTACCTAAATCGGGACATGATTCCTCTGTGTCTACCCATTCTCCATCATCAAAAATATACTTTTCTCCTTTATAATTACATATTTCATCTATTCTGCTTGTTTTTCCTTTTTGGTAATCATCTATAGCTAAACTTGCCATAGACGTAACTGCTCCCCCTTGATTCCTCAGCCCAACAGGAATGTTGTTTTCTGTTTTACATCCACCAAAAGAACCCAGAATTAAAGTTGCTAATCCAGTTACTAAAACATTTTTCATCTTACTAACATATTCCATTTTTAATTTCCTTCCATATTTTTTTTATGAAGGGACTAAAAACATTTTTTGTTTTTAATTTCCTCCATGGCTTTTATTGATGATGGTTTGGGTTTATGAAAGCTTGTTTTAAAAAATTGTTTGATGTAAATAAAAACCGTTTTAGTTTTTTATTTTATTAGGTTTCTAATAATCACTCTACCTTTGTGAGGTTGGAAAATAAATGAGTGGTTTCTTCTATAATAACAAAATTTATATACTTATTCTGATTTCACCCTAATTACAATGGTGAAATTAAACAAACGTGATAAAAAACTTTTAAAAATATTAGACTTAGATGCTCGGCAAAGCAACATTCAAATTGCTAAAAAAATAAAAATTAGTAAGAATGTTGTTAATTATAATATCAAGAGATTGGAAGATGAGAAATTAATTAAAGGATATAATACTATTGTTGATGCATCAAAGTTAGGCTATTACTTTTTTCATGTTTATATTGATTTTTATGAGCGAGATATCAATATTGATGATGAACTAATTGACTATTTAATAAAAATTAAAGAATCCACTTTGGTTGCTAGGTTAGTTGGTAATTGGGACGTTTTGGCTGGATTTCATGTTAAAGATATTCACTCTTTTAGAGAGGTTTGGTTTAAAGTTCTTGGAAAATTTAGAAAACATATCAAAGATTATCATGTTAGTTTGGTCACAGAAGAAATTCTATTTAGAAGAGCATACCTTATTGATGAGAAAAAAGATTTGATGGAAAAATATTGGACTTTAGGAAAAAGTTCTCCGGAAGTTATTAATGATCTTGATTGGGAAATTCTTAATATGTTAGTTTATAACGCTAGAACACCTATAACAGATATTGCTCTAAAAACAAAAATGAGTAGCATGGCAATAATTTACCGAATAAAACAATTAGTTAAGAAAAACATCATTGTTGGTTATCGTGCAAGTGTTGATTTTACTAAATTGGGTTATGAATATTATCGAGTTAATATGCATTTAGATGATATTAAAGCCATTTCCAAGTTGATTGGATTTTGTCATGCAAATCCTAATATAGTCAAAGTAATGAAATCTATTAGCGATTTTGATTTTGAGTTTGACATGGAAATTTCTAACTTTGATCAGTTTCAAAATATCATTGACGAGATGAAAACACAGTTTCCAGGAACTATTAGGAATTATACTTATTTTAAGCTTTTGAAGTATTACAAGAGAGTTTATTTGCCTAGTTAGTTTTTTCCAGTAATTATTTGTTCTTTTCTTTTCTTTTCCTGTTATTCTTCTTATTATGACTCATTATCCCCTCATTAGTTTTATCTAATTATTAATAATTCTTAATGATAAATGATTTGGAGGGGAAAATAAAATGATGAATTATGAACATTTAGAAATGATTGTTGCAAAAGAAGTAGATTGGAAAAAGACAATTGAAAAAATGGAAAATAAAGATTTAGGTAAATTGTATTGCCCAGATCTTAAGTGTAAAGAAGATTCTGTCGGGTACAAAGTACCTGGGATTATTGAAGAAGCTCATATAATTTACAAAGATTAAATTTAGAAATAAAAATATAACGGAGATGAAATAAAATGACAAATAAAATAATTACTCCTGCTGAGATAATTCAAAGCGGAGGAATAAAGTATTGGAATACTAATGGAAAATTATACCTTCCAGAAAATATTGACGAAGGAACTACTGTTGAAGTAAAACCTACTTTAACAAAAGAAGAAAGAACAATTGAAGAAATTGCTGGTCCCGGAAAAGTTGTAAAAGAAAAAGCCGGATTAGTATTAGTTGGTGAACCAACCACTTTGAGTAAAGTTCTTACAGAAGCAAAAGAAGTTCTACGAAGATTAACAACTCCAAAAAATTTGGCTTACGCAATCGGAGTTGGTTGTGCAATAGTGTCACCAATAGTTTTAGCAGATGACGCTCAAACAACTGGTTCTTTAGAATTAATGACCGGAGATCAATACTCTACATTAGATACTAAAGTATCTACTAAAGTTGCAGATGACGTTAATTTGTTTTTAAGACAAATAACCACAATGGACTACGAAAACAATGTTAGCTTTTTTGGTTTAATGGACTTAAGTTACAACTTAGTTGGTGGTTTAGATGTTGTTGGAGAAGTTCAAGCAGCACCTGGCATGGGAGTTATTCCAAGAATTGGTTTACAATACTTCCAAATGTCAGGAGACTTTGGATTGTATACTTTAGCAACAGCAGGTAATATCGATACTCCAGATGGAGAATTTGTAGTTAACTTAAGTTATAGTCCAGAATTAAGTGAAGATGTTAACTTGTTAACAAACTTGGAAGGTCTTACTAGTGTAGGTGAAGATGGCCATAATTTTAGTGTACAAAAACTAAGGTTAGGTGTAACACTAATGGATCGATACCAACTTGGTGCAGCTGGAGATTTGCTTGAAGTAGGTAACACTGGAGAACTAAGTTACAATTTGGGTGGATTCCTAGGATTAAAACTTTAATTTTTTTTATTTTTTTTAAATAAAAAAATAAAACGGAGAAATGAAAATGAAAAAAACAGCAGTAACGTTAGCATTACTGGCAGGTCTCTTAGGGACCGGTGGTTGTGCTGTAAAAGATAGTTGTACTATGGGGGAAACTATTGGAACAGAACTTACTTTAAAAGTTGGTGAATTTGGTTCTTGTGGTGGGATGACTGATTCTGAGTTAAAAAGTGGTCTTACCTATGCAGGCATGTCTGATAAAGACATTTTTACAGTTGTTAAGTCTTACACCTATATGGCATACAACCTTTATTTTCCTGTGGAAACTAAGGAACTTGAAGAGGGACTAACTGTTCTAGAGGTAACTCCAGAATATTTGAAACTTGAATGTGAATAGAAAGAATGGAGATAAAATAAAATGAAAACTGAAAAAAGATTAGAAGAGAAAATCATTGAAGCAGAAACATTTCTGCCGGGAGTGGGAGAAATGCTAAAACCAATTTCAAAAAGGAATGGTGCAAGGTATCATAATGAACATCCAACCGATGTAGAATACTTAGAAATTCATGGACATAAAGTTGTGGCAGCTAAATGGGAAGCACGTTATTGGCATGAATTCAAAGGAGGAGTTGGAACAAATGAATGGGCAGTAGTATATTTATTTGCTGAAAATGAAATTAAAGAGAAAGTAATTAGTGGAACAATGACCAGGGATCAGTTTTCTTCTAGTTTTGATAGAAGAAATTTATTGTATCATGATTATATTGGTTTAGAAGCTTTAGCAGATGATAAAGTAGAAGTTGCTTGGGTTAAGCATGATGGGACAAAAGGGCTTACTTATGTTATTGATTTGGAATAATTGATTTAAATTAATCCAATAACTATTTTTAATTGTACTTTTTTTTACTTTGCACTAGAAAATGTTCCAAACTTTTATGTATTCTTTGTTCTATTAATATTTAATAAATAAAAAATGGGGGTTAGATAAAATGAAATTAGTTGAAATGTTAGGTGAATGTGTTGGTAGTGTTGAGGAAAAAGTAGTTGTGGGGATGATGTTGAAAAGGGAAGAAGTAGGTCTAGATGAATTAAAAGAGGGAAAAGAGTGGTATGAAAGTAAATATGGGGCAGTAGATTATAGGATCATTATGGAATTAGATAAAAGAGGAGAATTGGATAAAGAAGTAAGTGAATATAAAGTGTTAGTTTAATGAGTAAGTAATTTTTTTTCTAAAATTTAGATTGTCTTATTGATGCTCTTGGTGGTGTTCCTCCTCCTGGTGGTCTTGATTGTAACCAGAGGATTTGTCCTTTCATATATTTGATATCTTCTACTATTGCTGTTAATTCTTCTTTTAACTGAGTGTTTTCAGATTTAAGTCTTTTAACGTTATCTTCAATTTTTTTGTCAATTTTTTTGTTAGAATTTGCAACAGATTTTTCTAACTTTTCTATCATTACAAATGTCCCATATAAACTTGTTAACAATTCTTTAGATAATGTGAAAGATTTATCAAATGTACACTCACTAAATTTAAGCACTTTTTGATTTAAATCTTTAATTGTAGCAAGTATTTTCCATTCAGCTTTAAATTCATGTCTTAATTCTTTGTACTCGTTTCCTAAATAATTGTAACATTTTTCTAATTCTTTTTTAGCATTCATTTTGATAACAGGTATAATCAATAAGGTATATAAATTTTCTGATTTTTCAATTTTGATTCCAAAAATTTAATAAACTAATCTTTTTCTTAAGAAATTGAGGTGCATGAATTATGAACATAATTAAATTTGGCGGATCAATAGTTAACCCTGACGGGAAATATGATAATAAAGTAATTAAAGAATTTATTAAACTTGTAACAGATAAACCTAAAGAAAAATTTCTTTTTGTTGTTGGTGGCGGTAAAATTTGTCGGAACGTCCAGAATTCAGCACAACCTTTTTTAGAAGAATCTCAACCAAACCAAAAAATGGTCCATTACGGAAATGATTGGTTAGGGATTGCAACAACAAAAATCAATGCTAATTATGTTAGAGAGATGTTTGCTAATGTCTTTGGCGATGAAGTATATCCGGAAATTATTTTAGATCCTACTGTGAAAATTAAATCTTCAGCAAGAATATTCTTTACTGGCGGTTGGAAACCGGGCCATAGTACCGATACAGATATGATGTTAATGGCAGAAACTTTCCAGGCAGACAAAGTTTTTAAAATCAGCGATTTTGAAATTGTAAAAAATGTTCGGCCTTTAGACATCCATGGTAAAAGTAAAGAAGAGATGAAAAAAATTTTAGGCAAAGCGGAAGATCTATCTGAAATGACTTGGCAAGAATTAGCGGATTTGGTGGGTACAGAATGGATTCCTGGCCTGAACACTCCTTTTGATCCAGTGGCAACAAAGATTGGTTTAAAACTAAGAAATAAATTGTCTGTTTTTATTTGCAGGAAAGAACAGTTCTCTAAAGCTTTGCAAGGTGAAAAGTTTCGAGGAACAATTGTTAAAGGATAACAAAGTAACTTAATTTTTTTTAATTTAATTAACTATTACAGTAACAAAAAGTATTTAAACTGTAAAACATTCATTATTAATTAAAATGGAATGGTTCAGTAATTTTTTTGGAGGAAATAAGAAAAATGTTGTTTCTAAAAAGAATTCAAAATCTAGACAAGAACATTTTCTTAGAGATTATAGAACTTTAAAAAGAAAAGTGAAACCGTTACTTTATGATCCTACTGGTTTAGTAAAAGATTTAGAAAGGATATTAAAGACTCTTAATAGTAATACTGACTTTGATAAACTTTATGATCAAGTAAAATATAATCTTGACTTGTTTAAAAAAGCACTCTTAACTTTTGAAGCTGCTGGCGATAAAGATCTTTATATTAATTCATTTAAGACTGATTATCTTAATATGGTTTTAACTTCAAAAGAGTTTATTAAACATTTAACTGATTTAAATGAATGTGCTCGTTTAGCTTCTCGTGCTGGTGAAGTGTCTTTTTTACATTTAGAAAGATATATGAAAAGGTCTATTAAATCTTGGCATAGTTTAATTGATTATTGGGATAAGATTGATAATAAATATAAAAATAAAATAGTTTGACATTATTCTTTCTTTTTTTACTTCTTGTTCTTTCTTCTAAATTGAATTTTTTTCCAAATTATGTCATGAGCATAATAAAAAAATACTTCAATGAAGTTAATACTAAACCCTGATAAAAATTAAGTAGTTCAGTTAAAAGTGTAAAATTAAATACCAATAATTGTGATAATTACTGCTAAATTCTCCAGGTAAATGTTTTAATAATTGTTCTTAAATGTAAATCCATACAATTAGAATTACACAATTAATATAAATGACTTCTAATTATAATCTTATAAATGTCATTATTTAAAGAGATGTTGAAAAGTGGTGAAACTTTATTTAGAGATACTGTTGTTCTAGATTATGATTACCAGCCAAAAGTCATGTTATTTCGAGAAACTGAACAACAAAGGTTTGCAGTTGCGATCAGACCTTTATTACAAGGTCATAACGGGAGAAACTTGTTTGTTTATGGCGTACCAGGGGTAGGAAAAACTACTGCTTGTAAACATGTTTTGCGTGAATTGGAAGAAGAAACTGAAGAAGTAGTTTCAGTTTACATTAATTGCTGGAAAGAAAATACTACTTTTAAAATTTATTCAAAAATTTGTGAAACTCTAGGGTTTAAATTTTTACAAAGTAAAAAAACTTCTGAATTGTTTACTTTGATTAAAGGAAAACTTAACAAGAAAGCGGTAGTGTTTGTTTTTGATGAAGTTGATAAACTTGAAGATACAGATTTCTTGTATACCATTTTGGAAGATATTTATCGAAAATCCATTATTTTATTAACCAATTATCGTGATACTTATTCAGAAATGGATGAACGGATTAGAAGTAGACTTAATCCAGAATTTTTAAATTTCCGTGCTTATAACGAAACAGAAATTGCTGGAATATTAAAACAGCGGCAAGAGTATGCTTTTGTCCAAAACAGTTGGGAAGATGAAGCGTTTAAAGAACTTGCTGAAAAGTGTACATCTGTGATGGATGTTCGGGTTGGTTTATATTTAATGAAAGAAGCAGGTAATTTAGCTGAAGAAAAAAGTTCTCGAAAAATTAATCTGGTTCATGTTGCTGAAGCGATCAAGAAAGTTGACGATTTTCATATTAAGCCCATGGAAGATTTAGATGCTAACTTACTTTTAATCCTTGATATGGTTAAAGATCATTCTGGTAGTAAAATTGGTGATGTTTATAGCGCTTACCAGAAACGTGGTGGCGAAATGAGTTACAAAAGTTTTCAAAGAAGAATTAACAAATTAAAAGATGGCCGATTTATCTCAACAGAGAAAGCTTACAGTAAAGATGGTACATCAACAATTATCAATTATTCTTCTGAGAAGAAATTGACTGAATTTTGAAAAATAAAAAACCAACTAAGGTGGGCGTAACTCCACAAAGCTCATCTGGGACCATCCAGGTGTAATCATCGCTCTCAATTGGTTTTAGTTACTTAGAATCTTGATTCTTTTTTAATATTATTGATACAAACTTAACAAAAAACTAGTATTTTCTTCTGCTTTCAAAGAATGCGGAGCATTCTTGTCCATGAAAATCATCTTTCCAGGAACCATCTCAATCTCTTCACCATTTAAAATAAAAGTTCCTTTGCCTTCAATTACGTAAACGAACCCTTCTTTTGTTGAAGTGTGTGTTCCAATATCTGTACCTGCGGCCATCGAGAATAAGGTTAAATTATTTTTTTCTGTTTTAGAGATAACTTTACTTAATACGCCATTAGAAGGATATTCAATTTGTTCTTTAAGGTTCATTTTTTTCTCCAAGAAAATTTAAACATTTTTCTTTAATTTCCAACATTTTCTCTTCAACTTTAACAAATTCTTCTGCCATTAAAGTTTGGTTGTTCAAATTTAAAGCTTCGTTTGCCATTGGATAAAGAATGTTATCTTCTTTACTAATATGTTCTTGAAGTAGTTGTCCGTAACTTCTAGCATTTTGAATTATTTTTTCTTTATCATTATCTATTAGGCCTTCTTGCATTGCTTTGATAAAATCTCTTCCTAAACCGTGTTCATACAACATTTGGGTTGTAGGGTCACAATGCATTTCTACTGTATCTTTTTGTAATTCTTTAAACAAAATATCTTCTTCTTTTGCATGGTGGAACTTATCTGCATAATTTTGAATAAAATAAATTGCATTTTCAAAAAAATCTTTGTTTAATTCTTTACCTGATTCTAATTCATAGCATTCTTTAAACAATAAATCAATTGCTTTGAGAATGTTTTTATGTTCTTTCATTAATATTTCTGTTGGTATCATTTTTGTTTCCCCTCATAATCTTCAATAGCTTTTCTTAAAGCTTGATCGCCAAGAACAGAACAATGAACTTTTCTTGGTGGTAAACCGCCAAGTTCTTTTACGATATCTTGCGGTTTAATTTTTTTTGCTTCTTCTAAAGTTTTACCAACAACCATTTCTGATAAAACGGAAGTTGAAGCTAATGCTGAGGCGCAACCAAAAGTTTTCCATCGACAAGCAGTAATTTTATCATCTTTAATTTTGATGTAAAATCGCATTACATCTCCACATGCTGGACTGCCTACTTCTCCAATACCATCCGCAGTTTTTTCCCAGTCGTTCTCTTCTTGATCACTTTGAAAAACATTTCTTGGTTTCAAAAAATGTTTTTTAACTTTATCTGAATAAAGCCAACATCTTCCTTTGTATCCGATAACTTCATATTTTTTTTCTGTCATTGTCTAATCTCCTCTTTATTCAAATGTACCGGTGATATTCTTCTTAAAGATGAAATTATTCCTTTAAGTTTTTTAACCACATAATTTAAATCTTCTTTTGTAGTGGATTTTCCTAAACTGAATCTGATTGACCCGTGTGCAGCATCATGTTTCAAGCCAATAGAATCCAAAACGTGGCTCACTTCTAGTTTTTCTGAGGAACAAGCAGAACCTGTTGACACTAAAATTCCCTCGTGGTCCAAATATAATAAAATTGATTCCCCTTCTACATCTAAGAACGAAATGTTTGCGTTATTAGGTAATCTTTTTGTTTTATGACCGTTAAGAAAACTTCTAGGTATTTCTTTCAAAACTTTTTCAATAAAGTCATTTCTAAGTTTTTCTATTTTTTTATTGTCTTCTTTCTGTGCAAGTTCTAAAGCTTTACTAAAACCAACAATTGCAGTTAAGTTTTCTGTTCCAGACCTTAAACCAAACTCTTGTCCACCACCATGCATTAACGGTTCTAATTTAATTCCTTTCTTAACAAAAAGTATTCCAATTCCTTTCGGACCGTAAATCTTTGATCCGTTTAAAGTCATCAAGTCTGCACCAACATTTAAATCTAAGAAACCAGCTTGACAAGCATCGGTATGGAACGGAACTTTATGTTTATTAGCAATCTTAGCGATTTCTTTTACCGGTTGAACAGTACCAATTTCATTATTGGCGTACATGATTGAAATTAAAATTGTGTCTTTTTTAATTTCTTTCTCAAGATATTTTAAATTTACTAAACCATCTTTATCAACATTAAGATAAGTTACAGAGAAGCCATTTCTTTCTAAATATTTACAGGTTTCCAATACTGCTGGATGTTCAATTTTACTAGTGATAATATGTCCTTTTCTTTTAGCAATTCCTTTAATCGCTAAATTGATTGATTCAGTTCCGCCAGAAGTGAAAATGATTTCTTCTGCTTTACAGTTAAGAATTTTTGCAACTTTATTTCTTGCTTGATGAAAAATTTCTTTTGCTTCTAATCCCATTTGATGTAAAGCGCTAGGGTTAGCATAAGTTTTTACTGCATCCATTTCTTTTTTTACTCTTGGATCTAGAGGAGTTGAAGCTGCATGGTCCAAATAGATTAGTTTAGTCATTTTTTATTACAATAGCAACATTGTTTACTTTTCTTTAAAGCACAGACTTCTTTGTAAATCTTGCAAACAATACCTTTCTTTTTCATTAAGTTGTTTAATCTAATCATTTCATCTCCCAAATTATTGTTATCTTTAAGAATATTTTTTACGGACAATTCTAATTCCGTTTCCATTTCTTGGTTGAAGATGTCTACTTTGGCTCTTTTTTGTTTTTTATACTGTGAAATTGCTGCAGGGGTAACGCCCATTATTTCTGCAACGTCTTTCTGTGCTTTACCTTCTTCTATTAATTTTAAAGCAATTTTCTTTCTAATTGCCGGTAGAATATACCACACTTCAATTTCTTGGGGGAAGATTAATTTTTTCATTTTGTTTACCTCTTTTTTTATGCTGGACAGTCTGTACAATAAACTTTACAAAGTTTATCATACAAAGACGGCGACATGCGTTCATTTTATTCACTTAGTCACCATTTTATTTATGCTGGACAATCTGTACATTGTTGACCAAACTTTCTTGCTCCACAACAAGTTGATTTTTTCCAAGTAGATATTGCTGGAGAATAGCTATTGCTAGAGTTACCATAACCAATAACTTGGTAACTCGAACTTGTTCCATATCCGCTATTTGATCCATAGTTCATTATTTTATTAACAATTGTTAACTTATTTATAAGCTTTGTGGAAAAAAGCTTAATTTGGCGAATATTTGAACTACCTTCTTTAATCCACTAGACAATTAAATTTAAAAGTAACAAGATTATAACTAAACAAAAAGGTGATTTAAATGATTAAAGGAATAATTTTTGATGTTGATAATACTTTAATAGACTTTTATAGAATGAAAAGCATGTCTATTTCAAACTCGATAGACGCGATGATTGATGCCGGTCTTAAAATTAAAAAGAAAGAAGCTTTAAAGATAATCCATGAAATATTTAATGAATTGGGGATGGAAGCTCACCTTCTTTTTCAAAGTTTTTCTAAAAAGGTTTATGGGAAAATTGATTACAAGATCGTTGCTGCCGCGATTGTTGCCCACCAAACTGTTTGGAACGGTTTTTTGCACACTTTCCCTGGCGTAATTGAATCTTTAATTGAACTTAAACAAATGGGTTTAAAATTGGGCATTGTTAGTGATGCTAGAAAAATGCACGCTTACGAACGACTTTATGGGATGAGGATTGTAGATTTTTTTGATGTTGTTGTAACTTATGATGATACTAGAAAATATAAACCCTCCCGAAGACCTTTTGTTCATGCTTTACGGAGTTTAAAATTAAAACCGGAAAATTGTGTTATGCTTGGAGATTGGATAAAAGGTGATGTTGGTGGTGCATTAAAAATGGGGATGTACGCCTGTCTAGCAAAATACGGCGCTCCAGATCATGAGTCTAGGAAAATGATGAACATGAACCACGTTAAAAAGTATGATATTCATCCTGACTTTGTTTTAAAAGAGTTTTCAGAAATTGTTGGTTTAGTAAAAAAGTTAAACAGTATTGAAGATAAGAAACATAACAAATCTAAAAAAGTGAAACGTTAAACTTTTATTTTTTTCAATGCCTTAAAGTCTTCAAACAAAACTTCTTTAATCCACTTAAAACGAAGACCAGCAGATGGATGATAAGTCACGAAATATTTCTTTTGGTACAGTTTACCATGCAAATCTTTAATTTTTTCTTTACCAGTAAGAGATTTCAAAGCAACCCTTCCCAGGATAATAATTAGTTTCGGATTAATTGTTTCAATTTGTTGATCTAACCATTTCCTGCATGTTTTTAATTCAAGAGTATTCGGGTTCCTATTTTTTGGCGGTCGACATTTAACTGTATTGGTAATGAAAACATTTTTTCTATCAATTCCTGCAGTTTCTAAAAGTTCGTTCAATAATTTTCCTGCTCTACCCATGAATGGTATTCCTTGCCGGTCTTCTTCAGCGCCAGGAGCTTCACCAACAATCATGATTTTTCCTTTACCATCTCCTGGAACAGCCAGTGTTCTAGTTTTCCAGAGTGGACAAGCTGTACATTTACGAATACTTTCTGCAAGATCAAACATGTTTATTTTTTTAGCCATACAATATTGCTCCAGCCATCACTACAATATTAGAAATGATCCATAATACTGAAGAAATGATTATTGGTTTATCTTTATGAACAAAGCCATAAATTAACCAAGGGATATTCATTATACATAAAAGAAAAAATGTTAATGCGGATACGCCAGCTGCAGTTTGGAAATAATAAATTTTAATAACTTGCGGTAAGTTCATTACTGGCCCTAAAACTGCAATGAGTAAAATAAATTTATCAAGAAAAGTAATCCATTTATTTGGGTGAGGATAATTCTTTAATCTCTGCCTTTTACGTTTATGTAAATGATGATGTGCGTGGAACATAACCATGAGAAAATCTTTAAAACTTATATAGTTAACTAATTTTTTTTATAATTAAATATCTACCAAAACTTTAGCGTACCAACCTTCTTTTGTTTGTTTCACTTCAAACATGTGCATGGTAATCGCTTTAATATCAACTTTTTGTTCATGCTTTTCTGGATTTATTTTCTCTCCATAAGCTTGACATTTGAGTTTATATTTACCATTTTCTTCTTTAACTTCACACTTTAACTTTGAAAAAATTAATCGTTCGGTATCTTTATAGAATAATAAGTCATCCAAAAAATCAAACAAAAGATATTCAATCTTCTTATTCTCACCCGTAATTTCTTTTTGTTCAGTTTGTTTAAATTCTTTTATATTAACTTGAACTTCTCCTACTGCAAGAGCGCATTGTTCAAACAGTTCTCCTAGACTTTCGGCTTCCGCTACAAAGAGTTCGTCAGCAGTATGTTCAAGGAATTTATGGTATGGTTTCATTAAGATTGGAATTGTTTAGTAGTTATATAAATGTTTTTGGTATTCAGCGAAAATTATATAAACCTAAATTACTTAGTTCTAGTAATGGCAAAGAAAAAGAGGGTAAAGAAAAACGATTTTTCTAATCGTACTGTGTTCTTGACTTTAACATTATTAATTGTTGTTCTTCTTATTGCCATGATGATTTATACTACTTATTTAGATAAAGCGAAATCAACAATTGCTGATCGGCCTTTAGAAGAACTTCCTTTACCAATAGATGACGTTACTATTGAAGAAGTTTCTGCAGAAGAAATTGTTGATGACGGAGGTCCATGATGGTAAAAGTTTCTAATAAAACAATTGTAACTATGTTGATGGTTGCGTTAGTAATCACTGTTCTCGGTACAGTTGTTAGTGTCAACCAACTAGAAGGGTTTGGCGAATATTCTGCTTTAACTGGGGCCACAGTAAGTGTTCCTGAACTTAAAGAAATAGATCCTGCTAATTTAAACGAATCTGAATTGGGTGATTGTAAAGTTTACACTTGTTGCGGTGAAGAGTGCGGGTAATTACATAACTCCAAAGAACTTTGCAGTAATGTCTGATCCTTTTCTTCCTTGTTCTTCGGTAATTGCATACATTTTTTCTATGAATTCTTCTACTGAATATTCTTTTTTAATTTCAAACCCATAAAGTTCAGCAATTGCTACGTCTGCTTCCCAGATCTGTTCTCCTTTTACTGTTTCTCTATAATCGCAACCCATCTCGCAAACTTCCTCGCAAAAGGTATCGTAAAACCAGACTATTTTCACTAAGTCGTACTCTTTAATTTTTTCAAAGTTGATTGCTGCCGGTGGATGTAAATGGTGTCCACTCATTTTATATGTTTTCATATTAGTTCAACATTCTTAGGGTTATATAACTATTTTGTCTGGTTTATAGTTCAGAATAAGAAAATGTTAATGGATAAAATTAATTTAACCTAATTTTAAATCAATTTCTTTGGCGACGTCTTTTAACTCAGAAAACATTCGTTCCATATCATGATGTAAGTCTTTAACTAAGTCTTGGATATTACTTTCTCTTAAGATATAGCCTTCCTTTTCGCGTAAAACAATTCCTGAATCCATTAGTTTTGCGAGGTGATGGACTACTGTACCTCGTGATAAATTTAATTTATCAGCAATCTCATCGGAAGTAATATGTTTGTTTTGTCTCGCTCGTCTTACTAAAGTTATGAAGACTCGGAAGCAACTACTATCTCGATCTCTAACATTAAATAATCCTAAAGAATTTCCTACCCACTGTAGTTCCTGGTTAATGTTTGGGCTATTGATTTTTCTGATTTTGATAATTGTGATTTTTTTGCCCATACAACCTTGATTCTTTTGGATTTTATAAATATTTGCCAAAAACTTTATATACTAGTTACGTTCTAAGTAGTCTACGTTGACTTAAAGTCAACGAAAGGAGTCAAATAAAAAATGATCAAAAAAGAAAAACAAGAAAATAAAAATGAATTGCAAGAAGTAAAAGAACTTTTGCAAAGGAAACAAGCAGAGCTTGAAAATTATCGGAAACAAGTTGATAAACGTTTTATAGAAATGAAAGAATTGGCAAACAAAAATTTAATTTTTAAACTATTACCAGTAGTTGATAATTTCGAACTAGCTTTAAAATCCGCTGATACTAATAGTAACCCTGAAGATTTTTTGAAAGGGGTAGAGTTAATTTATTCGCAACTATTTAGTTTCCTAGAAAATAATCATATTCAACCAATGGTAACTGAGAAAAAAGAATTTGATCCTTATTTACATGAGGCGTTAATGAAAGTTAACTCTGATTTACCTGAAAACGTGATCATAGAAGAATTACAGAAAGGTTTCATGTTACATGATAAAGTATTAAGGCACGCTAAAGTTAAAATTAGTGCTGGTAAGAAAAAAGAAGATGATTGTAAAGAATGCGCAACTGAAGATTGTAGTTGTGAAACAATTGAATAATAATCAAATGGAGGAATAAATTAAAATGACAGACGAAAATAAAAATGATAAAAAAGTTTCCGGGACAACTATCGGAATTGATTTAGGAACAACTTTTTCCGCAATGGCAGTTTTAGAAGGTGGAACACCAACTATTATTACTAACGCAGAAGGAACAAGAACTACACCTAGTGTAGTGCACGTTAAAGACGGCGAAGTTATTGTTGGACAAGTTGCAAGAAACCAAGCAATTGTTGATCCATTACATACTATTAGGTCCATTAAAAGAAAAATGGGTAGTAATGAAAAGATTGAAGTTGATGGTAAAGAGTATACACCGGAACAAATTTCTGCAATGGTTTTACAAAAAATGAAACGTGATGCAGAAGCTTATTTGGGTCAGCCAGTACAAAACGCAGTTATTACTGTACCTGCCTATTTTAACGATTCACAAAGACAAGCTACAAAAAATGCTGGTGAAATTGCTGGACTTAACGTTTTAAGGATTGTTAACGAACCAACAGCAGCTGCATTGTCTTACGGTTTAGATAAACAAGATCAGACTCATACTATTTTAGTGTTTGATTTTGGTGGTGGAACTTTTGACGTTTCTATCCTTGAATTGGGTGACGGAGTTTTTGAAGTTAAATCTACTAACGGAGATAACATGTTAGGTGGAGATGATATTGATGAACTGATCATGGATTGGTTAATGGACAATTTCAAAAAATCTACTGGTATTGATTTGAAAGGTGACCCTACTGCAATTCAACGGTTAAAAGAAGCTGCAGAGAAAGCTAAGATTGAATTGTCTACTAAAGCTAAAGTGGAAATCAGTATACCTTTCGTTACTGCTGACCAAAACGGACCAAAACATATTAAAGAAGATTTAACCAAAGCACAATTTGAAGAATTAATTTCTGATGTTTTGAGAAGGTTAGAAATCCCTACTAAGAATGCTTTGAAAGATGCAGACATTAGTGTTGATAAATTGGATAAAGTAATTTTTGTTGGCGGTTCTACAAGAATTCCATCTGTACAGGAATTAGTTAAAAAAATCACTAATAAAGACGGAGATAAATCTGTTAACCCTGACGAGGCAGTAGCTATGGGTGCAGCAATTCAAGCAGGAGTTTTAGCTGGAGACGTTAAAGACGTATTACTATTAGATGTCACACCTCTATCACTCGGTATTGAAACTCTGGGTGGAGTGTTAACTCAATTAATTGAGAGAAATAGCACTATTCCTACTAGGAAATCCCAGATTTTCAGTACTGCAGCTGATAATCAAACTGCGGTAACTATTCGTGTTGCTCAAGGCGAGAGGCCAATGTTTAACGACAATAAAGTTCTTGGCCAGTTTGATTTACTTGGAATACCTCCTGCACCGCGAGGAATACCTCAAGTAGAAGTTACTTTTGATATTGACGCTAACGGAATTTTACAAGTTAGTGCAAAAGATTTAGGAACTGGTAAACAACAAGAAATTAAAATTACTGGGTCTGGTAACTTGAATAAGGACGAAGTTTCTAAAATGAGAGAAGAAGCTGAAAAGAACGCTGCTGAAGACGAGAAAAAGAAAGCTAAAATTGAAGCTGAAAACAATGCAGAAGCAGTAGTTTTCCAGACAAAGAAAGTTCTTGAAGAGTTTAAAGATAAAATTGACGACGCAACTAAGAAAAAAATTGAAGATCAAGTTGCTGAAGTTGAAGAAGCTCGTAAATCTGGTAATCCTGAAGAAATTAACCCTAAAGTTGATGAGTTGAACAAAGTTGTTCAAGAAATTGGCCAGAAAGTTTATCAGGAAGCTGCGGCAAAACAACAACAAGAGCAAGCAAAAGCTGGAGATGCTAAGACTGAAGAGAAACCAGAAAATGGTAAAAACGGCGAGAAAGTTGTTGATGCAGAATTTACTGAAAAGAAAGAATAGTTTTTTAACTATTCTCTATTTTTTTAATTTCAATGAACCTTTCTGAACAAAGTGAAGAAAGTCACGAATGAAGTGAAACGAAATGACTAGGTTACCAACTGAAAAACAATGTTTGGACTATTTTAAAAAGTATAACGTACCTAATAATATTTTTGAACATTGTCTTAACGTTAGAAATGTTTCTCTATTTATTGGTGGAAGGTTAAAAGAAAATGGGGTTAACATTAACCTTGATTTGGTTAACTGTTTAGCTTTACTTCACGACTTGTTTAAAGTAGTTTCTTTATCAGAACTGAAACCCAGTAAATTTCATCATTATGAGTATTCTGAAGATGAAATTGAAATGTGGAAACAACTAAGAAAAAAATATTTAGGGATGTATGAGGGGGAAGTTGCTTTTGAAATTTTTAAAGACGAATTTCCAGAAATGGCTTTAGGATTAAAAAGGTTAAGTGATCCTCATATTGAGGATAAAACTTGGGAAGAATTTGTTGTTCATTATGCTGATTGGCGAGTATTTAAGAATAAAATTGTTTCTATTAAAGAAAGGCTAGATTATGCCCGGGAAGTTTACCCTCGAGAAAAGGGAGCATGGGAAGCTGATGAAAAAATTATTCGCGATTTTGAAGGAAATATTTTAGAAAATGTTAACATTAATCCCAACAAATTAGCAGAGGAGATGGAAATTGAATAAGTTACCTAACAAAGAAGAGATCGTACAATTACAAAACTATTATCGTATCCCTGATCATGTTCTTAAACATTTACTTGCAGTAAAAAAAGTAGTGTTATATCTTGGAAAAGAATTGAACAAAAAAGGAGAAAATTATGATCTGGAATTGTTAAGTGTGGCAGCTGAGTTGCATGACATTGGTAAGCCTTTTGGTTTTAAGAGATTGGAACGGGGAAAAGCGGAAAAGTTTGGTTGGGATCCTGTTCCAGAAGAAAACTTTAATTTTTGGGAAAGTGAAATGAAAAAATTTCCTAAAAGTTATGGTCATACAGAAATTGCTGCTGAAATTCTGAAAAATTATCCTCTATTAGCGGAAGTTGTCGGTAACCATTCTCCTCGACAAATTCTTAAAAACGGGCTAAGTAAGGAAGCAATTTTGTTAAATTATGCTGATAAAAGGGCAATGAAAGAAGTAGTAACATTAGAAAAAAGGTTTGCTTACCTTAACGAAAGATATGGTGAGCCAAAAGATGAAGAAGGAATGAAAGTTTTCAGTAAATATAAAGAAATTGAAACAGATATATTTAATAAACTGGGCTTTCCCGCAGAGGAACTTGCTGAAAGAATAGGAAAAAATGGCTGAGAAAGATTATTATAATAAATTGGGAGTGAAGAAAGACGCTACTAAAGAAGAAATCAAGAAAGCTTTCAAAAAACTAGCATTGAAATATCATCCTGACCGTGCTCCTGAAGATAAGAAAGTTGAGTATGAAGAAAAATTTAAAGAAATTAATGAAGCTGTTTCTATTCTTGGCGACGATAAAAAGCGTCAACAGTATGACCAATTTGGTAGTGCTGCATTCCAAGGTGGAATGGGCGGCGGAGGCCATCAAGGTTTTGATTATTCAGATATTATGTCACAATTCCGTGGCGGTTCTTTCGGAAACTTTGACGACATTTTTGATCAACTTTTCGGCGGTTCTGGTGGTAGAAGAAGAACTCGTGCTAGAAGAGGATCAGACTTATTATATGAAACTGAAATTACTTTAGAAGAAGCTTCTACCGGAACGAAACAAGATTTATCTCTTAATAAATTGGAACATTGTCATGAATGTAAAGGTAAAGGGGCAACTAAATTTAAAGAATGTCATCATTGTCATGGTTCCGGGCATGTAAAAAGAACTCAAAGAACACCTTTCGGACTGTTTCAACAAACTGGTCCATGTCCATACTGTCATGGTAAAGGCGAACTGCCTGAAGATTCTTGTAAAAGTTGTGCTGGTGAAGGTTTAGAGAGAAAGAAAAAGAAAATTGAAATTACTATTCCGGAAGGTGTTGATGATGGAATGAGATTAAGAGTTCCTGGCGAGGGAGAAGTTGGTTCTTATGACGGTCCTTCTGGAGATTTATATGTTCAAGTTCACGTTAAGAAACATAAGTTCTTTGAAAGGAAAGGTGACGATTTGTTTCTTACTGTTCCAATATCTTATACTCAAGCAGTTCTTGGTGATGAGATTGATGTTCCAACAATTACTGGTAAAGCTAGTTTGAAAATTCCTGCGGGAACAGATTCAGAAACTTTGTTCAGGATGAAAGAGAAAGGAATCCCTCATTTGCAACATCAAGGTCAGGGAGATCAGTATGTTAAAATTCAAATTTCTGTACCTAAAAAGATTACAAAGAAGATTAAAGATACTTTGAAACAGTTGAAGGAAGATAAACCGCATAAGAGTTTCTTTAAGAAGGTGTTTGGTTAGACGAAAATAAATTATTTTTTAGATTCCCATTTATTTGTTTCTGGATTACAAGTTAATTCTAGATTATAATCTCCCGGTAATGTTTCTGGATTGTCAGTGCACTCTTCATCAACACATATTCTTCCATAGCGACATTCACAATTTGTATAACAACCTATATTATCACATGCTCTAACTAACATTGCATAATCAGGGTCATAAGTTCCTGTTGCTTTTTCTTCTAATTTTTTTGTATGTGTTTCTTGGGTAGGACATCCGTTAGAATAATAATCTTTTTCACAGCCAGTAACACTAGCTAAACTCAAGCTGGCAATTATGGTGCATAGGAATTTATTTATTTTCATTTTATTTCGTATCTTCAATTAATGATTACTTGATAGTAACAATCTTTTATAAATGTTTTGTTGGTGTTAAAATATTTCTTTCCAAAAACTTAATAAACTCTAAATTAATCAATATATAACATGGCAAGACCAAAATTTAAACAGAAATGTGTAATGTGTAAAGAAGATTGGGTAATCATGATGTCTAGAAATCAGTTTCCTATTTGTGTTAAATGTCACATGAAACAGATTGATAAAGAGATTAAAGATTCGAAAATGAAGAAATTCTTTGACATTCCTCAGAAATTCTATGAAGAGAATACTTTCCTGCGAAACATTAAACAGGCTTATATCCGTTTTGATAAGTTGTCTGAGAAACAGGTTGAAGCGTTTAAGAAAACTGTTAAGGAAATGAAAGAAGGAAAATCTGAAAAGAAAGATGAGTGAAAACATTTCTTACAATGAAATCAAGAAACTTATTGGTAAAACTGTAGAAGTTACTATTGATAGGGTTATGGGGAGTAAACATCCTAAGTGTGGTTTTATCTATCCAGTCAATTATGGTTACATTGCCGGGATTCCTGCCCCTGATGGTGATGATCTTGATGCTTACGTTCTGGGGATATTTGAACCAGTGAAAAAGTTTACTGGTAAATGTATTGCGATAATTTTTCGTAGCGATGATGATGATGCAAAATTAATAGTTGTTCCTTCTGGAAAAGAATATTCAGATTCTCAAATTCTTGCTTTAACAGAATTTCAAGAACAATGGTTCAAGCCCAGAGTTGTTCGTGAATAAGTATTCTTTAAGCTCAGCTTGACCGATAACTATATAAACAAAAAAATATTACTTAGTGTTATCAAGATTATAGTTAAAAAAAAAAGGTGATTCAAAAATGGTCGTAACTAAAAGTAAAGGTAGTTTTAATAAGTCTGAAAATATTTCTAAAAAACCTAAATCCGCGAATAATACAAGTGTTGACAAACATAAAATGTGGTTAATTGCTGGTATCACGTTTGTTATTCTCGCGGTGGTTTTTTTGGTTTTGTTTCCTGCAATTAAGGAAGGAGTTGCTGGTAAAGCTATTGCTGGTGTGCCGGTTGGTGAAGAGTTAAGTTTATTGCCTGTGCATGATAATACCGGAATTATGACTTCAAACTTTCAAGTCCCTGATCCTCTTTCAAAAATAAACAAAATGAATACTTATGTTCTTTTTACCGGAAAAGATAATAATGGGAATTCTGTTAATGAAATCTGTCTTTGTGGATCAATTGGTTCACATGGTTTTTCTTGTCCATCTTATGAAGTTTGTACCACTCCTCCTGAAGAAGCTGTTACTGAGATTAATACAGAATTAGTTGCTGCTTTAACTAAAAGTAGTACAGTGCAGAAAAAAGCAGATTTAATAAATTTAAGGAAAAAAGCCACTGATATTGTAACACATTTAGAAACTCAGGAAGAAGAAGCGGAAGATAATCCTGCTATTGACCTTGTTGAAGTTGCTACGGCTTTAGAAGAAATTCAAACTGTGAAAAAAAGTATAGATATTAATTTGGCTGCGTTTGGTGGTTTTACTGGTTCTGGTGGTTCTAGCACTTCTAGCACTTCTAGCACTTCAAGTGGGTCTAGTACTACTGACACTTCTAGTAGTTCTACTACTATTGATTGTACTAATGATAATCCTACGGTTGCTTATTCTGCTGAAAACGCTCCCGATAATGTTTGTGGCAGTACTGTTTTACTTGTTGGTAATGGATTAGGTAATAGGTTTGAGCTTGATGTAAAATCTTTAACAATTGGTGGAGCTACTAAAACATCTTACACAACGGGTACAAAAGCTTGTCAAGATCAATTAAATTCTGGATGTATGTCTATTGAGAAATATGAAAATGGTAATTGGGCAACTACTGTTGATAATTACCCTAGTTGTGGTAATGTAATTAATAGTGTGAGTTATGATTTGAACGGAATATATAGAGCAAAATGTGGTCAAGTTACTTTTGGTATTGGTTCTTCCTCTTCTTCTAGTGGCGGTGTTACGGTGACCACATCGGGTGGTACTCTTAAAGGAGGTGCGCCAAGATGAAATCAAAAAATATTTTTCTGGTTACAATTATAGCAATTATTGTTAGTTTATCTGTTTTTGCTGCAAGCGTTGAAATTCAAGCTAATGATGGTAGTTGTTTCTTTGTTAAAATTTCAGAAACTGGTAACACTGCACAAATTTTTACTTGTCAGGCTGAACTGGTACATGCTAAAGAATTATGTGATAGTGGTGTAGATGATGATAATGATGGATCTATTGATTGTGCAGATGATGATTGTCAACACAGCTGTAAAACAGATGCAAAAAAAGGTGCATCGGTATTAGAATCTGCTGTAGATAATCTTAAAGAAAAACAACATGCAGCTAAAGCTGAAAATGATCCGCAAAAAAGAGTTCAAGCACAACATAAAGTAAAAGAAGCTGCAGAAAATGTTAAAACGGCTGCTGAGAAGAAAGAGAAGGAAGTTGTTAAACATGAAAAGCAAGCAATAGATCAAAGAGGTGTTGCTGCTGTTAACAATAACGATTATTTTGTTGCTTCTAAAAACGATTATGCTCGGATTTCTAAAGAAGCTGAAGCTTTAATCAAGTCCGTTAATAAAGATATTGATGACTCAGTTGGTGTAGAAACTGAGCCAAGTGCAGAAGACTGTACTAATAATATAGATGACGATAATGATGGTAAGATTGACTGTGCAGATATAGATTGTAACGGTTTATCCGGTGCTAATCATGCTCAATCTACAGTTTGCGAGTATGGAAAAGAATTATCATGTAACGATAAGTTTGATAATGATCGTGATGGTCGGGTTGCTAAAACTTCTCGTAATGAAGTTAGTGTTGCCGGTAAAGCAATTAAAGCTGCCGATGTTTATGCTGCCGTTTCTGCTAGTATTAACCAAAATAATCTTGGTTCAAGAGGAATAAAAATCACTCCTGAGAACTTTGATGATGTTGAAGATACAACTGAAGTTGACGATGTTCATGTTTTTGATCCTTGTTTAGTTATTGATTGTTATTTTGTTCAGGTTGCAGAAGATTTAGCTTTAATATCTACTCCTGATTCAATGTGGACCGCAGACACTTCTGATTGGGCAGCAATCCCTACAGAAGAAGGAGCAATGGCTCCTACTGCAGTTCAAGAGGAAGTAGCTAATAACGAAATTGAAGTTACTAATAATGTTGGCCAGAGTGTTAACATTAATAGTATCGCAAATCAGGTTAATTCAATGGGTACTAGTACATTAGGTAATTCAATAATTGGTTATGCTATCCGTGATGTTAATATTGGTGGTGGTACTGACTGTGCAGATTCAGATTGTGCTGATGATCCTGTTTGTCAAGTTGCAACATCTTTACTTACTCTTGGCAAAGAGTGTGGTTCTCATGCTGAATGTGTTTCTGGTCTTTGTGTTGCTGACGCTCGTTATGATGAAGTAAAAGTTTGTACTGAAGTTGTTACAGAAGAAGTTTTACTTGCTAACGATGAAGTTTGTAATTCTCATGCAGCATGTGCTTCTGGTTTTTGTGCTCCAGATGCAATTTCTGGTGAACTTAAAGTTTGTACAGAAGTTGTTGAACCTGCTGCTGTTTGTTCTGATACTGATGGTGGACTTAATTATGCTGTAAAAGGTCACATTACTGGAACTAAAGCAAGATCCAATTCTCCTATTGAAGATGTTTGTAAAGATACTAATTTAATAGAAGTTTATTGTAATACTGCTGGTCAAGGTGTTTCATTAACACATACGTGCCTTTCTGGAGAAGTTTGTAGTGATGGTGCTTGTGTGGTTACTACTGCAACGGCTCCTGCTTGTATTGCTGGAGATTGGGATAAATCATTAACTACTTGTAGTGCAGAATGTGGTGGTGGTACAAAAACATTAGTTTATACTAAGAATAATGCGGATTGTGTAGGAGACACTCCTGAACCTGTTGTGATGGAATGTAACGTGCAATCTTGTTTAGCAGAAACAACTCCTGCTTGTATTGCTGGTGATTGGGACAAAGCATTAACTCCTTGTAGTGCAGAATGTGGTGGTGGCGTACAAACATTATCTTACACTAAAAATAATAACAATCCTGATTGTAGAGGAGATAATCCTGGAACAGTAGAACAAGTTTGTAACACTCAAGCGTGTACAACAGCAACTGTTTTAGGAGATAATGATGGGGATGGTTGTTATAGTCAAAACGAATGGTTACCTCTTCAATATTATTATTTGAATGAAGACGATCCTGATACTGTGGCTTGTGGAAATAACCCGGATACAGGAGATTGTTTAACCCAAAACGAATGGTTACCTCTTCAATATTACTACTTGAATGAAGATGACCCAAATACTGTTGCTTGTAAATAATGAGGTGAATGAAAAATGAAAAAAATATTAATGATAACTTTAATCTTTGTTTTGCTTTCTTTTGTAGTATTAGCAGAACCAACTGCAGTGAGAACTGTAGATGGTGATACTGTTACAGTTAGTTTAAAAAGTTTAGTCTCCAACTCAGGTGAATTAGTTGAAATTTTGTCTGGAGGAGTTACGCTTACTGGTGATACGCCTAGTGGTTGTAGTTTTTTAGAAAGTAATACCAAACTTAAATGTACTGTCCAAACTGAAGACGATACAACAATTGTGTATCACATTTCTGGTAGTGGAACATTTAGTGGAACATATTCTTATTTTTTGCCCCCAAATACAATTGAAACTATTAATGTTGAAACCGCAGATGCTGGAACACCACCACCTGTACCTTGTACTTCGGCAAGTTGGGATCAAACTACCACTTGGGGTCCATGTAGTGTAACTTGTGGTACTGGAACCCATACTAGAGTTGCTGTGAAACTTGCTGGTTTTGAGGATTGTACTGGTACGGATGGTAAACCTGATGAATTAGGATCTTGTCAAATGCCTGCTTGTCCAGATGCCTGTACTCCTTCATGTCCATCATCTACCACAATCTGTTCTGGAGTAGTTGATACTAGTCCTAATGGTTGTGATGGTACTTGTAATGTTGTTGGAACTCAAGATTGTTCACCTGGCTGTGACTCTCCAAAAGTAATCATTGATGGAGCATGTAAAGATGTTGTTGTTGTAGACAGTCTTGATGATAAAACAAACCTACAAAATATTTATAATTTCATTAAACAGGGTGGAGATAAGTTGGCACAGATTACTGGTATCGCTAGTATCTTAAAAACTATTTTTAGCTAATAATTAAAGGAGATGAAAAATGAAAGCTCATAAAAGGATAACGAAACGGAAAAAAGTAACTAAGAAACCCGAATTACGTAGTCGGGAAGCACATCCTCTAGCTAATCATGGAGAAGTCAACAAACAACTTATTATTGGTGTTGTTTCAATAGTAGCTATTGTTATCCTTGTGAGTTTACTCTTTTTCGCTAAACAGTTTGTCGGTCAGGCATATTACATTCCTGACACAATTAACGCGGGTATTGAAGAACTTGCTCCACAAGCTGTTGACACTTCTTTTCCAGTAATTGTTAAAGCTAACATTGGTACTGCGGAAACTGTAGCGGTAAGATTTGAACTAACTTTTCCTAAAGAGGTTAAATGTCAGCCTGGTTTAGAAAGTCTTCTTGGTTGGGATGTTTCTAATGGTGCAGTTTTTGAAACTATAACTTGTATGAATAATAAAGTTACTTTTGAATATGCTACCTTGAATACGGGTCTAGCAAAAACTGGTGAATTTAATATTGCTAAAATTATGTTAACTAGTCCTTTAGCTGGGAAGTACGATTTAGACTTCTTAACATTTGATAGTTTCAGTTTAGAAACAGAAAACGATATCATTACTGATGCTCTTGATGCGGATATAGAAATAATTGTTCTTGAAGAATGTGGTAACGGTGTTATTAATGAAGGTGAAGATTGTGATCTTGCTAATACTTATTGCCAAGGATGTCAGCTAACTGATACGTTTGTTTACGGAGATATTAATTTAGATGGAAATGTTAATGTTATAGATTTACAATGTTATACACTTTTCTTTGAAGCAGTTACAGCAGGAGAAAATCCACCTGCTTGTACAAAAGTATCTGAAGCTGCAGCAGATTTGAACTGTAATGATATTATTGACAATTTTGAATTTACAACTATGAGTCAATTAGTTGCTAATAAGGGTTTATTGAACGATGTTAACCAAAATAATGTTCCTGATTGTAAAGAAAGTTTTGTACCTGAATGTATCTCAACTACAGATTGTGCTACAACTGGTACAACTTGTGAATTAGGTGTTTGTGTTGCTCCTACAGTTCCTGCAGTTACTTGTTCTGATAGTGATGGTGGGTTTGATCTATCAACAAAAGGCGTTGTTACTTTATCTAATGGTGCGTTTGATACCGAAAATTGTTATGAAGATTCTACAGTAAGAGAATTATCTTGTAATGAAGATGGAACTATGAGTACTACTTTAGAAACTTGTCCAACTACAACTACTTGTGACGATGGTGCTTGTGTTACTCCTGCAGTATGTTCACCAGAAAATCCAGAATTATGTTTAGAAGCTGAATGTACAACTCTTGGTGGTGTTATAGTTGATACTGTTTGTACACTACCAGTTACAGAAACATGTTCAACTACTAACTTTGAATTATGTACAACTGTTGCTCAATGTGAATCCGTTAACGGAGTAATCGTTGATAGTGTTTGTACTTTAATTCCAGAATCTTGTACAGCTGTAACAGATTGTCCCGGAGATTATCTTTGTGAAGAAAATGTTTGTACAGAACCAGTTGTTCCAGAAACGTGTTCATCTACAAACTTAGAACTATGTACTGTGACTACTTGTCCAGAAAATGGCGGTACTTGGGACAATGAAGAGTGTACTTTTGTTGATGTTTGTAGTTTAGAAAATCCTGAACTTTGTATCACAGAACCAACTTGTACAGAAAATGGTGGTACTTGGGACACAACTGATGAAACATGTACAGTAACTCCAATAACTCCTACGGTTTCAGCAATAAAAGTTGAACTTGTAGATAGTACTGGCGCAGTTCTGTCAACTACTGATAAACTTGTTAATGGTGATACTTATACTGTAAAAGTATCTGTTGAACCAGATTCAGCTCTTGTTGGTCATCTGTTAATTGTAACTACAAATTATGGTGCAGAACAGAAAGCACAGATTTTTGAAACTAAACCAACTTTGGCTGTGGGTAATGTAGAAACTTTAGAGTTTACTCACCAAGTTTCAGCAGCTACTGGTAATTTAAAAATCGCTGTTAACCTTTGGAAAAGCTGGCCATCAATAGAAGAAGCATTTGACTACTTACTGGAACCAGTAGAGGTGTCCTATGAAATTCAATAATTTTTTATTTTTTATTATAATTATTATTTTCGGAACTTTTTTTGTTCTTGCAGAAACTACTGTTAATTCTGCAGCCAGTTATCCAGTAAATGAAGATATTACTGTTACGGGTAGTTGTTCTGAACCTAACATAGGGGTAGGAGTACAAGTGATTTACAATTTTAATAAAGTTTGGCTGGGCCAAGTGACTGCTGATGAAAATAGTGTTTATTCAGTAACTTTTAAACTTACTAAAGAAGGTAAGCATCAATTAATGGTCGCTTGTAAAGGTGATAAAGCGATTATAAAAGAATTTGACGTTACTTCTGGAACAACTCCGACTTCAAGCAGTAGTTCTTCGAGTTCATCATCAGGCGGCAGTTCTTCATCAAGTAGCAGTTCTTCATCTTCATCTGGAGGTGGAAGTAGTAGTAGCAGTAGTGGTGGCGGAGGCGGTGGAATTCCCCTCTGTAGAGCTAACCTTACTTGTTCTGCTTGGACATTTTGTGGGCAAGATTTAATTCAATCAAGAAGTTGTACTGATTTAAAGAAGTGTAAAAAAAATAATATCACTTTTACTGAAACTAAAGCATGTATACCTTGCTCGGAATCTTGGGTTTGTACTGAATGGAGTGAATGTGTTCCTGGTGCAGGAATACAAGTAAGAACTTGTACTGACCAACATTATTGTCAAACTGAAGTGCAAAAACCTGTGGAACAACGGTCTTGTGAAGTTGCAAGTATAACTCCAGGATTACAAGAACCTGGCGTAACTGAATCTTTTTGGGATCAGTATGGGATTTATTTCTGGATTTTGTTAATCTTAATCATTTTGGCATTAATAGTGTTCTTAGTAATGTATTTCTGGCCACATAAGAAGTTCTTTCACCATCATGAACTAAAACGTTGGATTAGAAAAGAACGAGCAGCGGGTACTCCTGATGTTCATATTAGGCAAATACTTGCTGACCAAACTGGTTGGAGCCAGGAAGAAATATCTCGGGCTTTTAGTGAATTGGAGGGTAAGTCTCAAACCCAGAATCCTGTTCAATAGTTTCTTTTCTTATTTTTTTATATTTTTCACCTATTAAAGGTATTGCTGTTTCTTTTAACGGGTAATCACTAGCATTAAGAACATAAAAACAGTTTTGAGCAACATTTTGAGCAAACTGTAACGCTTCATCACGGGTATAAATATTTTGTTGGAGATAATAAATTGAAGCTGGTTCATGAATTTGATAATCTACACGTTGCAATTTTTCTTTTAGTTTTGGGTTGATAACTTCAAACATTGGGATGAACATTGTTGCTTGATCTTGATAAATTATTCCCGTTTCTTTAGAATATGGTTGAATATTTTCAAGTTGAATATTTTCAATTATTTTTTTTTCAAGAGTATCGTAAACATGAGCAAGTTGTAAAAAGTTTTCTTCTTTATGTGCAATCAAGTTTGCCCAGCTTTGCGCATTATTGTTATTAATGTGATAATTTTGTGCACCAATGTTAATTTCTAGTTTTATATTTTTTTTTTGATTTAATCCTAAAAATTTGTTAATTTTTTCTTTTGCTTCAGTTAAATCTTCTAAAAATCGATCCATATTTGCTTTATGCGGATATATTTCTGCAGACGTTAAATGATCCTGAAAAATTCTGTGCACTTCATCAATCTGGTGAACAAATTCTAGTTTTGTTGGGTTTTTTGTCATTATTCAATAAGAAATGACAATCTCTTTATAAAATTTCTGAGAAAAGTTTTATTTTACTACAACTTTGTTAGCGATAACTTCCTTCTCGCCCTGATATTCTTCTACTGTCCCGCTAAGTTCAACGTAATCGCCCTGTTTAAGATATATCTCTTGATCTGGAAACAAGATAACTTTAGTTTTTTCAACTTTCTGGCCTTCCAATTCAATAAAAGAAACTTTTTCAGTAGTAGTAAGCTTATTAATAACTCCTTTAAGCTTAATTTCTTGCTCAGGCAAAGCAGAATCAATTCTTTCAACAGATTTTAATTCTAGACCATCACTGTAAAATGTGAGAAAAACTAGACCGAAAATAACTATAATTAAAGATATTTTGAAAATGATTTTTTCGTCCATAATAAGCTTATTTTCTTCTAATTGATTTAATCATTTCCGGTTTAAAATATCTATTTTTCAACATATTGACCAAAATGTCTCACTAGAACCAGAAACAAATATAAGCCTAGAAAACATATGTTATATTACATTATTAAAATGTCACACTAGGGGGATAAATAAAATATGGCGAAAAAAACAGTTAAACCTAAACAAATGAAAGCAGTTAATAAAGATTCAGATAAAACGGAATTACCACCAGGTGCACCTAAATTACCACCTGAAGTTGAGAAGAAACTTAAAGCTTTAAAACAAAAGATTGACAAATTTAAAGATCAAGTTCTTGACAAATTTGGAGATTATATTGTTGGAATAAATTTACTTCCACCAGAAAAACCGCAAGATAAAGGCAAAGATGATAAAAAAGATAAAAAAGAAGATAAAGATAAAGCTAAAGCGGAAGAAGAAAAAATTAACTTAATGATCGTTGTTGATGATACTTCCTCACAAAAAATGACCAAAGAGGAACTTCATCAAAAATTTTCTACTATTATTAAAAAAATTGCTGAAGATGTTGATAAGAAAATGGTTACTCAAAGTATCCTTTTAAGCGATGTTTGGCAAAACTGTTATGATGGTAAAAGTGATTTGAACAAGTTAATTTCTGTAGGTGTACCAATTCATGATACCGGCGTTTTAGCAGCGATAAAGATTACTGAAATCCACAAATCTATGGTCATTAAAAAGTTTGATAAATACATTTTAAGTTACGTTTTAATGGGTTCATTAACAAGGGGAAAAGCTACTCCTCAGTCTGACATTGATGTTTGGATAATTATTGATGATACTGACGTTAAAAAGATGACTCGGGCAGAACTTAAAGATAAGTTAAGAGCAATAATTGCTGGAATGGCAATTGAAGCTGGTGAAATGACTGGAATTAAAAATAAGTTAAGTTGCCAGGTACACATTTTGACTGACGTTTGGGATTCTCTTAAAGAAGCTAATCCGATTGTGTTTACTTTCTTAAGGGACGGCGTACCATTTTATGACCGAGGAATTTTCATGCCTTGGAAACAGTTGTTAAAAATGGGTCGGATTAAGCCGAGCAGAGAAGCTATTGAACTGTTTATGAGTACTGGTGAACAGAGCATTAAACGGATCAAGATGAAACTTAAAGATATGGGGATGGAAGATATCTTTTATGCAATTTTAACTCCGAGCCAGGCAGCGATTATGTTGTACGGTTTACCACCACCAACTCCGAGAGAAACTCCTGACGTGATGGAAGAAGTTTTTGTGAAGAAAGAAAAACTTTTGAAAAAGGAGTTCATTGACATTTTAAGAGCTAACGTTAAACTTCACAAAGATATTGAGTACGGTATTAAGAAAGAAGTTACTGGTACTGAACTTGACGTATATATTAACAATTCTGAAAGATATCTGAAAGAAGTTAAAGGACTTTTTACTAAGATTGAATTGATGCATAACCAGAAAAGTGTCTTGTTATTGTATGACGAAATAATGACCATTATCCGTGATGTTCTTAAATTGGAAGGAGTCGAGAGAGCACAGGATGAAGAGATCATTAAGTTGTTCGAAGATGAACTTATTAGTACTGGAAAAGTTCCAGCTCGATTCTTGAGAGACTTGAACGAGATTGTGGAAGCGAAAACTAAACATGATAAGGGAAAGTTAACCAAGATTGATATTGAGAAAGCTAGGAAAGGTAGTACTGGTTTAATTCAGTTCCTTGTTGAGTATATGCAACGTAAACGGGGAAGAGAAATGGAAAGGGCAAAAATTAAAGTTAAGTATGGTGAACGTTACGGCGAGATTATTTTACTTGATAAAGTTGCTTTTGTTTTTCATGATATTGATAGTAAAGAAAAGAAAATTGAAAAAGCGCAACTTAACCCTGATGGTAGTTTAGGAACACTTGAAGATTCTAGTTTAGAAGATTTTGAAAAAGTTCTTGCTACTGTGAAAATGCCTAAACGAGCTTTTATTAAAGAACCAATTTTTGAAGATATGAAAAACGTTTTCGGTAGAGAAGTTGAAGTTTTAATCAATTAATTTTTTTTCTTTTATTTTTTTCTTTCTTTCTGTTTTTTAATTAATATTTTATAAGAATGAAGTGGGCCTATAGGGACTTTCGTAATTCTTTCCTGGTTTCGCGTGGGGGTAAGCTTGCAAAGCAAGCGCATCCCGCACTTCGCTCCCAGTTCGCGAAAGAACTGTTCGAACCCTAATCAACCGGTATCTTCTCTTTTCAGAGCCGAAGCCGGCCGCACTGTCTGGTTATTAAAAATCCAGGTTATGCTATAGGCCCATGAACTGAGAAAAAGAGAGATAGTTTTTAAATCTTTCAGTTGTATTTCATCTAGGATAAGGGAACACTTCGGCAGTACCACTGAAAGAGATGTCAACTAAAGCCACATAAGTTTTTTTTTCTTTAATCATAAAATCACTGGCAAAAATAAAACATCCCTCTCGATAAGATGATAACTCTTCAATATTTGGATAAGAAACCTCTTTAGGTGTGTTTAAATTTAACCGAGAAATAATGTTTTCCTTTTCTATTATTTTTCCGTAACAATAAAATTCATCTTTTTTCCTGTTATGAACAAGGATAGAAATAACATTTCCTTCTAGTCCGAATTTATGAAGCTGTCTGTTAAGATAACCAAAAACTTCACTTTCTAGACTTTTTTGCTCCATTTACTTTTTTTAAGGGGAAGATTTTTAAAAATGTTATGAAAGAAGAACAAAGTATGTTTTCTTTTACAATAAACAAGAAACTTGGACTCGCTCGAACAGGAATAATTAAAACAGCACATGGAGAAATTAGAACTCCTGCGTTCATTCCAGTAGCTACTAAAGCAACGGTAAAAGCTTTAACTCCAGCACAACTTAATGAAATTGGGTTTGATGCTATCCTTAGTAATACTTATCACTTATATCTGCAACCAGGAGCAGAAACTATTGAAAAATTGGGTGGATTACAAAAAGTGTCTGCTTGGCATAAGCCAATGTTTACCGATTCTGGTGGTTTTCAAGTTATGAGTTTAAATGATGGTCTTTGTCAAGTTAATGAGGATAAAGTTATTTTTAAATCGCACATTGACGCTTCTAAGCATGAATTTACTCCTGAAAAATCTATGCAAATTCAACGTAAGTTAGGAGCAGACTTGATTTTTGCATTTGATCAATGTCTAGACATTAATGCAGATTATGAAACTACTAAAGAATCTCTTGCTAGAACACATGCTTGGGAAGAAAGAAGTTTGGCTGAGTTTAAGAAATTGAACGTTGATAAGAAACAAGCTTTGATTGGAATTGTCCAAGGTGGAAGATTTAAAGATCTCAGAGAAGAAAGTGCGAAATTCATTGCTTCTTTAGATTTTGATGCCCTTGCTATTGGAAGTATCTTCGGCGATCCAAAAGAGGAAAGTTTTTCTCTTGTTGAACACGCAATGAAATTTCTTCCTGAAGAGAAAACTAAACATCTTCTTGGTATCGGAGCAGTAGAAGACATTTTCAATTATGTTTCTCTTGGTTTAGATACGTTTGATTGTGTCTTACCAACAAGATTGGCTAGATCTGGTTATGCTTTCTTCCGACCAGAGTCTGGTGGAACTGAAGAAAACAGGTTTCGTTATCGAATTACTAATTCTAAATTTAAAGAGGATAAAGGGCCATTAGATAAAAATTGTGATTGTTATACTTGTAAAAACTTTTCTCGCGGTTATCTTCATCATTTATTCAAAGCTAATGAGTTATTAGTTTACACTTTAGTTACATATCACAATCTTTATTTTTTTAAGAGAATGATGGACGAAATTAGGGAAAGTATTGAAGATGGAACATTTCTGGAGTTGAAAGAGAAGTGGTTAGGGAAATGAAACTTATAATTGTTAGGCACGGAGAAACTTATGAGAATGCTGCTAAGATAGTTCAGGGACATTTAAATTCTCAATTAAATGAGCTTGGGCAAGAACAAGCAAAAAAAGTAGCTTTAAGACTTAAAAATGAAAAAATTGATTTTTGTTATTCTTCTGATTTAAGTCGGTGTGTTGACACGGCTGAAGAAATTGTTAATTATCATTCTGGGTTAGGGATTGTTGTCTCTCAAGAACTACGTGAACAAGCCAAAGGGAAATTTACGGGTAAAACTCGGGAAGAAAGAAACGCTGCCCAAAAAGAAATGGGCATTCCTTATTATGCTTGGGACTTTGATGGTGGTGAAACTTTATTTCAAGTTTCAGAAAGAGTAGTTAATTTTATGGAATCGTTGTTAGATAAACATGAAGATAAAACTGTTTTAGTAGTAACTCATGGCGGACCAATAACTACTTATTTACTCCATCTTCAAAATATTCCTATTGAAAGTGATGAATATATTTCTATCAAAAACACTTCAATAACAGAAATTAATTATCAAAATGAAACATTTGAACTTACAACTATTAATTGTGATCAACATTTAAAATGAATCTCAACGAATACAACTACAATCTTCCGGAAGAGCTTATCGCTCAGAAAGCTTTCTCTCCTCGAGATCATTGTAAGTTATTAATTCTTAAAGATAACAAAATTGAACACAAAAAGTTCTTTGAAATTGTTGATTATTTAGAAGCAGGAGATGTTCTGGTAATTAATGAAACTAAAGTTAAACGTTGTAAATTAATTGGCCAGAAAGAATCAGGTAGCCCCGTTGAAGTTACTTTAATCAAAAAATTAGATGATAATAAGTTTATTGCTAGGGTAAAAGGAAGAAATCCTTATCCGGGAATTAAATTATATTTCAAAGATAATTCTGCTAAAATTATTAAACAAAACGAAGATATTTTTGAATTAGAGTTCGATAAAGAAATTAAAGAGGAAGATTGTGAATTGTTAACTCCTCCGTACATTAAAGAAAATGTTCCTGAAAAAGATTATCAAACAACTTATGCTAAAATTCCTGGCTCTTTAGCAGCACCAACAGCAGGCTTACATTTCACTCCAGAACTTTTAAAGAAGATTGAAGAGAAGGGCATTAAGATTGCTAAAATTCAATTAGATATTTCTTTTGCAACTTTTTTGTCAATAAGGAATATTGAAACTCATTCAACAGGTCAAGAGTATTTCTCTGTTGACAAAGAAAATGCAGAGATAATTAATTCAGGGAAGATTATTGCCGTGGGAACAACTGTTGTTAAATGTTTAGAATCCTGTCACTGGGAAAATAATGAAATTCAACCAACAACAGGGATTTCAGAAATTTTTATCAAACCGGGACACCAGTTTAAAGCAGATATTAAAGCAATGTTAACGAATTTTCATTTACCACAATCTTCATTACTACTATTAACTTCTGCTTATGCTGAAAGAGAACGATTACTTAAAGCTTATAATGAAGCAGTAGAACAGAGATATCGGTTTTTCTCGTTAGGAGATGCGATGTTAATATTTAAATAAAATTAATTAAAGAAAAATGAATTAAAGTTTACTAACTTCTTTTTCGAAGTCTTTAGCGTTTTTTTTAAGATTTTTTAACGCTTCTTTCAAAGCTTTTCTTGGTTCAACGCCTTTTGTTTCTATTTGAAACCTAGGAACACCAACTAAAGGGTGATCAATTTTGTAAGTAGCAATTTGAACTCCTTTTACATTTTGTAATTCTTTCTTTAAAACATTACAAAAAGTGTGTGTTTCTCCGATTAATTCAAAAATCAGTTGAGTTTTACTTTCTTCGATAACTTTAAATTCCATTTTAAGCTAATATTACATAGTTGGTTTATAAAGATTTTGGAAAATTTTAAGTGAAAACAATAGAAAAAGGTAATTTTTCTAAGTTTTCTTAAATTTAAGAATAAATTTTAGAAAAGTTTAAAACATTGACAATACCACTATTCAGTTATGTCTAAAAACTCTAAAGAATATCAAACTTATAAGATTCTCGAACATTGGCAACCTGCCAACGAAATTCTTTTAGTAGAAGAGTTTACTAATAAAACTGAAAAATTATCAGCACTTCTAACTTACCTTTATAACAAAACAAAAAATGAATATAAACAGTTTCCTATTCGTAAAGATGGTACTAACCCTTTCATCCATCCTTTAAATCTAGCATGGGATTTAAAGAAAGCTAAAGTTGAAGATCCAATTACTTTAATCGTTGGTTTGATTCATGATTTAGTTGAAGAGAAAGTTGATATCTATAAAGAAAAAAATAATCTTGATGAAAATAAAGAAGGGATAAAAATTCTTGATGAATATGAACTAAATCTGTTTAAAGAGTTAGAACAAGAAATTATTGATTTTTGTAAAAATAATGACCTTCAAGCAAACTTTGTTGAAGAGATTATTAACATTTTAAAATTGTTAACCCGTCACAAAAGACACTTTTATTACCGTTCAATATCAGCAATTTTTACTTGTAAAGATGAAGAACTTAAAAAGAAAGCTATCCAAATTAAGTTGGCTGATCGGATTCATAACATTCAAAGTTTAGACTCTTTTTGTTTTCAGGGAAAAATTTACCAGTGTTTCAAAAATTTGTTTATCATCAATAATGCTAAACGGTATTTAATGGATAAGTTTGGCGAAGATGTTGATCCAAGTCGAGGAATTCATCCAACTGAAAAACTTTTTAAAAAATGTTGCAAATCTACTTATGATGCTTTCTTAAATGTTTGCCATCTTTGTTTAAATGATGGTGCTAAAGAAGTTGAATCAATGTTACAACTAGCTTTCAGAAAGTTTGTCCATGAAGAGCATGGATTGTGGAACGTTACCAAAGTTGATAAAGATGAAACTCATCCTATGCGGTTATATCGAGGAATTGTTCGAAAGTACGATGCTCGACTACATTTAGAGTTTGACCGTTATGAAAAAATGAAAGATTATGAAATGAACTTTTGTCGAAAATTCTTTTCAGATTTTAATTTTAGTGAAGAAAAATTGAATTCTATCCTTTGTTACAAAGACGCTTACGCTTTGAAAGAAGTGATTTCTCGGATTCTGTACAAGCCTAATTATGTTATCTCCGGTTTTGGTTGTTCCGACCTCTGTAGCAGGGGCATGGTTTGTATGAAAGACGATTGATTCTAACTTAAGAGTAGTTAATAGGGAAAGGTTTATAAAATAATAACTATCTTTAATCAAAATGGTTTCCACAAAAAGAAGATTATTAAATAAATTTGAAAAAATTAATCATGAGTTTAATCATCTTTACCAATTTATTGATAAAAATGTTTCTCCTAGGCCGAAAATTAGAACAGAAACAGTTGATTTATTTATTGAAAAATTAAACCCGTTAAAAGAAAAATATCTTGCTCATAATCAAACTGTTCAAGATGCAAATATTTCTAATCGAGATTTTTTTAAAGACAAGATTGCAATTGAAACTACTAAAATAATTTCTTGTGTTGATTCTTTAATCGCTTCTGTTAAATTAAAAGAAGTAAATTCTCATAATTCTCAAGAGAGGTTTAATTTGGTTTTACAATCTGCAGGAATGAATTTGAGTGACCTTGAAAACGTGGTTAAAGAACATAAAGATTTAGTTAGTGATTATTTTAAGATAGAAACAATAGATTTACCTGCAATTGGAGTTGGTACTACTGATCGAATATTTTATGAAGATATGGCTAGAAGATACAAGTCAGAACTTGATGAACTTGCTACAAACATTTTTGGAAAAACTATCCATACTAAGTTAGATGTTAATGTTAAAGAAAAAAATCCACATCAACATTTAGGTTGGATTAATATCGGTTTTGAACATCGACTTCCTGCTTTAATTGCTTTAGTTGCTCATGAAGGCCCTTTTGGTCATCAAACACAGCATAACTTTTCTGAAAATTATAGTCATAATAACTTTTATTGTTCTCAAACTTCTGAAGGTTTAGCAGTGCTTGGTCAACACTTTGCTTTGAAAGAATATTTTGGTTCAAAAAAAGATTATTCCGAGATTGCTTTATTTGAACTTGTTAATAGGAGACTTTCGGATAGTCTTCAAGCATCTCTTGCTTATCTTGGTTATTACAAATGTTTGAGTGCGGAAGAGATGGCTGGAGAGTTAGCTACTGAATATTATCCTGAAAAATTTCTTGTAAACGCATTACAAAATTATAATCAAGATAAATTAAGATTGTTTAACAATGATCTGATGGTTGCATATCATGTTGGTTTTAATCAAATTAACGAAATTTATGAACACGCTATAGCTAGATTAAATAATAGTACTTCATTTAAATCTGATCAGGAAAAAAGTAATTTTTATTCCAGTTTATTAAGAACAATGTACACGGGTAATAGAACACCGAAAGTAATGAAAATGGAAGTTGATTTATTATTTAGACAAAATAACAGTTAATTCTTTTATCTTTTTCCTTTATTGTTTTTGTAGGGAACACCAGAAAAGATTTATCTTTTTTTATTTCTTCCTCTTTTCTTAACAGCAGTAAACCTTTCCAGAACTTTAGCTGATTCTGGGTTAGATTTTTTGTACCCTGTAAGAACGTTATCAAAAATGTCTGGATACTGTTGATAATGTTTACTTTCTAAAGCTCGATCTAAAAGAAATAAATCTACTGCTTTATCTTCAACTTTATCAGAGAATGAACTTAATCCGAAATCAATAAATTTGATTTCTTTATCTTTAATCATGTTGGAAGTAGTTAAATCACCGTGAATAATATCATGAACATGCAATTTACCAATCTTTTCACCAATTTCTTCAGCGAACTGTTGATAATCATCTCCTCGGATTAAAACGTCTCTTAATTTCTCGCCTGGAACAAAGTCCATTGTAATTTGCATTCTTTTATCACAGAAATCTATTAATTGTGGAGATGGAAATTTCATCTCATTTAATTTACGAAGAACTTTAGCTTCTCTTCTAGTTCTGAATTGACGCAAAGATTCATCTATTTGTGGTAATCGATATTTCTTACTAAACCTTTCTTTGATAACTTTATTATTGTTATCTTTATGGATAATCGCTTCTGCTCCTTGTGCTATTTTTATCATGTTTAATCATATTTTTCTTGATGTTATTAAGTTTTTCTATTTCTTGAGCATCATTTTCTAAGAATTTTTCTATTGATTGAAGATTTTCTGTTTTTCTATAAATTTTTTCAGCTTCCATGAACGAATCTAAAGAAACACCCTCATAAATTTTTAAAATTTTAATTTTTCTTTCAGAGAAAGGTGAAATTGCTTGATCAAGACGTTTTGGTTGACCGTACATGAAAAAGACATATCCTTTATTATCTTCAACTATTCTTCCTGCAACATAATAGCTACCAACTATTTTGTTATTATCTTTAACATCTTTAATATAAATTATTTTATCAGGTAATTGGTGTTCACTTTTAAGATGGTCATGTGAAACAAATACATTGTCAGTATCACTTAATGGATGAAAAAATTCTTCGTTATCTACAATTGTTTCAATATCATTTTTCATTTTATTAAGAAATGGTTTTTAAATTATAAACTTTCTGGTGGATAATAATATAAATACACTTCTTTTTTCAACTTTAATGAAAAAGATTGAATTACTTTTACCAGCAGGAAATCAAGATAATTTAGTAGCAGCAGTAGAAAATGGTGCTGATGCAGTTTACTTCGGAGTGGATAAGTTTAATGCGAGAAGGAGAGCAGATAACTTTGAGCTAGAAGATATTCAAAAACTTGTTGATTATTGCCATCAAAATGGAGTAAGATGTTATTGTACACTGAATATTCTAATCAAGAACGAAGAAATTGAAGAGTTTTTTGAAACTGTTAAACAATTATATTTAGCAGGAGTCGATGCAGTAATTATTCAACATCTTTCTTTCTTACCTATCATTAAAAAGAACTTTCCGGGCATGGAAGTACATGTTTCTACTCAAGCAGCAATAACAAACACTTATCATTACGATTTGATTAAACAAGCTGATAAAGTTGTTTTACCTCGAGAATTTTCTAAAGAAGAAATTGATAATTTTATCAAAAAGACTAAATTACCTACAGAAATATTTGTGCAGGGAGCTTTATGTTTCTCATATTCTGGTAAATGTTTATTTTCTTCAATTCTTGGTGGGCGTTCAGGAAACCGAGGGTTATGTGCTCAACCTTGCAGAAAACAATATAACGGAAAATTTACGCAAAGGTATGGTGGTGTTTACAACGGAAAATATTTGTTAAGTATGAAAGACCTTTCTTTGGTAAAAGCCGTCCCAGAATTAATTGAAATGGGCGTTTCTTCATTAAAAATTGAAGGGCGGTTAAGAAGTGTTAAGTACGTTGCTGCTTCTACAAAATTGTATCGGAAAGCGATTGATTCTCATTATGCAAAACAATTTTCAGTTGACCAAGATTTGTTTAAAGAAATGAAATTAGCTTTTAACCGAGAATTTACTTGGGGTTATTATACTAATTTGAAAGAAGTTGTTTCTCATGAAAAACCAATGGCCCGAGGATTATATTTGGGAGAAATTAATAAGAAAGGGTTAATAAAATTACAAGAAAAAGTTTCTTTAGGCGATGGTGTTGGAATTTGGTTGCCAAACAAAGTTGATGGTGCGGTGTTAAGAAAAATTGAACTTGTTGAAACAGATGGTAAAATGGATGCAGTTGATTTTGCTGAAAAGGGTGACTTGGTTAAATTACACATTTATGCTAAACCTGGAGTGAAAATTTATAAAACCTCTTCTGTTGAAAAAAGTAAACAGATTGAATTTGTTAAAATTGATCCTATTATTACTGAAAAAAGAACTGTTAAAGAAATAATTCTTCCTCAGATTGAAAAACAAAAAGATCTTGTAGAAGATAAAGGAGAATTGTTAGTTAAAGTTTATTCTCTTCAAGAGGGTAAAGACGCTTTGAAATATACTGATAAAGTATTTTATAACGTTTTTGCAGAAGATTTTTCTGAAGATTTTTCTGCTTATATTCCTCGGATCTTAAATGATGCTGATGTTGAGAAAGCTGTTGAACTAATTAAAAAACATAATGTGAAAAACATCTTAGTCGGTGATTTAGGCGCTTATCTTGTTTTAAAGAAAAATCAAGATTTGAACTTATATTTAGATTATTCCAATAATGTTTTTAATGATTTAGATTTAGAATTTTTTAATGATTGTACTCCTATCATCTCTCCAGAATTATCTTTTGATGAACTTAAAAATTTTGATAATAAGACATTTGCAGTTCTTGTGCACGGTAAAGTTGTAATGATGAATACTAAATATTCTTTGTTACCGTTAAGACTTACTGACAAAAAAGATTACATCTTCTCAGTCAGAAAGGAGCATGATTATTATCAAATTTTGAATAGTGTGGAGTTAGGGTTGTTTGAATCTGTTAACGAGTTGAAAGATATTGGAGTAAGACAATTCTTTTTAGATTTAGATAATGGTGCTGATTATATTCTTAAGTTTTATTATAATATTATTAACAATAAGAAAAATCTTCCTTTTAATAGAAAAAATTATACGAAAGGTCATTGGGAAAACGGAGTGGCCTGAAAATGGATTTAGAGATTATTTGGTGTCCGTAATGTTTCTAACATAGAAATGTTTAAATAAATTCTTTCATTACTATTGGTTATGGTGGATAATTTAGGACGAATAAATATTATTATTTATGAACATGATGGTAATCAAAATATTGCCTACACTAATCATCTTGACCAAAAGATAGGTTCTGTTGAACCTTGGGAATTATCTCTTGGAGATACTTTTGCTCCTCCTGAAAATTCTGAAATTATTTATCACTCTTCTTTATCAGGAAATAATTTTGTTAGAGAAATGAAACATTTGGAAAACAGGTATGAATTAGAAAATCCTAATTCTACTTTTTCTGAGTATGTGCTTAATTTATTGATAAAACCAAAAAAAGGAGAATTAATTTCCATTAAGAAAACATTGCCTGTCGGTCCATTAAGAACAGACCTACCAAGAGTGTATGAAATACCTGATCTTCCTTCTACACTTGAAGATATCTGTTCTAGTTGTCCTTTTAGATAAAAAATTAAATCTTACTCAACACTTCTTCAATTTTCTTTTTCAATTGCGGTACGGGATTAAATCCAATAATCCGGTCAACTTCTTTTCCACCTTTGAAAATTATTAAACAAGGAATGCCTGTAATGTTATTTTGTTGTGCAATTTCAGGATAATCTTCAGTAGACAATTTAACAAACTTTAATCTGCCTTCAAAATCGTTACTAACTTCTTCAAATACTGGCGTTAACATTCTGCACGGACCGCACCAAGATGCCCAAAAATCTACAATTACTGGTAGGTCTGATTCTAATACTCTTCTTTTAAAATTATTTTCATTTAGTTCTGAAACCATTGTTTTTAATTCCTCCAATTTAACATTGACAATCTTTTTCTTTTTTCAATTTATCCATTTCTTTTTTAAAATCTTTATCATTATCTAACTTTTCTAAAAAGCAAACTTCTTTACAATCAACATCTTCATTTTTAATCATTTTCAACCACCTAATCATCAATTTCTATTTACTTTTATAAATCAAATGGAATATTGCTTATTTGTGGACTAGAATCGCACTACTGTAAACAAAATGCTTAAATACTCTGAAATTTTACTTCTTTTTATGGCAATGAACTTTGTTTGTCGTTTAATTACAGTTGAGGACATCTTGAAATGTTCGTTCGGTTTAAACAAGACAGAATTGGCAGTAATGAAACATTTATTGGAAGAGAAAGAAGAGTTTACTATTGAAGATATTCAGAAGAAAATTAAAAAAGATCGAACAACTATCCAAAGAGCGGTTAAGTCCCTTTTTGAAAAAAATCTGATTAAAAGAAGACAAATTAATCTTGAGAATGGTGGTTACCAGTTTGTTTATTCTCCTAAAGCGAAAAACGAATTGAAAGAGAAAGTTTATGAAATTTTTGAACATTTTAAAGAAGCGATGGGTAAAGAGATCCAGCGATGGTAAAGAAAGCTTTATATACTAATTTTATTTAATAACTAATATGAAAAGAGGTATAACTTTATTCGGTTTAATTTTGTTAATCTTAGTTAGTTTATTCTCTTTTACTGTTCTTGGTGAAGAAGTTACTGAAGAAGTTATCGAAAAAGACATTTACATTAGTTTTGATGATTCAGAAACCGATTGTTTATACTACTTTTACGGGTTTGATTGTGAAGAATGTCCACAAACAGATACTTACTTGAAACAGTTACAAACAAGGTTCCCAAAGATTAAAGTTGAAATGTTTGAAGTATACTTTAACAAAGGTAACCTTAAACTTCTTCAAGATTATTTCAATGCTTATAATGTCCCGGCAGAAGTTCAGAGTTTACCAGTAGTTTTCCTTCCCAAAAGTTATTTTATTGGTAAAGAAGCGATTATTGGATTGCTTGAAGGAAGAATCAAAAGTAATCAAAATCCTAGTTGTCCTTTACTAGAAGATGTTAATGTTATCGGAGTTATTGGTGAAGGTTCACCAAAAGACATTATGGGGAAGTTAAGTTTTTTATCTGTTACTGGTGCTGCACTAAAAACCGCTTTTAGTTTAGGTGGTTTAGCTTTACTAATTTTATTATTATTAGTTATTGTTGCGTTTAAAGATAAAGAGAGTGTACTTAAGAAAAGTTTCTTATTTATTACTGGTGTTTATGCTGCTTATTTAATCTTTGGAATGGGTTTCTTTTCCTGGTTAGGTTATTCTGGGATTGGAGTTTATTTTGCTAAAATTGTTGCTATCTTGGCAATTGTTTTTTCTTTAGCACTTATTAAAGAATTTTTTATAACTTGGAAAATTACTTTTAAAGATGTTCATCCTGCATTTATTGATAATTTGAAAAAATTTATTGCAGTAATATTTTCTACGCCCGGATGTTTAATCTTTGGCTTAGTTTTTGGTTTGTTAAGTTTTGCTAGGTTAAACAAAACTTATTTACTTATTAGATACCTTTTTATCGCTAACATTTCTCGAGGAATAGCGTTGCCAACTTTATTATATTTCATCTTGGTAATGTTAATATTGATGATCCTTTTCGTTGTCGTAATTTATTTGGTTAAAGATCAATTAGATGATAAAGCTGAAAAGAAAAGTAATGATGAAAAGAAAGTTGAAATTTGGAAAGAACATTATGTTAAATTGATTAATTTCGTTTTAAGCGTGATAATCCTAATTGTTGGGATTATTGTCTTGTTTCTGTAAGCTGATTAGTTCTCACCACATCATAGCTTTTCAATGATAATAATCCTTATAAGTTTACTCTGTTCATTATATTTTTAATGGCGATTTTTAAAGTTGTTAAATATCTTTTTGTTCCTGGAAATAATGAGGTAGACACATTAAATAATATTAATCAACTCATTTCTAATGCAAAATTTCGGGAAAATTATAAAATGAAATCAGCTCCAAAAATGAATGAAAATGATGGGAAATGGAAAGCTATTGTTGAATTAGCAATTAATATTGATAGTTCTGTTTCAAAAGAGAGTTATTCTGATTTTGAAAATGAAATTCTTCTTAAAGAAGTTAAAGAACTTGAAAAAAATAATATCCTTGAACACTTAAAAACTTCCCCTCAAACTGCTAAAGATTATATTTATTCTTTAGAAAATTGTTTTGGGATTAGGTGCCGTTCTAAAGAAGATACTTTAACTTCTCTTGAAAATATTGGGTTATACAAAACTGCAGATAATTATGGTCTTCCTATGGATGGACTTTTAAAATTACACGGGATAAATATTCGTTCAATTCAGGAATATTTTAATTACGCAAAAAAACGGCCAGTACAGAAGACAGTTGCTGATACATTGGGTGTTACTGTTGACTATTTAGAAGATTTACGACAAAGGAAACTTGCTTAATTTACCCTTTTGCTCTATCTCTTAAAAATCCTCATAACTTTTATATAATCAGCTCATTTCTAGTATAAAATGGTCCTTGATAAACTTGGAGATTCGTTAAAGAACACGTTAGGTAAGATTGCTAAAGCAGTTTTTGTAGATGAAAAGCTGATAAATGAGTTGGTAAAAGATATTCAACGAGCTTTATTACAATCAGATACTAACGTTCAACTAGTTTTTGATTTAAGTAAAAAAATTAAAGAACGGGCTAAAGATAAAGCTCCGGCAGGAATAACTAAACGTGAACAATTAGTTAAGATAGTTTATGAAGAATTGACAAATTTTTTAGGTAAGGAAGCTTCTGAAATTAAAATTTCTAAAAAACCTACTCAGATAATGTTGGTTGGTCTTTTCGGTAGTGGAAAAACTACTACTGCTGGTAAACTGGCAAAGTTTTACAAGAAACGTGGTTACAAAATTGCTTTAATCCAAACAGATACTTGGCGACCTGCAGCTTATGACCAATTAGAACAGTTAGCTCGGGATGTAGGTGTAGACTTTTACGGGATGAAAGGTGAAAAAGATCCAGTAAAAATTTATCAAAGTTTTAATGATCAACTAAAAAATTATGACCTTGTTGTTGTTGACACTGCGGGTAGGGATGCACTTTCTGACGATTTAATTGAGGAATTGAATAAGATTCATAATGCTGTTAATGCTGATGAAAAATTGTTAGTGATTTCTGCTGATATTGGGCAAGCTGCCCAGAAACAAGCACAAGCTTTCCATGATACTTGTAACGTTACTGGTGTAATTGTTACAAAACTTGAAGGAACAGCAAAAGGTGGCGGAGCATTGTCTGCTTGTTCAGTAACTAACGCCCCAATAAAGTTTATTGGTGTTGGTGAAAAAGTTGACGATTTGGAAATGTTTTACCCGGAAAGGTTTGTTGGAAGGCTTATCGGTTTTGGAGATTTAGAATCTTTATTAGAGAAAGCTAAAGAAGTTATTAGTGAGGATGATGCAAAAGATATGCAGGAAAAATTTCTTAAAGGCGATTTCAATCTTCTGGATCTATACAATCAAATGAGTTCTTTGAAAAAAATGGGCTCTTTTAAAAAAATCATGGGGATGATCCCTGGGATGGGTAATTTAAAGTTACCAAAAGAAATGTTAGACGTTCAAGAGGGTAAGTTAGAAAAATGGCGTTATGCCATGAACAGTATGACTCGGGCTGAACTTGAAGAACCGGAAATCATTTCTGTGGAACGGATTGATCGAATTTCTAACGGTTCTGGTGCTTCAATTAAAGATGTTAGAGAATTAATTAAGCAACATCGTTCTGCTAAAAAGATGGTGAAAATGTTTAAAGGCGAACAGGACATGACCAAAATTATGAAGAAAATGAAAGGTAAAATGCCTAAAGGCTTAGGCATGTAAAATGTTTTAAGTGCTTATGTCGTGAGGTTTCCAACGGAACACCTCACTTGAATGCATTTGGAATCAAACGTTTGGCTTGCCCAAAGGTTTGTGCCTAAAGGCTTAGGCATGTAACACTGTTTATGTGTTTATGTCGTGAGGTTTTTTTAAAATGACTAAAGAATTAGATGTTGAAAAAATTGAAGGTTTGATTATTTCTCTTAACAAATTAATAAAAGAAGCTAATGGAGCAAAAGTGATTTTGGGTTTGATGATCACCGAAAAATCAGCTGCGCCTGAAGAACGAAAAATTATTTCTGTTAAAGGAGTTAAAAATTTAAAAAAGCATACTCGAGAAATAGAAACGCTTTTAGAAGAAATTCAAAAGAAAGAGAACCAGCTTGTAATTAGTTTAGGTGGTTTGATTTGATGAACAAAGAGGTGAAATAAAATGAAATTGGTTGATTGTACACGGGTAGACAGTAAAAAACTTGAAGGGACAATCTTGTTTTTTGATAAATTAAAACAAGAAATTGCTGATATTGAACAAGATTTGTTAACTGTTAAAAAATTAAAATCTATTGTTGTTAAAAAGAACGATGCTGGTGAATTTGTTAATGATAAATTTGTTAAATCTTTAAAAAGAAAGATTGCTACATTTGAAGCAGAAGCTGGGAATACACCTAATTTTGCCAAATTGATATTGGAAAATTTAGACCTTTCAATGAATTAACTCACGTTTTAATGACGAAAAAATGTTGCTTTTATCAATCAGGATAACTTAATTCCAAAAGGTTTAAATATATCCTATAAAATAATGATTATAATCAATAAATGTTTAAATATAGCTATTGTAATCTAACTATGAGGTGGTGGACAGTACTATTGGTGGGGTGCCAAATTGGAGAATAAAAAGTGTATTTTTGATGTATTTTTTCGTGAAAAACCGGCAATGATGTTGGTGGAGTTAAAGAACGCCAGTTCCGACGTTTATGCTTCTGTTCTTGCTAAACAGATTGACTGTACTTACAGTCATGTTGTAAAAATTTTACAAGAAATGCAAAAAGCTGATTTAATTAATTTTAAGAAAGAAGGAAGATTAAAGTTGCTTGAACTTACTAAGAAAGGAACAGATATTGCAACTAACATTGAAAGTATTAAAACCATGTTATAATGGTTTTAAGTATTAAAACTATGTTGTAATCTTTTTAATTATTAAAACAACATTATATTTTTTTTTCTAATTTTTATTTTTGTCGTATTGGTTTATTGATACATAATGAGTAGTCTGTGCCTGGATTTTTACAAATATCTTCTGTTTCTTCAATGTGGTCGTTACAATCAATATTTTCAAAACAATCAACACTAGCAATAACAGTACTTCCAGAAATTCCATCATTACTAGAAACTAATAAACCTACTGTGGCAATAGCAACAATCAAAAATACAAGTCCAATAACTGGTTTTAATCTGTACATAATAACACCTCTCTTTTCTTAATAAAATAATGAAAAGTAGAATAGAAATAAATACTTTTCTATTCTACATACATTTTAAGTCTGTTTGGATCAAATTTCCAATTATCAGGTAATTTTTTCGTTCTCTGATAATATTTAACTAACCTTCTAATTTTTGAATTAGTAAGTTCTAATCCTCGTTTAGCAACTTGATCATGGTTATTTTTCTCTTTATGTTGCTTAATAGCAATCATTTTTTTAATTAGGTTCAATAAATCTTCAGGTAACTCTTTACCAAGATCATTTTCTTCTAATATCATACTGATCTTTTTGTTAGTTATACATTTTACACTATGGATCCCATAAGCGTCTCTTAATATTGATCCTATCTCTGAACTGCTTTTGTCCATTTTTCTGTATTTAACAATAAGTTTCTCTACTTCCTTACCTTTGTAAGGTGCCCAGGAAGGAGTTTTTTTAATTGGTTTAGTACTTCTACTTTTTCCTTTATCTCTTGAATGCATTCGTGCCACAGTTCTTTCGCCAACTGGGAGCGAAGTGCGACATGCGCTTACTACGTAAGCTTAGTCCCACAGACATTGCTTTCCAGCTGGGCCTCCTATGTTATTTTTTTATTTTTTAAGGAAATAAAGAATTATCTCTATCTCCAGTATACAGAAGCCGTAACCGCTGTATCTCTCGATTTATAGTTAAAATAAGAAGGTGATTTATAAATGTTATGGGGGATTTCAGACATTTTTTAGTTAGTTTCCAATAAGTATTTAAACTAAAACTACTCTTATCTCTTCATGGCAAGTGTTCTTGACTATTTCACACAAGGAAGTAGGATTTTCTTAACTAGCTGGAAGAATCGTTTCTTTACAAAAAAGTATGAAGGTAACGCTCATTCTGTCTGTCAACAGATTGTTAAAGATTGCTGGAACGGTCGTTTTTTCCAAACCTCTACTGGAAATTTCCCTCAATTTTGGACCAGGGATTTTGGTTGGTGTACAAGTTCATTACTTAAACTTAAGTATGAAAGTGAAGTTCACCAAACTTTAAGGTATGCTCTTAACCGGTTCAAGAAATATAACAAGATAACAACAACCATCACTCCTAATGGTAAACCATTTGATTTCCCAGTTTATGCAGTGGATTCATTACCTTGGCTGATTCATAGTATAAAAATATCTAAATTTCCTTATCATGAACATAAAGCTTTTCTAAATAAAGAAATTAAAAAGTTCTTTTCAGAAGTTATAGATTCACAAACTGGACTTGTTAACCCAGAAAAACAGTTCTCTTCAATGAAAGATTTTGCTATTAGAAAAAGTTCTTGTTACGATAATTGTTTAGTGGCAATGCTTGCTAACGATCTTAAAAATATGAAATTGTTTAACCCATTCAGGAAATACGATTACCCTTCATTAATCAGAAGACATTTTTGGAACGGATTATACTTTTATGATGATTTGTCTAAACAAGAGTATGTTGCTGGTGATGCTAACTTATTTCCTTTCATTTTCGGCATAATTAACGATCAGCAAATGCTTAAATCTGTGTTAAGAAAAGTTCATCAGGCTAAACTAGATCAACCTTTTCCATTAAAATATACTTCAAGTAGAGACAATATCAATTTTATTTGGGAAGAATTATTTTTAAAAAATTATGAAAGTGATTCTATCTGGACCCATATGGGCCCGCTTTACATCAAACTTGTTAAAACTGTTGATAAAAGTCTAGCTTCAGAAATGAAAGAGAAGTATAAAGAAATGATTGAGAAACATGGAAATTATCTTGAAGTATTAAAATTAAAGAATGGTCAAGCTAAACCTTACAGTACATTTTTTTATTATTGTGATTCAGGAATGCTTTGGGCAGCTAATTACTTAACTTTGTAATTAATTCTAAAATTATAAAAGAAAAAAATAAATCTTGCCCTGGGGGTTTTACCAGGGGTGGTGGTTAGAACGAAAGGGCAAGATTTTGAATGTGAGTGTTTTGGATATGAATATGAAACGGAAAATTGAAGAGTACAGCTTGCAAATCTCTACAAGCTGTAGATTCTATCAACCTCTTTTTCCCATTGAAGCAAGTCAATGGGTACTTGACTTGTTCTATACTAACTCAATCCCTAACTCCTTACTTAGAGTTTGAGCCCTTTTCTCAGCATGTTGCTGGTTAATTTTTCCTAAAATCCAAGGAGAGTTAACACCTGTAATGATTGTCATCACAGTTAGTTTACCTTTCATCTCATCAGTTACTCGAGCTCCCCAAATAACGTTAGCATCATCATCTAATGATTCTGTTACTAATTCTCCAATTCGGGACACTTCATCAAGAGTCATGTCTGTTCCACCAGTTACGTGAATCAAAGCTCCTGTAGCGCCTTCATAGCTAATGTCTAGTAAAGGATTGCTTAATGCACCTTTAACCGCTTCTTCAACTCTATTATTAGTATCTGAACTTCCTACTCCAATTGCTGCTACTCCTCCATTTGTCATGATTGCTTTAACATCTGCATAGTCTAAGTTAACTAAACTTGGTACCGCAATAGTCTCAACAATACCTTTAATCATGGTTGCAATTAATTCATTAGCAACTGAGAAAGCTTGTTGAATTGGTAAGTTACCTGCAATTTGTACTAATCTATTATTATCAATTACAATAACAGTATCACAAACTTGCCTTAACTGTTGTAAACCAAACTCTGCTTTGTCGCATCTTGCCCGTTCAATATTAAAAGGCATAGTAACAGTTCCGATAACAATTGATCCTGTATCTTTAGCAACTTGTGCTACTACTGGACTTGCTCCTGTACCAGTTCCGCCACCCATTCCAGCACAAACAAAAACCATGTCTGAACTTTTTAAAGAGTCTTTTACTTGGTTAAGAGATTCCTGTGCTGCTTCTGCTCCTCTGTTTGGAAATCCTCCACATCCAAGTCCACGGGTACAATCTTTACCAATTAAAAATTTCCGATCAGAACCAGTAATGTTAAGATGTTGTTGATCAGTATTTGTAGCAATTATTTCTGCCCCTTTAATTCCTTTCTTATAGAGCCAGCCAACCATATTGTTTCCTGCTCCACCAACGCCAATAACTTTAATATTAGCTTGCATGTCATTTACACCCGCCTCGGGCATGTTTTGCATGTTCTCAAATGCTTTTTCCACGATAAAATCCATTTTTCCACCACCTCAGTGTTTTTCACCCTCATGTGTGTTGTTTTTTGGAATATATATATTCCAGCACACAAAAGATTATAAATGAGTTTGTGTTACCTCATCTTAGAATTAACATTACCAAAACACCATACCAATACCTAATCTAAACGAAGAGAATTAACTTTTGTACATACCAAACAACTAATTTCGCTGGGAGGTTACCAAGCTCTCAACAAACACCTTAATCTAATTTTTTAGAAAGTTACGTTACTATATAAAGTTTTCTATTTTTCAGAACTTACTTTTTTGATTGCATTTAACGCTTATTTTTTCTCTTCGCCGATTTTCTCTTTTACTTTGTCGACGACAAAATGGGTTGTTTGTTTCAAAGAATTTTTTACTGCATCAGCTTTCCTGGCAAGGATTGTTGCAATATCATTAACATATTTTGCCGGGTCCCTGATCCTGTTTCTCCATTTATGAAAGTATACTAAAGTTTCTAATGGATATTTTGGTGGTTTCTCAGGAATTTCTTTAGGATAACCTAAAGCAATGATCGCTTGTGGTCTTATTTCTTCGGGAATCCCTAATAAAGATTTAACTGCTTCCTCATCAAACCCGCCTATCCATCTTGTCCCTAGGCCTAAAGAATGGGCTTCTAAGAGCATATTTTGGATTGCTGCTGCACAATTTTGAACAGTATAAAGTCGTTCTCCTCTCAAACCGTAGTAGCGTTCACCTTTATCAGGTTCAGCACAAATTAAGATCAAAGCACCAGCTTGAATGATCTCATATTGTTCATAAGAAGCCTGAGCAATTTGCTGTTTTAAGTCAGATTCTAAGATAACTACAAATTTCCAGTTCTGGATATTTCCACAACTTGGAGCGTGTCTTCCTGCTTCTATAACACGAGAAATTTTCTCCCAAGATACAAATTTAGGAAGGAAATACTTAATTGTTCTTCTTGATTTAATTAAATTTAATATATCTGTCATAAAAACACCACTTTTTTAAAAGTAAGTATTCTTTTTAACTATATATATTTAACGTTTTCATCTTAATTTTAACGGGGATTTCATATTTGAAATGAAGTTCCATATTTGAAAAGCCATTCCAAAATAGAAAACAATATAAATCAAAGGAAAATCTTTCTGAGTATGGTTAAGAGGGGTGTACTGATTAAACTTATTGATCAAAAGAAAGCAGCAATTCTTCAAGTTATTACTAACTCAAAAGAAGAAATGTATTTGAAAGAAATTGCTGAAAAAAGTAATGTTTCAATTACTTCTACTTTTAGAATTCTTAAAGAACTAGTTGAATTAGATATTCTGGCAAAGAAAGAATGGAAAACCAGCAAAGTTTACTATTGTCAAAAAAATGCTAAAGTAGATTTTCTTAAAGATATTTTTACTGAAACATATGATGGATTGAATGAGTTTGTTAATTTAGTCAAAGATTTTCCTGAAGTTGAAAATATTATCTTACATGGAGCTAAGAAGAAAAGTAAGGCTAACTTGCTTCTGATTGGCCAGGACATTGATGGAAACAAGGTTGAAGATGCTTGCAAACAAGTTCGTGATAAAGGGTTTGATTTAAGTTACTTAACTTTAACTAAGAGTCAATATGCTCAAATGGCTAAAATGGGCCTCTATTCTGGGGAAAAGAAAGTTCTCTGATTTATTTTTCTTCTGGTTTCATAAAAGAAACGTACCTAGACAATTTTGGGAACTGACCTTTACCAAAATAATATCTTGATCTACTTCCTGTGATTACTTCATCAGCAACAGTTGCAATAGAATCTCTTACTTCTTGCTCCAACAAAGAACCTTTGTAAATAGCATGGTCAGCTTTTCTCAACCCTTCTTCCGTTAATCTAAAATATTTAGCACGAATTCTTTGTGGGTGCTGATCATTAAACCAAGAAATATCTCCTTGACCACACATATTGAAAACCATCTTAGAAATGTTATAAACTAAATCTTCATCATTAGAACTATCCAATGAAATGGGCTTTTTTAACTTAAACAAAGCATTTAATATATCTCCTTCTCGAACCATATTGTCAGTAAGACTAGCTAATTGTGAAAATACAACTAAACTTTTTTCATAATTTGTTGCCGAAGAATTTTTGATTAAATTAAACATAAAGAATTATTTTCTAGGCTTATTTATATATTTTATGATAATTTAAGAAAAGAAAGAAAAAAAATTAATAATTTGCTAGTTGCTTATTCACTACTAAGGTCTGCTGTTTTCTTAAATGTAGCCATCAGTTTATCATTTGCATCATACAAAGTTAAGATAATTTCTACATTAGTTAAATCACCTGCACTTAGTTCACTATAAGCGAAACCTTTCGGGACAATAGCACTAGATGTTGCTGAAGATTTTGCTGGAATCTTCTTTGAAGTTGCGGGTAATGGGACATTTTTTTCAATATCAGCATAACCTTCAACAGTCATGATAAAATAATCTGGTTTAATTATTCCTTCTTCACTGTTTTTAATGGTATAACCAACATTAGTTATTTTTCCCCATGTGCCTTTCCAATCAATTTTAACATCTTTAATTGCCAGGCCAATTTTACTATATTTAGTAATGATGACTTCATCATCCAGGTTGTCTTCAACTGCAACTGTTTCAGCTTCTTCTGTATTATCAGTTTCTTCTGTAGTTTTAGTAGTGTTATTTGTTGCTGCTGCAGTTATTTCATCACTTTCAGTTATAGTAGAATCGGGTTTATCTTCTATTTCGGGATCGTCTTTTTCAGAACTTGAAAATAAACTTGTAAAAAATCCGCTTACTTTTGTTGAAACTGATGAATCTGTATTTTCTACAGCTAAATTATCTTCAACATTAACAACTTCTGCAGTATTTCCTTGTTCAATAGTACAATCTCCTACACTGAACCTTCCTGCAAAGAATATTAATAACAGAACTAAAATGATTATTAAATATTTTAATATTTGTCTGGGTTTGAATTTAATATCAAATTCTTCATCTAATACTGAAGAACGATGTTTTTTATGACTTTTTACTGGTATTTGGACCCTTTTTGTTTTATTTTCAATTTCTTCTTCTTCTACTTCTTCTGTTAAATTTTCAGCTTCTTTTTGAAATTCTTCATTTTTAAAATCCATTTTTATGTTTCTCCTCCTTTTGTTAAATTAAAAAAAATATTATTGATAAAATTATTAGAAATAATCCTCCTCCCATACAACCAAAAGCAATTTGTTCTCCCAAAGTTAAATTTTTAAAATTTTTAAGCTTATTAATGAGAAAATTTGTTCCATCAGTTATTTTTTGGTTAAAAACTGCTAGTTGTTGATTTAATTGATTAGTATCTATTCCTCCCATTTTAAAAGTAACTAATATTAAGTAATATAAAAATTTATTGTTTTGATGATGTTGTCCATATTATTATTTTAACGCTTTGTTAATATCTTTTTCTTGCCAACCAGAGCTTAACAAAGTTTCTTTAATCTTTTGATTAGAGATTCCTTTATTTTTTTCCTTTTCAACATAATCTTTAATCTTAGAGGGTTTATTTTTATGGGGTTGAATTACCAAGAAATAAACTAACACACCAATAACAATTAACAATATCAATGATCCGATGATGATTAACGGTAATTTTATTCCATCCCAAATACTAACTGAGCCAGTCCAATCTCCCGATGTTGTTGAGTCTTCAACTTTAAGTTCTGGTTCTAAATTAGTTTCAGAATCTTGATCTTCAGATCCTAAATTTAACTGATCTTCATCTTTAAACATACTTGAATCTTCTTCTTCACATGTTTTCTCAATTTTAGGTTTTAAAGCAGTAGTATCACAAAAATGTTGGTCAACACAAGTTCTCGTTTGTTTATCATTTTTGCATTCGCTCCATTTTCCACAAACCCAGTCTTCAACACATTCTTGACAATCTTGAGTTTCTGTTTTTGTTGCCAGACATTTATTTTTATCTGTACAGGTTTTAGTTTGTTTAAGCTCTTTATTACAATATGACCAGCTTGTACAAATTAAGTTTGGCTTACAAGTAGATGTTTTTATGATTTTAGTAAGAGATACTTTTTTATTTTCATTTAAAAAATCTATTAGTTCAGTTCTTAATTTAGTAATTTCTGTGATTAAGTCTTCAAGGTTATCAATCAAAGTTTCATTTTTTGGAGATTCTTGTTTTAACGGATTTAAATAATCTTTAGCTTGATTTTTAAGAGATTTTAAATCGTCCTTTAAATCTTTCAGACCATCTTCATAATCTTCGAAAGTTTTTTCTTCTTCATCTTCTTCTTCCTCATCTTCTTCATCAGTTTCAGTAACATTATCTTCAGTGTTACTTTCTTCTTCTTCTTCTTCTTCTTCTTCCGTTTTAACATCTTTTAGTTCCAAATAACCTTCCTTATATCCATCATAAATTTCAGAATAGTTATCAAACTCTTCTTCAAAATAATCATAACTATAATTTATTGGTTCTACTATTGTTACTGCTGGTTCTGCGGTAATTTCCACTTCTGTTGAACAACCTGGCGAATTAACACAGATATTAACTTCACTTGAACTACCATCACCGCATTTCACTTCAATATTATAAGTTCCTGAATAAGGATCAGAATTAGTATTATAATAAGTGTCCCAACTTCCATAACCTTGCTCAACAACGATTAAGTCTGTATAAATGTTAGACATTAATAATAATGAAGTTCTGGCACAATCAGTAACAGATATTTCTACTGTTTGATCAAAAGAATATTCATCTTTATTAGTTTCAATTTCAACAGCGTTAACTAGGTTTGCGATGATTAAAATTGTAAAGAGCAAGAAAAGTACATTTTTAAGAGTCTTCATCGTATTCCATTACAAAAGTTTCGTTAAGGTAAACTGTCCAATTACTAGGGTCAGGGATATCGTAAACTTGAACAGTCTTTTTATAAATTTGATCAGAATCAGGATAATCTGCACTAAGATGAACAGATTCATACTTTTCTAAAGCTAAAGATTTAGTTCTGCTTACAGATAAAAGTGAATTATCTTTATCATAAGTTGTTATAATTATCCAAAATGGTTTTTTAGTATCTTTTATTGCTTCAATTCTAACTCCATCTTTGTTCCATTCTTGTGCACTTACTAATGCTGGTCGTTCAATACAAGCACCTTCAACACAAGTCATTTTTTCTGGACATTCAATCTCTTTTTTAATAATCTTTCCATTCTCTGCACAAGTATGTTCAACAACCTTTGTACCACTGCAACCATCTTCATAAGAAGTAATTGAATCATAATAATTATCACCCGATTGTTTTAATTCTAAACCAGTAATATTTCCTTTAATTTTGATGTTATCACTATCTGAATCTGTACACCCATCAAAACATCCAGGATAAGACTTGTAACCGTAGTAATAACATCCGTTTGAGCAGGTAGTTTCTTTAACATTTAATCCCGTTGCAGAACAAGAAAAATTTACAAAAGTTTGATTATCTTTACAAAAATCATTAATATTTTTACTAATAATCTCATCTTCATTATTGAATAAAGAAAAATTAACCCTCCTTTTCATCCAAATCACATCTGAATCTTGATTATCAACACATTGGAAACAGACTCCTTTTGCACAAGAATAATCCTCTGGACATTCAGTGATTTTAGAAGTTAGGTTATTTTCTATACAAGAATATTTTTTAACAGAACTGTCAGATTCACAACTGTTTTCATGAAGTGTTTTACTTCCTTGGATAAAAGCAGGTTCATATTGTATATTATTAGTATAATATTTCCCTTTGTGATTTTTATAATTTTCCTGATTGAAAAAAGATAAATAATAATCTTCTTGACCACTACATTCTGAACCAATAACATCTTCTAACATTAAATTACCCCAATAAAAAGAATATTCTTCACCAATAATTAAATCTTGTTCACTTTCAAACTCTTTACCATAATCCCACAGATATTGGAAAGTACAGGTGCCATCATCCTCGCTAGTAATATCATTAACTTTAATGTTTATCAGATTCTCTTCATAAGGGATTATTCCTGTTTGACCTTTTGGAATTAATAGTTTACTTTCTTGGTTATTTTCAGAAGTGAACTTAAAAACACATACTGGCGTAGTATCAGTTACATTTTCAGTATAATAACCTTTACCAACAAACGTATCGGTAAAAAACAATAATGAAACCAAACCAATAATCGCTACTATTGAAATAATAGCAATAAGATATTCTTTCTGATGATCAGTTTTAGAAGCAGTTTTAACTACCTTTTTCTTCACTCTCTTTTTTACCATATAAGTTAAGTAAATATTTTATGTTTATATAATTTTTCTTTTATAAGAAATAGATTAAAAAAAATAATAAAGAAAAAAAGTTTACTTTTTCTCTGCTTCAGGTTTTGTTTCTTCAGCAGGAGCAGCTTCTTCAGCTAACGATTTAGCGCCTTCTTTAACAATTTTAAGGTTAACTTGCCTGATAATCTTAGTTACCATTTCTCCACAAACAGTTTTCCTTTTTAAGATTCCACCCTGAGTTTTCTTATCCCTTTTCTTACCAGAAGAGCCGACACCTTTACCTTTAATAAGAATCCTTTTCCTTGGAATTTGAATCCCGTTTCTCATTGGAAATCCACACTTATCAGAACCGCCAGTGATTACAAACTCATAACCGTCAAATCCTAAATCTTTACCAGAAATTGTTTCGCCGATACGTTTTTTCAAAAGAGTATCCGCTTCAGGACTTTTAATTTCCTTTTGATATGTTTTACCATCTTTTGCGCCAATAACGCATTTAAAGTCTACCATTTTAGTTTATTCTCCCGAGATTCAAGAACCTAACGATTCACGCCCAAATAGGGTTATCTCAGCTTTGTTTATAGTAATTTCTTGTCTGGATTTATAAAGATTTGGGTTAAATCCCTAACATTTCTTTAATTAATTCTTCTATTACATTACTCATCTTTTGATTGTTTTTTTCACAATAAGCACGGAACTTTTTCATTAAACCCATGTCAACAGTAAAAGTAGCTCTTTCTTTATAGCTTGGTTTACTTAATTGGCCAGTACGATCGAATTCTTCTAAAGCTTCTAAAAGATCTTTATTTTTATCTACTAATTCATTAATTTTTTTCGCGGATAACATTATTAATTAACCCCACAATTTTTATTGGATTTGTAACATTATTTTTAGCTATTTTTTTAACTAAAGTTACTAATCTATCTCGGTCATAATCTTTTCTATTTTCTTCAAAGTAATAGATTATTGTCAATAAACAAGTTCTTTTATTTCCGTCATTAAAAACGTGATCTACTGACAAACTTCGCACAATATAACTTAACTCATAAAGCCAGTTCCTTTTTGTTTTTGCTAAACCTAAGGCAAAGTCTAAACTGCTTTCATTATTGAATTCACCTTTCTCGCCAATTTTCTGATTGAAAGCAATAATGTCTTTCTTTGTTAATGTTACTTTGTACATATTTGTATGAATAAGTATGAACGATTTATAAACTTTTTGGCTAGAAATATGATATTTATCAAAAAACAGCTAAAGCTAGCAATACCTAGAAGAAATTGTTAAGTTTCAATGTTTTTTTATTGTGGTTGTTCAAGTCCATTTAATTCTTCTGAGAGAGTTGAATGCTCTTCTCTTAGTTTACCTAATTGAACCTTTTTAAACTCGTTAATTTGGTTCCTGCCCGAATCCCACTCTAGCGGTTTTATTTTTTTGTCTAGGTTAAACAACAGTTCTTTTATTTCTGAAATACGTTCTTGGGACATATATATATACCTAGGAGCTGAAATATATAAATGTTTGTGCTTATTCTTCAACAATCTCTCCTTCAAAAATCAAATAGAAATTAGCATTTTTGTCTAAACCTAATTCATACTTATTATCATCAATCTTTTTTACTAAATTATCATAATGGGACATTTTCCCTTTACACAGTAGCTGGTCCCCCATAATTACTGCAGAAATGTCTACATCATGTTCAAACATATGGTTCCAGATTTTAACAACCCGAATCTTTAATGATTCATCAACGTCTAATCCGGGAATATTTACTTCAAATTCTTCAGCAGTTCCCGGTTTCTCTTTAAGAAACTGGTTACCAAAATGTTTTTGATAAAAGTTATGATCTAATCCCATAATCTACTGTGAACCATATAAAGAATATAAATATTTCGAGGATTGAATATACTAAATTCACCACAAATTATATAATTGAAATTAGTATCACTAGATGTAAATTAAAAAAACTTAACAATGGAAAAATTACCTAATACTAAAAAAGAGGAATCTATTAAAGAATTAACAAAAGCGGTTAAAGCTAATTCTATTCTCTTATTAAAAGCTGTTAGAGAAATGGATATTGACCATATTAAAACTTTACTTAAACAGTTAAGAAGGTTAGAACGCAACATTTATCGTCGTTTAAAGAGAGATAAAAATATTGATTCTGTTACCAAAAGTATGTTAAAGAAACAACTTTCTGAATTGCAAGCAATTTATCATAAAGATAAAGAAGAACTTAAAGTTGGCCATGTTAGCAGCTTAAGAGTACTTGCCGGCGAGGAAGAAATCATTTCTGAAGAGATGATTAGAGAAATTGAAAAAACACAGAAGACCGGGATGATTGTTCCCCCCAAAGAAATTAAGAAAAAGTACAAACACATTTGGGATTTGTTTGAACCGGGTGACATGATTGCAATAAGTATGGCTTGGAGAAATAGCAAATTTGGTCGAGCATCAAAAGTTTTTGAACTTGTAACTGGATCAAAAGTTTCTCATATCGGAATTGTTCATGTTAAAAGAACTTGGTACGGAGCAAGAAAAGTTTTTGTTATTGAAGCTTCTGATAATGTTGTTGTAACTCCTATCGAAAACTTTATTGCTGATGGTAACGGAAGAATTGCAGTTTATCGCTACAAGAAAGGGCTTACTCCAGAACAACAAAAAGTGATTATTAACTCTTCTTTATCCTGGGCAAAGAAAATGGTTAGTTACGATAAAAAGTTAAGTCCTGGGATTGAAGAATTATATTGTTCAGAACTTGTTGATGAAGCCTATAAAGCTGCTGGGATAAAATTAACTAACAATTATATCTCTGTACGAGATTTTTATGATCGAGTTAAAAATCTTTATGATAAGGGTGGTTGGAAATTATTTGGCCGTTCATTCAATTCTGCTCAGGAAGCTGCAGGAAAAGTACTGGGATCGGGGGGTTATTATCTGAAAGAGTCAGGTCTTGACTTTAATAAAGTTAACAAATTACCAAAAGTTAAATCAATCATTTCTCCAGCAGCAATAATATTTAACAGTAAGACCAAGAAAGTGTTTAACAATTTAACCTGAACTTTGAAAACATTTATCTGGTTATTTATTTTAAGTCATTTTAGTTTATTTCTTTGCAGTATCCCAAAGAACTTCAAAAAATGAATGATAAGATGATGCTACTTGCTCACTTTTGATTACAAAAGCCATTGGTTCAGGATTCCAAATAATGATGGCGATGGTATCTCCGTAAACATATGTTGTTGAAGGACTAAGATATTTCTCTGAGAGAAATTTAATTTGGGCATGAGGTAAAGATTTTCTTTTCTTTCTTAATTTTTCATTAAATATTATTTTAAGAGGGATTTTTAGTTTTGCTCTTTGATTATGGTGATGAAGAAAATAAGTTGGAAATAGATCTTTAAATTTACCCTCTGCACCAAATACTAACCATGGTTTTCTTATTTTTAAAATATCTTCAAGAACACTTTTAATTCCTCTTTTTCCTGTAAAAATAGTTGCTTTTTGTGTAGTTATAGCAATATTTTTTTTAAGTTGAAGTTCTGGAAGTATTTCTTTAAGTTTTTTTTCTTTTTCATCGAGCTGTTGTTTTTTTAACTTAATATATTCCAATAATCTTTCTGGATCATGGGCTTCAAAATGTTTAATATTGTGTTTTGTAACATAGGAAATAATTCCTTTGTCTAATAAAAGATCAAGAAGATTGTAAACTGCGGCTCGATGCATACTTAATTTTTTAACCAATGGTCCAGCAGGTGTTGAACCTAATTCTAATAAAGCTAAATAAACTTTTACTTCATTCTTAGTTAAGCCTAGTTCTTCTAATATTTTTGTATTCATTAAATTCTAAATATCATTGGTTTTTATAAACTTTACTAAATTGTCGTAATATGGTGTTATTACAATATTTTATATACTTCTGGCCACTCACTCATTAGTAATAACTTAATGGAGATGATATAATATGACTTATGATGCACAAAAAAAAACGCTTGACCGGGCCCTCTTGTCTCAAGGTTTAACCCCTACAACTCCTAATGTTGGGGATCTACAGACAGCGATGAGTAAATATGAACAAGATTGTCGTGAACATGATAATGAGGTAGAGAGTGCAGTAACTGATCTAGCGCCAGAATTAGGTTACACTTCAGAAGAGGCACAAGATTTTACTCGTATTTATCGTGGTAAGTCTACTCGTGACACTACGGACATGATGAGAAGACTTAGATTGGAAATGCCAGCTTTGTTTCATGATTAATCAGCGTTTTTAAATTTAATTTAAGAATATTGAATATTTTTGAAAACATTTATATTCTTACAAGAATTAATCTGATTAATGGCTGATTACAATAAAATTGCAAAAGAATTCTTAGAAAGAAGAGCTGATAAGTCTCGGTTTGATTATAATCGGGATATAGAAGTACCAGCAATGATTAAAATGGTTGGTAGTGTAAAAAATAAAGTTATTCTTGATGTTGGTTGTGGCTTCGGAGACCATTCAAAAAGATTATCTAAAAAAGGAGCTAAGAAAATAATTGCTTTTGATTTAAGTAAAGAATTAGTTAAGTTTGCAAATGAACAAAATGTCCCTAACTGTAAATTTGAAGTTGGAGATATGAATCAAAAATTAAAGTATGAAAATAATTATTTTGATTTAGTAATTTCAGGATTAGCTTTACATTATGTTAAAAATGTTAATCAATTATTCAAAGAAGTTAATCGAGTCTTAAAAAAAGGAGGAATGTTTGTTATTTCTACAGGTCATCCCATTTTTGACTTATTATCTGAAAGTCCAGGGTTTAAAATCCAAATAAAAAGAATAGGTAAGAAAAGAATTACTGAAGGAGATTATTTTAATGAGAATCCAAAACTTGCCAAGTTAGGTTCAATCGGAAAATTCAAAACTTACAGTTACACCTTTGAAACTCTGATCAAGTTAGGATTAAATAACGGATTTGAATTAATTGATTATGTTGATCTGAAACCAGTTCCCAGTTCTAAGAAGTATGATTCTGAGAAATATAAAGTAACTACAACTTTACCGACGTTTATTTTGTTTAAGTGGAAGAAGAAATAATTTCATTACAAACACATATCCACTTTATCCAAAACTTTATCAACTTCTCCATCAGAATTATTGATTTAATTAATATGAGTTTTGTATCTTTTGTTTAATTAAGATTAAACCAGAAATTCTAATATTAGGGATATTAGAAACATATATAAACTATTTAAGATTAACTTATAATAAATTAAAATGGTGATAGAGTATGAAGAAAAAAACTAAATCTAATATTAATGAGAAAAATGAACAACACAAAAAATATTTTTACATTTCTATGATTGTGAGTTCAATCATTATAATCATTGCAATAGCAATGTTCATAAATGTTAAAGGAGAATTAAAAGTAACAGGACAAGGTATATTACAACAAAGTAGTCATATTTCTTCATCTGATCAAGACAGAGAATTTTTATCACGTTTACAAGATTGTATTTGTAAAGATTGTGATAATGGAATCCGAGACAAAAAAACTGAAAGAGATAAAAATGAAGAACAATTATTAGAATGCATAGATCGAGATGATGGATTTAATTTAAAAGAATTTGGAACTACATACAATAAAGACCGTAATGGTAATATTGTTAATCAAAAATTTGATTTCTGTGGTGTTATTGGTTCGGAACAATTACAAGGGGGACTTCAGACTTCATTAGTTCCAATATATGGGTACACAGAATATTATTGTGAGGGATTAATGATAAAAGAAAGAAAAGGAAAATGTGACTGTAACAAAGAAGGGACTGCTTGTTTACAAAATAATATCCGTAAATAATTATTTTGTTATATGATTTTGTATTTCTAATAACTTTTTTGAGTAACCTTTAAAAACATTGTACCGTTCTTTTTGATTATGGATTTATCTAAAGAACATGTTAAGATTATTGACCCCTCGGAAGAGTTATTTAAAATTGTTGATAAGTATATCGAAATGATTCATAAAATTCTTCCAGAATCAAAAATTACTCTTGTTGGTTCATTAGCAGTTCCAATGTGTGGGAAAGAAGAATTTGATTTATTAGTTGAAGTTAAAAATATTAAACAGTCTCAATTATTAATTGAAAGTAAAAGTAAGGGCAGGTTTGGAATTGGGCCTATTGTTGATGATGTTGGGTATTGTAGAAGTAAGAAAAAATTTGGGATTATATGCGAGATACATTTTTTAAAAAAAGGACATCCAAAAATAAAACAATGTCTCGGTTTAGTGAAAAAATTAAAATTAAATTCTAAAATTCTTAATCAGTATGAAAATTTAAAAAGATCTTTAGATGGTTCTACAGAAGAAAAGTATAAGAAAGAAAAAAACAAATTTCTAAATGAAAATAATTTAGTATAAATTTTTCAAATTGACCTAACCCGCGTTATGCATAATTCCCCTCTATCTTCAACATATCCAGAGTAACCTTTAAAAACATTCTATCATTCTTGTCATTAATAATGGAATGGAAGAAAATTCAAGACAAATGGCAGAAAGCTTGGTTGAAAGCAGAACTAGGTAAAGCTAGCCCTAATAAGAACAAAGAAAAGTTTATGATGATTTTTGCTTATCCTGGGGTTTCCGGATATTTACACGTTGGGCATATGCGCGGTTTTTCTTATACAGACGCAATTTGCCGGTATCAAAGATTATTAGGTAAAGAAGTTTTATATCCAGTTGGGACGCATGCTTCCGGTAACCAAGCTCTTGGTTTCGCTAACAAAGTTAAGAATAATGATGAAACTTGGATTAACTATTTGAAAAATAACGGTTGTCCAGAAGAAAAAATTAAAGAACTTACTGATCCAAAAAAAGTTGTTGAATATTTTAATCAAGTTTACATTAACGATTACTGGAAAAAGTTCGGTTTTATCTGCGATTGGGACAGATTTACATCTACTGTTAATCCAGATTATCAAAAGTTTATCCAATGGCAGTTTAAAAAACTGCAACAAAAAGATCTTCTAATTCAAAAACCGTACTTTGCAACTGCTTGTCCAAATTGTGGCCCGGTAGCAGTTGATCCGAGCGAAACAGATATTGCTAAAGGTGGTAACGCTGAAAAGAATGAATATACATTATTAAAATTCAAGTTTGGTGAAGATTATTTGGTTGCTGCAACTTTAAGACCGGAAACTGTTTTTGGTCAGACAAATTTATGGATTAATCCTGATGCGGAATATGTCAGGGTGGAAGTTGAAGGAGAAAACTGGATCATGAGCAGGGAAGCTGCAGATAAATTAAAGTATCAAAAAGATGATGTTATCTTAAAAGAAGATATTGGTCCCGAACAGTTTATTGGTAGAAAAGTTTTAGCACCCGCTATTGAGAGAGAAATAATTATTTTACCAGCAAGTTTCTGTAACCCGAAAGTTGGTTCAGGGATAGTAACTTCCGTGCCCGGTGATGCGCCGTACGATTATGTTGCTTTAAGAAGTTTACAGGCAGACTTTGATCTTATCCGAAAATATAAATTGGACCCTGAAGAAATTAAAAATATTAAACTTATTCCGATAATTAAATCTAAAGGGTACGGCGATTTTCCAGCAAAAGAAATTGTTGAAAAGTTAAACATTAAATCATTAGACAACCCTAAGTTGGAAGAAGCTACTAAAGAAATCTATAAAGCCGGTTTCCATACGGGAGTAATGACTGAAACTTGTGAAAAATATTCCGGGAAGAGAGTTGAAGAAGCTAAAGAGTTAATGAAAGCTGAAATGTTAGATCAAAATCAAGCAGACGTTTTTTATGATTTAAGTGAGGAAGTTGTCTGTCGATGCGGTAAAGAAGTTATTATTAAACGGATTGATGATCAATGGTTCATTAAATATTCTGATCCAGAACTTACTGAAAGAAGTAAGGAACAAGCTAAAGAGATGAAAATTTATCCACAAGAGTATCATGATAATATGCCGAACGTTTTAGATTGGTTCTCAGATCGGGCTTGTGCCAGGCTTGGCAGTTGGTTAGGGACAAAGTTACCTTTCGATGATAAATGGACCATTGAACCAATCAGTGATTCAACGTTATACCCTGCATATTATATTGTTTCCAAATGGATTAAAAATAAAACCATTAAAACTGAAGAATTAACTGAAGAGTTTTTTGATTATGTTTTTTTAGGCAAAGGGGATGGTAAAGATTCTTGGCAAGAAATTAAGGAAGAGTTTGATTATTTTTATCCGTTAGATCTTAACCTTGGCGGTAAAGAACATAAAACTGTCCATTTTCCAGTTTTCTTGATGAACCATGTTGCTATCCTGCCTGAAGAGAAATGGCCACGCGGAATTTTTGTTAATTGGTGGGTAACCGGAAAAGGTAGTAAGATTTCTAAAAGTAAAGGCGGCGCTGTGCCTATCCCAGAAGCTGTTGAAAAGTATGGTGTAGATGCCATGCGATTATATTATGCTCATATTGGTAGTCCGCATATTGACGTTGTTTGGACAGAAGAGATTGTCATGAATTATAAGAACGCGTTAGAAAGGATTTACAGTTTGGTAGAAACATTAAGAGCCGTTGAAGGAACAAAAAGTCAAACTATTGATTCTTGGTTATTATCAAGAGCTAATGAACATTTGAAAAAGATTGAAAATGAAATGAAAAATTATAATTTGAGGGAACTTGCTTCAACAGTATATTTTACTTTTTATGATGATTTACGGTGGTACTTACGTCGTGGTGGGGATGATAAGAATACTATCAAAGAAGTGTTAACTATTTGGATCACGTTGATTAACCCAATAACTCCGCATTTGAGTGAGGAACTTAACAATACTAAAGAATTAGTTTCTGCTAGTTCATGGCCAGAATTTGAAGAAGAAAAAGTTAGTTTGAAATCTAGTGCTGGTGAAGATTTGGTTAGGACAGCAATTGAAGGAATGAGAAACGTTCTTAAATTGGCTAAGTTAGATAAAGCTACTAAATATACTTTGTTCGTTTCAGAACAATGGAAATATAAATTGTTTAACATTGTTTCTCAAGAAATTAACGTTACTCGGAACGTTGGCGAGATTATGAAAAAAGTTTTAGCAGAAGAGGGGATGAAAATTAAAGGTAAAGAAATAAGTAAACTGGTACCCTCATTAATTAAAGATGTTTCTAAATTGCCTAAACTGGTAACTTCTCAAGAAGATGAACTAAAAATTATGGGAGAAGCTAAACAGTTTTTAGAAAAAGAGTTTGCTTGTACAATAGAAATTGTTAATGCTGATGAGAGTGAAGAAGTGAAAGGTAAATCCGCAACTCCCGGTAAAGTTGGAATATTGGTTGAGTAAAGTTTATTTGTTTAAAATAATTGAAATGTCAGCAGGATAATTCTCACTCAAAGATTTTTCTATTTTTTCTATAATTAATTCTGCATTGATTATTATTTTATCTTTTATTTCTAATGATTTTAAGAGGGTAATCATTTTTTTTGCTTTTATTAAATTAGGATTACTAGCAATTAATTTTTTTGCATCATAGTGCGCTTTTGATTGTCCGTGACTATCTGATTTGTTCCATTGATCAGCTTTTTCATATGCAACGCTTCTACACTCTGCAAGTGCTAATTTTGTCACAGAATTTAATTCATCTAAAATCGAACCAACAATTATTTTTTTAGATTCTTTAAGACCATCAATTAACCGAGGAAATTTAAATCCCTCCTTTTTCATACTTTCAAAATATTTGATTAATTGATCTGCTTGAGAAATATATTTTCTCACCATCTTTTCGTCAATTTGTTTAGTTTCATAAATTAGTTTAATAAATTCTTCTCCTTTTTTAACCTGGTTAAAAATAGTTTTGTACTGTTCTTTATTTTCTTTTTGGACCAAAATAATCTTTGTTTTAGTTTTATGATTTAAAGAAGCAAACCGGTCAATTTCATGAGCGCTAATTTTACCACTGGAAGCAGTTACGCTTACTAAGAAACTTAAAAGAATGAGTCCTTTTTGGATCGCTCTCTTTAAACGATGTCTGATCATGAAATTTTTTTTAAGTTTAATTTTGCTCATACTTTAAAAGTAAGATTGTTTAGTTTATAATCTTTTTGGGTTTAACACGATCTTAAATAAGTAAAGTTTATTAATACTAATTATTTAACAGTTATTATGAAAAAGAAAGAGATTATTATTGCAATTACTATTGCCATCATTTTTGCTTTGTTTATCGGTTATGGGATAGAAGTGTTTGATCCAAGTCCAGATCGTGAAGATTTTTGTCCTGACAATTTGTACGACATTGATAACGAAGAAGAATGTTTAAATTCAAAAGGTACTTGGGGTACCAATTCTAATAAACCAAGAGTTCCTGTTAAAGAATATGAAGCAGTAGAAGAAGAATTCTGTTCTCCAGCAAAAGAATGTTATGATGTTTATGATACGGCAAGGACTAAACATGATAAAATAGTTTTCATTGTTAGTGTTATTGTTGGGTTATTAGCAATCTTCACAGGAGTACTTCTTAAAAAAGATCCAGTTAGTACGGGGATTTTAAGTGGCGGAGTTTTACTAATCATTTACGGCACAATAAGGTACTGGGAACATGCTAACGATACTTTGAAGTTTATTTTGTTAGGAATTGTTTTGGCAGTTTTAATTTGGTTAGGTTATAAAAAATTGAAGTGAATTTTATTGACAATGAAACAATTACCATTAAAAGTCAAAGAATTAAATAAAGAGATTGAAAGTTATGACATTAGTTATCATAAGAAAGATCAAGCGGTAATTGTTAAAGATGAAAAACATAAATTAATTCTTGTAAACAAAGAACCCGCATTTTTTTATTATCAAGACAAAATAGTTCCAACTTTAAAAAATTTACAAAAAAATAGTCTCTTGAAGAAGATTACTGTTGATATGGGGGCAGTAAAGTTTGTAATTAACGGCGCAGACATTATGCGACCAGGAATTACAGAAATTGAAGACGGAATTAATGAAAATGATTTTATTGTTATTGTTGATGTTAATAACCAGAAATCATTAGCTGTTGGTATTGCTTTATTGAACTCAGAAGAAATGCGTTCTTCTACTAGCGGTAAAGTTATTAAAAACATTCATTATGTTGGAGATGAGATTTGGAAAATTGAATGATTAAATGATAACCGAAAAACAACTTTATAATGCTTTGAAAATAATTTTAGAAAAGATTAAAGAAGAAAATATTCTTTGGAGATTGGAGGGGAGTACTAATCTTTTTGTTCAGAAGATGAAAGTTAAAGTTAATGATTTAGACCTGGCTACTACTAAAGAAGGTTATTTAAAGTTTAAATCTGTTTTAAAAGATTATTTTGTTAAAGAAGAATATGTCTCTGAGAAAAAATTTAAATCAGCAACTTATGATATTAATGGTGTGGAAACAGAAATCCTTTACTATGAAAATGATAAACTTAACATGTTTGAACAAGTTAAGATTGTTTCTTGGCTGGGTTTAAAAATTCCTATTTTGCCGTTACCGTTTGCTCTTAAATTTTATCAACTTATAAAAAGAGAAAATAAAATTAATCTAATAAAAGAGTTTATAAAAAAAAATGATAACTAATAAAACTACTAAAAAAGTAATTTCTCAAAAAGAGAAGTATTGCCGTAACATTTTTTCACAAACGTTAGGATTAATGTTTTCTAGAAGAAAAAATTTAGTAATGGTTTTTAATAAAGAAAGAACCATCTCTTTACATAACTTTTTTGTCTTTTTCCCGCTTGATATTCTTGTTCTGGATGAAAATAAAAAAGTTGTTGAAATTAAAGAAAATTTTCAACCTTTTACTTTTTGGAACGCAAAAAAGAAAGGGAAATATTTGGTTGAATTAGCTGATAAAAGAAGTAAAAATAAAGTTAAAATTGGAAATATCATGAATTTTGTTCTAAATGAGTGGTAAGAAAATATTATATATCTGTTATACTATTCACTGATACTGCCAGCTAAAGATCAATTTAGGGAGAGTTTAGCTTAGAAAATCCATATGGTTCGCTTAAGGCTGTAAAACTATCCCAAAGCATCAGATTTGGTTGGCAGTTTATTTTCTTAAAAAAACAATAAAATACTTAAAGTGAAAAATAATTCTTCATAAAATAGGTGAAAAAAGAGGGCTTGGATGAAAAAAGAAACTATTTTAGTTTTCGGTGCACATACTGACGATTTTGTTATTGGTGCTGGTGGAACTATTGCTAATTATATTAATGAGGGTAAAACTGTTTATTCTGTCATCTTTTCATTCGGAGAATTATCGCATCCTTGGATGAAAGAAAAAATTATTAAAACCATGCGCGGTAAAGAAACTTTAGATGCTGGTTCTTTATTAGGGGTGAAAACTATCTTTTTAGGTCTTGCTGATCAGAAAATACATAGTGATTATAATAAAAATAATACCGAAGCTGATTTGTTAAAGTTAATAAGAAGGATTAAACCAGTAAAAATATTTACGCACAGTATTGAAGATCCTCACCCTGACCATCGTACTGTTAATAAAATCACTCTGGAACTTTATAATAAAATTGGATTTAATTCTAAACCAGAACTTTACGTTTATTCTGTCTGGAACCCGGTTTCTTTCAAAACTAATTGGCCATCGTTATATGTTAACATTACTAAAACGTTTAAACTTAAATTAAGAGCATTAAAAACTTTCAAAAGTCAAAAAATTCATGTTGCCTATCCTTTGTTTTTGTTAATCTTTAAAGCGATTAAAAACGGGTTTAAAATCAGAACTTTCTTCGGAGAGCAGTTTTATAGGATAAAATAAAATGACTGAGAAAATCAAATTATTATTAGTAGCGGACACTTATTATCCAAAAGTAGATGGTACTTTAAGATTTTTGGAAGAGTTCATTAAACGTGCTCATTCTAATTTTGAAATCTCTTTACTTGTTCCTAATTTCGGTAAAAAATCTCAGCGGTTAAAGAAAAGTTGGCTCAAGGAAACAATTTTTGTTGAACCTTCAAAACACATTCAAGTTTCTGGTTATCCGAACATGAAATTATCTTTAAAAAATTTCAAAACTATAAAAAACGCTTTACAAAATGCAGATTTGGTTTTTGTTCAAGGACCGGCTTTAATTAGTTATTTAAGTTTATATTTAAGTCGGCGTTATGGTAAAAAAACTTTATTTTATACTCATACCATCTCCTGGGACCTTTTTGCTAAGTTTTTCCCGCCGTTATTGAACAAACTATTTTTGAATTTTATTAAGAAAATTTCAATTTACCTTTACAATCGTTGTGACGAAATTATTGTCCCTTATCAGGATTTGAAGACTGAATTGGTTGAAAAAGGTGTTAATACTAAAATGGCTGTTGCTCGTTTAGGTGTAGATATTGATCTTCTTTCTCCTTCTCATAACAAAGGAGTTAGTAAAGAGAAAATTCATATTGGAAAAAATAAAACTGTTATTGGTTATATGGGCAGAATTTCTAAAGAAAAAAATGCAGGGATTTTGTTAGAAGCATTCCGTAAATTGCCTAACCAAGAAAATTCGTTATTATTAATGGTCGGCGATGGACCTGAAGAACAGGTGAAAGAGTTTAAAGAAACTAAGAATTGTAAAATTACTGGGTTTGTTGATGATGTTCATAAATATCTTAAAGCGATGGACATTTTTGTTATGCCAAGCTTAACAGAAACTACTTCCCTAGCAACTTTAGAAGCCATGTCTACTGGTTTACCAGTAATTGTTACCAAAGTTGGATTTATGAAAAAATATGTTGTTAAGAACCATAACGGGATATTTTTCCCACGTAACAGTTCAACATTACTTACGATTAAAATTGAACAGCTGCTTAAAAATGAACATTTAAGATTGAATTTGGGTAAAAATGCTCGTAAAACTATTGCTTACTCATTTTCTTGGGAACGTTCAATTAATAAGATTAAAAGAATTTTACTTGAAGAATTTTATCGTGAATAATAGTTAGGTATATGCCCCATATGGGAAAATCTTAAAAAGAAACATTGAAAAACTTAAATTAAAATGGAAAACATTGTATTTACTGGGGAAACGAATTCAAACGGCGAAGAACTTGATCCTGAACAAGAAGCGTTCATGAGCGGTTACACCGAGGATGAAAAGATCGAAGAATGTGCAGAGTGTGGTGCAGCTATTCGTCCAGACAAAAAAGTTGTTAGAGAAATTAATGGTGAAACCTTAGTTTTCTGTTCAGAAGAATGTGCTAAAGAGTTTGAAGAAAGTGCAACAGAAGAATAAATTAACTTTATTTTTTTCTTTTTTTTTTTTTATTATCTCTCTTTTTACTGCTGCAATACTTTCTCAATTCTCGGTAAACTCCAGCAGTTCAAAATATCTTTCTTCTCTGCCCAACCTCTACGAGCACAAAGTACTGCTAAATTATAGTGCTCCAAATCATTTAAGTTATGAGCATCGGTACTAATTGCCAATTTACAACCCTGATTAAGAGCAGATTTAACGTGTTCTCCAGAAAGGTCCATCCGTTTAATTGAAGAATTAATTTCTAAGAAAACATTTCTTTCTTTAGCAACAGAAAAAACTTTATCCAAATTAATTTTTAATTCTGGCCTTTCGTTAAGTAATCGGTAAGTAGGATGACCAAGAATGTTTACTGGATAATTTTCTAATACAGAACAAATTCGGTGAGTCATTTCCTTTTCAGACATTTTTATTGCCAAATGGACAGAAGCAATTACCACATCTAATTCTTTCAACTTTTTTATTGGTAATCCTAAAGTTCCATTTTTAAGAATATCAATTTCTAATCCCGATAACACTTTGATCCCTACTTTTTTCTTAACTTTTTCAATATCTTTCAAGTATGCAGTTAACCTTTTCTCGTTCAAAGGATTAGCAATAGTAATATCGCCAAAATGGTCATTGAAAGATATGAATTCCATTCCTAACTGTTCAGCTTTCTGGGCCATCTCTAATAAAGAATTTTTCCCATCAGTCCAAGTACTATGGTTATGAAATAATCCTTTAACATCTTTATTAACAATTAACTTAGGTAATTTTCCCACCATTGCAGTTTTTATTTCACCACTATTTTCTCTTAGTTCTGGTTGAATATATTGCATCCCCAACTTTTTGTAAATCTTTTCTTCAGTTTTACCGGCAACCCACTTTTTTCCTTTTAATTTAAACAATCCATATTCGCTAAGTGTATAACCTTTGGATAAAGCAATTTTTCTTAACTCAATGTTATGTTGCTTGTTACCAATAAAATACATTAATGCAGATCCAAACTCTTTCTCTTTAACAACTCTTAGATCTATTTGCAAACCGTTATTTAACCTGATAGAACTTCTGGTTGTTCCTTGAGAAATAATTTTCTTAACATCTGGAAGAGAAACAAAAGTTTCAATGACCTTACTGGGCTTTGCTGAAGTTACTAAAAAATCTAAATCACCGATGGTTTCTTTTCCCCTTCTGTAAGAACCAGCAACTTCAACATTTTTAACGTAACTTAACTTTTTAAATTCATTAATTATTTCTTTAACTATTGGTTGTAAATGAGCATATAGAAAACGTTTTGGTTTAGATTTAACAAATTTTATCCCTTCAACCATGTTATGTTCAGTTTCTTCTCCGAATCCTTTAAGTTTAACAAGTTTTTTTTGTTTAATCGCTTTTTCTAAATCTTTAACATTTTTAATTTTTAATTTCTTGTAAAGAAACTTAATTTTTTTTGGTCCCAGGCCAGGAATCCGATGCAATTCTTCAATGTTGACTTTGGTTTTTTTCTTTAACTTTTCGTAATATTTTAATTTTCCAGTTTCAATTATTTCTTTAATCTTTTTAGCAATATGTTTCCCTACTCCCGGAATGTTTTCTAACTCTCCTCGTTCATAAATCTCTTTAATATCTTCAGTTAACGATTCAATTGTTCGGGCAGCGTTCCTGTATGCTCGAGGTTTAAACTGTACTTCTTCAAGTTCAAGAATATCCGCAATGTTGTTCAGGATTTGGGCTACTTCTAAGTTTTTCATCTTACCTCTTTTAATAATTAGAAGTAACTTTTTCTATATAAAAGATTCGTTAATAATAGTTATAGAAATAAAATCTTATCTCAATGATACGTCTTAGCTTCTTCGCACCGTTCTTCAGCAACTTTTGCTAAACTTTCATACTTCCCTTTTTCCCCATTTTCATCAGAATTCAAAGCCATAAATTCAAAATATTCTTTGATCACATTTTCTGTTTCGGCTTCTGATTTGTAACCAGCAGCATGGGCAAGTTCGTGCGCTAAAACATATTCCATGGTATCATCTGAACTTAAATCGTACTTGTCAGCCATTTCATCAATTCTAGTTGTGAAATCTTTCCCGTTATAATTGCTAAGGATAACTCCTTCAATCCCGTCATGTAAAACAGCTGCTACCACATTTTCCCCTAAATCTCCAGCTCCGTAACCTTTAATCTCAATCGGTTTCTTACTTCTCGAGCCAAGATATTGTACTAAACTTTTTCCTTCATCAGAAGCAAGATAATTTTCCATTATACTTTCCATCTGTTTAGCTTGATCAATATGTTGATGAGGTTGGTCACTAGAATATAAATTAACATTTTTATTTTTATCAACTACTGCCATGCCCATTTTGTAAAGTTGAGACGTTTCTGTATTCATAACAGTTAAGAAGTAAAACGGGTTTATATCTCTTCTGGCTCAAAGTGCGACAAATAAGTCAATATAAAGAAAGAAATTAAAAATAAAAAATTTACTTCTCTTTTGCTTCTTCTATAAATGGGTGAGTTTCCTTTTTACTATAAGTATCTTTTAACTTAATTAATTGATCAGGTCCAGAACGGTAAAACATTGTTTTTCTATCGTCTTTAAGTTGAAATCCTTTTTTTTCTAAATCTTTCTTAATATAAGCATGTAATCGGTGCTGGTGTGGACCAATATGATGACTAACGTATTTACCTGTTAAGATCTGTCCGGCAGCTAGAGCATTATTTTTATCAATTCCTGCTAGTTTAAATTTTAAATCTCCAACTTTTGCTTCTCCTCTAATCATTTGATTAATTAAATCTCCTAATTTAGTTGAACCTTCAACTTCTCCGTTACCAATGTGTTCATCATATTGGTTTACTAGATGTTGATATGCGTCTTCATCATTCATCCCTTCAGCGGATTTAAATATTGAAGGTTGAACTTTCTTGAAATAAGCTCTTAGACCTTTTGCCATCGCTTTTTTTACTTTATCTTCATGTTTTTTGCTTAATTTTGTTTCGTCACCTTTTTCACTTTCAAATTCATTATCTAAACCGGAAATAGAAGTATCATACAAAGCTCTTTGAGCGGGAAAGAAAAGGTCATTGAATAACTTATTTTGATTTTCTGGTTTTATGTAATCATCACGAGCTTTCATTGCTTTTTTAATAGAATCAGCATTGCCCTTAGCCATTTCATCAAAAACATCATCTATTGATTGTGTTTTTTTCTCTTTTTTGTCTGCCATTTTATCTATAGGATAAAATTGAGGTATTTAAATATTTCCTTCTTTGACTAGTGTATTATAAGAATTCAACTTCAATCTCTAGTTGGTCAGCAGTAGGATATTCAACTACAATTGCCGGAATTAAACCAAAACTAGCAAATTTGTTCCTGTTCTTTTTAAGATTCTTTTTAGATAAAAGGATTCTTGGCTTTTCAGAATCTAACAAAATTTCTTCATCTTTCAATTTTAGTTTCTTTTTAATTTTCTCGAACATTGGCGTTAATTTTTCAACAAACTCACTTTTATCAATTTCTGCCAACTTTTTTCGATATTTAAATCCTGGTTTTAATTCTTCTAAATATAAAGCACCACGAGTTAACATTCCTTCTTTGTCAACAATATCAAATTTATGGTGAGAATATTTAGCTTCTCGTTTAATTCTTTCAGCAAGTTGAGTTGCATCTTTAAGTTTAGCGGTACACAAATGAACATTTAAATTATAATCTTTTTCTTTAACATAATCAATCAATTTTAAGCCAAGTTCTACACTACCTGCAACAGCATAACTTAACTGATCTTTAACTTTAAAGTTCATTTCTAACAATTTTGATTGTTTATTATCGGCAACTTCTAACTCGTTCAAGTTAAGGAAATCAACTTTACCAACGATAAAATCAATCATTTTTTTAGACATTTTATCTTTACCAGGAATTAATGGAACTTCGACCCCCATTTGCCAAGGGAATTTTCTAGCAAGTTCTAACCTGTTCCAGAACTGTTCTGAATCTAAATCTAAATGAAACCTGATTTCGTCCAACCCAGATTGGTACAATTTTTGTAAATTATCTTCAGAAACTAATCTTAAAGAAGTATAAAGATGAATATGGAACTGATTGCCAAACTTAGCTTTTAACTTTTTAATGAACCTTACTGTCCGGTCAATCTTAACTAATGGATCGCCACCAGTAATCCCTGCTCCTTTAGCGTTCATTAGTTCTGCTTCTTTAATCAAATCATTAGAATTGTTAATTTGCCTTTCATTAGCAAAAGTTACATCTTTTTGAAATTTTTGTTCAGATACTGGACAGAAATAACAGTTCCTGGGACATAAGCCTGTGATGAAAATTACTAACTTTTCACCTTTAACACAGGATTGGCATCCTTTAGCTAATTCTCCAATATTGTATGAATAATACTTATTTTCTTGCATTAACCATTTTTTTTGAGAAATCTTTATAAAACTATTCTTTCCCTGATATAAAAATGGACTTATATAAAACCGTAAAATTTTCTGATCTTGAAAGTTGGATCAATTCTGGAGTTATTCCACCGCAACAAGAATTTGCTAATAATCCTATCGATGCAGTAACTGTTTGTGAAAGAGCTGTCAATTTGGATGAAGATATTTCTTTAGTGTTAAAAGTTGGTTATGAAGAACATCTTTTTGATCAAAAATCTTCAGACAGTTATGGTAATTGGAGATTGGTTAGTTTAAGCGAAGTTGATTATGACATTTTAACGCCGAGAGAAGCACTTAAATTTAATAAATAACTGCTACCACAACACCTTTAACTTGTGGAAACCTAATTTTGAACGGATCTTTAAAACGGTTGTTATCTCCTTTAACAACATAGTAAATTCCTTTATTGTCTTTTCCTTTTTCAATTACTCTATGGATTATTATTCCATAACTTGTTTGGTAAGAAATTACATCTCCCACATTAATCGCTTCTGGTCCTAGAGGCATGATTTCTATTGCGTTTGCTTCCGCATCAATGAACGGGTCCATTGAATTAGTATCAGTAAAACCTGACCAACTAGCATTTTTTACATCAAGAATAATTTTATCTTTATAGACTTTGATTTGGTCTTCTTTAACCCAATCACCGGGAGAAAATACTTCCTGTCCGCCAAAGAAACTTGCTGGAATTTGTTTATCTGAGAAAGATATCACTGCTAATGATAAAACTATAAAAAGTACAAAAGATATGATTAAAATCCTCTTTGGCCACCCCATGAGTAACTATTTTAGAGTGGTTGTTTATTTAAAGATATAGTGGGTTGGAAAGGTATTTTTGGTTGATTATTTTTAAATGCTAGTTTTAAGAATTAATTACATGAAACTTTCTAAACTTAAATTAATAATTCCTTCTTTAGCTTGTAATTCTTTAAACGAAGGATCAATCTTGATAAAAAGTTGATTATTACAGAAATTTCTGGTTAAAGGGATCCCTTTACTTACTAAACTTGAAACACAATCAGGAATCACGGATAATGGTAATTTAGATTTGTTAGAGATCTCTTCAAACGATAAAGGTGATTCTTCAGTATAAAGTGTTAAGAACATTTTCTTTTCAGTATGGTCTAATGGAGAAACTATTGGTTTTGGTAAAGGCATACCCATCCCTAATTGAACATTATCCATCCTTTGGTTAATTTTTTCAATCTTTAAATCTAACTCTTGTAAATAATCAAACATTGATTGGATTTCAGAAGTGTTTTCATTAATGCCTTGAAGATGTTCTTCTAAAGCTTGCTTAATACGTTGAAATTCTCCGCGAATGTTTTTAACTAAATTTGTCATTTTAAATGAAATATGGCAGATTCTAAAATCTACCTTTTATTTCTACCACCCACCGAAATTAACAAATCTTTAAGGTTTAAATATGTTTCTATTTTGGAAAATATTCACTTTAAGAATAGTCAGAAAATGTTATTAAAGAGATTATAATTCTGAAAGGTTCTTCTTACAAAAAGATTAAAAACCATTACTTATTTCTTCCTATCCATGGTTAGATCAAAGAAAGATTTGGAAGTGCAATTAAGTAAACTGAAGAATTTTGAAAATCCGTCTCTTGAACTTGAACAATATGCAACTCCGGACAAAATTGCTGCAGATTGGGTTTGGCAAATGGCTTTACGCGGAGAAGTTGCCGGTAAAACTTTTTTAGATGCGGCTTGCGGGCCAGGAATTTTAGGAATTGCTTTATTATTAATGGGGGCAAAGAAAGTTTATTTTGTTGATCTGGATGATAAAGCAATAAAATTATGTATGGACAATTATAATCAAACTGAAGAAGAGTATGAAATTGGAGAAGCAGAATTTATTATTGAAGATATTTCTTTGTTTGATCAAGAAGTTGATATTACTGTTCAAAACCCGCCATTTGGAACAAAAACTGAACATGCAGATAAGAAATTTTTAGAGAAAGCGTTTGAACTTTCTAAAATAGTTTATAGTATGCATAAATATTCTACTAAATCTTTTGTAGAAGCTATTTCTAAAGATTTCGGATTTGAGATAACTAATATAGTAAGGTACGATTTTCCGATTAAAGCTACGTTCATGCATCATCAGAAACCTGTTCAGTTAATTGATGTTGGCTTGTGGAGAATGGAGAAAGAAATATAGTTTTTTTTATAAGAAATTTTTATAAACTTAGTTATTAATTCAGTACTAAATGATTAATTGGGACATTTATGAAATTAGGACTGAAGAACAAATTCACGGAGTAATGATGAGGGGAAGGTTAAGAAAGTTGTCCCTTAATTCTAATAAGATTCTTCTAACAGAAAACGCAGTTGATGCTAATAATATTGTTAGGGTAGCTGTTTATCATAATGAAAATGTTGATTTTGTTAATGAATATCTTAAAAAGATACTTTCTGAGTTTAAGTTTGTTAAAGTTCTTGAGAACGTTCCTAATCCAGTTTTATCTAAGTTAAAAGTAAACATTGAAAGTAGGTATACCTTATAATTTTTAACTTCCACTATTCTCAAAACAACCACTATCTTTATATATAAAATAAATTATTTAGCTTATTATGATTTGTTTCATTGCTTTAATTGTCTTCGGAATCCTGGGAATATTCTCAGCTACGCATAGAAAAATTGCTATTGAAGCTTTTGATTGTGTATTTAAACGAATTACGTTAAGGAAATGTACTACCGGCTTAGACGTTAGATTAAAAAGTAAAATTGCCGGTAAATTATTACAGAAAAGTCCAAAACTTGGAAAATTGATTTATCAAAAATTTGAAATATTTTCTTGGCTTTTTACAGTTTTATTAATTTTGAGCATAGTTTGGACTGGAATCTCAGGATACAACTATTACGTTTACGGTAACTGTAACGGTCCTTCTGTAGAAGATCAATCTGGATTATGTTTGTTTGATCCTACTGGTAGTAATGCAGAAATTTCTACCTGCGGTAATGAAGATATTGTTCAACAAACTCAAGGAACAGAACCAACTTTAGATACTGTTAATTTAGCTTTGTTTCCTAGTTACAATCCAGAAAATATTAAAGATAAATTAGTTTACGTTGGCTGTTATACTTGTGTTAATACTAGAAAGGTTAATCCTACGATTAATGAACTTGTTTCTGTAAATAAAGACAGTTTAGAATTTGTTTTTATCCATTTACCGTTAACTAAAGACCAGGAATACATTTCTAAGATTGAAAATTGTTTATGGGAAGAGAGTGAAGCTGACTTTTGGCGGTTCCATAACGCTTTAATGCAATTTTCTATTGATAAAGTTAAAGATAAAAATAATGTTATTAAACTTTTAGATGTGATTAAAGAAACTAATAAAGAAGATATTTTATTTTGTTCAGAATCTTCAGAAGCTGAAGACTTGTTAAGTTTACAATTGACTGAAGTTAAAAAAATGAACCTGGAAGGAACACCAACAATTTTTGTTAACGAGCAAGTGTTTATTGGTCCAAAACCATTACGGGTCTATGAACGACAATTAAGTACAAATGTTGATTGGTTCGGCATGGGCTTGATTGGTTTAGGAGTTTTGATCTTGTTAACGATGATTTACTTCGCAGTTTTTAAGAGGGATTAGAGTATTTCTTAATTTCTAACCAAAAAGCTTATAAACTTTAGTGCACACGTATAAACTAAAATGGACACGTATAAACTTAAGATTACCCCATTGGGGACAAAAGCAACTAGGTTACTCTATATTAAAGCAGGTCAGAAACTTAGCCAGAGAAAGATTGCTCGTACTTTAAATGTTTCTCCAACTTCAGTTGCTAAAATCATTCCTTTATTAGAGAAAAGAAAAATTATTAGAATCACTAGAAGTAAAGAGATGAATCTCAACCTTGTTGAATTAAATAGAGAAAATCAAAAAGTAATCCATTTAAAGAAAGTAGAGAATCAAAGATTAATTTATGAATCTAACCTATTAGAATTATTAAAAGAAAAATATCCTGGTTGTACAATAATCTTATTTGGAAGTTACGCTAAAGGAGAAGACACAATTAATTCAGATATTGACTTAACGATTATTGGTTCAAATAAGAAAAATATTAACTTAGAGAGATATGAAAAGTTTTTAGAAAGAGAAATAAGAATTAATAATTATAAAACATTTAAAGAAATCAATAAAGAACTTAAAGAAAATCTTTGCAATGGAATTGTCTTATCTGGGGGAATAGAGTTATGAGTGTTAAATTGTTTGAAGAATATCTTGAAGACGGAATAGCTAAAACTCAAAGTCCAGATTTTCCCAGAGCAAGATCATTAAAAAATGAAGCAGAAAATTCTTACAAGATATTAAAACAATTTATAGATAAAATTGGCATCAATAATGAGAACTCCAATTATATAATTAAGAATGCCTATGATATCATTATGGAACTAATCAGAGCCAAAATGCTTAAAGAAGGATTTAGTTCTTCAGGAAAAGGAGCACATGAAGCAGAAGTTGCCTATCTGAAAAAACTAGACTTTAAAGAAAAAGAAGTAAACTTTATTGATGAACTTAGATATTTCAGAAATGGAATTCTTTATTATGGAAAAAGTTTTGACCAAGAATATGCTTTAAAGGTATTGGACATTTTAAAGAGTATTTATGAATCTTTAAGTAAATTATAAAAATAGAACCAATATTTAAGATTAAAATGTTAGAATCAATCTTTGGAAAGAAAGTAGATTTCAATGAACTTAGAAAGGATTTCACTGTTCTAAACAGAACTATTAATGATAAACCTATAATTTACTTTGATAACGCTTGTATGTCTCTGAGACCGAAACAAGTTCTTAAAGTAATGAACGAGTACTATAACAAATTTCCTGGCTGTGCTGGAAGAAGTAACCATACCATAAGCGAGGAAGTTAACAAAGCAGTAACAAATGCAAGAGAAAAAGTTGCTAAATTCTTTGGTGCAAAGGAAGAAGCAGTATTGTTTACAAAAAACTGTACAGAAGCAATTAATTTGGTGGCAAATTCATTTCCGTTTGATAATGGTGATGTTATCTTAACTTCTGATAAAGAACACAACTCAAACTTGTTACCTTGGTTAAAATTACAGAAAGAATGGAAAATTAAGCATGATATAATTCAATCAGGGCCAAAGAACGAATTTTCTATTGATAACCTGATTACTAAACTTAATGAACATAAAGGGAAAGTTAAATTGGTAAGTATTGTTTATACCTCTAATTTGGATGGGGTTACTAATCCAGTAAAAGATATTATTAGAATTTGTCATAAACATAAAGTTAAAGTCTTGTTAGACTGTGCTCAAGCAGCATTACATCATGAAATTAATATTAAGAAATTAGATGCAGATTTTATTGCTGTTTCTGCCCATAAAATTCTTGGTCCGAACGGGGTTGGAGCTTTAATTTCTACTAAAGAAAATTTGGAACTGCTTAAACAATTTTTGGTTGGTGGTGAAACCGTATCTGATTCAACTTATGAAGATTATACTCCAGAAAAAATTCCTGAAAAGTTTGAAGCTGGCTTGCAAAATTATCCGGGAATTATTGGGTTTGGTGAAGCGGTAAAATATTTAGAAAATATTACGATTAAAAATGTTCAGAAACATCTTCTTCATTTGAACGGAATTGCTACTTCTGGATTGTCCAAGATTGAAAATGTTCAAATTCTTGGTCCGAAAGAGGTTGAGAAACGTTCAGGGATAGTTTCTTTTATTATTAAAGACAAAAATATTCATGAAGTTTCATTATTGCTTAACAATACGTATAACATTATGGTAAGAAGTGGAGCACACTGTGTTCATTCTTGGTTTAATCGGGAAGAGAACGAGAAGTCTATTTTTAAAGATGGAACAATCCGGGCAAGTTTCTCTTTCTACAATACAGAAGATGAAGTTAACCAGTTTGTTAAAGCAGTAAAAGAAATTAGTGAATTGTAAGATGGAAATAAAACCATATTTAGAAACAAAATATTGGGATGTTATTTTACACGAAAATCAAGCATATCTTGGTTATTCTATTATTGCATTAAAAAGTAAAACTAAGTCTATGTCTGAGATCACAACAGAAGAGTGGTTAGATTTTCATAATATTGTAAAAACTTTAGAATCAACATATAAAAAATGTTTTAATGCAACTATGTTTAATTGGACATGTTTAATGAACAATTATTACAAAAAAAAATCACCCGCTCCTTTGGTTCATTGGCATTTTAGGCCGAGATATAACCATGAAGTTGATTTTAATAATGAAAAATATACTGATTCGGAATTTGCTCATCATTACAATAAAAGCAGAGAAAATATTGTTGACGAAAAAACTCTGAAATTAATAACTGATCAGGTTAAAAAGTTTTTATGATATTTCTTAATGACGTTCTTTTGAATCAGATTTCCCCCTTATTTGGCAATTTCTAAACAATCTAAGTCTGTTGTGCATAATAATCCAGGAAAATCTTCTGCTATTGTAAATGAAGCTAACGCTAAAGAAAAAACTACTAATAACAACATGACTATTTTTATCATCCTCTTTTGTAAGTTAAGAGATTACTTTATTATTTATATATATATATATATTTCGTTTGGAGAAATGTTTCTGTAATCACCTAATTCGGTTACCTGTACTATAAATTTCCAATGTTACGTGAATTCGGTACTATACAACAGAGCATCAATACCGAAAAAGATATAAATCATTAGTTTATCATTAAAAGTATGAATAATTTAAACAAAGTAGTGGCAGTATTTGAATTAGTGGTAAAACAATCAAATTTTGATGGTCTATTAAAAGCAAAACTTTTGGCAGCAAAGGGTGAAATTAAATCAAATTTTGAAACATTTCGTACTACTAGTAGAGCAGAGGGAATGCCTGAAACAGAACAATACAAATATGCTGTGGCAATGTCTATTGGTAAAATAATGCAAGGTGCTAGAGTTTCTAAAAAAGATGGAAGAGATTTTAATCATAAAATCGGAACAGCTATTGAGAAGATGTTGTAATTTTTAATTGTATGCAAGTATATTTTTATAATCTTTAACTATCTTTAATTAAATTAATGAATTTTTATGATGCATTATCAAACCCAGAATCACGTTGCCATTATTTGAAAAATCTTAATTTAGGGATGAAAAAAGAGTACGTTTCTAATTTAATATACATTAACACAGTTACAGATTACTGTATGGATGTTGATGCTCACCCTTCTTGTAAACATTTTCTTGTTTCAGGATTAAAATCGACAATTAACGTTTATCCGTTTGTTTTTGAGAACGATTTTGTGCAAACAGAAACTGACTTTTTATCAATATTATTTGATCATGAATGTTTTCATGCCATGGAATATTATCAAAATCCTAAACTGATTGTTCCTGCGAAAAACATTATTCCGATTGAAAGAGTAAATTTTTTTATTAATTTAGAGTTACGAGCATATAACAACCAAATGCAAGCAATAAAGAATGGAAGAAATGTTTCTGCTAGATTTTTAAGTAATTTAGAAGCAAGAATTAAAAATAAAAATGAATTAAAAAGTTCTCTTGAACGAGAAGACATTATCTTCTCAATAGCTTAATTCTTCAATTTGAACCTATAATTTTATATACAATATATGCTTTCTAACAAAATAAGACAATGAATAATAACAAATCTACAATTATTTCAAACAAAGGGAATCACTACTTATTAGATAATTTTATTGATTCTGGTAGATTTTCTTCAGTCTTTAAATGTTATTCTTCAGATGATAAAAATCAAGAATCTCCTTTAGCAATAAAAATTCCTAATTTGGATCAAATGTTAAATCCTAAAAAAGTTGCAAAAGCAATTGCTAGGGAAGCTCATTTTTTACAAAAAGCGGAACATGATAATGTTGTTAAGTATGTTGATCATTCATCAACCATTGAAGGGCCTTACTTAGTTATGGAACATGTCCCGCAAACAATGAGGGGCCTTGTTGAAGAGAACGCTATTACGCAAGAAGTTGTCATTGATTATTTAAAACAAGTTCCAGAAATCTTATTTCATTTAAGAAAAGCCGGAATTGCTCATTCTGATTTAAAATGTTCAAATCTTGGATACAATGATGGGACAGTAAAACTTCTTGATTTTGGATTGGCAGTACATTTTGAACATTCATTTTTTAGAAATGTTAAAGAAGTTCCTTGTTACAATTCTCCAGAATTAAGAGAACATTCAATGGTAACGCCTAGCTCTGACACTTATAGTGCGGGGAGAGCATTAGAATTTATGTTAACTAGTAGGCTTGAAAGATCGCCAGAAGATTCTCTTGATAATATGGAACTGTTTTATGATATAGTCTTACCTGATTCATTTAAAAAAATGTTTAGTTTAATGGTTAATGAAGATTTTGCTGTTCGACCTAATCCACAAAAATTAAAAGAAATAATTGATGTTGTTATTGAAGATTTAAATAAAGACATTTACTTTACTACAGAAGCATTTACTTGTTTTGAAAAAGGTGAACTTTCACAATTTGAAAGTGCGTTCATGAATTAATTCTTATTTAAAATTTTTACTAACTTATATCCAGCAACAGCTAACCAGATTAAGTTTAATGCTAAGAAAGGCCAAGCAACTAAACTGTAAGCATAATACGCTAACAATCCAGCTCCAAACAAGTTTAACAAATTGTATTTTACTGTGTTCTGATTAAACGTTTTTACAAACTCATCAAGGATAAAAGCTGTTAAAATTAAAATCATTCCAATAATTCCTATTGTTAAGTTTAACATTTTATATTTGTTTAATATTTTGAAGGCATCTTTTTAAGTTGTGTTTGTTTGGTTAAAGCCACAAAATGTCTTCCTATATGCCTGACAATTTTTTGCTGTTTATCAGAAGTTTTTAATAAACTTTTTAAATATTTTTTATGCGGTAAGTCCATAAAAAAAATTATTTGGTCAAGTGATAAGTTTTGGTGTAACAACTCGCTAACTTCTTCATACTGTTGTTGAAGGTCATTAACTTTTTCAGAGAATGATTTAACTTCATTAATCGTACTTTTAATACTCATGAAATCATCGTTAAGCATTTGGTTAGAAAGAACTTCAGATTTCATTTCGTCGCCATTAAATGTTGATAATTTCATTTCAATTAAATAACGTGAATAATGTTGAAGTTTATCATTAATTACTTGACTTTCATCAATTTCTTTAAACGTGCTTTGTAACTGTAAAAGTTTTTGGTTAAGTTCTTTTTTTGTACTTTTATCTAAATGTTTAAGAAATGGTAAATGTAAATTATTATTTTTTCTAAAAGGTTTAACCCAACTATTTTTAAAATTTTTCAGTTCTTTTTGAACATTTGGTAAACTGTGAACCTCTTTTCTAATTTCTCTTAAATCCATATTAATCATATCTCCTATTATTATATCGCTAATAATGTTTACAAAAAGTATTATTGCTCTTGGTCCTTTTTCGCATTCTTGTTAATATGTTTCAATTCTTTAACATTTTCAACAAATTCTGGAATGACATCTTTGAATACTTTACCTACCGCTTTTAATTCAGTACCAACATCTTTCATTTGAGTATCATAATCTTCCAATTTTCCAAGAACTCCTTGATGTAATATTTTGAAATCTTCTTTCATTTTACTTAAATCGCCTTCTAACTTTTTTTGTTTATCTTCAAATTCTTCCTTCCAGGAAACAATCTTTTTCACTTCAGCAATAAGTTCATCCCATTTTTCATCAATCATTCCTTCAGTGATTTCTTCAATTCGTTCATAGATGTTTCCTTCTTGATTGTTTGCTTCTGCTCCTGCAGGTTGTCCTGGTTGTTCCATTGCGGGCATAGCCATTGGTTCACCGGGAGTACCAACTTGTGAAGGGGCAGCTGAAGCATCAGCTTGAGCTATTGCTGCTTGAATTTTGTCCGGAGCAACGTTTTCTTTTTTAAGTTCTTCAATAATCAAATTATCTGTTAAACCACGTTGTCTTAATTCTAAAACTTTATCAACTGGAATTCCAGTTTGTTGAAATAATGCCATTATTATCACCTGCGTTTTTGTTTTTTTTATTTGAAGTTAATTAAACGGAACATGCTTTTCATTTTTTGGGTCGCTTTTAATTTTACTCTTTTCATTTTTTTGAATTTCTTCTTTAATTAATAAAATCTTGGTTTCCACTGCTCGGTCCAAATCTTTTTGAGTTACAAAATTTAACGGGCTCCAAAGATCTAAATATTTTTTTAAAGTTTCTACCTCTTCCATTCCAGCAGTTTTTTTTAATTCTTTAATGATCAGGTCCATCTTTTCTAAAGTCTTTTCCTGTTCATGTTTAGTGTCAAGTACATCCTCATTAATAGTCTTAACTTCTTTTGTAAGGTTGTTTGACCTTTTAATAAAGTCAGTTTTTAATGAATCTACTTCTCTTAAAAGGTTGTTAATTTTACTTTCTAATGCTTTTACCCAGATGTAAAGTTTAGAGTTGTCAAATCCAGACTTCTCTTCTACTTTTGCCGGCTTAGGTTTCCCACCAAGATTTAAGTCCATATTTGCTTAAATAAAGAATACAATATAATAAAGTTATGTGAGTACTTTCGAGGAGTATTTGTGTTTTGAAAAGACCATGCAGATATATTACATAAATGTAACATATATTACAAATAAGTAATACATTTCTCAACACAACATTTAAATAGTGGTGTTACATTAATGTCATATATGTTACAAAAATGTAGTATTTTGCAAGTTGCAGGTGTTTTTTTTAATGAGCCAACTAAAGACCATTATTTAATAGAAATTAGTCAGAAAGCTAATTTGGCCCATACTGCTGTAAAGAAACATCTTTTGGAACTTAAAAGAGTATCAATAATTACAGAACACCATGAAAAGAAAGGGAAAAGAACTTTTCCTATTTACAAAGCAAATATTAATGATAAAGAATACAAAAAACAAAAGAAGATATCAAATTTAATTCAATTACAGGATTCTAAGTTAATTGAGTTCCTAAAAGATAACCTTATGCCAAAAGCCATTGTTCTTTTTGGAAGTTATCAAAAAGGAGAAGATATTGAGGATAGTGATATTGATTTGTTTATTGAATGTAAAAAAGAAGAAATAAACTTAAACAAATTCAAAAAACCATTGAACAGAAACATTCAGTTACATTTTAAAGATAATTTTAAGAAGTATCCTGAAGATTTGAAAAATAATATTATTAATGGTTTGGTTTTAGAAGGTTACTTGGAGGGTTATTAATGATTATAAATACAGGGCCAGATAAAGCAAAAGCAAAATCTTTAACAGAGATGGCTAAGATTACTTTGGAAAGGTTAAAAGAAACCGATAAAGAAAAATATCCTTCCAATACTCTAACGGACTATTATAATATTATTAGAAAATTAATGGAAGCTTTAAACGCTTTAGATGGTTTTAAAATAAAAGGTGAGGGGGCACATTTTCAGATTATTGATTATGTTTGTGATCGGTATAAGATTCACATCTCTACTAAAGAATTCATTCAAGATTTAAGAGATTATAGGAACAGAATTTCTTATGAGGGATTTAGTGTTAAAGAAAGCTTTATTGAATCTAATGCTTCTAAGATAGAAAAGATTATTAGTTTGTTATTAAAAATAGTAAATGAAAAATTAAACTAAAAAAGATGGTGCTAACAGATAAAAAGTGTTTTGAGTACGAAACTTTCCATGAAGGAGAGAATAAGATTCTTAAAGTTAATTTAGAAAGATGTACTTTTCCGCCATCGATTGAGTATAGTGAATTGTGTATGGCCAAGATTATTGATGCCCTTCTTAAAGTTACAGGAGTAACAATCATTACTCTTTCACAATTAAGAGAATACGAATATGATTATCCGCAAGTTAAACTATTGATGGAATTGGCTTTACTTTACAAGAAAATTAACAAGGATGAACGGTTTGCTTATTCCTCGTTAGTTACTGACCCTTTACATGAACGATACATTCGGGGAAGTTATGCAGAATTTCAACGGATAATTTCAAAAAGGTTAAAAGAAGATCCGTTTGCAGCTTTTGTTGAACTTAAACGACTTGAACGGAAGGAAAAAGTTAAACTTAACAATATTATTGATCAACGGCACGCTAATTCTCAACAAAAATTTGTCCAAATCATGGTTGATGTTATTCACACCATTGAACAGTTAACAATTATTAAATTTTTAATGCCGCACACTAAAGATTATAAGTTGGGTGAAAGAACAATTTATGGAATAGTATTACATCCAACAACTAAGCCTGACTTTATGTATACAAAATTAGTTATTGCATATCCTGAAGGTAATTTGGAAGAAAGTTATACCTTCGGTGCTGATGATGATAAGTGTGAAGTTAACGTTTTTAGTTTTAATGATAATATTAAAACTTTATACCATCTTACTCCTCCAGAATTTAAGTATGATGAAGAAGTGTACGAACTTCTTGACGATGCTAAACGAATCATGTCTGAACATAAGCCGACAAGAGAAGAGTTTGTTGACCCTGAAAGGATGAGAGAAGTTTTTTTTAATATTGGTAAAGATTTGCTTAACGATTTACTCACTCATAAAAAGATGAAACTTTCTGATGAAAAGGTTGAAGCTTTAGCTAGAGCATTATTACGTTATACTGTTGGGTTTGGATTAATTGAACTTCTCCTTTCAGATCCAAAAATTCAGGACGTTAACGTTAACGCTCCTAACGGAGAATTACCAATTTTTGTTGTTCATCAAGATTTTGGAGATTGTTATACTAACATTTACCCTACTAGAGAAGAAGTTGATTCCTGGGCAACAAAGTTAAGATTAATTTCTGGACGACCTTTAGATGAAGCTAACCCGATTTTAGATACAGAACTTAAAGTTGAAGGGTTCAGTTCAAGGGTTTCCGCGATTACTGCTCCGTTAAGTCCTAACGGGCTTGGCTATTCGTTCAGAAGACACCGAGATCATCCCTGGACATTTCCGTTATATATGCAACCAAAAATTAGGTACATGAACGGGCTTGGAGCAGGTTTAATAAATTTCTTGATTGATAATAACGCTACAATTCTTGTTGCTGGTACTCGTTCTTCTGGGAAAAGTAGTTTGTTGGGCAGTTTTTTAGTAGAAATGTCTCGACGATCAAGAATAATTACTATTGAAGATACATTTGAACTTCCACAAGAATCGTTACGTACTTTAGGTTATAACATTGAATCGTTAAAAGTTGCTTCTGCATTATCATCTCCAGGAAGTGAGGTTGATCCGTCTATAGGAATTAGAAGTACCTTACGTCTAGGCGATTCAGCGATTTATGTTGGTGAAGTTCGAAGTACTGAAGCTATTGCCCTTTTTGAAGCAATGCGGGTCGGTGCTGCTGCAAACGTTGTTGCGGGAACTATTCACGCAGACTCTCCTTATGGTGTTTACGACCGGGTTGTTAACGACATTGGAGTTCCAAAAACCAGTTTTAAAGCTATTGACATTATTGTTGTTACTAATCCAGTAATTTCCGGATTAAAAAAGTATAAACGGATACTTAAAATAACTGAAGTTAGAAAATTATGGGATGACGATCCATTGAAAGAAAATGCGTTCGTAGACTTAATGGTTTATGATCCAAAAACTGATCAATTAGAAATCACTGACGATTTGATTAACGGTAATTCTGACGTTTTGAAACGAATGGCTGGTAAAGTTAAAGAGTTTGCCGGTGATTGGGATGCTGTTTGGAACAATATCTTGTTAAGGGGAGATTGTAAAATGGCAGTGGTAGATCTCTTTAACCGTACTGGTGATGAATCTGTTTTGGAAGCAGATTTTGTTGCTAAAGCTAATGATATGTTTCATTTAATTTCTAACAGAATTAGGGAACAAACAGGTAAAATGGATAATAAACGAATTCTGTTTGAATATAAAGAATGGCTAAATAAAGAAGCTAAGAAGAATAAAGAAGACCCATTTGCGTTGTGATCATTAAAAAGACTAAAGTATCTTTCTATTTACAAAAATAATTTAAACCAGCACACTCTCAAATTGAATAATGGTAGATAAAGGAACTTGTTTAAGATACTATAAACGTGAAGATGTCCAGAAAGCGATGGTTGAACATGCTCAAAATAAAGAGCTCGGTGTTCGTTACGGAGACGGGTTTGGTAAACGGCCAGACGTTTTAATGTACCCACAGGACGTTTTAGAGTTAGCTAAACAAGGTGTAACTTCTTTCCATGTTAGTGAAGAAGTTTGGGAAAATCCGTTAATATTAAACAGTGATATGAATCGGAAAGAACAGGACGAACTACGTATTGGTTGGGATTTAGTTCTGGACATTGATTGTCCTGATTGGGAAATATCTAAGTTAACAACCCATTTGTTCATTAAAGCTTTAACTGATAATGGAATTAAAGAAATTTCTTGTAAATTTTCAGGAAATAAAGGGTTCCATATAGGGGTGCCGTTTGAAGTTTTCCCTAAAGAAGTTGTTGGAAAAAAAACTAAAGACATTTTTCCTGAAGGTCCAAAAAAAGTTGCTCAGTATTTATTAAACATTATTACTTCTCGTTATGTTCAAGTAAAAGATAATAAAATCTTTTTTGATAATGATTATTCTTTTAGTTTATCTGAACTGAAAGAAAAGTTTGGTGAACAGAAATTTTTAATTAATCGGTGTTCAAGTTGTCAAAAAGAAATAAAAAAAATTGAAGAAGAAATTATTGAATTTATTTGTCCCAAGTGCGAGGAAAAAGTAGTTGGTGATCAGGAATTTGTTAAATGTGAAAAGTGTAACATTTTAATGAACAAAATGGAACATGCAAAATCTTTTTGTCCTTGTGGTTCAAACGAATACAATTCTATTTTTGATCCTTTGTCTATCATTGAAGTTGATACTATTTTAATTTCATCTCGTCATTTATATCGGATGCCGTATTCATTACACGAAAAATCTGGATTGGCAAGTTTACCAATAATTCCTGGAGAGGTAATGAACTTTGAAAAGAGTATGGCCCATCCTGATAAAATTGTCGTTTCTGAACTTAAGTTTATGGACAGAAATGTTTTGGAAGAGTCTGCAAGGATGTTATTAGTTAATGCTCTTGATTTTGAAGTTAAAATTGTAGAAGATCGCGATTATGATAAAGAAATTAAATTTGAAGAATTAAAAATTGAAAGTCCAATTAAAGAAGAGTTTTTCCCGCCCTGTGTAAAAAAAGTTCTTGATAATGGTTTGGATGACGGTAAGAAACGGGCAATTTTCATTTTATCAAACTTTTTGGGTAAGATTGGTTGGGTAAAAAAAGAAATTGAATCGTACTTATTAAAATGGAACCAAGAAAAAAATTATGGAAATTTACGTGACAATTATATTGTTAGCCAGATGAAAAGTTTTACTGCCGGTGCAAAATTACCGCCAAACTGTGATAATGAAGCTTATTATATTGATCTTGGTATTTGTTTGCCTGATACATTATGTAAAAAAATAAAAAATCCTGTGAATTATACAATCATTAGATGGAAAAGACATTTAAGAGATCGAGAAGAAAAGAATTATGGTAAAAAGAGTAGTGAAGAAAAGAGTAAAGGTAAAAGCAAAGAAAATATTCAAGAGAATAACCATTTTGATGATAATAATGATCCTCTTGAAAAGAATAATAAACGCGTTAAGGGAAATTAAATACAATTAATTCTTAAAATAAAGATCACAATACTCTTCTATTGCTTTTTTTGCCCAACCAACTTTTATTAATAATTCAACCGTTTCTGTTTTACTTACTTCTTTTCTTATTTGAGAATTAACAAATTGTTGTAATCTCTTAACATCTTTTTCTGTTAGGGAATAAATTTCTGTCAGCCTTTTCTTTACTTTAATTCTTTCTAATACCAGTGTTAATTCTTCCTCTGTCCATTTTGTGTCTAAAAGAATTTTTTTGATTTCCCCTTCAGTTCTATTTGCTACTAACATCTTTTTCACCCATCGTTCTAACTGGTTCAAATTTGCTGTTTCTGATTTATTCTTTTTGTAAATATAGTACCCGCCAATACCAAGAGCAATCATGATTAAAATCCAAATTAGAATAATCCAATAATTGAATTTTGCCGGTAATGGTTGTTCTATAATTAATGGTTCTACCGCTAAATATTTCACTGTAAAACTTTCTAAAGCGATAATTTCTTCTCCTTTAATTTTCGCTATTAATTCTAATTGATAATTTCCCGGATTTAATCCGGTAATGTTTTCACTAATAATTATTGAACGATCCCCGATAAGTTTACTTTGTTTAACCCAGACAGGTTCTCCTTCTTGAGTTATTTTCATTTCTAAATCGGTTGAAAACTTTTCATCTTTATTTGTAGCTAAAACTGCTGAAAATTCCCAAGGGGCATTTTCAATAATTGGTGGTAATTCTAGAATCTTTAAACTAAAAAGCAAAGGTACTTCTTTTTTAACCTCAATGGTCATGTAAGCAGTAGCATTATAATTTCCAAATATTCCTTCCATGTTAAGAGTATATTCTCCAAAAATAGCATTTGTCGGAATATACAATTGGGCTTTTTCAATTTTTTTCTCTTTACTATTAAAATAAATTAAATCGGATTTTTGACTAATTTTTTTACCATTTCTTTCTAGCCAGAAATTAAGGGTAATATCTCCTGATTTCTGGACCATATTTTTCACTAAATAAGTTAAATCCAAAAATTCTCCCGGTTGAATTGGAGAATCGACATTAATTATTACTAAGTCTAACCAATCTATTGCTTGGTCTCCTCTTCCTCCTCCTCCTCCTCCTCCTCCACTTGACACGGGAGTGTCCTCAACTATGGGAGCTGTATAATTTAAAGTTATTGTTCTGTTACTATTTCCCCAATCAAGATTACCAGCATTATCATAACCTAAACAGTTCCAAGTATAATTGCCGGTTGGTAAAGAAACGTTCCAACTACTACTTGAAGAAGTTCCAGTAAGATTAGTACTTTGGTTTAAACTGAAATTTTGATTATTGGGATCAGTAAGATATAAAGAAATATTTTCTAACTGAGTTCCACTAGTAACATTACAAGTAAAGTTTATTTCTGTAGTTGATGCAGAACCATTTACATAATCTATGGAAGGAGAAACTAAAGTAACATTTGGAGCAGTAATATCATTAATTACATAAGTAAAAATTTGAGAAATATTAATTCTACTATCACTACAAGTAACGTTAATTTCAGATGAACCTACTTCGCTTTCAGTAGGTGTGTCAGTAATAATTCCCGTGCCGGAATTAATGTCAAACAAGTTGGTGTTATCATAATATGTTATCGTATCATCATCTAAATCAGAACAATTAATGTCGTAAATAAATTCTTGATCAGAGTTAACAGTTTGATCAGTTAATGGTTGGTCAAACACAGGAATAGCATTTTCAATAGTTAGGTTGCTTGAATTCATCCAATCACTCCAGTCTGTCCCCTCGTAAACTCTAACACTAAAAATCCAACTTTCATCTTTGCTTGTATTGTCTGAACTAATTGAAGTTAAGTTTTCTAAGTATGTAACGATGATTGAATTGTTATACCATTGAGTTTCGTTTAAAGTGATTGTATCTGCATCAGCATCATAATAAACAAACGCTCCGGTTAAAGTTCCGTTAGTTCTGTTTAATGAATCTGATGAGGTTAAATTTACTGTTTGTAATTCCAGAACAGTATTTTCAATAGTTAAATTACTAGAATTCATCCAATCACTCCAGTCTGTCCCCTCGTAAATTCTAACACTGAAAATCCAACTTTCATCTTTGCTTGTATTGTCTGAACTAACTGAAGTTAAGTTTTCTAAATCTGTAACAATTATTGCATCGTTATACCATTGAGTTTCGTTATCAGTAATGGGATCACCGTTTAAACTTACAGCAGACCAAACTCCAATTAAAGTTCCGTTAGTTCTGTTTTCTAAATCATCGGAAGTTAAGTTAACTGTTTGTACTATCGGAATTGTATTTTCAATAATTAAGTTGCTTGAATTAACCCAAACACTCCAGTTTGTCCCATCGTTAACTCTAACACTGAAAACCCAACTTTCTCCTATGCTTGTATTGCTTGAACTAACTGAAGTTAAGTTTTCTAAGTTTGTAACAATTATTGAATCGTTATACCATTGAGTTTCATTTAAAGTATTTGTATCTTCATCAGCATCATAATAAACAAAAGATCCAGTTAACGTTCCGTTAGTTCTGTTTAATGGATCTGACGAAGTTAAATCTACTAAAGTTGCTTTAGGAGCAGTGCCGTTTGAAATGTAAGAAATATTAATTTCATGGATAGAAGTTAAAGAGACGTTGAAAATAGGTAAGTTTCCGTTTGAATCTGTTTCTAAAGGAGAGAAATCCATTTCAACAGAATTATTTTTAACTCTATAAAGACTTAATGAATCTAATCCAGTAACGTTATAGATTGCTATTGTGGATTCGTTAGTTACGGAATCATTCCAATAAACACTAGCATTTGAAAATGTTTCAATTATTGTTCGATTGATTTCTACAGAAGAATTGATTGTGTATTCGGTAATTAATTGTATCTCTTCGGAGGTGGTGTTAAGATAAGTATCATCTGCGGCAGTACAATTAGAAACTCCACCAGCACTACATATAAAAAGAGATCCTAAATTTCCAGCGGCACCATTATCAACACTAGCACCACCATTAACGTCAATTAAAGAATTATTAAATGTTGAATTCTGATAATAAACTGCAATTCTACCACCTGAACCAGAACCACCGTCATTAGCATATGTGCCATCAATTCCAAGCCCACCAACTGCGGAAAAGTTACCTGTTCCGGTTAAATTTTCAGTAGTGACCCAAATACTTCCACCGGAACCGCCACCTGGTGCATTATCACCAGTACGAGGGACACCGGGACCACCCTCAGCAGTGACTTCACCAGATAAATTGAAAGTATCACTAACAATAATTCTTATGGCGCCACCACCAGTACCACCTGCACTTGATGCCTCTCCACCACCACTACCATACATTGTTGGTCTTATTGCACTACCATAATGATAACCTCCATAATTACTATTTTCACCATTATCTCCACCTGTACCACCATGACCTGCGCCACCTCCTCCATTAGCTCCAGTATAATCGCCACCTTCGCCAACACCTGGACCAGCACCAAGACCCAATTGGCTAGCACAAGTATTAGTTACATCTGGACTTTGTGATGATGCACATCCTAAAGCATCAGTAGTAATTTTACTATTTGCATCAATGGTCAAATTTAGAACATCAAAATAGAACCAATTTCCTGTAAAAGTTTCGTTAATCAATTCAAACCCATCTGTATCTGAATAAAAATTAACTCTTCTAAAATCTACAAAAGTTAAGTTTTCTGAAGTGAAAGAATTACTGATGTTGAACGAGTCAGTTGTGTCTTCTAAACCATCATACAATGCAAAACTAATATTTTCATCAGCGGAATCACCCGTAATTGTCATTTGGCTTAAATTAAAATTTAAATTTTGCACTTGAACAACGGCATTGCTCATTAACCTTACCGTACTAGTCATCATGTATAAATTACTGAAATTAAAGTCTGCCCCTCCTGTTGATTTGAAATCACCATCATCAGCATAATCGCTTCCGTTAAATTCCATTCCCTTATAAATAAAAGCATCATTCTCATCAGCTTCTAGAATAAAGAAAGTACCGTCTTCACCAGCAGCACCATTACCAACACCGGCACCACCAGACGTGGTACTTAATGACATGTTAAATTCTGTTGACTCATTGTAATAAACTGCAATTCTACCACCTGAACCAGAACCACCATCATTAGCATATGTGCCATCTCTTCCAAGCCCACCAACTGCGGAAAAGTTACCTGTTCCGGTTAAATTTTCAGTAGTGACCCAAATACTTCCACCGGAACCACCACCTGGTGCATTATCACCCGTGAGAGTACCAAAACTACCATCGGCAGTGACTTCACCAGATAAATTGAAAGTATCACTAACAATAATTCTTATGGCGCCACCACCAGTACCACCTGCACTTGATGCCTCTCCACCACCACTACCATACATTGTTGGTCTTATTGCACTACCATAATGATAACCTCCATAATTACTATTTTCACCATTATCTCCACCTGTACCACCATGACCTGCGCCACCTCCTCCATTAGCTCCAGTATAATCGCCACCTTCGCCAACACCTGGACCAGCACCAAGACCCAATTGGCTAGCACAAGTATTAGTTACATCTGGACTTTGTGATGATGCACATCCTAAAGCATCAGTAGTAATTTTACTATTTGCATCAATGGTCAAATTTAGAACATCAAAATAGAACCAATTTCCTGTAAAAGTTTCGTTAATCAATTCAAACCCATCTGTATCTGAATAAAAATTAACTCTTCTAAAATCTACAAAAGTTAAGTTTTCTGAAGTGAAAGAATTACTGATGTTGAACGAGTCAGTTGTGTCTTCTAAACCATCATACAATGCAAAACTAATATTTTCATCAGCGGAATCACCCGTAATTGTCATTTGGCTTAAATTAAAATTTAAATTTTGCACTTGAACAACGGCATTGCTCATTAACCTTACCGTACTAGTCATCATGTATAAATTACTGAAATTAAAGTCTGCCCCTCCTGTTGATTTGAAATCACCATCATCAGCATAATCGTTAACATCAAATTCCATTCCCTCATAAATAAAAGCATCATTGGCATCAGCATCAACAATCAAGAATGTACCATCTTCACCAGTAGCACCATTACCGTTACTAGTTGCACCAGCAACAGTACTTGAAGACATTTCAAAACCAATTGAATTATTATAATAAATAGCAATTCTACCTCCAGCACCACCACCACCGCCATTAAGACTATAGTCACCCTGGCCTCCTATTCCTCCAGTTGCAGAAAAGTTACCTGTTCCGGTTAAATTTTCAGTAGTAACCCAAATACTACCACCAGCACCACCACCACTACCCAGATTTCCATCATTACCATCACTACCATCTGTAGTTATTTCTCCAGATAAATTAAAAGTATCACTGGCAACAATTTTTATGGTTCCACCACCAGCGCCACCAACGTTAGATCCTGTTCCACCACCACTACCATACAGAACTGGTTTTAGTGCACTATCGTAACTGATTCCACCATAACCTCTGCGATCTCCTTCATCACCACCAGTGCCACCATGGCCACCACCACCACCACCGCTACCTCCAGTAGTATCACCACCTTCACCAACCCCAGCAACAGAACCACCTTGGTTTGTACAGACAGTTTGAGAGAATGGACTCTGCGAACTTGCACAACCTAAAGCATTTGCATTAATGTAACTATTTTCATCAACAGTTAAGTTTGTAACAGTTATATTTATGTTTCCATCCACTGTAACGACTGCCGAATTATTAACAGTAATTGTGTTACATTCAATATGTCCAGAGAGAGTTATATTAGAAGATATGACCCAATTTCCATTCTCTGGGTCACCTTCACAATCTGGATATGGAGATTGCATTATTGTTAAATTATTTGAATAAACAGTTACCCCATCACTAGTACCATCATTAGGTGTTGCAGAAACACTCCAATTGTCTCCTACTGCTGTTTCTTGACTAACAATTAAATCCGTTCTATTTTCATATATTGCTTTAATTTGTTGTGCCGTAAGAGAATGGTTGAAAACCATTACTTCATCAATTGTCCCATCAAACCAATTTCCTAAATTTCCATTACAATTAGTTCCCGCGGCATCTGCTTCTCCCCCTAATAGCACTGGACAATTGTCAAGGTCTATAGTAAGGGCAATATCAGTAGAGTCAAATAGTGCTCCGTTTTTATAAGCTTTAATTGTTGAACCATCATAAGATAATACAATATGTTGCCATTCTCCTGAAGAAATCATCCCTGTATATGTGTCACGATCTGAGTTATCTAAATAGGGTTCTAAATCACCATTAGATTGTACAAAGAAAACAAATTCATTCTGTCCTGCAGAATTGTGTATTGCAAACAATGCTACCAAACCAGGTAAAGACTCTGGTTTTACCCAAAAAGCAGCAGTAATCTCATTGACAACATCTATTCCCAAAGGAATTTCAATCAAATCTGCAGAATTACTAGATTCAAAATCATAACTGCCATTTTCATCATAACCACCAGTAGAGTTCCAAGTTGCACCAGTTATTGTTCCATTATTACCATGACCAGAATAATCAGTAGCATTCTGACTACCATCAGCTTCAAAAGGCATATTTAGCAAAGTAAATGAACTTCCATTCAGATACCAATTAGTAATATTTTTAACAGAATCATTGTCTGGATCAGTTACTGAAAAGTAAACCGTAAGATTATCATTAGAACGATTATTTTCTGAACTAGAATTAAGAATTATTTCACTTATATTTGCAGGTAAACTAGTTATTGTTAGTATCTCAGATTCTTTAAGAGTAGAATTTTGGTTTCCATCATTACCATTAACACTAACGTTAATTAAATCTCCTCTGTTAAAATAATTTTCAGATAGATTGAAACTTACTATGGTTCCGTTAAGAACATTTTCTTCGTTTTCTTCCTGAACCAAAATGTCATTAACGTACCAAGCAATGTATACTGTTCCAGTTTCATTTTCATAATCAGTGTAAGTAGTATTTGTTTCTAAAGTGCTGTTGGTATACGCAGGATTTGGAATAATAACAGGGGTAGTTAATGAAGGTTGCTCGTTTAAACTATAAGAAATATTAATCTCATGGATAGAAGTTAAAGAGACATTAAAGAGAGGTAAGTTTCCGTTTGAATTTGTTTCTAGAGGAGAAACAGCAATTTCAACAGAATTATTTTCAACCATATAGAGACTTGATGGATCTAATCCAGTAATGTTATAGATTGCTACTGTGGGTTCGTCAATTACGGAATCATTCCAATAAACACTAGAATTTAAAAATGTTTCAATTATTGTTCGATTGATTTCTACGGAGGAATTGATTGTGTACTCTGTAATTATTTGTATTCCTCCGGAGGTGGTGTTAAGATAGGTATCATCTGCAGCAGTACAATTAGAAACTCCGCCGGCATTACAAGTAAAACTGGATCCTAAATTTCCAGCACCTCCGCTTCCAACAGCGGTAGCACCATTAACATAAATTGAAGAACTATTAAATGTTGAATTCTGATAATAAACTGCAATTCTACCACCAGAACCGCCTGCACTCCAAGTACCTCCGCCATCTACACCGGAACCACCATTAGCAGTAAAATTACCAGAACCAGTTAAAGTATTAGTTGTAACCCAAATACTTCCACCAGAACCACCAGCGCCGGCATAGTTATTACTAACAGTAGTACCATTATTACCATTGGCAGTAATCTGTCCCGCTAAATTTAAAGTGTCAGAAACTAATATATTGATGTAACCACCACCAGAACCTCCACCACTAGTATCAGATTTCCCGCCACCACTACCAAACAAATTAGGTCTTAAAGCACTACCATAAGCATAACCTCCAACTTGACTTCCTAGCCAACCATACCCGCTACCAGCACGGCCACCATAAGCACCACCACCAGGAGCATTAAGATATCCTCCATCTGCGCCTTCACCATAGCCAGCAACAGTACCTTGGCTAGCACAAACATTACTTGCGCTAGGACTTGTAGAACTACCACAACCTTGTCCATTTGCAGAGATAGAACTTGTAGAATCAACCGTTAAATTTACAACGTCAAATAAAATACTATTTCCAAAATATTTTTTTCCACCAGTTAAATTAAATCCTGAATTTGCAGAAATAAAGTCTACTTGTTTGAAACTTGTGAATGTTAAATTATTAGAATTAAAAGAATTGGAGATATTAAATATTGTATCTGCAGTTGAATGACCACCTTTCAAAATAAAACTTAAATTTTTACTAGTTGGATATGAAGTTAAATCTATTGTAGACGGCGAAAAAATAAGATTAGCAACATTAAGAGTACTATTACTTCTTAAAGTTAATGCACTTGAAACAAAAGTAAGATTATTAAAATTAAAATTCTCGCCAGAAGATGATTTGAAATTACCATTATCAGCATAATCATCAGCATTAAATTCCATCCCTTCGCCCATCCAGCCATGGTTATCATCAACATCAACAAACAGCAAAGTTCCTACGGTGCCATCAGTAGCAGAACCAGGTCCAGAACCACCACCAACAGTTGAAGAAGACATATCTGTCAAATTACTACTATTAAAATAAACTGCAATTCTACCACCAGAACCGCCTGCACTCCAAGTACCTCCGCCATCTACACCGGAACCACCATTAGCAGTAAAATTACCAGAACCAGTTAAAGTATTAGTTGTAACCCAAATACTTCCACCAGAACCACCAGCGCCGGCATAGTTATTACTAACAGTAGTACCATTATTACCATTGGCAGTAATCTGTCCCGCTAAATTTAAAGTGTCAGAAACTAATATATTGATGTAACCACCACCAGAACCTCCACCACTAGTATCAGATTTCCCGCCACCACTACCAAACAAATTAGGTCTTAAAGCACTACCATAAGCATAACCTCCAACTTGACTTCCTAGCCAACCATACCCGCTACCAGCACGGCCACCATAAGCACCACCACCAGGAGCATTAAGATATCCTCCATCTGCGCCTTCACCATAGCCAGCAACAGTACCTTGGCTAGCACAAACATTACTTGCGCTAGGACTTGTAGAACTACCACAACCTTGTCCATTTGCAGAGATAGAACTTGTAGAATCAACCGTTAAATTTGTTGTGTTAATTTGATAATCTCCGTCCACAGTTAAAGTCGCCGAATTATTTACTATAATCATTTCACAACTAGCATTTTGTGTTAAATTATAATTACTATCTACTATCCACGTTCCAGTAGAGTTAGGACAATCATCCCAGGCCATTATTGTTATATCTGCATTTAAACCCATCATTAGAGGGTCTTCATTATTAAGATTTAGATCTAAAATTTCTGATTCAAGAGTGTTATTTATTGTTGTGTTCATATCATCACTTAGAACATCACTTTCAACGCTAACAGTTGCTCCAGTTAACAAGCTATTTGAAGAGGAATCACTAACATAATTTATTAACAAAAGGAAAGCTGTTAAGACTATTAAAACTATAAAAACTAAGAATACTATCTTTCCTACTTTAACAGACTTAGTCCTCTCCCAGCCAGCTTTTTGTTTACTTTTTTCCATTATTTTTTTTTCTGTATCTTCTTAAAACAGTTTTTACAGTATTGTAATTTTTATTAATCAAATTTGCAATTTGTTTAAGAGAATAGTTTTCTTTATCTTGTAAATAAAATGCTAAAGATTCTAAAATAGAATATTTTCTTTGAGAAAATATCTTTAGAGGAACTGTTTTTGGATTATCAGAACAATTTAATTTTCCTTTGATTTTTTTTAATTTCTCTTGAGCATTAGTATAAGTAGTATAAATTGTACTTGCTTCCCGTTTTAAACTAGTAGCAATTTCTTTTATTGACTTTTTTTGATGGTCTTTAAGATAAACAACAATTGCTTCTAGCCCTGAAATTCCTTTTGTTCTAAAAATTGAAATGGGTATCCCTTCTTCTTTTTCAGAAAGTGAATTAACTACTTGAGAAATTAATTTTACTACTTCAACCCTCTCTTTTTTGTCCAAGTTAAACTAATTATAATTATAATCTTTATAAATGTTGCTAATTTGTAACCTTTTTTTACTATTATGTACTCCTTTTTTACTATTATGTAATCTTTATGGTGTCTTAAAAATAATAGTAGAAAATATGAACAAAAAAGAAATTAAAATTAGCTTCATCCGCCACTTAAGAAGGCTACTGCAAAGATGGCTATTAGAAAAATTATTACTAACCCCATAACTTTTGGATGAAATAATGTTGCTCTTGCACTACCCATAAAATCTTTTTGAGCAACTCCACCATCCTCGGAAATAGTAACATTACCATCTCCTTCAAAAGCGGCATCAGTAAATGATTGTCCTAATACTGTTCCTAAAGATGCTACAAGAAGGACAATTCCTACTCCAATAAGTGTCCATTGTAAAGTTTTATCGCTAAGTGCACCTCTAACATCTGAATCGGTAGCACCAAAAATTTGGAATATTAAGAGGATTAAAATAAAGAAGATTATAATCACTGTAAACCAAGGGACCATAAAGTTTAACACACTAACTAACGTATCGGAAAGTAGAACCATGAACGCTATTGTTACTGCTACTATCGCATTAATTTGTAATGATTCTCCTAATGCTTTAGTTTTTTGCAACACTGCAAAAACAATTGCAAAAACTAATAACACCGGAAAAATTACATCAAACGATTGTAATAAACTTAAATCTAATACGGTTGCCATGATTTATTTCTTCTCCACTAATTTACCTAAACCTTTTCCTAAATCTTTTAATGCATCAACACCTTTTCCTGTACCTGGTTCTTTAGTAATGAACCAAACTATAAGGCCAAAGACAAGGATAATGATCATCAATTCTGTTACTTCTGCCGACCACCAATAAAACACATCATAAGGTGCTGCCCAAAGGTTTAATGCTGAACCAAAAATATAAACTACAAAAACTATTGCTGCTAAAGCAATTAGTGGGGATGCGGATGCTGCAAAATCAGCTCCAAAGATACCCATTAATAATAATAACATGATTGCTGCTACTGCAACTAAAGAAATGCTTGGTAAAGTTTCGTTAAGAACCATTACAGGATCATATCCTAACGGATAATAACCTATCATATGTGGGACAACGAACATTAATCCTAGCACAAGTGCTACAACCACATTGAAATTCTTTTTTCCATCTCCTAAAATATTTGTTTTTTGCAGAACTGCAAAAATAATTACAAATACTAACAAAAAGGGTAACAGAAAATCCATAACCCCATAAGTTTGAAAATAACCTGCCAGATTAGCAAAACTTGTACCTACCATTTTAAATTAACCTCCAATTAATAATTTTAATTTTATTCATTTTAATCTATTTAATTATTTTTAATCTTCCTTCTTTTTTTCTTTTTTTGGTGAACTTGGGTCTTTAATAATATAAAACATAAAAAGACCAATCACTAATAGGAAAATGATTGATGTTGCCCATTGAGCGTCCCAGTTTTGAAAAACTGAAAATATTATTTCTAAAACCGAATAAGATTCTCCCGGATTAACTTCGATTTTAATTGCATTCATAAAAATTGCTACTACTCCTATAAACATAAATACCATGAATCCTTTTGTCCAGCCAGGAATTTCTTTTATTCCGACAAATTCTTGATCGCCAAAGAATACTCCTACTAACATTAAAAAACAAATTGCCAATATTAATAGTAAGACGACGTTAGCCATTACTTCATTAATTACAGAAACTAACTGTGTTGAAGCAATAACAAGGAACGACATGATAAATGCTACCATAGAATTAAGATTTTTTTTAGTTAATTCTCTGCCGTCAATTTTTTCTACGCCCAAAATTTTAGTTTTTTCAAGAATAGCAAAAACAATTGTAAACACTAATAAGAAAGGTAAGATTATGTCATAGACTCCTAAATCACCTAAAAATTCTATCACTCCACGAAATCCGCTTGCTTCTACCATCTAATTATCCTCTTTTATTTGTATTAAATTAAAAGATTATAGTATATAAATGTTTCTAAACGTTTCATCTTAAACAATTTATTTTAAACCTAAAAAAGCGAAGTCTTTAAATATTAGTTTATTTTGTCTAAATTTCGAGGTGGAAAAAGTTGAGGTGTAAATTATTTATTTTAGTGTTATTAATGTTTTCATTACTTTCTATTACTGTTTTAGCTGCAGATACAGAAGTAACTGTAACTCCATTAGAGAATCATATTACTACGGCTGAACAAGCTACATTTAAAGTTACAATTAAAAGTACAGGTAATGAACTTCAAAGTTATACTGTCTATGCTTTAGAATTAGGTTGGATAATTGATCCACTTCCACAAGATAGAACTTTTGACCTTAAACCGGGAGAAGAAAAAACCACTATAGTTACTGTTAAACCTACTGAAGATTTTAAACCTGGTGCTTATGCACCAACATTATATGTTGATAGTTATCGAGGAAATGATTACACTACTCATACTAAAAGTTTAAAATTGTATCTTAGTCCTGAAGGACAAATTGAATATTTTCCTGCTTTAACAGTTACAGTTGATATGGACGAAAAAATCAATCCTCAAGAACCAGTTCCAATTAAAATTTTCATTGATAGTCGGAATCCTTTAAATTTGACTGATTTAAAATTAAAAATTCAAAGCGATATGCCTGAATTTGTTAAAGAGATGACTATCCATATTCCACCGTTAGAAAAGAAAACCGTAGAATTTACTATTATTCCAAGCGAATTTCAGCAACCAAAAGATTATACACTTTTCTTTGTCTTTGAACGTAAAGGTCAAACAGTTAAAGTTGTTGAAAAGAAAATTGAAGTTGTTTCGTTATTACCTGCATTTTCTATTAATGTTGTTGAAGATATAATTTTCTTTAAACAATTTAAACAAATTTCAATTACTAATCCTGGTAATGTTTTGAATAAGCAAGAAGTTAAAATTCCAATGTCTTTTTGGTCTTCTTTGTTTACTAAAAGTTCTGGTAGTGAATATAAAACAATTGATGGTAGTAAATATTTAGTATGGAAAATTTCTCTTACTCCTAATGAAACTACTAGTGTTAATTTTGTGGTGAATTACCGATTATTGTTTTACCTATTATTAGTTATCTTTATTTTTGGTAGTTTTTATTGGTATGTTCAAACTCCAATTGTTGCTAAAAAGTCAGCTATGACTACAAAAAGTGATGAAGAGGGTGCTTTATCGGAAATTAAAGTTACTTTAGAAGTTTATAATAAGTCTGGTAAACCGCTTAAAGGAGTAAAGATTATTGATCTTGTTCCCGGAATTGCTAATGTAGAAAAAAGTTTAGAATTGGGAACATTAAAACCTCAAGAGGTTAGACACGTTAAACAAGGGACAAAAGTTATCTGGTCCTTAGCAGAGATTGATTCACATGAACATCGTTTAATCACTTATAAAGTTAAAGCTAAACTTAACATTGTAGGCACTTTCAGTTTACCACGGGCTACTGTTGAGTTTGATAAAGGTAAAGGAAAGAAAGGCAAATCCTATTCAAATATATTTCGTTTGAGTAGTTAAGTGATATACTCACTGGACTATAAAAACATTTATATAGAAGGGGCAGTCTTTATAGAGTTAAAAAAAGAACAATTATAATCAAATATAAGAGAGGGTGTAAAAATGAAAGATTTTTTATTACAATTAAAGGATAAATTTACAAAACCAATTGAGGACGATGAAGTAATTGAGGAACAATCTGAGGAATATCTTGAGTTAGGTTCATCTCCTACAAAAGAAGAACAGGCTAAGATTATTGTTCGGCCGTTCGTAATTGAAGAGTTTGAAGATATTAAAGAAATTTTGGACGTTCTTAGAGAAGGTTCAACCATTGCTTTGGTAAACATTCGACCTTTAAAAGAGAAAGATTTAATCGAGTTAAAGCGAGCAATCTCTAAACTAAGAAAAACTTGTGAAGCTATTGATGGTGACATTGCTGGTTTTGGTGAAGATTACGTTGTAGCTGTACCTTACTTTGCCCAAATTTTCCGTAATAAGCCGGTTAATATTGAATAATTTTTTTTATAATTCTTTTCTTTTTAGTTTTTTAATAGAAAAACATTTAAATGGGATTCCTTTGATAGATTTATTCACGCCGAGGTCGCATAATCTGGTACTTTGCGCAAGCAAAGGTTTACGCAGAGCAGAAAATTGCGCTAGCCTGCTATTGAAAAACGGGGTTTTTTAATCATTTACTCCGTTTATCGTGAAGTAAGCTGGTTTCCTCACGGATATCTGGGTTCAAATCCCAGCCTCGGCGTTGTGAAACTAGCCGGGGATGGTTCCAGAAACTTTGTTTCTGATATCAGCCTCGGCGTTGTTTTTTTCTTTAATTTTTAATAAATTAGAATTAACAATCTCTTATATTTTCAACAATTAACGCTTTTTCAACACAGATTTGTTCTTTATCATAAAGTTTAATTTTCGGAGTTATTTTTACTTGTCTTATTGCTCCCCCTTCCGCAAAATTGTAAGCAACACTACCCATATAAGTTCCAGCTTTACCTATCTTAGCATTGCTTAATTCTGTTGATTCAGCTTTTTGTGTTCCAATCACGTTAACAATTAAACCTTCAACGTTAATGTTTACTCCATTTTCCATGGTGAAAGTAATTTGTTGAGTTGCAACATTGTAACAAGCAACTTTTTGACCACCAATTTCAGATAAGTGTAATCCGATTTCTATCGGACATTGTGCTTCTAACTCTACTTGTGCCTGTCCAAAGTTCATGATTACTATTCCTAGAGCTACGGCGAAAGAAATTAAAAGTAATGTAGCTACTAACGGAGCTATCCCTCTTTTGTTCATAATTTAATTGTAAAAGAGAACGGATTATATAAGTTTTTGGATGGTAGTTCAGTATAAAAGAAAAAAATAATCACCTAAGCTTTAAATTGCGGTGAATTCTTTTCTTTTTTCAGTACTTTTTCAATTTCGTTTAAAGCAATGATTACTTGTAATGCGCCTACATGATCAGGGCCAAATCCTATTGTTCCATCTATATGGTTTTTCAATAAAGATATTTTATTGATCAAGTTTGTTTTTTGTTTATCATTAAGCGGTTGTTTTGCAGATTCAATTATTGCCATAATCTGTTTAAGTTCTTTAGCCAATTCGTTATCAATTTTTGAAACATAAGTTTGTAAAGTTGCAAAACCTAAATGAATCTGCACTCTTTGTTGTTTAATTATTGGTTTATGTTCTGCATTAATAGAAATTTCAAATTTTTTTAATAACTTTAATAATTCCCATTCTCTAGGTTGGTTACATGCTCTTCTCACTGAATTAGAAGCGGCATTGATGTTTCTTTTTATTTTGCGATATAACTTATGTGCTTCAACATATTTATCTTCATTAACAAAACTAATTAATTCTTTAATATTATCTTGTGCTTTACTTAAATTATGGTCAATAGCTCCACATTCTCCTTTGACTAGTTTAATATTATCTTCTAAATCAGTAATTAATTTGTTATATTTTGTAAAGAATCCCATTATTTATCACCATTTGTGTAATCTTTAATTAGCATATAAATATTTCGGTTAGATAATGAATAATGCTCTATTTACTCGCCTCAAAAAACCACCCACAAGTAACTTTTCTTCCATTATTATGGTATGAGTTTTTGGATGGTAGTTTACCATTTATTATCTAGAACTCTTTGCCAAACTTCATCAGTAGGTTTAACCCATTCAACATTTAACCTTTCAAATTCTATTGGAGACCAGATTGCTAATTGCGGGGCTGAATAACTTCCGTCATATTCAAACACTGGAACTCTTGATTCCCAATACTGTTTGAAAGCTTTATTTTTAGATTCTCTAGTTGGTTTCCCTTGCCCTTTTGCTTCTTTATATAATTCTCTTTCAACGTGAGCTCTTTCAACAACGTATGCTTTATCTTTTGGTTCTAATTCGAAACTTAGAAGTATAGTTTCTTCTTCTCTACAAATATCATGCATTAATAATTTCCATAGAAACGGGAATTCTGGATTTTCTAACCACGATTTTGGTTCTGGTTCAAATAATCCCTCAATGACTTTATTGTACGCTTCATTTGGAAACCCTTTTAAATTTGGATGAACGAACATTTTACTAGGAATTAATCCTCGAAAATCATTAAACGGAGTTCTGAAATTTCTATCTACCCCATTTGTATCCATAGATTGATAAGCTTTAGGATTAGTATAATGATATCCAATGATTTTATTTGGTTCTTCCATTTTTATAAATATCAGATTCTCTTTTATAAACTTTTCCGATATAACCACTAATAAGTAACAAAACATTTATAAAGCAGTTCTGTTCTTGACTATATATTATTCAAAAGGGTGAACATATTGGACACATTCGAACTAAAAAGAGAGCAAGCAAAGCTAGCACGGAAAATTATTCTTAGAGATGATTTTAATAGAATTAAAACCATTGGCGGGATAGATTGTGCTGTTGTTGGTGATAACATTTTAGCATATGTTGTAGTTTGTGAATTCCCTTCCATGGAAATTGTTGAAAAAAAGAAATATCTTCTTACTAATCCTTTGCCTTACCGGCCAGGTTTTCAAGCATATCGTGAAATGCCGGCAATGATTGAAGCTTTTAACAGTTTGGAACAAGAACCCGATTTAATTTTGGTTAGCGGTACCGGTGTTGCTCATCCTCGTAAATTAGGAATTGCATCACATTTAGGACTAGCTTTAAACAAACCTACTATTGGCGTAACTCAGAAACTAGTTTTTGGTAATGTTGATAAAGGAAAAATTATGCTTTATAACGATATTGTTGGATTTGAAATTATTACTCGAGAACATGCTAACCCCGTTTACGTTTCTCCTGGCCATTTAGTTTCGTTAGGTTCCACGTTAGATACTGTTTCTAAGATTATTAAGTTCCCACATAAAATGCCTGAGCCGTTACATTTAGCGCACAAATTTGCAAGAAAGAAAGTTAAGAAGATAATAGCAGAAGTTAGTGATGAACCTTCTGAATCCTAATTCTTTATCAAAATATTTAAATAACCATAGCTATTAGTTCTCGTCTATGGCAAAAAAATTAAAGTTGGACGAAAGTAAACTGAACAAACTTAAAGATTTATTAGAGCAAGGGATCAATCCGTACCCTTACACCTACAACCAAGCAAATCACGCTGCTGACATTAACGTAAAATATTCAAGCTTAAAAAAAGAAGAACATACTAAAGATACAGTTTCTGTTGCTGGAAGGGTAATGTTAAAAAGAGTTATGGGTAAAGCTAGCTTTTTTCATATTCAGGATCAGTCTGGCAGAGTGCAACTTTATTTATCTAAAGACCTTTTAGAAAATTATAAAATTTTTGCTAAAAAAGTTGATGTTGGCGATATTATCGGCGTGGAAGGAAAAATATTCAAAACCAGAATGGGCGAAGTTACTATTGAAGTTAATTCTGCAGAAATATTGTGCAAATCTGTAATGATGTTACCTGAAAAGTATCACGGATTAAAAGATATTGAACTAAGATACCGACAAAGGTATGTTGATTTGTTCATGAGCCCAGATACAAAAAAAGTTTTTATGAACAGGGCAGAAATAATTAAAATCATTCGTGACTATTTTCATCAAAAAGGTTTCTTGGAAGCAGAAACTCCACTTTTACAAACAGTTTATGGTGGTGCTAATGCTCGACCGTTTGAAACTCACATTAATGCTTGGGACATGAAAATGTTTTTATCAATTTCTCCAGAATTATATTTGAAACGGTTACTTGTTGGCGGTTTTGAAAAGGTTTTTACTATCTGTAAAAATTTCAGGAACGAAGATGTTGATACTACTCATAATCCCGAATTTACGATGTTAGAAGTTTATGAAGCTTATGTAGATTATCGGACAATGATGCAATATTTGGAAGAAGTAGTAGAAAAATCTTGTTTGGCAATTAACGGCTCAACGAAAGTTAAACAAACATATCGTGGTGAAGAAGTAGTTATTGATTTTAAAGCACCTTGGAAAAGGTTATCGATGATTGATGCGATTAAAAAGTATGCAAAGATTGACGTTTCTAAAATGACTGAAGAAAATATTAAAGAAGTCGTTAAGAGTAATAATATTGATTATGAGGGTAAATTCAATTGGGGTCTGGGAGTGCAATTACTTTTTGAAGAATTGGTAGAAGATAAACTTGTTCAACCAGTGCATATCATTGATCATCCTAAAGAATCAACTCCACTTTGTAAACCTCATCCAAAAGATGCAAGATTAATTGAACGGTTTGAATCATTTTGCTTAGGAATGGAACTTAGTAACGCATATTCGGAGTTAAATGATCCTGTCTTACAAAGAAAATTGTTAGAGGAACAGGCTGAACAATTAAGGGCCGGAGCTGACGAAGCTCATCCAATGGATGAAGATTTTGTTAATGCAATGGAATATGGAATGCCTCCCGCTGGAGGATTAGGATTTGGGGTAGATCGAATTGTTGTTATTCTTACAAGTCAGGATTCTATTAGAGACGTTATCTTCTTTCCAACAGTAAAGCCTATCTTGGACGATGAAGATAAGAAGAAGAAAAGTAAGAAATAATTCTTAAGAAAAAAAGAATGTGGACGGCAGATAAGCAGAAATCTCTGATTTCTTTACCTGCCTTAAACTAATTATAAAAAAGTGTGGACGGCAGGGTTCGAACCTGCGTAGACACTAAGTCACAGGGTGTCTTTTATTCATCGCAGTTAAGCTCATTACACCCAATATAACTACCAGAACAACCTAAGCTTGGCATAATTATTAACATATTATTAAAAATTATCCTGCCCGTTTGACCACTCCGGCACGTCCACATGATGAAAACATTTTTTCAATTTGTTTTTATTTTTAATAGGGAATTCATTTAAAAATCTATCGGTATCTTTTAAAGAAATCCTAAGTCCATAATAATACGTAGAATACTTTTTATTTAACCAGGATTCTAAATTATGTTTAATTCGAAAAGTAGATAGAATTTTACTGGTATCTTTCATTAATTGTTGACTTGCAGATGTAAAGCCAAGAGTATTACTTCTTATCCCTCCATCAGTATCAAATAATCCTGCTAAAAAATGTTTTTGTAGTTTCATTGAACTAAGTAATTTATGTGGGATTTGAACAATATTTGATTTCTTTCCAGCTGGGATCTCTAAATCGTTAACTAAAAAATAATAAAAACTTTTATTCCTGAATTGAAAAGAATAATGAGGTTTATCTTTTGTATCTCTTAGGCGACATTTAACTTTACTTTTTGTTGTGATTAAAGATTTAATTAATTTAGAAAATGTTTCTAAAAATTCTTTATCAATCATTTCAATAGTAATTCGATAATCTTTACTGTGGTCAGTTTTTGACTTTTTGGAATTTGAGATGTTGCCATCTCCAATTATCACTCCTGCAATGTAAGCGGTTTTATTATTAATCGGTAATTTGTATATTTTTCCAACATTCATTTCAATCACTTCTTTGTTCATTATTCATAATCAGATGACCGGTTTATATACTTTGTCCGCACCTGACCAGTGGCTAGTGGGGTAAAAAGAATAAGATGGTTTCATGTGTTTTTAGCATTTAAGAAAAGAAAACTTTAATAATGGGTTCTCTCTGAAAATAAAAATAACTTAAAACGAGGTAACAGAAAATGTCTAAAACTATTGAAAATTTAAAAACTGCTTTTGCTGGAGAATCACAGGCAAGGAACAAATATACCTATTTTGCTAAAGTTGCTCGGAAAGAAGGGTTCCTTTACATTGCAAAAATTTTTGAAGAAACTGCAATGAATGAAGTGCAACATGCTAAAGATGAATTTAAACTTCTTAACGGGATAAGTGATACTGAAGCAAATCTGAAAGCAGCGATTGAGGGTGAACATTACGAAACTACTGAAATGTATCCACAATTTGCTAAAGAAGCTGAAGAAGAAGGTAATGAAAAAGCGGCAAAACTTTTCCGAGAAATTGCTAAAGTTGAAAAGGAACATGAAAACCGTTACAAAAAATTGTTAGCAATGGTAGAAAAAGGTAGTGTTTTCAAAAGGGACAAGCCAATCAGGTGGAAATGTAGTAAATGCGGTTATATTCATACTGGTGAAGAACCTTTAGAAAGATGTCCAAGTTGTAAACATCCACGAGAATATTACGAACCCGAATGTTTATGTTTCAGTGATGAGTGCGAAGTTTGTTGCGGAAGCATAAGTAAAGGGAAATAATTTATTTTTATTTTATTTCTTTATTTTCTTTAATGATGTTTCTAAATCTAAAATAATATCTTTAATATTTTCCAAACCCACTGAAATTCTGATGAAATTATTATTAATCCCTTTTTTATCTAACTCTTCATTTTTTTCTGAAAAAGTCATCATCTTTCTTGGTACTTGAATGGTTGTTCCAAAACCACCAAAACTTTGAGCTATTTTAATCATTTTTAATTCTCTAAAAAAGTGATTTGGATTATTTCCTTTAATCACTATTGAAATCATTGCCCCAAAATTTTTCATTTGTTTCTTAGCAATTTTATGTTGTGGATGATTTTTAAGTCCGGGGAAAATTACTTTTTTAACTTTTGGATGTTTACTTAACCATTTTGCTAATAATTCTGCATTTTTTGATTGTTTCTCAAATCTAACTTTAAAAGTTTTTAACCCTCTGCTAAGAAGAAAACAATCAAATGGTGCTAAAAAACTTCCTCCCATTTGTTGAATGTTCCTGATCTGATGAGCAATTTCTTTATCATTGATAATTGCTACTCCTCCAATTGTATCATGATGGCCAGCTAGAAATTTTGTAGTACTATGGATGACAATATCTGCGCCTAATTTTAAAGGATTTAAACAAAAAGGAGTACTAAGAGTATTATCAATTATTAATTGACATTTCCCTTCGCTATGATCCTTAATAATCTTCTTTACTTTTTCTATATCAATAATTTCTAATAAAGGGTTACTTACTGTTTCAAACAAAACTAGTTTAGTATTTTTTCTAATTTTTTTTTTAAGATCTGAACTATTTTTAACAAAAGAAGTTTCTAACTTAAACTTACTAAACACTTCTTCAATTAATTTTTTAGTTCCTTCATATATATTTTCACCACAAATTAAATGGTCTCCCGATTTAAGAGTTAACAAAATAGCATTTATTGCAGCCATCCCTGAAGAAAAGAGAATTGCTTCTCTACCGTTTTCAAGAGAAGCTAATTCTTTTTCTACCATGGTTCTGGTAGGGTTATCAATTCTACCATATTCAAAACCTATAACCTCGCCAGGAATCTTTTGAGAACAGATTGTGGAAAAATGTAGAGGTGGGACTACTTCTATTTTGTCTTGATCTGTCCTATTTACTGTTCCTGTTATCTTTTTCATTTTATTTTTCTCAGTACAGTTCTGTACCTAACACAAGTTATTCCATTCCGGTCGATGCCACTGGATTTTTCCATCCCTTCAATCTCTAACCCTGATTGCAATAAGATTTTTTGGTATGAATCAAAAGGTTGAAAAAACTCAAAATTTCCCCCCTCAGTTGTTACTAATGTGTACCTGTCTTCACGACCATTAACTAACACTTTTCCTTTTAATTCATTTAATACTTTTTCTTTTAAATCCAAATCATATCTTTTATCATCTGGAAGTAAGTCCCTTATACAAAAAGCATCTTCATTAAATCTCAGTCCTAATTCTTTTTGTACTTGTTGATAAGTTATCTGCTCTTGACCTAAAATACACTGTTGATCAGTAAAACAAATTAGTCCTTTTCCTTGAGGAGTTAAAATCCTTTTAACTTCTTGCATGATTGGCAAATGAGTTGTGTAAGGTGCACAATTCAAAAGGAAATCTTGGGCAACAACATCTACACTGGAGTCAGAATAACTTTTTCTTAGATTTGTAGCGTCTCCAACAGAAAATGTTGTCATCGGCATTTCAATACCATAATTCCTTAAAAATGTTTTAACATCAATCAAGTCAATAGCATGTATCTCTGGATTATTGATTCCTATCTTTTCAATAAATTCTTTCAATGCTTTTCCATTATTTGGGGAGGTACATCCTTCTATTAAACATAAAGGTGATTGCCTAATTCCTGATAACATTTCTTCAATCCCTTCAATTTTTTCAATATGGCTTAGGCTTAACCCCAAATCTGGTGTTGATGTTTTTTCATCACGGTCTTTTCTAATATATTCCTTTAAAAATAGTTCTATCTGATCAAAACCAATTCCTAATGGATGTGAAATCCGTTTTGGTATTTGGCTAACAATAAAAACGTTCAGCACTTTGTTGTGCCTTAGCCTCGGTTGTTCCTTCAATATCATTTATTTTCATTTTCTTTACCTCTGATTTCTTATTTTATTTTCTTATTCTTTTATTGAAAAAGTTTAACGCCAAAACTTAACATTATTCCTCCGATGATCATCACTGCCGGAACCATTGAGGGTATCTTTATTCCCATTACAAGCAAACCAATTACCATCACTGCAAGTCCTCCAATAATTTTTATCATTCGTAAATCTACAAATTTCAATAATTCTGGCCCGAATCCTGCAGCAACCACAATCATAATTGTTGCAATTAGTCCTGCAAATAATGCAGCTATCATTCGTTCTCGAACTCCGCCATCAAGCATTATTGCAGCAAGTAACGCCGCTGGTCCTGCAAGGAAACAAAAAGCTAACATTAATGCATTTCCCGGTTTAAACAATCCGCTTGCTGCAGCAATAGCTACGGCTCCATCAATACTTGCTAGGCTTAGTATTCCCGTTAATTTTTTCCCTTGCATTTTTTTTCACTTTTTATTTTTTATTCTTCTTTTCATTTTTTTATATTTACAAAATTTAAAAAAAATTAAAAACTTTTTTTTTGTACAGTTCAAATATTTTTTCTAACTGTCCTATGCTAAGATCTTCCAATTTGAACTCCATTCCAGTCAATTCGTCAACTAGTTCTGCTTTCTTTTCAAGTTCTGATCTAGTATCCTCTGCTTTTTCTGGTTTTGGTTCTTTTTTTGTCTCGTAGCCACTTGGGGCTGAGCCAGATCCAAAACTGGGCATCCAATACTTATGTCCTAATATTGCTGTCATTACTATTCCTACTAACACTATTGTTTCTATCATTTTTTTATTTATTTTACCTCCGTTTGTTTTATTTTTTTAATCTGTAATTATAATATGTTTATAACTATATATTGGTTACGGGATAATATTCAAAAAATAAGCGAAATATTTATAAATAATTGAATATTCTACGAAAATAATGAAAAACATTCAACCTAAATTGATTAATCTCTTTAAAGATGGTTTTTGTACTCCTCAGATAGCGAGGGTAGCAAAGAAATTGAAAGAACCTTCTACTACAATTCATTATAATATAAAAAAATTAGAAAAAGAGAAGGCTATTCGTACTTACAAAGCAGTATTTGATTATAAGAAAATTGGTGAAGGTTTTTGTGCTTATGTTTTGATTAACCTTTCTCCTGACGAATATGGAGACCCGGAAAAGATTGGTGAACAGTTGGCTAAACATTCGGAAATTGAAAGTGTTGATATCATTACTGGTGATTGGGAAATGATTTTAAAAATTAGGGTGAAAGATCAGGATGAATATTATCATTTGATTAAGAATGTTATCTCCAGAAAAGGAATTACTAAAATAAAAACTTTAACCTCATTAAAGCAGGTTAAAACTGAATTTGTGGTGTTATAAAATGCGAAAAATAAGTAGTATAGAATTAGAAATAAAAAAAATTAAACAAAGAAATAAAAGAGTAGAAGCAGATAAAGCTTGGGAAATAAGTTTTTTCCGTCGAATTGTCATTGCGTTAATGACTTACATTCTTGTGGTTTTGTTTTTATGGACTATTGATATTGAAAATAGTTGGCTGAACGCTATTGTACCAACTATCGGTTTTGTTTTATCAACGTTAAGTTTACCTTTTATTAAAAGATGGTGGATTAATCAAAGATATTAGAATTTATTTATTGATTTTTAGTATTAATAACAATATTGTTGCAAAATATCTAACATATCTTCAGCAGCAATTTTTTTGTTATAGGCATGTTTGTACGTTTTTTTAGGTAATGAATTTTCATAAATAATTCGGTCTAACTCTTTTGTAATTTTATCTAAATAAGTTTTACTTAGCAATACTTTTCCATGCTCCGTACTTTCTGCACAAACCCCTTCTACTCCTAATTCGCTCATTGCTATAGATTCACCAAGAATTTCTAAGTATTCGCGGGCAGGGATCTTATACTTGCTATTTATTATAATCTCTTTGGGAATCTTTTCCTTAATTGCAAAATAGTTCATTTTAAGCTTAGCGAGGTTAATTTTTTATAAAACTTACGAAATACATGTCTTGCTTTACAATTAATTTAATAAACAATAAATTTTTCTTTAATATAAATTATGATTAGCAACAATAATAACTTTATTCGCGTTAATGCAGATTTGCATATGCACGGACTTTATTCTTCTGCAGTTAGTAAACAGATGATCCCTCGAGTTATTGCGCAACAAGCTCCCCGAAAAGGGTTACATCTTGTTGGGACTGCAGACATTCTTCATAGTAAATGGCAGCAACTAATCAAAGAACAATTAAAACCAACAGATCAAGAAGCAATCTTTGCTCATGAAAATAAAACCAAATTTATTTTGCAAACAGAAGTTGAAGATAATAATCGTGTGCACCATCTTATTTTTTTTCCTTCAATGTCAAAAGTTCAAGAAGTCAAAGAAGCTTTTCAAAATAAATCTAAAAATCTTGATTCTGACGGTCGGCCAAACATTTTGTTAAATGGTGCAGAGATTACACAAATCTGTTTAGATGCCGGTTGTTTAATTGGTCCTGCTCACGGGTTTACTCCTTACTTTGGTATTTATGGTAAATTTAATTCTTACAAAGAATGTTACGGGGATTTATGGAGAAAAATTAATTTTTTGGAATTAGGATTAAGTGCTGATACTAAGATGGCTGACAGGATTTCTGAATTGCATAATTTAACTTTTTTAAGTAATTCAGATTGTCATTCGCCGTGGCCAAACAAGTTGGGTCGAGAATTTAATACTTTTCTGATGCAGGAAATATCTTTCAATGAACTGGAAAAAGTTTTTAGAAGAGAACAAGGCAGAAAATCTGTTCTCAATGTTGGTTTAAATCCTCTTGAGGGAAGATATCATAAAACTCGCTGCCGAGGATGTTTAACTTTTTTCGAACCAAAAGACGCTCTAACTTTAAACTGGCGTTGTCCTAGTTGTAAGAATTTTATTAAGAAAGGTGTAGATTACCGAATTAGCGAACTTGCTTCTTTAGAATCCGGAGTTCATCCAGATCATCGTCCGGAATATAAACATATTATCCCATTAAGTGAAATAATTGCTTTAGCGATTGGGATAAAAGATTCCTGGTCAGTTAAAGTACAAAATGAATGGAAACGGTTTGTTTCCCGTTTTGGAAATGAAGTTAGGGTTTTACTTTATTCTCAATACGAAAAAATGGAAGAACTAAATCCAAAAGTTGCTGAGTTTGTCCAACATTTTCGTGAGGGGAAAATTAAGTATGTTCCTGGCGGCGGCGGGGTTTACGGTAAACTCGTTCCACCCGGAGAAACTTTAGAAATTAAAGAGTTTAAAGAGAAACAGAAAACTTTAGGGGATTTTTAAAATAGTTTTTAACAAGTTTTTAATTTAATCTTTCTTGGTCTGAAGAAATTTGTTAATTTTTCTAATAATCCTACTTTTTTTGTTTTAGTTTTAAAAGTGAAATGATTTGTAGCTGCTTCTCTAACAATTTCTGGAGATGTTTCTTGTTCTAAATTTTTTCTGTATTCTTGTAATCTTAATTTTTCTGCAGCAATTTTTTCTTTATCATATCCTGAGTTATTGGCAATTTGAATCCTTGCTAACAAATAATTTTCATCGATCTTATCTAATGCGTAATGGCCAATGAATGTAGTTTGTTTCATGAAATTATTTAACATTTCATCAATTCTTCCTTTTTTGTAATTGTTTTCTCTTTTTAAGAATAATTTTTCTACTAATTCGTTAATGTTTAAACCGTTATCAACAGCTTTTGCAAACATCTTTTCTGGTAGATAATCTGCTCCCAAAGTGATTGCAGTTTTTTTTCTAACTTTTAAAGCAAAATCATAAATTTTTTCTTTACGTTTAATTAAATTATTTGCTTTTTCAACTTCTTCATCATTTAATCTTCTTTCTGCTAATTCTAAAGCATAGTAAGTATTTTGATGTAGAGATTCTTGATACTCTTCCATAACCTGTTGATATTCTAACTTTTTCTGTGTGTTAACATAATTTTTTAAATCTAAACTTCTTTGTTTTGCTTCTGGAGAATATTTTTTTTTAACTTTCTTTTCAGTAATTGGTTTTAATCCTAGTTTTGGTTTGTTAGGGATATCAATTTGCCGTAAATAAGTATCTTCAATTTTATTTTCTAAACTTGGTGAGACTCTGTTAAAAAATAATTTCCTTGCTTTTTCAACTTCTTGATAACTTGCATTTGGTTGATTAATAGTGTAAAGTGAGGATAATAATCTTTCTACATTCTTTTTAGAAATAAATCTATGTCCTGCTCCTTCAAGAATTTCAGAAAATCTTAAACATTCTTTGCCATTATTAATGTATTTAATTGTTTTGATGCCCATTTCTTTAAGTTGATTTTGATAAGTTTGGGCAAGTTGATTATATTGGTTATAGGTTGGACTTCTTTCTAGTTCTTCAATTTTTGACCCTATATTATAATTTGGATTTTTCGCTAAATTATGTGTTGATTCCATTATTATATCTTATTTTGAGAGTAGATATATAAATCTTTTGGTTATTTAGTTACTTAAGAGTGGTATCATTCAAGGGTGGAAAGATTATTATACCATAGGATATTCATTCTTCTTGAAAAATGAGGCGACAAACAGTTTTTATTTTATTGATATTAACCCTATTTATTTCCAATCTTATGCTGGTGGTAAGAAAGAAATTGTTTATACTGTTGATTTAAGGAAAATATTATAAACAATGGCTGATTACTTAAGTGAGGTTAATTTAATTTAATTTAAACTAAAAAACGAGGTGTTTTAATATGAAGAAAGTAATTATGTTGTTAAGTATATTATTGGTAGTCATGTTTCTGGTTGGTTGTGGTACCACTATAGTTGATGAAGATGTTCCGGAAGGGATGACTAAAGAAGAATATGTGGAAGCAACTGGTTAAGAAGAAGCTGCCCCTTTAGCTGGTAAAGCAAGAAGTAAAGGAAAAGTAGTTACTGATTATAGTTGTGTTGTTTTTGGTGCTAATAATATTGCAGTTACATTAACATATTCAGATGATTCTGAAAAAACAACTTATTTACTTAAAAAAAGTTGCGTATTTAATAAAAGGAATAATAAACATTATGCGTATGCTTATGACTGTGACAAATACGGTGAGAAGTTAAAGTATCCACCTGTAAAAGAATTATGCGAGTCTGGTTGTGAAAATAATGCTTGTTTAGATGATGTTCCTGCTGCTGTTTGTGATGGGATAGGGTACCTATCTGCTTACGACTATAATAATGACGGCGTTTTTAATGAGGGAGATATGAACTATAAATTATTGAAAAATAGTTGCCCCGCAGGAATGGATTGTGATGTTAACGGAGATGGAAGTGTTAATGTTAATGACTTACAAAAACTTACTTTGGAACTGAATGATTGTTTGGCTGGAATTGAGAAACCTTGTATTGGAACTGGGGAAGTAAAACCTATCTGTGATGGTGAGATTTTTTATAATGAATCAATGACTAATTGTGGTCTAATAAAAAGTGAAAAAGTTGATTGTTCTGCCATGACTTGGGCAAATTATACATGCTATGTTAATGAGGAATATTCCATTAGTGGTTGTAAACCATGCGGTGGAAAAGTATGTAATGCTAGTTGGGGTGTATATGCATCTAATAGTTGTTATTCAAATGATTCTGTATTAGATGAAATCCCAGCATGTTCTGGATAAAACAAATTTTTTTTCTTTTCTTTTTTCTTTTTCTTAACTTTAATTTAAGCTGAAGTTTTCGCAACATATATAAACTATAAAAGATTCATTTTAATAATTAATATTATAAAAAAAATAGAGGTATAATTAAAATGAAAAAAATTATTGTTGTAAGTTTGATTGTGTTCTGCTTATTGTTAAGCAACATTGCTTTGGCTGAAGAAGTTGCTGAAGAAAGTTCTTGTCAAGGTTTCTGGGGAAAAGTAAGTTGTGTACTGTTTGGAGACCCTGTAAAAAAAGATCAAGCTAAGGCTCTTGCTGGTCAGGCAGGAAGAATGGGGAGAGGTTCTGAAGAAGTTCCTGATATAAAAGAAATAGTTCTTGAAGAAAAACCGGTAATTAAATGTAGAGATTCTGACGACGGAAGAAATTTTGAAGTTAAAGGTAAAATTAAAGGTGCTGATCCTAAAAATCCTGATCAAGAAATGACTGAAGAAGATAGATGTTCTGATGATACAAGAATTATTGAATTTGAATGTAAAGATGATTCTTTGATTACTTGGAACGGTTATGATTGTCCAAATAATGGCGTTTGCCGTGATGGCGCTTGCGTTAAACGTGAAGTTGAAATTCTTCCCGCTAATGATGAAGTGAAAGAAATGCTTCCTGCAACTAATGATGAAGAAAGTGTTAGAGAAGTGGAAGAAGTTGTTGTTGAAGAGAAAAAAGTTATTTGTAGAGATACCGATGGTGGTTATAATGTTGATAAAAAAGGGACCATTACTGGTTTAAACGTTGATGGGAATGAAGTTACTTATACTGATTTTTGCCGTACTTCACAAAGTGAAGCAAGGCTTGATTCTTGTACTGGTACTCGTTGTAGAATTAAAGAATGGGCTTGTTCCAATAATATTGTAGGTTCAAACGTGTTATCATGTAAATATGGTTGTGAAGATGGTGCTTGTTTACCGCTTAGTAGAACTACTGGTAGTGCTGTTGAAGAACCAGTTGTTGAAGAGGATACTACTCCAGAAGTTGAAGAAACTGCTGAATGTACAGATTCTGATCGGGGCCAAAATATTTATTTGAAAGGTGAAACATTTAAACCGGGTGAGGGAACGTTAAAAAATACTAAAGGACTGTATTTTACTGATACGGTTAGAGGTAGAACTTGGGAAGATGCTTGTCAATTAAAAACTGAAACTGGTTATTCTAGTATTGATAGTAATAGGTGTCATGCTGGAGATGATTGTTATATAATAGAATTCTCTTGCAATGCTGATAGTGTTCGAAAACCTTGTCCAAACGGTTGTGCTGATGGTGCTTGTTTAAAAACTGCTCAGAAAGCTGTCGTTGAAGAAGTAGATGAAGAAGTAGAAAGGAAAATGGAAGTTGAAGTTAAAGAAACAAGATGTGCTGACGGTCTTGATAACGATAATGATAATAATATAGATTGTTTTGATGCTGACTGTGGTCCTGCTGCTGGTGAAATTTATCAAGCAGGTGATGATTGTACTTTAACTGAAAATGCACCTACTTGCTGTTTATATCATAGTAGAAAAGCAGGAACTTATGTTGCTTCATTTGATACAGAATCAATGTGTCTTGGCGCAGGAAGATTCCCGGTAATTAATGAACGGGTTTGTGAAAGAATGCTTGAACAGAAAGGTTATGTTTACATTCAAGATGAAAAGTTAGAAGAAGAAGTTGCTGAAGAGGTTGTTGAAGAAGAAATTGTTAAAGAATGCGATATAAGCTCTACTTTGCTTGAAGGTGAAACTGATCGGTTTGTAGTTTCAGGGGTAGATTACGAAATTAGTGTTACTAATTTTTTATACCAACGTTATGCTGGCGGAGTTCATTCAGTAGATTTTTCAGTTAACGGAGAAAGGTTTACTTTATTGGAAGGAGAAAGATATTTACTTGCTGATGATAGTTATATTGTATTGAACGATATGCTTTATCAGGATTATGCTGGTGGCGTACATAGTGCAACATTTTGTTTGATGGTTGAAGTATCAGATTTACCACCGGGATTAGAAGAATTACCTCCTGGCTTAGCTGAAAAAGATAAGACACCCCCTGGCTGGAAAAAAGGTGAGAAAAGAGGTTGGGAAGAAGTTACTGAAGTAACTGAAGAAGAAGCTGAAGTTTATACTGTTGAGTGTAATGGTTGTGAAAGTAACGGTAAATGTTTACCTTTCGGTACTCGGAAAATTGTTGACGAAGTTGACAGTTATTGTGATTTAGAAGGTAGATGGGCAGGACAGAGTTCTTTAAGTGCATCATGCCAGAACGATTACGAATGTCAAACTAACGAATGTAGTAACGGTAAATGTGAAGATTTGGCTAAGAAGTTAGAAGAAACTGAAAATACGTTGAACAAGTTGTTAGATTTTGTAAAGAAATTTTTCGGTGTTGAAGAAGATACTTTTGTGATTGAAGAAGATTTCGGAGTTATTGAATATCAAGAATCTGATTTTGATAAAAATGGGAAATTGGATATCTTAAATAATCCAGGTGTTGGTTATGAAGGGTATTATACTCCCGAAATTTTTGTTCTTGTTCAAGATCACGAAAAAGATATTAACGAAAAAGTTTTCATTGGTGCGTTATTGGATGAACTGGATAATATTCAGTTTGAAGATGAAAACGAGTTTGATCAACATTTCTATTGTGGTGAATCTCAGTCTGATGATTTTTTCTGTACTTGGATTAGTGATGATATCTTTGTAGCTTTGATTGTTAAAGATTTTGAAGGAGAAGATAGTTTAGAAGGGGTACAAGATTCTTTTGAAGAAATGGCTCAGGCTTACTTGGAGAAATTTCCTTCTACAATAACCATGAACATTGAAGATATTACTGAAGCTTTGAAAGAGGAAGAAGAAGTTTTTTCTGAAAGTGAAACTCCGGAAGTCGAGGTTGAATGTAGTAGTTGTGATATTAACTTAGCAAAAGATGAAGTCATTTCTGATGACGCAGAAACTTTTTGCCTTAAAGAAGAAAGAAAACTGAAGAATTATTTAACAGGGGGTTCGGATACAAATTATATCTCTGGTCTTATCGTTACTTCTAATTCCGCTGATGTGAAGTACATGGAAAATGATGATGACGTTTTAGATAATTATCTTCTTTTTAGTTCGGGTGAAGAAATTGGCGAATTTGTAATCCAATTCGTTGATTTTAAAAGTAATGTGGAGGGTACAACTCTTGTTGATTTTATTGGGGTGGAATTTAACATCTTAGGTAAAACATATAAAATTATTGAAGCAGAAATTCCTTCTGGAGAGGGAAGTTTAGCTTTAACTCTACGGTCTAATGATGAAGTAATGATTTTAATGGATGATAACATTGAACCTTCAAATGAAAAATCTGATTACAATTTAGTTATTGATGATGAAGAAATAGATGGTGTAGAAGTATCTTTGGGTGGTGGTTTTAATAACGATGGTGACTTGATAACTGAGGGTGGATTGACGTTTATTGCGATTAAAATGATCGCTGAAGATAATTACTTCGTGCCTGTTGGTGGAAAGTTAAGCGATGCAATCTCTGAGCAGGGTGAAGATCCGAGAACTTTGTTTACACAAACTTGGGATTGGAAATTAGCTAGTTACAATCCAGATACAGGTGGGAAGATGTTTACAATTGGAAGTTGTGATGTTGAAGAAGAAGCTGTTGAGAATGAAGAAGAATTAAGTGAAGTAAAAGGGGTCAGTATAACTATTGATCAAAACAATCCCCCTGCAAGTATTTCTGATCTAAAGAATCTTGTTGCATTAGTAAATGTTGAAAATGAAGGAGGTCATGAAATCGGATCAGATGATTGTTTTGTAAGTATAACTGGTTTTGATCAGAACATATTGACTTCCGGATTTGGCGATGCACAAACTTGCACTGGTGAATTAGATTCACTTTCTACGGGAGATAAAACTGAATTGCGTTTTGAAGGGGATATTAATTTACCTCCTGGTGTTGATGATTATGATCCTCAGTTGAATTTTAATGTTTGTTATGGTTATCATACTTATGCAAATCCTAGTGTTTGTGTTGATCCACTGTTTTATCAAGTTTCAACAGAACCAAAAGAGTGTGTTCCTGAAAATATTAATATACAAAGTGATGAAGTAGCACCTATTGATGTTGTTAATGTAGAAGTTAATATGGTTAGTGATGGTAAAGCAGTTTTTGAAATAGAACTAGAAAATTTTGGAGATGGAAAAATACTTAGTTCTGAAATTGACCTTCAAAGTTGCACGCAAAATCTTGATTATGATGATTTATACAAAGTTGGTTACAATGTTCAATTAAGTGGAGGGGAATTAGATCATTGTCTTCCTAATAACTTTGTAAAATTAATTAATAATAAAGGCACAATTGTTTGTACTTTTAATGTTAATGGGGATGCTGCTTTTGAGACTAATTTAGATATTGATTTAGATTACAAATATTTAGATTCGAAAATAAAACCATTAGAAATATTAGATGAATAAACATTTCTTTTTCTTTTTTTTCTTTTTATAAAAAACATACATTTATATAACTAAAAATATTACTTTAACCCTCATGAAAGGTTCAATGAAACTGTTTAAAGTTTTTGGGATAGATATCAAGTTACATTTTAGTTGGTGGTTAGTTTTTATTCTTATTGCGTGGATGTTATCAGCTTCGTTTTTCCCGCAATTTTTTCCTGGTCAAACTCAAGTAATGTATTGGACCATGGGAATTACCGCTTCTTTACTATTATTTGTTTCAGTACTTTTACACGAACTCTCACATTCGTTAGTTGCTAAAGCTAAACATATTGGAGTTGAATCAATAACCTTGTTCTTTTTCGGTGGTGTTGCTGGAATAACTCGAGAAGATATGAAACCTAGTTCAGAGTTTCAAATGGCTATTGCTGGACCAATATTTTCGTTCTTACTTGCTGGGATATTTTTCTTAATTTACAAGTTCAATGGCAACATTTTATTTGTGGAAGCAATAACTTTTTACTTATATCAACTGAACTTAATTTTAGCTATTTTCAACATGATTCCTGCATTTCCATTAGACGGCGGAAGAGCATTAAGAGCAATACTTCATGCATACTATAAAGATTTGAAAAAAGCAACCCATATTGCTGCTGCTGGCGGTAAATTTTTTGCTGGTGTTCTTGTCTTTTTAGGTATTATATCACTAATTAGCAGATTAGCAAACGGGTTATGGTTCATTTTTTTAGGGGCATTCTTATATTTCATTGCCGGGATGAGTTATGAACAAGTTATTATTAAAGAAGTGTTAAAAGATATTAAAATTAAAGAACTTATTCATAAGAAAGTTATCAAACTTAGTCCGAAATTACCGTTTTCAGATTTTATCAAAAAGTATTCTAACACTGAACATGAAACTTTTTTGGTTATGGATAAACATTTTTCTGGCATCCTTGACACTAAACGGATCGAAAAAATGCCATTTAAAATGCAAGAAATGTTAAAACTTCAACAAGTATCGTTACCATTTTCGCAAGTAAGAACTTTAAGAAGTGATGATAATGCCTATACGGCTTTCCGCAGCTTCATGGAACAAAATTTGGGAATCCTACCCGTAATGGACAATGGTAAGTTTCGAGGTATCGTTACCAGAAAAAGTGTCCTGCATCGGATGGTTTGGGGATTAAAGTATGGTATTCCTGGAAAAGTTAGTGATAAAATTGCTTTAAGAATTGAGAAGAAAATTTCTAAAAAGAAAAAAGTTAAGAAAAAAAGTAGTAAGAAAAAGTAAAAAAGCCATTCGGGCTTTGAAACTGCATTTGTAATATTTTTTACAAATACAGAAATAAATATAAATGAGTGTATCATTCATTATAAATTATAATCAGTTTATTAAAACGAGGTGTATAAAATGATAAAAAAAAGTTTAATCATAATTGGATTGTTAATAGTATCATTATTCTTAGTAAGTTGTGCAAGTGAAGAAGTTTCTGAAGAAGAAATTAATCAAGATTTTGAAGAATTGTCTGATCAAGATTTTGTTGAGGTTGTTGCTGATGACGATTCTGCTTTAGCTGGTCAGGCTACTCGAAGAATTTCTTCTGAAGCTTCTCGTGTAAAAAAGAAAATTGAGAGAGTAAAAGTATCTTGGACTTGTGAACAAAATAGTGAAAGAGTTGTCATGACTTCTTCTTTAGGGTATAAACGGGAACTTGCAACTCACCATTGTGTTGGTGATAAACTGTATTCATTTTTTTGTAACAGTGATGATTTAAAGTGGAAAACTCCGATAAAAGTTTGTGAAAATGGTTGTGAAGATAAAAAATGTGTTGCTGATGAGCCTACTGAACCTGAAAATAATTCTGCGATTTCGTTAGGTGCTGGCGGAGGCGGAACATCTAGCTGGTGTGATTCAATTGAAGTTGAACTTATTGGCGAGGAAACTTTAGCTGATGCTAATGTTTTGATTGATGAGGCTGAATTAACTATCATTTTTGCACCTGGCGAGTTTGAGAATAGTAAAGGTACTTTCCTTTACAGACAAAACTTAAATTTTGATAACAATTCAAAATCTGTAACTTACGTTGAAAACGATGATGATGAACCTGATAATCATTTTTTAGTTGAAAGTGGAGATTATGTTGCAACTTATAATTTGATTTTTGATGATGATGTTCAAAGTGATATCATGAACAGCGTTTATGACGATTTAGAAGACCAGGTTATAACTTTGTTTGCTGATGAATATACTATTACTAAAGCTGTAAAGTTGGTGGATGATAATAGTATTGAACTAACTTTTACCGGCCCGAACGAGATTGTTATTTCTGATAACGATTACACTGATAGTGTTGGTGAATCTGGTTCAATGAGAATTGATGGTGAAACTGTTGAATCTAACACTGTTATCATTGAAGGTAAGATTGATGGCGGAGCGTTTAACTTAGCATCAATTAAAGTAGAAATTGTTGCTCAAGACAATTATTACGTTGGGGTTGGAGATACTTTAACAGAAGCAATAAATGATCAGGGCGAACAAACTGAATCTTTAATCAGTGATAATTGGAACATAAGATTTAATAGTTACGATTCTGATTCCGGAACTTCGGTGCTTGAAATTGGTAAACTCTGTTCATTAGAATAGGTTCTTTTATTTTCTTTTTCTTTCTTTTTTGTTGTTGATTTTTCTACAACATAATATTAAATAGTTTCCATTTAAATATAATATAATTAAACAATTCCTGTGAGGGGAGGTAAAAGAAAAATGAGTGATGCAAAAAAACAAAATGCCATGTATTTACTAAAGATTGGGACTAACGGTTTTTATGAGAATGAACTTAAAGATTTATTCATTGGAAACAGATTTGCAGCTGCTGTGTTTAATTATTCTAATCACATGAATCACACTGATTCAAGCGAGCTTTGGGCTATGGATCTTAAAGAAGGTTTTTGTATTCCTGTCTTGATTAGTCACCCTGGTATTGAATTAGGGAATGATTTATACAAACATTTAATTGGAAATAATGTTTTAATCTCAGAACTAATTAAAAATAAGCATATTGATGTTGTTGATCAAGGATGGATTAGAAGAGTTGATAGTCTTGAAGAGCAGATACATGAGTGTGGGAATTCGTTAACAATAAATTACCTTGCTGGAAAAACCAATGAAGATGAAAAGTTCATGTTTTACATGACTGGAAATGGTTTTTATTACCATCAACTGGCTTTAAACATAGGAGATACTCCTAAGAATCTCCATATTTAATTTTTTTTAATCATCCCGCCACCGGCAGGTAAGAATTTAATTATGTCATCCAAATCGCCACCTTTAAGTTTTGATTTGATTTTCTTTGCTAAACTGCTTTTCTTTTCCTTTCCAGAAATAACTTTTACAAAATTTTTTGTTCTCTTTTTGATTGCGTTTATTGGACCACCGATAATTTCTTCGTTGAGTAGGCCGATTGCATATTCTAATTTTGGATGTAAATAAGTTGTTTTTCCTCTGACCATAAAACTTCCTTTACTCATATATTCTCCCGTTTGTGCTTCTTTACTAACTTGTTCTGGTTTAACGTAAAAAACGTCTGCAGTTGTATGGCCTAATTTCCACGCTTTTGAATATACAGCTACTGCTTGTGCAGTTTCTTCAATTGTAATTTCAGTGGCTTCCTGGCCGTTCTTAATAACAAAGAATGGACTTCCAGCCATATCTGTGTGGAATACTAAATCTTCTTTTTCAGTATGTTTTTTAACAACAATTTCGTTTGAAGTAGCATCTTTACCACCAATACATAAAAATTCTTCAGAAGAAATGAACCAATGAAATTTTTCGTACCATTCACGTTTCCGTTCTTTCTTTTCCAACTTTTTAGCTTCTTCAACCATAAATTTGTCTTCGTCTTTTTTTAATTTTTCAAGTTTATTTTTACTTTCAACTAGTGCTTCTTTTGCTCCAGCTAGCTTCTTCTTGGCTTTTTTTGCTAGATTAAAGTAATTGCCAGCATTTTCGTCCACTGTTTTCGTTAAATCAAACTCAATTTCCATAATTGTTTAATATTTCCGCAATCATTAAAAATGTTTGTTTTCTTTTCTTTTCACTTATAAGTGATAAAAACATCAAAAAGTTTATAAATATACATATTATCTGTATATGTAATGTCGCTAGATGAAGAGTTATTGAAGATCATGGAGAAAAGAGAAGGTTCTATTTTAGTAGTTGATGATCGATGCAACTTAAAATTCGGGGATATTGCTCTTGATCATGTTGATAATGAACGTGCAATAGAAAAGTTTGCTGAACAACAATTAGGAATTGATTGTGGTGGTTCTACATTTATTCGTGATTTTTCTCATAACAAAATTAGTGATGATAATGACATTTATAATATCTATAAAAATCATTTACCTGATCCAAGTGTGATTTTAGTAAATGCTAATTTAAGCAGTTTTCCTTCACTGAAAGAAATCATAACTCCTTATCTGACTACTAAAAAATTAAAAGAAGATTTTCCTAATAGTGAAGTGATATTATATTTGCCGAAATTTAATGATGGAGTTATTAATAGGGCCTTTGATGCTTCATTGAACCTAATCGGTTTAAATTTAGGTTTAGATTTAGAAAATGTTGAAATTGAAAAAGTAAATCAGAATAATTTTCCTACATTAATGCACTTCTTGTGCTACAAAATGACCGGAAAAATGTTCGGAAGAACATCAGAAAGGTCTTTATCATCTTTACAACATGAATATAAAAATAATATGTGGGACAGTTATTTACCTTTTATAGACCAATCTTTAAATGCCGGAAATATGCAATCAAGAATGGATTACAATTTTTTGGTTTTAAGTGACCGGGAAAAGATATTATTGGGCGAATTCTCACCAGCTACTGCACATAAGGTATTAGTTCAGGATTTAGAAGAAGATTTAGATTTTAAATGTTTAGAATCTTGTTCAGCAATATTTATTGATAATGCTTGGGATTCCAAATTTCCTGGAGCTTTAGGTAAAGGTATTGAAAGATTACGAAAATTAAAACAGGAATTAGGGAACCGGAGAATTCCAATCATTTATCAGTCTGGACATCCATTAGATGCTTTTAGTAGAGAAGAAAGGGAAGAACTAAATGATTTGGGGGCAGTTTTAGCTACTAAAGATTTATTCCCTAAAGTTTGCCGTGGTAGAGATGCAGCGGAAAAAGAACATCAAGTTTCTAAGATTGCAGAAAGAAATCCATCATTGGGAAAATATTTGTCTCAAGTTTACGATTTCAATTCTGGCCAAGTGGTTGGTAATGATGATTTGTTTATTGTTTGTTCAAAAATTGTTACTGAAAACGAAATTAATGATCTTGAAAAAAGTGATTTGTTTGCAAAATTAAACATTGAAGAAGATGATTATTCTCATCGGATGTACGTTTTATCAATGTTACACACAGAACTAAAATCAGAATTAGATAATCCTGTTTTCAAGCCAACTGTAAAAAAGTTCTTTTCATTTTCTACTTTAGAGAAAGAGTTGGGCGAAGAAGTTAAACCATTTGAAAGAGTTTATACTAACATTACTAAGAATAAAGAACATTATCAAAAGAGAACCATTGCCCATAATGATGCTAAAGAAGATAACTGGTTCCAGGGAAGAGTATTAGGAGATTCTTCTAACGCTGCTCCCGGAACTGAGTATAAAGATTTAGCGAGAGCTTTACTTGACGAAAGTAATGGTTTTGAATTGGCGCAAGATGTAAGTCAAGTTACTAATTATGTTGATAATTATATCTTGTTAAGAGAAAATGTTGATTCTGATTTTGTTGTTAATAAAGAACAATTCAAGAAGAGAGTTTATGAAACGATGTTAACTGAAAGTTTAAGATTAGCTAAATTTAGAAATAAATGTTGGAAAAAAGAAAATACTGTTCCTGGTTACCTGGCTGTTGCCAAAACTTATCTGGATTTACTCCAGTAAAATCCCTAGCATTGGCGAAGTTATTAAATAAATTAATCTGGCCATTTCTCCAAAATAATAAATTGTAATTGATTCTTTTCCAGTAACTTTTTCTAATTGTTTGTAAGTATCTTTATAGAGGAGACTTCTGGCTTGGTCATTAACTTCTTCTAGGGCATTCAAATCTTTCTTAAAAAATCCGTGGTACAAATTATTAAATTCTGTTTCCAGGTTATTGAAGATTAAAATATTCTTTTTTGACATTTTTAGTTTCTTTTGTTTATCTAAAAATTGGTACAAATGTAATAAATTTCCTTGAATTAAAAGCAAGTAAACGTACATGTTCCAATGAAATGGGATTTTTTCTTCAGTGAACTTTTTTTTGGAGATGTTTCTTCGACAAAAATTGTTATATTGGCCGACTTTGTACGTAAGTTGTTTTAATTGTTGAAGATTACTGAATTTTCCAGAAATTAGGTCGTTGTGGACTAGTTCAAAAGATTCTTTAATTAAAAGAAACATTCTCCTGACTAATGTTTCTTGTTTCTCGCCACTAGGTTCAGCAACATTTTCTAAAATCAAATAATTTTTTCCTTTCTCTGTAACTTCTACTCCTAACAGAAAATTCTCTACTGCACTCTCGACATAATCTGCTTGATCTTTATTTTCGTAGATGATTTTTACTTTATCATAACCTAATCTGTATAAGTCGCTAAGATTAGTTCTGATAAATGTTTCTCCGTTAGAATGAATTTTTAATGTTGTTTCTTTCTTTGTTGTTTTAGTCTCTGCGGAAAGTAGAAGACAATCATCTACTTCTGTTATGTCTATCTCGTCTCCAGGGTGGAGGTTTTTATGATCAATCCACTTTTTCGGAAGGTATATTGTTCCTCCGCCTCCGCCGCCTTGCCTAATGATTTTTCTTTTCATATCTTTCTAAATGTGGTTCTCTTATTTAAAGTTTGCGCTATTTCATATTCCGGATATGAAGAATATGAGAAAGATATTAATACTTTTCTGTTTCTTACTATAAAGTAATAATGGAAAAAACTCCTGTATGTGAAAATGAATTTTCATTAAAGTGGGTTTTTGAGATGGATTAACAGGTTGTTGTTTATGAATCTACAACAAAAGTTAATATTGAGTTTGTTTAAATAAAAATAATGCGAGGAAAATAAAAATGTTTAAAATTGAATATGAAACAAAATTAGGAGAACAAATAGTGGTTGAATATAGAGAATTCGCTCGACCTGGATATGTTACCTCGTCTTTTCAGAGATCTGGTTTTCATGTTAGTACACCGGAAGAAGCGGTGAAGATTTATGAGAAATCAGATGGCAGAAAACATTTACGTGGAGAATTATGGATGGGTGATATTCTTGGACATAGACAAACACACCATGCTGATCAGCTGGAAATAATTAGTCACTTAGATGACTTATGTGGCCAAAGATTAGACTCTGAAGATTTAGGGGCAGAGGTAGAGGTTTTTCTCTATCAAAGAGATTTTATTCGTCAGTATAATTAATGGAGGAAAAATAAATAAAATGACAGAAGAAAAAAAACAAATTATTGTTGGACTTTTTAGTCCGTACTTGTACCAAAATATGGGAGACCGGTTTGATGAAGAGTATCTAAAGATGCAAATTGATGATTTTGGACATGATCCAAACAACTTCAACGGAAAAAAGCATATCATAACGGAGAACTATAAAATAAAGTTAGACAGTCCTGATGACTTTCTTTCCGAAGGTCCACGAGATCTTGCTTTTTCTGTACACGGTTCAACTGAATCCGCAGAAGATAGAGTAAGAGATCTTCGAGGAAGTGGATTAATTGCCGCTAGGTACAGTATTTTTTATGGTGGAGCGAGTCAATATACAGGAAACTATCCTGAAGAATCTGGTTACGCTTTAGACTTGCCAAAGAATATGGATACGGTAAAAGCTTTCCTAACTAGCGATTTAATGTTAGACGCTTTAGTAGCAAGGGAAGAATCAAGAATTAAAGAAGCAGTTGAAACTTTGAATTCTAACTTGGAAGCACCAGTACTGATAACTTCTTACTTAGCAAAAGCGTTGAGGTACGAAAAATGAATTCCGCTAAATGTATTGGATGTCCTCTGAATCCAGCTAAATGTTCTGGATGTCCTGACTATGATCAATGTTCTTTAGATGGATTGTTTGATAAAATCATCAATTCCAAATATGTTTCGGATCCGAAAGAAAAAGTTAGTATCTACAAAGCAGCACTGATGGAAAAAGGTGGCTTTAAAGCTTACTTTAATCCCGGCGTTAGTTACCAAGATGCAAACAATGGAATATTCATGAAATCTCTTTTGATTGTTGAAGATAAAAATGATTTGAGGATGGACTTAATTAATATGTTACGTCCAACCGTGTTTAGGGTTTATGCCGCTTCAACATATGAGGACGCTTTAAAATTGATTGAAGATCGAGAAACTTTGAAGTATGCTTTGCTTGATGACATGGTTCCAGAAGCTCGTGGAAAAGAGTTAGGCAATTTTGCTGATCAGTTGTACGATAAAGTAACTGAGAAATTTCCTGAAGCAAGAGTGTTCGCTTATCCAGAGAATGTTGTTGGATTAGAAAAGTCTTATTTGGGAAAAGTTGAGAAAGGAGATAATTCTCTTCGAGACGTTTACAATATGTTAATTGAAGATTCTGAACTAATAGTTGATGGTAAATACGGATATAATAATGATTGTAAAGATAAAAACGATGATGAAGATAAAAGTGATAATCCTGATGACAATGATGATGAAGATAACGGAGAAGAAAAATGAAAGTAATCTTAACTTCGGATACACATAAAGAAAGAAGCAAAATTGAAGCAGTAAAACAGTTTGCACTAGATAATGAAATAGAAACTATTGTTGACTGCGGTGATTTACATGGAGCAATCGATGCTTACCAGGGAATAAATTTACATGCAGTTTTCTGGGATGAAGCTTCTGGTGGAATGGATAGATGGGGATTTACTGGTGAAATGAGCAGTATTGATGCGACGACGCATGAAAACGGTAGTACTTTTGTTTTAGATAATACTGCAATTTACATTAGACATAATTTAGCAGATTACAATTCTCAAATACCGGAAAGTAGATTATGCATTGCTAAAACTGCTTTGGACGAATTAGTTTCAAGAGAAGAAAAAGAATTAGAAAAGTTAGTTTTGTTTGGTCATACTCATAATTTTCATTTTCATAAAGAAGATGATGTGATTGCTTTAAACCCAGGAAGTTTAGGGTTAAATGACCCAGCGGCTTTTATTGTTCTAGATCTAGAAACAAAAGCGATTGAATACAGAACTTTTGATCGTACTATTTTAAGAATTTCAGAAGAAGAAAATTCTGATGTTGTCCAAGTTAGAAACTTGTTTACAAATGAAGAGGGAACAAGATTAGAATATATTGCTAGAACTAATGATGATCAAGAAAGATTTGTTTTTAATGGTCAGGAAAGTGCTAAGTATAAGAGCATTAACTCTTTGCATAGAATTATTGATGATCTTGAAACAGAAAGGACTCTTGATGATTATGCAATGGCTGTTACTAAAAACAATGATCAAGAAATCTTAGTTTTTCAAGGTAAAGAATCTCAAGAATATGATTCCATTTTGTCTATTAAAGATGTTTATGATCAGAAGACTAAAGAAAAAACTGTAATGTTTTTGGCAGAAAAAGATCAAAAACAACTTTGGGTAACTCTTGATGGTAAAGAAACTTCATCCTACGGAGAAATAAAAGAAACACCAAAACTTGTTGATGGAGAATTGTTTTATCTTGCTAAACGAGAAAAAGAAGATGAAAATGCCCGGCCTAGAAAGATTCACAATAGTGTTTTAATTAGAGGTTGGAACGAAACGGCTGAAGAATTAATGGAATACAAAAGAATTAATCTTAATTCACTTGTTTCTGACGGAAATAATGTTGCTGTTAATGTTGGTCATGATTGGGATAAAGAGTTTGTTAATTGTAATGGTAAAGAAACTGAATCTTATGATAAAGTTAGCGAAACCACTTTGCTTGAAGGGAAACTTGCTTTTGTAGCTAAAAAAGAAGATCAAGAGTTTGCCGTGTTTAATGGCCGGAGACATAAAGCTTACCACAATCCAAGTAGGTGGGATCATGTTATTAACAATCTCACTTTAGTACAGGGAAAATTAGCTTACAGTGTTCTTGTTGATGGAAAAGAAAGTATTGTCAGTAGAGGTAAAGTTGTTGCCGGACCTTTTCCGAAAACAGAATACTCTCGGCCAGTAAGAGAAATTAGGGATGTTAATGATGAACTATTTTACGCTGTTAATCAAGACAAACAAATTTTCTTTTGTTATCGGGGAAAAGAAACTCTTTTTGAAAGAGATGCTGAAAGTTATGGAGTACAATTGAAAAAAGTGATTTGTGGGGATAAATAACTATGAAAAAGACTATCATCTATGATCCGAAGAACGGTACTGGGAAAGTGTTAGCGCAAGCTTTAACTTTTCTGGATCGATCTTTCTTAGTAACTGAATCGGTAGATGAAGTAATGCAAACCGCTGATGAAGAAACTATTGATTCTATTTTAATGGTTGTTGATGATAAGGATGACATTCATACTGGTAATCAATTGAGTAAGAAATGTTTTGACACTCCGGTACTATTTGCTACAAATCCAAAATTGGGGAATGACTTAACTTCTCGTTTGAATGGCGAACATTATTCTACTTTACGTTTACCTTTAATAGCACTTGGTTTAGCGAAACAGTTACCAATAAAAAAAATACTTGAAAAAGATTACGGGTTTGCTTTTGAAGCAGATCCGCAAGGGTTAACGAGGGTTTTAATGGACCAGTTTTCTCAACCTTTACTTTGTTTCCGAGAACTTGTTCAAAATTCTGCTGATGCAGAAGCAAGTAGAATTGATATTAACACTCATTATGATACAGAGAAAGAGTTACTTTCAGTTTCTGTTAACGACGATGGTTGTGGGATGAATCTTGATCAAATTATGATTTATTTAACTTTGTTTGATTCAACTAAAGATACTAATATTAAAAAAATTGGTCAAATGGGTGCAGGGAAAGTTTTTGCCCATGCTCTAGGGCCAGAATTAACAGTTGTTGAAACTGGTGACGGCCAAGAAGGACATAAAGTTATTTTTAATCCTGACTTAAGTGGAAGAATTGTAACTAGTGAACCTTACCAAGGTACAGACGTACAATTACTATTACCAATGAAAAGATATAAAGCTCGTGCTTTCAATAAAGAATTGGATACGATTGTTAGAAAATGGTGCCAGTACATTGAAACTCCGTTAATGGTTAATGGTGAGAAAGTAAACAAGCCTTTTGAACTACCTGGAAAGTATGTTATCAATCTTAAAGAAGAAGGGTTGAACGCAGTAATTTCTCCTTCAATTAATTTTCATGGATTTGGTCTTTACAAAGGCGGAATCTTGTTAGAAAACCAAGCTTTTATTGATTCTAACCGTTATGAGAAAGGTAATATTATGGGATCTTTTAGTGGCTTAATTGATGCTAACATTTTTGATTTTCCTATTTCGAGAAATGGAGTTGTCTGTAATGACGATTATAACTCTTTGTTTAAAAGATTAAAAAAAGTTATTGTTCAGGAGTATACCCCTTTATTTTTGCGGGATTACCAGAAGAAAAGTACTAGCTTAGTACATAAAAATATGATGACTGATTATTTTCATTGTGTTATAGCTAATCATGGTTATTCTTGTTTGGAAGAAAAAACTTTGGAAGAGATTAATCAGTTACCTTTAATTGAAAATGTTGATGGAAAAATGTTATCTGTAAGTGAAGTTAGGGGCCATCTTCAGCAATCAAACTGTTTGTACTACACAAATAACGGACTAAGTTCTCAAGAATTAGCTAGTTTTTTAGATAAGGGGATTCCTGTTTTAAAGAGTCCGGGTCATATGGTCCTCTATAATATTTTGGGTAATTATAATAATCAATGCTTAGATAGTAAATATTATCGTGGCTCAACTTCTCGAGCAATAGGGGTATTCAATTTTGATTCTATTGGTTCGCTGTTAAGGAAAGGTTTTGTTCAAAAAGTTTCTTCAAACTTTTTTAGTGGTAGTGGTGGCGGTAGTGGAATGACTACTAACCAGGATGGTACTTTTGATAACCCCTTCGATTTTAACCGGTTACAAATTTATGGTGCTGAATTTAAAGATCTTGATGGTAATCCTAACGAAAACGTTTTGTTAGATAGTCATTCTGAAGGGATGGGTTATTCTCGTTTACATAAAGTTATTTTTAATGTTCATCATCCGTTTATGAAAAAGATGGAAACGCTTTACCATCGTAACGAGACTTATGCTCAATATTTAATTGCCTGTGAACTTGTACAATCTGAAAAAGTTTTCGGCAACGTATCACACAAATTAAGGGAACATGAAATGTCCCGGATAGGATTAAAGGTGCTTGACTATGACTAGATTAAAAACTACTTTATTGGACTTAGACAACATTGTTCTTGGCGAAGAACTAGAAACCAGAACTTTTATGTACAATGTAGATAAAGAGAAAGCTTTCAAAAAACTTGCTAGTAAACAGTTTAAGAATCCTACTTTAGCATTAAGGGAAATAGTTTCTAACGCTTTAGATTCTTACACTGGAATGGAAACTGAACAACGAGTAGATATTCAATTGGACATGGAACATTTTGATGTTAAAGATTGGGGTGCAGGTTTTTCAGAGGAGAAGATTGACTGTTTAAGAACTCTTGGACAGAGCGATAAACGTGGCGAGGGCGGTTATATTGGCCGGTTCGGAATTGGTTTCGCTTCCTTGTTTCATCCCGATTTACATGTTAAAAGAGTTTTAGTAGACACGAAACTTAACGGTAGTTATGTTCGTCTAGACTTTAATGTTCAAGAAACAGGAGTGACTTTGAAAAGGTACAGATTAGAAGGTGAACCAGAATTTTCTACTCGAGTGAGAGCAGAATTTAATGGTATTCAGTGGAATATGTATGACAACATGGAAACAACTCTCCGTGATGAAGCTAAATATATGAACGCTGATGTAAAACTTAACGGGACAGACATCAGTGGTAAAGCTTTGTTTGCACAATCTCGTTCTCATATGTTAGATTTGGAAGGGGAAATATCTGGTAGATTATGTTACTTTAACAAAAAATCGGAAGAGGAAAAATATACACAAGCAAAAGTTGCTTTGTTATCGCACAACATCTTTATTCGTTCATTAAATCATTATGATTTAGATCCGAATAGATATAGTAGGAAGAGAGGATTTTCCTTACCACCGTTTTTCGGTTATATTAATTGTGATGATCTTAATGTGATTACTTCCAGAAACAATTTCCGTCAAGATGATAAGTATTTAAAATTTGTTCAAGACTTAAAACGCCAAGGTCGAAAACGGTTCCGAGAACTTTGTCAAGAAGTTAATCAAACAAGAGAACCTGAATTAAGGGAAATACTTTACAATTCGTTTAATGATAATGATAATCGAAGGTTGTTATTGGGATATCAGCCAGGTCAAGTTACTGACGCCTGTGCAAAAGCCTTGGCTTCAGCTAAAATATTTACTTGCTGGAATAGATTAGGGGCGTACAGTTTGAACGATTTTCATCAGGTTGGTATGAATCAAGGTCATTTACTTACAGCAAGAAACGCTGACGAAATTGAACTGTTCGATCTTGCAGGTTATTCAGGGCCTATTGTTAGGCATGATGATTATTATGGCCTTTCTTTTAATGGTTTTAAAACTTATGACCTGAACCGCCTTTATGGTTATGGTGGTCAAATGAATGAATCTTTTTATAACGAATTAGTAAAATTAGAAATCATTGATCCTGAGAAACTTCAAGTGGATGTTAACGTTTTGAATGATAATGAGTTAAGTACTAACGAACAAAATTTCCTTACTGGGTTAAGAAACATTTTAGAATCTGATAGAGTGAAAGAAGTTTTGTCAGGTTTAGGCATGGACACTGAGCATACTGCTCATATTGCTAGTGTTACACCTGGCGGTGTGGCTGCTTGTTATTCTTCGTTCCTAAACAGAATTTGTATTAACAGAGATAATGCTTTATCAGCTCAATACATTATGGAAAATGAAGGTAATACTGCTCCGTTTTATTTACCAATATTAGCTCATGAACTGAGTCATAACGTTTTAGGAAGGCATGATAGTCCGTTTTATTCTAAATCTTCTCAACTATCTAGTCAGTTAGCAGTAGCTCTTGCTGATGAAATGATTGATGGTAATTTATGATCTTTTATTACAATTAATTATAATTAATGGTTATTTATCATTAATAATCTATCCAGACTTTCTAACACCATAACCTTTATATATAAAAAAATCTCTGAAACTTTGATATGGGGTGTCATGATTATGTCAGAAGAAATTAAGCTTAAAGTTATGGAAGCTGTCCAGGACGATGTAGGTAAAGGACTAGTTAAAATAGATTCTAATTTTATGAAACAAGCTGGAGTAAATACTGGCGATATTGTAGAAATTAACGGGGAGAGAGTAACCGTTGCTACGGTTGACCGAGCTTATCCAGGAGATATTGGCTTAAACATTATTCGGATGGATGGTGATATTAGAAAAAATGCACGAACTTCTATCGGAGAACTTGTTACTATTAAAAAAGCTGAAGTTGAACCAGCAAAGAAAGTTTCTATTGCTCCTGCACAGAAAGGAGTAA